>OFMU01000001.1_pt1 | contig 653440 bp, 546 predicted proteins | sample 1541861 | NCBI WGS metagenome assembly OFMU01 (sample SAMN04209238, study PRJEB22552) | human gut metagenome | biome: gut; material: feces | host: Homo sapiens | place: USA: Oklahoma
ACGGTAAGAACGGAATAAACGGTGCGAACGGCAAAGATGGTATGAACGGCGTTGATGGCACAGACGGGCAAAACGGTATCGACGGTAAAGACGGCACAGATGGCGTCAACGGCAAGGACGGCAAAAATATAGAAGTGCAGCGAGCCGAAACCCACATACAGTGGCGTTACGAGGGCGACGAGTGGCAGAACCTTGTGGCGATCGCCGATATAGAAGGCCCCGCCGGACAGAACGGAACGGACGGTGCAAACGGAAAAACGCCGGAGTTCCGCGTGAACGAAAACGCCCTGCAGTGGCGCTATGTCGGCGATGAAATATGGCTGAATCTGTATGACCTTTCGGTTTTGAAAGGGCTTGACGGTAAGGATGGCGCTGACGGTAAGGATGGTATAAACGGAAAAGACGGAATCGCCGGAAAAGACGGAACAAACGGGCAAAACGGTTCCGACGGCAAAGACGGAAACACCCCGTTTATCGGCGAGAACGGCAACTGGTGGATCGGAGAAACCGATACGGGAGTGAAAGCCGCAGGCGTTGACGGAGAAAAAGGCGACAAAGGTGACCCCGGCGACAAAGGTGACCCCGGCGAAAAAGGCGACAAAGGCGACAAGGGCGACCCCGGTCAGAACGGTAGCTGTTCGGGATATTTTTGCGGAGAGGGGTATGTACCGTCAACCCATCTTTCAGACGGTGCAGTTCCCTTGTACTATCGGGAAATGCATAACCGCGGCGGGCTTATATCGTACAACGGAACAACACTCAGGCTGAAAAAAGGACATACCTACAGTGTGTGTGTAAGCGGCATGGTCAATGCAAGCACAAATGATAAAAGCGGATATCATTCTGTTCGGATGACTGACGGTTACGATGATAACTATTGCAGATATATTACACTGATAGAACAAAGCAGCAGGGGATCAAATTCTCTCTGCTTCAACAGAATATATGACCTTACCGGTGCGAAAAACGATGTTGAACTTAAATTTTCGCTGGAGCAAGGTGATTACAAGACCTATCTGCTTTCATTCAGAGGCTCTGTTACAATCATCGCTCTTGACTGAGCAGATATACACGAAAACGGAGGTAGTAAGAAATGAAAAAACGAATACTCAGTATCCTGCTCGCCCTATGTATGCTGTTCTGCCTTGTGCCGACTACGGCGTTTGCCGCGGACTGCGCGGAGGATCTGGTAGACCCCATGATCTGGATTCACCTCAGTTCTGATGGCGGCGGCTACTATGACGTTCTAAATGGTACATGGACGGCGGCGGATTTCTTCCAGCCGGGCAAGGCGCCAAAGGGAGCGAAAATCACTGCGGTCATGCCGCCTACTTCTCCCTCCATTCCGGTTAGTGTGAATGTAAACAGCGACGGTACGCTGAACTGCACGAAAACCGAAAACACCACGGAACCAGTACCCAAATCAGAGACCTATACCGTCACCATCACCAGCGATGACTACGCGCCCATTTCCGCTCCGCTGACCGTGCGCCAGTATCTCAATGCAGGCTTTAGGGGACCGGTCTATTTCGATGATAAGTTGCTCTACGGAGATACCTATACTTACACGTGCCGGGTGAATAACCCCGGTGAAAACGGCGTCTGGTCCGCGCTGATACAGGACCCCCAGATGTTTGAAATTTATAAAGAGACCACCGACACCACCAGCGAACCGGGGAAGTCTATCTACACCGTCCACATCCGAGCCATCAAGGCAGGCGCACGCTTAACTTGTATCGACTTTCTGTATGTTTCCGATACGACAATGGCATCGTCTAAAGTTTCCAGGGGGGCTGTCACCGGCGGTGCTGTCCGTACGCGCCCCCTCACCGTGACGGCTGGCAGCGCAACCATCACCGAGGGCAATGCGCTGCCAACAGACCTTGTGACCTGTACCGGCCTGCTGAACAGCGAAGGACGCAAGGACGACCGGGATACCGTACTGGACAATGCTCTGGGCTACCAACTGCTTGACGCAAACAACGAGGAAGTCACGGCGGCAACTGCCCGCAATATGCCCGGAACCTACACTGTTGTTCCCGCTGCCACCCTCAAATCCGGCTGGGGCGAGCGGTATTCGCTTAACAAGGTCAACGGCACGCTGACGGTGGAAAATCAGCCTGACGAGCAGTTTACCCTCGCCCCCGGCGGCAGATACTATTTCGACCTGTCGGCAATGAATATTCCCGGAACGGTAAACAGCAATCTGCCGGACAGCACCCTGCACTATGTGCCGTTTACCTATGTGGGCACGGTGAACGCCTACAAGCTCACATCGGAGACGGCAACCACCAATGAGTATGCACAGCAGAACAAATACGCTCACAGCCTGTTTGTGGCGGACTATGCCGTAACGCATAAGGTAAACTGGAATAACTTAGATACTGCAAGTCTGATTTTCGGCAAGGACTATGTCGCCGGCGGCGTGGACTATACCCTGCGCGCACCGTCTGTGGGAAGTAGTTATACAGGCTCAGGTGATTCAGAACGCGGCACGCCCAAAAGCAACGAATGGGATAAGATACTGGATAAGGACGACGGATATATCAAAAACTGGAGGGAGATGCTTTCGTGTGGACAAGATACTACTATAAGAATTTCTGCGTCGTCCCGTGCGGTTCGCGGGTGGAACCGTTCGGCCCGTTTCTGGACCAGCTACAATACCTCGTCTTCTTCTTCTTACCCGACCTTCGGCTTCCGCCCCGTCCTTGAAGTCCCGAACTCTGACACACTGGACTCTGGCGGACTGAAGGCCGTTACCCTTGACCTTGGCGGCGGCACGCTGGGCGGCAGCTCCGATGCTATTCACATCATCGTGAAAACCGGCAGCAAGTTTACCGCGCCTGCGTCCGACGGCATGACCCGCCCGGACGGAGATACAGGCAATTTCTTCATGTGGCGCGGAAGCAACGGTAAATTCTACGTTCCCGGTGACAGTGTTCCTGCTGATGTGACAGCACTGACAGTGCAGTGGACAGCCCCGACCTATACCGTAACCCTGAATACGAACGGCAGCACGATCAACAGCGGCAATGTCACCGGATACACCTATGGCGTGGGCGCAACACTCCCGACAGCCGACGATATGACCTATACAGGCCACACGTTCAAGGGCTGGTATGATAACGAGAGTCTGACCGGCTCTCCTGTGACGGCAATCGGCGGTACAGAAACGGGCAATAAGGAATATTGGGCGAAGTGGGAGATCAATCAATATACCATCACAGTCAAACCCGAAAACGGCAAAGCGGATATTACCATAACGCAGGATTACGGCACGGCAATTACCGCACCTGCCGACCCGACAAGAGAGGGCTACACCTTTATGGGCTGGGACACGGAAATTCCCACGACCATGCCCGCCGAGAATATAACGCTCAAAGCACGATGGAAAGACAATGAAAAGCCCACGGGCGAAATTGTCATAGGTACCAATAAATGGCAGGAATTCCTGAATAAAATCACCTTCGGCCTGTTTTTTAAGGATACGCAGGAGGTGACGATAAACGCCGCTGACAACAGTGGAACCGTGTTTATCTCCTATTTGGTGACCGATCGGGATCTTTCAGAGGCGGAACTTCAATCTCTCGTATTTAGCGGATATGAGGAGCCGTTTCGCATAGAACCCAATGGGGAATACATTGTTTATGCAATGCTTGTTGACCCGAACCTGAATATAACATACCTTCGTTCCGACCGCGTAACAGTTGACAATGTTCAGCCGGTCATCGGCGGCATAGAAAACGGCAAGACCTATTGTGAAGCACAGACGGTCACCATTGAGGAAAAATATGTAGACACCGTCACCGTGAACGGCACAGAGGTCACGCTCGATGAAAACAACAGCTTTACCCTCGCTCCCGCGGACGGCGAACAGAAAATCATTGTCACCGACAAGGGCGGCAACACCGCCGAAATGACCGTAACAGTTAACGACGGGCATACCGGCGGCACAGCCACCTGTACCGAAAGGGCGGTTTGCGAGGTTTGCGGAAAGGCTTACGGAGAGCCTGACCCGAAGAACCACACCGACCTGGAGCATATCCCCGCAAAGGCAGCGACAAAGACTGCCGAGGGCAATATCGAGTATTGGTACTGTGAAGACTGCGGCAAGTATTTTGCCGATGCTGCGGCTACCAAAGAGATCAAACAGGCAGATACCGTAACGGCCAAACTGTCAGGTGCTGCCAAATCGCCCCAAACCGGTGGGGACAGCGGCGTTGTAACCGTATTGCTGCTAAGCGGCGGTGCGTTCATCTGCTTGGTATCCCGCCGGAAAAAGCGCACCCACACCGTGTAAACTACACAAATCATTGCACAAAAAGAGCAGACATCATGTCTGCTCTTTTTAACACCCGGCAGGAAAGCCCTTTGCGCTCTTTACAGAGAACGATGGGTATGGTAAAATGCAGGGGAGGTGAGCAGAATGTATGAACCCAGCGAAACACGCTACGAGACAATGCCCTATAACCGGTGCGGCAAAAGCGGTCTGCGGCTGCCGGCGCTGTCTGTGGGACTGTGGCAGAACTTTGGCGTGAACAACGATTACGATACCATGAAAGAGATCATCCTGACAGCCTTTGACCATGGGGTGACCCATTTTGACCTGGCTAATAATTACGGGCCGGAGCCGGGGCGGGCAGAGATCAACTTTGGCCGCATATTCAAGGAAAATCTGCGCCCTTACCGGGATCAGCTGATCATCAGCACCAAGGCCGGGTATGAGATGTGGCCGGGCCCCTACGGTGGTCGGGGCGGCAGCCGCAAGTACCTGACTGCTTCCCTGGACCAGAGCTTGCAGCGGATGGGGCTGGAGTATGTGGATATTTTTTACCACCACTGCATGACCCCGGACACGCCGCTGAAGGAGACGGCGCTGTGCCTGGCGGATCTGGTGCGCCGGGGCAAGACCCTGTATGTGGGTATGAGCAATTATGACGGCAAGACCATGCACCGTATGTACCACAAGTGCGACGATGTGCAAGCGCCCTTTGTCATCAACCAAAATCGCTATTCCATCTTTGACCGCACGGTGGAGAAAAACAAGCTGCTGAAAGAAGCCCGGGACAAGGGCAAGGGCGTGATCTGCTTTTCGCCGCTGGCCCAGGGGCAACTGTCGGATAAATACGCCAAAGGCATCCCGGAGGGCGCCCGCCTGTTTGGCAACGAAAAGCTGCAAGCCCATGTGGGTTATGATCAGCACCGTGCCCAGCAGATCGAAAAGCTCTATCAGCTGGCAAAAGACCGGGGCGAGACCCTTTCTCAGCTGGCAATCCAGTGGCTGTGGCAGCAAAAGGGGGTCACCTCCGTGCTGGTGGGCGTGCACTCCAAGGCGCAACTGCTGGAGAATTTGGCTGCGCTGGAACAGCCGCCCCTTAGCGAGGCGGACCTGATCCGTATTGACTCTTACAGCAAATAACAGCACTTTATACAGAATAAGTAAAACAAAAGGAACGCGGCTGGCAGTCGGGTTCCTTTTCGTTTGACAGTGCCGGCGGAATATGCTACCCTTTTACCAAGAACGGCGGGCGGCGGCCCGTGATTTGGAGAGAAAAGAATGCCCTATATGCAAATGACAGAGGAGCAGTTCAAGGTTCCTGTGCTGAAAAATGTGATTTATGCCCTGCGCCTGGTGTGGCAGACGGATAAGCGCCTGCTCATCGGCTATCTGTTGCAAGAGGGGCTGTATGCGGTGTTTTCCCGCTATTTGCAGAATATTTTGTTCTTAAAGATCCTGCTGGATGTGATCACCGGCAGCGGCGACTTTCGCACTTATGTGGGGGAGTTGGCGGCGTTTGCCCTTTTGGCGCTGGTGGTGAAGGTGGCCCAGTGGGAGGGTAGGCGCATGGAGAAGTGCGCCACCAAGCGGGTGCTGAAGTTGCTCAACGACCGGATCTTTGAAAAGGCGCTGTCTGTGGATGTGGCTTGTTATGAGAACCCGGAATTCTACGACAAATATCAGCGGGCAACCATGGTGACTACCAATAGCTTTTTTGAACTGATCTGCTTTGATTTTTCTGCCTTTGTGGCGGATGTGGTGGCGCTGGTGTGCGTGATGGCCACCGTGGCGGCGGTGCACCCGCTGTATCTGCTGTTTTTGGTGCCGGTGTTTTTTGTGTTCGCCGTAGAGGTGTATAAGAGCAAGTGCGTCTATCGGCGGGATATGTCCATGACCGCCAACAAACGAATGCAAGCCTATGTGCAGCGCACGGTGTACCTGCGAGAGTACGCCAAGGATATGCGCACCTCCAATATCTTTGCCGTGATGGTTCGGCGTATGGAGGCGGCCACCAAGGCCAATGTGCGCATTCTGAGGGACTATGGCGTGCGGCTGTTTTTGTACAGCGTAGTCAGCAGCCTGCTTGGTGAGCTGCTGCCGGTGCTGGGCACTTATGCCTTTGCCTGCCACAGCTTTGTGCAGGGCAGCGGGCTGACCGTGTCCGGCTTTAGCGTGGTGGCCTCCGGCATTAACGCAGTGCGGGAGTCTACCCTGGACACCACCGAGTGCTTTGACGAAATGACCTTGATGGCGTTGTATTTTCAGAATTTGCGGGAGTTTTTGGACTATCAGCCCCAGGTGGTATCCGGTCCTCTGCCGGTGCCGCCGCTGGAGACGCTGGAATTTTGCCATGTGGACTTTACCTACCCGGGCACCGATCGACGGGTGCTCCATGATGTGAATTTTACCCTGCGGCAGGGCGAGACCCTGGCGGTGGTGGGCATTAACGGCGCCGGCAAATCCACGCTGGTCAAGCTGCTGCTGCGGTTTTACGACCCTACGGTTGGCCAAATTCTCTATAACGGCAAGCCGCTGCCGGAATATGACCTGGAGCAGCTGCGGGCTGCCTTTGGCACCGTGTTCCAGGATTATAAAAACTTTGCCCTGTCCGTCAACGAGAATGTGATCGGCCACGCTTGTACCCCGGCGGAAAAAGCTCTGGCAGAGCAGGCACTGCGCCACAGCGGTGTGTGGGACAAAATTGCCTCACTGCCCCGGGGAGCGGACACGGTGCTGACCCGAGAGTTTGACGAGGCGGGCACTGGTCTGTCCGGCGGCGAAAATCAAAAGGTGTCTACCGCCCGGCTGTTTGCCCGGGACTTCCAGATCGCCGTGCTAGACGAGCCAAGCTCCGCCCTGGATCCGGTGGCAGTGTATAAAATGTATGAGAATTTGCTGCAAGTGACAGAGAACAAGACGGTGATCTTTATCTCGCACCGGCTGTCCAGCGCGGTGCTCAGCGACCGCATTTTGGTGCTGGCCGACGGCCGGGTGCAGGAGAGCGGCTCCCACCGGCAGCTGATGGAGCGAAACGGACTGTATGCGGATATGTTCCGCCTGCAAGCCTCCGGTTACAAGCAGGAAGGGGGTGCCGCCGGTGCGCAAGCCTAAGCATGCGGGAGAGCACTCCATGTTCTCCAATTTATTCTACTTTTTGCGGCTGCTGTTTGCAGCCTCCCCGGCGCTGGTGATCGGCGAACTGGCATGGGGCGTGCTGACGGTGCTGCCCGGCCAACTGGTCAGCGTGCTGGGGGTTAAGTATGTGATCGACATTGTCACCTCCGGTCGGGACTTAAAACGGCTGTACGCCGTGGTGGCCGGGGTGGTGGCGCTGCTTGCGCTGTGCCGGCTGGCGTCCTATTTGTATCGGGAGTTCTTTTGGAATGTGCAAAGGGAGAAAGCCTATTACCGGCTGAACCGGCGGCTGTATGCCAAGGCGGCGGAGCTGGACCTGGCGTCTTATGATGACCCGGAATTTTACAACCGCTTTATTCTGACCATTGAGTCCTCCGGCGACAACATCCAAAACCTGCTGGGCCTGGTGCGCCGGTACTTTGGCAACTTGATCTCGCTGCTTGCCATTTCCTCTGTGCTGCTGACCATTGACCCGCTGTGTTTGGTGATTATTTTGGCGTCTATTTTGCTGTTTTTGCCACTAAGCAAGGCCATTAGCAACTTGCAGGTGCAGCGCCAGGTGGAGAACACCCGCTATCATCGGCGATCAGACTACTTCCAGCGGCTGTTTTACTTGCAGGATTACGCCAAAGAGGTGCGTATGAACGGCATTGCGCCTCTGCTGATGGAGCGCTACGACCAAGCGGCGGACGATGTGATCGCCTGTCAAAAGAAATATTTCGGCAAGATCACTCGCCGCTATCTGCTCCAGGAGACCGGAGTGCAGGTGCTGGGCTTTATGTTTGTACTGCCCATGTATCTGGGCTACCTGGTGCTGGTGCGCCACCAGATCAGCCCCGGGGATTTTGTGGCCAGCTTTAACGGCGCCTATGCCATCGCCATGAGCCTGAATTTCCTCACCGTGTGGGGCGTTGCCCAGTTTGACGAGCGGGCCAAGCTGATCGAAAAGTACCGGGCCTTTCTCCACGCCGAACCCACCATTCGGGACGGGGCGCAGGCGGCGCCCAAGCGTCGGTCCGGCGAGATCAAGCTGGAACACCTGACCTTTACTTATCCCGGTGGGGCGGCGCCTGTTTTGCAGGATATTAACCTGACGATTCACCCGGGGGAGAAGATCGCCCTGGTAGGCTACAACGGCGCCGGTAAGACCACCTTGACCAATTTGCTGCTGCGGCTGTATGAGCCCTCCGGTGGGCGGATCCTGATTGGTGGGCAAGACATTCGGGACTGCACCCTGCAAAGCCATCGGGATCGGTTTGCGGCGGTGTTCCAGGACTTCCAGCTGTTTGCCTGTCGGGTAGGGGAGAATGTGGCGCTCAGTCCGCAGTTTGACCCGGAGCGGGTGCGCCGTGCGCTGGACCACAGCGGCTTTCAGCGACCTTTGCCCCGGGGCGTGGACACCCAGCTGCTGCGGGAGTTTGACGATGACGGACTGATGCTTTCCGGCGGCGAGAGCCAAAAGGTGGCGGTGGCGCGGGCATTCTACAAGGACTGCCCCTTTGTGATTCTGGATGAGCCCTCTGCCAACTTGGACCCGGTGGCGGAATACCAGCTGAACCGGGCTATGCTGGAGGCTGCCCGGGACAAGACGGTGATCTTTATTTCTCACCGGTTGTCCACCACGGTGCAGGCGGATAAAATTTATGTGATGGAGCAGGGTCGGATCATAGAGAGCGGCTCGCACAGTGAACTGATGGCGGCAGACGGCACCTATGCTTATATGTTCCGCCTGCAAGCGGAAAAGTATAAGAACGCCAAAAGTGAATAACGATAAAAAAGCGAACGATTTTTATATCGTTCGCTTTTGTGTTGCTAAAAGATGTTGCCCACCGTTACCTTGCTGTTGTCGTAGATCTCTGCCAGTTCCGTTTGGCACTGGCGAATGGTAGGGCGCAGATCGTCGCTTTCGTCCCCAGCCAAGGGTTGCAGGGTGCCCAGGGTTACCCCCGCCTCTTGTAAAGCGCGGTGCTCCATGAGCACGCACAGGGTGGGGTAGCGGGCGGTCCAAATGTTTTGCAGTTGGCGGGCCTTGCGTTCTGCCTCCGGGTAATTCTCTTCTGCGGCGGCTGCGTCCATGCTTTGCAGTAGGGTCTCCATATTCTCAAAGGTGGTCTTGACCGTGTGTTGTTCAAAGATACACAGCCCTGCCACCAGCAGCAAAAACAAAATGGCAAACCAAGTGCGCTTCACTTTTTTCTCTCCTTTTTTACGGCAAAGACGGTGCCGCTGTCATCTATGGTCACCACCAGCTGTTCACCGGGGCGCAGGCTCTCCTTTTGCAGTGCCTTGGCAATGGCTGCTGTGTCCTGCAGTTGGTCGCCGAAATATTCCGGCACAATGTGGCCGTCGGTGACTACGGGTATGGGAAAGCCGTTGTCCGGCGTCGGTACGCCCAACTGTTTGGGGGTTACCGGGCTTTCCTCCGTACGCAGCCGCACGGACAGGCTGCCGTTGGTCTCTACCACCGCTTCCTCCACGGTGGACAGATCAAATACATCCTTTTGGCGCAGGGCGTCTATCAAATCGTCTACGGTAAAGCGCAGGCGACGCATTTGCTTTTGATCCGGTTTGCCGTGGCGTATGAGAAAGATGGGTCGCCCTTGCAGCAGGTTTCGCAGCCGCAGGCTTTTCATGGACGCCACGGAGGCGAGAATTTCCAGACTTACCAGTAGCAGCATGGGCAAAAAGGCGTTGGCCAGGGGCATGGTGTTGTCTTGTAGGGGAATGGAGGCAATCTGGCTCACCAATATGGTAATGACCAGCTCGTGGGGGTTCAGCTCGCCGATCTGGCGCTTACCCATGATCCGCATAGCCAGAATGACGGTAAAGTAGATCAGCAGTGCACGAATAAGAGTTACTGTCATTTCAATCACCGGTTGTATTTTGTGAATAAATCCCCCGGTTATGCCAAAATTAGTACGGGTGATAGAAATTGGAAAACCTTAGGCGTCAATATAACGATAATGTACAAAAATTTAAGGCGGACTTTGCGGACTGCTCGGATTTTTTGCTCAAGGAGGCGGAAACCGGCGGTCGCAAGTGTTTTTTTGCTGTGATGGACGGATTGGTGGATTCTTTGCAGCTGGGGCAGATGATTATGGGACCGGTGCTGGGGGCGCAGGTGGAGGCCCGCACGCCGGACGAGCAGTTTCGTCAGCTGATGCGCACCTGCGTGCAGTCGGTAGAGCTGAAAGAGGCAGAGACCTTCGAGGATGCTTACTATTATTTGATGAGCGGCTTTTGCGTGTTTGTGTTGGACGGCTGTCCCCGGGCTATGGTCATGGGTATTCAGGGTTGGACCAAGCGCAGTACCGACGAGCCGGAGAGCGAAAGCAATGTGCGCGGCGCCAAAGAGTGCTTTGTGGAGTCTGTGAACGACAACAAGGCGCTGCTGCGCAAGCGCATGAAAACCCATCACTTAAAGCTGCGCCAAATCCAGCTGGGCACCGCCGCCCCAACCCCGGTGGTACTGGCCTTTTTGGATGACCGTGCCGCGGCGGAATTGGTGAATGCGGTGGAGCAGCGGCTAAAGGACGCGCATTTGAACACGGTGGCAGATTACGGTGAACTGGTGCCCTTTTTAGACACAAATATGCGTTCCTTTTTCTCTGCCGTAGGCACCACGGAGCGCCCGGATGTGTTGGCGTCCAAGCTTTATGAGGGCCGGGTGGCGGTACTGGTGGAGGGCACGCCCTTTGTGCTTTATGTGCCGTATCTTTTCAGCGATAATTTTCAGTCTTTGGATGATTATGATTATCCGCCGTTCTTCGGTGGATTTGTGCGGCTGCTGAAGTATTTCAGCTTTGGCATTTCCGTATTTTTGCCCGGGGTGTATGTGGCGCTGGGCACTTTTCATCAAGAACTGATTCCTACCAACTTGCTGTTTACCATTGCGTCGGCAGAGTTTCGCACCCCGCTGTCCCTGATGAATGAGGCCATTATGACCCTGATCTTTTATGAAATCATGCGGGAGGCGGGGCTGCGGCTGCCCAAGGTCGTCGGCCACGCGGTGTCTATCATCGGCGCTATCGTCATCGGTGAGGCCACCGTGTCTGCCGGGCTGATCGGTGCGCCTATGTTGGTGATTATCGCCATTACCGCCATTGCCTCTTATGTGGCGTTTCCCCTGTATGACAGCGTGTCGGTGCTGCGGCTCTTGTTTATCCTGGCCGGGGGACTCACCGGACTTTACGGTCTGATGCTGGGCATGGCGGCGCTGTTTGTGAATATTTGCAGTCTCAGCCCCTACGGCGTGCCGTACGCCGCCCCCATCGCGCCGCTAAATGTGCGCTCCCTGGGCGATGTGTTTTATCGGGAAAGTTGGACCAAGCTGGCCCGCCGCCGGGTGCGGGTACAGGATCTGCGGGGTGCGCATATTGACCAGTGTGAATAACAGCAAAATTTCTCCGTTCAGTCTGTTTGCCATGCTGTATATCAGCCGCCTGGTGGTGAGCCTGACCCATGTGCAGTCTATTATGGCAGGTAAGCTGTCTACCCAAATGCTGATGAGCGTGGGGGTAGCGCTGGTGCTTTCCCTGCTGTTTGCGGTGCCTGCGCTTCTTTGTGTGCAGCGGGACTGCTCACCGTTGGCGCACAGAACGCTGGGCACTCTTTATGCCTGTAATTTTATCTTCTTGGCGGGGATCAATGTGAGCCGCTTTGCCTACTTCGCCTCTGCCCGGTTGAATCCGGAGGCCAAAAGTTGGGGATTTGCCTTGCTGATTCTTCTATTTGCGGTGTATGGGGCGTTGGTTGGGCTGCAAGGACTGTCTCGTTTTTCCGGCTTCGCCTTTTGCCTGATTGTGCTGGTGGTAGCGGTGGTGCTGGGCTTTAATGTGCAGCACTTCCAATGGTTCAGCCTGTTTCCGCCAGGCAGCAACACCGTGGGTGAAGTGGTACAAAACGGCGTGGTGCTGTCTGCCAATACGGCAGAGATTACGATCTTTTTGGTGCTGGCGGATCGGGTGGTCATCGGCGGACGTCGTTTTGGTGCCTTTTATGGCGCTATGGGGTGTTCGTACCTGACTACGAGCCTGCTGTTTCTCTTTGCCATCGGCGTGATGGGGGACGCGGCCGGGTTACAGGCGTTTCCGGTTTATACCCTCTCTCAGCTGGCAGGCAGCGGCTCAATGGTGCGTATGGACGCGCTGTACACCGGCTTTTGGATCTTTGCTATCTTTATTAAGGCGGCACTGTTGATTTATTGTGCGGCAGTGACCCTGCCGGGCAGTGGTGGACACAAGGGCAAGTGCCTGGGCGCCGGTTTGGCGGCCTTTGCCGTCAGTTGTGCGCTGGGACGGTTGATGACTGTAGGTCAGCACTCGCCGTTGATCACAGTGGTGCCCTTCGTAGTGTTTTCCTCTCTCATTCCCCTGGTTTGGCTACTGGGGCACAGAAAGGCGCGTGGTACAAATGAGACGAACCATTAAGCTGCTTCTTTGCTTTTTGCTGGTGGCGGCTACGCTGTGCGGCTGCTCCGGGCGGCGCACCTTGAGCAATTTGGCGGTGGTGGAGGGCATGAGCATTGACCGGGCGGCAAACGGGGTGTCCGTCTCGGTGCAGACCCTGAATATGACCAAGAGCGGCAACAGCTCGGAGGCCCTGTCCGGCAATATTACCATTAATACCGCAGAGAGCGGCGCCGGTATTTCCCAGGCGCTGTCTAAGCTGTCTAAGGACTTGTCCCGCAATTTGTTTTTGGGACAAAACAAGATTACGGTGTTCAGCAGCAGCGTGGCACGGCACGGGGTGGGCGACAATATGGATTACTTTGTGCGCAGCGCCGCAAGTCGGCCGGATGTGCTGCTGTGTGTGGCAGACGGTAATGCCAAGGCGCTGCTGCAGAGTAAGGAAGACGACGCTTTGGTGCCCAGCGCAAATATGGTGCACCTGTTGCAGAATGGGCAGGATAGCGGTATGGGCGCGGTGGTGTCCGTTAATGACGCATTGCGCCGCTTTGCCAGTCCTACCTCGGATATTTATTTGCCGCTGTTAAAGAGAGTGGGTACACATACGGCTTTTGTAGGGCTGGCGCTGTTTGATGGGGGCAAGATGACCGCCACGGCGAACATGGCAGATACTTTTGGTATTCTTCTGATGAATGGCAAGATCAAAAGCGGGCTGCTAACCCTGCAAAATGACAAGTTGGGGCATATCGGGGTGGAACTGGTATCCTGCAAGGTGAGGACAAAGAGCGCCATAGAGAACGGCCGCTCGGTGTTCCGGGTAACGGTGCAGGCACAGCTGATGCTGGACGAAGTGCAAAAGGGCTATATCAGTACCATAGATAATCGCTCCATTGCCGTCATAGAGCGCCTGGCGGAGCAAAAGCTGGTGGACCTGTGCACCGGGGCTTACGCCTGCTTGCAGGCCGCCGGATGCGACGGCGTACAGGTTGGGGCGCAGCTGGCCATGTCAGACCCGGCGGGGTATGCAGCGGTTAAAGCGGACTGGAACCGTGCGTTCTCCGCCTCTGTGATCCAGGCTGTCTGCCACTGCCGGATTACGAAAATTAACGATAATTCTATCAGAGAATAGGCGCCGCCAGCACCGCAGAGTGAAGCAGGCTTACCAGATCACTGCTGCCTTGGGTGTGAAATGCGGCGAACATGGGCACCCCGAATGTGAGCAAAAACAGCAGAGCAAACAGGATCAATACTTTTTTCAAAGTGGATCTCTCCTTTCAGATAACTTGACATTTGTCTATTATAATTGTATAATGATTGTTCTAAATGTATGTTTGAAAGGAGCGATTTTGTGGCTTCCAATTATATTTCGCCCATTTCCATGGACGCACTGTCCAACTTGTGCCAGGAGCTGGGGAAGAATAACTATATCAATGCCCACGATTTTGAACGCTATCAGGTAAAGCGGGGCCTGCGCAACAGCGACGGCACCGGCGTGATGGCCGGATTGACCCGTATTTGCTCGGTGGAGGGTTATTATATTTTGGACGGCGAGCGGATTCCTACGGACGGCAAGTTGTCTTACCGTGGTTATGACATTCGTGATTTGGTGGACAACTGCATTGCCGAGGACCGCTTTGGCTATGAGGAAGTGGTGTGGCTGCTGCTGTTTGGCAATCTACCCACTGCCAATCAGCTGTATTCTCTCCGCGAGGTGCTGTCTGAGTGCCGGGCACTGCCGGACGAGTTTGTGGAAGATGTGATTATGAAGCATGCTTCCAAGGATATTATGAACAAGATGGCGCGCTGCATTTTGTCCCTTTACTCTTTTGATGAGAACCCGGACGATACCTCCATTCCCAATGTGCTGCGTCAGTCCTTGCAGCTGATCGCGCAGACCCCCACCATTATGAACAGCGCCTATCAGATCAAGCGCCGTACATTCTACAACAAGACCATGTTCCTGCACCCGATCAATAAGGAGCAGACCATGGCGGAGTATATCTTAAATCAGCTGCGGGTGGACAAGACGTTTACCCGCGAAGAGGCCAAACTGCTGGACATTTGCTTAATGCTCCATGCGGACCACGGCGGCGGTAACAACTCTACCTTCTCTACCCGTGTGCTCACCTCCAGCGGTACGGATACGTATTCGGCCATTACGGCCGGCTTCGGCTCCCTGAAAGGTCCTCGCCACGGCGGCGCCAACATTCGGGTGACGCACATGATGGAGGACATTATTGCCCATGTGGCAGACCCCACCAAGCCGGAGCAGGTAAAAGATTACCTGGTTAAAATTCTGAATAAAGAAGCCGGTGACGGCTCCGGTTTGATCTACGGTATGGGTCACGCAGTCTATACCAAATCAGATCCTCGCGCGGTGATCTTAAAATCCAATGCCCGCAAGCTGGCTTATGAGGCCGGATTTGAAAAAGAGTTTAAAACCTTGGAGAATGTGGAGAAGCTGACCCCGGAGGTGTTTGCCGAGGTAAAGGGCGACGACAAGGTGATGTGCGCCAATGTAGATCTGTACTCCGGTTTGGTTTACAAGGTGCTGAAGATCCCGGAGGATCTGTTTACCCCGCTGTTTGCCACCGCCCGTATTGCCGGTTGGTGCGCCCATCGGCTGGAGGAACTGATTTCCGGCGGCCGAATTATGCGTCCGGCATACAAGAGCGTGTCCCACGCTAGAACGTACATTGCCCCGGCGGACCGAGAGGTTCAGGGCTGATTTTGAACGAAAGAGGAGCGAAAAAGTGCGTACCAGACCCCAACTGATCCCTTGGATTCTGACTTTTGCGATCACCGGGGCGGCGGTGGTATTGCGCTTTGTTCAGCTCCTCCTTTTTACGGACAGCAGTACCGGGCGGGTCACGGCTGCCGGTGCGCCGTTGACTTATGGGCTGTATGCTTTGCTGCTGTGTGCCGGTGTGGGTTGCACTGTGTGTGCCCTGCACCAAAGCCATACGGCAGTGGCGGTGGCTGCAAACGGCGGCAGCCGCAGGCTGACCGTTGTGTCCTATCTGGTGTCTGTGGCGTTCTTTTTTGATTTTATTTACCGCTGCTTTTTGTGCTACGACTTGGCGGACGGTGCGGTTTATTTACAGTGGAATGACCTGGTCAGCGAAGGGCTGACGGCACTGTTTGCTTTACTTAGCTGCTCCTACTATTTTGTTGTAGGCCGCAGCTATGGGGGCGGACGGTATGATTTTCGCGCTTTCCGCTTCTTTCACTTTGTGCCGGCGCTGTGGGGGCTTTGCCGTTTGCTAACCATTTTAGCTAAGATGGTCAGTGTGCTGGTAGATACCCAGACGGTGTGCGAGGTGCTGTTTTTGGTGGCGCTGCTGCTGTTTCTCTTATCCTTTGCAACGGCGGTGGTTACCTCCCGCCATGCAGGGCGTGCGGTGGTGTTCTTTGGCCTGCTGGTGTTTGTGTGCGGCTGTGTGCTGGCATTGCCCGGACTGTCCGTACTGTTTACCGGGCACCGGGGTCTGTTGAACGGCAGCGTGTATTTCGGCCCGGCGGATTTATTGCTGGGTGTATTCGCCTTGGCCTTTGTGCAGGATCTGCGCCGTCGCAGCGCAGCGGATTAGGAGCGTGCCTTTGTTTTTTGCAACCTTAAAGACCGTGGCCGGTCAGGTACTGATGCTGTACCTGATCTCTCTGATCGGCTTTGTGACGGATAAGTTGGGCGTGTTTCGCCAGGCGGACGCCAAGCGGGTGATCGACCTGCTGTTTAATATCGTGCTGCCCATTGCCATTATTTATACATTTATGACCATGGCGTACACCCCGGACCATGTGCGGGGGATTCTTTTGGCGTTTGTGTGCGCCTTTGCCACCCACCTGGTGGGCGGCGTGCTGGGACAGCTGTGCTTTCGCCACCGCAGTCCCATGGAGCGGGGCGTGTACCGCTACGGTATGCTGTTCTCCAACGCCAGCTTTTTGGCGCTGCCTTTGGCTCTGGCGGTGATTGGCTCGGAGGGTGTGTTTTACTGCTCCGTTTATGTGGCTGTTTTTAATGTGGTGGCCTTTACCTATGGCATTTATGAGATCAGCGGCCATACCGCCAAGATCGACCTGCGCCGGTTGGTGCTGAACCCCGGCTCCATGGCGGTGCTCATCGGGTTGCCGCTGTTCTTTTTGCAGCCCAGGCTGCCCCAGGTGATCCTGCGGCCCATGGAGATGGTGGGCAACTGTAATTCGCCCTTGGCCATGATGATTTTCGGCACCTTTCTTGCCAATGCGGACTGGAAGCGTATGTTTGCCAAAAAAGAGCTGTACTTTTGCTCCCTGATGCGTTTGGCAGTGATCCCCCTGTGTATGGTGGGGCTGTTTTACCTGTGCGGTGTGCGGGGTGATCTGCTGATCGCTATGGTCATCTCCGCCTCTGCCCCCACGGCTACCAATACGGCGATGTATGCGGCCAAGTACGACAATGACGCCGCCTTGGGCAGCGAGTTGGCCGCCCAGTCCTCGCTGTTTTCTATTGTTACCATGCCGGTGGTGGTGGCGCTGGCAGCGGTGATTTAACCCCTAAAAAGGTGAAATTTGTCTAAATAAGTACAAATTGTAAATTTTATTTGAAGTGATAATACAGATAGTTGTAAAGTTGCGAACCAAGGCGTATAATAGAAAGCATTAACGGAAAGGATGGATGTTTATATGAAGCTGGTTATGGCTGTAATTTCCAATAAAGATGTTTCCAAAGTTTTGGATGCGATTACGAAGGAGGGCTTTTTCTCCTCCCGCATCTCCACCACCGGTCAGTTCTTGGCCGATGGGCACACCACGCTGTTTATCGGCACGGAGGATCACAAGGTGGAGCAGCTGTTCGATGTGCTGAAGAAGCATGTGACCAAGCGGGTGGTGCGCCAAGTGGGCGTGGCCAGCACGCTGGAAGGCTCGTTGCTGCGCCAGCCGGTGGACGTGGAGGAATACGGCGCTGTGGCGTTTGTGATCAATGTGGACGAGTTCCGCAAATTGTAAAGGCAAGTATGGAATTTAAGCACTTTCTCGGGAATGAAAAAATCAAGGCGCAGATGTCTGCATTGGTAGACGGCGGCCGCCTGCCCCACGCCGTGGTGCTGGAGGGGGAGAGCGGTCTGGGTAAGCGCACGCTGGCCGGTGAACTGGCTGCGGCATTGGTGTGTCGGGGCGAGCTCCGCCCTTGCGACCGCTGCCCCCAGTGCCACAAGGCCCGTGCCGGGTTGCACCCGGATATTTTGGTCTATGCCCCGGAGGGGGGCGCCCGTTCGTTCCATAAAAAGACGGTGGATCAAATTGTGGGCGATGTGTATATGACCCCCAACGAGGCGGATTATAAGATCTACATATTGGTTAACGCCCATTTGATGAGCGTGCAGGCCCAGAATGCCATTTTGAAAGTGCTGGAGGAACCGCCGGCTTATGTGCGGTTCATTTTAACGGTGGAGAACAAGAGCGCTCTGCTGCCCACGGTGCTGTCCCGCAGCGTGGTGTTTCGGTTGGAGGGCGTGCCGGTAGAGATCGGTGCGGATTATATTTTGCAGCGGCAGCCGGAGGCGGATCCGGATCGGGTGCGCCAGGCGTTGCAGCTGTGGAACGGCAACATCGGAAAGGCCATGGAGAGCCTGGAGGATGGCGAGGCCGCCAAGTACAGCGCCTTGTCCGCAGAACTGTGCCGCGCGCTGGTGGCGGAGAATGAGTATGCGCTCATTTGCGCCTGTGCACCCCTGCAAAAGGACAGGCAGGCGGTACTGAATATCTGCGGGGTGCTGCGGGATCTGTTTCGGGACGCATTGGTGCTGGACAGCGGTGCCGATTTGCTTTCCGGCAGCGATGAAATTCCCCGGCTGCTTGGATCCAAATGTACAAGAAAACAACTGCTGCAACTGGTATCTGTGGCAGAGGACACTTATCAGCGGGCGCTGCAAAATGCCAATAATGCCCTGCTGATCACAAAATTTTGCGCCGATTTGCGCCAGGCAATCGGCCGTTAGGAGGATAGATTATGACAAAAGTGGTAGGCGTTCGGTTTAAGGACACCGGCAAAACATATTATTTTGACCCTAAGGGGTTGGAGATTAAGAAAGGCGACTTGGTGGTAGTAGAGACCGCCCGAGGTATGGAATGCGGCGTGGCCCAGTATGCGCCCAAAGAGGTGGCGGAGAATGAGGTCACTGCACCCCTCAAGCCGGTGCTGCGTATTGCCACCGCCAGAGACAAGCAAATTCTGGAAGAAAATAAAGAAAAAGAGAAGCGCGCCTACGAGGTGTGCCTGCAAAAGATCGAGAAACACAAGCTGGATATGAACCTGACCGAGGTGGAATACGCCTTTGACGGTTCCAAGATTCTGTTTTATTTTACCGCGGACGGCCGTGTGGACTTTAGAGAGCTGGTCAAGGATCTGGCCTCCACTTTCCATACCCGTATTGAGCTGCGCCAGATTGGCGTGCGAGACGAGGCCAAGATGCTGGGCGGTCTGGGCGTGTGTGGGCGGCCGTTTTGCTGCTCCACCTTCCTGAATGACTTCCACTCCGTGTCTATCAAAATGGCCAAGGAGCAGGGACTGAGCCTGTCCCCCTCTAAGATCAGCGGCACTTGCGGGCGGCTGATGTGCTGCCTGAAATATGAGCAGAACTCTTATGAATACCTGGCAAAGATCACTCCCCGCCGAGGCACCGTGGTGGACTGCAGAGAGGGTCGAGGCACGGTGGTAGACGCTGCGCTGCTCACCGGCAAGCTGAAAGTGCAGCTGGATAATGCGCCGGAGGGCGCACCGGTGATCGTCAATCGGGAAGAAGTGCGCGTAGTGCGTGCGCCCCGTCGCGGCGGCAAAAATGAGAAAAAAGCGGACAAGCCCGCCCAGGCGGAGAAGTAAGGCAAGACTAATTTTTTAGAATTCACTTGCATTTTTAAATCAATGCTGTTATATTTAGGTTGAGAAACATACAGGAGGTGTTTATCATGGCATATCAGATTTCTGATGATTGTATTTCCTGCGGTGCTTGCGCAGCAGAGTGTCCGGTTTCCGCCATCTCCGAGGGTGACGGCAAATTTGTAATTGACGCTGACGTTTGCATTGAGTGCGGTGCGTGCGAGGCAACCTGCCCCGTGGGTGCGCCTGCCCAGGCATAAGCGGATTTTGTAGTTTTTTCTGCTTTTGTACAAACAAAAAGGAACACGCCGAGAGCTTTGGCTTTGGGCGTGTCTTTTTTTGTCCGCTTGCCAAAGCGGGGCGGTAGGTATATAATAAGCGCAAAGACCCGGGCACGGCCCGGTAGTGGGAGAGCCTATGAACGAGACGGTTATGCCTTTGGCAGAGCATATACAAATCGTGGTCAGTGACCGCCACACCTTTGGTACGGACGCCGTGGTGCTGGCGGATTTTGCCCGTATTCGCCGCCGGGATCGGGCGCTGGATTTGGGTACAGGTTGCGGAATTATTCCTCTGCTGTGGCTGCGAGATGCCCGGCAAAGTCCGGTGGCGTGCCTGGATATTCAGGACCGGGCGGTACGGCAGGTGCAGCAATCCATTGCGCTGAATCATTTGGAAGAGCGGCTAACCGTGCAGCAGGCAGATCTGCGAGATCATCGGCAGCTGTACCCGGCGGGCAGCTTTACTCTGGTGAGTATGAACCCGCCGTACAAGCCGGTGGACACGGGCATTTTGTCTCCGGAGCCGTGGGATCAAATTGCCCGGCACGAGGTGTGCTGCACCTTGGAGGACGCCTGTGCGGCAGCGGGCTATCTGTTGCAGTTCGGCGGGCGGTTTTGCATTTGCCATCGGCCGGAACGGCTGGCGGATATTGTAACGGCTATGCGTGCCCATGATTTGGAGCCTAAGCGGCTGCGGCTGGTGCAGCACCGGGAGGGAGAGGCACCCTTTTTGCTGCTGATGGAGGGGCGCAAGGGCGCCAAGCCGTACTTAACGGCAGAGCCTACGCTGATTTTGGAAAGTCCGGCGGGCCAGGCGGAAATGGGAAGAATATACGGCGCATATTTTGAAGGAGGCGCAAAGTGAGCGGTACTTTATATGTGGTGGGCACGCCCATCGGGAATTTAAGCGACTGGTCGCCCCGGGCGGTTGACACCCTGGGGACTGTGGATTTTATTGCAGCAGAGGACACCCGGGTGACCTTAAAGCTGCTGAATCATTTTGGTATCAAAAAAGAGATGGTCAGCTATTATGAGCACAACCGTCGGGAGCGGGGCGAGATCATCACTGCCCGCATTGCGGCGGGGGAGGACTGCGCCATTGTAACGGACGCGGGTATGCCTGCCATTTCGGATCCGGGGCAGGATCTGGTGCACCTGTGTCACTTGCAGGGGATCCCGGTGGTGTCCGTGCCCGGACCGGTGGCTTTTGCCACAGCACTGGCGGTGTCCGGTATGGAGAGCGGGCGCTTTACCTTTGAGGGCTTTTTGTCCGTCAATAAAAAATCCCGCCGGGACCACCTGGAGGAGCTTAAGGACGAGAAGCGCACCATGATTTTTTATGAGGCGCCGCATAAGTTTATCAACACCATTGGGGATCTGCACCGGGTGCTGGGTGACCGGGAGATCGCCATTGTGCGGGAACTGACCAAGGTGCATGAGCAGGTGGTGCGTACCACCTTGGCACAGGCGGAGAAAGACTATACGGAAAATAAGATCAAAGGGGAGATCGTGCTGATCGTGGCAGGCAAAAAGGCCGAGCCAACGGACGCCATCACCTTTGACCAGGCGGTGGAACAGGCCCGTGCGCTGGTGGAGAAAGGCGCTTCCGTTAACGCTGCCGCCAAGGAGATCGCCGCGGTAACCCCGTACAAAAAAGGCGATCTCTATAAGGCACTGTTGTGAGTGGGTGTAATGCCTGCCCTCGCCGGTGCGGTGTTGACCGTACCATGGCCGTGGGTGCCTGTGGTGTGGGCGCTACCTTTCGAGTGGCGCGCATGGCGCTGCACGCCTGGGAGGAGCCGTGTATCAGCGGCAAATCCGGCAGCGGAGCAATCTTCTTTTCCGGCTGTCCGCTGAAGTGCGTGTTTTGCCAAAATATGGAGATCAGCCGGGGCTGCAAGGGCGTGGACCTAACCGAGGACCAGCTGATCGCCGGTATGCAGCGGCTGATTGACGCCGGGGCGCAGAATATCAATTTGGTCAGCCCCACCCAGTACGCACCGGCCTTGGCGCGGTTACTGCGCCGATGGAAGCCCCCGGTGCCGGTGGTGTACAACACCGGCGGCTATGAGCGATTAGAGACCCTGCGGCAGCTGGAGGGACTGATAGATATTTATTTGCCGGATTTTAAGTACACTCGCCCGGCTAAGGCGGCGGCTTACAGCGCTGCACCGGACTATGTGGAGCAGGTGGGCCCGGCGCTGCTGGAAATGCGCCGCCAGGTGCAGGACCGGTGGGACGGGGATAAAATGCTGTCCGGTATGATCGTGCGCCATTTGATTTTGCCGGGCAATACCAATTCGGCCATTGAGGTGCTGAACTGGCTGCACAGCCATTTGCCGGGTACCTATGTGTCCCTGATGGCCCAGTACACCCCTATGCCGGGGCTGGAGCGCTACCCGGAGCTGACGCGCACCATCACCCGCCGGGAGTACGACAAGGTGGTGGATCATGCCCTGGCGCTGGGTATGGATCATGTGTTTTTGCAGGAGCGCAGCGCGGTAGGTAAAGATTTTATTCCGGCATTTGATTTTACCGGCATTGTGTGATAGAATACAGTTAGACGCTGTGCGCCGAAAAGTGTAAAAACGAGGGAATGTACAAATGAAGAAGTTTTTCCAGGAGTTTAAGGCATTCATTTCCCGCGGCAATGTGATGGACCTGGCCGTCGGCGTGATCATCGGTTCCGCTTTTACCGGCGTGGTTACCGCTTTGACAGATTCGATCATCAAACCGCTGCTCAACTGTATCGGCGGAGCGGAGATCCAGGGCAAGATTCATCTGCTGGGAGATAATTATTTGGACTACGGCGCGTTTTTGTCCGCTGTGGTGAATTTCCTGATTATGGCGCTGATCATCTTTTGTATGGTCAAGGGGCTGAATAAGCTGTCAGACGCAGTGAAGCACGCCACCCATGAGAAAGAGGCCCAGGCGGCGCCTATCACCAAGGTCTGCCCCTACTGCAAGAGCGAGATCGACATTGCTGCCACCCGCTGTCCCCACTGCACCTCGGTGCTGGAGGACGAAAAGACAGAGTAACGACAGCTAAAACTGAATATGTAGCGATAATAATTTTACATAGAATCAGCAGGCATTGCCTGCGTTAAGGGGGATTTTTCTATGAAAACGAAAGCGTACACTTATCCCAGCGCCAGCGCGCTGGCCACCATCCATGCCTGGCAGTGGTATCCGGAGGACGGCAATGTGAAGGCCGTGCTGCTGCTCCACCACGGTATGGCCGAGCACTGCGGCCGCTACGGCGACTTTTTGCAGGCCTTTGCGGATATGGGTTATGCGGTCTTTATGCACGATATGCTGGGCCACGGTCAGTCCTGCGAAACGCCGGAGGACAGGGGGTTCTTTGGCGATAAGGACGGGTACAATGCTCTGCTGCAAGATGTGCGGCGGTTGTATGACATTGCCCGGGGCGAGTATCCGGACAAGAAGCTGGTTATTGCCGGCCATTCTATGGGCAGCTTTATTATGCGGTGCTTTACCGCCCGCTACCCGGATCTGGACTATGCGGCGGCTATTTATGTGGGCACCGGCGGGCCGAATCCGCTGGCAAATATCAGCGTGGCGGTGACCAATGTACTGGGCGCCGTTAAGGGTAAGCGCTACCGCTCCAAGTGGCTGGAGAATACCGGCTTTAAGGGCTATAACGATCATTTTGAGGGTCGCACTTCTGTGGATTGGCTCAGTCGAGATACCGCGTCGGTGGATGATTATGTTGCAGACGACGCCTGCGGTTTTACCTTTACTGTGGCCGCCTACGGCGATCTGGGACGGCTGATGTTGGAGTGCGGCAGTAAGGACTGGTACGCCCGTGTACCAAAGGATCTGCCGATTCTCTTTGTGTCCGGCCAGGAGGATCCGGTGAGCAATTACGGCGCCGGTATTCGGGCGGTCAGCGACCGGCTGAAGGCCACCGGCCACACCCGGGTGCAGGTGCTTTTGTATCCCGGTGCCCGGCACGAGATCCTGCGAGAGACCAACAGCCCGGAGGTGTACCGGGATATAGACGCCTTTATTACCAAAGCGGTTTTGCAGGCGAAATAAACACTGAAAAACAGCCGAGGACTTGTATTTTGCAGGTCCTCGGCTTTCTCTTGCCTTTTTTGCCACGATCGGGTATAATCAAACTGGAATAGAGGCTTTTGTTTTATCAGGAGGTATGGGTATGAAAAGAATGCGTTTGCTATCTCTTTTGCTGGCGCTGGTGCTGGTGTGCACCGCTATGCCGGTTACGGCTGCGGCTGCCGATAGACTGGCAAATGCTACCGTCTGTACGACCCATACCGTCCATACCGAGGGGCAGAGCGCAGAGGACTGTACCGGCCTGGCTCCGTACCTGGCTCCGGACGGTACCGCTTGGGCGGCGGTGGGGGACGATACCACGAAGGTCAAGACCTGGCACTGCTTCCAGCAGGATATAGATGCGGCGCTGACGGACGCACTGCACCGTATGCTCCGGCGAGAGACTGCTTTTACCCTGTATATTGCGGTGGAAAAAAGCGATTATGACCCTACCACCGACAAGCTGCAAAAGGCGCTGTATGAGCGGCTGCGAAGCAACGCCCTGGCGGAGAAAGCGGGCACCATAGAAGGCGGCGATTTTTTGGACGCCCAGATTCAGGGCTTTCAGGAACAGGATCTGGACACCCGGTGGCTGAATGTGGAGGGCTACAATGATAATACCGGCGCGGTGGCCTTTTATGAGGTGCACTGCACCTTCAAATACTGCGACACGGTGCAGCAAATGGAGATCCTGCGCCAAGCGGCGGAGAAGTGGAACCAACTGTTTGTTACCGATAATCCCACCATCGCGGCGGAGAAGGATACAAACCGCCGCCAGTACCTGATCGTCAAGACCATTTATGACTTTTTGGCGGAGAATACGGTGTACAACACCGCTGCCTATGAGAATTTTATGAATCATCAAGTGACCGACTGGTACGCCCACACCGCCTACGCGGCGTTCTTCGGCCTTACAGGGCAGGGGGCTGCGGATTTGGACAGCACCGGCTACGATTGGTCCGTGCGGCAAAAAAACAGCCTGACGGTGATCGGCACCACCGGCCAGGGCAAGGCCGTGTGCGAGGGCTATGCGGCGCTGTTTTACTATCTGTGCCGTTTGAACGGCATTGCCTGCAACACGGTGATGGGCAGCAAAATGGTGCGCAATGAGATCACCGGGGAACTACAAAAGGATATGCACGCCTGGAACTTTGTGTATTTGGATGACGGCACCGGCAGCGGCTACCAATGGTATCAGGTGGACGCCACCTTTGCCGCCTCCAACAACCTGCGGTTCCCGGGCTTTATCAATTATTACTATTTCCTTTGTGGGTCGAAAAATGCATACTTCACTTTGGAAAACGACCATCAGCAGTTGGACAATACCAAATCGTACCCGCTACTGTCTGCGACGGACTACCGCTTTGCCTCTACCGGCGAGGATCTGTCCGATTTTGACGGACAGGGCTATATGGTGCTGATGCGTCGCGGTGCCGAAGGCCAAATACGGGATTCTATTCTGATTCAACGGGCGGCGGACGGCAGCTGTGCCTATTTTAAGGCGCAGACGGACGGCAACGGTACGGTGCTGACGGACGAGAACGGGCAAGCCAAGGTGACCCCTCTGCCGGACGGCACCGGGCTGGATTATGTCGGCGAGGAAGGCGAATTCTCTCTGCTGATTCCGGGCTATGTGTTTGGTCGGGAGTACACCACCGTGTATGAGACCGGCGACGATCGTTACGCGCCGGGACAGCACACCATTCTTGCCACGGACGGTACTGCACAGCTTCCTTGCTCCTTTTACCTTAACAAGATTGATGTAACCAAGGAAAAGAACCAGATCGAACTGCACAATCTGGATAAAAACGGTGCCATTACTTATAATGTTTGCCCCATTCAGGTGGATGTGCATGTGGTGGATGGCTACGGCCATACTGCGGTGCGGGATAAGGACTACACCGTATCGTTCCTCGATGAGAACGGCACAAAGGTGGGTACCCTGTCCGAGCCCGGCAAGTACACCATCGTGTTGGATTTTTCGATCAGCGACCGTTATACCGGCAAGCTGAAGGGGAACAGTACCAACCGGCTGCGGTTTGAAATTGCCAAGCTGCCCATGAACCGGGCAGGCTTTGGCGATGTGCAGGCGCCGTACTCCGGCAAGAGCATTGCAGATGTGATGTCTGCCATGACCTTTGTCGGCACCACCACAGACGGCAAGCCTTATAAAAAGACGTTCAAAGAGGGCGAGGACTACGCCCTCACATACAGCGGCTCCACGGTGCATGCCGGCAGCGGCACCTATACCGTGACGGCACTGGAAGGATCCAAGTACCTGACCGGCAGCGCGACCTATACTTATACCATCGCCCCGGCGTCTATTGCCGGGTACGGCGGGTCGGATGTTTGCGCGCCGGTGACCTATAACGGCAGTGCCCAGCGCCCCGGCACCGCTTGGTTTGACAGTCAAAGCGGCTTAAAGTCCGGTCGGGACTATACGGTGGTCCGTTACAGTGCCAATACCAATGCAGGTATCGCCAATGTGACGGTGCAGGGCAAGGGCAATTATACCGGTACGGCTGTGCTGCACTTTAAGATTAATCAAAAATCCCTGAATGACAGGGATGTGTCTGTCCGGTGTACTCCTACCGCGAAGGGCGCCACGATCAAGGCAACCTATAAGGGCAAGACCTTGCGGCAGAACAAGGATTACACCGTGTCCATTGCCACCAGAGGCACCACCCGCACGGTAACGGTGCAGGGCAAGGGCAACTTTAAGAGCAGCCGGCAATTTAAGATCCATGTGCATGCCTATAAGTGCACCGCCAAAAAAGCGGCCACCTACTTTGCCACCGGATATAAGAAATATAAGTGCACCGCTTGCGGCGCCAAAAAGACGGAAAAGCTGGCACAGCTGAAGCCGGCGATCGTATCGCTGAAAAGCAGCAAAAAAGGCCGGCTGACCGTAAAGTGGAAGAAGGGAAGTGGCATTAGCGGTTACCAGATCAGCTATTCCACTTCGTCCAAATTTACCAAATCCACCACCAAGTCGGTAACGATAACCAAGGCGGGCTCCACCGCCAAGACCCTAACAAAACTCAAAAGCAAGAAAAAGTATTATGTGCGCATTCGGGTGTATAAAAAGCAAAAGGGCGGCAAGCTGTACGGCGCCTGGTCCCCGGTAAAGAGTACCAAAGTGCGGTAATTTGACTTTGTTTTCTCTTTATGTTATAATGAGGCCGAATAAACAACCCAAACGAGGTGTGATATGAAACAAAAATGTAAATCTCTGTTTTGCGCTCTGTTGTGCCTGGTGCTGATGTGCGCTACCGTGTTACCGGTATGGGCAGCCACTACGGCGCCGGCGTTTGGCACCGATGTGTCTCAGCATAACGGAAAAGGTGTGGATTACCCCGCATGGAAGAAGGCGGGCAAGACCTTTACTATGATCCGTATGAGCTACGGCAACGACCACCTGGATCCGCAGTTTTGGAATAATGTGAACGCGGCGGAGGCAGCAGGCGTGCCCTTTGGCGTGTACCATTACAGCTATGCGTTCAATACCAAGGAGGCCACGATTGAGGCCAATTATGTTAAGAGCGTGTTGGCTCAGATGAAGGGCAAGTACAAGTATTTTGTGCTGCCGGTGGCTTATGACCTGGAGGATCAGCTGATCCTGGACAACAGCAACAAAAAGACCATTATTCAGCACGCCATTACTTTTTGCGACGCCATTCGCGCAGCGGGCTACACCCCAATGGTTTACGCCAACCTGAATTGGTTTGCCAATTATTTGGATGTGCAGACGCTGCATAGCAAGGGCTATAAGCTGTGGTACGCCAACTGGCAGCCAAAAACCACTGATTTTTCCGCCCCGGTGCAGATTGGCAAAACCGGCGTGTATGCGGATATTTGGCAGTATGCCGAGGGTGATATGGCCGCCGGCGTGCCGGATTATAATGTGTTGTGGGATTTTAAAGCGCTGGCTCATGTTTACTCCGGTAAGGTGATTGCGCAGCCCACTTGCACCGCCTATGGCAAGACAAAATATACCTGTACCCAGTGCGGCGATAGCTACACCGTGGCGAATATTAAGCCTAAAGGCCATTCCTACAAATCGCAGCTGACCAAAGCCACCACCGCTAAGGACGGTCAGATCTACAAAAAATGTAGCGTTTGCGGCGCAGTCACCGGCAAGACGGTGATCGCCAAGGCGTCCAATATCAAGCTGAGCAAAACCGCCTATACCTATAACGGCAAGGTGCAGCGCCCCGGCGTGACCGTGAAAAACAGCAAGGGCAAAGCCCTGAAGAACGGCACGGATTATACCGTGACTTACCCCAAAGGTATGAAAAATGTGGGCAAATACACCGTAAAAGTGACCCTCAAGGGCAATTACAGCGGCAGTAAGTCCATGACTTATAATATTAACCCCAAGGGCACAAGTGTGTCTAAAGTGAAAGCCGCCAAAAAAGGCTTTAAGGTGACCTGGAAAAAGCAGAGGACTCAAACTACCGGCTATCAGGTGAAGTACAGTACCAGCAGCAAGTTTAAGAAAGCCAAGACGGTGACGATCAGCAAGAATAAGACGACTTCTAAGTCCGTGAGCAAGCTGTCCGCTAAGAAGAAGTATTATGTGCGGGTACGCACCTATAAGACCGTAAAAATCGGTGGCAAGAGTGTAAAACTCTACTCCGGGTGGAGTAAGGCCAAGAGCGTGACCACCAAGAAGTAATACATCTTGTAATTGCCGCCCGCCAATCCCTCCGTCAACGCCTTGCGGCGTTGCCACCTCCCTTTACACAAGGGAGGCTGATTATACACAATACGGCTCCCCTTGTTTTTATCAAGGGGAGCTGTCGCATTTATGCGACTGAGGGGATAAAAGCGGGCGCATGCGATCCGCCCCTACCAAACAATAAAAAACGCCCTCTGTTTCACTTAAGAAACAGAGGGCGTTTCCTATTTACCGGTGCATGACTACAAAAGGTCGTCGTACCAAAAGCGATGGTCGTTGGTATTATAAAGGCCGATGACCGTGGTGTCCTTGCACGCAGCGGTCAGTCCTTGGCTGCTGCGGCTTCTTCTTTGTCCAGCTGTTCGGAGGTCTTGTTGTAGATAAAGTCGATCAGCTGCTTTTTATTCTCCTCTTTATTGATGGCGATGACGGAGTTGCCGTTGATGGTGTCATACCACCAAGTGTCCGGGAAAGGTACCCGGGCCTGGTGGGTGCTGGTGGCGCAGCTGCCGGCCTTGGCCACAAAGCTGCACAGTTCGCTTTTGGTCATATCCGTCTCAATATACGGGGCAGCGTTGCTGGCCATTTTATACAGGGTAAAGGGGTTGCTGGACTTCATTTTCTTAATAATGGCGTTCATCACCGTGCGCTGGCGCTTGGTGCGCACAAAGTCCGTGTCGATCTTGCGAATACGGCAGTAGGCCAGGGCCTGCTTGCCGGTCAGGTTGTGCTTGCCGGCCTCTAACTTCACATTGCCGTAGCGCTTGGGGTGGCCGGTGACCTCCTTGGCCTCCGCCTTGGTAACCTTCACTTCTACGCCGCCGATGGCGTCCACCAGTACCTGGAACATCTCAAAATCCGCGACCACATAGTTGTCGATCTTTACGCCGAAGTTGTATTCAATGGTGTCTACCACGCCGCTGTAACCGCCGTACTGGCAGGCGGCGTTCAGCCGTTGACTCATATCCTTGCAGGGGATATACACCCAGGTGTCTCGCAAAAAGGAGGTCATCTTAATGGTGTGGTGCACAGAGTCCACGGAAATCAGCATCATGGTGTCACTGCGGGAGGCGCTGGCCTTGTCTTTGGGTCTGGCGTCTACGCCCAGCAGCAGCACATTCTTTACCCGCGGGTCGCTCTTTAGATTCGATGCTGTCACATATTCATTTTCTTTGTGCGCATGATAGGTGATCTTGCCCAGCACGCCGGTGGCGCAGCCCGCAAGAATGAAAATCAGCGCCAGCAGCACGCAAAAGATACTTAGCCCCACTTTTGCCTTTTTGCTGCCCTTGCCTTTTTTTGGCGGCTTGCCGTGCTTGTCGGTGGGGGTATGGCTGCGGCCCACGGTGCGGGGATCACGGCTTGTCCGCTCCCGGTGGTGGGCACGCGTGGGCGTAGGCGTGTTGCTCCGGTCCGTATAAAAATCTGCCGGGCGCTCGCTCTCAAATCGGCGGGGCGGCGCCGGTGGCTCTATGTAACCGTTTGGGTCATAGTCGTTATTTTGGTCGTACGGTGCCGAGGGGGCGTAGGGGTCCCGATAGTCGCAAGGGTTGATCCCGCTTTCGTCCTGCCGGTCGATCACATCCCGCTGCCGACGGTTAAAATCCAGGTCCACTCCCGGGTCCAAATGCCGGTCTTCCTCCGGCACCGTGCGGTCCAGGGCGTCGTTCTCCCGCCGACGGCGGGGGTCAAAGCCTTCCTGTTCAAATCTGGGCATTCCGATTACCTGCCTTTCTTTGCTCCATAGTATTACAAAAAGAACAGAAATGCAAGACCTGTTCTGTAAATTCTTGCCCGGCAGAAAAACAGTTGACATTCCCCGGTGCTATGGATTAAAATGGAGAAGATGAGCCGGGCAGGCAGTTGCGCGCAGGTTACTGCGTGAGGAAAGTCCGAGCAGCACAGAGCAGGATAACGGCTAACGGCCGCCGGGGGCGACCCTAGGGAAAGTGCAACAGAAATAAACCGCCGCTTTTGCGGTAAGGATGGAAAGGCGAGGTAAGAGCTCACCGAGGGGGTGGAGACATTCCCTGCCATGTAAACCCTATCCGCTGCAACATCGACTGAAGGGTTGTTTGCTCGACACAAAACTTCGAAGGATGGCTGGAGCGCACGGGCAACCGTGCGTCGAGATAGATAATTGCCCAAGACAGAACTCGGCTTACGCCCGACTCATCGCATTTTTTGATTTGTATTTGAGGTGTGCCTATGCTGGTGAATATGCGTGATCTGCTGGCGGATGCCCGTGTCGGCGGCTATGCCGTTGGCTCTTTCTCCGTTGCCAATATGGAGATGGTGCTGGGTGTGCTGCAAGCGGCAGAGGAACTGCACGCCCCGGTGATCCTCCAGATTGCGGAGGTGCGGCTGCGCCAGTCGCCGCTGGAGCTGATCGGTCCCTTGATGGTGGCCACTGCCCGGCAGGCAAGCGTGCCGGTGGCGGTGCACTTTGACCACGGCAAAACGGAGAAGAAGATTGGCCAGGCGCTGGAGCTGGGCTTTACCTCCGTGATGTTTGACGGCTCTCATCTGCCGCTGGATGAGAATATAGCAGAGACCTGCCGCATTATAGAGATGGCGCGCCCTTACGGTGCTGCCGTGGAGGCGGAGATCGGCTGTGTAGGCGGTTCGGAGGATGGCTCTGAGGAGATCGCTATGCATTGCACGGACCCGGCGGACGCGGTGCGCTTTGAGCAGGAAACCGGGGTGGACGCTCTGGCCATCGCCATCGGTAACGCCCACGGCAATTATAAGGCCACGCCCAAGCTACGGTTTGATATTTTGGCGCAGGTGGCCGAGGATACCCACACGCCCTTGGTGCTCCACGGCGGCACCGGCATTTCGCCGGAGGATTTCCGCCGCTGTGCGCAGACAGGGATCCAAAAGATCAACATTGCCACGGCCACTTTTGACAGCGTGGAGCAGACGGTGCGGGGCGCTTACGACGCCGATGCTATCGGCGGTTACTACGATCTGCAAGGGGCAGAGGTGCAGGGGGCGTATAAGAACGCCCACCGCCACATTTTGATTTTCGGCACAGACGGCAAGGCATAAACCTGTCGCCTGCGCATAAATTTATGGAGAGGGAACTATGAAGTACATTGAATTTGACAGAACCAAACCGCTGGATTTTATCCCCATCGGCCGCATTGCCATTGATTTTAACCCCACGGATATGTATAAGCCGCTGTCCCAGTCGTCTAACTTTAACAAGTATGTAGGCGGATCTCCGGCCAATATTGCCGTAGGTCTGGCCCGGCTGGGCTGCAAGGTGGGCTTTTGCGGCTGTGTGTCTGCCGACCAGTTTGGGGACTATGTGGTGGAGTATTTCCAAAATGAGGGGATCGACACCTCCCATGTGACCCGAGCCAAGAACGGCGAGTGCATTGGCCTGACTTTTACGGAAATTCTGTCTAAAGAGCAGTCCTCCATCTTAATGTACCGGGATAATGTGGCAGATTTTTGCCTGGCGCCGGAGGATATTGACGAGGCGTATATTGCTTCTGCTAAGGCCATTGTGATCAGCGGTACGGCGCTGGCCAAGTCTCCGTCCAGAGAGGCCTGCTTAAAGGCCATGATGCTGGCCCAGAAAAACAATGTGCGCATTATCTTTGACATCGACTATCGGGCGTACACCTGGCAGTCCAAGGACGAGATTGCTGTGTATTACAGCTTAGTGGCTCGCGGTGCGGATATTATTATGGGCTCTCGTGAGGAATTTGATCTGATGGAGGGCATTGTGGGCGTAAAAGGCTCCGACCCGGAGAGCGCCCGCTACTGGCAGTCCTTTGGTGCGACGATTTGCGTCATTAAGCACGGCAAAGACGGCTCCACTGCCTACACCAACGACGGCAATTATTACTCCATTAAGCCTTTCCCGGCGGTGGTGCTCAAGGGCTTTGGCGGCGGCGACGGCTACGGCTCCGCTTTTCTGTACAGCCTGCTGCAAGGCAAAGAGATGATCGAGTGCCTGGAGTTCGGCTCCGCCTCGGCCTCTATGCTCATTTCCGCCCACAGCTGCTCGGACGCTATGCCCACCGCAGAGGCAGTGGCGGCCTTTATTAAGAAAAGCAAGGAAGAATACGGCGAAATGGTGGCTCGCGCCTGACGAACCGCCACCCGGAATAAAAAACAGACTCGTATGTAGTGATCCTATATACGGGTCTTTTTATTTTCAAATGGGAGGTTCTGCAATGCAGGCATACAGATGGACGGCAGAGCGGGTGCTGCGGGAGTTGAACAGCGCCCCCGGCGGGCTGAGCCGCAAACAGGCGGCTGCCCGGCTGGCAAAACATGGCGAAAACCGGCTGGCGCGGAAAAAGGGCGACAGCCTGTGGCGGCGGTTTATGCTGCAACTATCCGACCCGATGATCCTGGTGCTGCTGGCGGCGGCCGCCGTGTCTGCGGTGCTGTGTGTAGTGCACCGGGAATTCCCGGCGGATGTGCTGATCATTATGACCGTGGTGACGGTGAATGCCGTCTTAGGTGTGGTGCAGGAGAGCAAGGCGGAAAAGGCCATTGCTGCCTTGCAGGAGATGACCCCGGCCACCTCTCGGGTGCTGCGGGGCGGGGCAGAGTGTACCGTGCCCAGCCGCACTCTGGTGCCCGGCGATGTGGTGCTGCTGTCTGCCGGTGACCGTATTCCCGCAGACTGCCGGGTACTGGAGAGCATTGGCCTGCGGGTGGAGGAATCCGCCCTTACCGGCGAGTCCCAGCCGGTGGAAAAATCCGCGGCCCCTTTGCCGGACGATGGGCAGGCGCTGCCACCCTCCGCTTGCAGCAATTTGGTATTTATGGGTGCCAATGTGGTGTACGGCCGCGGGCGTGCTGTGGTGATTGCCACCGGTATGGATACGCAAATGGGACGCATTGCCCACGCCCTGAACACCGCCGGACAGAACGCCACGCCCCTGCAAAAGAAATTGACCCAGCTGTCTAAAATTTTGTCCCTGCTGGTGCTGGCCATCTGTGCCGGGATCTTTGCGTTAGATGTAGGGCGCAGCTTACTGGCAGGCGGGCTGACCTTTAGCGGCGCGCTGTCCACCTTTATGGTGGCGGTGTCTCTGGCGGTGGCTGCCATTCCGGAGGGACTGGCAGCGGTGGTGACTATTGTGCTGTCCATCGGCGTGACCAAAATGAGCCGTCGCCACGCAGTGATCCGGCGACTGACGGCGGTGGAGACCCTGGGCTGTACGCAGGTGATCTGCTCGGACAAAACCGGCACGCTGACTCAAAATAAAATGACCGTTACCGCCCGCACCGGTGTGCCGCCGGAGCAGCTCATGACCGCTATGGCGCTGTGTTCGGACGCCCACCGGGCCGGGGACCGCATGGATGGTGAACCCACAGAGGTGGCGCTGGTGCAGGACGCAGCAGACCTGGGGTTGGAAAAGGCGGCGCTGGAGCGGCAGTACCCCCGGGTGGGGGAACTGCCCTTTGACTCTGCACGCAAGATGATGACGACGCTCCACCGCACCCCGGAAGGCGTGGTGCAGTACACCAAGGGTGCGCCGGATGTGGTATTGAAGCGGTGCACCCACACCTGGCAGCAGGGGAGGGCGGTACCCTTGACTGCGGATCTGCGCCGCCGGATTCTGGACGAAAATCGGCGTATGGCAGACCGGGCGCTACGGGTGCTTTGCGCTGCAACCAGGCAGTACCCGTCCCTGCCGTCTGCCCGGTCGCCGGAGGCACTGGAACAGGGGCTTTGCTACCTGGGGCTGGTGGGTATGATGGATCCGGTGCGCCCGGAGGCGGTGGCGGCCATTGCCGCTTGTCGCCAAGCGGGCATTCGTCCGGTGATGATCACCGGCGATCATCGGGATACTGCCGCGGCCATTGCCCGGCAGCTGGGAATCTTGGAGCCGGAGGGGGAGGTGCTCACCGGCGCCCAGCTGAGCCAAATGGACGATCGGGCGTTGGACGATGCTGTTGCCCGGTGCAGCGTGTTTGCCCGGGTGCAGCCGGAGCATAAGGTGCGCATTGTAGAGGCCTTTCACCGGCAGGGGGCTGTGACTGCCATGACCGGCGATGGGGTCAATGACGCCCCGGCCATTCAGGCGGCGGATATTGGCGTAGGTATGGGCATGACCGGCACGGATGTGACCAAGAATGTGGCGGATATGGTACTGACGGACGACAACTTTGTCACCATTGTGGCGGCCGTGGAGGAGGGCCGCCGGGTGTATGACAATATCCGCAAGTCTATTCAGTTTTTGTTGTCCTCTAACTTGGCAGAGGTGCTCACCATTTTGGTGGCCACTCTGCTGGGCTTTACCATTTTGGAGCCGGTACACCTTCTGTGGATCAATTTGATCACCGATTGCTTCCCGGCGCTGGCACTGGGTATGGAGCGGGGCGAGCCGGAGATCATGCGCCGCCGCCCTCGAGATCCAAAGGACGGCATTTTTGCCGGGGGTATGGGCTTCGATGTGGCCTGGCAGGGACTGATGGTAACGGCGGTGACCCTGCTGGCTTATTTCAGTGGTCTGCTGCTTACCTGCCCGGTACAAATGGACTGGGCGGCACTGGTACATATTACGGACCCGCTGGCCCATAAAACCGGCATGACCATGGCGTTTTTTACCCTGTCTATGGCAGAGATCTTCCATAGCTTTAATATGCGCTCGCGCCGGGCCAGTTTGTTCTCTATGGGGCAAAACGGCTATTTGTGGGGCGCCATGGTGCTGTCTTTGGTGCTGTCCACGGTGGTGCTGTATGTGCCGGCGTTGGCTGCGGCCTTTGATTTTGTTCCTCTGTCCGGTACAGCCTACGGTGCGTCGATGGCGCTGGCCCTAGCAGTGATCCCGGTGGTGGAGCTGGTCAAGGCAGTGCAGCGGGCCGTCCATCGTTAAAACTGCAAAAAAGTGCGGCAGGCAAGGAAATTTGCCCGCCGCCTTTTTCATTTTAACACTTCCTTTTCCCGTGGTTTTATGCTATGATAAAGGACGGTGATTTGGGTGCAACTCAAAAAGAATGATGAGATTCAACTGAATATAACCGCCCTGACTTCCGAGGGCAGCGCCATCGGGCGCAAGGACGGCGTGCCGATTTTTGTGCGCGGCGGTGTGCCCGGTGATGTGGTTACGGCGCATATTATTAAAGCCAAAAAGAACTATGCTGTTGCCCGGCTGCAGAAGGTACTGAAGCCATCGTCTCATCGGGTGGAGAGCGACTGCCCGGTGTCCGCCCAGTGCGGCGGCTGTGCCTTTCGCACGGTGGATTACGCGGAGGAACTGCGCTTTAAGCAGCAGCGGATCGACGATGCTTTTCAGCGGATCGGCCACCTGGATTTGCAGGTGGAGGGCGTGCTGGCAGCGCCCGATACCGTGCGCTATCGCAATAAAGCCCAGTACCCGGTGCAGCTGCAAGACGGCCGACCGGTAGCCGGTTTTTATGCCTATAAGAGCCACCGTGTGGTGCCTGCCGGAGATTGCCTGCTCCAGTGTACGGATTTTTCCGCCGGTGTGGCGGCTTGCCTGCAATGGGCGGAAGAACATCAAATTTCCGTATATAATGAGGAGACCGGCACCGGCCTGCTGCGCCACTTGTATTTCCGCAAGGGCCAGGCTACCGGCCAGGTGCTGGCTTGTATTGTGATCAACGGCACGGATCTGCCCGGCGGGGACGCACTTTGCGCCGCCTTGCGTGCCGCTGTGCCCGGTTTGGTGGGCGTGGTGCTAAACAGCAACACCCGGCGCACCAATGTGATTTTGGGTGACCGGGATCGGGTGCTTTGGGGCAAGGGCGAACTGCTGGACAAGCTGTGTGGCAAGACCTTTGCCATCGGCCCCCATGCTTTTTATCAAGTCAACCACGACCAATGTGAACGCTTGTATGCGCTGGCAGGGGATTTTGCCGGCTTGACCGGCGACCAGGTGCTGCTGGATCTGTACTGCGGCGTGGGCACCATCGGCCTGACCTTAGCGGATCGCTGCCGCCGGTTGATCGGCGTGGAGGTGGTTCCCCAGGCGGTGGAGAACGCCCGGGAGAATGCCCGGCGCAACGGTATTGAGAATGCAGAATTTTTGTGTGCGGACGCAGCCGGTGCGGCAACGCAGTTGGCATCCCAGGGCGTGCGCCCGGATGTGGCCATCGTAGACCCGCCACGCAAGGGCTGCGCACCGGAGGTGTTCGCCGCTATGGATAAAATGGGCACCCAGCGGCTGGTGTATGTGTCCTGCGACCCGGCAACCTTGGCACGGGATTTGGCGCTTTTGGCCACCATGGGCTACACCGCCCGCCGCGCTTGCGGCGTAGACCTGTTCCCCCGCACCCCCCATGTGGAGACCGTGGTGCTGGTGGAAAAGAATGGATGATCAATAGCGTGTTTTATGGCACTATAATTTAACTTTTCAGCCTTTTTATACCGCATAATAATATTTTGATGGGAAGGTGTTTTAATGACCTATGGAAAGGTAATAGAGTTGTTTCTAGTTAATGGAACGGCAGACAGTTTGATTACGGCTGAGTTGTCAAATTGGAATGGAATGGCAGTTAAGATTCCGCGTGTTGAACTTTCTTCTTGCAATAATGACGATATTACTAAACCGGGCGTTTATTTCCTGTTTTGTAAAGAGGACGATGGATCGGATTCTGTGTATATTGGAGAAGCCGAGAATGTTCAAGAAAGACTTAAACAGCATGTTAGGGACTACCAATCCGATAAAGAAACATATTATTGGAATACTGCTGTTATTTTTGTGGGAAGAGACTTAAATAAAGCGATGATTAGATATCTTGAAAATCAATTTGTTCAGATTGCGAGAGAGAGCAAAAGGTATTTAGTGCTAACTAAAAACACTTATCAGAATACAGTTTTAAAAGACTCACAAAAAGCCGTGATGGAAGAGTTTATTGATAATGTCAAAACATTAATCAATGCACTAGGATATAAAGTGTTAGAGCCCTTGGTCCAGGCAGATTTATCAAGTCGTAAAATTGATGATGAGGTGCTCTATATTACAAGTGGTTCTGTAAACGCACGAGGTATGGTAACTTCTGAGGGCTTTGTGGTGCTATCCGGAACTACAGTGAATGAAACAACAGCACAATCGTTGAGCCCCGGAATGTTGAAATTGCGAAAAGATTTGCTTGATTCAACTAAGGTCGAAAATTTGACGACAATTGAGGACATTCTATTTTCAAGTTCGTCTGCTGCGGCTGATTTCGTTTTGGGTTACAGCGCAAGTGGACCTCGATCATGGAAAGCAAAAAATGGAAGAACTTTAAAGGAAATTGAAATTAGTTTGTCGAATTGAGATTATCAGTAAGAATTGCTAAGTTTGTAAGCTCGAAAGCAAGTCTATTTAGTGTGAATTTGATAAAAAGCAGATCGCTTGAAGAAAGGACGAGGTAAATGAAACTGAAAGACGGTATGGTGCTGGGGCATGTGGATGGCGAGGATTTTGCCATTGCTACCGGCAAGGCCATGAAGCACTTTAACGGTGTGATCCACAACAATCCCACGGCGGCATTTTTGTTTGAACTGCTCCAGACGGAGCAGACGGAGGACAGCCTGGTGGCGGCGCTCACGGAGAAATACGATGTAGACGCAGACACCGCTCGGGCGGATGTGCGTGAAATGCTGGATACCCTGCGGGCTGCCGGGGTGCTGGACTGAGTATGCAGACGATCACCGGAGATCTTTTGCAGGACAGTCTGCTGCACCTGCTCTATTGTGCTTTAAAAGAGGAAAAACCGGCGCTGCCTACGGATTTGAATTGGGAGGCGCTGTTGCAGTTGGCCAATCGCCAGCAGGTATACAACACCGTGCTGCCGGTGTTGGAAAAGGCGGCGGTGCTGCCGCCGGAGCAGCTGCAGCGTTGGAACGACTATCGCTTAACGGAGCTGCAGCGTACCCTGTATGTGAACAGCCAGCGACAAGCCGTTTGTGCGGATTTGGAGACGCAGAACATTCGTTATATGTTCTTAAAGGGCTTGGTTCTGCGGGCGCTTTATCCCCAGACCATGATGCGCCAAATGAGCGATAATGATATTCTGTTCGACCCCGATCGGCGCGGCGATCTGGCCAAGATCATGCGTGTGCACCAGTTCACCTTAACGGTGGCTACGGACAAGTCAGATGATTACTACAAAGAACCCAACTGCCTGATCGAGTTCCATCGGGAGTTGTTTAACCACGCCGATTTGCAAACTGCCTTTCCGGCGGCGCTGGTGTGGCAACATGCGGTGCCGGACCCGGATCATCCCTGCTGCTACCGTATGTCCCCGGAGGATAATTATCTGTTCACTCTGGGCCATATGTACAAGCACTATATTATGGAGGGCTGCGGCGTTCGATTCCTTTGCGATATGTATTTGCTGCGCACCAAGCAGCCGCAGATGAATATGAAATATGTGCAGTCTATGGTGGCGAAGATGAGAATCTCCTCCTTTCACCAAACGGTGATCGGTTTGGCGGAGGCTGTGTTTGCCGGCGGCGAACTGACTGACGACGGCCGGCAACTGTTGAGCGATATGTTTTCCGGTACCGTTTACGGCAAGGGCAAGACTATGGCGGAGAAAGTGGACGAGCACAGCGGCAAAGGGCGCTATATTCTCTCTCGCCTGTTTCCCAAAGTATCCATTATGAAAAACACCTACCCGGTGCTGGAAAAATGCCCCGTTTTGCTGCCTTTCTATTATCTTGTGCGGCTGTTCAGCCGCTTGCGGCATCGAAAAAAAGAAATTCGCAGCGAGGTTCGCCAGCTAAAGAACAGCAAAGGGGATCGGCCGTGATAAACGTACTTTTTGTAGGTCTGGGCGGCTTTGTGGGTGCAATACTGCGCTATCTGCTTGGACTGATCCCGGTGCGCCAAACGCCTTTTCCCATTATCACCCTGTGCATCAATGTGCTGGGCGCCTTTGGAATTGGGCTGCTGGCCGCATTGTGTGAAAGACATAAAATCAATTCCCAGCCGCTGCTGCTGTTTTTGAAGGTGGGGCTTTGCGGCGGGTTTACCACATTTTCTACCTTCTCGTTGGAGGCCTATGACCTGCTGAGCAGCGGGCGCACGGCACCGGCGATCTTGTATGCGCTGCTGAGCGTAGGCTTGTGCCTGCTGGCCATCTTCGGGGCCCGGGCGCTGATTCATTGACTTTCGGAGGAAGACCATTGGCTGTAAAGAAAGAGAACATTCGCAATTTTTCCATCATTGCCCACATTGACCACGGCAAGTCCACTTTGGCGGACCGACTGTTGGAGCTGACCAGCTCTGTGCAGCAGCGGGATATGCAGGAGCAAATTCTCGATGATATGGACCTGGAGCGGGAGCGAGGCATTACCATTAAGGCGCATGCAGTGACGCTGGGCTATGACGCCAAAAACGGCGAGCACTACGAGTTTAACTTGATCGACACCCCAGGCCATGTAGACTTTAACTACGAGGTCAGCCGCTCGCTGGCGGCTTGCGAGGGCGCTATCTTGATTGTGGACGCCTCTCAAGGCGTAGAGGCGCAGACCCTTGCCAACACCTACCTGGCTTTGGATCACGACCTGGACATTATGCCGGTGATCAACAAGATCGACCTGCCGGCAGCGGACCCGGAGCGGGTGGCCCAGGAGGTAGAAGAAGTGGTGGGCATTCCCTGTATGGACGCCCCCCGCGTGTCTGCCAAGACCGGGCAGAATGTGGAGGAGGTGCTGGAGCGGATTGTGACGGAGATCCGCCCGCCGGTTGCCAATGACAATGCACCCCTGCGCGCGCTGATCTTTGACTCGGTTTATGACAGCTACCGTGGCGTGATCGTGTATGTGCGCGTCATGGACGGCAAAATCAAGGCCGGCGATACCATGCGCATGATGGCCACCGGTGCCCAGTTTACCGTGGTGGAGGTGGGTCGCATGCGGGCCACTTCCATGGAGAATACCGGCGTGCTCTCCTCCGGCGAGGTAGGCTATATTACCGCGTCCATCAAGACCGTTTCCGACGCCCGGGTGGGCGATACCATCACTTTGGCAAATGCGCCGGCAGCGGAGCCGCTGCCCGGTTACCGCAAGGTGAACCCAATGGTGTTCTGCGGTGTGTACCCGGCAGACGGTGCGGATTATGAGGCCCTGCGAGATGCGCTGGAGAAGCTGCAGCTTAATGACGCGTCCCTAAGCTATGAGCCGGAGACGTCCGGCGCCCTGGGCTTTGGCTTTCGCTGCGGCTTTTTGGGTCTCCTGCATTTGGAGATCATTGAGGAGCGCCTGGAGCGAGAGTACAACCTGGATCTGATTACCACTGTGCCCTCGGTGATCTACAAGATCCACCTGACCGACGGCACCATGGTGGAGATCGACAATCCCACCAATTACCCGGATCCGTCCCTGATTGACTACTGCGAGGAGCCGTTTGCGGACTGCAATATTTATGTACCCAGCGAGTTTGTGGGCACCATTATGGATATGTGTCAGGATCGGCGGGGGATCTTTAAGAATATGAGCTATATCACCCCGGATCGGGTAGATATTCATTACGAGCTGCCGCTAAATGAAATTATCTATGATTTCTTTGACGCACTCAAATCCCGCACCCGTGGCTACGCTTCTTTCGATTATGAGATCAAGGAATACCGCCGCTCGGATTTGGTGAAGGTGGATGTGCTGCTCAATGGCGATACCATCGACGCGCTGAGCTTTATTATCCACCGGGACAAGGCTTACCAGCGGGGGCGCCGCATTGCGGAGAAGCTCAAGGAGCATATCCCGCGGCATTTGTTTGAGATACCGGTGCAGGTGGCTATCGGTGGCAAGGTCATTGCCCGCGAGACGGTAAAAGCCCTGCGCAAGGATGTGTTGGCCAAGTGCTACGGCGGCGATGTGACCCGTAAGAAAAAGCTGCTGGAAAAGCAGAAAGAGGGCAAAAAGCGTATGCGCCAGTTCGGTCAGGTAGAGGTGCCCCAGGAGGCCTTCCTGGCAGTGCTCAAACTCTCCTCCGACGACGAGTAAAGCAGAAATATAAAAAATCCCACCCGATACAGGTGTTGCCTGTTCGGGCGGGATTTTTTGCTATTTAATTCGGGTTATGCGGTTGTGGCGGACTTTGTAGGCGGTGCGGGAGAGATGGATCATGGGCAGGTCGGCGGCGTTGTCGGTATAGAATGCGTCCGGTACGGCGCTTGCTCCAAAGCATTTGCGAAAAGCGGACACCTTATTGGCGCTGAAGTTGATATACTCCACCGTCAGGGTTTGGCGGTCCACCACGGAGCAGATACAGTGCTGCACCCCTAAGCGGCGGCACACCTCGTCCATAATCAAATTCAGCGAGGCGGTGACGATCACATCGTCCTTTTCCGGGTGATACCAGGCTTTGATTTTGCGTATATGCCCGTCCCAAAAGTCCCGGACCAGCCCCTCTGGGTCATCAAAGCTGCTGAGGTATTGGGCGGCGTGCTTGCGTCCGGCCTGCTCCAAGTCTGCCATGGTGGTGCGCCCCAACTTATAGCGCAGCAGGTGATATAGCACCACCGGCACATAGCGTGCTACCTTTGGATTGCGGCGCAGACTGAACAGGTAAAAGTCAATGACGCTCTCACCGTCATAAATGGTATTGTCAAAATCAAATACGCGCATAAAAATCCCCCTTGGTACTTTCAGTATAACACAAAGCGCCAAAGGGGGACAGTTTTTTATTTTTTGCCACCCAAGTGGCGGCCTAAGTAGCCCAGCAGCAGAATGTCCTCGTCCGTTAAGGCGCTGCCGTCGCCGGGTTCCGGTTGTTCTTCTTCCTCCGGCTCCAGGGTCAGGGTCAATTCCCATTCCTCCGGCGGGTTGTTTTTGTCCTGTTGCTTTTTCATACCATGACCTCCCTTGCACTCTTACTGTAACACAAAAAGCCACCGGGTGCAAATGACAGGGAGAATTATAGGACAGAGAAATGGCGCTGCCCGGTACAGCCGACATTTACTTTTAGTTGTTTTTCTCGCTTTTTGGCATGGCACGCAGGGCCTTGCGGAATTCAAAGAAGAAAAGAACGCCGGTGAAGGCCACGGCCAGCACATCTGCCACCGGCTCCGCCATAAAGACAGCCTTGGTCAGGTCGGCAGTGTACAGGTGGGGCATCATGTAGATCAGCGGCAGCAGCAGAATAAACTTGCGCATCACCGCTACGATGATGGACGCTTTGGCGTTGCCCAGGGCGGTAAATGTCATTTGACAGGCGATTTGAATACCAAACAGCCCCAGCGCCAGAGTGTAAATGCGCAACATCGGCTTGGTAAAGGCCAGCAATTCTGCGTTGGAGGTGAAGATGGCGGCAAACACGCCGGGAAACAGCTGGATCAGCAGGCAAAAGATCATGGCGTAGCAAACGCTGCAAATGAGCAGCAGTCGGTACGCGCGGCGTACGCGGTTGCTGTTTCCGGCACCGTAATTGTAGCTGATAATGGGTTGGGCACCTTGTGCCAGTCCTTGCAGCGGCAGCATGGCAAACTGCATGACACTGGTGAGAATGGTCATGGCACCCACTGCCAGATCGCCGCCGTATTTCAGCAGTGAGGTGTTAAAGCATACGGAGATCACGCTCTCGCTGGCCTGCATAACGAACAGGGCACTGCCCAGCGCCAGACAGGGGAGAATGACCTTGGCGTGCAGGTGCAGATTGCACCGGCGAATACGGATAAAAGTCTTTTTACCAAGTAAAAAAGACAGCACCCACAGGCAGGACAGTCCCTGGGACAGCACGGTAGCCAGCGCGGCGCCTTGCACACCCATGTGGAAGCCAAAGATAAACAGCGGATCCAGTGCTGTATTGGCCACGGCGCCGATGAGCACCGAGAGCATACCTACCTTAGCGAAGCCCTGGGCGGTGATAAAGGCGTTCATGCCCAGGGTCAACTGTACGAATACGGTGCCCAGGGCGTAAATATTCATATAGGCCACGCTGTAATCAATGGTGTTGGAGCTGGCGCCGAATGCCAGCAGCAGCGGCCGGTTCCAGATGAGTACCACCGCTGTCAACACCGCAGATACCAGCAGTTGCGTGACAAAGCAGTTGCCCAGAATCTGCTCAGCTTCTGCCGTTCGCTTCTTGCCTAAGGCGATGGAGGCCCGAGGTGCGCCGCCGTTGCCCACCAATGCCGCAAAGGCGGAGATGATTAGGATCAGCGGCATACACACGCCCACCCCGGTAAGCGCCAGCGCGCCCTCGCCGGGAATGTGGCCGATGTAAATGCGGTCCACCACATTATAAAGCATATTGATCAGTTGGGCGGCTACTGTGGGTAGGGACAGCTGGAGCAGCAGTCGTCCGATGGGCCGGGTGGCTAAAAAATCTTTGCTTTGTTCCATGGTCGTCAACTCATTTCTGTAATATAAAGCGTACTTAATTATAACGCGATGAACGGCGGTGTCAAGGCTCGGAATTTGAACACGGGTCACTTATGCGGCGGATGCAGCAATGTGTCGAACATACAAAATTCACAATTTGCGCGGCTCAAAGCGTTTACATTATGGTGAAAATATGGTAAAATAGACGGCGTGAAAACGCACATATTTTTATTTCACTCTTTACCCGATCCGACGCGCTGTGCCCGGTCGGAATTTCAGAAATGGAGAATGAGTATGCATTTGATTCCCAATCCCCGCGCATATCAGGCGTTGGACGGCGCCTTCACCTTGCAGGATGGCGAGAAGGTGAAGAGCGAACTGCGTATTCCTTTGGTACGCACCACCACCCGGGAGGCACGGATCATTGTCACCCGCAACCCGGCGTTGCAAAAGGAAGCCTATACCTTGAATGTGACCCCGGAGAAGGTGCACATCACTGCCGCTACGCCTATCGGTGCTTACTATGCGCTGCAATCCCTGCGTATTTTGGCGGATTATGATATCGGCGGGCGTACGGTGCCCTGCTGCAGCATTCACGATGCTCCCCGTTGGGGTTGGCGCGGTATGAGCCTGGACGAGAGCCGCCACTTCTTTGGCAAAGAAGAAGTCAAGCGACTGCTGGATATGCTCTTTATGATGAAGCTCAATGTGTTCCACTGGCACCTGACGGACGATCAGGGTTGGCGCATTGAGATCAAAAAATATCCGCGCTTAACGGAGATCGGCTCTAAGCGCACCTGCACCCAGGTGGACGGCTGGCATACTTCTCACATGGTCAACGAGCCTCATGAGGGCTTTTATACCCAGGAGGATATTCGGGAGATCGTGGCCTATGCCAACGCCCGGGGCATTATGGTTGTGCCGGAGATTGATATGCCTGCCCATTTTGCGGCGGCGCAGGCAGCGTATCCCTGGTTGGCTTGTCGGGAACTGGAACGCGAGGTGCCCGGCTACTTTGGCGGTCGTGTGCCTACATTGCACGGCGTAATGGACTGGAACCGCTCTGCCTGCCTGGGCAAGGAGAGTACCTTCCAGTTTATCTTTGATGTGATTGATGAAGTGTGCGAACTGTTTGACGCGCCTTACTTCCATATTGGCGGCGACGAGGCGCCCAAGGACGAATGGAAGAAGTGTCCCCACTGCCAGGCGAAGATGAAAGAGATGCACCTAAACGATGTGGAAGAGCTGCAAGGCTGGTTCAACAACCGGGTGCTGGAATATGTAAAGCAGAAGGGTAAGCGCCTGATCGGCTGGAATGAGATTTTGGCCGCCGGCAATCTGGACCCGTCTGTGATCGGTCAATACTGGACCCCCAAGCGGGATAAGAATGTGGAGCGGCATATTGCCCGTGGCGGCGATGTGATCCTGAGCAATCACCGCAGTTTTTACTTTGATATGACCTACGGGCAGTACCCGTTGAGCTATACATACGATTTCGACCCGGGTCGTTATCATATTCCGCCTCGTTCCTATGACCATGTGCTGGGCGTAGAGGCTGAGGTATGGACCGAGTGGATCGACAAGCGTCCAAAACTGGATCTGAATGTGTACCCCCGTATGCAGGCTCTGGCAGAGGTTGCCTGGTCGGCCGAAGAAAGAAAAAAATACGCGGACTTCAAAGAGCGACTGGAGGCCTTTAAGCCTACGCTGGACGCCTTGGGAATCGGTTATGCTGTAACCAGCGTAGCGGAGCCGGGCACCTTCCAGCGGCAAAAGCCCCGCCGTTTGTTCTACTGCGGCGATACCCATTATGAGTTGAAGCTCAACGAAGAACGCAAAGCAAAAGGAGAAAAATAAGTATGAAATTTAGCCAATTTCCCCAGCAGGTGATCGACGAAAATGTGGATTACACAGTCAAGGAGATCACCAACATCATTAAGAAGTACGGTCCCCGGGAGTCCGGCAACAGCAACTGCCTGGCTGCCGAGAAGCACATCAAAAAAGAGATGGACCCCTTCTGTGACGAGACCCACTTTGAAAGCTACAAAATGGCGCCTAAGGCCTTTTTGCACTTTACAAAAATCGTCAGTGTAGCCATCATCCTGGCTGTGGTGGTGTGTGCCGCTCTGGTGTTTACCAGTGTGCTGCCTTGGTGGATCGCCCAGTGTATTGTTGGCGGTGTGACTTTTGTGGGGCTGTTTATCACCGTAATGGAGTTCCTGTTTTACAAGCAGTTTATGGATCCGCTTTATAAGAAGGTAGAGGGCCACAACTTTTGCGCCACTCGCAAGCCCACCGGCGAGGTTAAGCGCCGCATTGTAATCAGCGGCCATATTGACGCAGCCTATGAATGGCGTCATCTGTACTATGCAAAGGGCAAGCTGCCCTTGATGGGGATTTTTATGGGCGGTACCATTGTCTGCGCGATCATCTCCTTTATTATCGCAGTGATCTGCCTGATTGCTCACTTTGCGGATATGGGCGCTTTCGGCGATTTTATGCTGAATTACAGCTACTATTTCCACTTTGTCACCGCGCTGTTTATGATCACCCTGTTCTGCTTTGTGGACTTTAAGACCATTTCTCCCGGTGCCAATGACAACCTGACCGGTACTTATGCGGCGGTGTGTGCTCTGCGTATGCTGGATATGGCCGGTGTGGAATTTGAAAATACCGAGGTGTGCTGCATGATCACAGACGGCGAGGAGGCCGGTCTGCGTGGCTGCAAGCAGTGGGCCAAGGACCATAAAAAAGAGTGCGACGAGATTGAGACCGCCGTGCTGTGCGTAGATACCTTAACGGATCTGGAATACCTGAATGTGTATAGCAAGGATATGACCGGTACGGTGAAGAACTCTAAGCCCTTCAGCCAGCTGGTGATGGACAGTGCCATTGAGGCAGGTCATAAGGATTTGAAGTTCGCCAGCGTGTTCTTCGGTTCTTCCGACGCAGCGGCATTGTCCCAGGCGGGGATTCACGCCACCTGCCTGGCTGCTATGGACCCGACACCGGCCGACTATTACCATAATCGCCGGGATACGGCGGAGCGCCTGGTGCCGGAGGCTCTTAAGACCGGTTACGAGGTAGTGCTCAGTACCATTCTGAACTTTGACGAGAAAGGGCTGGGCGCAGTAAAATAAGCGTGTAAGTCCAATACAAATCTATAAGCGGTACCCGGGTTTGGGTGCCGCTTTGCAGATTAAGGCTGTTTTTTACGGAAAGGGGAAAAGAAAATGACGGCTCTGTACATTATTTTAGGCTTGCTGGCTGCGTTTATCGTGATCACGCTGATCCGTGCAGCGTTCTTTACGGCGCCCAAGCCCCAGCGGGAGGAATTCCCGCCGGAGCAGGTGAACGGGCAGCGGGCGTGCGACCGGCTCAGTCAGGCGATTCAGATCAAGACCATCTCCTGCGAGGATGAGAGCCAAACGGATTGGGGTGCGTTTGACCGCTTCCATGCGTTTTTGGAACAGTCCTACCCGCTGATTCACAAAAATCTGAAACTGGATCATATTTCCACTGCCAGTCTGTTGTTTTACTGGGAGGGGACGGATCCCGACCTGGATCCCATTGCCTTTTTGGCTCATCAGGATGTGGTGCCCATCAGCGAGGGCACCGAGGAGGACTGGGAACACCCGGCCTTTGACGGCGTAAATGACGGCCAGTTTATTTGGGGTCGCGGTGCGCTGGACATGAAGAACCACCTGATCTGCCTGATGGAGAGCGTGGAGACGCTGCTGGAGGAGGGCTATACCCCTAAGCGCGGGGTGTACCTGTGCCTGGGGCATAATGAGGAGATCGTCAGCGGCGGCAACAACGGTGCCCGGGAATTGGCGCGGGAATTGGAACGCCGGGGCGTGCACCTGGACAGCGTGGTAGACGAGGGCGGCGCTATGCTGCCGGCGCATGTAAAGGGGCTGCTGGACGCCAACCTGACCGGCGTGGGCGTGGCAGAGAAAGGCTATGCGGACTTTAAGATTACTGTAAAGTCCAAAGGCGGCCATTCTTCTCAACCACCCAAACACACCGCCATCGGCCAGTTGGCAAAGAAGGTGGAGCGACTGGAGAACCACCAATTTAAGAGCACCATTTTGCCCTTTGTTTATAATATGTTTACGGACATCGGCCGCCACGCCACCTACCCGGGGCGGGTGGTACTGTGCAACCTGTGGCTGCTGCGCCCGGTGCTGAAGCTGGTGATGAAGCAGATTCCGCCGGCTGCATCCCTGATCCGCACCACTACCGGTGTGACCATGGCCAGCGGTTCGCCTGCCGCCAATGTGCTGCCTCAAAAGGCCAGCGTAACGGTAAACTTCCGCATTATGCCGGGCCAGACCATTGCGGATGTGCAGCGGCATATCGAAAAATATATGGGCGGCGACAATGTGGAGATTGAATTTATCAAGGGCAAGGAGCCCAGCATTGTATCACCCACGGACACCCGGGCTTTTGATACCCTGCGTCGGCTGTCCGTCAATTTGGACGAAAAAAATATTGTGGCGCCCTATTTGGTGATGGGCGGCACAGACGCTTATAATTACGAGAATGTGTGCAGCAATATTTATCGCTTTGCGCCCTTTACGGTGGACACGGCACTGCTGCTCACCACCCACTCCACCAATGAGCGCATTCCCGTGGGTCAGATGACCCAGGGCGTCACCTTCTTTAAGCGCTATATTCGGTTGATGACCGCAGAGTAAAGGGGGAAAGTGATATGGATTTTAAAGAAAGCGGATTTATGTATGCTCTGGGCGGCTTTATTGTGGTCTTTGTGCTGGCCCAGTCGCTGTTTTTTCTCATTCGTGCCTGGAAGCAGGGCAAAAAGCTGGGGTTGTCCACCGCCATCATGCGAGGCACGGTGACCCAGTCAGCGCTGTTCAGCCTGGCACCTGCCATCTCTATTGTGGCAACCATCCTTACCCTGTCCGGTGCGCTTGGCATTGTGCTGCCCTGGATTCGGCTGACGGTGATCGGCGCCATCTCTTATGAGGTGCCGGCAGCGGAGTCTGCCATGGAGGCACTGGGCTATACCGGCGGCCTGTCCGCGGAGATCACGGATCCCCTGGGCTTTTCTACCGCTGCGTGGGTGATGACTCTGGGCTCTGTGATGCCTCTTGTGATCATTCCCTTTGCCATGAAGAAAATTCAAAACAGTATCGGCAAGGCGGTGAGCAAGAATACTGCCTGGGCGGATGTAATGAGCGCTGCGGCGTTTATCGGTCTGATCAGTGCCTTTGTGGGCCGTGCTATTGTGGGTCAGGGCGACAAGGCGGTGCTGGGCGACGGCGCCGGGATCATGAGCATTACCGCTTTGGCGGTGTCTATGCTGTCTATGCTGCTGTTTATGCAGATTGAGAAAAAGAAAAAGATTGCCTGGCTGCAAAGTATGGCTATGCCGCTGGCGATGTTTATCGGTATGGGTGCGGTGATGCTGCTGGCCAAGGTGCTGCCCACCCACATTGCTTGGCTGGAATGGAGGGGCTAATATGAAAGATTATAATGAAAAGACCCACCTGTACGGTCGCTTTTGGGTGATCTCCGCCCTGTTTATTTTCTTAATGCTGCCGGTTGCGATCAGCGCCCATCTGCATGCTTTTCCCTCCGCCCAGGTGGTGTTTAAGGGATTGGCGCCTATTGCCCTGCTGTTTTATCCCACCGCGGTGATTGAAGTGATGACCTACACGCCGCTCCTGGGTACCGGGGCAACTTACCTGGCTTTTGTAACCGGGAATATCAATAACTTAAAGCTGCCCTGTGTGCTCTCTGCCCTGGACTCTGCCCAGGTGCGCGCCCAGAGCAAGGAGGGCGAGGTACTCTCTACCATTGCCTGCGCCACATCCTCTATTGTGACCACTCTGGTGATTGCCGCAGGGGTGCTGCTGTTCAGTCCGGTGCTGCCGTACTTGACAAATGATGACTCTGTTTTTGCCCCTGCTTTTAAGCAGGTGGTGCCCGCACTGTTTGGCGCGCTGGGTATGAGCTATTTTGCCAAGCACTTTAAGCTGACTGTTGTGCCTGTTGCCGTCGTCTGCTTGATGTTGCTCTTTAAGGGCGACTTGGCGGTAGGCGTACTGATCCCTGTGGGCGTGGTGGTATCGCTGCTGTCTGCCCACCTGATGTTTAAGAAAGGCTGGGTCAAATAACAGGCCGCATTCTTGCCAGTTAATCAGCAGATCGCCCAACTTGACTTTTATTGGTATGGTGGTGTATAATCATCATACGATCATTAGAGACGGGGGATATAAGTAATGAAAGAGACCGATCTGCGGTATGTGAAGACCGAGCGCGCCATTCGGGACGCCTTCTTTGAACTGCTGGAGGAGAGCGAATTTGACAAGGTATCCGTTACGGATATTACCCAGCGAGCCCAGATCAACCGAAACACATTTTACCTGCATTACAGCGATAAATTCAATTTGGTCAATTCTATTTTAATTGACTTTGTGCAAGAGCTGTCCCAGCAGGCATTAAAGGTGATCGACCAGGCAGAGAAGCCGGACACAGCCACCTTTAACCAGTATTTCTTAACGATTTTTGTCAGCGCCAATCGGATCAAGAAAAAATATCGGATCTTGTTTCGCAGCCGAAATATTGAGCCGTATTTGGATATTGCTGCCATTACGGATGTGATTGCGGATCATATCGGCAAAAACAAATTTTTGGATTTTCGCAGTCAGCGCTCCTCCGTGAGCAAGAGCTTTTTGGCTTTTGGCTTTTTCGGTGCGCTCAACGATTATTGCAGTAATGATTATACCAAGGAAGAGACGGTGCGCATGATCTCCGCCATATCTGCCGGCTTGGCCGAGATTGCCCAGCAGCTACACGCTGCCGGGAACAAAGTCGGCAATGGAAACAAGAGCAATAAATAACAGACGATACAAAGCAAAAGGGACCTGAATCCAGGTCCCTTTTTGTATAGATATTTGTCATTTGCTCAGCAGACCATACCGCCTTCCACCCAGCGCATAACAGCCGGGTATTCCTCTTTATAGTTATCCAGCTGGTCCGCGTTGGAGTCCACAAAGGCCTGAAATTCGTCCGTGTCCTCAAACTCGTAGGTAAAGTCTTGCTCAAAGTCATAAGTGGCGGTAAACAGGTAGTCAAACAGATCATCGGCAGAGAATTCCTCTAACAGCTTGTCCGCTGTGCGCTCAGTGATGGTGTCCAGCGCGTTCTTTACCGTTAGCTCGAAATCCTCCGGCTCGACCAGAATTTCCGGGTCGTTCTCGCAGTATTGCAGAATATCGTCCTCGCCGATAGCCAGGGTGCCCAGGTACTCCAGTACATCCTCATATCCGGTTTCGTTGACTGTATCATACAACCGGTAGGCAAACTCGCCTACCAGATTTTGCAGTGCCACCGCCTTGAACACACTGTCAATCTCGTAGCCGCTCTCATCGGTGATTACATAGCCCACCTCCTGCAGGTTCTCCCACATCAGGTAGTAAAAGATGCGGTGCTGCTCTTTCTCGCCAAAAATGGCTTCGTGAATAAAGGTATCAATATCCATTGCCGTTCTCCTCTGTCTGTCGCATTTGCGCAAGGCTACTCATATTCTATACTATATGCAGGGGATTTGCAACATTTTGCAGGTAGATTTTGGCTTTTTTGTAAACTCTGAAAACCCCGCCTGTTTTTATTGCAATGCCGGTAGGGATAAGCTATAATAAAGGGGACTGGAGGGTTCTTATGGAACTGACATTAAAAAATGAACACTGTGCCGTCACCGTTACGGACGCGGGGGCGATGCTCCGCTCCCTGGTGCGGGACGGCCGAGAATATCTTTGGCAGGGGGACCCGGCTTACTGGGCCGGTCAGGCGCCGGTTTGCTTTCCCATTGTGGGGGTGCTGCCCAAGGGAGCGTCTACCGCATTTGGCAAGCCCTGCCGTATGAAGCGCCACGGCGTGGCCCGCATTAATCCCTTTACACTGACGGAGCACCACCGCAACGGCGCCACCTTTACCCAAGTGGCAGATGACAACACCTTGGCGGCGTACCCCTTTGATTATCGGCTGGAGATCCGCTATGAGCTGGTGGACAGCACCGTTGCCGTGACTTATCATATTATTAACAGCGGCGGGGAGCCTATGCCCTTTGTGATCGGCGGCCATCCGGCCTTTAACTGCCCGCTGGCAGCAGGGGAGCGGTTTGAGGATTACAAGGTGCACTTTGATCGCCCTGTGACGAAGGCGCCTTTGCGCCCGGATCACCAAACCGGGATCGTGGATCCGGCGCGTCGGCACAATGTGCTGGTGAATGGGCAGGAGCTGCCCCTGCGGCACGATCTGTTTTATGACGACGCATTGATTTTTGATCAGGTGGAAGCCAAAGCGGCTACCTTGCTGGGTCCGATGGGCTACGGCGTGCGGGTGGAGTACCAAGATATGGCCAACTTGCTGGTTTGGTCCGCAGAGAATGACGCCCCCTTTGTGGCATTGGAGCCATGGAGCGGCATTTCTCATTGTACGGACGAGGATGGCACCCTGGAACACCGTCGGGGCGTGACCGTTTTGCAGCCGGGAGAGACAGCCACCTTTGGTTATAAAATTACCATGCTGAGCGGAGAGATGAAATGAATTACGGATTTTTCAGAGTAGCGGCGGCAGCGCCCCGTTTGCGCGTGGCAGACCCGGATTATAACGCCGGGCAGCTGGAGACAGTAATCGACCGGGCTGTGGCGCAGCAGGTACGCTTGCTGGTGACCCCGGAGCTGTCCGTCACCGGCTACACCTGCGCCGATCTGTTCTTTACCGCTGTGCTCCAGCAGGCGGCGGATCGGGCGGTGCAGCGGCTGGCTGCCTACACGGCGGGCAAGGACATTGCGGTGCTGATCGGCGCCCCGGTGCCCTATAAGAATAGCCTTTATAACTGTGCCCTATTGCTCCGGGACGGGCAGGTGCAGGGCATGGTGCCCAAGGTGCATCTGGCCAATTATAATGAGTTTTACGAAAAGCGCTGGTTCGCCTCCGGTGCGGATTTCGATACGGTACAGATGGTGAATGGCGTTCCCATGGGCAGTCAACTGTTTGACATGGGCAGCGGCGTGCTGCTGGGTGTGGAACTGTGCGAGGACCTGTGGGTGCCGCAGCCTCCCAGCGGTGCTTTGGCGCTGCAAGGCGCCAATTTGATTGCCAATCTGTCTGCCAGCGACGAGTATGTGTCCAAGGCGGCCTATCGTCGGGATCTGGTGGCCGGTCAGTCCGCCCGCTGCGTGGCCGGGTATGTGTATGCCGGTGCCGGGGTGCATGAGAGCACCACGGACCTGGTGTTCAGCGGCGCCACCTTAGTGGCGGAGAACGGCGGCATTTTGGCAGAGGGGGAGCGGTTTGCCCGAGAAAGCGTGCTCACCGTTGCCGATGTGGATGTGGAGAAGTTGAATGCCCAGCGGCGGCAAAATATGTCCTTTGAGAACCGGCCCGGCGCGGTGGTACAGTCTTGCCCGGTGCCCAATGCAGAGAATGATTTGGCGTACCGCATGGTGGACCCTCACCCCTTTGTGCCGGCAGCGGACGCTCAGCGCCGAGAGCGGTGCAAGGAAATCTTCCTGCTCCAGGCCAGCGGCTTGGCCGGGCGGCTGGAGCATGTAGGCTCCAAGGGTTGTGTGCTGGGGATCAGCGGCGGTCTGGACTCCACTTTGGCACTGCTGGTGGCTGTGCGCGCCATGGAGCTGCTGGGTAAACCGGCCAGCGCCGTGCTGGGTGTAACCATGCCCGGGTTTGGCACCACGGACCGCACCTATCGCAACGCGCTGGATCTGATGGAAGCGCTGGGGGTCACCCGGCGAGAGATCTCCATTGCAGACGCCTGTGTGCAGCACATGGCGGACATTGGTCACGACCCATCGGTGCATGACATTACTTATGAGAACACTCAGGCCAGAGAGCGCACCCAAATCCTCTTTGACCTGGCCAATAAAGAAGGCTGTTTGCTGGTGGGCACCGGCGATCTGAGCGAGCTGGCCATGGGCTGGTGTACTTACAACGGCGACCACATGAGTATGTACGGCGTGAATGCCTCCGTGCCCAAGACGCTGGTGCGCTACCTGGTGGATTATGTGGCCGGGGAGTTGGGTGGCCGCACGGAAGAGATCTTGCGGGATGTGCTGGACACGCCGGTGTCGCCGGAGCTGCTGCCTCCGGATGCGGATGGCAAGATTGCCCAAAAAACGGAGGAGAAGATCGGCCCCTATGAATTGCATGACTTTTTCCTCTATCACTTTGTGCGCTTCGGCTTTGACCGGGAAAAGCTGGCCGTGCTGGCGGAGAAAGCCTTTGACGGGCAGTATGATCGCCCCACCATTGACCGGTGGCTGACGGAGTTTTTGCGCCGGTTCTTTATCAGTCAATTTAAGCGTTCCTGTATTCCGGATTCACCCAAGGTGGGTTCTGTGTCGCTGAGCCCCCGGGGCGACTGGCGTATGCCCAGCGATGCGGCGATGCAGGCGTTTTTACAACCGGATGAACGGATATAAAGGAGCTGTTATAATGAAAAAAGCAATGGCATTGCTGCTGGCTTGCAGTATGGTACTGGCATTCGCTGCTTGCAGCAAAAAGCAATATACAGAACAGGAGGTCACAGCTGTGGTGGATGTGACCGATGAGAACGGCAAGACCGTTACGGATAAGGACGGCAAAGCCCAAACCCGGGTGGTTACCATACCCCAAACGGACGCCAAGGGCAATACCGTGGCGGCAGGGGAGAGCGCTGCCGACGGCAAATCCGCCGGCAACGGCGGTTCGGCTGCAAAGGACGGCAAGACCGGCACCACCGCCAAGTCCGGCAAGGACAAGACGGAAAAGGCAACCAAGAAGAACGAAACTACCACGAAAAAGACCACAACCACCGTGGCCGCCAATCGAAAAATTCACATTTCCGTTTCTCTGCCTGCCGGCACAGATACCCGCACGGACAAGCTGCGCATTACCATTAACGGCAAGCAGGTGGACGAGAAGAAAGTGACCTTGGAGATCGGCAACACCTTTACCTACACCACGGAGAAAAAGTACCGGGGGGATGTAAAGGTGCAGGTGGAACTGGAACATACGAAAAAAAGCGCCAAAGTCACAGTGAAGAAAGGCACGGACACCGCCAAATTCAATTTTGAAAATATTGAGAATCTGCTGGGTGACGACGACTAAGCGACAATTGGTGAAAAAAACGAAATAATCGACAAAAAAGCAGTGTCTATGCGCTGCTTTTTGTTATTATTATACAGAAACACTAAATTGTTGTGTTGAATTTCGCACGCCGGAGTGCTATAATTGGTATAGTTGTGGGCTTGCGCCCAAACTGAGGTTGTTATCTGTAAGATAGAATACAGGAGGAAATTCCATGAACAGAAAGAAAAAAACCATGGATGGTAACAGCGCCGCTGCCCATGTCAGCTACGCATTTACAGAAGTTGCCGCCATTTATCCCATCACCCCCTCATCTACCATGGCGGAGGAGACGGACGCCATGGCCGCTCGCGGGGTCAAGAACCTGTTTGGCCAAACGGTCAAGGTGGCGGAGATGGAGTCTGAGGCCGGTGCCGCCGGCGCCGTGCACGGTTCTTTGTCTGCCGGTGCGCTGACTACCACTTACACCGCGTCACAGGGCCTGCTGCTGATGATCCCCAATATGTACAAGATCGCCGGCGAACTGATTCCGTCCGTTATTCATGTGTCTGCCCGCTGCGTGTCTACCCACGCGCTGAATATCTTTGGCGACCATTCCGATGTGATGGCCTGCCGCCAGACTGGCTATGCCATGCTTTGCTCTGCCAATGTGCAGGAGGTAATGGATCTGGGCGCTGTGGCTCACCTGTCTACCTTAAAGAGCCGTGTGCCGTTCTTGCATTTCTTTGACGGCTTCCGTACCTCTCATGAGGTGCAGAAGATTGAGACCTGGGACTATGAGGACCTGCGGTCTATGGTGGATATGGACGATGTGCAGGCGTTCCGCGCCCGCGCCCTGAACCCGGAGAAGCCGGTGTTGCGCGGCTCTGCGGAGAACAGTGATGTGTTCTTCCAGCACAGAGAGGCATGCAACCGCTACTATAACGACGCGGTTGCCACTACTGAGATGTATATGAACACCATCAACGAGAAGCTGGGCACGGATTACCGGCTGTTTAACTACTACGGTGCGCCGGACGCAGACCGTGTGATTGTGGCTATGGGCTCTGTGTGCGACACCATTCAGGAAACCGTAGATTTTCTGAACGCGCGCGGCGAAAAAGTGGGCATGGTCAAGGTGCACTTGTATCGCCCCTTCAGCGCCAAGCATCTGCTGGCTGCCCTGCCGGAGACAGTGAAGCACATTTCCGTGTTAGATAGAACGAAGGAGCCCGGCTCCTTAGGTGAGCCGCTGTTCCTGGATGTGGTGGCTGCGCTGAAAGGCTCTGCCTTTAACGATGTGCCGGTGTACGGCGGTCGTTTCGGCTTAGGATCTAAGGACACCGTACCGGCGCATATTATCGCTGTGTATAACAATATGGCTGCGCCCCAGCCCAAGCCGGAGTTCACTCTGTCCATTGAGGACGATGTGACCCACTTGTCCCTGCCGGTGACCGAGAACCCGGACACCACCCCGGCAGGCACCACTTCTTGTAAGTTTTGGGGTCTGGGCTCCGACGGCACCGTTGGCGCCAACAAGGACTCCATTAAGATCATCGGCGACAATACGGATATGTTTGCCCAGGGCTACTTCTTCTATGACTCCAAGAAGTCCGGCGGCATTACCGTGTCCCACCTGCGCTTTGGCTCGTCACCCATTACCTCTACCTATTTGATCAACAAGGCCAACTTTGTGGCCTGCCACTGCCCGTCCTATGTGACAAAGTATGATATGGTACAGGATCTGGTGCCCGGCGGCACTTTCCTGCTCAACTGTATTTGGACCCCGGATCAGCTGGACAGCCAGCTGCCTGCGTCCATGAAGCGCTATATTGCAGAGAACAACATCCATTTCTATATCATTAACGGCATTAAGATCGCAGAGGAAGTGGGCTTGCCCGGTCGTGCTTCCACCATTTTGCAGTCTGCATTCTTTGCCATCTCCGGTATTTTGCCGGTAGAGAAGGCCATTGAGCTGATGAAGGCCGCCGTGGTCAAGAAGTTCTCCAAGAAAGGCGAGGCGGTGGTGAATGCCAACTTTGCCGGCATTGATCGTGGCGCCCAGGAGATCGTGAAGGTGGATGTGCCGGACAGCTGGAAGACTGCAGAAGACGCACCTCGCCGGCTGGAAGTACCCACCGATCGTCCGGAGATGAAGAAGTTTGTCAAGGAAATTCTGGATCCGGTTGGCCGCCTGCACGGCGACGATCTACCGGTATCTGCCTTTGCTGATCGGGCGGACGGCGTATATCCTGCCGGTTCTGCCGCCTTTGAGAAGCGGGGCATTGCCATTACCGTACCCCAGTGGGACGGCACCAAGTGCGCCCAGTGTAACCTGTGTGCCATGGTCTGCCCTCATGCAGTGATTCGTCCCATTGCTATGAATGCAGAGGAAGCGGCTGCCGCGCCGGAGGGTACCACCATGGTGAAGCACAAGAGAGCGGATTATCAGTACGCCCTGATTGTGTCCGTATTGGACTGCACCGGCTGCGCCTCCTGCGCTAATGTGTGTCCCACCAAGTCCCTGACCATGAAACCCATTGCCAGCGAGCTGGATCGGCAAAAGATCTATGATGCACTGGTGGACACCTCCGAAAAACCGGAGCTGCTTACCAACAATACCATCGGCGTGCAGTACAGAAAGCCGTATTTGGAGTTCTCCGGCGCTTGCGCAGGCTGCGGCGAGACTCCGTATGCCAAGCTGGCCACCCAGCTGTACGGCGACCGTATGTACATTGCCAACGCCACCGGCTGCTCCTCCATTTGGGGCGGTTCCGCACCCTCTACGCCTTACACGGTAGACAAGAACGGCCACGGCCCCGCTTGGTCCAACTCTCTGTTTGAGGACAACGCTGAGTTCGGCTACGGTATGCTATTGGCACAAAAGCAGATCCGCGAGCGGCTGGCTATGGACGCCCAGCAGTTGCTGGATACCCCGGTGGCGGACAAAGCCCAGGCTTGGCTGGACACCTATGAGGACGCTGCTACCAATACGGAGCCTGCCCAGGCACTGATCGCTGCATTGCAGACGGCAGCGCTGGAGGGTGACGCCAAGGCGGCGGCTGCCGATTTCCTGAAAGACGCAGATTATGCGGCCAAGAAGTACCAGTTTATCTTTGGCGGCGACGGCTGGGCCTACGACATTGGCTTTGGCGGCCTGGATCATGTGATCGCATCCAATGAGAATGTGAACATTGTTGTGTTTGATACGGAGGTGTACTCCAACACCGGCGGTCAGGCCTCTAAGGCCACCCAGACCGGCGCTGTGGCCAAGTTTGCTGCCTCCGGTAAGGTGGTCAAGAAGAAAGACCTGGCACAGATTGCTATGAGCTATGGTTATGTGTATGTGGCTCAGGTGGCTATGGGCGCCAATGCCAATCAGTGCTTAAAGGCGTTCCAGGAGGCTGCGGCTTATGACGGCCCGTCCATCATCATCTGCTATGCCCCCTGTATTAACCACGGCATTAAGATGCCCTTTAACCAGGCAGAGCAGAAGAAGGCGGTTGCCGCCGGGTACTGGAACCTGTTCCGCTTTAACCCGGATCTGGCCAAGGCAGGGAAAAATCCCTTTACCCTGGACAGCAAGGCACCCAGCGCCGATTATGTACAGTTCATCGAGGGCGAGACCCGCTATTCTGCGCTGAAGCGTTCCTTCCCCGGCAAGGCGGAACAGCTGTTTAGCATTGCGGCGGAGAACTCTATTGAAAAGTACAACAAGCTGGCTGCACTGGTAGACTTCTACGCACCCAAGGGCGAGTAAAGCCAAATAAAAAACAAAGCGCTGCGGTTCTTCCGCGGCGCTTTTGCTTTGTGAAAAAAATAACCCCTGCACACCGGGTGCAGGGGTTGTTCCTTTATGTAAGGGCTTAGCCGTTGAGAATGGCAAAGTTCTCTTTGTTGGCCTTGTACAGGTTCTTAAACACTTTGAAGTTGCGGTCATAGACTGCCTTGTTGGCCGGGTTGGGCTTATAAGTGGTCTTTACCGGGATCAGCTTCTTTACATCAAAGATGGAGGGGATAGCGCCCATACCTACGGCGATACAAGCGGCTGCACCCACGGCACCGATGTTTTGCGGGGACTCTACCACCACCACATCACGCTGGAGAATATCGGCCAAAATTTGGCAGGTGGTTTCGCCCAAAGCGCCGCCGCCGCAGAAGCGCACGGTCTTGGACTTTTGATACTTGGCGGTCTTTAACTCCTGGCGCTCCAGCATCCAGCGCATGTGGAAGCAGATGCCCTCCACAACGGCGCGGATCAGCTCTGTTTTGCCTACATTCAGCCGAATGTTAAAGAACATACCGGCAGCATTGGGATCCTCAAAGGGACAGCGGTTGCCGTGGAGCCAGGGGGTAAAGATCACGCCGTTGGAACCGGCGGGAATGGTGTCGATCACTTCTTCCAGGTAGTCGTACATATTGAATTCTACCTGTTCCAGGCTGTCGGTCGCGTTGCCGTAGCGCTTTAAGAACACGCCGATCTCGTCCAGCGCCAAATGATCCTTGACCCAGCCTACGCACTTGTTGGAGGTTTCCAGTTCACCAAAGTAGTTAAAAGTCTCCGGATTGGCGCCTACAATAGCAGCCATCATCGCACCGGTATCAACCATCTGTTCCGGCACAACGGTGCCCACCCAGCCGGAGGTGCCGCTGTAAATGTGCGCGTCGCCAATCTCTACCGCTCCGGCGCCTACGCCGATCAAAGAGGCGTCGCCGCCGCCGCCGTACACAGCGGTGCCCTGAGCCAGACCCAGCTCCTCGGCAGCCTTGGCAGTGACTTCGCCCACTTTATCGGTGCACTTTTTGATCTCCGGCAGGTGCTTCATATCCACGCCTACCATATCGCAAATGGGCTTGCACCAGCCCTCGTGACCCTTGCGGGTGTCATATAGCAGGGTGCCGAATGCAGAATCCTGGGTCATCACGAATTCACCGGTCAGGCGGCAGATGAGATACTCTTTCACATCCAGCCACTTATAGACTTTCTTAAAGTTTTCCGGCTCGTGCTCCCGCACCCAGCGGTACTTCCAAATGGGGTCCTTAACAGAGGAGGATACGGCACCGGTATAGCGCAGGTACTTGAGCAGCTTGGTCACTTCCGCACCGGCGATTTGTACGCCGTGGGCAATGCCCTTCTTCAACTCATCGCCGGCTCGCTGGTCCATATAGGTCATGGGGCGGCGAATGCAATTGCCCGCTTTGTCTACCAGGACCAAACCCTGCATGGCAGAGCAGAAGCTGATGCCCTCTACCTGGTCTTTGGTCACGCCTACGCACTTATTGAACACATTGCGGGTGGTGCTGCACATGGCGCTCCACCATTCATCGGCGTCCTGCTCGGCGCCGCCCTTTACGCCGGTCTCATCATCCACATACAGACCGTAGCCTGCGGTGTCAGAGGCCAGGATGCGCATGGTGTCGCCGATCTCAATCAGACAGGTCTTGACCCCGGTGGTGCCCACATCGTAGGTGATTACATATTTGCTCATAAAATATCCTCCCATGGTGTTGTACGCGGTAAATACCGTCACTTCTTTTCAAATGTAAATGCGCTCTCCACAAATTTCAGCAGTTGACCGATCACCCGCTCCTCGTCCATTTCCTCCACATCTACGCCGGTGTAGAACTTGAACCGCTCCTTGTAGTAGTCGCAGGTGTAAGAGAATTGCAGGGACATCAGCAGATTGTCCAAAAAGAAAGCAAAGAGCCGGGGGTCCAGATCCGGGCGCACATCTCCCTTGGCCAGCGCCTGCGCAATGGCCGTGGTGTAGATGCCGCTGGTCTCGCTCTCAATCTCCCGCACCAGCATTTGGGTGCGCTCGCTGTCCTTCTCCGAGGCGATCTCATTATACAGCCGAATATAATTGGCATTTCGCTTGGAATGGACGCAGGTGGCGCGAATGAGCTTTTCTGCCTTGACCAGCAGCTTGTCGTCGCTGGCCATAATCTCCTCGATCACCTGGGTCAGAATACGCATGCCCCGCTGAATGCAGGTGATGAACAGATCCTCTTTGGTCGCAAAGTACTTGTACATCAGCCCAATGCTGATCCCTGCGTTCTTGGCGATCACATTGATGTTGGCGTTTTCGTACCCTTTGGAGGAAAACTCCTCGGTACCCACTTCCAGTATGCGCTCTCGTCGCTCTTCGGAAATGCGGTCAAATGCGTCCTTGTGATGTTTATTTACCATTTCAAAAAAATTTTGTAGCCTTGCACAAAGAACGGAAAAACCCTTTGTGCAATCCGTACAAATACTCCCTCTCTGTAAAGCGTGAACCGCAATTCACTTTTCTTATATTATCATTATTTATCCATTATTGCAAGAAATCTGAATAAAAATGCGGGAAAATTGAACAAATTATTGCAAGTATCTATTTGACAAATCATTAAAAAGTGATATACTAAAGGTGTATTTTATGTGAGCGATGGCTCACGCCCTTTGGGGTGAGCGACGACTCATTGAATTTTAAGGAGGAACGACCATTATGGATACCCGATTTGCAATTTCTGAGTATCTTGATGCAGCGCAGGTCACCGCTCAGCTGGACGCGCTCATCAAAAAGCCTATTTATTCCATCAGCCCGGCTGCACTGAAGAAGTATGAAGAAGAATACTTCGACAAGAAGTGCGCGAAGTCTAAGGCGATGATCACCGAGGCGAAAGAGATCATTCCCGGCGGTGTGCAGCACAACCTGGCGTTTAACTATCCTTTCCCCATCGTGATGACCAAGGCCAAGGGTGCTAAGCTCTATGATATTGATGGCAACGAGTATTACGACTTCCTGCAGGCCGGCGGTCCCACCATCCTGGGCTCCAACGACGATGTGGTGAAAGAGAAGGTTAAGGAATTGCTGGACGATTGCGGTCCTTCCACCGGTTTGTTCCATGAATATGAGTACAAGCTGGCCAAGAAGATCTCCGACTGTGTTCCTTCTGTAGAGATGTTCCGTATGCTGGGTTCCGGTACAGAGGCCTGCATGTGCGCTGTGCGTGTGGCCCGTCTGGCTACCGGCCATAAGAACATCATCAAGATGGGCGGCGCTTATCACGGCTGGTCCGATCAGCTGGCATGGGGCATGCGTGTGCCCGGTACCATGAATTTGCAGTCTCACGGCGTACCGCTGTTCGTATTCAAGCACACCCAGGAGTTCTTCCCCAATGATCTGAAGAGCCTGGAGCGCAAGCTGATCCTGAATAAGTTCCGCGGCGGCACCGCTGCCGTGTTCATTGAGGCCATTGGTCCGGAGTCCGGTACCCGTCCGGTAGACAAGGACTTCCCCAAGGGCGTACAGGCACTGTGCCGCAAGTACGGCGCTCTGCTGGTTTGCGATGAGGTTGTAACCGGCTTCCGTATCGGCGTGTCCGGTGCGCAGGGCTACTTTGGCATTGATCCCGACATCACCATCTTCGGTAAGGTGATTGCCGGCGGTTACCCGGGTGCAGGCGGCATCGGCGGCCACAGAGAGGTTATGAAATACTTAGGCGCCGGCCTGGATAAGGGCAACGGCTCCGGCAAGAAGATTCATAAGGCAATGTGCGGCGGCACCATGGCTGCCACCCCCATCTCCTGCTGCGCAGGTTACACTGCCATTTGCGAGATTGAGAAGCGTAACGCCTGCCAGGTAGCCGGTAAGATGGCGGATCGTCTGGTACACGGCTTGCAGGCGCTGATCAAGAAGTATGACCTGCCCTTCGTGTGCTTCAACCAGGGTTCTGTATGCCACTTGGATACCGTTGGCACCATGCACTTTAAGGTGGACTGGAAGCATCCGTGGACCATTCCGCACACCTTGAAGGAGACCGGCAAGCGTCAGTCCGAGATGGAGCACATGGGCGCTGCTTACATGGCAGAGGGCTTGGTAACTTTGGCCGGTTCTCGTCTGTACACTTCCGCCGCTTATACGGAAGAGATGATTGACGACTGCCTGAACAGATTTGAGAATGTGTTCAAGAACTGCGTTTGCATCGAGGCGTAAGATTTTTTACCAAGGGCGGTACCGGGCAGTGATGCCCGGCCGTCCTTTTGGTGCTTTTGCCCCCGGGGCAAAAATACGATTTTAAGGGGAAAACACATGGCTTACGAATTAGAAGAAGCAAAAAAGCTGGTCGTTGCGGCCGGCAAAAAGCTGGTGGAAAGCGGTCTGATCGCCCGTACCTGGGGCAATGTATCCGCCCGTATTTCTGACACCCAGTTTGTGATCACACCCTCCGGTCGGGCGTATGAAACGCTGACGCCGGAAGAAGTGGTTGTGGTTAATATTGAGGACTGCTCCTACGAGGGCGATATTAAGCCCTCTTCCGAGAAGGGTGTGCACGCTGCGGCGTATCGCCACCATCCCACCGTGGATTTTGTGATCCACACCCACCAGAAGGCGGCCACCATCGTCAGCATTACCGGCATGGAGATCCGCAATGTTTACAAGGAATTTCAGCCGGTCCTGGGCACTAAGGTGCCCTGCGCCGATTATGCTATGTCTACCACCAATTCTCTGCGCAAGAAGGTAGAGACGTGCATTATGATGAACCCGGGCTGCCGCGCCATTATGTTGATGCACCATGGCACTCTGTGCATGGGCGATACCTATGAACAGGCCTTTGAGATTGCAGACGCACTGGAGAAGTGCTGCCAGCGGGTGATCAAGGACAACTATCTGCGTCATTCCTGGGCAGAGACATATTCTGACGAAGGTAAGCGCAACTTTTACCTGAAAAAGAATGGCGCTGTGGCTATGCCGGAGAGCATTTGTGATCTGGGATCCTCCGTTCGCAATGGCAAGACCTTTAGTTTGACCGTTGGCGGAGAGACCATTGATGTGGATTTGGAGACCGGGCTGGGCATTACCGGCATTGCACCCAAGTGCGCCAAGATCCATAAGGCCATTTATGACAGCCAGGATTGCTCCATCATCAAGCATGTGACCGATCCGGATGTGATCGCTGTGTCCTGCACAGGTGAAGATATGATTCCTATGATCGACGACTTTGCACAGATCGCCGGCGTGGATGTGAAAAACCGTCCGTGGATCGACGGTGATACAGACGCTTGTGCCAAAGATATTGCTAAGGCTATGGACAGCCGCAATGCAATCCTGATTCAGGGCAACGGCGCCATGATCACCGGCAATTCCGATGGGGATATGCAGGCGCTGGAGATCATTATGGATAAGGGCTGTGAGGCCGTGATTGACACGGATATTTTCAATCGCCCCCATTATGTGCCCAAGGTGGAGTGCTTCTTGATGCGTACCGTGTATTTGGCCAAGTATTCCAAAGAGATCAATAAAAAGTAAGGTGCTTTGCACCACCGCCACCCATTGCCTTGCAGTGGGTGGCTTTTTTATGGATTGCAGGCCACCCAAATGCCCATATCGGCCGCGGTGCGATGTGTATTGTATTCTGCATCGTTGACACACAGGGCGGGCGGATGCTATCCGCCCCTACGGTCATCTGGTTATAATAACGCTTTTGTAGGGGCGGCAATCTGCCGCCCGCTTCTCCATACATACGCGCAAAAAAGGAGCCTCGCTTCATCAGCGAGGCTCCTTTTTGCTTTGCTTTTACTTTTCCAGCACCAGGGTGGTGACGGAGCGGGCAGGGAGGGCAAAGGCATCGGTGGCGGTGCCGCTGTCTGTCTTTGCCAAGTCGTTGTCCTTGTCGGTCACATAGGTGGTGTGGCGAGTGTAACCGTCCAGCGCCAGGGTGGTGCTGCGGGCCTTATCCGTGTTGTTGATGAACACGGCGGTAACGGTGCCGTTGGGGTTTTTGAATGCCACGGACTGCACATCGCTCAGTTCTTCCGGCAGGGTAATGGAAATGCGTACGCTACCCTCGTCTGTGAATTTGGAGAAGTTGCCCAGGACCCACAGCCGCTTGGAGGTCTCGACTTGATGGCTGTCCTTGTCCAGGTACACCAGTCCGTCGGTGTAGCCGCCAAAGGCGCAGGCGGTCCACCAGTCCCATTCTACCACGTTTAGCACCGTCAGATCCTGGTGAATGATCCCGGCCAGTGCCAGACCGTATTCCATACCCAGGCCGCTGTCCATACCGTTCTTTTGGATCAGGTCGTACACGCCGCTGTTTTGGTCCTCGGTCATTTGGCAGTATTCCGTCAGCGCCAGCTTGTAATTGCTGCCGTAGGTGGTGGCTATGGCGTCAGCGAAGGCCTGCTTCTCCTTCGGGCTGGCCCAGTAGGAATGGAGTGCCAGCGTGGGCATACCCTTGCGAAGGGCGCTGTTTTTCAGTCCGTTGACACCGCTTTTGCCGAACATGGTCTGGAGGTATGCCATACAGGTGTCCGTGCCGATGTGGCCGCTTTCCCAGCCTTCCAGCCGGCAGTCCTTTAGCGCGTCTTCCTGCGCCATTTGCTTCAAAAATACTTTATACAGATCCCGGCACTGGGTCTTGGAGTAGTAGCAGCCCTCCTGCTTGGCGGTGCCGTCTGCATAACCCCGCCAGCTCCATTCCGGCTCATTGATGGGAGACAGGCCGGTGACCCGATACCCAGCCTCCGTAAAGTGCTTGGCGCAGGCAATGCTGTACTTGGCAAAGTCTGCGTACCGTTCCGGCTCCAGGTTGGTTACATAGTTTTCCTCGTCCGGCAGGTAGTCGCAGTAGGCTTTGCCGTTGGCGGTGTAAAACACCGGGGCACTGTTAGAGAACAGGGTCACCCGCAGGTCTTTGTTCATACTTTTTGCCAGGGCCAGGGCATTTTGCGCTGCTGCGTCCCGCTCCCAATGGTAGCTGCCGTCCTTGTCTATAAAGGCTTCTGCCCGGCGGTCCGGGTCGGTGATGGTGGCGTCGTCCTTGGATCCGGCGCCCAGATTGTAGCGGTAAATATTCAGCCCAATGCCGCTGTTCTCGTCATACAGCAGGGAGAGAATATCCTTGGCGTTCTCCCAATTGCCTACCTCCTGGCTCCACCAGCAGGCAGAAGCACCAAAGCCGTTCATTGTCTGATAGGCAGCGGTTGGTTCAATGGTGATGGTCTTGACCTGTGCGGTGGTTGCGGCAGGCTCTGTGTTGTCGGAGGTGCCGGCGGCGCACCCGGCCAGTAGGGCAGTGGTGCACAGAACAGCGGTCACTTTTTGTAAGCGTTTGGTGTATGCAGTCATTTTTTTCGTCCTTATGTGAATTTAGTCTGTAATGGTAATGCCTTTTTTCTCCCGCTGGGCAGCCAGCTCCGTTTCCATTTTCTCCCTAAAGTCGCCGGTCAGGTTGTAGAAGAACATGGGAATGGTGCATACCAGCAGACTGATGGCGGGGATCAGCGATACCACGCTGAATATACCGCTCCGCACCCCATGACTCATCAGCAGCGGGTTGGCGGTGACAGAGGCGTTAATGGAGCCTACATCCAGGTCTACAATAATGTACATGAGAATGATAAAGGAGGTGGAGAGCGCCGCCCCCAGTTTGGTGACAAAGCTCTGAATGGCAGAGCCCATACCGGTGAGCCGGGTGCCGGTCTTCCACTCCATGTAGTCCAAACAGTCGCCGATCATGGCAAAGGCGCACACATTGATGGCGCCGCAGGGCACGCAGCTGAGTACCAAAAACGGCACGCAGGCCCAGAAATGCTGATACCCGATACACCACATAATCAGACTGGATACGGCGCCCAGCAGGCTGGTGGCAATAATGATCTGTTTGTAGTTGAATTTCTTAAACAGCACCGGCATCAGCAGCATGGCGCCGAACATACCCACGGCGCTGGCCACGCTGAACACGGTGCTCACCAGCGAGATGTTGCCTTGCAGTGCCGCCTCCTGCTCCGCGGCGGACAGACCGGTCAGGTCCTTGCCGATATAAAAACTGTAACGGGCGGCGTGCACTGCGCCGGCCTGGTACATATACCGGGCGGCGGAGAGAATACCCATCAGTGCTGTGAGCATTAAGGGTTTGCAGGTGAAGATCAGCTTCAGCGCAGAGGGCTGATTCTTGTCCTTCTTAGGCGGAATCGGAATGTTCACCCGTTCCTTGGTCTTAAAATATACCCGGATAAACAGCAGATTGCCCACAATGGCGCAAAACAGGGCAATGCACATATACTTCGTCTTTTCCAGTTCCGTGCCGGACAAATTGAACTTGGGCAGAATAAAGCCCAGTACCATAAAGAAAGCGGTAGGTACGGCAGAGCCCACGCCGTTGGCGGTGCGCGCCTTGCTAATAATGCCGCCCCGCTCGTCTGCGTTGGGCGTTAAGGCATTGGGCAGTGCCCAGAAGGGCACATCCGAGGCGGTGTAGATCATACCCCAGGCCACATAGGTAACGGCGGCGTAGATCATCTTGGCTGTGTCGCTGATATTAGGTGCGTAGAACAGCAGCACCGTCAGTATGGCAATGGGAATGGGTGTGTAAATGAGATACGGCTTCATTTTGCCGTTCTTTGGATTGGCGTGGTCCATAATATAGCCCATGATCGGGTCGTTAATGGCGTCCCACACCCGTGCCAGCAGCATTAGCAGCAGTACAAATAAAGGCGTGAGCTTCAGCACGCTAATGTAAAAGTCTGAGATATAGCTGCTCATAATGGCATAGACCATGCCTTGACCCAGTGCGCCGACGCAGTAGGCCATCCATTCTTTTTTCGGCACATGATTTGTATGATTCATGTGACCGTCCCCCCTCTGTATTTTATTTTTAGAACAGAATATTCCAATACTAAGATACCATAGCCATCTACCTGCCGTCAATGAAAATGTACAGAAATCTGCATAAAAATAACCGGATTTTTACATAGAATGGAAGTAGTCAACACTGCGCAAATATGCTACAATGGGTTTGATAAGATCATCAAAGGAAGGAATTTGTATGCAGATCAAACTCATTGCAATGGACCTGGACGGCACTTTAATGCTGCCGGATCATCAGCGGGTAGGCGAGACCACCCGCCGGGCGTTGGCTGCCTGCCGCCAACAGGGTGTGCGCCTGGCGTTGGCCACCGGTCGCACCTTGGCGCTGACGGAGCCGGTACAGGCCCAACTGCCTTTTTTAGATTATATTGTATTCAGTAACGGCGCCGGTGTGTGGGATGTGCAGAACAAAAAGCGGATTCACAGTGACCCGATGCAGCTGGCGGACGCGCGGCAGATCTGCGCTTATTTGGACAGCCGCCCGGTGTACTATGAATTCTATGCCGATGGGGTGCCGGTGGCGCCTGCCCGGCGCAAGGGCATGGCGCGGCTGGACGGAGTGCCGGACAGCTTTGTGGACGAACTGATGGAGAAAGTGGTGTACCGGGACAGTGTGGCAGACGCATTGGTTGGTATGACGGTGGAAAAGCTCAATCTCTTTACTATACCGATGGAAGAAAACCGAGCACTGCGCGCGTTTTTGCAGACCATGGGCCATGTGGAGATCACCTCCTCCATCGGGTGCAATGTGGAGGCCGGCAAGGTGGGCACCAGCAAGGCCACGGCCTTGGCTGCCTTGTGCGGGCAACTGGACTGTGACCCGGCCCAGGTGATGTGTTTTGGTGACGGCGGTAACGATGTGGATATGCTGCGCTACTGCGGTTGGTCGTACGCCATGGAGAATGGTACGGACGCGGCCAAGGCGGCTGCTCGCTTTTTGGCGCCATCCAATGATCGGGAGGGTGTTGCCCGCGTGGTTCGGCAAGAGATACTGAAGGAGAATGCAGATGAATAACAAAAAAATCGCCGCCATCGTGCTGATATTTGTGATTCTGTTTTTGGTGTTGGTACTGGGGATCGGCTTTTTTGGTGCCATTCCGCTGATCGGCAAGTGGATCGCCTTTGTGCTGGCCTGTCTGCTGGTGGTGTTTTGCGTGGTGTTCTTTTGGCTGGCCGGGAGACGAAACCGATGAGTCACAGATACACCCGGCGGGGCACGGCGCTGCTGCTGGTACTGGCGCTCCTGGTGAGTATGCTGGGGGCGGCTCTGCCTGTGATGCAAAAATCGGGTGCCGCTTCCGGCACCTTTGCGACTGCCTATACTGCTCTGTTGGAGAAAGCCCCGGTGGCGCAGGCGGATTTAGAGCGTGATCCTTATGGTCTGTGCCGCCTGGTAGTTACCGGCTACGGCGGCAAGGACTACGGTGCTGTGGCAGCGGCGGTGACGGACGGCTTGGCGATTTTGCAATATGATACACCGTTGGCTGCCCGCAAGGCGGCGGTACAGTTGGCGCAGGACGGCGCCACGGCGGAGCCGGACAGCCTGTGCCAATTAGAGACGAATACGAACCTGACCGGTAACCTTTGCCCCTGGGCAGGGAAGATGGTGGGTACCACCGCTTTTTGCGCCCGGCGGCAGATCCCGGGTCACCGGGTGGTTATCGCTCAAATTGATACAGGTTTTATGCTGGATCACCCGGCGCTGCATGGGCGGCTGGTGTCTGACGGCATAGATCTGTCCGGCGACGGTAGAGCCAATGCGGCTTATGACACCCGGCAGCGGGGCGCCACTTATTGGCACGCCACGGCGGTGGCCTCGGTGCTGGCCGGGAATACAGATGAGAATGTAAAAATATTGCCCTATAAAGTGGTGCGCTTCGGTACGGACACCTGCGCTGCCTCGGCGGTTTTGGCCGCCATGGAGGACGCTGTGGCGAAGGGCGCACGGGTGCTGAATATGAGCCTGAGCACCAGCCAAAATCGGGCGGGCTTTGCAGCCATGATGGACAAGGCTGCAGCACTGGGTGTGGCCGTGTGCTGCTCTGCCGGCAATGTGGGTGCACAGATCAGCAATCGCTATCCCTCGGCATTGCCCCAGGCCATTACTGTCAGTGCAGTGACGGCGGACAAGACGGTGGCGGGTTTTTCCAATTATGGCGGCCTGGTGGATTACTGCGCCCCCGGCAGCCACATTACCGTGGCCACCATGGACAGCGGCGGTGCACCTACTGCTACAACTGCCTCCGGCACCTCTCTGTCCTGCCCCTATGGGGCGGCCTGCTGTGCGCTGCTGCTGAGTCTGCACCCGGATTTGACTCTGGACCAGCTGAACGCGCTGCTGCAAGGGAGTGCAGAGGATCTGGGTGATCCGGGCTTTGATCCCATTTACGGCAACGGTCTGCTGCGGCTGGACAACCTGACTCAAACCGGCACCACAGGCAACTTAACCTATACCCTGACCCTGCCGGAGGGTACGCTGGCCCTCACCGGCACCGGTGACGGCACGGATTATGAACGTGCGGCAGCCACGCCCTGGGCGCTGTGGGCGGAAGAACTACAGCAGATTACGGTGGCGGATACGGTCACCGGGCTGGGCAATTTTACCTTTTCCGGCTGCCAAAACGCAGCGTTTACCCTGCCGGAGACTTTGCAGCGGCTGGGGGCCTATGTGTTTGAAACCTGCAAGGGCCTGCACACCATCACATTGCCCCGCAATGTGGAACAGGTGGGCACCGGCGCCTTTTCCGGTTGCAGCGATCTGACGGTGCGGGGCTGGCGCAACACCCCTGCGCCCCGGGCTGCGGCTGCGGCAGGGGCGGCGTTCTTACCCCTGGGGTGCGTGCATAACTATGTGTGTCAGATTTTGCGGCCCACCGATACGGACCCGGGCAGCCTGACCTACACCTGCGCCGTGTGCGGCGATACTTATACAGAGCCTTATGCGGAGCCGCAGGTGCTGGGCAGCGGCAGCTGCGGCCGTGGGGTGAACTGGACCTGCTATGCCACCGGGCAACTGGAGATCACCGGCGCCGGGCGGCTGTCTGCTTACAGCAGCAGCGCTGCGCCCTGGGCTGCCTATGCGGATACGGTGAGCAGCGTGTTCATCGGCCAGGGCGTCACCGGTGTAACCGGTTACGCCTTTGCGGATATGCGGCGGGTGACGGCGTTCTCTGTTACCGGCGATGATTATACGGTGGCAGAGGGCGTGCTATACAGCGGGGACGGCACGGAGCTAATCTGTTACCCCGGTGGTCGGGTGGCTACGGACTTTACGATTCCCAATGGGGTGACTGCCGTGTATGCGGCGGCGTTTCTGTCTGCCTGGCAGCTGCAACAGGTGGAGAGCGCCTCTGCCGCTCTGACCGTTACGGCAGACGGTCTGTTGTACGGCAAAAATGGGCGCACTCTGTGGATGGCGCTGCCTCAGTTCCATCAAGATACCCTTGTGCTGCGCCGGGCGGTGCTGATCGCCGGCGGCGCGTTCTTACTGAATCATACCTTGCGTACGGTGTACGCCACGGCCGCTGTGTCCGTGGAGCCCCACGGACTGGGGACCGCCTTTTCTGATGGCTTTGTGCGCCGGGCGCTGACGGTGTACGGCTTGCCCGGCTCTGTGCTGGAGACCTACTGCGGCACGGCGATTCCTTTTTACCCGGTGAACAGCGGCGCCTGCGGTGCGGAAACTGCTTGGCAGTATGATTTGGACACAGCGGCGCTTACGATCAGCGGCAGCGGACCGGTGGCGGATTTTGCCGCCGATGTGGCGCCCTGGTCGCTATTTGGTGCAGAGATACGGCAAGTGACAGTGGAGGACGGCGTGACCGCCCTGCCGGAAAGCAGCTTTGCCAATTGCACCGGTCTGACCCGGGTGACTCTGGGCAGCGGTATAGAGAAAATGGACGCCAACTGGTTTGCTCATTGCCGGGATTTAACAGAACTGACGGTTACCGCTACGGACACGGTGTTCCCGGCTGCTGTCTTTGCAGGGGTGGGGGACGGTCTGACTCTGTACGGTTACTATGACACTTCGGTGATGGACTATGCCCGCCAGCATGGACTGACCTTTGTGCCGCTGGGCTGCCTGCACCGAATCTATACGGACAGCGGACCGGCGCCCACCTGTACGGCAGGCGCCACCCACAGCCGCACCTGCGCCCGCTGCGGCGCAGACCTGGGCACGGTAGAGCTGCCCCCGAATGGTCATACTTATTCGGAGACGGTGCAAACGGCGCCTACCTGTACAGCAACCGGGTGTTCCAATTACACCTGCACCGTGTGCGGCGACAGCTACACCGCAGACACCCCGGCTTTGGGTCACAATTGGGTGCAGCGCGCCTATACGGCGCCCACTTGCTGTGTGGCAGGCCGTGTGCAGCGCTACTGTACTCGCTGCGGTACGGAGGAAACGAACATTTTGTCGCCCACCCAGCCGGAGGGGCATTTTGTCAAAGGCACGGTCACGGACAAGGCCGGTGCGCCGCTGGAAAACATCTCCGTATCGTTGGACGGCACGCCGGTGGCGGTGACCAACGAGCATGGCGTGTTTCTGTTTGAGGGCGTATCCTGCGGGGATTATACTTTGACTTTTTGCGGTGACGGCTGCGTGCCCCGCCGTGTGCCCCTGTCTGTCAGCGGCGGCAACACCACCGCACCGGCGGCTGTTTTGTTACTGGTGGGTGATTTGAACGGCGACGGTTATGTAAACGCACGGGACGATGTGCTGGCTCAGCGGCAAGAGGTCAGTCCAAGCGATGGTGCCAACTTGTCGGTGAACCGGGTGCTGCCGGCGGTGACGCTGGATCGAATTTATGGCGTGCAGGCCAAGATCGGTGTGTTGTATATTCGCCAGTCGGCAGAGGAGAATGGTGCCTACCGCCGCCAATTTGAGGTGAATGTGCGCGGCTTTAACGAGTACCGGGTTGTGGACTGTGGCTTCCTGTACGGTAAAAATATGGCTGAGACGGATTTAGTGCCGGAGCGGGTAGGTACAACCAACGCCCAGGGCTATGCGGTTAAGCGAATGCCTGCGGCCTGTACCCCCGGGCGCAAGGTGCTGCTGTACGGCTCCTCCTCTGCCACCGGGCAGGTGAGCGCCCGGTTTTATATCACTTACACCAACGGTGTTATGACCAAGACTTATTTAAGCGAGGTATGTACCTATGACTATGACGAAGCCTAAGCTGCTGGTCTCCGCCTGCCTGCTGGGGGAGAACTGCAAGTACAGCGGCGGCAATAACAGGAATGAGCAGGTGCGGGCGCTGGAACGATATTTTCAGCTGATTCCGGTGTGCCCGGAGTGCTTTGGCGGACTGCCTATTCCCCGGGAGCCAAGTGAAATTCGGGACGGCTGCGTGGTGAGCAAAAGCGGTGTCGATGTGACCGCTGCCTTTGCGGACGGGGCGGAAAAAACCCTGTATATTGCTGAGGAGGAAAACTGCGGCCTGGCGCTTCTTAAGGAACGCAGCCCCTCCTGCGGCAGCCACTTTGTTTATGATGGCACCTTTACCGGAACGGTGGTGCCGGGGCAGGGCGTGACGGCGGCGTTGCTGGCCGGGCGCGGGGTAGAGCTGTTCAGCGAGGAGACCATTGCCCGCTTGCTTTTGCTGTACGGTCCGGACGAGATGTAAAAACTTGCCTTTTTTGTGTCTGCGGCGTTGACAACGTCCGGCGTCTAAAGTATAATGCAAATAAGGAAAGTGAGGGCTTTTTTCATGAAAAAATGGTTTACCCTTTGTATGGCTGTTTTGTTGCTGCTGGGCGTGTTTGCCGGCTGTACCAAAGGCGGATCCGGCGGCGAGACCACCACGGCAGAGACCACCACATCTCCCTTAGAGACCAAGTCCGCAGCCATTACCGGCAATACGGCGATCCGTTTGTTGGAGAGCTATTCTAAAAAAGAGCTGGGTCTGGACAATGTGGGCAAGAAAAAATATGAGTTTATGCTCAGCACCATTGGCTCGGAAATCAAGGGCAAGAAGTATATTCGCGCCGAGGCGGGCTATATGGACCAGACCGGCAAGGATGAGCACGGCAAGCCGGTGTACCAGATGAAGTCGTACAAGACTTTTTATATTGCTTATGACGGCAAGACTCTGCTTATCGACCAGGGTGACGGCAAGTACAAAACCCTGCAGATCGACAAGGCACGGCTGGATCAAGTGACCACCACCCAGGCCAGTACCCAGAAGCACGAGAGCACTTCTAAGAAAAAATAATTGACAAATACGCAAATAACAGCCTTTTATCGGCGGCGGATTGTGGGATTTTCCACAATTCTGCCGCCGAATTTTTGTGCTTTTTACCAGTATTTTCACTTCCAAACCCGGTTATTTTAAGATTATGTAAAAAACCGGTTGCCGGTGTTGCCTTTTGGCGGTTTTGTGGTAAAATGAATTTTGGAATCATAGAAACAAGGAGTCTTGTAGAATGAAAAAAACAAAAATTATTTGCACCCTCGGTCCGGCAACGGATAACGATCAGGTGTTGGCGGATATGATTAAGGCCGGTATGGATGTGGCACGGTTCAACTTTAGTCACGGTGATTACGATGCCCAGTCCAAGCGGCTGGAGCAGTTGATACGTGTGCGTGAGGCGCAGGGCGTGCCGGTGGCTACCTTGCTGGATACCAAGGGCCCGGAAATTCGCACCGGGGACTTTGAAGATCCCAACGGCGTTGTGATTCACAAAGGTGACACTTTTACGCTTACCACAAAAAAATGCCTGGGTGATGCCAAGCACTGCTATGTGAACTACCCCGGGCTGGTAGAAGATGTAGAAGTGGGCACCTCTATCCTCATTAACGACGGCCTGATTGCCATGGAGGTGACGGAGCTGCGCCGGGACGAGATCGTCTGCCGGGTAACGGACGGTGGTCTGCTCACCAACAAAAAGGGCGTGAATGTGCCGGACATCAGCCTGAATATGCCTTACCTGTCTCCGGCAGATATGCAGGATCTGGAATTCGGCGCGTCTCATGATTTCGATTTTATCGCCGCGTCCTTTGTGCGCACCGCAGGGGATGTGATCTATCTGCGCAACTTCTGCCAGGCGCTGGGCTGGAACGATGTGCGTATTATTGCTAAAATCGAGAATATGGAGGGCGTCAATAACATTGATGCGATTATTGAAGAAGCGGACGGCATTATGGTGGCCCGCGGCGACATGGGCGTAGAAATCCCCTTTGAGCGGATCCCTGCCATTCAGAAGATGATCATTCGTAAGGTGTATTCTGCCGGCAAAGTGGTGGTGACCGCTACCCAAATGCTGGAGTCTATGATCACCAATCCCCGCCCCACCCGGGCAGAGATCACCGATGTGGCTAACGCCATTTATGACGGCACCTCCGCCATTATGCTCAGTGGCGAGACCGCTATGGGCGCCCACCCGGTAGAGGCAGTGCAGACCATGGCCTCCATTGCCGCTACCACGGAGGAGGACATTGACTACAAGGTGCGCTTTTCCAATGTGTATCCGGCGCCGCTGACGAAGAATATTACTTCTGCTATCGGTCACGCTACGGTAACCACCGCCCATGACCTGGGCGCTGCCGCCATTGTAACGGTTACGCAAAGCGGTACCACCGCCCGCATGATCTCCAAGTACCGCCCGGATGTACCTATTATCGGCGCCACTACGGAGGAGAAGGTGCTGCACCAGCTGATGCTCAGCTGGGGCGTGGTACCGGTACGCTGCGTGCGCCAGGATAATACGGACGCTCTGTTTGACCACGCGGTGGAGGTGGGCCGTACGACCGGCCTGATCCACCCGGACGATATTGTGGTCATTACCGCCGGTATTCCTCTGGGTGCCAGCGGCACAACGAATATGCTGAAAGTGCAGACGGTGCGATGAGTCCCTTGCGCTTTTTCACCGCCGAGGATCCGGATATGGCCCGGGTGCGTGCCATTCGCCGACAGGTGTTTGTGCAGGACTTGGGCGTGCCGGAGCAGCAGGAGTTTGACGCGGCGGATCTGCCGGGGGCAGATACCGTTTATGCGCTGCTGACGGCAGAGGGCAGCCCTCTGGGCACCGGTCGCCTGCAAGGGGCGGCGGAGAACTATAAAATCGGGCGCATTGCCTTTTTACCCGCTGCCAGAGGGCAGGGAAGCGGCCGCCGACTGGTAACGGCGCTGGTGCGCCGTGCCGCCGAACAGGGCGCGCACCGTGTGCCGGTGGACGCGCGGCTGGAGGCTGTGGGCTTTTATGAGAAGTTGGGGTTTGTGCCCTGCGGCCAGCCTTTTGTGCAGCGGGGTATGCGCCATTTGCCAATGGAATTGACCGGGGCGGCACTGCGCCGCCTGTTGGGAGAGAACGACCATGACGAAGAAGAAAAATAAATCCCTGCGGATCTTGTTGCCGGTGCTGCTGATCGTGGCGCTGGTGGCTGCCGGGCTGTATGCCTACAATCTGGTGCGCACGGATGTGGCCGGGGAGCGGGGCAGCAGCGCCAAGTACACTTTGGTGATTGAGGACAACGACTTTGCCTACGAAATCGGCGCCAAGCTGAAAAACGCCGGTATGATCAAAAGCGATACGGTGTGGACCTGGTGGATGGACCGCAATTACCCGGATTTTACATACTATAACGGCGAGTATTACCTAAACGCCAGCATGAGCTATCAGGATCTGGCGGAGAAGCTGCAAAACCCGGACATTAGCCATAAGAAGGTGAAGGTCACCATTCCCGAGGGCTACACGGTGTTTGATATTGCCTCTACGCTGGAGAAAAAGAATGTGTGCAGCGCCAAGGATTTCTTAAAGGCGTGCAGCACCACCGAGGGCTACGATTATGACTGGCTGGCGGACTTTCCCAAGAATGACCCCCATGTGGGCTATATTTTGGAGGGCTTTTTGTTCCCGGCTACTTATGACTTTGGGGAAAATTCCAAGGCTACGGATATTGCAGATGCGATGTTAGAGGCCTTTGACCAGCGGATTACCGATGAGGTGAAAACCTATTGCAAGCAGCGGGGCTACACGCTGTACCAGTTCGTGACCCTGTGCTCTATTGTGCAAAAGGAGGCACTGAGCAAATCCAGTCAAGGCAATATTGCCTCTACTTTGGAGAACCGGCTGGACAAGGGCATGAAGATCGAGTGCGATGTGACCTATTACTACGCCAAGGCGCTGCGGGACCATGGCTTTTCCCAGTCGGTGTATGACGCTTATTACACCTACCGTTGCCCCGGCCTGCCTGCCGGTCCCATTGCCAACCCGGGTACGGAAATTATGACTGCCACCGTGGAGCACCCCAGTACCGATTATTTGTATTTCTTCTCGGACCTGAAAGGGGACTTCCACTTTGCCGCTACTTATGGTGAATTTGAAAGCTTAAAGGCCAAGTATCCCTGGCAATAATGGACTTTTGGCGATTATCGCCAAAGAACGGAGCAAAAGTTTGGAGAAAGTGCCAAAGGCCTTTTCGTTGACGGCAAAATTGAAAATATGGTAAAATAAGTGTGTCCCTTGTGGGGCACACTTGTTTTTTTACTTGCATACAAAGAAACAAAGAAAGCGAGGGTTTTTATGAAAAAATTACTTTCCACCCTGCTGGCTGTGATGCTGGCTGTGACCATGCTCACCGGCATGGCGATCCCTGCCCAGGCAGCGGAGAACGACATTTTCAACCCCGGCGTGCTGGAGCTGGACGGCAGCCGTACTTTTACCATCAGCAAAACCAAAAGTTCTGCCTTTTTTTCTTTTACACCGGAAACCACGGGATGCTACGAATTCCGTATTCAAAATAGGAAATTGAAAGATGTAGATGTGGATTTTGGCATAATGGACAATTATGTAATGATGTTAACTTCTGCAGGAGAGGTAGATGCGGCGCGTTACAGAGGTGTTTCAGATACGCTTGTGACTGCAATGACTTTACAAGCAGGTGAGCGTTATTTGATTTATTTTATTGCTTATAACCAGGAGCAATGGGAGCGCCCGGTGGATTTTAATGTGAATGTGGGTATGCACACACATGACGTTATAGAGGGCAATATTAAAGCCACGCATCACGATGATGGCGAGAACTATAAGCTGTGCAAGTATTGCGATGAGTATAAGGGCTACATGAATGATTACAATGCCTATGAGACCGTCGCATTGAGCAAGACTTCCTATACCTATGACGGCAAAGAGAAAAAACCGGGCGTTACGGTTACGGATTGGTTGGTCGATCCTATCTCCAAGAGTGAGTACACCGTGACTTACCCCAAGAGCGCCAAGAATGTAGGCAAATACACCGTGACCATCAAGTTTAAGAATCACTATACCGGCACGGAAAAGCGCGCCTTTACCATCAATCCCAAGGGCACTTCTTTGAGCAAGGTGACCAGCCCCCAAAAAGCCCAGCTGAAAGTGACTTGGAAGAAGCAGGCCACTCAGACTACCGGCTACCAGGTGCAGTACAGCACGGACAAGAACTTCAAAAAGGGCAACAAGACCGTGACTGTAAAGGGCGCCAAGACCACCGCCAAGACCATTTCCAAGCTCACCAAGGGCAAGAAATACTATGTGCGGGTGCGTACCTATAAGACGGTGAACAAGACCAATTTCTACTCCGGCTGGAGCAAGAGCAGCTCTGTCACCGTGAAAAAATAAGAAAACCGTTGACAAATCCGCGCGGGTGTGGTAGACTATTGCCACAACAAAGCAGAACGACCCTGTTCTCCCCTCCCGCTGCGGCAAAGAGGGCAATCTTCATTCCTGAGATTTGAGAGAAGTGCGGGCGTTTTGCGTCCGCACTTTTTGGCTTTTCAGCCGGTGCAACTTTATCAAAGAGGTGTTATTTATCAGCAGAGAAAAGGACACAGTCCAACTCAACGAACAAATTCGGGATAAAGAGCTTCGTATCGTCTCCGCCGACGGCGAGCAGTTGGGGATCATGAGCGCCCGTGACGCGCAAAAGATTGCCGATGATCGCGGTCTGGATCTGGTGAAGATCGCTCCCCAGGCCAAGCCTCCGGTCTGCAAGATCATGGATTACAGCAAGTACCGTTACGAGCAGGCCAAGCGGGAGAAAGAGAACCGCAAGAATCAAAAGACCGTGGAAACGAAAGAGATTCGTCTGTCCCTGAAGATCGACATCGGTGACTTCAACACCAAGCTCAACCATGCCAAGAAGTTCTTAGAGGCCGGCAACAAGCTGAAGGTATCTATCCGCCTGCGCGGGCGGGAGATGGCCCACTCTGACCTGGGCGTTGCCACCATGCAGCGCTTTGCCGAGGGGATCGGCGAGCTGGGCTCTGTTGACAAGCAACCCAAACTGGAGGGCAGACAGATCTTGATGTTTATGTCCCCCAAGGCAGCAAAGTAAATTCACAAAACGGAGGAATAGATTATGCCTAAAATCAAAACGCACAGCGGCGCAAAAAAGCGCTTCAAGACCACCAAAAGCGGCAAGGTAAAGCGTGCCCACGCTTACACCTCCCACATTTTGACCAAGAAGTCCACCAAGCGTAAGAGAAACCTGCGCAAGACTGCCGTTGCAGATGTGACCAACCAGAAGCAGTGCAAGCGCCTGGTGCCCTACAAATAAGAGACAACGCGTTTTATCAGAATATCGGAGGTAAGAAAGAATGGCTAGAATTAAAGGCGCTATGGCGACCCGCAAGAGAAGAAAGAAAGTATTAAAGGCTGCAAAGGGTTATTACGGCGGCAAGCACCGTCTGTTTAAGACTGCTAAGCAGGCTGTGATGAAGAGCGGCCAGTACGCTTACATCGGCCGTAAGCAGAAGAAGAGAGACTTCCGCAGAATGTGGATCACCCGTATCTCTGCTGCCTGCAAGGCAAACGGTATGAACTACTCCACCTTTATGAACGGTCTGAAGAAGGCCGGCGTGGACCTGAACAGAAAGATGCTGTCTGAGATCGCTATTGCTGATCCGGCGGGCTTCACCGCTCTGACCGAGACCGCTAAGGCTGCTCTGTAAGATTTGCCAATGACGGACTGTACCCTTTTGGGTGCGGTCCGTTTTGTTTTTTTCAAAAAGTCAAAATTTTTTGTCTTTGGGTGTTGCACTTTTTTGCGATATAATGTAATATAAGACTTAATTTAATAAATAAAGCCAGTGGTTTGGTTAAACAGATAGGGGTCGGCCAGGTGCCGACTGCATAGTAGCACGCCAAAACGGAGATGTGTATGGATAAAATCACGGGAAAACAGAATCAACTGATCAAGGACACCAAAAAATTGTTGGCCTCCGCCAAGGCACGCCGGGACGCTCGTTCCTTTGTGCTGGAGGGGGCGCGGCTTTGTTTTGATGTCCTTCATTCGTTTTACACCGTTGCGCTGGTGTTGGTCACCGCCGACTGTATGGCGCGCTACCCGGCAGAATGCGCCCGGTTGTGTGATCGGGCCGATCGGGCGGTGGAGATCAGCAGCGAGGTGGCGGACAAACTGGCGGAGACGGAGCACACTCAAGGCATCTTCTGTGTGTGCAAAATGCCGGAGGAGAACCCTACCATTGAGACCGGGCGCTTTATTGCTTTGGACGGGGTGCAGGATCCCAGCAATCTGGGCGCCATCGCCCGCAGCGCAGAGGCGTTGGGCATAGCCGGTTTGCTGGCGTATAACTGCTGCGATGTGTATAATCCCAAGGCGCTGCGCGCCTCTATGGGCAGTCTGCTGCGGCTGCCGGTGACCGTCAGTCACGATTTGCGGGAGGATCTGCTGCTGTATAAGGCAGAGGGGTTCCAGGTGCTTGGCACCGTGCCGGTGGATACGGCAGCCAAAATTACGGAGACCCACTTTACCAAGTCCTCCATCTGTGTGATCGGTAATGAGGGCAACGGAATCAGCCAGGGGGTCAAGCAGGTGTGCGACGATTTGGTGACCATTCCCATGAAAGGGCGGGCCGAGAGCCTGAATGCCTCCGTTGCGGCGGCCATTACCATGTGGGAGATGATGCGATGAGCGAGACGGCCTACTGGGTATGGCTCCAATGTGCTCTGGGAGAGGGCGCGGCGGTACAGCCTTTGTTAGAAGAATTCGGCAGCGCCAAGGCGGTGTACGACGCCAACATTATGGAGTGGCGCATGACCCCGGCGCTGACAAAATATCAGGTGCAGCACTTGGAGAGCACGCCTCTGTCCGCTGCGGACAAAGTGCTTTCCACCTGCAAGCAGCAGGGCTGGCAGATACTCCCCTATGATCATCCGGATTATCCCCGCCTGCTGCGGGATCTGCCGGATCCGCCGCTGGTGCTGTACGTGGACGGCACCGTGCCGGACTGGAACCGGCAGCTGACCCTGGGTATTGTGGGTACCCGCCAGGCGTCCGCTTATGCGGTGCAGGTGTGCGATATTATGGCTAAGGGCGTGGCAGGCGCCGGAGCCCTTGTGGTCAGCGGCGGCGCGCTGGGAATCGACAGTACCGCCCATAAGGGCGCGATGTTGGCCGGCGGCACCACCGTTGCGGTGCTGGGCTGCGGTCTGGGTACTCGGTATTTGATGCAAAATGAGCCGCTGCGGGCAGAAATTCGCAGCCACGGTGCGCTGGTAACGGAATTTCGACCCTTTACCCCGGCAGGGAAGCACACCTTCCCTTTGCGTAACCGCTTGATCAGCGGTATGAGCGAGGGTTTGCTGGTGGTAGAAGCCGGCAGCCACAGCGGTTCTTTGATCACCGCCCGTTGCGCGCTGGAACAGGGGCGCGATGTGTATGCGGTGCCCGGCTCCGTGTTGTCTACGGACTTTGCCGGCACAAACGATCTAATCAACGACGGTGCTTATGTGGTGACCCAGCCGGTCCAGCTGCTTTCCGGTTATGCGGAGCGCTACCACCTGGATCTGAACCGGGTGCCCAGCGTGCAGCAGCTGCTGGCGGCGGAGCAGGACCCGGGCGCCAACTTGCCCCAAACCTCTAAGGAGTACGATTTTGAACGGCTGGAGGAGGGGCGGCAGCGGCTGAAAAAGCGACGAGAAAATCAGGCGCTGCTTACAGCTGCGGAAAGTGCGGTGCTTGCTGCACTGCCGGAGGTATTCACCCCGGTAGATCAGGTGGCAGCCAAGGCAGCTATGCCCCAGGGGCAGCTGCTGGCGGCACTGACCAAGCTGGAACTGCTGGATCTGGCGGAGAGCGCCCCCGGCAGCCGCTTTCGGAAGAAATAACAGCTCGAGAGAGAAAGGATATAGAACAAATGTCAAAACTGGTTATTGTGGAGTCGCCGGCCAAGGCGAAAAACATTAAGGGCTATTTGGGCAAGGGGTACGATGTGGTGGCCTCTATGGGCCATGTGCGGGATCTGCCCGCCGCCCGGCTGTCTGTGGACATTGCCCATGACTTTGCCCCTAAGTATGCGGTAATCGCCGGCAAGGAGAACTTTGTAAAGGACCTGAAAAAAAAGGCCCAGGCCGCCGATTATGTGTACCTGGCAACGGACCCTGATCGGGAGGGCGAGGCCATCAGCTGGCACCTGGCCACGCTGTTGGGGCTGGATATGAATGAGAAGAACCGGGTCACCTTTAACGAGATCACCAAGCACGGCGTGCTTACCGGTATGGAGCACCCCCGCGCCATTGATATTGACTTTGTGAATGCCCAGCAGGCCCGGCGAATTTTGGATCGGCTCATCGGCTACAAGCTGTCGCCCTTTATCAGCCAAAAAATCCGACGGGGTCTGTCTGCCGGTCGTGTGCAGTCCGTGGCGCTGCGGCTGGTGGTGGACCGGGAAGAGGAGATCCGTGCTTTTAAGCCGGAGGAATACTGGTCCATTGACGCTAAGTTTACCAACCCCCCGGAGCGCAAGAGTTTTGCCGCCGCCCTGGCCGGCAAGGTGGATGATAAGGCAAAGATCAAGATCACTTCCAAGGAGGAGAGCGATAAGATTCTCTCCGATCTGGAGGGCGCCGAGTACATTGTGCAGTCGGTGAAGAAGGGCACCCGCAAGAAGAGCCCCACCCCGCCGTTTATCACCTCCACCTTGCAGCAGGAGGCTTCCCGTCGCCTGTCCTTCCAGGCCAAGCGGACCATGAAAGCCGCCCAGGAGCTGTATGAGGGCGTGGAAGTAGCCGGTCACGGCACACTGGGTCTGATCACTTATATGCGTACGGACTCTCTGCGGATCTCCGAGGAGGCACGGGCTGCCGGCAACGCCTTTATTACAGAGACTTACGGCGAGAAGTACCTGCCCAAGAAGCCCCGGTATTTTAAGTCCAAGAGCAATATTCAGGACGGCCACGAGGCCATTCGCCCTACCACCCCCTCCATTACCCCGGAGATGGTGAAGGGCAGCGTTACCACCGACCAGTACAAGATCTACAAGCTGGTGTGGGAGCGGTTTATTGCCTCCCTGATGGAGAACTGCCTGCAAGAGACCATGAAAATTGAGATCGTTGCCAACGGCTATGTGTTCAACGCTACCGGCTACACGGTGAAGTTTGACGGCTTTACCGTGCTGTATGAGGAGAAAGGCGACGACGGCAAAACCGAGGGCGCAGCGCCCCTGCCGCCGGTAAAGGCCGGCGACAAGCTGCGGCTCAAGAGTATTCTTGGCAATCAGCACTTTACCCAGCCCCCCGCCCGGTACACGGAGGCGTCCCTGACCAAGGCACTGGAGGAGAACGGCGTGGGTCGTCCCTCCACCTATGTGACCATCACCTCCACCATTGTGGGTCGGGAGTATGTGAAGCGCGAGGGCAAGCAGTTCGTGCCCACGGAGCTGGGTGAGGCAGTGACCAAGCTGCTGGAGGAGCGTATGCCCAACATTGTGGATGTAAAGTACACCTCCAAGATGGAGGCGGATCTGGATAAGATCGACTCCGGTGATCGGGATTATATTGATATGATTCGCCACTATTACGAGGATTTTGAGGCCCCGCTGGAAAAGGCAAAGAAAGAAATGCAGGGCGTGAAGATCAAGCTGAAAGAGGAAGAGACGGATGTGGTCTGCGAAAAGTGCGGGCGCAACATGGTCATCAAAGTAGGCCGCTACGGCAAGTTCCTGGCCTGCCCCGGCTACCCGGAGTGTAAGAATACCAAGCCCCTAGTGTTTAAGACCAAGGCCAAGTGCCCGGTGTGCGGCGCCGATGTGATCGAGAAAAAGACCCGTAGGGGCACTTCTTTCTACGGCTGCTCCGCTTATCCCAACTGCAACTTTATGACCTGGGATGTGCCCACCGACGAGGTGTGCCCCCAGTGCGGCAAGTCCCTGTTTAAGAAGCGGGGCAATGTGCTGGTATGCCTGGACGAGAAGTGTGGCTTTAGCAAACCGGCACCTAAGAAGAAAAAAGAACAGGCAGAGGAATAAATGAGATTTACAGTAATCGGTGCAGGCTTAGCCGGTACGGAGGCGGCGTGGCAGATTGCCAATGCCGGCCACCCGGTCACCCTGCTGGAGATGAAGCCGGTGCAGTATTCACCGGCCCATACATCGCCATTGTTTGCAGAGCTGGTGTGCTCCAACTCCTTAAAGGCCGCCCGGCTGGAAAGTGCGGCGGGGCTGCTCAAGGAGGAGATGGCTCGGCTTGGCTCTCTGACGGTGCCCATTGCTCGGCAGTGCGCTGTGCCTGCCGGCGGTGCCCTGGCCGTGGATCGGGAGCAGTTCGCCTCTCGGGTGACGGCGGCGGTGGAGGCGCACCCCAATATCACCGTAGAGCATCGGGTGGTGACGGAAGTGCCCCGCGGGGCAGATCAGATCACCGTGGTGGCCAGCGGTCCGCTGACGGCGGACGATCTGGCGTCGGATATTGAGCGACTTTGCCCCGGTCGGCTGTCCTTTTATGACGCGGCGGCGCCCATTATCACAGCGGAAAGTGTGGACTATACCAAGGTGTTTGGCGCCTCCCGCTACGACCGTGGCGGCGACAGCGACTATTTGAACTGTCCCTTCAATCGGGCGGAATATGAGGCATTTATAAACGCGCTGGTGCATGCCGAGGGTGCAGTGACCCACGATTTTGATGTGTACGAGGGCTGTATGCCCATTGAGAAGTTGGCAAAGCGTGGTGCGGACGCACCTCGGTTCGGCCCTATGAAGCCGGTTGGACTTATTGACCCGGCTACCGGACACCGTCCTTGGGCCTGTGTGCAGCTGCGTCGGGAGAACGCCGGCGGCACCTTGTTTAACCTGGTGGGGTTTCAGACCAACCTGAAGTTTCCGGAGCAGCGGCGGGTGTTCCGTATGACCCCCGGACTGGAGCAGGCGGAGATTGTGCGCTACGGCGTGATGCACCGCAATTCCTTTATTGACTCGCCCCGACTGCTGGGTGCGGATTACGCGCTGCGCAGCCACCCCAACATTTTCTTTGCCGGTCAGATCACCGGCGTGGAGGGGTATATGGAGTCCGCCATGAGCGGCATTTTGGCCGGGCGCAATGCAGTGCGCCGGGCAGAGGGCAAGCCCACCGGCTGCCCGAACGGCGAGACGATGAGCGGTGCTTTGACCCGCTATATCAGCGACGAGAGTGTAAAGCATTTTCAGCCCATGGGCGCCAATTTTGGCATTTTGCCCCCCATGGAGCCGAAAATTCGAGATAAAAAAGAGCGCTATGCGGCTTTGTCTAACCGGGCGCTGGCGGCACTGGACCGCTTTTTGGAGAAATGAGCATGAAGATCATTGTAGACGCATTCGGCGGCGACCACGCACCCTTGGAGATTCTAAAGGGCGCCATGCAGGCGGTGGACGCCTATGATGTGGACATTATCCTCACCGGCAAAGAGGCAGAAATTCGCCGCTGCGCAGCGGAGAACCGCTTGCAGCTGCGACGCACCCGCATTGTGGACGCTCCCCAGGTGATCACCATGGAGGATGACGCCAAGAGCGTGCTGCGCAGCAAGAAAGACTCATCCCTGGGCGTGGCGTTTCAGCTGCTGAAAGCCGGGGAGGGGGACGCGTTGGTCAGCGCCGGCAATACCGGTGCCGTGACCGTAGGCGCTACGCTGATCACCGGGCGCATTAAAGGGGTTAAGCGACCGGCGATTGCCTCGGTTATGCCCTCTGCAAGCAAGCCCTTTTTGATGATGGATTGCGGTGCCAATGCAGAATGCAAGCCGGAGTTCCTGTACCAATTTGGGCTGCTTGGTTCCCTGTATATGCAGCATGTGCTCCATGTGAAGAACCCGCGGGTGGCTCTGGCCAATAACGGAACAGAACCCACCAAAGGCACCCCCACCGTGCGGGCGGCCTATGACCTGATGACTGCCGCACCGTACAATTTTGTGGGCAATATCGAGGGTCGCCAAATTCCCTTTGGGGACGCGGATGTGGTGGTGGCTGACGGCTTTACCGGCAACTTGATCTTAAAGACCTACGAGGGCGTGGCCAAGGTGCTGATGAACGAGATGAAGGGCCTGTTCAAGAAGAATGCCTTTACGCTGCTGTCTGCCCTGGGTGTGTCCGGCGGGCTAAAGAATATGAAAGCCAAGTTCGACTATAAAGAATACGGCGGCGCCGTAATGCTGGGGGTACAAAAGCCGGTGGTTAAGGCCCATGGCTCCGCAGATGCCCGCACCTTTAAGAATGCCATCAAACAGGCGGTCTGGTTTTTGCAAAACGACCTGATCGGCCATATAGAAACCGCCCTGGCAGCGCCTGCTGCCTCGGCAGAATAAGAGGAAGTTCGGTTATGGAATCTTTGGAACATAAGATTGGATATACCTTTCAGGATCGCAGCCTGTTGCAGGAGGCACTGACCCATTCCAGCTACGCCAACGAGCGCCACGGCCGCGTGCGCTGTAACGAGCGTATGGAGTTCCTGGGGGACGCGGTGCTGTCCATTGTGTCTGCAGAGCTGCTGTACACTCGGTTTCCGGATATGCCGGAGGGTCAGCTGTCCAAGTTGCGCTCGGCGCTGGTGTGCACCCAAAGCTTGGCCGGGTTTGCCGCCCAGATCGACCTGGGCAGCTACCTGCGTATGGGCAAGGGTGAGATCCACACCAAGGGCTGGGAGCGCCCCTCCACGCTGGAAAATACCTTTGAGGCGCTGATCGCCGCCATTTATTTGGACGGCGGTATGGAACCGGCCAAGCGGCACATTCTCCGCTTTTTAGTACCGGCGTTGGAGAATCACACCACCGCCTTTAAGGACTACAAGACCACCTTGCAAGAGGTGGTACAGCAGAACCCGGGGGAAAATGTAACCTATGTGCTGGTGGGAGAGAGCGGCCCGGACCACGACAAGCGCTTTCAGGTGCAGGTGCGGCTCAATTCCAATGTGATCGGCTCCGGTGTGGGTCGCAGCAAAAAGGAAGCGGAGCAGGAGGCGGCCAAAGAGGCGCTGCACCTGATGGGTCTATGAGAAAGGGCAATATCAGCATTTTTGTGCCCCATATCGGCTGCCCGTGCCGGTGCACTTTTTGCGATCAGCGCACCATCAGCGGCCAAACGGCGCCGCCTACGCCGGCAGATGTGCGCGCCGCTTGTGAGAAAGCCTTTGAAAAAGACGGTTTCAGCTATGAAATTGCGTTTTTTGGAGGCTCCTTTACCGCCATTGACCCGGCGTATATGCAGTCCCTGCTGGCTGCCGCCGCACCGTATGTGCAGGCCGGCAAGGCCACAGGCATTCGGGTGTCTACCCGGCCGGACTGCGTAGACGACGCGGTGTTGGCACTGCTAAAATCCTACGGCGTGACTGCTGTGGAACTGGGGTGCCAGAGTATGGATGACCGGGTGCTGACCCGGTGCCGCCGGGGCCACACGGCAGCGGACAGTATTGCCGCCGCCCGGTGCGTGCACCGAGCGGGGCTGGAACTGGGCGTGCAGATGATGACCGGCCTGCCTGGCGATACGGACGATACCGCCTTGGAAACGGCTGGGCAGCTGATCGCCCTGCGCCCGGCCACTGTGCGGATTTACCCAACGGTGGTGCTGGCGGGCACGGAGTTGGAACGCCAATACCGCAGCGGGGACTATGTGCCCCAAACGGTGGAGCAGGCGGTGGACCTGTGCAGCCGGCTGGTGCCGCTGTTTACTGCGGCAGGGGTGCGGATCATTCGCCTGGGACTGCACAGCAGCCCGGAGGTGAAGGAAAAAATGGTGGCCGGTGCCTTTCATGACAGCTTTGGCGAGCTGGTGTATTCCCGTATGTTGCTGCGCCGGGTGTTGGCGTATCCGCCGGGCGCGTACACCGTGACGGTGCACCCCCGGTACTACTCTCGCTTTGTGGGAAATAAAAAACAAAATCTGGATGAACTGGCCGCAAGGCAGTATCAAATCCGGTTACAAACAGATACCGCCCTGGCGGGCGAAATGAGGATCGAATATGGTATTAAGAACACTTGAAATGCAGGGGTTTAAGTCCTTCCCGGACAAAACGGTGCTGAACTTTGGCAAGGGCATCACCGCCGTGGTGGGACCCAACGGCTCCGGCAAGAGCAATATCTCCGACGCGGTGCGTTGGGTACTGGGCGAGACCAGCACCAAGTCCCTGCGCGGTTCTAAGATGGAGGATGTAATCTTTGGCGGCACCTCCGCCCGTAAGGCACTGGGCTTTGCCCAGGTGCAGCTGACCCTGGACAACAGCGACGGCACCTTAAAGGACCGGGGCGAAATTGTCACCGTCACCCGCCGCTATTACCGCAGCGGCGAGAGCGAGTACAAGATCGACGGCGAGCAGGTGCGGCGCAAGGACATTCGCGAGCTGTTTATGGACACGGGCTTGGGCGCCGACGGCTATTCTCTGGTGGGTCAGGGCAAGATCGATTCGATTATTTCTGCCAAGAATGAGGACCGTCGGGAACTGTTTGAAGAGGCGGCGGGAATCTCTCGCTTCCGCCACAAGCGCACAGATGCCCAGCGGCGGCTGGAGCAGGCACAGGAGAATTTGGTGCGCCTGCTGGATATTTTGGGCGAGTTGGAGAGCCGGGTAGGCCCCTTGAAAGTCCAAAGCGAAAAGGCGGCTGCCTTTTTAGACCTGAGTGCGGAAAAGAAAGAACTGGAGATCGGTGTTTGGCTGCAAAAGCTGGACCGCTTTACAGATGAATTGCGGGAGCAGGAGCACCGCATTGACGCTGCCGGTGCCTCTTACCAAATTTGTGAGGCGGATCTGGCAGAGATTGAGAAGAAAATTGAAGAAGCCGCCGCCGGTGCTGCGCAGCTGAATGTGGAGATTGAGGAGCAGCGCCTGGCCTCCCAAAAGCTGGAGGAGGAGGCGCTGCGCAAGGACGCGGAGATCCGGGTACTGGAGACCAATTTGCAGCACCAAACCGAGACCGTGGAGCGCCTGGAACAGGAGATCCGTGATGCGGACCAGACCGGCGCCACCTTAGAGGAACGGCTGGCGCGGCTGCGCCAAACCATTGGGGATAATGATGCTGCCGGAGCGGACAAGCGCCGCCAACTGGAGGAGATCACCCGCCAGAGCCAGGCACTGCTGGACTCCGGCGATAGCAATACAAAAGAGACTACGGAACTGAACCGCAAGCTCAGTGACCTGACTTTGCAGCTGTCTGACGCCAAGGTGCAGGCCTCCGCCGCCGCTTCTTCTATGGAGGAGATCGGGCAGCGCTCCGGCTCCGTGGACGACTTGCTGGCTGCCTGCGGCAAGGAGACCCAGCGAATCCTTGCCCAGCAGCAGGAGAGCCGGGAGAATCTGGCATTCTTGCAGCAGCGCATTGATGAGAACAGCAACGCGCTGTCCGGCTATCAAATGAAGCTGCAGGGCAAAACCGCCGCAGCGGAGAAAATCAAGTCCAAACTGGACGAACTGGCCGCCGCCGTGCAGCAAAAGCGGCAGCGAGCCAATCTGCTGTCGGATTTAGAGAAGAATATGGAGGGCTTTTCCGGTGCGGTAAAGGCGGTGATCCGCCAATCCAGAGCCGGTGCGCTGCGGGGAATCCACGGGGTGCTGTCCCAGCTGATCACCGTAGAGGACGCCCATTCCACGGCCATTGAGGTGGCGCTGGGCGCCGCCATGCAGAATATTGTGACGGATAACGAGGCAGATGCCAAGCGCGCCATGCAGTACCTAAAGCAGAACAACGCCGGCCGAGCCACTTTCCTGCCCATCAGCAACATTCAGGGCCGCCGGTTAGAGGAGCGGGGTCTGGAGGACTGCTTTGGCTATGTGGCGCTGGCGCCGGAGCTGGTAGACTGCGACCGCCGGTACAGCCAGATCATCTCTAACCTGCTGGGTCGCACGGTGATTGTGGAGGACTTGGACTCTGCCATCGGCATGGCCAAGCAGTACCACAACCGCTTTCGCATTGTGACCCTGGACGGCCAGGTGATGAACCCGGGCGGCTCCATGAGCGGTGGTTCCCGTGCCAAGGGCGCCGGGGTGCTGTCCCGTGCCAATCAGATTGAAGCGCTGCACAGCGAGGTCAAGGCCCTGGAGGGGCAGATGCATGATGTGCAAGCAGAGTATAAAACCGCCGTGGAGGAGGCCAACTTTGCCGCTGCCAAGCTGCAAGGTGCCCAGGCAGATATGAAACAGGCCCAGGAGGATCTGATCCGCGCCCAAGGCGACGACAAGTTAATTTGCGAGAAATTGTCTGCCGCCGAGAGCCAGCAGCAGGCTTTGCAGCAAGAGAAGGACAATGCCGCCGATCGTGTGCAGGCATTGCAGCAGGACCTGGACGCTGCCTACGCCAAGGCCGCCGAGTTTGAAAGTGCCATTGCAGACACCCGCGCCGCCTTGGAGCAGGCAGGCAGCCAGGCAGCCGCCATTACCGCACAGCGAGAAGAGACCCGCCGTCAAACAGAGCAGCTGAACCTGGATCTGGTAACTTTGGCCAAGGACAGCGCCGCTGCCAAAATGAGCATTGAGGATCTGCTTGCCCGGAAGAACAGCGCAGCGGATCGGGTGGCTGCCACCCGGCGAGAGATTGACCAAATCCGCGCCGCCCAAACCGGCTTTGCCGCCCAAACGGAGCAGTTGCAGGCAGAGGCTGGGGAACTGCGGGAGCGTGCAGCCCGAGCGGAAGAGGCGGTACAGCAAAAGATCGCTGCCCGAACGGATGGTGAAAAGACCACCGGCGACCTGCGCGCCGCCGAGCGGGCCAAGAGCCAGGAGCGCCAGCAGCTGTCTGCCGAGTTGGTACGGCTGGAAGAGCGCAAGAACGCGATGCAAAAGGAATATGACGAGCTGGGCGATATGCTTTTTGAGCAGTATGAGCTGACCCGCCGAGAGGCCCAGGCACTGAACATTCAAATTGACAATATGGCCGAGGCCAAAAAGCGCCTGCATGAAATCAAAGTGGCGATCAAAAAGCTGGGCTCCATCAATGTGGGCGCCATTGAGGAATACAAAGAGGTGTCCGAGCGCTACACATTCCTGAAAGAACAGATCGACGATGTGGAGCGCTCCAAGTCAGAGCTGAACAAGATCATTGAGGATCTGACCGCCTCCATGAGCGAGAAATTCCTAACCCAGTTTCAGAAGATCAACACCGAGTTTGCCGCCTGCTTTACAGACTTCTTCGGCGGGGGCAAGGGCGAGTTGATTTTGGAAGAACCGGACAACTGTTTGGAGTCCGCCATTGAAATTAAAATTCAGCCCCCGGGCAAGTCGGTGCAGAACATTAACCTGTTCTCCGGCGGCGAAAAGTCGCTGGCGGCGCTGGCACTGCTCTTTAGTGTGCTGAAGGTGACGCCCTCTCCGTTTTGTATTTACGACGAGGTGGAGGCGGCGCTGGACGATGTGAATGTGGAGCGTTTTGCTAAGTATATGCGCCGTATGACGGATAAGACCCAGTTTATCAGCATTACCCACCGCCGGGGCACCATGGAAGAGGCGGATGTGCTCTACGGCGTGACCATGCAGGAGAAGGGCGTGTCCAAGCTGCTGGAGCTGCAAACGGCGGAACTGGCAGCCAAAATGGGATTGGAGGAATAAAGAATGGGTATTTTTTCTAAATTCAGAAAGGGTCTGAAAAAGACCCGCACCGAGGGCATAACTGCCCAGCTGGACGATGTGATGGAGAGCCATCAGGAGATCACGGACGATCTGTACGACGAGCTGGAAGAAGTGCTCATTATGGGCGATGTGGGTATTCCCACTGCCCAGCGAGTGATCCGGGATCTGAAAGCGAAAATTGAGAACGACAAGATCACCAGCGTGCCCCAGGTGCGGGAGACGATGAAGGACATTGTGTCCGGTATCGTGTGGGGCGGCAGCTATCTGTCCCTGCGCACCAAGCCCTCTGTGATTTTGGTCATCGGCGTGAACGGTGTGGGCAAGACCACCACCATCGGCAAGCTGGCTCTGCGGCTGAAAAATCAGGGCCGTAAGGTGATCCTGGGCGCGGCAGACACCTTCCGTGCTGCTGCCATTGAGCAGCTGGAAGTGTGGGCCAAGCGGGCAGATGTGGAGCTGATCAAGCACGCCGAGGGGGCGGACCCGGCCTCCGTGGTATTTGACACCATTGCCGCCGGTAAGGCCAGAAGTGCAGATGTGATTATTATTGATACCGCCGGCCGACTGCACAATAAAAAGAACCTGATGGATGAGCTGAACAAAATCAGTCGAGTCATTGAGCGGGAGCTGCCGGGGGCCTCTAAGGAGGTGCTGCTGGTGCTGGACGCCACCACCGGCCAAAATGCCGTGAACCAGGCCAAGGACTTTAAGGACGCAGCGGGCATTACCGGTATTGTGCTCACCAAGTTGGACGGTACCGCCCGTGGCGGCGTGGTGCTGGCCATCAATAACGAGTTGGATGTGCCGGTGAAGTTTGTAGGCGTAGGCGAGCAGATCGACGATTTACAGCCCTTTGACGCAGACGCCTTTGCCGCCGGGCTGTTTGACAAGGCGCCCACAGAGGTGGACGAGGAGGAAATCGCCTCCTTTATCGGCAGCGCCGAAGCGGCAGCGGACGAAAAAGTGGAGAAAGGGTCGCAAAATTAAAATGGAATTTATCTTAGCAAGTAATAATCAAAAGAAGCTGGCAGAGATGCAGCGCATTCTCTCGCCCCTGGGTATCGAGGTGAAAACCGCCGCCATGCTGGGGCTGGAGCTGCCGGATGTGGTGGAGGACGGCGACACCTTTGAGGCCAACGCCGCCTTAAAGGCACGCAGTGCCTGCCGGGTTACCGGTCTGCCGGCCATTGCAGACGATAGCGGTTTGTGCGTGGATTATCTGGACGGTGCACCGGGCATTTACAGCGCCCGGTTCTCCGGCGGTCACGGGAACGATGAGGCCAACAACGACTTGCTGCTGCAAAAGCTGGAGGGCGTGCCTATGGAGCAGCGCACCGCCTATTATGTGTGCGCCATTTGCTGTGTGTTCCCGGAAGGGGAAGAACTGACGGTGCGTGGCGAATGCCACGGGCACATTGGTTTTGAGCGGGACGGCAACGCCGGGTTCGGCTATGACCCGCTGTTTTTGGTAGAGGGCCGCAGCTTTGGCCGCTATACCGCAGAAGAAAAGGATAAAATCAGCCACAGAGGGCGCGCGCTGCGTACCCTGGCGGCAGAATTGGAGAAACGGATATGACAAGTAAAGAACGGGCCGCGTGGCGTGCCAAGGCCAACGGACTGGAGGCCATCTTCCAAATCGGCAAAGAGGGAATCTCTGACAACCTGATCGCCCAGCTGGACGACGCACTGGATGTGCGGGAGCTGATCAAGGTGCGGGTGCACCTGGAGTCTGCCCCCCAGCCGCCCAAGGAGTTGGCGCAGGCGCTGGGTGAGGCGCTGGGTGCCAATGTGATCCAGGTGATCGGCGGCATGATCGTACTGCAACGCCCCATTGATGAAGAAAAGGTGCGCGCAAAGAAGGCTGCCCGCGCCGGTGACAAGAAAGTGAAAAAGAAGAAGGTGCACATTAAAGGTATGCGCCAGCGGCAGCGGGAGAAAGAAGAAAAAAATCCCTATGCCAAGTATGACCGACCCAAGTATTATGGCAGATAAAATGCGCATTGGCATTTACGGCGGGGCGTTTAATCCCATCCATAACGGCCACCTGCATTTGCTGGACACGCTCTATCGTGCTCAAACGCCTTTCGGCGGCCTGGACAAGTTGTTGATTGTGCCCACAGCCAATCCGCCCCATAAGAGCGCCGGGGATTTGATCCCGGCGACGCACCGGATCGCTATGATTCGCTTGGCGGTAGAATCGCTGCCCTGCGCGGACAAAATTGAAATCTCCACCATTGAACTGGAAAGCAGGGAAAAAAGCTATACTTATACCACGCTGGTAAAATTGAAAGAGATCTATCCAAATGGGGAATTCGTTTTGTTCATTGGCTCCGATCAGCTTTTTGACTTCCAAAAGTGGTATAGGTATCAGGATATTCTAAAGCTGGCCCAGGTGCGAGCCATTACCCGGCAGGAATGCCAGCGGCAGGCGGTGGCGGATTTTTTGACCCGGAACAAGGACTTGGCCGGGATCAGCGTACTGGTAGCCAAGCCGGTGGTGGTGTCGTCCACCCAAATTCGGCAGCGGGTGGCGCAGGGCGAGCGCATCGCCGATCTGGTGCCCGCAGCCGTGGCAGATTATATTCAGGAAAAGGGGCTTTACCGTGGATAAGGCAAAATACAAGCAATATGTGGAGCTGATCCGCAGCCGACTGTCTGACTATCGCTTTTACCACTCTGTCTGTGTGGCAGAGGCGGCGGTGCAGCTGGCAGAGCGCTTTGGCGCCGATGTGGAGCAGGCGTATGTGGCCGGTATTCTGCACGATGTGATGAAAGAGGAGGAGCCGTCTGTGCAGCGGGCATATATAGAAAAAGCCGGCGAACGGATGTCAGATCTTGAAATTCGCATTGGAAAGGTGTATCATCAAATGAGCGGCGCCGCTTATGCGCGCCTGGAGCTGGGCATTACGGACCCGGATATTCTGCATGCTATTCGGTATCACACCACCGCGCGCCGGGGTATGAGCCTGCTGGAGCAGATTATTTACCTGGCAGATTTTATCTCTGCCGATCGGCATTATAAAGATGTGGAGACCATGCGCGCCAAGGTGGACGAGGGGCTGGAGCCGGGTATGTTCTACGCCCTGACTTATACCATTACGGACCTGGCCCGGCAGGGTCGGCCCATTCACCCGGACACGGTAGACGCCTACAACTGGGTGCTGGAGCGCCGGGGATAATGCAGGCAGCGGCAAGATCGTCTGCTTTTGCCGGTACCTGTATCAAATAGCGAGAAAGGATCTTTTAATGGAAATTTTAGATATTGTAAAAACTGCCGTGCGCGCTATAGACAGCAAGCAGGGGCTGGACACAGAGGTGATCCGTATTACGGATCTGACGGTGCTGGCGGATTATTTCGTCATTGCCACTGCCACTTCTTCCACCCAGCTGCGGGCCATGGGCGACGAGGTGGAGTATAAGCTAAGCCAGGCGGGCGTAGAGCCCCACCACGTGGAGGGCAAGGCCACCGGCTGGTTGTGCCTGGACTACGGCACGGTGGTCATTCACCTGCTGGAGCGCAAGCAGCGGGATTATTACCAGCTGGAGCGTCTGTGGGGCGACGGCGAAAAACAGGATATTACAAGTTTATTGGAGGCAGAATAATGGAGTATAATTTTAAGCAGATCGAAAAGAAGTGGCAAGACTATTGGTATGCCAACAACACCTTTGCAGCCAAGCAGGATTTTTCCCTGCCCAAGTATTACTGCCTGGTGGAGTTTCCGTACCCCTCCGGCCAGGGCCTGCATGTGGGTCATCCCCGCTCTTACACGGCGCTGGATATTGTGGCCCGCAAAAAGCGTTTGCAGGGCTACAATGTGTTGTACCCCATGGGCTGGGACGCCTTTGGCCTGCCTACCGAGAACTACGCCATTAAGAACCACATTCACCCGGAGATTGTGACCAAGAACAACATTGCACACTTTAAGCAGCAGCTCCAGTCTCTGGGCTTTAGCTTTGACTGGACCCGGGAGATCAATACCACCGATCCGGAATACTACAAGTGGACCCAGTGGATCTTCCTCCAAATGTTCAAAAAGGGCCTGGCTTACAAGAAGGAAATGGCCGTGAACTGGTGCACCTCCTGTAAGTGCGTGCTGGCCAACGAAGAAGTGGTCAACGGCGTATGCGAGCGCTGTGGCAGCGAGGTAATCCGCAAGAATCAGAGCCAGTGGATGCTGAAGATCACCGCCTATGCCCAGCGGCTGGTGGATGATTTGGACGACCTGGACTTTATTGATCGGGTCAAGGTGCAGCAGAAGAACTGGATCGGCCGTTCCACCGGTGCAGAGGTGGACTTTGGCACCACGATGGGCGACACCCTGACCGTGTACACCACCCGGCCGGACACCTTGTTCGGCGCCACTTATATGGTTATTTCTCCTGAGCACCCGCTGATTGAAAAGTGGGCGGACAAGCTGGAGAACCTGGACGCAGTGCGTGCCTATCAGCAGGAAGCGGCGCATAAGTCCGACTTTGAGCGCACCGAGATGAATAAGGACAAGACCGGCGTGCGCCTGCAAGGCGTGATGGGCATCAACCCGGTCAACGATACGGAAATCCCGATTTTTATTTCCGACTATGTGCTGACCTCTTACGGCACCGGCGCCATTATGGCTGTGCCGGCCCACGATACCCGCGACTGGGAATTTGCCAAGAAGTTTGACCTGCCCATTATTGAAGTGGTTGCAGGCGGCGATGTGGAGAAAGAGGCGTTTACCGACTGTGCCACCGGCACCATGGTCAACTCCGACTTCCTCACCGGCCTAAGCGTGGAAGAAGCCAAGAAGAAGATCGTTGCATGGCTGACCGCAGAGGGTAAGGGGCATGAGAAAGTGAACTTCAAGCTGCGTGACTGGGTGTTCAGCCGCCAGCGTTACTGGGGCGAGCCTATCCCCATCGTCAAGTGCGACAAGTGCGGCTATGTGCCGCTGCCGGAGAGCGAGCTGCCTTTGCGCCTACCTATGGTAGACAGTTATGAGCCTACGGACACCGGCGAAAGCCCCTTGGCTAAAATGACCGACTGGGTGAACACCACCTGCCCCTGCTGCGGCGGTCCGGCTAAGCGAGAGACGGACACCATGCCCCAGTGGGCCGGCTCCAGCTGGTACTTCCTGCGCTATATGGATCCCCACAATCCGGACGCTCTGGCCTCGCCGGAAGCCCTGAAGTACTGGGCGCCGGTGGACTGGTACAACGGCGGTATGGAGCACACCACCCTGCATTTGCTGTACTCCCGCTTCTGGCACAAGTTCCTGTATGACATTGGCGTGGTGCCTACCAAGGAGCCGTACCAAAAGCGTACCTCCCACGGTATGATCCTGGGTCAAAACGGCGAGAAGATGAGCAAGTCCCGCGGCAATGTGGTCAACCCGGACGAGATCGTGGATCAGTACGGTGCAGACACCATGCGCCTGTATGAGATGTTCATTGGCGATTTTGAAAAGGCTGCTCCCTGGAACAGTGACTCCATTAAGGGCTGCAAGCGCTTTTTGGAGCGGTACTGGAACCTGCAAACCATGGTCACTCCGGAGGAGACTTGCAGCAATGATCTGGAGACTCTGATGCACCAGACCATTCAAAAGGTGACGGAGGATATTGACCAGCTGAAATGCAATACTGCCATTGCGGCGCTGATGACGCTCCTGAACAAAGTGTACGACAAGGGCAGCATCACCCGCGGCGAGCTGCGCACGCTGACCGTTTTGCTGAACCCCTTTGCCCCCCATGTAACGGAAGAAATGTGGGAAGTGGAGCAGTTCGGCGGTATGGTGCACGAGGCACAGTGGCCTGCATTTGACCCGGCCAAGACCAAGGAGGACACGGTGGAAATCGTGCTTCAGGTATTGGGCAAGGTGCGCTCCCGTATGACCATCAGCGCGGATACGCCCAAGGAGGAAGTGCTGGCCGCCGCCAAGGCAGACAGCAAGATCGCCGCACTGCTGGAGGGCAAGACCATTAAGAAAGAGATCTATGTGCCCGGCAAATTGGTGAACTTTGTTGCCATCTAATGGCATTTACACATTGTAATAAATCACAGACTTTGGACGGCCTCGGCAGTGCAGAACTGCCCCGGTCGTCCTGTATTTTTTGCCGAATTTGACCGAAAAGGGGATTTGTGCTATACTATTTTGCAGATTTTTACAGGATGTGAGTGTGTGAAGAAAATACTAAGCGTATTTTTGGCCGCTTTATTTGTGATCTGTACTGCGTTTGCCGTGCCTGTGACCGCCTCTGCCGCCGCCCGGCAGCATGTGGAGAACGCGCTGGAGACCTTGCAGACCAAGAACGGTTATATTCCCGGCAAGTCTGCCAAGGTGGTGGGTAACTGCTTTGGCTTTGTGTCCGCCGTGTGCAAAGAGTTGTACGGCGTGACCTACTATAATGAGCAAATGCGCGGCTCCTATCGCTATAATCATACGGGAAATTATTATACCGTGGCCAGCAAGACCTTTTCTGCCGCTACCACTGCTGCCAAGCAAAAGACGGTGGCGCGGCAAGTGATGGATTTTATTGTGGACAATGCGGCCGCCGGTGACGTGATCTCTTACGGCTGTGCCAACGACAGCACCCGCCACATGCATACCGCCATGGTACAGCATGTAGACACAGAGAAAATTCTCCTTTACCATTCCAACTACGCCAGTGGCAATTACACCCCTGCCGCATGCCATGTGGACACCGTGTACTGGGACAGCTTTTTGGACAGTCCCAACACCAATATCAAGGATAAAGACGGCGATGTGACCTCGCTGAATAAATTTTTCGGTGCGCCCATGAGTTGCGGCAACGGTATGGGCCTGTCCTTAAACCGTTACAGCAAGCTGACCGGCAAGTATTATTTGGACGAGTGCACCTTGGCGGCGCCGACTATTTCCACCGAGCGGAAAAGCTGCACCTCCATTCGCTACACCTGGGGCGTAGTGGACGGTGCGGAGAGCTATACATATTCCGTAACGGACACCAAGGGCAAGAAGGTGGTTAAATCCCGCACCACCAGCGAAACGGCTGCCACGGTTACCGGCCTGACCACCGGAGAGAAGTACACCTTTACTCTGGCTGCCAATGCCACAGACCGCAGCGGTCAAAGCGCCAGCAAAACCATCACCTGCCTGCCGCCGGCTCCGTCTAAGCCACGGGTCAGCGCCGGAGACGAGGGCGTAGCTGTCAGCTGGACCACCCGTGCCGATGTGGACGGTTACCAGGTGTTTCGCAGCACTGCGAAGAACGGCACCTTTGACCTGATTGCCACGGTGACGGATCCTGCACAGAATACTTATGTAGACGATGAGATCCAGGTGAATACCACCTATTATTATAAGGTGCGTCGTTATGTGCATATCAAGGACGGCAACGCTGCTTATTCCAATCGCTCAACTGTAACGGACGGCGTAGGCTTGCAGCTGGGTGTGCCCGGCCATATCACCACCACCCGCACCGGCACCACTGCCATTCGGATGAACTGGAAGCCCACGGAGCACGCGGTGCGCTACACTGTTGCCTATCGGGTAAAGGGCGGCAGAAAGTGGACTTATTTCAGCACCACCGCCTGCAACTATACCTTTAAGAATTTGAAGGTCAAGAGCACCTATCAGTTCCGGGTACAGGCCGTCAGCCCCTTTGGCGCCGGGGCATACAGTGCCACGGTGTCCAAGCAAGCGTTGCCCCCAACCCCCGGCAGTGTGAAAGTGCAGCGGATTAGTGCCAAGTCCGCCAAGGTCAGCTGGAGCAAGTCCCAGGGCTTTACCGGCTATTACATTCTCCGTTCCACGGATAAGAACTTTAAGAAGAATGTAAAGAAGAGCACTGTGAAGAGCAACAAGGCTCTGAGCTATACAGACAAATCCGTGAAAAAGGGTACCCGCTATTATTACAAGGTCTGTCGCTATACCGGCAAGACCGGCGGCAGCTATTCCAAGACAGTCAGCGTAAAAATCTGATTTTGCGGCAAAAAAGGCGGTGATACATTGCCTTTTTGCAAGTATTTAGACATTTTTTGATATTATGCTTGACAATCCGTCGGTTATTGTTTATAATCTTTGCGGATATGAAAAGAGTATTCAAATACCCCTGCCAAACAGGTCGGAGGGAGGGAATTTAATGAGCCAGGTTAGAGTTAAAGAGAACGAATCTCTTGACAGCGCACTGCGTCGCTTTAAGCGTCAGACTTCTCGTGACGGTATCATCCAGGAAGTCCGCAAAAGAGAGCATTATGAGAAGCCCTCTGTTGCCCGCAAAAAGAAGAGCGAGGCTGCTCGTAAAAGAAAGTACAAATAAGCTACATATTATTTGTGGGAGCGTGTGTTACGCTCCCGTTTCTTTTTTACGGAGGTAAGAAAATGAAAAAAATTCTTGTGATGAACGGCCCCAATTTGAACTTGACCGGTATTCGCAAAAAGAATGTGTACGGTGCCGAGACCCTGGAGGATATTAACCGGGAGCTGGCCGCTTATGGCGAGGGCAAGGGCGTGCAGGTGGATTTTTACCAGAGCAACCACGAGGGCGCGCTGATTGACAAGATCCATGCCAGCCGCACCGACTATGACGGCGTGGTGCTCAATGCGGGCGCTTACACCCATTATTCTTATGCCATGCGGGACGCGATTGAGGCAGTGCAGGACTTTACTCCTTATGTGGAGGTGCACATGAGCGATATTCACCAGCGGGAGGATTTTCGCCGGATTTCCGTGCTGACCCCGGTGTGCGTGAAGCAAATTTGCGGTTTTGGCAAAGACAGTTACAAAATGGGTATTGATTTATTATTGGAAATACTGTAAAATATCTTTGTTATGTATTACAGATTACTTTTGGAGGTAAACTTATATGGTATCAGCAGGTGATTTCAGAAACGGCGTAACCTTTGAAGAGGACGGCAATGTGCTCCAGGTTGTGGAGTTCCAGCATGTAAAGCCCGGTAAAGGCGCCGCTTTTGTTCGTACAAAGGTAAAGAATGTGATTACCGGTTCCGTGGTGGAAAAGAGCTACAACCCCACCGCCAAGTTCCCCACCGCTTACATTGAGCGCAAGGAAATGGTGTATTCCTACAACGACGACGGCCTGTATTATTTTATGGACCAGGAGACTTTTGATATGGTGCCGGTGAACGGTTCCGATCTGTCCGATAACTTCAAGTTCGTAAAGGAGAACGACATTTGCCGTATCCTGTCCTACAAGGGCAAGGTGTTCGGTGTGGAGCCGCCCACCTTTGTGGTGCTGGAGGTTACCAAGACCGAGCCGGGCATTAAGGGCAACACCGCCACCAACACTTTGAAGCCCGCCACCGTTGAAACCGGCGCGGAGATCCGCGTGCCGCTGTTTATTAACGAGGGCGACAAAATCCGCGTAGATACCCGCACCTGCGAGTATATGGAAAGAGCATAAACCCCAAGAACAATATTTTGTAAAGGAGATCGCACGATGGATACAACGGAGAGCCTGGGCTACCTGAAGGGCCTGCTGGACGGCATGGACTTGGATGAGTCCAAAAAAGAGACCAAGATTTACAGAGCCATGATCGGCGTACTGGAGAACTTGGCAGAAGATGTGAACGACCTGACCGACGGCGTAGAGATGATGGCAGATCAGCTGGACGCTGTGGACGAGGATCTGGGCGATGTGGAGGAGTACCTCTACGGCGACGAGGACGACGATGACTGCGACTGCGGTTGCTGCGATGACGACGAGGACGAGTGCCAGGAGTTTGAGATCGAGTGCCCCGCTTGCCACGAGACCTTTGTGGTAGATGAGGACACCGTGCTGGACGGCTCTATGGAGTGCCCCGCCTGCGGCGAGACCCTGGAGTTTGAGGTCAGCTGTGAGGACGACGAAGACGAGGACGAGGATGCCGATCAGGACTGATCTAAGCAGAAAAAACGGACCCGAAGCGGTTTTGCCGCCTTGGGTCCTTGTTTTTTGGTATAATTATGTGAAATAAGCCCTGCCGCTTGGCAGGGCATTTGTTTTATCCGTGTACATGCACGGTAAAATTCTTATGGCAATGAGGGCAGTTGACGGTGTGCTTGCCTTTCTTGCGGGGCAAGCGCAGCACCGCTTTGCAACCGGGACATTTCTTAAACACATGGGTTTTGCGGAACGTCCATTTGTCTCGCAGCAGACGGCCCTCTCGCCGTATGGGGGCGGTTAGTGCCAGCCAGCGGGCGTTCTCGCGCTGCCGAGCGGCAATGTTGCGTGAGAAGGAACGGAAAATGGCATAGATCAGCACCGCCAGGGAGAGCACCCACAGTACGGTATAGACCGGGCGGGACACCCGGGCCAAGGCACTGCCCGCTACCACCAAAATCAGGTAGATGACCAGGAGGGCTTTATACAGGGCGTCTATGCCGTAGCGACCGATCATGCTCTGCTGCATTTTATAGCCCATTTGCTTGAGTTTTTCTTTCATAAACCGGATTGTCCTTTCAAACTTTTTACAGTTATGCGCCGGCAGCGGAACCGTGGGCCTGACCAAAGGCGCTGTTGCCGTTTTGACCGTTGCTGTAACCATATTGACCGTTTTCGCTTTGGTCGTCGCTTTGGTCATTGCTTTGGTCATTGCTTTGGTTACCGTCTGCGCTTTGGCTGTAACTGTACGCATTGCCCGGCGATACATCGTAATGCTGGTATTGAGTGCTCCAACTCACCAAGGAGGTGATTCCCAAAATCACCAGGCGGATGATAAAGATCGCCAGCGCTACCCGCAGAATGGTCAGCAGACAGCCCCCTTGCCGGCGCACTGGGCGGCGTTGCGGCCGTCCGGTGCCGGTGTTGCCTGCGCCGGCGGTGTAGGCGGAGAAGTCAAAGAACGAGAATGGGTCAAAACCGAAGCCCATAGGGTTGATCCCCTGGCGAATGCTGTTGTAGGCGCTTTGGTAATTGGCGTTATTTGGCTCTCGGTTCACGGCAATGCGAATGTTTGCCATAGCCTTTTCCTGATCGCCGTAGCCCATATAGGCCAAAGCGGCCAGATAGTACCAGCGGGTATCGCTCTTGTCCATATTGCCCAACAGGTTAATGGCCTGTGCATATTGACCGTGGTTGATAAAGTTCACCACGGCGGTATAGTAATCGCTGCCGGCGTCTGCACTGCGGCGACTGCCGGTAGAGGTACTGTCGGCGGTGTTGCCGTTCTTAATGGCGTCAAAGGCGGCGTTTACCTCTGCCATCTTGGCCTCGGCCACACGATCCCCCGGGTTTAGATCCGGGTGGTACTTTTTGGCCAGGCGCTTGTAGGCTTGGGTGCATTCCGCCAAATCGGCACCGTTGGGCACGCCCAGCACCTGATAAGGATTTTGTGTCATACTGCCTCGCTTGTTTTCTTAGATTGCTTCTACTATACCACGGATTTTTGACGAATTTGTGACCAAATGAAGAAGAAAATCCCCCCACTTGTAAAGGATTTGTAAACCCGCATGGAAAAAGGGATTGTTTTTGCCCGGTTTGTCTTGTATTTGGGCCCAAAATTTGGTAAACTGAGGGTGTAAATTACAGAAAAGGGGTTTTTCTATGTTCAGTCCGATTTTGCTGACCATCGGTGACAACATAGACAAGGCGTTTTATGCCTTCGATCTGTGGGTGTTTCGGTTCTTCGGCTCCATGCAGTGCGGGTTTTTGACCGGCGTTGCCAAGTTCTTTACCGCCTTTGGGGACGAGAATTTCACCATTCCCATTGTGGTGCTGTCTGTGGTACTGTGCTTTTTTAAGCGCACCCGCAAGTATGGCTTTTCCATTTTATTTGCCGTGATCATCGGTACACTGATTACCAATGTGATCGCCAAGCCAATGGTGCTGCGGATCAGACCGTACAACACTTTGCAGCAGAACGCGGATTACTGGTCCTGGTATATCGGCGCCGGGGCGCTGAGCGAGAGCGATTACAGCTTTCCCTCCGGCCACACCACCTCTGCCGTAGAGGTAGCTACCGCGCTGTTCCTGTGCTTTAAGAGCGATAAAAAGAAAATTGCCTGGTTGTTCCCCTGTGTGGCTCTGTGCACCATGGGCTCCCGTGTGTACTTGATGGTGCATTACGCCACCGATGTGCTGGGCGGTCTGCTGGTGGGCGTGATCGCCGCCGTTTTGGGCTACCTGCTGATGAAGCTGGTGATGAAGAGCAAGGGCCTGGAGAAGGTGGATGCTGCCAAGCTGTTCAAAAAGGTGCCCGGCAAGGTGGGCTTTGCCTGCATCGGTGTGGCGGTTCTTGGTATTTTCCTGTATGCGTTTATTCCCTCCCTCAGCGAAGGAGGCGCAGACACCCAGCGTTGCGCCTATGTAGGGGACTACAAGTGCTACAACGCCGCCAAGGCGGACGATGAGAAGTATCCGCCTATTGACGGCAAGGAATACTGTAAGATTCACTGGAAAGCGCTGTCCGGCGTAAAGGAGTAAAGCCATGCCTTTTATTGAAGTAAAGACCACAGAGGATTTGCCCGCCGTGGCAGCGGAGCTGAAAAGTGCATTGGGCGACGCCATTACCGCCATTCCCGGCAAAAGCGAAAGTTGGCTGATGGTGAACCTGGTAGGCGAACAAAAAATGTACTTTCAGGGCAGTGACGCGCCCTGCGCCCTGTTCTCTGTGTCCATTTTCGGTACGGCAACGGACGACGCCTACGATGACCTGACCTGCCGGCTGTGCGCCATTGCCCAGCAGTATTTGCAGGTGCCGCCGGAGCGTACCTATGTGCGCTACCGAGAGGTGGATCACTGGGGCTACAACAACTTTAGTTTCTGAGCATGAAGCGCTGCGGGCAACTGCGGCGCTTTTGTTAGGATAAATTTGTGTTAAATCTCATAAGATTTCTGTACAAGAAGTTGCGGGTCTGTTACAATAGAAAAAACGATAGGGGAGGCAATACAGTATATGAATTTGATTATTGAAATACTCAAGGCCATTGTGCTGGGTGTTGTAGAGGGCATTACCGAGTGGTTGCCTATCAGCTCCACCGGCCACATGATCCTGGTGGACGAATTTTTGCGCCTGAATGTGACACCTCAGTTCAAGGAGATGTTCCTGGTGGTGATCCAGCTGGGCGCCATTTTGGCCGTAGTGGTACTGTACTGGCACAAGCTGTGGCCTTTTGGTATAGAAAACAAGCGCATTGTGCCCAAGAAAGACATTTGGCAAATGTGGTTCAAGGTGTTGGTCAGCTGCGTGCCGGCTGCCGTAGTGGGCGTACTCTTTGATGATAAGCTGAATGCGCTGTTTTACAACTGGCAGACTGTGGCAATTATGCTCATTCTCTTTGGTATCTTCTTTTTGGTGGTGGAAACCTGGAACAAAGGCAAAACCGCCAAGATCCATTCCATTGGCGAGTTGACTTATACTTCTGCGCTGATCATTGGTGCTTTTCAGTTGATTGCAGCTGTGTTCCCGGGCACTTCCCGCAGCGGCGCTACCATTTTGGGTGCCATTCTCATCGGCGTGTCCCGCACGGTGGCGGCGGAGTACACCTTCTTTTTGGCGGTGCCGGTGATGTTCGGCGCCAGTGCGCTGAAGCTGGTCAAGTTCGGCTTCCACTTTACCTCTGCCGAGGCCATCTTGCTGGCCGTGGGTATGATTGTGGCTTTTGTAGTATCCATTTTGACCATCAAGTTCCTGATGGGGTATATTAAAAAGCACGACTTTAAGGCTTTTGGCTGGTATCGAATTGTTTTAGGTGCAGCTGTGATCTTATACTTTGTGCTGGCGCGATAATCACGCTCTTCGCCGCAGGTGAAAACCTGCGGCTTTTTTGTGCTCTGCGGTGGCAATTCCTGCGGAAATATGCTATACTGAAGGATGAAATTCAGAGACTTTGGAGCAAGGTATGGCAGAAGCGTATGAGAATTTGGCCGGTCGGGTGGAGGAGATCGTTTACCGCAACCCGGACAACGGCTATACCGTACTGCAACTGAATACAGGCGAGGCCAACGGGGACGGCGAGACCGTGGCCGGTGAAATGCCCCCCATCAGCGAGGGGGAGGAGGCGGTGTTCCGCGGTCAGTGGACCATGCACCCTCGCTTTGGCCGCCAATTTAAGGCGATACAGGTAACAGTAACCCTGCCGAAGGATGCCTCCGGCATTTTGCAATACCTGTCCGGCGGGATCATTAAGGGCATCGGACCCTCTACGGCCACTAAGATCGTAGAGGCTTTTGGCGCCGATAGCTTGCAGGTGATCGAGAAGGAGCCGGAGCGACTGGCAGAGCTAAAGGGCATCAGCCGCAGTATGGCCAAGAAGATCAGCCGGGAGTACAAAAATCAGTTTGCCTCCCGCCAGGCGCTGGAAGCGCTGGCCGGGATGGGCTTTACACAGGGAGAGGCGTTTAAGGCTTTTTCCTTTTTTGGGCCGGAAGCACCGGAGATCCTGGCGGAGAACCCCTATGCCTTTGTGATCACCGGCAACGATCAGGGCATTCCCTTTGAGCGGGCCCAGGAGATCGCAGAGGAGCTGCCCCAGGCGCCGGACCCATCCTATCGGGATCAGGCAGCGGTGATCTATGTGGTGCAGTATAATTTGAAGAACGGCCATACCTGCCTCCCCCGGCGCAAGGTGATCCAGACAGCGGTGACCGGGTTGGATATGACCGAGGACCGGGCAGAGATGGCGTTGGACAACGCCTTAGAGGCACGCCAATTGGTGCAAGAACAGGTGGACGGACAGCCGTTTTTGTTTTTGCCCCATATTTATGAGGCGGAGCAGGGGATTGGACAGCGGATCCGCGTGATGACCCAGTACCCGCCCCGGGAGTGCGAGATCTTCACTTCTGAGATCCTGGCCTATGAGGGCGCTAATGGCATTGAGCTGGACGAGAAGCAGCGCCGAGCCATTGAAATCGCTACCCAAAAGGGTCTGCTGATTTTGACCGGCGGCCCGGGTACCGGCAAGACCACAACTGTAAAAGGCATTATTGCCATGATGAAGAACCGGGGGCTGCGGGTGGCGCTGGCGGCGCCTACCGGTCGGGCTGCCCAGCGCATGACGGAGCTTACCGGCAGCGAGGCCAAGACCATTCACCGCCTGCTGGAGACCGAGCGACGGGATGGGGAGCCGGAGCCGACCTTTGTTCATAATTTGCGCAATCCGCTGGATTTGGACGCGGTGATCGTGGATGAGCTTTCCATGGTAGATGTGCTGCTCTTTTCCGCGCTTTTAGACGCGCTGCCGTTGCATTGCCGCCTGATTTTGGTAGGCGATGTGGATCAGCTGCCGCCGGTAGGGGCAGGCAATGTGCTGTCCGATTTGATCGCCGGTGGACGGATTGATGTGATCAGCCTGGATAAAGTGTTTCGCCAGGCGCAGAAAAGCCGTATCGTCACCAATGCGCACCGGGTGGTGGCCGGTAAAATGCCGGAGTTGGACTGCAATACCCCGGACTCGGACTTCTTTTTCTTAAATACAGCGTCCGTTTATGCAGTGCCTCGCAAGGTGGTGGAGCTGGTGACCCGGCGCATTCCTGCCGGTTACGGAATGGACAGCATAAAGGATATTCAGGTGCTGTGCCCCTCTCGCAAAGGGGCTGCCGGTACTGCATACCTAAATGCCCAATTGCAGGCGGCGTTGAACCCGCCGGACAAGCATAAGGCGGAGCTGGTGACGATGGGTCGCACGCTGCGGGAGGGCGACCGGGTCATGCAGATCAAAAACAACTATGATGTGCCCTGGTTTAAGAAAAACGGCGACAGCGGTGCCGGGGTGTTTAACGGCGATATTGGTATTCTTACCCGCATAGATCGGGGGCAGGATATTCTGAATGTGCAGTTCGACGACCGGGAGGCCATGTATTCCCTGCAAAATGCGGACCAGCTGGATTTGGCCTACGCCATGACTGTGCATAAGAGCCAGGGCTCGGAGTTCTCCGCCGTGGTGATGCCCACCATCGGTGCATCGCCCAAACTGTGCTATCGCAATTTGTTTTATACCGCCCTGACCCGTGCCAAGTCCCTGCTGATCCTGGTGGGTACGCGGGAGAGCATACAGGCCATGGTGGAGAATGATAAAAAAATGCTGCGGTACAGCGGGCTTGTTCATTTTTTATCTGTTGACAATGACGGTGGGATACAGTAGCATATAGAAAAGCGATTTTTGTTTAGGACGGATGTTTATGTTTGGATATGATTTGGGCATTGATCTGGGTACCACCAATATTGTCATTAGTGTGCCCGGCAAGGGCATACGGCTGGACGAGCCGGCCTATGTGGCCTATGATGAGGAAAAAGAGAAGGTACTGTACGCCGGTAAGCGTGCCTATTTTTTAGAGGGGCGCGAGCCGGAGGGCCTGCGTGTGGAGCGGCCCATTCTCTCCGGCGTGGTGGGTCACTATGAGCTGGCCCAGCAGATGATGCGCCATTTTATCAATAAAGTGATCGGCAACAGCCTGTTTAAGCCTCGTGTGGTGGTGTCTGTGCCGGCCATGCACACGGATGTGGAGAAGCGCACCATTGTGTCCGTGATGATCCACGCCGGTGCCCGTTCCGTGTGCCTGGTGGAGGAACCTTTGTGCGCTGCCTTTGGTGCCGGGATCGACCCCATGCAGCCCTCCGGCGCCTTTGTGATTGACCTGGGCGGCGGCACGGTGGACATGGCTGTGATCAGCCAGGGCGCCATGAGCCAGTCCGAGTCCCTGAAAGTCGGGGGCAACGACCTGGATGCGGAGATTGTCAAGTTCCTGCGAGAGGAGCACAATGTGGCTGTTGGCCTGCGCACCGCAGAGGAGATCAAGCGCACGGTGGCCTGTGCGCTGCCCAGAGAGGAAGATGTAACCACCTATGCGAAGGGGCAGGACCTGCTTACCGGTTTGCCTCGGGAGGTGGAGATCAGCGGCAACGCTCTGTATTTGGCGCTGCAACCGTATTTTGAGACGGTGGCGGAGCACGCCGGGGCGCTGTTTGAGCGCACCTCACCCCAGTTGGTAACAGACATCGGCAATACCGGCGTATTGCTTACCGGCGGCGGTGCCAATATTTGCAATATGGATCGTCTGTTTTCGGACGCACTGGGCGGCGTGCCGGTGCGTAAGGCCACGGACGAAATGCACTGTGTGGCCAAGGGCTGCGTGGTGGCACTGGAAAAAATGCATCTTTTGGATCAGTACGGCTATCGGTATCAGACCAAAGAAGATGCCCATATTCGCTGATGGTTCGGTTTGCCAAGTGGCACCCATTGGTGCAGTTCTGTTTTCTTTTGTGCGTATTGCTGCTCACTTGCCTGAGCCGACACCCGGTGCCGGTGGCGTTGTCTCTGCTGGGCGCGGCGGTGTATCTGCTGCTGACGGACGGCCGCCGCAGTCTGCGCAGCCTTTTGTGCGTGCCGGTGCTGGTGGCGCTGGTGGGCGGTTTTAACTTTTTGTTTGCCCACTGGGGCGTTACGGTCCTCTTTAGCCGGGGCGACACCCAGTTTACTTTGGAAAGCCTGATTTACGGCTGCTTCCAGGGGGGCATATTCGCCGGGGTGGTGCTGTGGCTGGCGGTGTTCGGCCGCGTGCTGGGCAGCGATCGGCTGCTGGCGGTTACCGGTCGTGCAGCGCCCCGCTTTTCTCTTTTGTTTTCTATGACTTTAGGGTGTATTGCCCGCTTTCGGGAGAATGCACAGCAAATCCGCCTGGCGCGTGCCGGTGCGGGACTGGCGAAAGAAAAGCCCCTGCACGAGGCACTGGATCAGTTTTCTACGCTGGTCACCTTGTCCCTGGAGGGGAGTATGACCACGGCGGACGCTATGCGCGCCCGGGGTTACGGCAAGGGGCGTCGTCGGGTGTACGATCCGTTTACATTTGGTGTGGCGGACGGCGTAGAGCTGGCAGTGGTGCTCCTGCTGAGTATCACGGTGCTGGCGGTGGCGCTCACCGGCGGCCTTACTTTTTATTTTGACCCGCAGCTGGAATGGGTCACCCTGTCTCCCTTAGGGGCGGCGGCAGCGGGCTTGCTTTGTTTTTGCCCGACGATCTCAAATGTAGGGGAGGCACTGCAATGGCGGCGATTGAAGCGAAAAAACTGAATTTCACTTACCCGGACGCCGACAGAGCGGCACTTTCCGATGTAACCTTTTCCATTCCGTCCGGCGGCTTTTATTTGCTGATGGGACCATCAGGCAGCGGCAAGAGCACTTTACTGCGGCTGCTGCAAGGGGAGATCGCACCTCATGGTGCTTTGCGCGGGCAGCTGCACTGTGACAGCCCGGCAGGTTTCGTTTTTCAAAATCCACAGGACAGTTTAGTCACGGACAGTGTGCAGCGGGAGCTGGCGTTCTCACCGGAGCATGCCGGGCTGGACGGTGCTGCCGTAGCGCGGCGGGTAGGGGAGTGTGCCGCATTCTTCCATTTGGAGCCGCTGATGGAGCGCACCACTGCCTCTTTGTCCGGCGGGGAACAGCAACTGCTGTCCCTGGCGGCAGCTATGACCGGCTCACCTCGAGTGCTTTTGCTGGACGAGCCTTGTGCGGCACTGGATCCGGCGGCGGAAGAAAAATTTTTGCAGGTGCTGCTGCGGCTGAACCGCGAGTTGGGCGTAACGGTGCTGATGAGTACCCATACCCCCGGCGCAGCTTTGGCACAGGCGGACGGCGTGCTGTTGCTCCGTGCCGGGCGCTGCACCTGTTATGATGATCCCCATGCCTTTGCTTGTGCCTTGCGGCAAAGCGGCGACCCCATGTTGCAGGCGCTGCCGGTGGGGGCAATCCTGTTTGACGAAGTACCGCTGACGGTGCGGGAGGCCCAGCCTTTGGCCGCCCATCTGCGGTGCAAGCCGGCGCCTGCACCCCAACCTGCAGGTAAGTCGGTATTGACCTTAAAAGAGATTTGCTTTGCTTATGAGAAAAAGAGCGCCGATGTACTTTTTCGCCTGTCCCTGACCTTAACGGCAGGCAAGTGCTATGGTATTGTAGGCGCCAACGGCAGCGGCAAGAGCACCCTGCTGGGGGTGATGGCCGGTGTGTTGAAGCCCTACGCAGGCAAGGTGCAGCGCCCGGTGCCCACTGCCTTGCTGCCCCAAACGGTGCAGTATCTGTTTACCCGGGACCGGGTAGATCAGTTGGTGCAGGCGGAAACATTGGAGCACCTGGGCATTGCGCACCTGGCCGCCCGGCACCCGCTGGATCTGTCTGGTGGCGAAAGTCGACTGGTGGGGTTGGGTATGGTGCTGGATACCGGCGCCGATACGCTGCTGCTGGATGAGCCTACCGCCGGGTTGGACGCCGATGCAAAAGCGCAGCTGGGCGCCCGGTTACGCCACTTGTGCGCTGCCGGTAAAACGGTGGTGTTGGTGACGCACGATCTGGATTTTGCCGGTACTTACAGTGATGAAGCGGCCTTCCTGTGCAACCGGGTGGTGACCCCGCCACGGCCTCGGCGGGCATTCTTTTCCGGCATGGAGCTGTACACCACCGGTGTGCGCCGAGTGACCTGCCGTGCGCTGCCGGACGCTGTATCGCCGGAGGACCTGGTTCTATGAAGCGGGTATTGCTGACCTTGTTGTTTTTGGTTTTGCCGGTGCTGCTGGTGGTGTGGCAGGTGTGCTTTGCAGACACCACCTCTTGGTACTTGGTGGCGGCGGTTTTGCTGCTGCTCAGTGCGCTGCCGTTCTTTTTGCATCTGGAGCGGAAGCCGATCTCTGCCCGAGAGATGGCGCTGCTGTCCGTCTTAACGGCGCTGGCGGTGGTCAGCCGGGCCGTGTTTTATCTGATCCCTCAGGTGAAGCCCATTGCCGCGGTGGTGATCGTGGCCGGTATGTGTCTTGGTCCCTTTTCCGGTTATATGGTGGGGGCGCTGTCCGCCTTTTTGTCTAACTTCCTGTTTGGGCAAGGCATATGGACCCCCTTTCAAATGGTGGCGCTGGGATTGGTGGGGCTGCTGGCCGGCATGCTGTTACACCCCGGACGGGTGAACCGCTGGGTGCTGGCGCTGGTGGGCTTCTTTTTAGCCACAGTGGTGTACGGCCTGGTGGTGGATTTGAGCACGGTTTTAATGACGGTGACGGACTTTACTTGGCCTGCGGTGCTGGCGGTGTATGCCTCCGGCGCACCTTTTGATTTGGTGTTTGGCGGGTCTACCGCAGTCTTTCTGGTGCTGTTTGGTACGCCATTGGAGCAAAAGATTACCCGTCTGCAACGAAAATATGGCCTGCTGGAGCGTAAAGCCACCGCAGGAGATAAGGAGAATTGCCATGAATAAAACGATTATTGATAAGCTGGCACGCTTTGCCCAGACCAGTGCGATTATCGGTCTGTGCCTTTTGGGCATTTGTCCCGCTTTTGGCATTATGGCTATGGTAGTGCCGGCAGTGTTTAAGCAAAAGGGCGCGAAGCTGACAGAGGAAAATCAACAGCTGTGCCACAGAGCGCAAATCATGGGCGTGGTATCTTTGGTGCTGTTTGTGATTGATGTGATCCTCGCTTCAATTTTGTATGCCAAGTTTAAATGATCTAAGGCATTAAGAAAAGCGGAGGTGCGTTTTGCACCTCCGCTTCTTCTATATACACTTATTATAAAATCAGTCCGGGTAACCGTTGGGGTTCTGCTTTTGCCAGCGCCAGGAGTCCTCGCACATTTCTTCCAGCGAGCGGGTAGCCTGCCAGCCCAGTTCACGCTTCGCCTTGGAGGGGTCGCAGTAGCAGGTGGCAATATCGCCGTCCCGGCGGGGTTTGATTTCATAGGGAATCTCCACGCCGTTGGCCTTTTCAAAGGCCTTGACCACATCCAGCACACTGTAACCGATGCCGGTGCCCAGATTGTAGATAAACAGGCCTTGATCCTTTTCCAGCTTCTCCACTGCCTTTACATGGCCCAGCGCCAGATCTACCACATGAATATAGTCCCGTACGCCGGTGCCGTCCGGGGTGGGGTAGTCGTTACCAAACACGCCCAGCTTCTTCAGCTTACCCACAGCCACTTGGGTAATGTAGGGCATCAGGTTGTTGGGAATGCCGTTGGGATCCTCGCCCATGGTGCCGCTCTTGTGGGCGCCGATGGGGTTAAAGTACCGCAGTAGGCAAATGCTCCAACTGGGATCGCTCACATACAGATCCTGGAGAATGCACTCGATCATATACTTGGTGCGCCCGTAGGGGTTGGTGACCCCACCGATCTCCATATCCTCGGTAAAGGGGGCAATGTTGTTCATGCCGTACACTGTGGCAGAGGAACTGAAGATGATCTTTTTGCAGCCGTGGTGGCGCATCACATCCAGCAGTACCAGAGTGCCGTTTACATTGTTATCAAAGTATTCCAGGGGCTTGTGTACGCTCTCGCCCACGGCCTTCAGTCCGGCAAAGTGAATGACGCAGTCAATGTCCTCTGTCTCAAAGACTTTGTTCAGACCCTCTCGGTCCCGAATGTCGCATTCGTAGAACTTAAAGTCCCGATCCACCAGTGCGCGGATCCGATCCAGCGACGAGTGCTTGCAGTTGTAAAAATTATCCAGGATTACCACATCCTGGCCTGCGTTGATTAACTCCACGCAGGTGTGAGAGCCGATATAACCGGCGCCGCCTGTTACAAGTACAGCCATCTTTTTTCCTCCTTGGTTGTGGGGTTCTTTCTTGAAACTTCATTATATACCCCTTTGCCGCCAAAGTAAATAAGAAAGTTGCAGTTTTCTCTGTGGGCATGGACGGCTTTTGCTGGATTTTGATCTTGTCAAGCCAATTATACAACCTGTACACCGGCGAAAATGCGCAAAAAGCCTGATACAACGCCAAAAAGTATAAGCACATTTTACAAAGAGTAATAAATGTACGGAAATTTTAACCAAATTCCTTGCGCTTTTTAGACGATTTTTTTACATTTTGGTCTTCAAATTCGCCGGAAGCCTGTTTACTTTTGAGAAACGGGGGTGTAAAATGAGCAATGGAAATAAGGATTGATTGGAGGTGACGGCGTTGCTGCTGAAAACCGATGTGGCAAGTAAATTGATCGAAGAACTGAATACGGAAACGGTGTTCAGTCTGTTTGGCGGCAAGCTCAAGATCGACGAGGGCACAGTCGTCAGCTGGATCATTATGGCGGTGTTCCTGATCGCCGGTATTTTGCTCACCCGTGGACTGAAGGTGGAGGGCAAGCTCTCCAAACGCCAGCTGCTTATTGAAATGTGCGTAGACAAAATGCGCTCATTCTTCCACAACGTTATGGGCCCGGACGGGGATCGTTACATTCCTTGGATGATGACGGTAGCCGTTTATATCGGTGCCTGCAATATGTGCGGCATCTTCGGCTTTAAGTCCCCCACCAAGGAACTGAATGTAACCGTAGGTCTGGCGCTGACCAGCATTATCCTGGTTCAGTACGCCGGTATTCATAAAAAGGGTACGAAGGGATGGCTTAAGTCCTTTGCGAAGCCAGTACCCATCGTACTGCCCATCAATTTGCTGGAGCTGGTCATCAAGCCCATGTCTCTTTGCTTCCGACTTTTCGGCAACATCATCGGCGCTTTCATTATTATGAAGCTGATCGAATCGGTGGTGCCGGTAGCAATTCCGGTGGCATTGAGCCTTTACTTTGATATTTTCGATGGTTTTATCCAGGCGTATGTGTTCGTCTTTTTGACCTCACTGTACATTCAGGAAGCCATTGAAGATTAAATAGAACTTTTACAGAAAAGGAGAAATTTATCATGACAGTAGCAATCGCAGCGGCAATCGCCGTACTTACAGGTGTAGCAGCAGGTCTCGGCATCGGCCTTGCAACCGGTAAGGCAGTAGACGCCATCGCTCGTCAGCCCGAGGCTGCCGGTGACATTCGTACCGCTCTGATCCTGGGCTGCGCCCTGGCAGAGGCAACGGCTGTTTACGGTCTGGTTATCGGTATTTTGATTATCTTCATTATGAAATAACCGAGAAAATCCACAAGCAGAAAGGAAGCAGTGTCTATGCTGTCATTAGACTGGAATCTGCTCTTTACCGTGATCAACCTGGTGATCTTCTATATCCTGATGAAGAAATTTGTCTGGAACAAGGTGCTGGGTGCCATGGATAAACGGCAGTCCAAGATAGACCAACAATTCAAAGACGCCGACGAGGATCGTCGAGCCGCAGGCGCTCTGAAAACAGAATATGAGGGTCGCTTAGCCGGTGCAGACGAGGAGTCGGCACGCTTGATTGCAGACGCAAAGGTCACTGCCAAAGCCAAAGCTGATAAGATCGTAGACCAGGCCAAGCTCACCTCCGACAAGATGGTACGCGACGCGCACCAGACCATCGAGCATGAGCGCAATGAGGCACTCCAGTCCGTTAAGCATGACATTGCTGCACTGGCAATGGACGCTGCGGCTAAGGTGGTGTCTAAAGAGGCGTCTGAGCTGGATAACAGCGCGATCTATGACGATTTTCTGGCGGGGCAGGACGGCGGTGATCCGGTATGACCGTAACCGCACAGAATTATGCGCTGGTGCTGGGGGAACTGAATCTGGACGAACAGCAGATCAAAGCAGCAGAAACCTTGCTGCGTGAAAATCCGCTGCTCACCCAGGTGCTCTCTGATCCCAGAGTGCGCTTTGCAGAGAAGGAAAAGTGCCTGGACCGTATTTTTACGCCGCCCTTTTCCTCCTTTATGAAGGTGCTTTGCAAACATGAGCGCGTGTATGCACTGACAGAGATTTTTGAGGCCTATCAGGATCTGTGCCGCCAAAAAGCGGGCACGGTTCAGGCGCAGTTGCTCTGCGTGGAGCCGCCCAGTGCGGAACAGACAGAGAAAATGCGCGCGTTTGTGAAAAAGAAATTCGGTGCCGCCAATGTGGAGCTGGACATTGCGGTACAGCCGGACTTGCTGGGTGGGTTTATTCTGCGCTGCGGCGACTGTGAATATGACCGCTCCGTAAAGGGCAAGTTAGATAAATTACAGCAAAAACTGACTGGGGAAGTGAAGTAATGGCAGCAATCAGTTCGGATCAGATCGTATCCATTCTCCGCGAGGAGATCACCAATTACGACTTTAACCAAAATGACGAGGAAGTGGGCAAGGTCGTTCGCGTAGGCGACGGCATTGCCACCATTTACGGTATGAACCACGCCATGTACGGCGAGATCGTGGTGTTTGACTCCGGGGTCAAGGGCATGGTCCAGGATATTAAGGAGAACCAAATCGGTTGCATCCTGTTTGGCCAGGATAGCGAGATCCACGAGGGCTCTACCGCTGTGCGTACCCATAAGCGTGCCGGCGTGCCGGTAGGCGAGGGCTTTATTGGCCGTATTGTCAACGCTTTGGGCGAGCCGATCGACGGCAAGGGCGAGATCCAGTCCGATGACTACCGCCCGGTTGAAGAACCGGCACCCTCCATTGTGGATCGGCAGTCGGTAGATACCCCTTTGGCTACCGGTATTCTGTCCATTGACTCTATGTTCCCCATTGGGCGTGGCCAGCGTGAGTTGATCATCGGCGACCGCCAGACCGGTAAGACCTCTATTGCCATTGACACCATCCTGAACCAAAAGGGCAAGGATGTGATCTGCGTTTATAACGCCATCGGTCAAAAGGCGTCTACCGTGGCAAAGCTGGTGCATACGCTGGATAAGTACGGTGCCTTGGACTATACCATCGTGGTGTGCTCCACTGCTTCCGACCCGTCCTCTCTACAATATATTTCTCCCTATTCCGCCACCGCAATGGCAGAATACTTTATGTACAAGGGCAAGGACTGCTTGATCGTGTACGATGATCTGAGCAAGCACGCGGTGGCTTACCGTGCGCTGTCCCTGCTGCTGGAAAGAAGTCCCGGCCGTGAGGCTTATCCCGGCGATGTGTTCTATTTGCACTCCCGGCTGCTGGAGCGTTCCAGCCGACTGTCCGACAAGTTGGGCGGCGGCTCTCTTACCGCTCTGCCTATTATTGAAACCCAGGCAGGCGACCTTTCCGCCTATATTCCCACGAATGTGATTTCTATTACAGACGGCCAGATTTTCTTGGAGAGCGACCTGTTCTTCAGCGGTCAGCGCCCGGCTGTAAATGTAGGTCTGTCCGTATCCCGTGTAGGTGGCGCAGCCCAGACCAAGGCTATGAAGAAGGCCGCCGGTTCTCTGCGTATCGACCTGGCTCAGTTCCGTGAGATGGAAGTGTTTACCCAGTTCTCCTCAGATCTGGACGATGAGACCAAGGCCAGCCTGACCTACGGCAAGGGCTTGATGGAGCTGTTAAAGCAGCCACTGTGTCACCCGCTGTCTCTGTCGGATATGGTGGTGTCTTTGGTGGCAGCCATCGGCCATAAGTTTATGGATGTGGAACCGAAAAAGATCAAGGCGTTCCAGGCCGGACTGCTGGAGTTCGTAAACGCCAAGTACCCGGAACTGGTGGCGACCATTGAAAAGGATCAGGTGCTCACCGACGAATTGCGGGAGGAGATCTTGGCCGCAACCGATGAATATAAGAAGGTAAACCATGGCTAATGCAAGAGAGATCCAAAGCCGGATGAAGAGCATTAAGGACACCATGAAGATCACCAACGCCATGTATATGATCTCGTCCTCCAAGCTCTCAAAGGCCAGAACGGACCTGAAGAATACGGAGCCGTACTTCTTCACCATGCAGGACGCTTTGGCTAAGATCCTGATGGAATCGCCGGATGCCGGTAACCGCTTTTTTGACCAGCGGCCCGATTTGGCACCGGAGGATCGAAAAAAAGGCTATATTGTGGTCACCGCCGACAAGGGCATGGCCGGTGCCTACAACCACAATGTGATCAAGATCGCCGAGGAGGCCACCCACACCGGAGAGAACGAGAACCATAACAAACTCTTTGTGGTGGGCGAAGTGGGCCGCCGGTATTTTGAGACCAAGAACATTCCCGTTGCCATAGACTTTAAGTACACGGCCCAGAACCCGAATATGAACCGGGCACGGTATATTGCGGAGCAAGTGACGGAGTTGTTTGTCAGCGGTGAGTTGGACGAGGTGTATATCATCTATACCAAGATGATCAACTCCCTGAATGTGCAGGCCGAGTGCCACCAACTGCTGCCTTTGGAGCAGGAACAGATCTCTGTGCACCGGGATCGGAAATATTACGATCAGGTGGCGTTTTTGCCGTCACCGGACGAAGTGTTTGAGCACATTGTGCCCAACTATGTGGCTGGGTTTGTGTATGGCGCGCTGGTGGAGTCCTATTGCTCCGAGCATAACGCCCGTATGACCGCCATGCAGACGGCTACCAACGCGGCCAAGGATATGCTCAATCAGCTGACCATTGATTATAACCGGGCAAGGCAGTCTGCCATTACCCAGGAGATCACGGAAGTGATCGCCGGCGCTAAGGCGCAAAAGAAGAAAACTGACTAACAATCGGAGGCAATCCTATGAATAAGGGCAAAATCATTCAGATCATGGGCCCCGTTGTGGATGTGGCGTTCCCGGAGGAACTGCCCGCCATTAAGGAGGCGCTGGAGGTGCAGCTGGACGGCAAGCGCCTGGTGATGGAAGTGAGCCAGCACATCGGCAACAACTGTGTGCGCTGCATTATGCTGGCAACATCTGACGGTCTGTGCAAGGATATGGAAGTGGTTGCCACCGGCAGCTCCATCTCCGTGCCTGTGGGCCAAAAGACCTTGGGCCGCCTGTTCAATGTGGTAGGCGATACCCTGGACGGTCTGGAGGACCTAAGCGGCGAGAAGCACTGGGGCATTCACCGGCAGCCCCCCAGCTTTGAGGACCAGTCCCCGAATGTGGAGATTTTGGAGACCGGTATCAAGGTTATCGACCTGTTGACCCCCTATCAAAAGGGCGGTAAAATCGGTCTGTTCGGCGGCGCCGGCGTAGGTAAAACGGTGCTGATCCAGGAGCTGATCACCAATGTAGCCACCCAGCACGGCGGTTACTCCATCTTTACCGGTGTAGGCGAGCGTTCCCGTGAGGGTAACGATCTGTGGAACGAAATGCGCGAGAGCGGCGTGCTGCAAAAGACAGCCCTGGTCTTTGGCCAGATGAACGAGCCGCCCGGCGCCCGTATGCGTGTGGCAGAAACCGGGCTGACCATGGCGGAGTATTTCCGTGATGTGGAGCACCAGGATGTGCTGCTGTTTATTGATAACATCTTTCGTTTTGTACAGGCTGGTTCCGAGGTTTCCTCTCTGCTGGGTCGTATGCCCTCCGCAGTAGGTTACCAGCCCACCCTGGCAACGGATGTTGGCGAGGTGCAGGAGCGTATCGCTTCCACCAAGAACGGGTCTATCACCTCCGTACAGGCTGTGTATGTGCCTGCGGATGACCTGACCGACCCGGCACCGGCCACCACCTTTGCCCACTTGGACGCCACTACCGTACTGTCCAGAAAGATCGTGGAGCAGGGTATTTACCCGGCCGTGGACCCGCTGGAGTCCAGCTCTCGTATTCTGGAGGCCGATGTAGTGGGCGAGGAGCACTATGAGGTGGCTCGTAAGGTACAGGAGTACCTGCAAAAATACAAAGAGCTGCAAGATATTATTGCTATTCTGGGTATGGAGGAGCTGTCCGACGAGGATAAGGTCACTGTTTACCGTGCAAGAAAGATCCAGAAGTTCCTGTCCCAGCCTTTCCATGTGGCCGAGCAGTTCTCCGGTATTCCCGGTGTGTTTGTACCGTTGAAGGAGTCTATTCGCGGCTTTAAGGCCATCATCAACGGCGAGGTAGACGATGTGCCGGAGATGGCATTCTTCAATGTAGGCACCCTGGACGATGTGCTGGAGAAAGCCAAGCAAATGCAAAAGTGATCCTTGTAGCAAGGAGGTGCCCGTATGGGTGCAGACAATACATTCAAATTGAAAATTGTGGCGTCCAACCGTGTGTTCTATGACGGCCGGGCGCAGACCTTGGTGATCCCGGCTATCGACGGCGGCCAGGTGGGCTTCCTGGCCCAGCACGAGAACTGCGTTACCCCGGTGGAAGTGGGCGAAATGCGCATTAAGGATACCCAGGGCAAGATCATTCACGCCTTTGTTGGCAGCGGCTTTTTGGAGTTTGTCAACAATGAGGCCACCTTGGTGTGCGTGTCTGCGGAGTTGCCCAATGAGATCGACGCCCGCCGTGCTAAGGAAGCCAAGGAGCGCGCAGAGGAAGAAATGCGCCAGCACCACAGCCAAATGGAGTACCACCACTCCCAGGCAAACCTGGCTCGCGCCATGGAGCGCCTGCGTGTTGTCAAGCGCTATCCCAGATAATTTTTCCTGATATAAAAGCAAAGGACCTGTTCACACGAACAGGTCCTTTTTTTAGCTTTATGGTAAAAAATGGGGCGGGAGCAAGCTCCCGCCATGCGAATTTTCTATTTGATTTTATGGATGCTGGGGTAGTAGCAAAAGACCACTTTGCCCACGATCTTCTTTTTCTTTACAAACTTGTGGTCCCAAAAGCGGGAGTCCTCGCTGTCGTTGCGGTTGTCACCCATCATAAAGTAGCTGTCCTCCGGCACCTTGTAGGGGCCATAATCGCCCACCGGGGTGCAGTAAGTGACAAAGTTATCTCGCAGCTGAATGGTTTTGCCGTTTGTTTGGGTCACATAGACGGTGCCGTCCTTGATCTCTACCGTTTCGCCTGGCAGCCCGATAATGCGCTTTACATAATTTTGGCGCTCATCGTCCGGGTATTTGAAGATCACCACATCGTACCGCTGGGGGTCGTTGGTGATATAGGCCAGTCGGCTGGCCACGATCCGGTCGCCGATCTCTATGGTGCTGAGCATGGAGCCGGAGGGCACTACCGCATTGGCAAACACAAGTGTTTTCAGCAGCAGGGCCAGGATCACGGCAATCACAATGGGCAGCATAAAGTCCACAATATCCTTGACCGGGTTCTTTTCTTCCGCCTTGTCCGCGTCAGCCTTGGCTTTGCGGCGGGACTTGCGCTTTTTCTCCGGGCGGGTGCGGCGCAGAGGCGGCGCTTCTTCCTGTGCCGCAGCGGCTTCCATCTGCTCCAGCAGCTTGGTGGGGCTGATCTCCGCCGCCGTCTCTTCCGGGCGGCGGGTGTCAAACATCACATTGCCGCAGTTTAGACAGGTGAGCCAGTCGCCGTCTTTCATTACGGCATCGCTGCCGCATTTGGTGCACTTCATTGCATTCTTTCCTTATCAGTCAATGGTGGAGAACTTGGGATAGTAGCGGAACTCCACCTTGCCAACGATCTTATTCTTCTTGACAAATTTATTTTGCCAAAAGCGGGAGTCCTCGCTGTGGTTGCGGTTGTCGCCCATCATAAAGTAGCTGTCTGCCGGTACGGTGTAGGGCCCGTAGTTGCCGGTTGGCGTCTCTTTGGTCACAAAGCTGTCGTCCAGCTGAACGGTCTTGCCATCCGTCTTGGTCACATAGACTACGCCGTTGACCACCTCCACCGTCTCGCCGGGCAGGCCGACAATGCGCTTTACATAATACTGCTTCTCATCGTCCGGGTACTTAAAAATGACAATATCGTACCGCTGGGGGTCGTCCTTTACATAGGCCAGGCGGCTGGCAATCACCCGGTCGCCCTCTTGAATGGTGTTCAGCATAGAGCCGGTGGGCACCACGGCATTGGCAATGACGCAATATTTTAACACCAGTGCCACCGCTACCGCAATGAGAATGGGCAGCAGAAAGTCTATGACCTCCCGCAGCTTGCTTTTTTGCTTTTTATTTTCTTCGTTTGCCATGGTTATTTACGCTTTCGTTTGAATTTGCGGGAACCGGACAGTACCGCCTTTAAGTCCATCAGCTCCTCAAAGGGGGTGGAGCCGTCAGCTACGCTAAAGTTCGCTGCGTTGGAGGCTAGGTCGTCGGTGGCAATCTGTGGGGTTGCCTCCGGTGCGTACGCGCTGTCCACCAACTGCCGGTCCATAAAGAGTCTGACCATTTTGTTTTTGTACCGTACAAAGGTGATGTGGTGGGCACCGTCCACAAGGGACGCTTGGATCTTACAGCCGCCGAACGTGCCGTGTAGGACGCCGTTTGCGATCCAAATTGCCGCGTCCTTGCCCCTGCAGATATTGGCGTCTGCGTTACTGCTCACCGTAAAGGATAAAGTGAAGTCGTTTGTATTCTCCGGTGCCAGGCAGCGGTTGTCCCGGTCGCCGAACTGGAAGATCTTCATTTCAAAGGGCGCCAGGGTGATCTGCATTTTATCCCCATAAGAGAACAGATCCAGGCTGTCCGCCCCGGTGGTGTTGTACACATTGTAGCACTTTACCGCCCGCAGATTCTCCGGGCAGCCCATCAGCTTGTTCAGGGTCAGGGTCAGATCCGTTTTTTCGTCTGTGGGATTACGCAGGGCAATGATTCCTTCGCCTGCCTTTGTCCAGGCGGCATAGGCATAAATGTTGTTCTCTGCCGGGTCGCCACCCAGCAGCATGGCGTTCTTTAAGATGTGATGGTTGGCCTTTTGCCAGCGGAGCATACGGGCGAGAATGCGCCACTTGGCGCTGTTCATCTTATTGTAGCTCAGGTACAGCTCGTTAAAGGCCTGACCCCGACAAGCATTCCAAAACAGGAACTTTTCAAATTCTTCGTCGGTATACTCCACCTTAGCGGTGTTGCCGTAGATCGGTTCGTGATTGTAAATATTCTTGGCCGGGAATTGCAGTGCGCGGGTGCACATAAAGTCGTAGTACATGGAGTCCCGGTATGTGATCTCCGCGTCCACCTGAGCCTGCTGCTCCAGGTTCTTGGCAAAGCCGATGTCCATGGAGTTTTGCAGCCACACGCTGTTCACATATTGCAGCCACCAGGGAGAGGGGTTCACATAGCAGGTCATATTGATCCACAGGGGCTTGTTGTCCTTGGCTCTGCTCTCCCGCAGGCGGGTAAACAGGTTGATCCACCGCTGCCACATTTCCGTAACAAAATACATATCGTTTTCGCCGCCGGTGATGTGGTCATGCTTCGGGTTGGTGCAGGGCTTTAGGCAAAAGCCGTCCAGCTTCAGGTACTGAATGTCAAATTCCGTGCAGGTGTCCGTGAGAAATTTTTCCAGATTTTGCAGGTATTTCTCCGAGCCGACGCAAATGTCCATACTGTTACTGTTCAGGTAGCCGTTTCCGCCTTTTTCAATCTTTTTGGCAAAGCGGGGAGTGGCTGCCGTGTAGCCGCCGCGAGGACCCAGCCAAAGGCCAAAGGTGGAGCCCAGCTTGTGGCACTGGTCGGTGGCGTCCGTCAGCTTGTTGGGGAACTTTTTGTTAAAGCTCCAAAACGGTGCTTTGTAGTTGTTCCAGCCGTCGTCGATCACATAGGCGTCCAGCGGGGGCACGCCGTGCTCGCTAAGCCCCTGCTCGATCTCATAAAAAGAGCGCTCAATATTGTCCGCGTCAATGTCCAGCATGTGGTCGTACCAGCTGTTGTACTGCACGCGGAAGTCACTTTTGGTGCTGATGTATTCAATGTAGTCAAAGAACGCGCCCTGCACCTCTGCCATGGTGTTGCCGGTGGCGCCGCCCATGACAGTAGCAGGGCAGGTAAAGCGGCCGTGTACCGGGTGACCTACATAGTATTTGACTTGACCGATGCCGTACTGAATACGGTTGTCCGTGGCCGGAAACTCACAGCCGAAGAACAGGCTGTCAATGTAAAAGGGCTGACCCAGGATCGCCATAGCGTCCGGGATCTGCATGCTGGTCTCCACGTCGTCCGGAATAGAGAAGTGGGTCTGTGAGTTGATCACACCGATGTGTTCCAGGGCAATGTAGTCGATCACCTTGTCCTCGGTGGCTTGGATAAATTGCAGTTGCTTTTTCAGCGTGTTGCCGTCCCGGCCCACCCAGTAGCGCATGGTTACGGTGATGCCCTCAAATTCTTCAAAGGTAAACACCAGCTTACCGTCCCGCTCGGCGGAGTCCGTCACCTTCAGTCCCTTGGAGGAGAACTCGGTGCCGTCCGTAAAGTGAAAGGTGAATTCCGTGCTGTTGCCGTCCGGCACCAGGTCCATACCGGAGCGGGTGTTGCGAATGCGGGAGGCGTATAAATACCCCTCGTTGACCTTAAATTCCCGTTGCAGGGCGTTGCTCTTCAATCTGAACATATACTTGCTCCTTTTGCAGGATTTTACAGAACTTCGTCAATGGCTTTTGCCAGCTGATCCGGGCAGGAGGTGCCCTTGCCGTTGCAGTTGATGCCACGCAGCTTTTGGATCACATCTTCTGCCGGCTGACCCTCTACCAGTGCGGCGATACCTTGCAGGTTGCCGTTGCAGCCACCAAGGAATTTTACATTGCGTACCTTGCCTTCCTCGTCCAAATCAAAGGTGATCTGCCGGGAGCAGGTACCGTGGGTATTATAAGTGTAGCTCATTTGGTTTCTCCTGTATTTTAAGATATTATTTTACTTTATTATATCTGTACTCTCTATTATACATACTCTTGCTCGGGATTGCAATATAGGGTCTGTGACATTTCTGTAAATCCCGCCGGAGGCACAGGACAGTTTTGCCCCGAATGTCCAATAATCGGCACATTGCCTAAAAACATGCCCGTATCTTTGTCAGTTTTGTTCTATTGCATAAAAATCAGCCCTGTGTTAAACTAAAATTTGATATAGGGTACGCTCGTGCGGGCGCCCGGAATTGCTTTTAAGAGAGGTACTGTTTATGCAAAAACTGCGCGTTGGCATCATCGGCGCCGGTCGGATCGGCCAGGTGCACGCCAAATCCATTACTTACCACATTCCCCAGGCGGAGATCGTGGCCATTAGCGACCTGTTCCCGGAGAACGCCCAAAAGGTGGCGGACGACCTGGGTATTCCCAAAGCGGTGCAGGATTATCACGAAATTCTCAATGATCCTACGGTGGATGCAGTGCTGATCTGCTCCTCTACCGATACCCACGCAGATATTGCCGTGGAGGCAGCCAAGGCCGGCAAGCATATCTTTTGCGAAAAGCCGGTGGATCTGACCGTTGCTAAGATCAAGGCAGTGGAAGCGGCTGTAAAAGAGGCGGGGGTAAAGCTGCAGATCGGCTTTAACCGCCGGTACGACCATAACTTTGCCGCCATTAAAGATTTGGCAAACGCCGGCAAGATCGGCCAGCTCCAGACCATTAAGATCACTTCACGCGACCCGGAGCCGCCCCCGGTTTCTTATGTAAAGGTCAGCGGCGGCATCTTCCTGGATATGACCGTCCATGACTTTGATATGGCTCGCTTTATCGGCGGCGAGGTGGAGGAAGTGTTCGTCAACGCTGCCGTGCTGGTAGACCCGGCCATCGGTGAAGCAGGAGATGTGGACACGGCGCTGGTCAGCCTGAAATTCAAGAACGGCGCTATTGGTGTCATTGACAACTGCCGCAAGGCCTCTTACGGCTACGACCAGCGGCTGGAGGTGTTTGGATCCAAGGCCCAGGCTTCCGCTGCCAACGACACCCCCACCCATGTGGCGTTTATTGATGAGAACGGCAAGGTGACGGATAAGCCGCTGTACTTCTTCCTGGAGCGGTATATGCAGTCCTTTACCGACGAGATGACCGAATTTATCGACTGTGTGCTCCACGATAAGCCCACCAAGACCACGGTGGAGGACGGCTTGCAGGCGCTGCGTATGGGCCTGGCTGCCAAAAAGTCGCTGGCCGAGCACCGCCCGGTAAAGCTCAGCGAGATCGAAGCATAATTTCATTCTAAAGGACTTTGAGTATATGAAGCGAGTTAGACTGACCATGTCCCAGGCGCTGGTACAGTTCCTGGACAATCAATATATCGAATGTGACGGCGTAGAAAGCAAGTTCGTCAGCGGCATCTTTGGCATTTTTGGCCACGGGTGCGTGGTGGGCGTGGGTCAGGCGCTGGAGCAGGGGGGGCATAACCTGAAATTTTATCAGGGCAAGAATGAGCAGAATATGGCGCTGGCTGCTGTGGCTTATGCCAAGCAGATGGATCGCAAGGCCATTATTCCCTGCGTGTCCTCCATCGGCCCGGGCGCGACCAATATGGTTACCGCTTGCGGCTGCGCCACCGCCAACCGCATTCCGCTGTTGGTGCTGCCCGGCGACACCTTTGCCTGCCGCCAGCCGGACCCGGTGCTTCAGCAGGCCGAATTTTTTGACAACTACGGCCGCACGGTAACAGATGCTTTTAAGGGCGTGTGCCATTATTTTGATCGTATCAATCGGCCGGAGCAGTTGATGACCGCCTGCCTAAATGCCATGCGGGTGCTGACAGACCCGGCGGATACCGGCGCCGTTTGTCTGGCCATGCCACAGGATGTGGAGGGCGAGGCCTATGACTATCCGGTGCACTTCCTGCAAAAGCGGGTGTGGCACTTGGATCGCCGCCCGGTGGCAGAGAGCCAGCTGCAGCGGGCAGTGGCTGCGATCAAGCAGGCCAAAAAGCCCATTCTTATTTGCGGCGGCGGTGTGCGTTACAGCGGGGCAGAGGTTGCCCTGCAAAAGCTGGCGGAGACCTATAATATTCCCATTGCAGAGACGCAGGCCGGGCGCAGTTTGGTGCCTTGGCAGCACCCGCTGAACCTGGGCGGTATCGGCGTCACCGGCGGCAAGGCTGCCAATGTGATCGGCCGGGACGCTGATCTGATCATCGGCGTGGGCACGCGGTTCTCCGATTTTACCACTTCTTCCAAGTGGCTGTTTAACGAGAACCGCAAGGTGCTGGGGATCAATATTTGTCCCTTTGACGCGTATAAAATGGATGCGGAAGCTATTGTGGCAGATGCGAAGATGACCTTAGAGGCACTGCTGCCTGCTTTGGCCGGGTACAAGACTGCCTACACCGGTGAGATTGCAGCCGCCAAGGCCGAGTGGGAAGCCATTGTAGACGATTACTATACCAAAGAGCTGCCCGGTGGGCTGAACCAAACTTTGGCTCTGGGCATTATCAACGCGTTTATGCCCAACGACGCCATTGCTCTTGGCTCTGCCGGTTCCCTACCCGGGGATATGCAGCGTCTGTTCCGTCCCAAGGATCGGGGCACTTACCATATGGAATACGGCTACTCCAATATGGGCTATGAGGTCAACGGCGCGCTGGGCGCTAAGCTGGCGTGCCCGGACAAAGAAGTGTACACCTTCTGCGGGGACGGCTCTTTCCTGATGGGTCACAGCGAGTTGTATACCGCTTTGCAAGAGGGATTGAAGATCAATGTGTGCCTGTTTGACAATATGGGTTGGGGCTGCATTGAGAATTTGCAAAACAACCAGGGCACCGATACCTTTGGCACCGTGTTCCGCGCCCGCAACCCTAAGACGGGTATGCTGGACGGGGCGGAGATCGCCGTGGACTTTGCCAAGATCGCAGAGGGCTACGGTGCAAAGGGCTACACCTGCCGCACCTCGGAGGAGCTGCGCGCCGCACTGGCAGACGCAGCCACCCAGGACCGGGCGTGCCTGTTTGACATTAAGGTGCTGCCCAAGACCATGACCCCCGGCTTTGAGAGCTGGTGGCGCGTGGGCGTGGCGGAGGTGTCGAAGAGCGAGACCGTGGCCGCCGCCTATGCGGATATGCAGGCGAATATCGCCAAGACTTTTGATTATTAAGGAGCACAGCCTATGCTAAACCCGGATAAAGTAAAATTGGCCATTGCCCCCATCGGCTGGACCAATGACGATATGCCCGACCTGGGCGCAGAAAATACCTTTGAGCAGTGCATCAGCGAGATGGCGCTGGCCGGTTTCTCCGGCTCGGAGATCGGCAACAAGTATCCGTCCGATCCGGCGGTGCTCAAGCCGTATTTGGACATTCGCGGGCTGCAAATTTGCAACGCTTGGTTCTCGTCTTACCTGACTTCCAAGCCTTATGAGGAGACCATCGCCGCCTTTAAGCAGCACTGCGACAAGCTGTACGCTCTGGGCGCCAAGGTGATCGGCGCTTCCGAGCAGGGCAATTCCATTCAAGGTTGTCTGGACAAATCCATTTTGGACGAAAAGCCGGTGTACACCGAAGCACAGTGGCAGACGGTGGCGCGGGGCTTTAACGAAATGGGCGCTTACGCCCGGTCCAAGGGCATGTACTTTACCGTGCATCACCATATGGGCACCGGCGTGCAGACGGCGGAGGAGATCGACCGCTTGATGGAATTGACGGATCCGGAACTGGTGTTCCTGCTGTTTGACAGCGGTCACCTGACCTTTGCCGGGATCGACCCGGTACCGGTACTGGAGAAGTACGCCCATCGGGTCAAGCATGTGCACCTGAAGGATGTGCGCCTGGATGTGTACAATAACCGGGTGGTGCCGGAGCACATGAGCTTTTTGGATGCCGTGCGTGCCGGTGTGTTTACCGTGCCCGGCGACGGCGATGTGGACTTTAAGCCCATCTTTGATATTTTGGACCGTACCGGCTACGAGGGCTGGGTGGTGGTCGAGGCCGAGCAGGACCCGGCCAAGGCCAATCCCTTTGCCTACGCAGTCAAGGCCCGCAAGTACATTAAAGAGGTCGCCGGTCTGTAAAAAAACGACAATGGGGGAGTGGCTCATCGCCACTCCCCCCTATTTTTGTCTATTATCTTATGCCGTTGTGGATTTTATTGCTTTTCGCAGTGGAATTTGATATAGTTAAGTTAAAGTTAGGGAAAGAATTTTGAAAGGAGTTCTTCGTATGAAAAAGATTTTATCCACCACCTTGGCGCTGCTGCTGGTGCTTACCACCGTGTTCAGCGTCAGCCTGTCCGCCCAGGCGGCTGTGCGCTATGACAGCGACAATGCCGCCCGGTATTCCGGCAGGGATTACACCTGGCTGAATATTCGTGGTACGGAGAATTATAAATCCGCATTTCAGTTTATGGATATTTTGAATACCGAACGCACAGCAAATGCGGCTGGCACTCTGGCTATGGATCAGGAGTTACTGGAAGCCGCTATGCTGCACGCACGAGAGATTAGCGTATATCCCAGTTCCAATCGCCCGAATGGTGAAAATGCGATCTATTTGCTTGACGGCACAGGCCATACGCGGTTTTATCTGTTGCAGGTCAGTGCAGCATCCAGCGATGCGAAGCTGATCTTAAATGCGTGGTTTGATACTTATCCTGCAATGAAAGCGCAGTTTTTATCTCCCGATTATGTTTGCGGCGGTGTTGGCTGCTTTCAGGCAACGGACGGCACCATTCACTGGGTAGTGCTTTTGGGGTATGACGCCGCAACAAAAGTGGTTAAATCTTCCGATTATCGTGCAACGGTTACACGGACGGTTAAAATCGCACTAAAGAATACCAATGCCGCAAGTTGGAACGCCAAGCACACCCATTCTTACCAGGTGACCTCCACTGTTAAGGCGAACGCAACGAAGAACGCCAACGGCAAGATCACCCGTAAGTGCTCCGTGTGTGGCAAGACTACCACTTCTACACTGTACGCACCCAAAACGGTGACCCTGTCTGCCGCCTCCTACACTTATGACGGCAAGGTGAAAAAACCGTCTGTAACCGTAAAGGACAGTAAGGGTAATAAGATCGGCAGCCAGTATTACACTGTGTCTTATCCCTCCGGCCGTAAGAATGTGGGTAAGTACACGGTCAAGGTGACTTTCAAAGGCAACTATATCGGCTCTAAGTCCACAACTTTTGCTATCAAGCCCAAGGGCACCAGCGTGGCTAAAGTGACCGCTGCTAAAAAAGGCTTTAAGGTCACTTGGAAAAAGCAGGCTACCCAAACCACCGGGTATGAGGTACAGTACAGCACAGCCTCTAACTTCAAAAAGGGCAATAAGACCGTGACAGTCAGCAAAAATAAGACCACTTCCAAGTCTGTCAGCAAGCTGTCCGCCAAGAAAAAGTATTATGTGCGGGTGCGCACCTACAAGACCGTGAAAGTGAATGGCAAAAATGTAAAACTTTATTCCGGTTGGAGCAAGGCGAAGAGCGTGACCACCAAGAAATAAGTTTTGTTTCGGTTTTTCACTACCCGTAGGGGCGGCAACCTGCCGCCCACGGGCCGATGAGGGCATCGGCCCCTACCGGTTCTTTTTTGCATTACAAACAAAAAGGCACCCCATCTCATTAGGAGATGGGGTGCTTTCCTATTCTTATTGCATTATTCTCGGTTGGCGTCAAAATCTAATTCTGTATGCGTGGCGCAGGCGCGCTTGAGCGCATCAAAACTCTCGGCGCTGATTACATGCTCAATGCGGCAGGCGTCCTCCACAGCGGTCTTTGGGTCCACCCCCAGGCCGATAAGCCAGCGGGAAAGAAAGGTGTGGCGCTCATACATACGCTGGGCAATTTCCTCCCCCGGGGGCAGCAGCGTGATGTGCCCATTGTCGTCCATCTCAATATAGCCGTTCTCCCGCAGGTTCTTCATGGCAATGCTCACGCTGGGCTTGGAAAAATCCAACTCATTGGCAATATCGATGGAACGCACGTCCGTGCCTCGCTGGCTGAGCATTAAAATCGTCTCTAAATAGTTCTCTGCGGATTCTTGAATTTTCATAAAATCACCGTTGTTTTTTGTGTAATTTGTTTAGACGAATTGAACATATTATACAACAATCTGTGCAAATCTGCAAGAGTGGATTTCACTTTCCAAAAAATAGGCGGAAAGGCTTGACAAATAAGTTAGCCGGTGCTAACATATAGACGGTTAGAAAGTGCTAACCCCGGCAGCTTGCCGGGGAGAAAAAGAGGATTTAGTATTATGATGCCTTTAACTTTAGCAGATACCGGCGCGACCTACACCATCTTAAAGGTAGGCGGCAAGCCGGAGGTGCGTGCCCATCTGAACGACCTGGGCTTTGTGGCCGGGGGCGATGTGCAGGTGATCACGGATATGATGGGCAACCTGATCGTCAATGTGAAGGAGACCCGTGTGGCCATCAGCAAAGAAATGGCCGCCAAGATCATGGTATAAGGAGCAGAGCCATCTGCTTTGTGTATAATTTTTCGTATAGGTGAGGAGGAAACAGCAATGAAAACACTCAGAGATGTTCCGGTAGGCGGCAACGCCAAAGTGGTTAAGCTCCACGGCGAGGGCGCAGTGAAGCGCCGCATCATGGATATGGGCGTCACCAAGGGCGTGGATGTGCATGTGCGCAAAGTCGCTCCCCTGGGCGATCCCATTGAGGTAAGTGTGCGCGGCTACGAGCTCTCCATTCGCAAAGCGGATGCAGAGATGATTGAGGTGGAATAAGAGGGCGGAGGCTCTTTTATTTCGCCCAATGCGTTAGTCGACACTAATTAGTCATAACTAATTGTTAAGCACAGAAAGGAATGTGACCGATGAAAATAACAATCGCACTTGCCGGTAACCCGAACTGCGGCAAGACCACACTGTTTAATGCGCTGACCGGTTCCAACCAGTTCGTAGGTAACTGGCCCGGCGTAACGGTGGAGAAAAAAGAAGGCAAATTGAAGAAGCACAACGATGTTGTGATTACCGACCTGCCGGGTATTTATTCCCTGTCTCCGTACACCTTGGAGGAAGTGGTTGCCCGTGACTACCTGATCGGTGAGCGCCCCAATGCCATTTTGAACATCATTGATGGTACCAACCTGGAGCGTAACCTGTACCTGACCACCCAACTGGTGGAACTTGGTATCCCGGTGGTGGTTGCCATCAACATGATGGATGTGGTCAAGAAGAACGGCGACAAAATCAACACCCAGGAGCTGTCCCGGGAGCTGGGCTGCCCGGTGGTAGAGATCTCCGCGCTGAAAGGCACCGGCATTCAAGAGGCTGCCGAAGCTGCGGTACAGGCTGCACAGAACGGCCACACCGTTCCCCAGCACACCTTTACCGGCGTGGTAGAGCACGCGCTGGCCCATATTGAAGAGGCTGCCGTACATAACTTGCCGGAGGAGCAGCAGCGCTGGTACGCCATCAAGATCTTTGAGCGGGACGACAAGGTGCTGGCAAAGATGAATTTGGACGCCCAGGTGGCTGCTCATATTGAAGAGGATATTAAGGCTGCCGAGGAGGAACTGGACGACGATGCGGAGAGCATCATCACCAATGAGCGTTATGTGTACATTGCCTCCATCATCAAGGGCTGCTACAAGAAAAAGCAGGTCGGTAAGCTATCCACTTCCGATAAGATCGATAAGATTGTGACGAACCGTTGGCTGGGCTTGCCCATCTTTGCAGTGGTCATGTTCCTGGTGTATTATATCTCCATGGTCACCGTGGGCTCCTCCGCAACGGATTGGGCCAACGACGGCGTGTTTGGCGACGGCTGGCACCTGTTTTGGATCGGCACCAGCCAGGCCGCGGACGCTGAGGAAACCTATGGCGACACAGACGATATTCTGGCCGGCTTTATTGATGCCTACGGCACAGAAGATATGGCAGACGCCATTGATACAGAGAACGAGAATTACAGCGACGCCAATGCAAAGGCCGCTTTGGATCAGCTGGTTGCCGCTACCCCTGCGGACGCAAGCGTGACCTACACCACCGAGGATGAGGAAACGCTGGAGAAAACGGACCACACCGGCACCAAAAAAGCTGCCCTGGAAGAGGCCGTTGCCAACTATGAGAACACCGATTATAAAGAGGGCTATGGTGCGCCGGACGCTGCTGAATACGGCGTTTGGGTGCCCGGTATCCCGGTTCTGCTGGGTAACCTGCTGGAGAAGGCCAATTCTCCCGAATGGCTGTCCGGTTTGCTGCTGGACGGTATTGTTGCCGGTGTTGGTGCCGTGCTGGGCTTTGTACCTCAAATGCTGGTGCTGTTCTTCCTGCTGGCGATCCTGGAAGGCTGCGGTTATATGAGCCGTATCGCTTTCGTACTGGACCGTATCTTCCGGAAGTTCGGTTTGTCCGGTAAGTCCTTTATCCCCATGCTGATCGGTACCGGTTGCGGTATTCCCGGCGTTATGGCGTCCCGTACCATTGAGAATGAGCGCGATCGCCGTATGACCATTATGACCACCACCTTTATCCCCTGCGGTGCAAAGGTGCCCTTTATCGCCATGATCGCAGGCGCCATCTTCGGCGGCTCTGCTATCGTATCCACCTCCGCTTACTTCATTGGTATGGCCGCCATTATTATGTCCGGTATTATGCTGAAGAAAACCAAAATGTTCTCCGGCGATCCGGCGCCCTTCGTTATGGAGCTGCCGGCTTACCATGTGCCCACCTTGGGCAATGTGCTTCGCTCCACTTGGGAGCGCGGCTGGTCCTTCATCAAGAAGGCCGGTACCATCATCACCCTGTCCACCATCTTTGTATGGTTCACCACTTACTTCGGTGTGGTTGACGGCCAGTTCCGTATGCTGTCTGAGGAAGAGATTAACTTCTCCATCCTGGCTGCCATCGGCGGCGCCATCAAGTGGATCTTTGCTCCCCTTGGCTGGGGCAATTGGCAGGCCGTTGTAGCCTCCATTACCGGCCTGGTGGCAAAGGAGAACATCGTAGGTACTTTGGGTATCCTGTACGGTGGCGGCGGTTCCGATGTGTACACTGCCATTGCTGACGCATTCAACGGCGTTCAAGGCTATTCCTTCCTGATCTTCAACCTGCTGTGCGCACCTTGCTTTGCAGCCATCGGTGCCATCCGCAGAGAGATGAACAATGCCAAGTGGACTTGGTTTGCCATCGGTTACCAGTGCGGCTTCGCTTATGTGATTGCTCTGATTGTAAACCAGATCGGTGCTATGTTCATGGGCAACGGCAACATTTTCGGCCTGATCGTTGCGATCCTGCTGATTGCCGCTATCGTGTATATGCTGTTCCGTAAGAACAAGTATGACAATAACACCTTGACCGTGACCGCAAAGAAAGCGAAGAGCAAGGCAACCAAATAATAAAACAAGAAGGTGTGTTTATGCTTGCCTTTCTAAAAGCGAATTATTTAACCATTCTGATCATTCTTGTGCTGGTGGCTATCGTAGTGGGGATCATCTGCTCCATTGTGAAAGACAAAAAAGCCGGGCGCAACACCTGCGGCGCCAACTGCGCCCATTGCGCCAACGCCGGCTGCTGCCACCAGCAGCCTAAGAAGAAAAAGAGATAGGAGGTATGCTTTATGACAAGAACCGTTGTTGGCATTGACGGCATGGCTTGCAGTATGTGCGAAAGCCATGTAAACGATACCGTGCGCCGCAACTTTCATGTAAAGAGCGTAAAAGCCTCCCATAAAAAGAAACAGGCTGAGATCATTTCGGCAGAGCCTTTAGATGAGGCGGCCCTGCGTAAGGCCATCGGTGACACCGGCTACACGGTGACGGATGTGCACACGGAGCCGTACAAGAAAAAGGGCCTGTTTGGTCACGAAGCCTCCCTACACAAATAAATCCCCTGTGGATTTTGTTTGACCCGCAGTGGGAGCCTACAATACACAGTAGGCGGGCAAAACCTCGCCTGCACGGATAACACCCCTCCCTGTACTTTCTCCTTCCGGCTCCCTGCGGTAACGCTCTTTTCCGTGCCCTTTGGGCGCAAAAGAGTCTTCTCCTTTCTCGGCAGACGTGCCATTGTCTGCCACCCGCGCTCTAAGTGAGCGCGGTCCAAGCGGCGCAGTTTCTGCGCCGCTTGTTTTATGTGCCTTTTCTTATTATGGCAAAGGAGGCAGCTGTGCGGCAAAAGACAGCAAAGCAGTTGTTCAATGCCATAAAGAAAAGCCGACGGTGCCCCTTATGGACGCCGTCGGTTTCTGTTCCTATAAATTATTTCTTTTTCTTAAAGGGATTGGACAGTGGCTTTTTCGGCTGGTCAGCGGCACGCAGCGTCGCTTCTGCTGCGGCCCGTTCCCGTGCCGGCGGGTTGTACAGATGAATACGCCCGGTGTCGTTAAAGGCCTTAACGGTCATCACCGCCAACGGTACTAAGAACATACCGATAAATCCAAAGATCTTCAGACCAAAGTACAGCCCCATTAGGGTCACCAGCGGGTTGACTCCCAAGGTCTGACCCACGATCTTTGGCTCAATGTACTGGCGGATCACGGTGATCACCACATAAAGCACCAGCAGCCCGATGCCCTGCTTGGTGTTGCCGAGCAGCAGGCTAATCAGTGCCCATGGAATGAGAATGCCGCCGGAGCCTGCCACCGGCAAAATGTCAAAGATGGCAATGCCTATGGCAATGACCACCGCATAGGCATTGTGCATAATGCCTATGGTGTTCATAACGGTAAAGCCCAAAAACAGCTCGCAGAAGGTAATAAACATGATCAGCGCGTAGGCCCGCAGCATTTTGACAATGGTCTTGGAGAACAGCTGCTTGGTCTCGCTCAGCAGGTTTTTATGCTTTGCCGGCAGCTGCAACTTGATAAAGTGTACCACCTTATCATAGTCCTTGGTAAACAGGATCCAGGCGATAATGCCGATGACGACGGCCAAAAGGGCAGAGGGTAGGCTCTTGACCACATTGACCACGCCGCTGACGCCGTTGGAGATCCCGGATTTGACTGTTTCCAAATCCAGTCCGATCTTGCTCAAATCAAAATCCTGAATCAGGTTGTTAAAGAAATCCGTAACCGAGGTGGAGACAGAGGCGTAAATGCCGTCCGGCAAAAACTGCAAAAAGTGAAGCACATTCTTTTGCAGGGTGGTCAAAAAGCCGGGCAGATCGTTCATTTGGTCTCCCAAATAGGAGATGAAACTGCCGATCTCCTGAAACAGCTTTTGAATCAGCAGACCCACCGGAACCAGGATAATGAGAATGGTAAGGAGAACCAAAAGCACGCTCCACAGGCCGTGGCACTTGTGGTGTGTCTTTTTGTCCAGCCAGCGCAGGGGGCGCTGATTGATTACCGCAAAAAGAAAGGTGAGCAAAAAGGGAGCCGCCACCCAAAAGCAGTAGCGGAAAAACAGAAACAGCAGTCCGAAGATCACCGCTGCATAGGCCAGATTGATCAGCGCGTCGCGTCGCTTTGCTACTTTTTCGTTCATAGAGCCATCCTTATATATTATTATAAAACAATACTCATTACTAAGCATTTTATAGTATTTTGCCCTTTCTTGCAAGGGATTTTTGTAAATATTGCAAAAATCTGAATTTAGGTCTTGATTATGGGTGAAAATCGTGCTACTATATTCAAAATGTTTTTGACAAGCGTACATTTGTACACGGGTGGTGAACACATCGAATGAGTAAAGCAGGTTATGTGCTGGTGGATGCCGGGATCTTGCCGGAGGTTTACCGCAAGGTTTTAACGGCCAAAAAGTACCTGGCTACCGGCAAGGCGGCTTCTGTCAAGGAGGCGGCGCAGCTGGCAGGGATTTCTCGCAGCGCATATTATAAATACAAGGATGCCATCTTTGAGTACGGTACCTCTGCATCAGACGAGGTGGCCACCGTCAAGGCCCGGTTGCAGGACAGTGCCGGCGTGCTCTCCAGCTTTATTGGTGCCATCTCTCGGGTGGGGGGCAATGTGCTCTCCGTGAACCAGAGTCTGCCCCAGGACGGGGCGGCGGATGTGACCGTGACCGTGCGCATTGCCGATCTGTCTGTGGAGCCTGCCCGTTTACCGGCGCTTTTGGAGCAGTTGAACGGTGTTGTTGGCGCCGCATTTATTCAGTAAATTTATAGGATTGCTGCCCGGCAGCAAAATTTCTCTTTCAGGAGGTTCAAATGAAAGTAGCAGTTATGGGGTACGGAACCGTCGGTTCCGGCGTGTGTGAAGTGATTGAAACCCACCAGGACACCTTAGCCAAGCGCACCGGCGGTAAGGCGCTGGAGCTGGCGCGGATTCTGGATTTGCGGGAGTTCCCCGGCGACAAGCATGAGGCGCTCTTTACCAAGGATTTTAACGATATTCTGAATGATCCGGAGATCCAGATCGTGGCAGAGACCATGGGCGGGGTGAACCCGGCTTTTGACTTTACCATGAAGCTGCTCGCCAGCGGTAAGAGCGTGGTCACCTCCAACAAGGAGCTGGTGGCGCAAAAGGGACCGGAACTGCTGGCCTGTGCCAAAGCCCACAATGTAAATTATCTGATTGAGGCGTCCGTGGGCGGCGGTATTCCCATTATTCGTCCCATGGCCCAGTGCCTGGCGGCCAATCATATTGAGGGCATTGCCGGTATTCTCAATGGCACTACCAACTTTATTTTGACCCAGATGATCGAGGAGGATATGTCCTTTGCGGATGCACTGGCGCTGGCCCAGGCCAACGGCTTTGCAGAGAAGGACCCCACCGCCGATGTGGAGGGCCATGACGCCTGCCGCAAGGTGTGCATTTTGGCTTCCCTGGCCTTTGGCAAGCATGTGTATCCCTCTCAGGTGGAGACGGAAGGTATCTCCAAGATCACCCTGGAAGATGTGGCCTATGTGGCCTCTGCCGGCGGCGTGATTAAGCTGCTGGGTCAGATCAAGGATCTGGGCAATGGCAAGATCGCTGCCTTTGTTGGCCCGGCTGTGGTGTATAACGGCTCTCAGCTGGCTTCCGTTAAGGGCGTGTTCAACGCTGTTTTGGTGCGGGGCGACGCCGTGGGCGATGTGTGCTTCTACGGACAGGGCGCCGGTAAGCTGCCCACCGCTTCTGCCGTGGTGGCAGATATGGCGGATTGTGCCGCACACACCGAGCAGCGCCGCATCTTTGGCTGGGGCGCCGGTGAGGAGGACTATGTGGTGGACTACAAAACCGCCATCAAAATGCCCTTCTATGTACGGGTACAGGGCGATGAGACCCACATTAAGCAGGCCTTTGATAATGTAAAGTTCCTCTCTCGCAGAGGGCAGCCTGCTGACGAAAAAGCCTTTATCACCGACGAGATGACAGAGGAGGAGCTGGAGCGCCGCCTGGCCGGGTTCCCGGTAGAGGCTGTCATCAAGGTGGCAAGTTACTAATTCGGAGGATAGATAGACTATGGGACTGATTGTACAGAAGTTCGGCGGCTCCTCAGTAGCCAATGCCGAGCGTGTAAACAATGTGGCACGCATCGTGACGGACACTTATAAGGCCGGCAATGATGTGGTTGTCGTGGTGTCCGCGCAGGGCGATACCACCGATGATTTGATTGAAAAGGCCAAAGAGATCAACCCCCACGCAGCAGCCAGAGAAATGGATCAGCTGCTGACCGCCGGGGAGCAGATCTCCATTTCGCTGCTGGCCATGGCCATTGAGCGTATGGGCTTTCCGGTGATCAGCCTGCTGGGCTGGCAGGCCGGATTTAACACCAACGCGGTGTACGGCGCGGCGCGGATCAAGAACATTAAGCCCAACCGCTTGCAGGCGGAGCTGGCTAAGCGCAATATTGTGGTGGTAGCCGGATTCCAAGGATTGAACCGTTATGACGACCTAACCACATTGGGGCGCGGCGGGTCCGATACCTCTGCGGTGGCTATCGCTGCTGCACTGAATGCAGACAAGTGCCAGATCTTTACCGATGTGGAGGGCGTATACACTGCCGATCCCCGCAAGGTGGAGAATGCGCAGAAGCTGAAAGAAATCACTTATGACGAAATGCTGGAGCTGGCCACCTTGGGTGCACAGGTGCTCAACAACCGCTCCGTAGAGATGGCAAAGAAGTATGGCGTGGAGCTGGAGGTGCTCTCCTCGCTGAATCCCATTCCCGGCACCATTGTTAAGGAGGTAGCAAAAATGGAAAAAATGCTCATTCGCGGCGTAACCAAGGATAAAGATGTGGCTCGTATCTCTGTGATCGGCCTGAAGGACACCCCCGGTGTTGCCTTTAAGATTTTCTCCAAGCTGAGCCAGCGCAACATTAATGTGGATATTATTTTGCAGTCTGTCGGCCGCGACGGCACCAAGGACATTACCTTTACCGTCAGCAAGGACAACGGTCCCTTGGCGGTGGAGATCCTGAATGACGAAGTGGGCGGTTTCCAGGATGTTGTGTGCGATACCCATGTAGCCAAGGTTTCCATTGTAGGCGCCGGTATGGAGTCTCACCCGGGCACGGCTTCCAAGATGTTTGAGGCTCTGTATGAGCGGGACATCAATATTCAGATGATCTCCACTTCTGAGATCAAGATCTCCGTTTTGGTTGCCGAGGAGGACGCCGACAAGGCGGTTTCTGCCGTGCACGCTAAGTTCATTCCGAACGACTGATTTTTGTGCAAAACAGCAAAAGCAAACGCGCGTATCTGTTGCAGATGCGCGCGTTTTTGTGGTTTTTGCCTTATTTTTCTTTGATAGTACAGACCGTATTGCAGTGCGCCGGTGGGCAAACGAAAGTTGGCCTTTCTGTGTTCATCTTTCGATCATCTCTCGCAGTAGGGATAGGGAAGCGGTTCGAGCCGTTTCAATTTTTTTGTGCACCGGGGCGTAGTCGACGGGCGTAGCGGTGAGGGACGTGTCTGCCGGGTCTGTGACCAGGCGGCTTTGCAGCCCGGTCAGGGTAAGCAAACTATGATTGCATGTGCCGGTACAGTTGGTCGGAAGCACCTCCGCAAAGGGCACCCCAAAGCGTAGAGAGAAGGCGGTGCCGTGAAAGCTGTCTGTGATTACACAGGCGGCATTTTTGATGTAGTGCAGGAACTGGCCGGGGGTGGGGGCGTAAATAAACTTGCCACCCCAGGTGGCTTGGTGCACACTGGCAGAAAGGCGCAGCAGCGGCTTGCCTGCCGCCTTGGCCGCCGCCTTAGCGTAGGCGCACAGCGCCGGGTCTTTGTGCATTTGATAAATCAAAAAGTAGCTGCCGGGCGCTGCGTTGATGGGTTCCAGCAGGCTCTGCCAAAAGGCGTCATCCGGCAAAAATACCGGGTCGATCACCTGCTTGCCCTCCAGTCCAAGTTGGTGCAGCAGCGCAATGGCGCTGTCCTCCCGTACGGTGATGCTGGTATATTGCCGCAGATCCCGGCAGAACTGCCCCCGCATGGGTTTGGACAGCTCCGTGCTTCCAAAGCTGGCGGCGTAGGCCACCTTTTTCGCACCCTCCGGCGCAAAGGTCAGACGATAGACCGGGTCATAGGTGCCGTCCTCCATAGGACCCCACACCTGGTCACTGCCGGTCATATACACATCGGCTTTGGGTCCGTTGGCAGTCAACTCTTGCGCCGTGCTGTACGGCGCTGTCAGGTGCAGCATCTGCCGCCGGGCGCTCTCAAATAGCCGGCCGGCCATCACATTCTCCGTATAGCACAGGGTGCCGTACACCCGGCGGCGCAGGGGCGTGCGGTTCCACCGGGGCTTTTGTTGCAACTGGTATTTATGCAGCTGGGTACAGACCTCGCCCGGGCGCACATAGTCGATGATGCGGCAGTTGTGCCCCAGTGCCTCTAAGGCGTTTTGGGTAGCAGCGGCTTGCAACAGTGAGCCGTAATTGGCAATGGCGTGACGGGTGATGACAGCAACCTCCATAGGGTTCCCTCCTGTTCTTTCTGCCTATATTATACCTTGCCCCGGGGCGCGGGTCAACGATTTTGGCCTTTTGCAGGTATGACTTGACACTGCATAAATTATAATATATAATATAACGAATAAATCTTGATTTAAGGAGTCGTTCCAAATGGCAGAAAAAGTGTTTAAGATGACCGCAGAAGGCAAAGCCCAGCTGGAAGCGGAACTGGATTCCCTGAAAACCGAAGGCCGTATTGATATTGCTGAAAAATTGAAGGTTGCTCGCTCTTATGGCGACTTGTCCGAGAACAGCGAATATGATGAGGCCAAGAGTGAGCAGGCCAAGATTGAGGCACGCATCAACGAGCTGGAGTATCAGTTGGAGCACGCCGAGATTATCGGCGCCACCGAGAAGGGCAGTGTGAGCATGGGCTCCAAGGTCACCGTGCTGCGCAAGTCCGACGATGTGCGCGCGACCTATGAGATTGTGGGCTTTTCCCAGTCTAACCCGGCAGAAGGCAAGATCTCTGATGAAAGCCCGGTGGGTCGTGCACTGATGGGCGCTAAGATCGGCGAGACCGTAACGGTGGAGGCTCCCATCGGCAACATTGATTATTTGATTGAAGAGATTGACTAAAGAAGAGGAATGACTATGGCAGGAAAGTTTGAGATCACCAAGGCCGGTGACGGTACTTTCAGTTTTGAATTTTTAATTGACGGCACCCCTGTGGCGCAAAGCCCTGTGTTTGAGAAAGAGGACGCTTGCCGCCGTGGCGTAAAGGCCGTAAAGAAGAATAGCCGCATGAAGGTGCAAAACGCCTTTGCCGGTGACGAAGAAAAAACCAATCCCAAGTATTTGGTGGAACCGGCGGAGAACGGCGCCCGCTTTACCCTGTTTTTGCAGACCGGGGAGCCTTGCCTGACCGGTACGGCTGCGGACGAGGCTGCCGCCCTGGCCGTGATCGAACAGATCGGCAATAATGCCAACGCCGCGCAGATGGCCATGGCAGAGGTGGTACTCAGCGAGAACGAACTGCGCCAGATCCGCCTGAACAAGTTGCAGGCGCTGCAAGAGGCCGGGCAGGATCCGTTCCAGATCACCAAGGCAGAGCAGACCCACCACACCGCCGATGTGCGCGCCGATTTTGACGCGCTGGAGAATACGGATGTGACCCTGTGCGGACGAATGATGTCTCGCCGGGATATGGGCAAGGCCAACTTTGTGGATCTCAGCGACCGCACCGGGCGTATGCAGATCTATGTGCGGATGAACGATGTGGGCGAGGATGTGTTCCGTGCCTTTAAGAAGTGGGACATTGGCGACCTTTTCCAGGTGACCGGCTTTGTGTTTAAGACCCGCACCGGTGAGATCTCTGTTCACGCCAAGGAGCTGAAGCTGCTCACCAAGAGCCTGCTGCCCCTGCCGGAGAAGTTCCACGGCCTGCAAGATACCGACACCCGGTACAGAAAGCGCTATTTGGACCTGATTATGAACCCGGATGTACGCGACACCTTTGAGAAGCGCTCCGCCATTATCCGTGAAATTCGCAAGTTCCTGGACGGCGAGGGCTTTATGGAGGTAGAGACCCCCATTCTGGTGAGCAACGCCGGCGGCGCTGCGGCCCGTCCATTTGAGACCCATTTTAATGCGCTCAATGAGGATTTGAAAATGCGCATTTCTTTGGAGCTGTACTTAAAGCGGCTGATTGTAGGCGGCTTGGAGCGTGTGTATGAGATCGGGCGTGTGTTCCGTAACGAAGGTGTAGATACTCGCCATAACCCGGAATTCACCTTGATGGAGCTGTACCAGGCATATACCGATTATCACGGTATGATGGACCTGACCGAGCGGATGTATCGCCATGTGGCCGAGGCTGTGCTGGGCACCACTAAGATTACTTATAACGGCATTGAGATGGATCTGTCCAAGCCCTTTACCCGCATCACTATGGTAGATGCGGTCAAGCAGTACAGCGGCGTTGATTTTAAGAAGATACACACCCTGGAGGAGGCCCGCGCTGCGGCGGACGCCCACGAGATCGAGTATGAGGAGCGCCACAAGAAGGGCGATATTCTCAACCTGTTCTTTGAGGCGTATGTAGAAGAGCACCTGATCCAGCCCACCTTTGTGATGGATCACCCCATTGAGATCTCTCCTCTCACCAAGAAGAAGCCGGAGGATCCGGACTATGTGGAGCGCTTTGAGTTCTTTATGAACGGCTGGGAGATGGCAAACGCCTATTCCGAGCTGAACGACCCCATCGACCAGCGTGCCCGCTTTGCCGCCCAGGAGGAGATGTTTGCCCAGGGCGACGAGGAGGCCAACCATACGGACGAGGACTTCTTGCAGGCACTGGAGATCGGTATGCCCCCCACCGGCGGCATCGGCTTTGGCATCGACCGGATGTGTATGCTGCTGACAGATAGCCCCGCTATCCGCGATGTACTGCTGTTCCCCACAATGAAGTCTTTGGATAAGTAAAAAGACGATCCCCCCGGTATTTATGCGGGTTTCAAGACTTCTAAAAACGAAAAAGCTAACATTTTTGGACTTAACACAGCCCCTGAAAAGCTACTGGCTTTTCGGGGGCTTCTTTCAGTTTCCATAGTTTTCTTGTCCCGTTGCAAACTACATAAAGGCTTGAAAGCAGAATTTGGTTTCCTCTGATGAGGGAGAGATACCTTGACAAAATCACCACACCATGTTACTATGGCCTTATCAAAAGAAAGGATAGAAGTTATGCAGAAATTATATCGTGCAACCGCTTATAAAGCAGTCTATTCTGTTTGCCTTGCAAACGGAGTTACTTTGTTGCACTCAATTTCGGTATAAAGTTTTATTTATAACATAAAAGCCGTTGATGTGTAACGATCATTCACATCAACGGCTTATTTTTTTGGAGGTGTCAAAATGTCAAAAGAACCGATTTTAGAAACCGAAAGATTGATTTTACGCCCAATCACTCTTGACGATGCAGCAGCTTGCTTTTCGTGGAACAGCGATGAAAGGGTCGCAAAATATATGTCATACCCTACGCTTACAGACATAAGCCAAACGATTGACTGGATAAAATCTACGCTTACAGACGAAAAGGAATACAATTTCGCATTTGTGCTTAAGAAAGAAAACAAGGTTATCGGTACAGGCTCGATAGGTCCGAGCAGTAAATTAGAGGGCTATTGGGGTATGGGTTATAATTTGCATTTCGATTATTGGCACAAGGGCTACTGCACCGAGGCTATGAAAGCAATTATCGACTATGTTCACAAAGAATTAGGCGTTAATAGAATTTGTTCGTGCCACGCTGTTGATAATCCCCGTTCGGGTAAGGTAATGGAAAAATGCGGACTTAAATTTGACCACTATGACGAAATCACAAAATATGATAATAGTGCCACTTTTAAAGCAAAGGCGTATGTAATGGAGATCAAAGAGTGAATTATCATTTAATCGAAAAGAGATGGAGCAGTTATCGTTTGCTATAGAGTGGCCGGAGAAAAATCTGCCATTGCCCCCGATGCGGTCAATGAGAAGTGGAGTTTTAACAGGCTTTTCCTCGGTTGCGAATGATGATTTATGGAACGCGAAACGGCAGGCTGCCATTTGTCAATGCAACCGGTTGAGTTACCACCGCACTAAAAGAACTACGGAAACTTCGCAATGGCGGCGGAGATTAAGGCGCTATTTACATACCATCATATTTATCTCCATGCGGATCCTGAGAAAGATGTTCAAGTGCTCCGTGTTGAGCAGAGGATATTGAATTTTGTTAAGCTGTGTGCTATACTATTAAAGCATTAGCTTCAGCACAGTGCACAGCTTGTTTTCAAAAAATGAAGCCGTCTTACACCAGCTTACTCCACGGCTTACGCCATTAGATTTTCCGCTATCTGAATTAGGCGTAACTGAGCTTACCCCAGCTTCAAACGAGTAGATGCCGGTGGGGACTTATAGACGCTAAGGGGAACTTACCTAAGGCTAGTCACGATAATCTCAACCATGAAGTCTTTGGACAAATAAATCACCACAAAACAGGGGCACCCTTTTTAGGGCGCCCTTTTGTGTTACTTGACCATCATCTTAATGAGCGGTGGATTTAGGCAGCAAAGCATATTCCATTGAATGACAAAAAGGAGCAGTAACTATGGCATCGGATCGTGGGTATTTGGAATTTATATTGGAGCAGCTGGCTGAGCTGGACGGGGTGCGCGCCCGGGCGATGATGGGGGAGTACATTCTCTATTATCGGGACAGGGTGATCGGCGGGATCTATGACGATCGCCTGCTGGTAAAGTCCACCCCCGGCGCCGCAGCCTATATGCCGTCGGCCACGGAAGAACTGCCGTATCCCGGCGCTAAGCCTATGCTGCTGGTGGACAATGTAGACGACCGAGTGTATCTTTGCGGCCTGTTTGATGCCATGGTGAACGACCTGCCCGCCCCTCGGACCAGGAAAAAATAGTGTATGATATATGCCGATTTGTTGCATTGCGGCAAATGCGGCATTGGTGAGGAGAAGCGATGAAGCAGCACAGTGGAAATGCAATTTCTGTTTCTGTGATCGGCGGTGCAGATGGTCCTACAAGCATTTTTGTTGCCGGGCCGGGGGAAAAGCGCGCGCTCAAAGCCAGGATCAGGGACAGCATATATAGATCTAAAAGGAAAAGAGCGGAAAAGCGGATCGTGGCTGCGCCCCATTCTCTTGCAGAAACCGTGCAGTACGCAAAAGATAAGTATGGCTTGACCGAAGCGGCTGCCACAGATAGCGACTACATAGAGCAAATGCGGTGCTTAAAAGAAAACCTGGTTTTGCGGCAGAAGCCGGAGCTTTTAGGCTCGCTGGGGGAACTGCCGGAGCCGGATCTTACGGACGAAACTGCCGTGCAGGGGTTTTTGGACCTGCTGGAAGCACGCAGTCGAAAAATCGCCCAACTGCCCGATGATGCGGTTCCTATGGATTTTCATTTGTACAAGATAAAAATGGGCGACGGTCTTCTCCAAATGGGAATCGACTACATTTGGCAGGATCTTAGCCTGTCTTATTCCGGCAATCGGGCGGCTATGCGAAAATTCAAGAAAACAGCCGAGGATTTGTACCGCTTTTACGGCGTCAGCGCAGCGGATATACAAAATCATTCTGCCAGGTACACGGCACTGGTCGGCGCGTTGTGTTCGTGACCGCGGCCGGCCGGCGCTTGAAAAGCAGCAAAAACGCAGTATAATAAAAGCGGTGAATCCCTCCGGGGTTTCTTAGTAGAAAGGAAGCGAAACAGGTATGGAGCAAGAGCGTTATTCTGTTCTATTCAGCAGTCAAACCGGCAACACAAAAATATTGGCGCAGGCCATTGCACAAGCGCTGCCGGCAGCGGACTGCGACTATTTTGGAGATTACCAAGGCCGTGTGCCGTCGTCGCCGGTATTGTTTGTCGGCTTTTGGACCGATAAGGGTACGGCAGATGCCGCCACCTTGGAATTGTTGAAAACCGTAAAGAACAAAAAGATTTTTTTGTTTGGTACCGCCGGATTTGGCGGAAGTACTGCGTATTTTCAAAAAATTCTGTTGCGCGTGCAGGAAAATTTGGATGCCGGCAATCAAGTGATTGGCACATTTATGTGCCAAGGCAAAATGCCCTTGTCCGTGCGGCAACGGTATGAGAAAATGAAAGAACAACCGAATCCGGCTCCTAATTTGGATATGCTGATTGCCAATTTTGACCGTGCATTGACCCATCCGGATGAGCAGGATCTGCAACGGTTGCAAGAGGCTGTCTGCGCTGTACAAATGTAAATAGCCATAATAAAAACCGCTTACTGTGTATCACAACAGCAAGCGGTTTTTTGTGCAGTAAAAAGACTTCAGAAAAGCAGTTCCAGACCCATTGCAATCATCCAAATATAGGCACAGGTTTTGGGAATCATCAACAGACCGACCTTAGGGTGTTTCTTACTCATCAAGGTAACCGGAAGATAGCAGCCGAAGGAAATGAGAATGGCAGCTACCATACGGGTCAGGTGATAATCGTGGGCATTGCCGGACAGGGCGTACAGAAGGATGACGCCGATACCGGTTACGGCAAATACCGTGTTGCGGATAATGGACAGCTTTTGATTGCCGTTATCCGAGCACCAACGGTTTTGGGGCAGCAGGCACACGATAATACGCACCAATGCGGATACCCAAATGATGATTTCCAATGCGGCGGGAATTTGCATTTCCGGGAATGTATTTTTCCAAATATACATCAGCAGAATGTAAAAAACGGTCATCGTGACAGAGGAAATCTGCAACCCCATACCCAGCTGCTTTTTTATTTTGTCGCTGCTGCCACGGAATGCACGAATCACACGAGGGACCAAGTGGAATGCGTCGCCGCCGCATAAGGTCAAGGTGAGAATGCCATACAACACAAATAAGCTGTTTCCCTTAGAAAAAACAAAGAACAAAACGGCTGCAATCAAGTCAAACAGCAGATAGCCGATGTCAAAAACAGCCTCCATAATGTCCGGCACACGAGGTTTATATCCATTGTTTTTCATTTTATTAAAACTCCTTTTTCATCAGCTTATGGTAGATGATGTGATTTTTCAAAAATAAGATGCCGGCAGACGCCAGCGCACACCCGAGACCGGTATAAAAGAATGCAATAAATGTGTCCGGGAATATGCCTGCCGCACGCAAACCGACGCCGCCGCCCATCATACAGGCCATCATCAAATACGCTTTTAAGTCAAAAAAGTGCCAAAAGGGGCGGTCGCCCTCATAGCCTAAAATTCGCTTGGTGTGCTTTTTGCTCATTCTACTTGTTTTGCTGCAAATACGCTTCTGCGTTGTTACATATTTGGTCAAATACGCTTTTAAATACAGCGATTTCTTCTTGTGAAATGCCTGCCAGTGCATGCTTTGCAAATTCCTTTTGAATGGCAATGCCGTCGGCAAGAATCGGCTGTGCGTCAGCCGTTAAATGCAGTTCAATATGCTTTTTATTGGTTGCGCTTTGCTGCCGTTCTACCAATCCGCGTTGTTCCAGCTGCTTTAGAGAAGTGGATACATGGGACTTGGTGTACTTGCAAATCCGTACCAAGCTTGCAGCGGTATTGCATTCCGGATTGCTGTGCAAAAACATCAGAATGTCACATTCCATTTGTGTTAATTCATATTTGTTGCAAATGGTACGCATCAGGGATTCATAGCAGCAGGTGATGGTCTTGTGCCGATCTCGAAAATATATAGGAACAGCCCCTCTCGTATGTTCTATTTAGAACGATGGTGGGAGAATTGTACCACGGTACAGACCGTTTGTCAACAAGAATATGCAAATTCGTTTGTTTGGCTGGCATTGAAAATAGCAGCGGGCTGTGGTATACTGTGCATTGTAAACGATGTAAGATCGATAAGGTGGGCGTAAGCATGCAACCAAAGGAATTAGAGCAATGGATAGGTACACAGTACCGCGTTTCGGCAGAATATCCCTGGGCGGTCAGTCCGGAGAATGCTGTGTTTCGTCATCGCGAAAACAAGAAGTGGTTTGCGCTGCTGCTTCATGTCGCCGGGGATAAATTAGGATGCCCGGGTACAGCTCCGGTATGGATCCTGAATGTAAAATGCGACCCATTGATGATCGGATCCTTGTGCAGTATGGAGGGTATTTATCCTGCGTACCATATGAATAAAATCCACTGGATCTCCATTGCGATGGACGATCGTGTGCCGCGTGTGCTGGTGCAGGATTTGCTGGACCAAAGCTATGCTTCCACTGCTTCTGCGCCAAGACGGCAAAAAAGGCGGTAAAAAGGAACGCTTTTGCCACAGAATTTGGCACGCAAGTACGGCAAGAACCCGGCACAGATTTTGCTGCGCTGGAATGTGCAGCAGGGGATCATTCCCATTTCCAAGTCCAAGAACCCGGCGGAGAATATTGCCGTGTTTGATTTCGCGCCGGAGGGGGAGAATATGGCGGCGCTGGGCGGTATGAATCAAAACCGTCGTACCGGCCACGATCGCTGATCTTTGATTTTTGATCAAGCTGAAAAAGCGTGCTGCACCGGGGTGTGCGGCGCGCTTTTTGCTGCCCCGGCAGGGCTTGACTACCGGACGAAAAATGAGTATAATAAAGCGAATACCATATTAGTATTTTATATATAGCACATAGGAGTGAAATTATGCGTTCTGATTTGATCAAAGAGGGACCCAGCAGAGCCCCCCATCGTTCGTTACTGCGTGCACTGGGTATTGATGATCTGGAGATGAAGCGGCCGTTCGTTGCCGTGGTGAACTCCAAGAGCGACTACATTCCCGGCCACATGCACTTGGACAAGATCGCCGAGCAGGTGAAGGCGGGTATCCGCAACGCCGGCGGCGTGCCTTTTGAATTTAACACCATCGGCGTATGCGACGGTATCGCCATGAATCACAAGGGTATGAAGTATTCTCTGTGCTCCCGTGAGCTGATCGCTGACAGTATTGAGGTGATGCTCACCGCGCACCCGCTGGACGCCATTGTGTTTATCCCCAATTGTGACAAGATCGTGCCCGGTATGCTGCTGGCTGCCTGCCGACTGAACCTGCCCTGTATCTTCATCAGCGGCGGTCCCATGCTGCCCGGCAAGAGCGCCGTCACCGGCGGGCGTATCGGCCTGTCCGAGCAGTTTGAGTATGTGGGCGCCAATGCCGTGGGTAAAATGAGCGACCAGATTTTGGAGAGCTGTGCCTATACCGCCTGCCCCACTTGCGGCAGCTGCTCCGGTATGTATACCGCCAATTCCATGAACTGCCTGACGGAGACCATCGGCATGTCCCTGCCCGGCTCCGGTACCATTCCGGCTGTAATGAGCGCTCGTCTGCGCCTGGCGAAAGAGGCCGGTGAGCGGGTGATGGATCTGCTGAAAGAGGACATTAAGCCCTCGGATATTATTACGGAGAAAGCCATTGAGAACGCCATGCGCACAGATATGGCCATCGGCTGCTCCACCAACACCATTTTGCATTTGACGGCCATTGCCCATGCGGCAGGCCATGATATTGACCTGGCCCGGCTGGACGCTTACGGCAGAAAGACCCCCCAGATCTGCAAGCTGAATCCGGCCTCCTCCGTGTTTATTACGGATCTGAACGATGTGGGCGGTATTCCCGCAGTGATGAAAGAGCTGGCCAAGGGCGGTATGATCAATACCGATTGCCTGACCGTCAGCGGCACGGTACAGGATCGACTGGACGCTGCGCCGGACGCCGACGGTGAGATTATTCACACCCTGGAGGCACCGTTCTCTGCAGACGGCGGTATCGCTGTGCTGACCGGCAACCTGGCAGAAGACGGCGCTGTGGTGAAGAAGGGCGCTGTTGCACCGGAGATGATGCAGCACAAAGGCCCGGCCAAGTGCTATAATTCCGAAGAAGAGGCCATTGCGGCCATTACCGGCGGCAAAGTGGTTGCCGGTGATGTGGTAGTCATTCGTTATGAAGGACCCAAGGGCGGCCCCGGTATGCGTGAGATGCTGTCTCCCACCTCTGCCATTATCGGCATGGGGCTTGGTTCCTCGGTTGCACTGCTGACGGATGGCCGGTTCTCCGGTGCCACCCGCGGCGCTTCCATTGGCCATGTGAGTCCGGAGGCGGCTATGGGCGGTACTATCGCTTTGGTACAGGACGGCGATATGATCGAGATTGATATTCCTGCGCGCGTGCTGCGGGTAGATGTGTCCGATGCGGAGTTGGAGCGGCGTAAGGCCACCTGGCAGCCGCCGGAGCAGCACCTGACCGGCTACCTGAAGCGGTATGCCCAGCATGTGACCAGCGGCGCCAAGGGCGCAGTGTTTGAGGACTGAGTATGAAAAAAGACGGGACGGCCGGTAAAGGGCGTGCGCTGTTGCGCCACCTGGCGGTGGTGCTGGTGTTTGTGCTGGCAGCCGCGCTGGTGTTTACGCCGATATGGGTGCTGGGTGGGCGCTATGCGGTGTCTGCCGTGCATGATGTGCAGGCCAAGTTGCCCCGGGCAGACAGCGATTTGCAGCTGACGGAGCAGTACGACCCCCAGCCCAATACCTTTGGAATCGTAGAGGGTGCCACGGTGACCGGCGGTATGCACTTCGGTCGGCTGGAATGCAGCCAAATTGGGCTGGATTGCCCGGTGTATTATGGCGCCAATCGGGTGTGCCTGCGTGCCGGTGCGGCCGCGTCTACGGCCTATGGTTTGCCGGGTTACGGCAAGTCTACCGTTGTCACCGGGTACAATACAACGGTGTTCCGGAACTTGTCACAGCTGAAAAAAGGCGACCTCATCGACTTTTCCACCAACTGGGGGCACTTCTCCTACCGGGTGACGGACCGCCAGGTGCTCACCTCGGACGAATCCGTAGATGTGTCTGTGGTGGACAAGGAGAAGCTGATCCTCTTTTGTACCTATCCCCAGTCGCCCTTTGGCAACTTGGCGGATCAGCGGCTGTATGTGTTTTGTGAAAAGGCCTCCGGCCCAGCTGTGGAGGTGAGCACCGATGATTAAGATCAAAAAGCACGATCGACGCGCTTGTTGCAGTGCGTTTTTGCTGTTTGTTTTTACCGGCGTGCTGACCCTGTCTGTGTTGGTGGGTGCGCTTTTTGGCAACCCGGCGCGTATGGTGCGCAGCCTTGGCGGCGATACTTATGTGGACGGCCTTTATACGGAGGTCCACCAGTATGCGGCGGATCTTTGTCTGGAGTACGGGCTGGACACGGCTGTGGCAGACGCAGTCACCAAGGACGGCGTGCGCACGGCGGTGCAGACCTATGCGGGGGTTATGTTAAAAAGCAAGGATCGCTCGGCCAAGCTGGCGCCGGCGCTCCAAGAGTTGCGTACCGCATTAGAAACGGCGGCAGCCAAGGCAGCTCCCGGCGCCACTACGGCGCAGGTGCAGGACTTTGGCAAGGCATTTACCGATTATATGGGTGGCCGTATGGCGCTGGTTTTTGCGGCGGATCTGCAAAGCTTTGTAAATCTGAGTATGCGAGCCTCTGTGGCAGGGGGTGTGATCGCCTGCTGCGGCGTGGCACTGGCGGTATGGCTGTTGAGGCGCAGCGGCGCTGCCAAGCGGCTCCAGCGCCTGCTGGCGGCAGACGGTATCTGTGCCGCCGGACTGGTGACGGTGCTATGCGCTGTGATCATGCTGGTGCTGCTGCACCAAAAAAACCTGTATATTTTTCCCGCGTATCTTTGTGCGGCTGCTACTCGGTATATGATCGACTGGCTGTATATGTGCCTGGGTGCCGGCGGACTGCTGCTGGCGATTTCCGGGATTGTGGCCTTTGCACGCAAGGGCAAGAACTGTAAAGGATGAACCGTATGGACAACGATGTAGTCATTTCTGTTGAAAATGTGACCATGGCCTTTAACCTGAATAAGGAAAAGGTGGACAACTTAAAGGAATATGTGATCAAGCTGTTAAGGCGTCAGCTGGAATTCAAGAAGTTTTATGCCTTGCAGGACATTAACTTCCAGGTGCGCCGGGGCCAGCATTTGGGCATTTTGGGCCTGAACGGTGCCGGTAAATCCACGCTGCTCAAGACCATTGTAGGCGTATACAAGCCTACGGAGGGCACTGTGAAAAAGAAGGGCGTGATTGCGCCTTTGCTGGAGCTGGGCGCCGGCTTTGACCCCAACTACACCGGTAAGGAAAATATTTTCCTGTACGGTGCCATTCTGGGCTACAACCGAGAGTATTTGGAGAGAAAATATGACGAGATTGTGGCATTCTCCGAGCTGGGCAAGTTTATTGACGTGCCGCTGAAGAACTATTCTTCCGGTATGAAAGCCCGCTTGGGCTTTTCCATTGCCACGGCCGTGGAGCCGGATATTCTGATTTTGGATGAGGTGCTGTCCGTAGGCGACGCCCGCTTCCGCAAAAAGAGTTTGGCTAAGGTCCAGTCTATGTTTGATCAGGGCGTGACCGTGCTGTTTGTGTCTCATAATATTCAGCAGGTGAAGGCCATTTGCGACACAGCCATTTTGCTGGAGAAAGGGCATATTATTGCCTCCGGCGATGTGGATACCGTGGCTGCCGTGTATGAGGAAAAATCCGGCAAAAAGAAATAAGGATTAAAATGTTAAAGGCGGGTACTCCCCGCCTTTTTTATGTTCTAAAAAAACGATTGACAAATTATTTACAATGTGCTTAAATGTTATTGAAGATAGAAGTTTGGAAACAAATGCAGACAGAATGATAAATGATACATTAAAATCGAGATTGATAATTGCAAAGGCGCCGAATAATTGTCAAGTGCGTTAGCCAATCGATTACCCAATAAATAGGCAGGAGGTGTTTCCGATGTTCAAAGCATTCCTTTATTCGTAAGCAGACAAGAGCAATATAAAAAAGAACGAAAATTATTATGAGTAAAAGAATGGTAAGCTTGTTTTTATCCGCTGTAATGTTCGTCGTTTGTTCTTTTGGTGCTACCGCCACCTACGCAGCCGAAAATATTGAATCTGCCATAATTGATGGCAAGGAATATAGATGCGAATCTAGGATTGTGGATGATAAAGAATATATGTACATTACTAACATCACGGATGAAATAACGGATGTTGTGTATTATGATGTTTGTTCTGGTATAATATTTCTCAACGGCAAACCGGTTGCTTATGTTGAGAATGCTGTGAGCTTTCCAGATGAAAAATCAATTGAGAGTGTATCGCCATTAGCTACCACTGGTTGGCGTTATCACGATACATCAAATCATCGTATTTCGTGGGCTCGAGGTGTGGCAGCTGCGACATTAGCGGGTATCATTGCTGCGGTTATCCCGAGTACAGGGTGGCTTTCAGTATTGACTAAAATCGGTGCGACAGCCTTGAGCGCTGTATCTGCGGCGTGCATTGGAGGAAATGTAAAATGTGTTGCATATACGCAGGTGTTAGCGAGCGGTAAGGTACAATGTCGATATGACTGGACATTTAGGCCAAGCTCCGGAGAAAGTTGTGGTCCGTATAGTTCGTATAAATTATAGTAATGTTGGTACTGAATAGGAGAACGGAAGCAAATGAACAAAAAACAATTCTACATTCTAACCACTTGCTGTCTGGTGGCTTTGCTGGTCCTCTTTGAGGTCGTATTGTTCATTGCCTTTGGCGGAGAGCGGTTGGAGCAAAGCGGATGGGTCAAGTGGCTTTGTGCCGGTGCACCGGTTTTGATCGTCCTGCTGTCCTTTTTGCGGGACTATATCATAAAAGTGAAGTTTGGCGGCTCAAAAGAATAACACACAAAAGTACCCCGTGCGGTTTGGAACTGCACGGGGCGTTTTGTTATGTTTATTATTTCACTTTAACAGACTTGGTGGCGCTCCAGGCGGAGTAGACTTTTTTCTTGCCCTCGGTGCGGTAGGAACGCATACGCACATAGTAGGTGGTCTTGGTCCGGTAGGTGGAGAAGGTCTTGGAGGTGGCGCTATTCTTTACCGTAAAGTCCAGAAAATTCTGCTTAAAGTTCTTGGTGGTGGAGTATTGCACCTGGTAGCCGCTGCACGCGACTTTGCCCCACTTAATCGTGATTTTCTTAGACTTAGGCGAGGTGGCGGAGCTGATCTTTGGGGTGGCGGTCAGTGTTTTGGTGCTGACCTTGCTGCTTTTGGCGCCGGTCTTGGTGCTGCTGTCTGTGGTGTACGCTGCCACCTGGAAGGTGTAGGCGGTGTTGGCATTCAGCTTGCTGACGGTGCCGGTAGTTTTGTTACCTTTGATCGTAGCTACCTTAGTTGTTTTTTTGGATTTGGTGTCGTAGCGATAGATATAGTAGCCGTCGGCACCGGCCTTTTTGCTCCACTGGAGAGCCACAGAGGCCGCAGAACGGCTTTTTACCTTAGCACCGCTGACTTTACCGGGTAGGCAGTGTTTGGTGTTGTAGGCGCTGTAAGGGCCGTATTTGCCTTTTACATAGGCTCGCACCCGCACGGCGTACTCCTCGGTATCTGTCAGGTTGTGCAGGGTGGCGCTGGTGCCGGTGACGGTTTTGGAGAAGTTGGTACCCTTGGTTTTGTTGGTAATGTCGATATAGTATTTGTTGGCGCCGGATACCTTGTTCCACTTGTATGTTAAGTTGGTCTGGGTGCGCCCGGTCAGAGTCAGTCCGGTGACCCGGTTCTTGGCTGCTGTGGTGGTCGTGGTGCTGCCGGAGGTAGAAGTGGAAATGTGGTTCACATTTGCGGTGGAAGCGGGCATACCGCTGTACACGGGAATAATAAAGGTCTTGGCCGTGTCCAGAATTTTAGCCGATTTATAGGCGTTATAGGTTGTAACAGACTCAGAAGCCGCCGCCTGTACATTGGCCATATATTCGTGGCTGTGCTTCTCTGCCGTGCCGGGGGCTACATTGAACTTTTGCAGATAGCCGGTGTTTTGGGTTTTGGAGAAGCCGTTTGCTATGTATGTTGCGCCGTTGTAAATGGACTTGTAGGGATTGCTCCAGGGACGGCCGTAGTTAAAGTACTTGGTGCGGCAGACACTTTTGGGCACATAGCCGGAGATGCCGGTGGCGTAGCTGCCACCGTTATCTGTGTACAGGCGCACTCGGTAGTAGTTGCCCGCATTGGCGCGCCATACCATATACTGACCCTTTTTAGCCTCGGTCTTGGTGCCGCTGACCTTGCCGTTTTTATAGTCAGAGTAAATGGTGGCGTTCTTCTCCAGGCGCAGATACCCGGCAGCCCATTCCAGCCCGTCCATCGCGCCGCTGTAAGCGCCGATATTGTAGTAGTTGTAAATGCCGATAAACGGCGCACGGTTGCCGCTGGCGCCGCCGGTGGTGGCTTTGGTACTGCCCACCTCCTGTACGATTTTGGAGGCCAGATAATAGGCGCTCATACCGCTGTTTTTTGCGGCGGCCAAAATCGCGTCGGAATACTTGGTCTTGCTGTCGTAGTTTTTGCGGGTCTTGCCGTCGGTGGTCAGGTAGTTGATCAGGGAATTGTGCATCCAGGTGGGGGAGAAAATGGTCTCCACCCCGGCTTTGGTCTGCTTGGCATTATATGCGGTGGATTCAAACTGGAAAATATGCTTCTCATCCAAGAAGTTGCGGGGATCCATATAATGCATCACTGCGTTTTGAGAGGCAGAGTACCAGCTGGAGCCTTCCTGGGGCTTGTTCTTGCAGGAGGCGCAGCTGCAGTAATAGGCGGCCGACAGAGAAGACTGACGCTCAATCAGTTGCTTAGAGTGAGGGGAGCGCTCTGCTTTAACGGCAGCGGTGAAATTCAGTCCGGTCTTCAGCGGCTGAAAATCCCATTTGGGATACTTATTGTGCAGGCTTACCAGCTTGCTGATATAGCTTTCCGGGAAGCCTTTGTCCCGTAACTGGTCGGCATAACTCTTGGCAAAGGCAGTTGTCGGCAATATTGTTAAAGTGGTCATTAACAGACAAATTGCCAAAAAAAGGCTAATCGTTTTTTTTGTCATTCTGGTCGTCACCGTTCCTTAAATTTTTGGCGGTATTATGCGCTTTTTCGCTTTATTTTGCTTTATAATATCATTTCAACACGGCTTTGTCAATTTTTTGTAACCGGAAAATGTTGGCGAAACCCTTGACAAATTCGGAAAATTTGTGTAAACTTGTCACGCTGTGAAAAAAGAACACGGCCCATATCGAATAACAATCAAAATAATCACCCAATGACCAAGACCGAGAGAGAGGAGAGCGGGAAGCGATTATGAACAACGCAACAAAACAACAAAATTCCAGCAATGCGAGAGAGGGCAACGGCCTGCCGGCCATGCTGACTCGTCTGCGTGAGAACGCAGGTATGACCCAAGAGGAGGCCTCTAAGCTATTTGAAGTAAATCGCAGCACTTATGCGTATTATGAGACTGGAAAGAGCCACCCCAAATACCCCCTGCTGTGTAAGATGGCCCATGCCTACGAGGTGAGCACGGACTACCTGCTGGGCATGAAAAGCGCTGCAAGCAACACCGCAGATACGCTGCATGATGCAGGCGTGGCTTACGATGCCAATAACGAGCAGCCCTCCAGCTATTTGAAGGGCCAGATCAATGACGGTATTGCCGAGCTCAGTAATGTAGAGCGTATGGTACTGTTTCGTCTGCGGATTATGGACAAAGAGGATCAGAATGGTATCCTCAACTTTATCAACTGCTTGGGCGAGTTGAACAAAGAGGAGTGGGAGACCCTGTTCCGCCTGTGCGTGATAGACAAAGAGAATCAGAAGAAAGTCCTTGACTTTATCAAGAGTCTGTAAGCAGGCGATCCAACACAAAGAGAGAGCCACAGAGACCGGTAACGGTTTTTGTGGCTCTCTCTTTGTTTAGACTTGCAGACCGTATAGTGCGCGGGCGTTCTCTGCCGTTTGGCGCAGCACAGCCTGGGCAGACAGTCCCAGCACCTGCCCAATGCGTGCGGCAATGTGAGGGATCAGAGCAGAGTTATTGCGCTGCCCGCGGCAAGGCTCCGGCGCCAGGTAAGGACAGTCCGTTTCCAACACCAGGCGTTCTAAGGGGATCGTTTCCACCACCTCCAGCGCTTTGCGGGCGTTCTTAAAGGTGGCCACACCGTTCAGGCCGATGTACATGCCCAGTTTGATGATCTCCTTTGCCATTTCCTTGCTGCCGGAGAAACAGTGCACCACGCCTTTGGGCTGCGAGGCTTGCAGCAGCTCCAGCGTGTCACCATGGGCTTCCCGGTCGTGTACGATAATGGGTTTGTCCACTTCCTTTGCCAGCTGGATCTGACGGCGGAAAAAGGCCATTTGCGTGTCTTTGCCGCTGGCCATCCAGTGGTAGTCCAAGCCGATCTCGCCAACCGCCACGCACTTGGGGTCCGCCAGCAGCGGCCGTAGCCGCTCTATGTCCTCTAAATCGGCGCCTTCCAAATTCTCCGGATGGAACCCGGCGGCAAAGTAAAACCAGGGATATTGGCGGCTCAGCGCCTGATTTTGCAGGGAGGAGGGCAGATCACAGCCGCAGCTGACCACACCCACCACGCCTTGGTCGGGCAGCCGGTGGAGCAGCTGCTCCCGATCCGGGTCAAATTGAGGATCGTCATAATGGGCGTGGGTGTCAAAAATCGGAGCGTTTTCCATAAATCGAATTCCTTTATAAAAAAGAGCGACCGGTCCGCAGACTGCTCGCTCTTTTGTGTTTGTTTAGCGAATCTTGGTGCCGGCGGGCATACCGTCCACAAACAGCACCTGCACATCATGATCGCCTACATCGCCGGCCAGAAGCATACCGTTGCTCATCTCGCCGCACAGCTTGGCAGGCTTTAAGTTGGCTACGATTACCACTTTTTTGCCGATCAGGTCCTCCGGCTTGTACCAGGGGGCAATGCCGCTGACGATCTGACGGCTGCCGTCGCCGTCATTCACTTGCAGCTTTAGCAACTTCTTTGCCCGCTTAATGGGTTCGCAGTCGGTGATCTCTGCCACGCGCAGCTCTACCTTGCTAAAGTCGTCAAAGGCAATCTGCGCCACACCGGGCACCTCTGCCTTAGGCTGCTGGGCAGCGATGGCCTTCTCCATTTGGGCTTTAATTAAGGCGTTCAGTTCGTCGATCTCCTTGTCTGTGTCAATGCGGGGGAACAGAGCATCGCCCTTGTGCACCGTTACATTGGCAGGGAGCACGCCGAATTTGGCAGCGTTCTCATAGGTGATCAGGTTCTCGGTAGCGCCGATCTGCGCCCAGGCCTTGGGCATGGAGGTGGGCATAAAGCAGGACAGCAGGGTGGAGGTGATCCGGATCACCTCCAGCAGGTTGTACAGCACGCTGGCCAGCCGAGCCTTGCGGCTCTCGTCCTTGCCCAGGATCCAGGGGGTGGTTTCGTCAATATACTTGTTGGCTCTGGAGATCACTTTGAAGATCTCTGCCAGGGCGTTGTTCAGCTGGGTCTGGTCCATGTAGGCAGCCACTTTATCCCGCAGCTCCAGTGCCGGGTCCATGAGAGAGGCGTCCAGTTCTTCGTCTGCTTCTCTGCATTCCGGCAAGGTGCCGCCAAAGTATTTCTCTGCCATAGCCACGGTGCGGGACACCAGGTTGCCCAGATCGTTCGCTAAGTCCGCGTTAATGCGGTTGATCATAATTTCGTTAGAAAAAGAGCTGTCTGCGCCTAGCGCCATCTCTCGCAGAATGTGGTAGCGAATGGCGTCTGCGCCGTAGCGCTCGCCCAGCACCAGCGGGTCTACCACATTGCCGATGGATTTGCTCATTTTTTGGCCGTTAAAAGTGATCCAGCCGTGTACTGCCAAGTGTTTGGGCAGCGGCAGATCCAGTGCCATCAGCATGGCGGGCCAAATAATGGCGTGGAAGCGCATAATATCTTTAGCCACCATGTGCACATCAGCGGGCCAATAGCGGTCAAAGTCGTCATATTTGTCATTCAGGTAGCCCAGGGCGCTGATGTAGTTGGAGAGCGCGTCTACCCACACATAAACCACATGACCCGGATCAAAGGTGACGGGAATGCCCCAGGTGAAGGAAGTGCGGGACACGCACAGATCTTCCAAACCGGGCTTGATAAAGTTGTTGACCAACTCTACCGCGCGGCTCTTAGGCTGTAAATAATCCGTCTCCAACAGCAGCTTTTCGATCCGGTCGGCAAAGGGGGACAGCTTAAAGAAATAGGCTTCCTCGGAGGCCTCAGTGACCGCACGGCCACATTCCGGGCACTTGCCGTCCACCAGCTGGCTTTCCGTCCAAAAGCTCTCGCAGGGGGTGCAGTATTTGCCTTTGTACTCGCCCTTGTAAATATAGCCCCGGTCGTACAGCTCCTTAAAGATCTTCTGTACCGTCTCTATATGGTAATCGTCGGTGGTGCGAATGTAGCGGTCATAGCTGATGTTCATGTAGGACCACAGCTTCTTAAAGATAGCTACGATCTCGTCCACATACGCCTTGGGGGTCACGCCTTTCTCGGCGGCCTTTTGCTCAATTTTCAGACCGTGCTCGTCCGTACCGGTGAGAAAGAGCACATCATACCCCTGCATGCGCCGAAAGCGGGCGATGGAGTCGCAGGCTACGGTGGTGTAGCAGTGCCCGATGTGGGGATTGCCGGAGGGGTAGTAAATGGGCGTGGTGATATAAAACTTTTCCTTATCCATAGGAGCCTCCTTATACAAATACATTGAAGTTGGCCGTCGCGCCGTCCTTGGTGCGGGTTTCTACCGCATCGCCGGTCTGCATATTGACTTTGACGGAGGCGTACTTCTTCTTGTTTTTATAAACGGCAAAATAGTAGTTGTTGCCCTCAGACACGGTGCCGTCCACATCGTAGCCCTTGCCGTAGTAGTTGGTCAGGGCGTCCAGTGCCTGGTTGACGGTGTAGGCGTTGCCGCTGTCCTCTTTTGCCTTTTTGGTGGTGGTTTCTGCCGGTTTTGTAGTGGTGTCGGTAGAAGCATTTGTGGTGCTCTCCGGCACCGTGGTGTCTGCCGCAGTGGCAGCGGGCCGGGTTGCGACCGTGGCGGGCTGGGTGGTCTCCTCCGGGGCAGCCTTGGTGCAGCCAAACAGCCCGGCGGCGGTAACGCAGCACAGACCCAGCGCCAGCGCTGCTTTGATCCCTTTATTCATACTCAATCACCTGATTTCAGAATGTTACAGCAGGGAAGCGGCGCCCCGATCCAGCATCAGCGTTACATCTGTATGGAACTGCAACACAGAGGCGGGGCATTCCGGGGTTACATTGCCGGAGATCACCTGCTTGATGGCTTTGGCCTTGTGCTCGCCCAGGGCGATGATCAGAATGCGCTTGGCCTGCATAATGGAGCCTATGCCCATGGTCAGTGCTTGGGTGGGCACCTCCTCAATGGTGTTAAAGAAGCGGCTGTTGTCCTGAATGGTGCTCTCCTTAAGGGACACCACATGGGTCCACCGCTGGAAGGAGTCGCTGGGCTCGTTAAAGGCAATGTGACCGTTGGAGCCGATACCCAGCAGCTGAATATCAATGCCGCCGGCAGCGCGAATGCTCTCCTCGTACTGCTTGCACTCGGCATCTAAGTCCGCTGCGTTGCCGTCCAAAAAGTGAATGCGCTCCTTCGGGATATTGATGTGGTCAAACAGATTTTCGTGCATAAAGGAGTGGTAGGAATTTTTGTCTTCCACATCCAGCTTGCAGTATTCGTCCAGGTTAAAAGTGGTCACTTTGGAGAAGTCCACGGCACCCTGCTCGTACAGGCGGATCATGTGGTTGTAGGGCTTCAGCGGTGTGGAGCCGGTGGCCAGACCCAGTACGGAGTTGGGCTTTGCCAGCACCTGGCCGCACATATAGTTACCGGCTGCAATGCCGATCTGTTCTTCCGTGTCGTAAATCAATACATTCATGTTGTTTCCTCACTCTTAATTTTAAGAATATGTCCTATATTATATACGATTTGGCGGCAATGTCAATTCTTGTCGTGCTTTTTGGCACGATAGCGCAGCCAAAGCCACAGCCACAGCAGCACCCCGGCACACAGCAGTCCAAGAGCCGCACCTGCGGTGTCAATCGCCCAGTCTGCCGCCTGGCAGGAACGCCCGGGCACAAAGCGCTGGTGCACCTCGTCGGTGATCGCATACAGACTGGCAATGGGCAGGCTGACGGCCGTGTACCGGCGTCCCCAGGTGGCTGCGCAGGCAAAGCTCAGCAGCAGGCACAGCCCGGTGTATTCCAAAAAGTGTGCGGATTTGCGCACCAAAAAGTCTGTGAGCCGACCATCGCCCAGCAGGCGGGTGAGCCAGGCCAGTACAGCGCCGCTCTCGCGGCTGGATTGGTCCGCTGTGCGGGAGGACAGGTAGAAGATTACACCCATACACACCACGCTGAGCACCCAAAAGCCCATAGCGTACCGCTTATTATGCTCTGCTTGCTTCAACAAAGGAGACCCTCCCGCTGCCCGGGTGGAACTGAACGCCGCTGACGCCTCCAGCCATCACATAGTAGGCAGACTCATAGAATACCGGTAGAACGGCGCCGGTTTGGATCAGCGCCTGCTCGCAGGCTCGGCATGCGGCGGTGGCCGTGCCGGCCGTGGCGTTCTTGGCCACTGTCAGCGCCCGTTCAATTTTATCGCTTTGCAGCTTCATATAGTTGGTGGAGAGTAGGTTGGACAGAAAGGTCACCGGGCTTTGGCTGGCGGCCTCCATAGGGTACAAGGCAATGTCGTAGGTGCCTGCGGCCATCTGGCTCTCCATCTCCGCTTTGGTCATGGTTTCGATCTTTAGGGAAAAGGCAATGCCGGTGCCGTTGCCGTAGGTGGTCACGGTGCCCAAGCTGCTTTGCACCCCCTGTACCAGCGCCTTGGCGTAAGCGTCCATCTCCGGGGTGGTAATGACTGTCAGCGCTACGGTGGTCAGCCCGGTCTCCTCCAACCCGGCTTTCCACAGGGTTTGGGCGCGGGCAGCATCCCTGGCAGGCACCAGGCTGCTTTTAGCGGTGGTCACATTCCCGCCGTCCACCGTGGTACTAGGCGGGGTAATGCCGGTGGACGCCTGCAGATACTTGCTGTTTTTTGTATCTGCCGGGGACAGGCTCAGGCAGATGGCTCGGCGCATTTTTTCATTGGATAGGCTGCCTTGGTTGGTGTTAAGCAAAAACGCCCAGGTGGTGTTGGCATAGGGGATAGCGGTCAGGTCGTCCTTCTTTTTCAGGGCGCCGTACTCACTGCCGGTGAGAAAGGCGGCGTCGTAGTAGCCGCTTTCCAATTTCTCCGGTACCTTGCTGTTTTCGTCCTTGATATTCAGGGTGATGTTGTCCACCTTCGTGGGGTTGGCGCCCTTGTATTCTTCATTTTTGTTCAAGGTATAAGAGGTGTCCAGTTGATTCTTTACATAAAATTGGCCGTTAAAGAGAGAATACTCCGTGCCCAGGCCGTAGCGGCCCTTGGTGGCGGTAAAGAATTCTTTATTGCAGGGCATGGCTGCAGCGCCGGACAGGGTAGAAAAGAACCCGGCGTCCGGGGTGCGTAGGGTGATCACCAAGGTGTAATCGTCCGTGGCCTTTACTTGCAGCGCAGAGGCGCTCTTCTGTTTGGTGTACACCTGCTGCGCACCGGCAATGCCGGACAGGGCAGGATACAGGGGACAGGCGGTTTGGGGCGATACGGCGCGCTGAAGCGCAAAAACAAAATCATGGGCGGTAATGTCCGGGTCCCAGTTTTTGCCCATACGCTCGGTTACCGCGTCCGTCAGATGCCACTTTAGTCCCTGGCGCAGATGGAAGGTGTAGGTCTTTTGGTCGGTGCTCACTGTCCAGTCCACAGCCACAGCCGGTTTGACCGTGCCGTTGTCCTCCACACGCACCAGCCCCTCATAGCAGTTCTCCGCGATCAGGTATTCATCCTGGGTGGCAGCCACCTGAGGGTCAAAGCTGGTGATATTGCCGGTGATGGGGTAGATAATATCCAGCTGCTTGTTCCGTCCGCCGCAACCGGCAAACAGGGTGCACACCAAAGCGGCGCACAGCAGCAGAGAGAAGATACGCTTACAGTTTTGTTTCATGGTTCGCTCCAGTTGATTTTCTTGCCGTCTATTATACCATAAGGGGAGAGAAGAAATCAATTTTTAGCGCTCCGATTTGTAGAATTTTTTGAAAAAATCTTGTGCAAAGTGACGAAAAACAAGAAGCACACGGTGGCGTGTATCAAAAAGTTTTTCATTTTGTGGAATTTATATAAAAATAATTGTTGACTTTCCGGGCTTGTTCGTCTATATTATATGCACGATTAAAATGGAAATTTATGCGCACGAGTATATGCGCGCCCCTGCCGGGCCGTGCGAAAAACTTTAGGCCCGCGGCAGCGGATCGGCGCAGGATTTCGACTTTTTTCTGAGAAAAAAAGATTGGAGTGACCCCTTTTATGTTGAACGTGAAAGACGTGCAGCTCGGCACCACAACACGAAAGAGTTTTGCAAAGATCAATGAAGTGATGCAAATGCCCAACCTCATTGAAGTGCAGAAGAAATCGTATCAGTGGTTCCTGGATGAAGGTTTGGAAGAGGTGTTCCGCGACATTGGTTCCATCACGGATTATACAGGCAATCTGGTGCTGGACTTTATCGACTACACCATGGACGAGGACCCCAAGTACACCATTGCCCAGTGTAAGGCAAGGGATGTGACTTACGCCAAACCGCTGAAGGTCCGTGCCCGCTTGCAGAACAAAGAGACCGGTGAGGTGAAGGAGAACATCATCTTCATGGGCGACTTCCCGCTGATGACGGATGCCGGCACTTTTGTAATCAACGGTGCAGAGCGCTGCATTGTGTCTCAGTTGGTGCGTTCCCCCGGCGTGTATTACCACATGGACCATGACAAGACCGGTAAGGAATTGTATACCAACACCGTGATCCCCAACCGGGGCGCATGGCTGGAGTATGAGACAGACGCCAACGACCTGTTCTATGTGCGCATTGATAAGAACCGCAAGATCTTTATCACCACTTTCCTGCGTGCGTTGGGTCTGGGTCTCGATCATGAGATCATTGACTATTTCGGTGAGGATGAGCGCCTGGTGGCCACCATTGAGAAGGACACCACCAAGAACCAGGAGGAGGCACTCCTGGAGGTGTACAAGCGCCTGCGTCCCGGCGAGCCGCCCACTTTGGAGACGGCACAGGCCCACTTGGACGGCCTGTTCTTTGACCCGCACCGGTACGATCTGTCCCGAGTGGGTCGCTACAAGTATAACAAAAAGCTGGGTATGGCTGACCGCCTGAACGGCCAGATCCTGGCAGAACCGGTGATCTCTCCCCAGGGTGAGTTCCTGGCAGACGCCGGTGAGAAGATCGACAAGATCAAGGCCATGGAGATCGAAGATGCAGGTGTTATGTTTGCATTTGTCGATGTGGACGGCAACAAGGTAAAAGTTGTGTCCAACGGCATGGTCGATATCAAGAAATATGTGGACTTTGACTGCACCCCTCTGGGTATCCGCGAAAAGGTCAGCTATGCTGTGCTGGCAGAGATCCTGGAGAAGTGCGGCGATGATGAAGAGGCACTGAAAGAGGAGATCCGCATTAAGCAGGACGACCTGGTGCCCAAGCACATTACCACAGACGATATTTTTGCTACCGTGTCTTATCTCTGCAACTTGGCTTGCGGTGTAGGCACCACAGACGACATTGACCACCTGGGCAATCGTCGTATCCGCGCGGTAGGCGAGTTGCTGCAAAACCAGTTCCGTATCGGCTTTACTCGTATGGAGCGCGTGATTCGTGAGCGTATGACCTTGCAGGCACAGGACGACGAGGACGCCATTACCCCCCAGGCACTGATTAACATTCGCCCGGTGGTGGCTGCCATTCGTGAGTTCTTTGGCTCCTCTCCGTTGTCCCAGTTTATGGACCAGAACAACCCCTTGGCGGAGCTGACTCATAAGCGCCGTCTGTCCGCACTGGGCCCCGGCGGTCTGTCCCGTGACCGCGCCGGGTTTGAGGTGCGAGATGTACACTATACCCATTACGGCAGAATGTGCCCCATTGAGACTCCCGAAGGACCCAACATCGGCCTGATCTCTTATTTGGCTTGCTATAGCCGGCTGAATGAGTACGGCTTCATTGAGGCACCGTACCGTAAGGTGGACAAAGAGACCGGTGTGGTCACCGATGAGGTGGTCTACATGACCGCCGATGTGGAGGACGAGTTCGTTGTGGCCCAGGCCAATGAGCCTCTGGACGAGGAAGGTCACTTCACCAACCGCCGTGTTACCTGCCGCCATCGGGACGAGTTCCTGACCCTGCCCCCGGAGCGGGTGGATTACATGGATGTATCCCCCAAGATGGTTGTATCCGTAGCTACGGCTATGATTCCGTTTTTGGAGAACGACGACGCCAACCGTGCACTGATGGGCGCCAACATGCAGCGCCAGGCTGTGCCGCTGCTGAAGACCGAGGCCCCGGTGGTGGGTACCGGTATGGAGTATAAGGCAGCTTACGACTCCGGCGTGGTGGTCATTGCCAAGCGTGGCGGTACCGTGTGCGCCGTAGACGCTCGTACCATTGATATTAAGACCGCTTCCGGTGAGATCGACCATTACGAGCTGGTAAAGTTCTGCGGCTCCAACCAGGGCACCTGTATCAACCAGCGGCCCATCGTCTCCCTGCACCAGCAGGTAGAGGACGGCCAGGTGATCGCCGACGGTCCCGCCACCTGCAATGGTGAGGTTTCTCTGGGTAAGAATGCCCTGATCGGCTTTATGACCTGGGAAGGCTACAACTACGAGGACGCCGTATTGATCAACGAGAAGATCGTGCGGGACGATGTTTATACTTCCATTCACATTGAGGAGCACGAGGTGGAGTCCAGAGACACCAAGCTGGGTCCGGAGGAGATCACCCGCGATATTCCCAATGTGGGCGAGGACGCGCTGAAGGATCTGGACGAAGACGGTATTATCCGCATCGGCGCCGAGGTACACAGCGGCGATATTTTGGTGGGTAAAGTGACCCCCAAGGGCGAGACGGAGCTGACCGCAGAGGAGCGGCTGCTGCGTGCCATCTTTGGCGAGAAGGCCCGCGAGGTGCGTGACACCTCCATGCGTGTGCCCCACGGCGAGTATGGTATTGTGGTGGATGTTAAGGTGTTCACCCGTGCCAACAGCGACGAAATGAGCCCCGGCGTGAATAAAGTGGTTCGCGTTTATATCGCCCAGAAGCGTAAAATCCAGGCCGGTGATAAGATGGCCGGTCGTCACGGTAATAAGGGCGTTGTGTCCCGGGTACTGCCCCAGGAGGATATGCCGTTCCTGCCGGACGGTCGCCCGTTGGATATTGTGTTGAACCCCTTGGGCGTACCTTCTCGTATGAACATCGGGCAGGTGCTGGAGGTGCATCTGGGCTATGCCGCTATGGCACTGGGCTGGAAGATGATGACCCCCGTATTTGACGGTGCCCATGAGGACGACATTCGTGAGTGCCTGAAATTGGCCGGCCTGCGTGAGGACGGTAAGACTACCCTGACCGACGGCCGTACAGGCGAAAAGTTTGATAACCCGGTGACCGTGGGCTATATGTATTACCTGAAGCTCCATCACCTGGTAGATGATAAGATCCACGCCCGTTCCACCGGTCCTTACAGCCTGGTCACCCAGCAGCCTTTGGGTGGTAAAGCCCAGTTCGGCGGCCAGCGTTTCGGTGAGATGGAAGTTTGGGCACTGGAGGCATACGGCGCTGCTTACACCCTGCAAGAGATCATGACGGTGAAGTCCGATGATGTTGTGGGTCGTGTGAAGGCTTATGAGGCCATTGTTAAGGGCGAGAATATCCCCAAGGCAGGCACGCCGGAATCCTTCAAGGTTCTGTTTAAGGAGCTGCAGGCACTGGGTCTGGATACTCGTGTGTATGACGCCAACGGCGAGGAAGTAGAGCTCAAGCAGGATCTGGACGATGGCACCGGTATTCAGCCGATTGATGACAAGGCGTTCACCACCGTCAATGACTTTGACGAGGGCAGCGAGGGCTTTGGCATTGAGAATGCGGAAGAAGCCGGCGAGGAAGCAGGCGCAGACGCAGCGGATTCGTTTGCAGATTTGTTTGCAAACGCCCTGGACGACGATTCGGACGACGGGGCCGACGCGTAAACGCCATTCCGACACTACATTATATATAAAGGAGTGCTTCCATGATGGAGAATAAAGAAAACGAATTCAGCTCGATCAAAATCGGTCTGGCGTCTCCCGAGCAGATTCGGGAGTGGTCCTACGGCGAGGTCACCAAGCCGGAGACCATTAATTACAGAACGCTGAAGCCGGAGCGGGACGGTTTGTTCTGCGAGCGCATTTTCGGCCCCATGAAGGACTGGGAGTGCCACTGCGGCAAATATAAGAGAGTACGCTATAAGGGCAAGGTCTGCGAGCGCTGCGGCGTAGAGATCACCCGGGCCAAGGTGCGCCGTGAGCGTATGGGTCACATTGAACTTGCGGCTCCCGTGTCTCACATTTGGTATTTTAAGGGCATTCCCAGCCGCCTTGGGCTGGTACTGGATCTGAGCCCCCGTTATTTGGAGAAGGTGCTGTACTTTGCACTGTATATCGTAACGGATCCCGGCGACACCCCGCTGGAGAAAATGCAGATCCTGAACGAAAAAGAATATGCAGAGATGCGCGAGCGCTATGAGGACGACTTTGAGGCCGGCATGGGCGCTGAGGCCATCAAAAAGCTGCTGCAAGACATTGATGTGAAAGCCCTGCGGGATGAGCTGACCGAGGAGCTGGAGACTGCTACCGGTCAAAAGCGTGTGCGTCTGCTCAAGCGCCTGGATGTGGTCAATGCATTCTATCAGAGCGGCAATAAGTTGGAGTGGATGATCCTGGATGCCATCCCGGTAATCCCCCCGGATATTCGCCCCATGGTTCAGCTGGACGGCGGCCGTTTTGCCACCTCTGATCTGAACGACCTGTATCGCCGCGTTATCAACCGAAACAATCGTCTGAAGAAGCTGCTGGAGCTGGGCGCACCGGATATTATCGTGCGCAACGAAAAGCGTATGCTCCAGGAGTCTGTGGACGCCCTGATCGACAACGGCCGCCGCGGCCGTCCGGTCACCGGCCCCAACAACCGTCCGCTGAAGTCCCTGTCCGATATGCTGAAAGGTAAGCAGGGTCGCTTCCGTCAGAACCTGCTGGGTAAGCGTGTTGACTACTCCGGCCGTTCCGTAATCGTGGTTGGCCCGGAATTGAAGATGCACCAGTGCGGTCTGCCGAAGGAAATGGCGATCGAGCTGTTTAAGCCCTTTGTGATGAAGCGGCTGGTAGAGACCGGCGTGGCCTCTAACATTAAATCTGCCCGTAAGATGGTGGAGCGTGCCAACAACCCGGCCGTTTGGGACTCTCTGGAAGTGGTCATTAAGGATCACCCGGTGATGCTTAACCGTGCACCTACCCTGCACCGTTTGGGTATTCAGGCCTTTGAGCCGGTGCTGGTAGAGGGTCGCGCAATTAAGCTGCACCCGCTGGCTTGTACCGCATTTAACGCAGACTTCGACGGTGACCAGATGGCTGTGCACGTGCCCCTTTCCGCAGAGGCGCAGGCAGAGGCCAGAATGTTGATGCTGGCTGCCAACAACCTGCTGAAGCCCTCTGACGGTAAGCCTGTGACCGTGCCTACCCAGGATATGGTGATCGGTTCCTATTACCTGACCATGATTAAGGGCGGCGAGCCGGGTTGCCCCACGGTGGAGAAAGACGCCCAGGGCAACGAATATACCCGCTATAACATTTACAGAGATAAGGACGAGGCCATGATGGCCTACCAGGAAGGCTCTTTGGGCCTGCACTCCGAGTGCCTGATCCGCTTCTCCAAGGAAGTGGACGGGGAAGTGCACGAGCACCTGGTTAAGACGACCATCGGTCGTGTGATCTTTAACGCCCCGGTGCCTCAGGACCTGGGTTTTGTGGATCGTTCCGATCCGGAGAATGAGTTTGTACCGGAGATCAGCTTTGTTGTAAAGAAGAAGCAGCTGGGCCAAATCGTCGAGAAGTGCATTCGCGTGCACGGCGTGGCCGTGGCATCCAAGGTGCTGGACGCTTTGAAGGCACAGGGCTATAAGTATTCCACCATTTCCGGCACCACCGTAGCCGTTGTGGACGCCCTGATCCCGGAGAAGAAGAAGGAGTACCTGGACGAGGCCGAGAAGCGGGTGGACGAGATTACCACCAACTACAACTACGGTCTGATCACCAACGAGGAGCGTTCTTCTGCCGTTATCAAGGCTTGGGAGGACTGCACCAACAAGGTATCCCACGAGCTGACCAGTAACTTTGACGGCGCCCATAACCCCATTCACATGATGGTAGACTCCGGTGCCCGTGGTAGTACCTCTCAGCTGCGTCAGCTGGCTGGTATGCGTGGTTTGATCGCCAATACTGCCGGTAAGACCATTGAGGTTCCCATTCGTGCCAACTACCGTGAGGGCCTGAATATTCTGGAATACTTCATTTCCTCCCGTGGTGCCCGTAAAGGTTTGGCCGATACCGCACTGCGTACCGCAGACTCCGGTTACTTGACCCGCCGTCTGGTAGATGTATCCCAGGATGTAATCATTCGCGACCAGGATTGCGGCTGCCACGATGGTATTATCGTAAGCAAGATCATGGACGGCAACCGTGTACTGGAGCCGTTGGAGGAGCGCCTCACCGGTCGTTTCGTTGTAGACCCGGTGATCGATCCTAACTCCGGCGAAGTGCTGATGGAGCCGGATCGTATGATGACAGAGGAAGATGCCAAGCGTATTGTGGACGCCGGTATCGAGTCCGTAAAGATCCGTTCTCTGATCACCTGTAAGTCCCACCACGGCGTGTGCTGCAAGTGCTACGGCGCCAACCTGGCCTTTAACGAGCCGGTTCAGGTAGGTGAGGCCGTGGGTATCATCGCCGCCCAGTCCATCGGTGAGCCGGGTACACAGCTGACCATGCGTACTTTCCATACCGGCGGTGTTGCCGGTGGTGCCGATATTACACAGGGTCTGCCCCGTGTAGAGGAGCTGTTCGAGGCCAGAAAGCCCAAGCAGCTGGCCATTTTGTCTGAGATTGACGGTGTGGTTCATTTTGAGGAGATCAAGAAGAGCCGTCACGCCATTGTGACCGGCGAGGACGGGGAAGAGAAGAAGTATCTGATCCCTTACGGTGCCCGTCTGTGCGAGCACATTGTTGAGGGCGCCCATGTGAAGAAGGGCGAGGAGCTGACCCTCGGCGCCGTGAACCCCCACGATGTTTTGGCTATCTTGGGCGAAGAGGCTGTTTATAACTACCTAATTAAGGAAGTACAGTTCGCTTACCGTACCCAGGGTGTTGATATTAACGATAAGCACATTGAGGTTATCGTTCGTCAGATGCTTAAGAAGTGCACCGTGGACGATGCCGGTGATACCGATCTGGTGTCCGGCACCATGGTGGATGTGGCCCAGGTAGACGAGGCCAATGAGGCCATTGACAAGCGGATCGCTTTGGGCGAGACCACTTTGAAGCACGCCACTTATATCCCGATCCTAATGGGTATTACCAAGGCGTCCTTGGCCACCGACTCCTTCCTGTCCGCCGCCTCCTTCCAGGAGACCACCCGCGTGCTCACCGATGCTGCCATCAAGGGCAAGGTGGATCCGCTGATCGGTCTGAAGGAAAATGTGATCATCGGTAAGCTGGTGCCCGCCGGTACCGGTATGCAGGTGTTTGATAAGGTGGATGTGGTGCCCAGCTATTTCTCTGCTGAGGGCAGCGAGGAAATTTTGAACCTGGAACAGCTGCAAGAGCTCTTGACAAACAGTATGTCCGAGTGATATAATGCTAAATTGTCGGTGTGCAATTTGCGCTAAATCGGCCCAAATCCCATCGAATTTAGCCGAAAATTGACCATTTACCGGGGCAGAACCGTAAAGTTCTGCCCCAGTAGGTGCGTTTTTGAGCAGAAAATGCAAATTTGCTTTGCCAAATTTGTGTTTTGTGCGCAAAAGCGTACAAAATAATTTGAAAGGAGATAAACGATTGCCTACCTTTAACCAACTTGTAAGAACAGGTCGTAAGACGCTGGAGAAAAAGTCCAAAACACCGGCTCTGCTGAAGGGGCTGAACACCAAGAAGAATGTTATGACCGATAACAATTCTCCCCAGAAGCGCGGCGTTTGCACCGCAGTCAAGACTGCAACTCCGAAAAAGCCGAACTCTGCACTGCGTAAGATTGCCAGAGTGCGTCTGTCTAACGGCATTGAAGTGTCCGCTTACATTCCCGGCGTAGGTCACAACCTGCAGGAGCACTCTGTAGTTATGATCCGCGGCGGCCGTGTAAAGGATCTTCCCGGTGTGCGTTACCACATCATTCGCGGTACTCTTGATACCCAGGGCGTGAACGGCAGAATGCAGGGCCGCTCTAAGTACGGCGCCAAGAGACCGAAAGCTGCTAAGAAATAAGAGCAGCGCCGATCCGTTAAGGATCCACCAAGCTCAGCCCAGCTGAGTTTGATCTTCTTGTTTGGAAATCCGGCAAAAGTTTATATACTTTATATTGCTATACAGTGTATGACCTTTTTGTTGGCTCCACGGGAAAACTCGAGTACCTATGAACTCATCAATGATAATGAAGGAGGGAAGCGAAGATGCCAAGAAGAGGCCAGATCGCTAAGCGTGACGTTCTGCCTGATCCGCTGTACAACTCTAAGCTTGTTACACGCCTGATCAACAACGTTATGTACGATGGTAAAAAGGGTGTCGCACAGAAGATCGTGTACGACGCTTTCGACATCATCAAAGAAAAGACGGGTAATGATCCCCTGGAAACTTTTGAAGCTGCCATGGAGAATGTTATGCCCGTACTGGAGGTTAAGGCTCGCCGTGTAGGCGGTGCGACCTACCAGGTACCGCTTGAGGTTCGTCCGGAACGGCGCCAGACCCTGGGTCTGCGCTGGATCACTCTCTATGCGCGTCAGCGTTCTGAGAGAACCATGAAGGAGCGCCTGGCAGCCGAGATTATGGATGCTACCAATAAGACCGGCGGCGCTGCCAAAAAGTGCGACGATACCCATAAGATGGCTGAGGCAAACAAGGCGTTTGCTCATTTCAGATATTAAGCCATTCAGTTTGTTAGGAGGATATTATGCCGAGAAAAGTATCTCTTGAAATGACAAGAAATATTGGTATCATGGCGCATATTGATGCTGGTAAAACCACCACCACCGAGCGTATCCTGTATTACACGGGTATTAACCATAAGATCGGTGAGACCCATGATGGTACAGCAACCATGGACTGGATGGCGCAGGAGCAGGAGCGCGGTATTACCATTACTTCCGCTGCTACCACTTGCTTCTGGAAGAAGCACAGAATCAATATCATCGATACCCCCGGGCATGTGGACTTCACCGTAGAGGTGCAGCGTTCCCTGCGTGTGTTGGACGGTTCCGTTACCGTTCTGTGCGCCAAGGGCGGCGTTGAGCCCCAGTCTGAGACCGTATGGCGTCAGGCTGACGAGTACCATGTACCGAGAATGATCTATGTCAATAAGATGGACATTATGGGCGCAGATTTCTACAATGTACTGGATATGGTCAATGACCGTTTCAAGTGCAATGCTCTGCCCATTCAGTTGCCCATCGGCGCGGAGGACACTTTCCGCGGGATTGTGGACCTGGTGAATATGGACGCCGAGATCTATTATGATGATCTGGGTAACGATGTTCGCCGTGAGCCCATTCCTGAGGATATGATGGAATTGGCGCAGAAGTACCGCGAGCAGCTCATCGAGCATGTCGCCGAGATGGACGACGCGCTGATGGAGAAGTATTTCGCCGGTGAAGAGTTGACTGTTGACGAGATCAAAAAGACCATCAGAAAATCTACCATTGCCAACAAGATGGTGCCGATCACCTGCGGTACTTCCTACCGTAACAAGGGTGTACAGCCCCTGCTGGACGCAATCGTAGATTATATGCCCGCCCCCACGGATGTTGAGTCCATTAAGGGCGTAAATCCGGACACGGACGAGGAGGAGTATCGTCACTCTTCCGACACAGAGCCTTTTGCTGCTCTGGCGTTCAAGATCGCTACTGACCCCTTTGTTGGTAAGATCTGCTTCTTCCGTGTATATTCCGGTACCATTGACGCAGGCTCTCCCTGCTACAACTCTGTAAAGGGTCATAAGGAGAGAATGGGTCGTATTCTGCAAATGCACTCCAATCACCGTGAGGATATTCCCACCTGCTACGCCGGCGACATCGCTGCTGCCGTAGGTCTGAAGAACACCACCACCGGTGATACGCTGTGTGACGAGGATCATCCCATTATTCTGGAGTCCATGAACTTCCCGGATCCCGTGATCCGTGTTGCCATTGAGCCTAAGACGAAAGCCGGTCAGGAAAAGATGGGCCTGGGTCTTGCTAAGTTGGCAGAAGAGGACCCCACCTTTAAGGCTTACACCGATGAAGAGACAGGTCAGACCATCATCGCCGGCATGGGCGAGCTGCACTTGGAGATCATCGTTGACCGTCTGATGCGTGAGTTCAAGGTAGAGGCCAATGTTGGCGCTCCCCAGGTGGCTTACAAAGAGACCATCACCAAGGAAGCGGCTTCCGATACCAAGTATAAGCGTCAGTCCGGCGGTAGCGGCCAGTACGGTCACTGTAAGATCCGCATTATGCCCAACATTGATCCGGAGACCGGTGTGGGCAAGGGCTATGAATTCGTGAACCAGATCGTCGGCGGTTCCATTCCCAAGGAGTATATCCCTGCGGTAGACGCCGGTATTCAGGGCGCTATGAAGAGCGGTATTTTGGCAGGCTACAATGTGGTAGATGTTCGCGTAGAGCTGTACGACGGTTCTTACCACGAGGTTGACTCCTCTGAGATGGCCTTTAAGATCGCCGGTTCTATGGCATTTAAGGACGCTGCCAAGAAGGCCGGTCCCATCATTCTGGAGCCGATGATGAAGGTTGTTGTTATCGTTCCTGAGGAATACATGGGCGATGTAATCGGCGACCTGAACTCCCGCCGTGGCCAGATCCAGGGCATGGAGGACCGCAACGGTGCAAAGCAGATTAATGCTCGCGTACCGCTGTCTGAGATGTTTGGCTATGTAAACGACCTGCGTTCCAAGACCCAGGGCCGTGGCCAGTACACCATGGAGCCGGACGGCTATGAGCCTGTTCCCAAGTCCATTTCTGAGAGCATTATCAGCGAGCGCGCCAAAAAAGACTGATAATTCGATAAATCAATAAAAAATGCTTGCTATTTTTATTCGATTTTGATAGAATAGCAATGACAATTGACTATTGTAAATTCTTAAGGAGGAAATTCCAATGGCAAAAGAACATTTTAACAGAACCAAACCCCATGTTAACATTGGTACGATCGGCCATGTTGACCATGGTAAGACCACTCTGACCGCAGCTATCACCAAGTACCTTGCAAACAAGGGCTATGCAAAGTTCGAGGACTATGCAGATATCGATAAGGCTCCGGAAGAGAGAGAGCGTGGTATCACAATCAACACCGCTCACGTTGAGTATGAGACCGACAAGCGCCACTATGCACACGTGGACTGCCCCGGCCATGCTGACTACATTAAGAACATGATCACCGGTGCTGCGCAGATGGATGGCGCTATCCTGGTTATCGCTGCTACCGATGGCCCCATGGCACAGACCAAGGAGCATCTGCTGCTGGCTCGTCAGGTAGGCGTGCCCGCAATCATCGTTTTCCTGAACAAGACCGACCAAGTGGACGATCCCGAGCTGCTTGAGCTGGTTGAGATGGAAGTTCGTGAGACCCTGGCTGAGTATGGCTTTGATGAGGATTGCCCCATCATCAAGGGTTCCGCACTGAAGGCTCTGGAAGCATCTTCCAACGACGATCCTGCTTGCGCTTGCATCCAGGAGCTGATGGACGCTGTTGACGATTATATCCCCACTCCGGACCGTAAGGCTGACCTGCCTTTCCTGATGCCCGTAGAGGATGTGTTCACCATCACCGGTCGTGGTACCGTTGCTACCGGCCGTGTGGAGAGAGGCCAGCTGAAGACCGGCGAGGAAGTTGAGATCGTTGGTCTGAAGGAGGAGAGCTCCAAGACCGTTTGCACCGGTATTGAGATGTTCCGTAAGATTCTGGACTATGCTGAGGCCGGCGACAACATCGGCTGCCTGCTGCGTGGTGTTCAGAGATCCGACATCGAGCGTGGTCAGGTTCTGGCTAAGCCCGGTTCCATTCATCCCCACACTGAGTTCACCGGTCAGGTGTATGTACTGACCAAGGAAGAGGGCGGTCGTCATACTCCCTTCTTCAACAACTATCGTCCCCAGTTCTATTTCAGAACCACTGACGTTACCGGCGTGATCACCCTGCCCGAGGGCACCGAGATGTGCATGCCTGGCGATAACGTAAACATGGATGTTAAGCTGATCACCCCCATCGCTATTGAAGAGGGTCTGCGCTTCGCTATCCGTGAGGGCGGCCGTACCGTTGGTTCCGGCGTTGTTACCGCTATCAAGGAGTAATTCCCCGAATTACAGAATCTATAAAAGAGCAAGTCTTCGGACTTGCTCTTTTTGCATTGATAGCTATAGGAAAGTAGGCTTCAGATTTGTCCTTTTATTAGCAAACTCGGATTCGAACCCATGTCAACGGCTAACCGATTGCGCGGCGTTTGTTGGTACTATCATTTATTGTCCGCTATTTGGTACACAAGACGGATCCGCTTGCGCTGAGCGTTGACAGTCGCGGCGGCAAGACTGTATAATGGTTTTAAGGCAAAGAAGATGCCGTCAGCGAGATGATCTTTGACTTCATCAGTGGTGAGGCCAGTACGCAGGAGGGCGGCGAGAAGTTCGCCAAGTGGCTGGCAGAAGATGCGGACCTGACCCAAAAAGAAAAGAAGTCCGTTGCGGAAAAGATCAAGGACTTCTTTACAAAGCGGTTGGACAGCACCCCGGAACACACGGTGCGTGACGAGTACGCCCAGGAGGTTTTGGACACGCTGCGGGGTATGGCAATCACTTTGTCCGATGAGCAAAAGGCAGAGACGGCCTACCACCATGATCGGTACGACAATGACCTGCTTTTTCTGTATTTTGTATCAAAAAGTACTGGAATAAGTGCTGTAACGCCAAAAGCTTTCTGTTTTCTCTTGCTTTTTGTTTAAGCGGAAATTTGGCTTAACTAAGCCGAAAATAAAAAGCAAAATAAAAAAGGACAGCCGAAAAGCTGTCCTTTTGGTCGGAGTGACAAGACTTGAACTTGCGGCCCCTAGACCCCCAGTCTAGTGCGCTACCAACTGCGCCACACCCCGATTGCTTAAATACTATACCATAAAATGCGCTATATTGCAAGCCTTTTTTGCGAATGGTTGCATTTTTTTTGCAAAAGGACTATACTAATTACAGATTGAACAAGAGGTGATGAAATGGCGTTGGAAGAACAGGTGGTGGATCGGCTGATCCACTTGGGTTATACCGTTTCATTTGCAGAGTCTTGTACCGGCGGGCTGTGCTGCGGCACGCTGGTTAATGTAGCCAATGCGTCCAAGGTGCTGAATGCCAGCTTTGTAACCTATGCCAATGCGGCGAAAATTCGTTTTTTGGGCGTGGAGGCGGACACGATCTTGAATTATGGCGTAGTCAGCGAGCAGGTAGCGGCGCAAATGGCACGGGGCGTGGCTAAGACGGCGGAGAGCGATGTGGGCGTCGGCATCACCGGTATTGCTGGTCCCGGTGGCGGCACAGCTAAAAAGCCGGTGGGCATGGTCTGTTTTGGCTTTTGCGTGCAGGATCAGGTGCAGACCTATACTTGCCAATTTGGCAATTTGGGTCGCAACCGGGTGCGCGAGTCCGCTGTGAAATTCGTTTTTTCCAAATTGCTGGAGATTTTGTAAGATCGGCAGTGTGGTTTCGTTTTTGCGCGGGAGTTACATTTTTTCTCTTGATTTTCTCCGCGAGATATAGTATAATCTTAGCCGTGCTGTAACGCAGCACGTTATGCTGATATGGCTCAGTTGGTAGAGCAGCGCATTCGTAATGCGCAGGTCGTCGGTTCGAGTCCGACTATCAGCTCCAAAACCTGCGTAAACACTGCGTTTTCGCAGGTTTTTTCTTTTTTAGAAATGCATTTCAAAATTCAATACGCAACAAAAAATCTCACTCTTTTTTACGGAGTGAGATTTTGTTCGTTTATTCGATTTTCAGCCCACGACCATCTATTGACCATTTATGAATTTGCCATATTTCCGCCGAGTAAATTTTCCATTGTGTTTGCAACATTCTCTTGCATAGAATCCGTCACATGCATATAGGTGTTCATTGTAAAACCTGCGTCTGTATGACCTAACATGTGCGATACGGTTTTAATGTCCATTCCTTGTTCAAGGGATAAGGTTGCAAGTGATTGTTAATGATTTCATCATTTTAATCACGTAGTATGTTTAGACGAGGGGTGCGGGTTCTCCCGCTGGCAAAGTTTTCGCTGCCCTAAAGGGCAAGCGAAAAATAAAGCCGAAACTTGCATATATACGAACAGCACAGCTGTTCGTTGTGGGAATTATGAGGCTAATTTTATGTTGCATAACAAAGGGTTAAATTTGTAGATTAAGCCACAGCCGAGTAAGTTGCTTAAGAAGAAATAAAGAGGTCACAAATCGGCTCACACGGCGTGTTAATTTTGACCTGTTTTTTAATGCCAAAGCCTTTTATATTGTTACTGATCATTTGGTGAACTACCCCTGGTTCATTAAATGAATAAGGGGTTTATTATTGTTAGTGTAACATCTAATGCTTCCACTGGGTGCGCTGTATGCACGCTGTAACCAAAAATGCTTTATATTATTAGATTCTAATTTTTGCATAACCCTTCCTCTAAATTTATTATAGTCTTATAGAACGTTTGTTCAATATGATTTGATGATTTTACATCCATTAGTCCTGATTTTTGGACTGAACAAACATTATAAAAATGATATATATGATTTTATTAAATTTTTCTTTATGATAGTTGAATATATGATATAATATTCTGTGAGGTGTACTTATGAATTTTTTTGATAACGATTTTGATTTTAAAAATAAATATAATGAATTAATAAATAGAGTTGCAAAATATGATGTTTTTGACTTTATAAGTAAAATATCTTCTTTAAATTTGATTCCAAATAATCAAAATAAAAATAACGTTCTAGCAGAATTTATTGACGTTATATTAAGTAAAGATATATCTTTTTACACATCAAACGCAATCATATCATATAGCGAATTCAAGTCGATTGTTGTTGAGTTTTTTACAATAAATCAAGGTTATGATGTTGACCCATCCGAAATGCCTTTTATAGAAAACATAAGCTTTTATGGAAATAATTGGGTCTTTTCAGGTGTCAGTTATTATTCTGCGTATCAATTACAATCTCTTTTAGATTCAATATTCTTATATAAAAACAACTTTAACCAAGCTTTTAAAACGGAAGTTAGTTATATTTCTAAATTTGTCTTAGATTTATCCACTAGTATTGTTAATGAATTGGGATACTCTTTTGAAACGTTAGGACATTATGAAGTTAAAGATATTGAAATACCAAATGTGAAAACAATGAAGCAATTTGCTAAAAATGTTATTGTTAGCATGGACTCCATTTACAAATTAATCGGATGCTATGATTTTGATATTTCAATTTTTTCAACTTTTGATTCAAATAAAACTTGTACTAATGATAACGACTTTCGTTTCTTTAGAAAGCCTTTTATTAAAAAGCCCAATAATAATGAGTTCATCGTATTAGATCCAACCATTTTACCTGTATTTTTAATCTATAGAATTATTGAAATTGCAGATAAATATAATATCAGAAATGAAGTTATTGACACTTATAACAATATTGTTTTTAGGGATTGTCTATCTCAATTGTCTGAATTAGGTCATCATAAAATCCAGTACGACAAAAGCATCGTAAAAACCATAAATTGTAGCAATTACAAAGAAGAGATTCTATCTTTATCTAACGATGGAATTCTATTTATTAGATTTTATTGTGATGACGGAAGAGACTATGATAATAAAATAGTTGATGCTTATAAAGTTGATACAGTTAAGCAAAAAAACAGATTGAGAGAACTATTAACCAATTTCAAAATTGTTAAAAATGAACGAGTATATGAGATCATTGTTTTATCAACTTTCTTTAGAAGTGTAAACTGTAATACTTTTGATATAAAAAGTAACATCATTGAATGTTTTCCATATGATTTGAAATGCATTGCTGCAAATGAAGCAAAAACAAATAATTTTATATTTAAATATATTGAAGCAAGAAAGAAACTTTCAAATTGGTCATACTTTTCACAAGATATAGATTATATTGCTCTATTTACAAGTAATAACAATTCCTTTTATGTAAGTGATGATATGGATTATCGAAAAATCAATTTACAAATTGGGTTCGGCGACACAGTTGAATATAGAAATAAAGCTGCTTTATCACAAAAAATTCATCTTAAAGAATTTCCTAATACAGATATGTTAAGAAAAGTTCGGTTAATTGATGACAAGCGAAACATTTTTGCAAGTGTTATACCTTCTCAACCAACCAGTGTAGAATATGTTATAGAAACAAAAAAGTATTCTATTTGGATTATTTCGGATGTTATTGATAGTGTTGATAAAATGGACTTGAATTTTTCAATGATTGATTTGATATCTTATTGGCTGGCAGAATGTAAATTTTATCTAGACACTCATGACTTAATTAGCGATAATATTATTGTTTCCATAAAATTAGCAAAGAATATAACGGAATATTATAATACTGAAAATTGTTCTAACGATGAATTGGAAAAACTATTACAAATCGAAACGACCGGCAGTACAATAACGATTAACTTAACTCCAGCTTGTTTTTTGAAATTTTCTTGTGATACTAATGAAAGTGAAAAAGCTTTTATTGAATTAATTATTGAACAATTAACATCTACACCAGTTGATTATAAGTTGATTAACACTTGCTTTGAAAACCCGTTAAAAAAGAAAATGTTTTCTTTAGACTATACTAATTTCCCATATTATGAACCTATGCTTGATGACAAGCTTAGTGATTCAAATTCGTTTATTGACAGCATTAGTGACGATGTCGGAGATTATTTTTTAAAAGAACAAAAGCTTCCATACGGAGTAATTGATGGAGAACAAAAAAGCAAATGTTGTCAAGAAATAGTGAGCTTTTTATATAATAGACTTATAGAAAAAATATCAAATTATGATTCTAATTTATTACTAAAAGCCTTATGCTATGATTTAGAAAAGGTTGTTCTTAGAAATATGATTGCACAAAAAAGGTATGCCTATGATACAACTTGTTTTTACGAAAAGGCTGATAGAATAATCGAAGACTATAACGAAATAAATGCTACATCAATTTCTCTAAGATTCCTTGTTGAAATCACTGCTGCGATTCAGCCTAGTGGAAAAGAGCCGTTGGGCGAATTAGATTATGAATATCTACTATCACTTTGTCGCGCAATTGTAATGTATGCTCATGACAATGATATGTTTCACTATCATATGTTTGATAAAGAACTTAAAATTTTACGATCAGGACGACTTGCTTTTAAAGATAAAATTGATGATGAACTAATTGAAGTTAATGTCTTGGCTGCAAAAAACAGATTAAACATGTTGTCAAATCCTGATGTATTGAGTTTTTCAAATTCGGAATTATCAACTTTACCTAAAGATGAAATTGATGGTGCTTTTGTTGATGAATATGGATATAGTTTTTCTCAATTCGCTGATTGTGTATTCTCTATAATTGATTACGGAAAAACGATTGATAATGATGTAAAAGTTGCGAGCATTGATGATGTTATTAGATATGTGAGTTCTATTACTGGTATTCAGAATGAATTAATTAAAAAGATCATCAATGAGATTTCTCTATATAAAAGAGATGATTTTCTTAAACCAGAAAAGCCTTTTTGCAAAGAAGATGTCTATCCTTGGAGATTTAATAGACGCTTATCCTTTACCAGAAGACCAATAATTATTATTGAGGATGAAATGATCTGGGGAAATAGACAGTTGTTTCATATGTGGTGCTTTACAATTGATCTAATTGAAAAAGGAAAACTTAAAGCAGATAAGTCAAAACTTAAAAAATTAATGGGCTCGATTGTAAATAAACGTGGCAATGTATTCAATCATGAAGTATTCAGTGTAATTAATTGTTTCAATGGGTATATTGTTAATGAGAAAGTATCTAAAATCAATAAGTGTAAAGTTCAAAAAGAAGATGGAAATGACGCAGGCGATATTGATATTTTAGCAATTGATACAAAAAAGAAACGTATTATTGTTTGCGAAGTAAAAGACTTTTCGTTTTGTAAGTCACCATATGAAATGTATTTGCAATATCAAGATCTTTTTTGTGATAAGGGAAAGAAGTTGTGTTATATTTCAAAACATAAAATTAGAGTTGAATGGGTTAAGAATCATATTGATGAAATAATAAAAGTGTATCAGCTTAAACCTGGGAAATGGAAAGTAATAGATACTTTAATTGTGAGTAATGATTTAACTTGTAATTTGCTATTTCATAAGGATCAAAACATAGTAACATTTAGTTCTCTAAACAAAAAAGTTTTTGATAAGTTAAAATAACACTGTACTCTTTTTGGGACTATTTTTGAAACAATGCAAATATTACTTGATTAACAGATTTTATTATGCTTAAATGCAAATGAAATCTAATGGAAGGAGTAATATTATGGCAAAAAAGAAACCAAAAAATGTGTATGGTGAAGGCTCTATCTTTTACAGCAATGTAAAGAAAAAGTGGATGGCACAAATCAATGTCGGTAAGGATGAAAATGGCAAGGTTAAACGCCGTTCCTTTACTGGTAACACACCTGAAGAAGTTGCTGCCAAGCTACAACAGGTTAAGTATGAAATATATACTGGTGATTTCATTGATGTGTCGCATATTACATTTGACCAGCTTGCTCATCAAGTTATTGAGGACAAGCTCAATATGAATGAATATCAACAGCAAACATACTTTAGAGATATTGAAACTCTAAAAATGTGTGGAATGATAAGCGATGTTCCTATTCAGCAGATTGATTATAATATGCTTAAGCAGTTTATGTTATCAAAGATAAACTACTCGCAATCCACTATTGACAAGATATATAACCAATTAAGGCAGACCTTCAAGGAAGCTGTTCGCAGGAAGATAATTAAGGATAATCCTATGGACGAGCTTAAAAAGCCAAAGTCCAAGAAGGCTGAAAGAAAAGTAAGGGCGTTAAGCACAGAAGAACAAGCCAAGCTTGTTGATATACTATTAACTGATAAAAGCATCAAATATGTTCCACAAATGCTTATATCAATGTTTACTGGTATGCGTATGGGTGAAGTCAATGCATTAACCATTAATGATATCAACACTAAGTTTAACTTTATCAATGTTGATAAAACCATTACCAGAAAAGAGCATGGCAGAGCATTTGTAAACACATCTCCTAAAACTGCAAAGGGCAATAGGCAGATACCAATCAACACAATGGTTAAACCTATAATCGACCAAGTGTTAAGTGGATATGTTCCAACAGCAGATAATATGCTTTTCCACACATCAAGGAATTCTATCGTAACCACAAATCAAGTTAGTATGGAATACCAGCGTGTTTTTGATAAATACAGCGTACTTGATAAAACAATCAAGGGTGATGTTACTCTGCATAGCTTGCGACACACATACGCAACAAGATGTATCGAAGGTGGTATGCCACCAAAGGTTTTGCAGACCTTGTTAGGTCACACAGATATAAGAATAACCCTTGATACATACTCAGATGTGTTCGAAAATTTCCAATCCGAAAATGTAGCAAAGGTCGATAGTTATCTTGATAAACTTGGGATAAATTCTCAAAAAGTGCAGGAGCTCAACCGAATTGCAACCTGACATTCAACAAATCCCTTAAACACTGGGATAATGGCTTTAATAGATGAGTTATCAGCTCCAAAACCCGCGTAAACACGGTGTTTTCGCAGGTTTTTCTTTTTCAGAAAAAATTTCAAAATTCAATACGCAACAAAAAATCTCACTCTTTTTTACAAAGTGAGATTTTGTTCGTTAATTTGATTTTTCGCCCAAGACCATCTATTGACCATTTATGAATTTGCCGCATTTCCGCCGAGTAAATTTTCCATTGTGTTTGCAACATTTTCTTGCATGGAATCCGTCACATGCATATAGGTGTTCATTGTAAAGCCGGCATCCGTATGACCTAACATATGCGATACGGTTTTAATGTCCATTCCTTGTTCAAGGGATAAGGTTGCAAAGCTGTGTCGTAAATCATGGAAGCGTATTCGCGGCACGCCTGCTCTGCCTGTATTCTGTGTAATCTTCGTGTGACTGCTGAAGTATCTCTTATCTCTCCTGTTACAGATGACGGGAATATGTATTTTGATTTTGGCACTTGATTTGCTTTTAACTCACTTAATAACCGAATACACTCATCGCATAATCTTATCGTTCTGATTGAGCTTTTTGTTTTCGGTGTGTTGATTTTTATCTCGCCTTTGATTTTTTGTACTGCTTTGTTTACCGTTATCGTTTTGTTTTCAAGGCTTAAATCAGTCCATTCCAAAGCACAGATTTCGCCTAATCTCATACCCGTTGTCAGTTCAAGATAGTAAAATTCATAGCAACCAGAACGCTTGGTTTCTTCAAGAAATGCTGTTAATTCTTCTTTTTTCAGCGTTTTCATTTCAGGCTTTGTGCAGTTCGGCAACTTCACTTTTGATATGGGATTCTTTGGAATTAAATCTTCATCTACCGCTTTTTGTAGGCAAGAACTGAGTGTTCTCTCTATTCCTTTTACCGAGTAATATGCCAATCCGTTACCGTGTTTTTCTCTGCCTCGTTGCCTGCCGTCACTGAATAATCCCACCAAGAACTGCTGACAGTTTACGGTGGATAGCTCGCTTAATTTCATATCACCCAACGCAGGTAAGATATTGTTTTTGAACCTCTGCTCGTAACCGTTTACGGTATAGTCCTTGATCACATTTTTGCAAAATGTGTTTATCCATATTTCGTACCATTCATTAAGCGTGGGATCGGAATTGGTCAAGTAAGTATGAGAAGATAATACAGACTGTTCTTTCAGATATTCTTCTTTTGCTTTGTTTAGCTTTTCTTGACATTCGGATTTGGTTTTTGCGGTAACGCTTTTTCGTTTTGTCTTGCCGTTTTCATCTTTTCCGATGTTAAACCAACCTTCCCATCTTCCGTCTTTTCTTTTGCGAAGTGTTCCTTCGCCTTTTGTTCTTCTTGCCATTTTTTAGCCTCCTTTCTGCTTTTGGCAACTCAAACATTACCACAAGCCTTTTTCAATAGCCAGATAATTATCTTTTAGATTTTTCATCAATCCATTCCTTGAGTTGTTCTTTTGGAATGGATTTTCTTCTGCCCAACTGAACAACAGGGAATGATTTATCTTTTTCAATCAGCTTATACAAGCTGACATTGGAAATGCCAAGCACCTCTGATGCTTGGTTGACAGACAACATTACGGGCATTTCATCAAAGCTTTTATACACTTTATCACCTCCGTTTCTTTGCTCACAGGCTTGCACAAATCGCCTGTAAGCCGTTTTTAGTTTTATTCCGATGAGTTACTCTGTTTAAGAGAGAACCCGTCAATTTTTGCTTACAGCGTTGCCTGATTTTTCATAAATAGGTTTATCATACGGTAGTACCCAAGTGAATACGCAAAAGCCTTGAAATTCAGCGAAAAACACCCCTAACTGCATACGAATTTGGAATCATACGCAAAAGTATTACGATTTGAAAAGCCGACAGGCTTTGCCGGACGGCGTTTTCGGGCATTTCAATGCCCGAAAATCATACCCCTTTATCCTGCTTTAAAATCGACGGCTTGAAAATCGCTTCAAAACCCACTCAAAAGAGCCGAGATTTCATCCAAAACCGAGTTAAAAATCAATTCAAAAAACTCAAAAGAAAAACAGCTGTTTTTTCAATTTTAGGCTTTTAGATTATTTGTCATCAGCTCTTACAGCGGGGTACACTATATTTGATGAACTGTGTAGATATTACTTTGCTGTGCGTTTTCAAAAAATCTTTGAGTAATATTTATGTAACCTTTTTCTTCGAGTGACTTGAGCGTGTTCCTGCAAGTGGTCGGACACATATTACACTTCTTCGCCATCTTCGGAACAGACCAAAAACTTGCGCCTTTACTGTCGCCAACCGAAACAAGAAAACAATAAATCATAAATTCGTGCGGCGAAAAGTTTTCATCAAAGATTTTGTTCGGCATATAGTAAACTTTGCCGTCGGTTTTGTAATTTTTGTTTGCGTACATTTTTGAACCTCCTTCCAAATTATTCGAGAGAATATTTTTATAAAGTGAAAAACAAAAAGAAAAACACAATTCAAAAAACTCCCTCTACTATACGGAGAAAAATTCCCGTTTTGTTGATGTGCTTTGAAAGAAAATTTACAAATTATTCTCACGCAAAAAGAAGTCCACACCAAATTTTAAGGCAAACCTCTTTTATACTTGCAACTTTTATTTTTTTAAGTTAATAGACACAAAAAAAATAAAACCGTCAAGTTAAATTTTGACGGCACACTTATTCGCAGAATATCCACATAAACGAAAACAAAGCACTTGATGTTTTGGGTAGAATATCCCATTTATTATGTAAATTTTATCATAATTTGCTATGGCTTTCAATAGTTTTGTTCACATTTTAGTAAAAATTAGGCAAAAAAATACTCGATTTATGGTCAAAATTCTTGTAAGAAAAATTTGCTCCTTTAGAATAATTCTGTGTGTTAAAGCACGGAAAGGATGATGAAAATGCCAAGACGAGGCGAAAATATTTACAAAAGAAAAGACGGACGTTGGGAAGCACGATATGTGAAAGAAATTACTGCTGACGGCAAGAAAAAATACGGTTCGGTTTATGCAAGTAGTTATAAGGAAGTTAAGGCAAAGCAACAACTTTATATTTTGCAACCGACTGAAAATCATAATCCGATAAGAATAACAGTCACGGAGTTAATTGCCGAGTGGATGAGCAGTATGAAAAATCAAGTTAAGCCTTGCACATATCAAAAATACGAATGTGTTTGTCGAAATCATATTATCAGTGATTTAGGTACGACTGCCGTCCGATATATTTCTCGATTTACCATTATGAGTTTTACCGAAAGGCTTTTAGAGAAAAATCTGTCGACAAAAACGGTTAATGATATTTTAATTGTGCTTGGTCTTGCTCTTAAATATGCACAAGAATCATATAGCATAACCGTTCCGAAAATTAACTATGTTAAAGAACATCAAAGAGAAATGCGTGTATTTTCTGTGCAGGAGCAACAAAATATTACCGAGTATCTGTTGAAACAAATTGATATACATAAATTCGGTGTCTTGCTTACACTTTATACAGGGATGCGTATCGGTGAGTTATGTGCTTTGCGGTGGGATGACATAACCGATGAATACATTGTGATCAATAAAACAATGATGAGGATCAAAAACGAGCAAGGCAAAACAGAAGTAAAAATAGGCTCACCGAAAAGTGAAAGTTCAAACAGAATTATACCAACACCAAAATGTTTGTTACCAATGATAAACCAATTTAGAAGTGACGGTTATGTATTGTCAAGCGATAATTTGAAATACACCGAGCCGAGACTTATGCAAATAAAGTTTGGTCAAATGGTTGTGGCATGCAATGTCGAAAAAACAAATTTCCACACACTGCGACACACCTTTGCAACGAGGTGTATTGAGGCAGGCGTTGATGTGAAAACGCTTTCGGAACTCCTCGGTCACGCAGATGTAAAAACAACGCTGAACAGATATGTTCATTCATCATTTGGACTAAAACAAAAGAGTATGGAACAACTTGAAATGAGTTTAATTTCATAACAGAAAATAAAGCAATAGCCGTCAGATTTATGGTCACGAAACGCCATAAACCCTGACGGCTATTATATCTTTTACTCATTTTTCGTTTATGTGGATAATAAGCGAAAAGTTTTATTGTCGTTTCACAATTTGTCAAGGCGCAAAAATAATGAATGAAATTTTACGAATATTTTACTTTTTTGTAAAGTGTACTCAAACAGCATATAGGAACAATCAAATATTTTAGATATAATCAAGATTGATATAGAAAGTAAATTAACATCAAGCTTTCTTTAATGGATGGAGCCAAATAGAACTTGCTGGTGCTGTTGTAATCCGCCGTTGTGCGGTGAATCTTAAAATTAAGTTTCAAAAAAATTAAAAATTCATTGAAACTAAGCAATTTAAATTTGGATAAAGCAAATGGCTTTCTATGTTAATTATAATATTTTCGATGAAATTAATCAGAAATTACACGGATTGGATATTATCAAAACGAGTTTTGATAATAGGAAAAATTGTTAAGCAACAAATGCATTCCTTTATTTAAAGTATAAAACATTAAAGAATAGAGAGGGCAAAATAATGATAATAAACTTAATAAAATCTAAACAAATGTTCAGCTTAACATTGCCTAATAAAGTTAAAGGTCAATATTGGTTAAGTGATACAGATATAAATGGTAAGCCGCGTGATTTGATTAGTGTTGAAGCAGTAAATGGTGAATGGGTTTTAAAAAGTAATAAGAGAGTTTCCATTCTGAACTCTAATAATGATCCTGTTAGCAATACTGTTTTGCGTCCATTAGGGTTTTTCAATCTGAAAATTATTGGCGATGATGATCGTGTTATTCTGTTCGCAGAAAAAATTGATGATACACGACATACTTTTAGAAAGGTTTTGGTAAGAAAATCAGATGTTTTTAACATCGGAAGGACAAACGATAATAATTTCTACTATGAAAATAAATTTGTATCAAGTAAACACGCAAGAATGTCATACGATGGAAAGAATTGGTCTATTGTTGATTTAGAAAGCACAAATGGTACATATGTAAATGGCTATAGAGTAGATTCATTAAATTTAGTCCCTGGAGATTTTATTTATATAATGGGATTAAAAATAATTGTTGGATGTAATTTCTTGGCAATTAATAATCCTGATGGACTTTTAAAAATCAACTCTGCAAGCCTTTCTGAATATCATCCGCAAATAATTAAAGAGGATATTGAACCTACAGAAATTCCTGAAAAAAAATATTTTTTTCGATCTCCTCGTTTCCATAGAGAAATTGAGCACTCTGAAATAAAAATCGACCCACCTCCTCAATTGCAGAAATTAGATACAGTACCATTGGCACTTATGTTGGGCCCGTCAATAACTATGGGAATGACATCATTAAGTACGGGTCTATTAACATTAAACAATGTTATTTCTAACGGAGGTGAAATAACGCAAGCACTGCCGACTTTGATGATGTCAGTAAGTATGTTACTTGGCACAGTTTTATGGCCAGTACTTACAAAAAAATACGAGAAAAAGAATAGAATTAAAAATGAAAAGAAAAGACAAGAAAAATATCTAGCCTATTTAGATAGTATTAGGGATGAAATAAAACGAAAGTCAAAAGAACAAAGTGATATACTGCAAGAAAATCTTATTACATTGGAAGAATGTGCCGACCGTGTTGCAAAAGAAAGTTCTAATTTATGGGAAAGAGCACTTGGACACTCTGACTTTCTTAAGTTAAGGCTTGGACTTGGCGATATTCCGTTAGACGCAGATGTTAAGTTCCCAGAGAAAAAATTCACTTTAGATGATGATAACTTGCAAGATGCTATGTTGTCACTTGGTTCAGAACCTAAACAGTTGGTTAATGTGCCGATTAGTGTATCTTTAGTGGATAATATGACAGTTGGAATTTATGGCGAGTATATTCAAACTGTTAATATGATCAAGTCACTTATTTTACAGATGGTTTCTTTACATAGTTATGATGAACTAAAAGTAATTTTAATCTGTGATGAGAGTGATGAAAAAGAATGGAGTTTCACTAAATTTATTCCTCATTTTTGGGATAATGACAAAACCATTCGTTTTTTTGCTACGAATGCAGATGAAGTTAAAGAGATTTCTGCATTTATTGAAAAAACCATTTTATCACGTGGTGATGTTTCAAACCAAGACTATTCCGAGTTGTTTCCTTATTATGTTGTGATTTCAACGAGTAAGATACTAAGTGAAAAATGCGAATCTATGCAACAGTTGTTGAAATATAAAAACAATAGGGCTTTCAGTGTTTTACTGTCAGTGACTGAATTAAAGGATTTACCGAAGGAAACAAAAACGGTCATCTTTGCTAATGGGAAAAACTCCAAAATGTTTGAAAGAGAGGATACTACAGGCAAGGATGTTCCTTTCTCTGCGGATATAGTTAATGAAGCGGCAGTAAACAGCATAGCAGAAGATTTAGCTAATATTGAACTTGATTTAAGCACGCAAAGATATTCCTTGCCGTCAATGATTACATTTCTCGAGATGTTTAATGTTGGCAAAATTGAACATTTGAACTCGTTAACTAGATGGAAGGAAAATAATCCAACCATTACATTACAGACCCCAATTGGTGTGGATTCTTATGGTGGAGTATTTAATTTAGATTTGCACGAAAAGTTCCATGGCCCGCATGGACTTGTCGCCGGTATGACTGGATCAGGTAAATCTGAGTTTATTATAACTTATATTCTTTCACTTGCAGTTAATTACCATCCTGATGAAGTTGCATTTATTTTGATTGACTATAAGGGAGGCGGACTTGCAGGAGCGTTTGAAGATGATGATAGAGGAATCAAACTGCCGCATCTAGCAGGAACAATTACCAACTTAGACGGCGCGGCAGTTAAACGTTCTCTTATTTCAATTCAAAGTGAACTTAGGCGCAGACAAGCAATTTTTAATGATGCAAGAAAAATATCAAATGAAGGTACAATGGATATTTATAAGTATCAGCAGTTACATAGAGATAAGGTGGTTACAGAACCGATCCCTCATTTGATTATAATTTCAGATGAATTTGCTGAATTGAAGACTCAACAACCTGAATTTATGGAACAACTAATAAGTGCTGCTCGTATTGGTCGAAGTTTAGGCGTGCATCTGATACTTGCAACGCAGAAGCCAAGTGGCGTTGTAGATGATCAGATTTGGAGTAACAGCAAATTTAGAGTTTGCTTGAAAGTTCAAGAAAAATCAGACAGTCAGGATATGATTAAATGTCCTGACGCAGCAGAAATATCACAAACGGGTAGATTTTATTTGCAAGTTGGTTTTAATGAACTGTTTGCTCTTGGACAATCGGCTTGGTGCGGTGCTGAATACATACCTACTGAAACAGTTGAAAAGTCTGTAGACAATAGTATTCAAGTAGTTGACAATCTGGGTCGAACAATGATGAAAGTTAAGCCAAATAAGAAGAAAATCTCAGGCGGAAACAAGACAAAACAAATCGTTTCTATTGTTAAGTACTTATCTGACCTCGCCTCTGAAGAAAATATTTCTGTGCAACCACTTTGGCTTGATCCAATTCCCGGCTATATTTTTGTTGACGAATTAGAAAATAAATATGCAATTAGTGAATTGGGTGTGACATTAAATCCTGTAGTTGGAGAATATGATGATCCGTTTAATCAGAAACAAGGGGTACTTACAATACCATTTTCCGAAGAAGGCAATTGCTTAATATACGGTGCCACGGGCAATGGTAAAACAACATTTTTGACAACTCTGTGTTATGCCTTGATCAAAAATCACACTGCGGAAGAAGTCAATATCTACATTATGGATTTTGGCTCAGAAACATTGAAAGTGTTTGATAAGGCGCCACAAGTTGGCGGTTTTATCGTTTCTTCAGACGAAGAAAAAACAATCAACTTCTTGAAAATGCTTCACAGCGAAATGGAAAGAAGGAAGAGATTATTTTCTGAGTATGGCGGTGACTATGCAGGGTATTGCAGAAACAGCGGGAAAACCGTGCCTAATATCGTTGTACTTTTAAATAATTATTCGGGCTTTTCAGAGCAATTTGAGGATTTGCAAGAATCTTTCACCCTCCTTACAAGAGATGGCGTGAAATATGGTATTTATTTTGCAGTTACGGCAGGTAACACCAATGCTGTCCGTTACAAAACTCAGCAGAACTTTAAAATGATGCTTACAATGCAATTGAATGATGCTACTGATTATTCTCTTGTTGTTGGAAAGACGGACGGATTGATTCCATCAAAGTATAAAGGCAGAGGCTTGGTTTCTCTTGATAGAGTTTATGAGTTCCAAACCGCATACTGCAAAGATGTTGATGATATCCAGGATTATTTACGTACATATTGCTTTGAGCTTAGAGAAAAAGCTGAGACATTTGCTAAACCTATTCCGGTATTACCAAATACAGTTGATGTTGAATATGTTAAACCGGCAATTAAGGATATTAAGAATATACCGATCGGTGTAAATAAAAAATCTCTTAACATTGCTTCTATTAAACTTGCTAATAAAGTTGTATTTCCTGTTGTTGCGCAGGAGATATATGAAGCGGCGAACTTTACTGAAGAGTTAATCCGAGTATTGGCATTGACAACTGAAACAATTGTAGTCGATGTTGAACAATTATTCGGTGAGCAAAATTTTGGCGTTTCTATAGTGAATGGCAATTATGAGAAGTTTGTTCAAAATCTATTTTCTGAGATGGCAGAAAGAAATAACACATATAAAGATGCTAAGATGGACATATCATCTCTTGATAAATACGATGAGCGTGTATATGTATTTGTTGGCTTTAAGAGAATGTGTGAACAGTTAACTGCTGATGGTAAAGAAAAACTTGGTTTGTTGTTAGAAAAGGCAGAAAGCTTTTATAAGCTACATTTTGTAATTGTTGAGTCACTTGCACAATTGAATACATATTCTTATGATGCTTGGTATAAACGACAAATTACTGGCGCAGATGGATTATGGATTGGTGATGGTGTAGCTGATCAATATATGCTTAAAATTAACAAGATTACAAGTGATCTTTACGATGAAAACGGAAATGAGTACGGTTATGTCATCGTAAGAAACAGACCTTCGCTTATAAAACTTCTTTCACCAAAAACTGAAGAGGAGGTTGAATAAGATGGATAAAGTGTTAGTAGAAGTTTTTGTGCCTGTATTAGACCATTCTTTTGATGTTTTTATCCCTTTACAATCGCCTATGTTTGAGGTTTTAGAACTAATAAAAAAAGCAATTGTCGAAATGTCTGGTGGTCGTTTTATCGCAAATGAAAACACTACAATATGCTATCGAGAAGATGGTTCAATTATTAATATTAATTTATCGGTTTATGAACTTGAAATCCGTAATGGTTCAAAACTGATGTTAATATAAAAAATTTAAGGAGGTCATTATTATGGCAAGAAACATTCAGGTAACACCTGAACAGTTGGAGTCCGCAGCAGGAAGAATCGAAAGTTTAGCCGGCGATTACAAAACACAGTATGACCAGCTTTACAGCGAAACAAGCGCTATGGCTTCAACTTGGAACGGAAAGGACAATACCGCATTTGTTGATCAGATTGCAGGATTCAAAGATGACTTCGAGAAGATGCATACTCTGATGCTCAACTATGCAGATTTCCTTAGAAAAAGCGCAAAAGCTTATCGTGACACTCAGGATACAGTAGTTTCTGAGGCAAGAAAATTAGTAAATTAAGGAGGGTAATAAAATGGCAGACGGAATTCAAATTTCCACACAAGTATTGCTTGATACAGCAGAAAAGGTACGCACAATAAATACCACATTGGATTCAAAACTTGCTGATATTAACAAGAATATGAACGACTTGGAAGCAACTTGGAAAAGTGATGCCGCTTCGGATATCAGAGCTGCAATGAACGCTCTAAAACCTCGTTTTGAGGAATACAAAAATGTCGTAGAATCTTACGCAAAATTCCTTGTAAATACTGCTCAGAATTATGAGACAACTGAAGGTGCTATTCAGAGCAACGCAAGTGCATTTAAATAATGCCAAACTATCGCAGGTGGGCGTGAGGCTCACCCCACCTGCCTTATTTTGAAAATAATTAGGTTTTACCTATGAAGATATAATTGGGAGGAGCAACAATGATAAAAAAACTAATTTCTATTTTAATGGTTGTTGTGACATTACTTTCTATGGTGATGTCTTTTAGTAGTTGTTCCACTCAGCAAAATAATTCACTTACACTTGGCCAATGGCTGGGAATGGTTAATAACTCTTTTGGAATGGAGAGCTATTCGCAAGAAGAACCTTACATTAAAAATGTAAGTAAAGAAAATAAATACTTTAACACAATTCAGATTGCCGCCGAATGGGATGTTATTGATAGAGAATCTACAATAGATCCAAATTCTGCTCTTACTTGGAAAGATGCTCTTGTTACATTGGTTAATGTAGGTAATTTTACAAAAGCTAATGCAACAGATGATGAAAAAATTGATTATGCAATAAATAATTTTGATAGTAGGATTAGAAAATATTGGATGAATAGGCAAATTGATGTTGCATCAGCAACTCAGTTATTGGTTATTGCTCAAGAAAAATGGGCAAATAAAACTTATAAAGAACCAATATCAAAAGTAGAATACTCGGAAAATGTTGTTGATTTTTCTGATGTTAAACAAAGCGATTATACCGTTTCTGAAAGTGGAAATATTTTAGCGGGCAATGATATAGCAGAAAATTTAGAAGTTGGCAAAGTTGTTGTGCTTCCTTCCTCTGAAAATAATGCCACCCCTAATGCATATAAAATTAAGGAGATAAAACCAAACGGAGAATATGTCGAGGTAGTGCCTGATACTGATTTAGAATTAGGTGATGTTGTTGATGAACTTTATATTGAGAACACTTTTACTCCAAATTTGACACAAGCCGCATTTTATGACGGTAACGGGAATCTATTGTCCGGTGATCCTTCTGCCAATATTGCACCTCAATCTTATTCGTCAGTTTCCGATCCAATGATTTCTACATTAGCTTATTCATTTAATGAAACTGTGAAAACGATTCCACTTGCCTCTAAAACAACTTTCAGTTTTGAAGTAGATGGATGTAAAGTTGAAGTTGCTATGAAATCGGATGGCTTATCTGCAAAAATCGAAATGCCAATGTCAGAAAAAGACAAAAGTTGGACTGGATACTACGAAGCTGAAATTAGTAACTTTGAAGTAACAAATAAAATTGATTACAGTTGGTTTACCCTTCATTCTGCCGAAGTAAAAGTTGATTACACAACAAAAAATACCATTGGTGTAAAAAAGAAATTTGTTGATGAAAAAGCAGTTTATGCACCTAAATGGTCTAATGGAAATGGCCATTTCCTATCTAATCTTAAGAACGCTGTATGGAAAAATAACGACGGCAAAGGTGCAAAAACTATTAAGATTGGAAGTATTAAAGTGGCTTCTGTAGGTGTAGCTTCTTTTTCTGTTGATGTTTATGCAAAATGCAAGGTCGATGGAACTATAGAAATTTCTTGTTCGGAAACCGGTTGTAAGGGTATTGAATATAAAAACGGAAATTGCAGAGTAATTAACACATCGGATAAGGATACAGATGTAAAATTTAAGTGTAAAGCCGAAGGAACTGTTTCTGTTGCTCCTACTGTAAATGCTTTTGGTTTCGCAATAATTGGTCTTAAAGCAGAAGTAGGACTGGGCGCAGAGACATCCTTGACCCTACATCTAGCAGATGCGGGCAATCATTTATTGCAAGAGATGTCAACGAGCGATTTGCCTCCTGAAGTAGTCGATTCAATGGAGGTCGAAGGCTTATCGGCAGAAGCAGAAGAAATACGAAAACACGCTGAAGAACAAGGTGGAACTTTTGAATGTGAAACAAGCACAGTTGATTTACATTTGGACTGTTGTTTTGATATTAACATATACTTCATTTTAAAAGTGGGTATAGAAGAAACAACAATAGCCGGGAAATTGCTCAAAGACACAAAAATTAAAGTTGAATGGGAAATTTTCGGTAGCAAAAACGCAAAAATCTGTAATCTACACATTGAAAATGGAGATTGGGCAACTGCATTCTTTACAAATAAGGATCAATGTACACTAAAATATGTTCCTTTTGATGATGCTAAAGAGGATGAAAAGAAAACTGAAACTGAGGATAATAACAATTCGGAAGTAACAGTTGGTGAAGTATTAGTTATTTCTGATATGAAAGTGGTTCTTGAATTTGGTTCAACAAAAATTATTAGCGTTGTGCAAATTCCAAAGGGATATGAGCTTAAAGATGTTGTTTGTAGCTCTTCCGATAAAAGTGTAGCAACAATAGATGAAAATGGTGTTATTAAGGGCGTTGGCGAAGGTTCTACTACCATAATTGTACAAACATCTGATGGTAAGTATTCTTGTGCTTGTTCCATTACAATTGAAAGTGAAGGTTCAGGAGAGTTTACGCCACTTAATTTCCAAAGCGTTTACAATAATAATGGGATGGTGTATGCAGCGTGATTTTAGAATTTAATCAAATAGATAGACAACCAAACCCTTTATTTGAGGGTAAAATAAACGGTCGGGTTGTAGTTACCGGCAAAGGTACAACACGCTCTAATGAAGGCTTCATTGATTTTAATGAGGACAGATATGAAATATCAAGTAACTTACATAGAGAAAAGCTTGCTGAAAAAACTGCAACTCAGGTTTCCGATATTCTAAAGGATGGTAAAAGAGTTGGATATATTTACCCTGATTTAGTTGCAACGAAAAAGTTATTGTTCCTTTCTTTTGGATATGATTATTTCAATTTCGTTTTCAATGGTAAAGAATATGTTGTTTATGAAGTTGGATTAGGCCAAAATCAACATTATATTTGTGTATACAGTGGAAACGAAACTGTTGCTATTATTCATAAAGAAGATAAGAAGCACAACTACTGTGATAAATATGTGATTTATGCACTTGACAAAGCAATGTTGTTAGATTTGAGTATTTTAACATTATATTTTGATTGCATTCGATATCCTGATCACGGAGAGTTTACTGGAGAATCTTATGTTGATGATTCTTTTTTAACAACTCAAAAAGAATTGAACAATAAATACGATCCTGAATTTATTCCAATGATAAAAGAAATGGACGGAATCACAGACTAAAGGAGGTGTAGTAGTGGCTATAAATGTTAATGCGACAAATGCTCAGGCAGGACAACTATCTGGATATGCCAATCAACTTGTCAGTGCAAAAAATCAGTTGAGCAGTTACAAGTCGTCAATTTCAACTTATTGGCAAGGACAAGAAGTATCATACATTGTTCGTGGTATCGATCAAACAATTGCGCAGATTGATAGTGTAATTAAACAGTTGAATAGTCTGAGTTCAGACATAAAAAGCACAGCGGCTACTATCAAAAGAGAAGACGATGCTGCAGCAGCCGCTGCTCGAGCAAGAGCGTTAAAGCAAAAACGGATTCAAACGGCTCAAATGAATTATAACAGAGCAGTTGATGAATGTGATAATCTCTATAAAGAAAGAGATGTCATGCAAAAAGAGTTAATGAAAAACATGTCAGCAAACAAACGCAATTTCTATATGAAAAAGTGGGATGAGCTTATGAAAAAAATTCAGGATGCTGAGAAAAAACGCAGCAATTGTTATAATGCATTGAATGCGGCAAGAAGGTAATTAATTATATGAACAAGGTTAAGATTGTAAAAAAAATGGGCACTAGCCAGCTAATGATAAAGAGTTTAAAGGGGCAACAGCTAAGCGAGCACGAGGTGTACTCTATTAATAATAATGAAGTTCGTGGACTGCTGCATCTTGACGTTGTTCAAAAAAATAATTCTTTTAAGCTTTTTTATAATGTTACCGGATTTGTTTCATTTAGAGAGTTCCTTCGCACTCCATTAACAAAGGACACATTTGCCAAAACGCTTCAGAGCATATTAGACTGTTTACTTGCTTTAAAAAAAGCTTATTTTCATCAGCAAAATCTTTTAATGGACTTTAACAGAGTAATGGTTAATCCTGCAACGCAAAGTATATATTTTGTTTATGTTCCTATTCAAGGATTTGAAAGTGGAGACTCTTTACGAGATTTTTTGCTGAACATCATTCAATTTTGCACTTTTGCTCCGGGAGATGATACAAGCTATATTAAAGAATATATTACTATTCTTAATAGCGGAATAAATTTTTCGGAATTTGAACTTGAAGAATACATAAAAAGATTGATGGGGCAGAAATCAGAAAACTCAAAAGAAATTGAATGCCCCGTATGCCACACTATACTATCAAAAGGTACCAGTTATTGTATTCACTGCGGAAGTAGAGTAACCGGGAACACAGGCAGAACAGAAAACGGTATATATGATCCTCTAAAACAAAATGAGAAAATAGACAAAGAAGATAATTCTATAAGAGAAAAATCAAAAACGCGAAAAGACAATACTCAAGGCTTAAGTGATGGAACGACAGTTTTGGGCACTAATCCCGGCGAAACAACTGTGTTGGGGTCTGAAGAATTAGAAACGCCGAATTATCCTTATCTTATTAGATGTAAGAATGATGAAAAAATAATGGTTAATAAACCGATATTTAGAATAGGTAAGGAAAAGAAATACTGCGATTATTTTGTCGTTGACAATAATGCTGTTAGCAGAAGTCATGCAGATATTATAACAAAAGAAAAAAGGTATTACATAATAGATTTGAATTCAACAAACAAAACATATGTTGATGGTCGGGCTATTGCCATCGAAAAAGAAGTGGAAATTTTTAATGGAACCAAGTTGCGCTTAGCTAATGAGGATTTCGTTTTCTATATTGATGATATGAAAGGCGGTAAGTGAGTTTGCCATTTAAAGTAGAAATGCATACAGATATTGGTATTCGTAAAGAAACTAATCAAGATAGTATGTGTGTGAAGGAAGCACAAACTGACAAGGGTAATATATTATTTACGGTAATTTGCGATGGAATGGGCGGATTGGAAAAAGGCGAAATTGCCAGTGCTACTATTATAAATGCTTTTTCAACTTGGTTTGAAAAAGAACTCCCCTATCAACTATCAAAAAGCAATGCTTATGATGATATACGCTATTGTTGGGAAAGAATGATTAAAGAACAAAATCAAAATATTGCTGATTATGGCAGAAAAAATCATATTCAATTGGGTTCTACCATAACAGCAATGTTATTCTTTGAGAATGGAAAATACTTGATCGGCCATGTGGGTGATTCAAGAGCTTACAGAATTACCGAAAATGATATTGAAATGTTGACGCAAGATCAGACTGTCGTTGCAAGAGAGGTTAAGTTGGGCAGGCTAACTCCGGAAGAGGCAGAAAGAGATCCTCGTAGAAATGTTTTGTTACAATGTATAGGCGCATCAAAAATTGTTGAGCCTGATTTTGCAGAAGGCAATTATATATCCGGTGAGTGTTATATGTTATGTTCCGATGGGTTTAGACATGTGCTTTCAACAGAGGAAATAAAAGAGACATTTGCGCCTTCTCGAAATACAGATGAAAAAGGAATGAAAGAGAATATTGTCCGATTAATCGAATTAAATAAGAAAAGAGAAGAAACGGATAACATTACAGCAATTCTTATCAAAGTGATTTAGGAGGTGTAGTTGTGGCAGTTATCGGACAAGTTATTGACGATAAATACGAAATACTTAAATTGGTAGGACAAGGAGGTATGTCAAAAGTTTATCTTGCGATGGATAAACGATTGAATAAGCAGTGGGCTGTTAAGGAAATTGAAAAACGAGCAAAAGACAGAAATAATGAAATTGTTATCCAAAGCGCTATTGCTGAAGCTAATTTAATTAAACAACTTGATCATCCTGCTATTGTTCGTATTGTCGATATTATTGATAATGGTAATGTTATTTATATTATCGAAGATTATATTGAAGGTGAAACGTTAGGCACAATTCTTGAAAACAATGGAGCACAACCGCAAGAACTTGTTATTGAATGGGCAATGCAAATCTGTGAGGCTTTGGAGTATTTGCACACACGTAAGCCTCCAATTATATACAGAGATATGAAACCAGCAAATGTTATGCTGAAGCCAGACGGTAATATTAAGGTTATTGATTTTGGTATTGCTCGTGAATATAAAGATCAAAGTTTAGCCGATACGGTAAGCCTTGGTACAAAAGCTTATGCTGCACCGGAACAGTTTGGTGGTAAAGGACAAACAGATGCACGAACAGATATTTATTGCTTGGGTGTAACGCTCTATCATCTTTTGACAGGTCAAAATCCTTGCGAGCCACCATATGAAATATATCCGATTCGACACTGGAATCCTCAACTTTCAGCTGGTCTTGAAGCTATCATACAAAAATGTACCCAACTTAATCCTGATGATAGATATCAATCTTGTGCCGAGTTGTTGTATGCTTTGCATCATTATGAAGAATATGGCGCTGCATATCGAGCAATGCAGAAAAGCAAATTGAAGAAATTTATTGTTACTGTTTCTGCTATGATTATATGCCTTTGTGTAGGCGTTTTTGGACTTGTAATGCGAACTGCTACAAATAATGCAGACTATACACAAAATATATTACAAGCCGAGAAAGCATCAACTTCTGAAGAAAAAGCGAACTATTATGCTACTGCAATTGATATAAAGCCACTGGAAAGTGAAGCTTATATTGGAATGATTGAAGCATTTAAAGACGATGCGGCTTTTTCGACAGATGAAGAAGCTTTGCTTAAGCAGAAGTTAAATGCCAATATTGCTGATTTGAGAAACCAAGAAGATTACGCAGAATTAGCATTTGAAGTCGGAAAATTGTATTGGTATTATTATGATTATGGTAAAAATAATGCGGATGACAATCAAATCACTAGGATGAAGAGTTCCATTCAGTGGTTTGAGGATGCTGCCGAGTATGGTGGCGAATCTTCTGATAATTATTTAATGTCAACGATTTATAGAGATATTGGTAAATTTAACAGAGATATAAATCTTAATGTTGAAGAAGCCTCAGATAAAGGAAAATATGCTCCGTATTGGGAAAATATAAAAAATTTAGTATCAATGATTTCATCTAAAGAAAACGAAAGCGAAATTATTGAACTTGAAGTTTATAAGCTTTCAATGTATTCAATAGAGAATTACGCCAGAAAATTTAAAGCTGATGGCGTAAAACAATCAGATATGATTGACTTATATAACACAGTGAAAAAGGCTGTTTCTGATGTTGCCACAACATCAGATAAAACAGAAACACTGAAAAAAGATGTGATGGGACGATTTAGTTCAATTGAAAGTGCAATAGACAATGCATATAGAGAGTAGGTGAGAATTTAATGAGTGCAACAACGTGGTTGATAATAGCAATTATTGGATTTTCACTTGCCGGAATTGCTTTAATCATTGCAATATTTATGTTTGTAAAAATGAATATACCGTCTGTTATTGGTGATTTGTCAGGAAAAAACGTTGCTCGTGAAATAAAGGCAATGAGAGAGTTTAACAATGCTAACGGAGATAGAAGATTCCGACCGAGCAAAGTTAATCTTGAACGAGGTACTTTGACGGAAAAAGTTGAAACCTCTCAAGACAATAGGAAAGCTATGGCTGAAGCACACGCTTTTAAAAGATTAGATAATGTTAAATCGGGCGAATTGTCAGAGAAAAAAACTTATAGTAGTGGTAGCGGTACAGTTGGATTGAATGATTTTGAAATTCATCCAACAGAAGTGTTGGATGAAGGCAACGAACCGACAGAAATGTTAAGTGACGGCGAAACAGAAGTTTTGACCGAAAATGCAACTGAAGTTTTATCGAATGACACTACTGTTTTAAACGGAACAACTGTACTAAGTGAAACAGAGAAACTTACAGAGGAAGCCGAAGTTATCCCTGTTCCGTTTAAAATCACTAAGTCTGAGATTGTCATTCATACAGACGAGGTGATTTAATGAGACAATTAATTTTGAAATTCACGCGTTTGATAAATACAGCAATTGTCTGTTCGTTTATATCAAGCTTTGCATTGTTATCGTGTATATTCATTGGTATGAATGATATCTCAGATAAAATTATCGGAATGATTTTTCCTATTATATTTTGGCTCGGACTGATTGCAGAGCAGATTTTAATTTGGAAATCAAATGCCGTTAGAAAAGAAATTGAGAATATCGGTGAAACTCGGAAATTTCGAGGGAGACCAGGGATTATTAATATATGGAAAAACCGATATGGTGCAATAGCTGATATAGTATGCATAGTGTCTCTTTTGCTGTTGGTTGTATTTATGATAATTGGCATTGGAGAAAAAGCTATTCAGTACATTCTTATTTTTCTTTTGGTTTTGTCTTTTAGATTGCATTGCATTTTGAATGGTCAAAACTTTAGATATAAAAAATATTTAGAAAAGAGGAAGGTAAAAAATGATGTTTAAAGGTTTAAAAAAATCAACATCAAAAATAACAGCAGCCATTTTAGCGGTGGTAATGCTTTTCACAATGATACCGTTCGGTACGCTTGTTAACGCTTTTGCCGCAACTGTGGATAGCTATACCGTGAGCTTGACTGATGGTGCTGACATCATTGCAGTTGATGATGTAAAAATTACTATCAAGAACAAAAATGATGTTGAAAAAGTATTGTCGCAGTCATCGAAAAACGGCATTGCAACATTTAATAATTTCATCGAAGAAGATGAAACATATATAGTTTCTATTGATTCGATTATTGGATATAAAAATGTTGCAGATTTTGAAATAACGCCAACTGCCGAAGAATCCAACAAAGATGTTGCGTTGACTGCTATTGGTAAAATTACAATCAGCGGTAAAGTAGTTGATGAAAATGACGTAGCATACAGTGGTGCATCCGTTGCTATCTCAGGTTATACAAATGCAACTACAACCACAAATGCTTCAGGTGAGTATTTTTTTGAGGTTTATGAAGGTCAAAATTATACAATAAAGGCTACAGCAAAAGAAGCAAAATATGAAGAAAAAACTACAAATATCACTAATCCTACAAAAGACTATACCTGCGATACGTTAAAATTTGCTGTTAATCAGTTTACTATTGTAACAACAGCAGGCAACAATGGTACTATTACACCTACTGAATCTATAAAATATGGTTCAAATAAGGTCGTTAAGGCTGTTGCAAATGATGGATATCGCATTGAAAGCTATAAAGTGGATGGTCAGGAGCAGTCTGCTGCCAAGGGAGAAAAAGAGTACGCATATACTTTCTCAAATACAACCGAAGCCCACAAAGTAGATGTTTCTTTTATCAGACAGACATATAAAATTACATTTACAGTTAGCGAAAATGGTAAGGTTACTTATAACGATGGTACAGCTCAGGAAGTAGCTGGCGGTTCGGTAAATATTGAAAAGATTTTTAATGAATCCACAGATCCTGCAAACCCTACAAAAATTGAATTAACTGCTACACCAAACGCAAATTATCGTGTATCTCAAGTTATTGTAGATAATGGAAAGCCTGAAACTTTTTCAGAGAATGATAAGAAATATACAAAAGAGTTTGAAATGACTAAAGACCATTCTTTTATCGTTGAATTCAAATTGAATACATATACTGTAGAAGTTAACACGGGGGAGAATGGTTCCGTTACATTTCCAAATGGCAAATCAAAAATTACCGTAAACCACGGTGATAATACTGAACTGAAAATTATTCCTCAAATAGGCTATGAATTGACTTCTCTGACTGTTGGCTCAACGGAAAGTATAGAAAAAATAGCTGAAAAAGATGGATATTATATTTTTGCTTTAGAAAATATAACACAAGATACCCAAATAAGTGTTGAATTCACGAAGAGAAATATTGCAAATGTTACAGATGAAATTGATAATGAGTATTATACTATTTCGTTCTCCAATCCTGCGATTGTTAAAGGGAATGAATATATAATCAAGGACGGAGATGTAGCCACTATTACTCCAAAAGCTCCTTATAAGAGAGTCAATATAAATTGGAGTTGGGCGAACGGAGAGACAGGTGAAACTATAGTTATCTCTAAGTCTAAAAAAATAGATAGTATCTTTGTTTCTGAAAGAAATTCTGGCGGTTGGTCTGATGAAATCCCAGTAAATATTCAAATCTGTGTTGACAATATGGGCCCAACTATTGGAACAGTTTCTAAGACACCAAATGTGGATTGGAATAACGATAAATATTCTATTTTTGTTCCGGTAACAGACGACTATGCAGGTGTTGATAAAGTAGTATATTCGCCTAATGATGATATTTCAGCTGCTGTTAATGCAAAATGGAACAATGAACATCAAGCTTATCAATTTGAAACTGTAGATACCGAGTATAATGGTGATTATTATATTTGGGCATATGATCTTTTAGATAATATATCTAATCCAACACAGGTTGAAGTACAAATTGACAGAAAAGCTCCAACTGTTACTGCTTTTACATATAGCACAAGTGAGACATCAGTTTCAGAAAAATTCATTAAATTCCTTACATTTGGAACTGTCTCTTCTAAATCGATATATGTAACTGTAACAGGTTCTGATGAGAATATTACATCCGGCTTGAAAGAAATTACGCTTTACAAGGGGTCAGATGTATTTGAAACACAAACAACAACAGGAAATAGCGCAACATTCAAATTGACTGAAGCTGAATTTAAGAATGGTGCGGAAATTTCTGCAACAGTAACGGATATCGCTGGTAATGTTTCAAATAATACGAAACCTACCGATGAGGGTGTAACAACTAAAGCCAAAAATAATACTGTAAAGATTGATACAGCCAAGCCTGAAGCAACTATTCAACCTGATGAAGCTGTATATACTGATGGCGATGGCAAACTTTGGTATAACGGAAATACCGCACTTAACATTGTTGCTACTGATAACAATGCAGGTATTTGCTCTGTTGAAATTAAATTAAATGGCGAAAGTCTTAAGACAGATGTCGAAGGGAAAGCAATTGATACAGATTTTTCCGCTGCGTATACCACAAGCGAAGAATTTGTGATAAATACAGCTCAATATGCCGTCGACGGTGAAAATGTAATTGAAGTTATTGTTACTAACAATGCAGGTGTTAAAAGCGAAACCAAAATTCAGAATGTTTATATTGATACAACCGCACCTGATATAACAAATTTTGAAGTAACAAGAGTTGGGGGTAAGGCACTTGATAAAATACTTAACTTCTTGACATTTGGTATATTCTTTAATGATCAGGTTGAGGTTACAGTAACAGCTGCTGATTCTAATGCTACATCCGGCGTAAAAACTATTACCCTTTTTGCCGGTAAAAAAGTATTTGAGACAAAAAGTGTTAAAAATGATAAAGTAACATTTGTAATCCCAACTGACGCTATCACTGATGAAACTAAGCATTTTGATGCTGTTATTTCTGCAAAAGCAACCGATAATACTGGCAATACAACTCAAATCGCTGTTGAGGCTAATACAGAAAATTCAAATGTTAAACACAGCAGATTGATGATTGAAACCATAAAACCTACTATTGATGTGGAATTCCCTGAAGCAGTAACGGATAAAAATACTAACACAGCAACCGCAGGAGATTGGTATCACTCTGATGTGAAATTTGTAATTACTGCAAATGACGCTGATGCAGGTTTGAGAAATGTTCTTATCGCTATTAACGACAAAGAACTTGTCAATGACAACCTTAATGCTTCTGAAAAAATTACGACAAAAAAATATGAGGTTAATACAGCTGATGCTGTAAGAGCTGATGATGGTTCGTACACTTTAAAGGTTATTGTTACAGATAATGCCGGAAATGTTTCTGTTCCATATTCAAAAACAATCTTTAAAGATGTTGATAAACCTTACATTACAGGCTTTGATTTTGCTCCAGATAAGTATATAGAAGGTAGTGAAACAAAATCAACCGTGGAAGTAACAGACTATGGCTTCTATTTCAAGGCTGATACAAAAGTTACTATTTCTTCAAAAGATGATGCTCCGACGGCAGGTGTTAAATCAATAACTTACTATATTGTGGATATTGACAGCGGTAAGAGTGAAGAAAAAACAAAAGATGTTAATAAAAATAATTGCATTGATTTTACTATCCGTAAAGATTTCAAGGGACAGATTTATGCTAAAGCAACGGATAATGTCAAGAATGTTGCTTCCGATTTCGTAAATCCGGACAGCGCAATTGTTGAGCGTCCTGAAAAGCACGAAAAAGAGGAACATATTACTTTCTCTAAGAGTCCAACCGAATACAAAACACAAGATGAAACAGAGCTCTATGCAAAAGATGTTCCGGTAACGCTTACTGTAACAGATACATATTCGGGTATCCGTAATATTGAATGGGATGTTGTTGCACCATATGATACTGAAAACAATCAAAGTGGTAAAGTATTAGTAAACAATGACAAAACATTTGCGGAAGGCAGCGATACCGATTGGAAACAGACCAAGACTGAAAACAACTTGGTTACCGAGATGCAAAAAACAATTACAGTTAACAATAACAGTAATGACATTGTTGTGTTGGTTAAAATGACTGACCGTGCAGGAAACACATCTGAAAAGCAGATTAAGTTCAGCATTGATAAAACAAACCCTGTAATTGAGGTTAAGTACGATAATAATGTTCCTGACGAAACTTATAAAGACATTTTTAAAGCAAATCGTACAGCTACAATCAAAATTACAGAACGTAATTTTAACGGAAAAGACGTAATTCATAGAATTACCAATACAGATGGTATAATTCCTGTTCTTTCAACTTGGGAGAAACATAAAAACACAGAAAATCCGGATAAAACCTATTACACTGCAACTATTGCATACACGGCGGACGGAGACTATACATTTGATATTAGTTACTCTGATCTTGCTGATAATGCAGCAGAAAAATTTGCACAGCATAAGTTTACAATTGATAAGACCATTCCTACAGTAGTTGTTTCTTACGATAATAGCTCTTCACTCAATGAAAATTATTACAAAGCAGATAGAACAGCAACGATAACTATTGTTGAGCACAATTTCGATTCTTCAAGGGTAAATGTTGTTGGTACAGCAACAGATAATGGCACCGCTTTGAGTTTTCCTGCAACAAGCACTTGGACAAGTAACGGAGATACGCATACAGCAACCATTAATTATTCATCAGACGCTAAGTACACGTTTGATATCGAATTCTTAGATATGGCAGGCAATTCTATTTCGGATTATACGCCTGAAGAATTTTATGTTGACAAAACTGCACCAACACTTGAAATTTCAGGTGTTGAGGACAAGTCGGCAAATAACAATACAGTTGCGCCTGTCGTTACATACTCGGATACAAACTTCAATAAAGATTCTGTAAACATTGAACTTTCCGGTGTGAATAACGGAAAAGTGAATTATGCAGGCTCGGTTGAGGATGTTACAAATGGTCAAAAGTTTACTTATGCTGATTTCGAAAAGGTCCAAAATGTAGATGACATATATACATTATCTGCTACTTTAACAGATATGGCAGGAAATGAAACAACAAAAACTATTGTATTCTCCGCTAACAGATTCGGCTCTGTTTATACCTTTGATTCCTTCTTGAAATCTATTGAAGGCAAGTATACTAATACCGAGCAAGATGTTGTGTTTACAGAAACAAACGTTGATACACTTGATCGTGAAAGCATAAAACTCAAACTTGTTAAGAATGGTACCCCTTCAGATCTTAAAGAAGGTAATGACTATACTATAACTACATCGGGTGGTAACGGTCAGTGGAGTCAGTACAAATATATTGTAAACAAAGCCTTGTTTGCTGATGATGGCAACTACAGATTGACCATTTACTCTATGGATGCTGCCGGAAATGTTAATGAGAATATCGACGAGTCTAAGAAAGCAGAGATTTCTTTCGGTATTGATAAAACGAATCCTGTTATTGTTCCGATTGATTTTGAAAGCGGCAAACAGTATCCCGTTGAGGTAAAGAATGTAAAAGCTGAAGTTAAAGATAATCTTGTTCTCGAAAGCGTAAAGATTTATCTCAACGGCGAAGAAGTCAAATACAAGGTAGACGGCGAAACATATACTTTCGATATTCCTGAAGTTAACGCAAAACAGAATGTCGAATTTGTTGCAGTTGATGCGGCTGGCAACGAATATAGACTTCCAATTGATGACTTCCTTGTTTCTACTAATATCTTTGTTCGTTGGTACAATAATACACCTTTGTTTGTTGGTTCGATAATCGGTGTGGTTGTTCTTGCTGTTGCCATTACTGCATTTATTTTCTTCGGTAAAAAGAAGAAAAAGGACGGCGAAAAATAATTCTTATATGAAAGCTCCAGTGAACATTTATGCTCACTGGAGCTAATCCCAAAGGAGGTAGAATGTATGTATCCTGAATTTATACCAATTTATATAGGTTTAGTTGCTATAATCGGACTGGCTATTGCGATACTTATATTGTTGATCCGTTTGCTAAAAGATAAAGGTAATAAAACGGTTACGCCAACATCTTATTCTGACAAAAATGGTAATCCTCCAAAAAAATCAAATCAGACAAGTGGTAATATGGCATTTTGTAAGAAATGTGCTACTCAGTTTGATGCTTCCGCACGATTTTGTCCTAATTGTGGAACCCCACGGTGAGATAAAAGTGTTTGTTAAGGTGGTGAGAAAATGGCACAAATAAAAATTAATGTAGGAGCAGTTGTGGGACTTAGTGGCACGATTACTTCTGCAAAAAATACAGTTGGTAATGTAAAATCTTCATTTTACTCAACAAGCTGCCAAGTAGATGGAAGAGTTGCTAACAGAAATAATATTGGTAATAGGCTCTCAAGTGTTTCATCTCAATTATCGAATATTGAAAACCGAATTGTATCTATTAAAAACGTGGTAGAAAAAGGCGCAAACAACTACCATAACACTGATGTTCATGTTATGGGGATGAAAAACGCTTTAACAGGTAAAATAAGCGGCCTAGGTATTATCGGGTTGGGGCTTGGTACAACTGGTGGCTCGGAACTTAGCAAGCAGGCATCAAATAAGGCTCAAGTTGATGATAAAGACAAAGAGAAAAGCACTTTTAAAAAGATTCTTAAGGACGACTGGAAAATTGAAGGTGCTGTACTTGGAGGGAAGGCCGCAACTGAAGGTTCAATATTTGGCTTTGATTCATCGGGTTCAGCTGAAGGTGACGTAATTGGTGGTTCAATTAAAACTAAATCAAGCGCTAAGTGGAATCCCGGAAAAGGTGATGCAGGAATTGAAAAAAGCGTTGAAGCTGAGGGGCATCTTGCTAAGGGAAAGCTTAAAGGAAATGTTGGTTTGGTTGGCGGAGAACTTAGCGGCACAGTTGGCAGTGCCGGAGCTACCGGTAAAATCGGAGCAACATTATACAAGGACGGTAAGTTTTCGCCAACATTAGATGCAAAATTAAAAGCCGAAGCTGCTGCAGCTAAAGGAAGTGCTGAGGCAAAATTTGGTACAGATGAATTCAATGGGCATATTAAAGGTAGCGGAACTTTATTGGGAGCTGAAGCTGAAGCAAGTGGTAGCATTGGGAAGATTACCTATAAAGACGAAACAACAGGCCAAACCAAGACTGCATTAGGAGCTAAAGGCAAGGTTGGAGCTGAAGCTTATTTAGCTCAAGGAAAAGTCTCCGGAGGATTTACAATTTTCGGAGTTAAAATTGATGCCGGAGTAACCGGAAAAGCAGGTGGAGTAGGTGTAAGCGCTGAAGGAAGAGTTACAGCAGGTAGTGCTTCTGGTAAAATCGGTGCAGGATTAGGCTTAGGAGCTGGAGTAGAAATTAGTATTGATTGGAGTGATTTTTCACTCTGGTAATTGAAAAAATGCAATAAATTTGATATAATTAAATTAACATTATGGAGGTAAAGATATATGTATAAAAATTTGTTACCTATAGGTTCTGTCGTTTTGTTAAAAGGCGGGGACAAAAAGATAATGGTGTGCGGTCGCATTCAAGCTAAAGATGGAGAAAATGCAATATATGATTATTCTGCTTGTTATTATCCAGAAGGAATTGTTGACCCTTCATCAATGTTTTTCTTTAATAGAGATGCAATAGATACTGTGTATTTTATCGGATTTCAAGATAAGGATGAGTTGAATTTTAGACAGAATGTATTAGATAAACTTGGAGAACTTGAAATCAAGGACGGTTCAATTGTTCCAAAAAAATAAGGTGAATATATGATACTTGACGTAATACAGGTTTCAAAGGACTTGTTTTCTGCGAGTTTTATAATTGAACGCCAAAATATTAAAATAGGAAATTTTTCGCTCCAAGGCAGATTAGGTTCAATGGAGGCAAAAATACAAGGAACAATTTACGAACAACCTTTTACGATGGTTTATGGGAAAATGGATAATATAGAAGTTGATCATCCGTTTCGACCATACTTGATCTATAAAGGGAACATTCCTGATGGAACTGTTTATCAAACTAAATTCAATGGTGGATTATTTAAAAGATTTGATTATCATCAAATGAAACTGAATGGAATGATATTTGATCTTTTCCCTATTGGTTTTGGTAATGAAGGAAGCAAGTCGCCTATTTATAATGGAAATGAACAGATTGCTCAAATAGAAAAGGATTGTGTTGTACACGACGATTTGCATAAATATAGAATCTTTGCAGTGGATTCATTTGTCTCACAAATAGCGATATTCTTCTGCATTTATATGTATATTAATGCTGGGTATAAACCGGGAGAGAAAGTTGTACATTCTGAAGTAAAAGTAGTGTCAACCACGACTAATAAGTTACTGAAGGAAAAATATAATCCTGAATTTATAAATAATATAGGAACATAAATGATAGGAGTTTGTTTCACAGCAAACTCCTTTCGTTTTGTAGTTATGCTAACAATTATGATTCGGGCGTATGGTTATGGCTAAAACAAAAAAAGATTGCTATATATTCTATTGGCTCTTTCTCATAATCCTTTAGATGTCTGTATTTCTGTAATATAGCAAGACCTCCCATGGTAGTTATTTTAATTCTACCACAGGAGGCTGGTTTTCCATTAACCATTTCTTACGGACTTGTTCAATGCTCTATTAAGCATCAGCGCCGTTTTACAAGATTTATATTTGTTTCAGTACAAAACGATATTTGAATTTTCTTTTGCAAGGTTTTGCATTTTTTCCGTATAGCCGTTAATGCAAAAGAATACAAAATATTCATTTCTGTTTTGCTTATTCCAATTTACTTTTTTCGCCTTTTCAAGCAAGTCATAATACACATTAACATCAAGCGGTTTTTTGGTATATTTACATTCGCCAAAGATGATATTATTGGAATTGTCTGTTGCGACAATATCAATTTCTGTATCTTTTCTGTCCCACCACTTGCCGATTTTTGTGGGAGTGAAACCGAAAGTGTTTTTAATAATCAACTCAGGAAGATATTGATTTTTGCAAATATCCTCATACACATAAGCAACATGATTTTTTATAAAGCCCTCTTTAATTTTATCAAGAACAAAATCTATGTGCTCGCTTTCAATGTATGATTTATAAGGATATACAAACTTAAACCAAAATCTTATATAGTTATCCTTGATTTTATAAAGTCCCATTTTGCTTTTTTCGGGCTTATCTTCCGTTATTGGAACAACCCTTTCTATAATATCAAGGTCAATTAAAACTTTTAAGTATTTCGGCAAATTTGTTGCCTTTATTTCCAATGCATTTGATATATCGCTTAACTGTTCGCAGCCACAGGCTATTGTTTTGATAATTGAATAATAACTTCCGACCTCTTGTACTTCATTTTTTAATAAAAATTCAGGCTCCTCATATAAGTAACTTTGAGAATTCAAAATAGAATTTTTTATGGCAGTATAGATGTCGTCGCTGCTCTCAAACATTTCTATATATTTGGGAACTCCGCCGGTGACGGAATACGCTTCGATTAAGAATTTTTCATCCGTGCTGTCAATGAATTCTTTGTAGTACTTAAACGGAATCTGCTTTAATCTGATTTGCTTTGTTCTTCTTCCGTAAAGCGGGCTGTCGTATGACAGGGTTTGGCTGTACATCATATTTATCAACGAACCGCATAATATAAGCATAACATTATTATTTTTAAGCTTCGTGTCCCATATTTTTTGGAGCACGGAAATAAAACTCGGATTCGATTTGCCTATATATTGAAACTCGTCAATGATTATGAGTTTTTTATTTTCTGTCTTGTAATCTGTTATTAAATCAAACAATTCTTCCCACGAAAGGCTTGCTTTTTTAATAAGCGGATTTGATGTGTATTCGCTTACGATTGATGAAAATGCTTCTCTGTTCATCTTTTCAGATTCTTCCGTTGCAAGAAATCTGATACATTTTTTATTCCTCGAAAACTCATTTAAGAGTTCTGTTTTTCCGATTCTTCTTCTGCCGTAAAGCACAACAAAGGAAGATGAATTGCTGTTATATTCATTTTCAAGCGTTTCAAGCTCTTGAAATCTGTCAACAAATTTTTTCATTATATCCGACCTCCCGATATAGTATTTGTATCTCTAAATATAATTATACCACAAAGTATAATTATTTCAAGTATAATTATAAAAGCGTTGAAGATTTTGCTTTCTTCAACGCTTTTTCTAATGGGTATGTAGACCTTTTTTCGTTAATTTTATGTTTTTAATGTGTTTGACCGCCCACTATACATATTTTTTGAGTCTCGAAAATGGCTTAAATAGGGCGTTTTGAAAAATTTTAATGCAAAAAACACCAACCTCAGATGATTGTAGATAACATATCGTCCATTCCAAGCGATACGCATCTTGCTGACAGTGAGAAAAAATATGATGAAATTAAAGAAAGAGTCTATCTTAAAGCAAGAGAATTATATGGTGAAGATTTACATGAGTTTGTTAAAGCGAGACTTGAGAAAGAATTGGGATTTATTAGTGAAAATGATTTTTCACTAAGCTTTTGGCTTCCGATGAAAATAGCGGACGATAGTAAATCAAAAGGCTGTCCTGTTATGTCAAGGGGAACTACCGGTTCGTCATTAGTGGCTTATCTATTGGGGCTGACACATGTTAATCCGCTTGGTGCCCATTATCGTTGCAATGATTGTCACTATATAAAATTTGTTGATGATTATAATTCCGGCTTTGATTTGCCTGCAAAGAAATGCCCAAACTGCGGAAATGATTTGATTCGTGACGGGCATAATGTACCGTATGAAACACTGTTCGGTTTCTGTGGCGATAAAGAACCAAGCATTGAATTGAATTTATGCGAAGAATACAAAGATGCTCTTTATGAAACTTTGTTTTGGCTGGATATTCTCGGTAACGATGCTGTTCAAATGCTGAAAATTCTGAAAGAAAAGACGGGAGTCGAACCGTCCGAAAACGATTTGGCAGATAATGCGAAATTGTTAAAATCGATTAAGGAAGTAAATACTGACTTTCTTCCTGAAATGGGTACAGCGTATGTCAAAAAGCAGATTGAACGCACTCAACCGCAAAAATTTTCAGATGTGGTTGTATTAAACGGTTTGCTTCATTCAACAGGCGCTTATGTTTATAATACGGAAAAAATGTTTGAAAATAATGTTTGTGATTTTGAAAGCGTAATAGCTTTTAGGGATGATGTATTGCTTTATCTTGACAAAAAAAGAAAAGAATATATCGAAAGAAATGGTAATGACGCACCGATAAGTCATCTTGATTGCTATAAAATAAGTGAGATAATAAGGAAAAGCAGAGCAAAAAGAGAATTATCAAAATACAAGAATGCGCTTTGCGAAATAGGCGTTCCTGATTGGTATATTGATTCTGCTAAGGAAATCAGTTATTTGCTCCCTAAAGCACATTCTGTCGAATATATGATTGTTTCATTTAAGTTGCTTTGGTACAAGTTGAATTATCCAAATGAATACTTAAAGGCGTATAATGAGATGAACAAGGAAATATAATCTTTACAAAAATTTATAAATATATAGAAGAACATATTGGTAAATATAAAATTAATGAAAAATTAAAAACTTTGTAAAAGCCACATTTGTTATTGGCATTGCGTTATATCGACAATTCAATAAAAGCCTCTTATAACATATCTATAAAACAAGTAAAAGAAGATTTATTTTATAGAGAAAAATGGGTTATTGATTAGAACATATTTTAAGTCGTGGTATTTATGAAAATGATAAATATGTAAAGTATGGTTTGTATTTAATGATCCTTTGACCATTTATGAATTTGCCGCATTTCCGCCGAGTAAATTTCCCATTGCGTTTGCAACATTTTCTTGCATGGAATCCGTCACATGCATATAGGTGTTCATTGTAAAGCCGGCGTCCGTATGACCTAACATGTGCGATACGGTTTTAATGTCCATTCCTTGTTCAAGTGATAAGGTCGCAAAGCAGTGTTGCAATCCCCTGAAAATAATGATACAATGACCACATAAGGGGGACTTCCGATGCAAAAAAAAATCTATACTGTGGCTACGGCCCACTTGGATACCATTTGGTCCTGGGACTTTGAGACCACCGTGTCCCGGTACATCTACAATACCTTGGTGGACAACTTTGCACTGTTCCAAAAATATCCCACCTATCACTTCAATTTTGAGGGCAGCTATCGTTACGAGCTGATGGAGGAATATTACCCGGAACTGTACGCCAAAATGCGGGACTATATTGCCCAGGGGCGGTGGAGCGTTTGCGGCTCCGCCTTTGAGAATGGCGATGTGAATGTGCCGTCGCCGGAGGCGCTCTTTCGCAATATTCTTTACGGCAATCGCTATTTTGAGGAAAAATTCGGCAAGCGCTCAGTGGATATTTATCTGCCGGACTGCTTTGGCTTCGGTTGGGCGCTGCCCAGCATTATAGCCCATGCCAACCTGATGGGCTTTACGACCCAAAAGCTGGGTTGGGGCGGCGCTTACGGCATTCCTTTTGATATTGGCGTGTGGCAAGGGCCGGACGGCGCGCAGGTGCTGGCCAGCTTGAACCCCCACGATTATTACTTTACGCTGAAGAAGCTGCGGGACTGGGATTTTGTGCAGCAAAAGCTGGATGAAAACGAAAAATACGATCTGAACAGCACTATGATTTTCCACGGGATCGGCGATCGGGGCGGTGCGCCCAAGGAAGCCTCTGTGGCCTTTGTGGAGCAGGAGATCAACAAAAACAAAGACAGCGATGTGCAGGTGCTGGCGTCCGGTGCGGATGATCTGTTCCGTGACCTGAACGCCCAGCTGACCCCGGAGCAAAAAACCAAGCTGCCCCGGTGGGAGACGGAACTGGTGATGCAAAATCACGGCGTTGGCGGCTACACTTCCCGGGCCGTGGGTAAGCGTTGGAACCGCCGCTGCCAGGAACTGGCGGATATGGCGGAGCGTTCCGGCGTAGTGGCGGATTATCTGGGCACCGCCCATTACAATAAAGAGGCTATGGAGCTGAACTGGAAGCGTACCATTGCTCATCAGTTCCACGATGATCTGCCGGGCACCTCCGTGCAGCGCGCCTATCGCCGCAGCTGGAACGACTACGGTATGGCCATGAACGGCTTTGCCGGTGAGTTGACCCAAGCTGCCGGGTCTGTGGGCAGTCTGCTGAAAACGGACTTCTGCGCAGGCACGCCGGTGACGGTATTTAACAGTCTGGAAGTGGCCCGCACAGATGCGGTGACTCTGGAGCTGCCCCACTGGCCCAAGGCCTGTGCGCGGGTATATGACCCCAAGGGCAGGGAAGTGAAAAGTCAGGTGAACCGCTACGAGAATGGCACGGCGGAGCTGGTATTTGTTGCCACGGTGCCTGCCTTGGGCTTTGCGGTCTATGATGTGCGGCCCTCCGATGTGCCCTGCCGTCTGCGGGGCAGCCTGTCCATCAGCGGCGAAAATCAGATGGAGAACCAAAAATACATTGTGCGCCTGAACAAAAAGGGCAACATCACCTCCATCCTGGACAAAGAAATGGACGAGCAGGAGCTGCTGTCGGAGCCCATCAGCCTGGGACTGTTCAAGTACACCGGCTCTAAGCCCTGGCCTGCCTGGGAAATGAATTATAAAGAAGCCAACAAGGACCCGGACCGCCTGCCAAATCCGGTGACGGTGACCATTCAGGAGAAAGGCCCGGCGCGGGTGTCCTTCTGTGTGGAGCAAAAGGACGGGGACTCTACCTTTAAGAATATCATTGCCCTCACCGACGGCGGCAGCCGGGTAGAGGTGTGTTCTGAGATCGAGTGGCGCAGTCTGCACACGATGGCAAAGAACAAATTTGCATTTGCCTGCACCAACCCGGAGGCTACCTTTGACCTGGGGCTGGGCGCCATTCGCCGGGGCAATATGACGGAAAAGCTGTTTGAAGTGCCTGCTCAAAACTGGGTGGATCTGACGGATAAAAGCGGCGACTGGGGCGTGTCTGTGCTTAGCGAGTGCAAGTACGGCTGGGACAAGTATAAGGACAATACCCTGCGTATGACCGTGCTGCACAGCCCGGTACGGAATTACCGGATCGATTCCATGCAATCTATGATGGACCTGGGACTGAACCGATACAGTTATGCCCTGTTCTCCCATAAAGGGCAGGTGGGCGCCGATACGCAAAATCAGGCCCGCGCCTTTTTGCAGCCCCTGACCGGGTATGTGGAGCCAAAGCACCCGGGCGTGCTGGGTACTGCGTACAGTTTTGGAAATGCCTCTCACCCCCAGGTGGTGCTGCGGGCAATGAAGTTCGCAGAGGACGGCGACGAGATCGTGGTGCGCCTGAATGAGGGCGCCGGTACGCCGGTGGAGCACTACGCCCTGCGTCTGGGTGCCGGTGTGGCAGAAGCCCGGGAGCTGTTTGCCTCTGAAGAAGAAAAAGGCCCGGCAACGGTAAAAGACGGCTGCCTGGTCACGGACTTTACACCGTATCAGATCAAGACCTTTGCCCTACGGCTGCAACCGGCGGCGCAGGTGGGTCACGCTGCCAAGGCAACGCCTCTGGCACTGCCTATGAACGTGCAGTTGATCACCAAGCAAGGCGAGCAGGGCGAGCTGCCCCTGTCTATTCCTGCGGAGCGGATCGGCGATCAGGTCACGGCTGCCGGTATTTCTTTTGCTATTGCAAAGGACGGCAAGAACGCCTTGCGCCTTGCTGGTCAGACCCTGACCTTAAAGAAAGATACCCGCCGGCTGGCGCTGCTGTTGTCTGCGGACAGTAATCGAATTTTAGACTTTACCGTAGGTGGAAAAACGGTGCCTTGTTCGGTGCTGAGCCGTACCCGGCGCTTTGCAAGCTGGGATCTGTACGATCTGCACGAGACCGCCCATATTCAAGAGGGACAGCTGGGGTATGTAAGTACCCACAGCCATAACGCAGACGGTACGGACGCCATTGCCAAGGAGCTGTACTTCTATATTTTGATCTTAAATGTGCAGGGCGGCGACACGGTGGTATTGCCCCGGGATGAAGAAACACTGGTTTTGGCCGCAACGGAGCTGAATACAGTGGCTGTGCCTTGTGTGACCCCGCTGTATGACCGGGTCGAGGACCGCCCCTTTGACTACACCATGCGCCTGGGGGACAAACTGCGTTACCTGCGTATGAAACTGCCTTGGTATATGGGCGATAAAGGTCGCTATTTCAGTTGCTACAACCGAGGAAGAGAGAGGGAATAAGATGAAGCCGAATTTTGACCAGAACTGGACCACCACCAACGGCGGTGTGCCGCTGAATGACAGCGAAGTGGAGCGTTACATTGGCGTGGTGCCGCGCCCCAACCAGGTTCACTTGGCACAGCAGCCTTTTTACTGCTTTATGCACTTTGGCATGAATACTGCCACTCAGCGGGAGTGGGGCAGCGGCAGAGAAACGGTGCAGGACTTTACCATTAAAAAGATCAAGCCGGAGCAATGGGTGCGCACGGTGAAGGCTGCCGGTGCCAGCGGTATCATTCTTACCTGTAAGCACCACGACGGCTTTTGTCTGTGGCCCAGTGAATACACATCGTTCAGTGTAAAGAACACGGACTTCGACGGCGATATTGTGAAGCAGGTGTCTGACGCCTGCGCTGCCGGCGGACTGGATTTTGGCGTGTATCTTTCCCCTTGGGATATGCACGAGCCCACCTACGGTACCCCGGATTATAATGATTATTTTTGCAATCAGTTAACGGAGCTGCTTACCAATTACGGCCATATCAGTGAGGTTTGGTTTGACGGTGCGAAAGGCGCCGATGTGCCGAACTTTGAGTATGATTGGGTGCGGTATTATGCCCTGATCCGCAAACTGCAGCCGGACGCGCTGATTTCCATTTGCGGCCCGGATGTGCGCTGGGTGGGCAACGAAGGCGGCAAGACCCGCAAAAGCGAGTTTTGTGTGGTGCCTGCTCGCCTGGCAGACGCTGAAAAGACGCATGAGAAGAGCCAACACGGTGAGGGCGACGCTGCCGCGCTGAAAAAGCTGAACAATATGGACGAGGATCTGGGCAGCCGCAAGGTGCTGTCTATGGCGCGGGATCTGATTTGGTATCCGGCGGAGGTGGATGTGTCCATCCGTAAGGGTTGGTTCTGGTCCAAAAATGAGGACCGCACGGTTAAGAGCGCGCGTAGACTGTTTAAGCTGTATCTTGGTTCTGTGGGCAACAACTGCACCCTGCTGCTGAATGTGCCGCCTACCAATAAGGGCGTGATCCATCCGAGAGACGCCCACGCCTTGAAGGGGATGGGCCAGGCCATTCGCAAGATGACCGAGCACCCGATCATCACATACCGGCTGGGCGAATTACAGCCGGAGCAGGGGTATATCGACTTTGACTTTGACAGTGTACATAAGTTGAAATATGTGATTCTGTCCGAGGAGATTCGCAAGAGCCAGCGGGTGGAGGCCTTTGAACTGTGGGCTAAGAAGCCAAACGGCAAGATGAAGCGCATTTACAAGGGCACGGTGATCGGTATGAAGAAAATTGTGCGGCTACGCCGGGGATTGAATTGCCTAGGCGTGCGCTTGGTGATCCGCCAAAGCCGCAGCACCCCGGATATTGCCGAAATCGGATTTTACGAATGATTACGCCAAGGCTCCCGTTTACGCGGCGGCGCCTTCAGGTATAAAAAAGGACTTGTTCTGATGAACAAGTCCTTTCCTTTTTCGTTTTATTCCAGGGCACGGGATACGGTCTCCCCGGCACGAGAGGCGGCCTCGCTAAGATCGGTGGCGCCTTCACGCACCTTGGATCCGGCCTCCGATGCGCCCTCGCTCAGTGCCTCGCCGGGACTTTTTGCTGTGGTTTCCTCTCGTGTGGTGGTTTCGCTGACGGTGGTGTCCGGTTCTGTGGTGGGATTTTCCTCCTGCTTGGCGCAGCCCAGCAGCACAGTTGCCAGCACGGTTACGGCCAGTGCTAAAATCATCAATCGGTTTTTCATGGTGTTGCCTTCCTTTCGGTTTTATTTTGCCCGGCGGCGCCGGGTTTATGCGTTTTATTTGGTTAGGGTGCCATGATCGCTGTACAGCAGCAGCAGAATGTCCTCTTCCGCACCGGTGGCGGCGTTCAGGTACACCAGCGCGTCCTCTCCGGTGTCTGCCGAATGCGCAAGCACCTCAATACAGGCTACCTCCCGGCCGTCCTCCTTGGGGATCAGGCACTTTTTGGTGCTTCTCACCTCCAAATAGGGGCTGATCTTGGCGGTGGCTGCCTTTTCCGATACGGTAAAGGTGGGCACATTCCGCCGGTGGTGGTTGGTGATATAGCCCCGGGCCTCCAGCGATACCACGCTGCCGTCCCGTAGGGACACGCCAACCTTGATTAAATCTGTATAGTAGAGTATTCCGTCTCGGCAGTAGGCAAAATTGACGGTGCAGATATTGCTGTCGGCGGCGTAATAGGTGGATCGCATATCTTGGTAGCCCAGTTTCTTCAAATAGGCGGCTGCCTGCTTGATCGCTTCTTTTTCATCTATGGCCTTGGTACTGATTTTGCCGCCGAAGAGAATGGAGCTTACATACCCGCCGCTTTTGGTCACATTTACCGTTTGTTGCCCTTTGGTGAACACATAGGCAGGCATACGCCCGGCTTCGTCTTCCAATCGGTTTAGATGGGTCTCATTGCATCCCAGCGCCTTGGCAGCGATCTTGGCGGCAGCGTCCTTGCTGATCTTGTCCTGCCCCTTGAGCAGCTGCGGCTCTTTGTGCAGTACCGCGTCTGCAAAGGGGCCGTCATATAGCAGGGTGGGGTAGTTCTCAAAGGCTTCCTCCGCGGTGGAAAAGTCTGTGCTAATGGCGGGCAGACGGGTGCCGTCCGCAGACTTTACATCGCGCTTGGTGATCTGGCCGCCGTTATTGCAAATTTCTACCATTTGGGTCACACTGTTTTTATATTTGGTGGCGTATTGCAGCAGCCGGAGCAGATTTTCGTGCTCTTTGGCGGTGATAACTTCGCCGGCATAGACTTTTTTGCTGAGATAAGTGGCGTAGTCACCGGTCTGGCTTAGAAATTTATAGGTGCCTGCCAGGTTCATCTGCTCCACCGGCAGGCGGGACAGAGAGTCCTTGGCCTGATTGGCCTGTTGAGACAGATCTCGGCTTACATCAGACAGGGTGGCGGCGCCGTTTGCATAGACGCTTTTGGTCAGATCGGTCTCAATGCCCTCCAGGTCCTCTGCCAGGGCAGACAGGCTTTGGCGATAGGTGCTTTCCAGCCGCGCCCGGTACCGGGCAGCCTGTACGGTGCCGGTGATGGCATAGATAATCAAAATACCCGCCAGCAGCAAACCGAAGGACAGCAGTCGCACGGAGCTTCGCTTTGTCATAATCATTCCTCATTCCCTTGGGGCAGCGCTGTGCTGCCACCGCATTTCTTTTTCTATTTTTGACGGAATTTTGAAAAACATACAAAAAAATCTTAACTCCAGGGATAAAGTATGGTATACTGTAACTGATTATGTAACCTGGAGCAGTGTATAATGAAGTTGACGGAGAAAAAACGCATTGTGGTCAAAGTAGGCACCTCCACTTTGACCCACGACACAGGCAAGACCAATATTGCCCGGATGGCCAAGCTGGTATCTGTGCTGGCAGATCTGAAGAACGCCGGTCATCAGGTGGTGCTGGTGTCCAGCGGCGCCGTGGGTATCGGTGCCGGTAAGCTGGGCATGCATGAGCGACCGGACCATACCAGCGGGCTGCAAGCCTGCGCGGCGGTGGGGCAGTGCGAGCTGATGTTCCTCTACGACAAGCTGTTTTCCGAGTACGGCGTGGTGGTGAGCCAGTTGCTGTTTACCGGCTACACCTTAAATCACCCGGAGGAAAAGGCACATTTGGTGGACACCTTTAATCAGCTGCTGGAATATGACGCCCTGCCCATAGTGAATGAGAACGACAGCGTGTCCGTTGAGGAGCTGCTCCACGGTGACAACGACTGCTTGTCTGCCACGGTGGCTCAACTGATCGGGGCGGATCTGCTGATCCTGCTTACCGATACGGACGGCCTGTTTGACGCCAACCCGGCAGAGAATGAGGACGCGCGCCTTATCGGCCGTGTGGCAGAGATTAACGACGATGTGTACGCCGTAGCCGGGGGTGCCGGCAGCAAGGGCACCGGCGGCTTTACAACGAAAATTCGGGCGGCGGAGATCGCCACCGGGGCCGGTATTCCGGTGATTATTATGAATGGAGAGCGACCCACGGCTATTTATAAGGTGTTGGACGGGCAGCCCATCGGCACCTATTTTGAAGCGAACAGCAGGTGAATGCAATGGATGAAAAGATGAGAGAAATGGGGATCCGTGCGAAGCACGCAGCCGGTGTGCTGGCTACCCTGACCACAGAGGAAAAGAATGCAGGGCTGCTGGCGATTGCTGATGCGCTGCGGGCGCGGCAGACAGAGATTATGGCTGCCAATGCACTGGATTTGGAAGCCGGTAAGGCAAACGGTATGTCTCCGGCACTGCTGGATCGGCTGGCGCTAAACGGCGACCGGATCGAGGGTATGGCCCAGGGCTGTCAGGATGTGGCGGACCTGCCGGACCCTTGCGGTCGCGTGCTGGAGAGCCAGACCCGACCCAACGGCCTGTATATGGAAAAGGTTAGCGTGCCTATCGGGGTCATCGGCATTGTGTATGAGGCTCGGCCTAATGTAACGGTGGACGGCGCCGCTCTATGTTTAAAAAGCGGCAACGCTGTGATTCTGCGAGGTGGCAAAGAGGCCATTCACTCCAATCGTATGCTGGCTCAGGTGATGCGGGACGCCCTGTTTAACGCAGGCATTGTGCAGGACGCTGTGGCGCTGGTGCAGGATACCTCCCGGACTTCTGCTACCGAGATGATGCATATGAAGGGCTATATCGACTGCCTGATCCCCCGGGGGGGCAAGGGACTGATCGCTGCTGTGTGCGAGAATGCCACTGTGCCGGTGATCGAGACCGGCTCCGGCAACTGCCATATTTATGTGGACGCCACGGCGGATGTGGATATGGCGGCAGACATTATTTTTAACGCCAAGACCCAGCGGATCGGCGTATGCAACGCCTGTGAGAGCCTGGTGATCCACCGGGATATTATTGACCACGCCTTGCCGGCCATTAAGTTGCGGCTGGACGAAAAGAATGTGGAAATGCGGGGCGACGCCCGAGCCATGCAGGCCTGCGACGGCTTGGTGCCCGCCACGGAAGAAGATTTTTATACCGAGTATTTGGATTATATTATCAGCGTAAAGACGGTGAAGAGCGTGGACGAGGCCATTGACTTTATCAATGTGCACTCCACCGGCCACAGCGAGGCCATCATCACCCGGGACGAGGAGAGCGCGCGCCGCTTTTTGCAGCGGGTGGACTCTGCGGCGGTGTATGTGAACGCCTCCACCCGATTTACCGACGGGGCGGAGTTTGGCCTGGGGGCGGAGATCGGAATCTCTACTCAAAAGTTGCACGCCCGCGGCCCCATGGGTCTGCGTGCCCTGACTACCACTAAATACTTGATCTTTGGCAACGGACAGGTGCGATAAAATGAACCAGACAGTAGAAAAAGAGCGGCTGCGCCGGCGGAAGCAAAATCAGCGCCGTGCCCGCACCAAGCGCTTTTTTATGGTGCTGGGTGTGCTGGTGGTGGCACTGGCGGCCTTTCTGATTACCGTTAAGATCTGCAAGCCGGATTTTGATTTTTCCCTTTTGGTGCCGGACAAGGCTGTGACCTTTGTGCAGGAGAATGTGCTGGGTCACACCACCACGGCACCCACTACGCAGGCACCTACTGCGCCGCCCACTACGGAGAAACCTACTTACGCCGATTACAAGGATGCCTCCGCTTTTGCGTTTGACACTTCCAGGCAAGGCAGTCAGGTGGGCAATATTCTGAATAAAACCCACGGGGCAGTGACCTTTAATGGTGCGTATATCTATTTTGCCGCACCGGGTCAGGGTATTTACCGCTTGGCTCCGACAGAGGAGACCACCACCAAGGTGAAGGGCGTGAAAAATGCCTGCTGCCTGAATATTATGGGCGATTTTCTCTACTATATTGATAAAGACAGCAAAAAGCTGCAAAAACTTTCCGTCTCCGGCGGCGATGCCGTGACTTTGCTCCCCGACGCGCGCCGGGCCTACGGCTACAACAATCGGCTGTTTTGCCTGACCGGCGACTCTCTGTACACCGTGACGGCGGCAGGGGACAAGACCTTGCTTTATACAGCGGGGGCAGACAAAAAGCTGGCGCTGGTGGGCATTTCGCTTACCGATGTGTATTTTACGGAGACGGACAACCTGACCGGCGAGGTGGAGTACCTGACCGTGGGGCAGACCGGCGGCAACAGCACCCACTTCCGTGCCGCAACGGAGAAGGACGAAGTGCGTTCTATGGCGCTGGAAAACGGCTATTGCTACTATTATCAGCGCCGGTCGGAGGACAAATATGATCTGGTTCGCCAAAAGTTCGGCAGCCAAAAGACCGTGACCTTGCTGGAACAAGTGCGTTCCACCGATTACCCGGTGGTGTACGGCAACCGGCTGTATTATACCGATTATAAGAGCGGAGCCGCCCGGGCAATGGAGCTGAATATGAACTCCGGCGCCAAAAAGGTGATGCTCACCGCCTCCGGTGCGGACAAGTCCGGCACCGTAGCGGTGGCCTGCGGCTATCAGTATATCTTTTTGATCGGCAAAAAGACGGAGAGCGGCGGCAGTGTGTACCGCGCCTCCTGCATTTACACCTCTGCCTCGGCAGACAATACCATGGACTTCCGCAGCGGAAAATGGTCCTACTAATTCCTGGGAGTAAAGGAACGAAACACAGTGGATAAGTACAAAAAACTCGCTTCCAATACCATTATCTTTGCCATTGGCACCTTTTCGTCTAAAATTCTGTCGTTTTTGCTGATGCCTTTTGTCACCCGTATGATGACCACGGGCAGCTACGGCGCGGCGGATCTGATCCAGCAGACGGGCAATGTGATCATACCCATTGCCTTTTTGTGCGTCAACTCGGCAGCCCTGCGCTTTTCGATGGACAAGGCAGAGCGCAAGAGCGATGTGTTTACCGTAGGCGTGCGGGTGACCCTGGTGGGCTTTTTGGCCTTTTTGTTGTTTGCGTACCCGATCAGTTTAATTAAAATCAACGACTTTAAGCTGGGCGATTACCTGGTGCTCATTTATGTGTTTGTGCTCACTTCCGGTTTTCGCCAGCTGTGCCAGCAGTTTGTGCGCGGCTCCGGTCATGTAAAGCTGTTTGCCATTGACGGTATTTTGGCTACCGTGACCTATCTGCTGTTTACCATGCTGTTCTTGGGCGTGTTTAAGTGGGGGGTCACCGGCTATATTTTGGCCATCGTGGCGTCGGACTTTTGCTCCGTGCTGTTCTTTACCGTAACTGCCAAGTTGTACCGTTATGTGCGCTTTAAGGGCGTGCGCCGCCAGACCGGGCGGGATATGCTGCGCTACTGCGTGCCCATGATCCCTACCATTATCTTGTGGTGGATCATCAATGTGTCTGACCGCTATATGGTTACTTATTTTGTGGGCTCTTCTGCCAACGGTCTGTATTCCGCCGCGTCTAAGATCCCTAATTTGGTGATTATGTGCGCGTCTGTATTTACAGACGCCTGGCAACTGTCTGCGGTGGATGAGTATAACAATAAAGATACCGCCCGGTTTTTCTCCAAGATCTTTCGGGTGTACTGTGGCGGCACCTTCTTTGTGGCGTCTTTCCTGATTTTGACTTGTAAGATTATTACGAAAGTTTTGGTGGCAGACGCGTATTTTGACTCTTGGCAGTATGTGCCGGTACTGATCATCTCTACCGTATTCTCCTGTCTGGTGAACTTTTTGGCCTCTATCTATATGGCGGAGAAAAAGAATATTATGGCGATGGTAACTGCCCTCACCGGTGCAGTCACCAATGTGGTGCTGAACCTGATTTTGATTCCCCGTATGGGTGCCAACGGTGCGGCCGTTGCCACTGCCTGCGCCTTTGTGGTCGTGTTCCTGACCCGCAGTCGGGATACGCGCCGATTCATTAAGATCAACTACCAGCCGGTGGTGCTCACCTGCCAAACCGTGGTGCTGGTGGCCCAAACGGTGGCTGCGCTGTGCTTGCAGGGCGTGTGGTTCTATGTGGCAGAGGCACTGCTGTTTGCCCTGATGTTGGGAATGAACTGGTATCAGGTGGTAGAACTGTACAAACTGGTGACGACCAAGATGCTGTCCAAACTGAAAAAGCCGAAAACAGAGGAAGAATAAGAGAAATGTTTCGTGCATAGGCTCTTTTAGCGGCTTGGTATTGAATTACAGACGATTTTAGTATATAATCTACAAATGGAACACGATTATTTGCGTGATTTATAATAATTTTTGGAGGTTTTGTATGAAATCAACGATTTCTGTGGCGCAAGCAAAGCGACGGATCAACGACAAACTCAGTCACTTTTTCGGTGTTACGCCGGCAGACGCCACCAATGAACAATATTATAAGGCTGTGGCCATGATCCTGCGGGAGATGCTCAGCGAAAAAAACAGCCAGTTCCGCCATCAGGCTGAGGGCCAGGACTCTAAGCAGATCTATTATCTGTGTATGGAGTTTTTAATGGGGCGTTCCTTAAAGAACAACTTGTATAACCTGGGTCTGACGGAGACTTTTGAAAAGGCACTGGCCGGCTTTGATGTAAAGCTGGAGCAGCTGTACGATGAGGAGCCGGATGCCGGTTTGGGCAACGGCGGCTTGGGTCGCCTGGCTGCCTGTTATCTGGACGGTTTGGCCTCTGACGGCTATCAGTCTATGGGCTATTCCATTCGGTATGAGGCCGGTATTTTTAAGCAGAAACTGGTAGACGGCTGGCAGACGGAGCTGCCGGACTTTTGGCTGCCCGGCGGAGAGGTTTGGTTAGTGCCCCGTGAGGAGCGCGCCCAGACTGTCAGTTTTGAGGGCTGGGTCGATGAAAGCTGGGACGGTGAGTACCATACCGTCACTATGCGGGATTGCAACACCGTGATCGCTGTGCCCTATGATATGTATGTAAGCGGTCTGGGTGACGGTGTGGCTCGTTTGCGCCTGTGGGCGGCTCGCAAGCCTGCACTGGATATGAGTCTGTTTAATCAGGGCGAGTATATTAAGGCTATGGAACAGTCTGCCATGGCAGAGACCATCAGTAAGGTGCTGTATCCGGCAGATAACACGCCGGAGGGCAAGTCTCTGCGCCTGCGCCAGCAGTATTTCCTGGTGTCCGCCTCTGTGCAGGATATTATTCACCGTCACCTGTCCAAGTACGGCACGCTGGATAATCTGCCGGAGAAGGTGGCGATCCATATTAACGATACCCACCCCACCTTGGCCATTCCGGAGCTGATGCGCATTATGCTGGACGAGTGCGGCTATGATTGGGACTCTGCCTGGAAACTGGTAACCGACACGATGGCGTACACCAACCACACGGTGATGAAAGAGGCGCTGGAGTGCTGGAGCGAGGACCTGTACAAGCGCTTGCTACCCCGTATTTATGAGATCACCAAGGAGATCGACAACCGCTTCCGTGCCTTTGTTTGGGGTGCTACCCATGACGCAGACAAGGTGGAGCGTATGGCTGTGATCTCTTGTGGCGCCGTGCGTATGGCCAACCTGTGCGTGGCCGGCTCTCACAGCGTCAACGGTGTGTCTGCTTTGCATAGCGAGATTTTGAAGGACACGGTGTTCCACGACTTCTACACCATCACCCCGGCCAAGTTTACCAATGTAACCAACGGCATTGCCTTCCGCCGCTGGCTGTGCCAGTCCAACCCGCAGCTGACCGATTATTTAACGGAGCTGATCGGTGACGACTTTATTAAGCACAGCGACCGTCTGCTGACCCTGCGGGATTACAAGGACGACCCGGCAGTGCTGGACCAGCTGCAAAAGATCAAGCGCGCCAACAAAGAGCGCTTTGCCAAGGTGGTGAAGAAGCAGAACGGCGTGGTGCTGGACCCGGATTCCATCTTTGATGTGCAGGTGAAGCGCCTGCACGAGTATAAGCGCCAGCAGCTGAATGTTCTAAACATTATTGCGCAGTACCAGGCGCTGAAAGAAAATCCGAATATGGACTTTACTCCCCGGACTTATATTTTTGCTTCCAAGGCAGCCCCGGGTTACTACATGGCTAAGAAAATCATTCAGCTGATTGATGCTTTGGCTCATGTGGTGAATAATGACCCGGACACCAAGGATAAGCTGAAAGTGGTGTTTATGGAGGACTACTCCGTGTCTTTAGCAGAGGTGCTGATGCCTGCTGCGGACATCAGTGAGCAGATTTCGCTGGCCGGCACGGAGGCATCCGGCACCGGCAATATGAAGTTGATGCTCAACGGTGCCGTTACTCTGGGCACCCTGGACGGCGCCAATGTGGAGATCTGCAACGCCGTAGGGGAGGACAATATCTTCCTGTTTGGTATGAAGACGCCGGACGTGGAGGCTCTGCGCCGCAGCGGCTATCACCCCATGAACTATGTGACCAATAACCCGGCGTTAAAGAACGCCATTGATATGATCCAGTATGGCGTGAACGGCAAGGACTTTAGTGAGATTACCTCCTCACTGATCAATGTGGACCCGTATATGGCGCTGGCAGATTTTGCCGATTATCAAAACGCCCAGCGGCGCTCGGCACAGGTGTATGCTGACAAGACCGCCTTCGCCAAGATGAGTCTGATGAACATCAGTGGTGCAGGCATTTTCAGCGCAGACCGTGCCGTGCAGGAATATGCGGAGAATATTTGGCACACCCACCCGGTGGTTGTAGCGCAGCCCCGGCCTCAAAAGGTGGCTGCTGCTGCGGAGAAGCCCGCCGAGAAGCCGGCGAAGAAACCCGCAGCCAAAAAGCCTGCGGCCAAAAAGTACGCTACAAAGAAAACCACAAAGAAGAAATAAATCTGCTTGCGGCAGGCGCAGGGCAATGCCTGTGTCTGCCGCTTTTTACTGTTTAAGAGAGGAAAAATATGCTGATCTTCAACGCCAGAGACCCACAGTACAAGTCGCCCATCCGCGCCGTGGCAACGGATGAGCCGGTGCATCTGCGGCTGGTGGTCTCGCGGGATATGCATTGCTCCGGCGCCCGGTTGGTGGTCACCAAGGACGGCGAAACGCCGGTGCCTTACGGTATGTTTTGGGCCGGTATGTGCGGCACGGAGGCAGAGTATTGGGAGTTGCATTTTGCCGCCACCACCCCGGGGCTGTATTTTTATCATTTTGAATTGGACACCCCCTGGGGATTGCACTTTGTGCGCAACGCCGGGAACGGCAAAGGGGATTTTTTGCCGGACGGCGCGGATTTTCAGCAAACGGTGTATGATAAGAATTTTCAAACGCCGGCCTTTTTGCGGGGCGGACTGATCTATCAGATCTTTCCGGATCGGTTTTACAATTCCGGCGCGCCAAAGACCGGTGTGCCTGCCACCCGGGTGCGGCGTAACTGGGGGGAGGAGCCTTTTTGGGACGAGGCCCAGATGAACGGCCTTTGGAACAACGATTATTTCGGCGGCGACCTGAAAGGCATTGCGGAGATGCTGCCGTATATTGCCAAGCTGGGCGTGACCGCGATTTATTTGAATCCGATTTTCGAGGCCCATTCCAACCATCGGTACGACACCGGGGATTATGAAAAGATTGACCCTATGCTGGGTGATACAGAGGACTTAAAATATCTGTGCAGCCAGGCGAAAAAACTGGGAATCGGTGTGATTTTAGACGGCGTGTTCAGCCACACCGGGCGGGATTCCAAGTATTTTAATTACTATGGTCATTACCCCACGGTGGGCGCCTATAACAGCCCGGACAGCCCCTATTACAGCTGGTACCAATTTGGCAAGGATCGGGACGATTACAAGTCCTGGTGGGGCATTCGCCTGCTGCCGGAGATCCGTGAGGAGGAGCCATCTTATCGGGACTATATTTGCGGTGAGAACGGCATCCTTCGCCGTTGGATGCGCTGCGGCATCAGCGGCTGGCGGTTGGATGTGGCGGATGAGCTGCCGGATGTGTTCCTGGACGACCTGCGCCGGGCGGTTAAAAGCGAGGACCCGGACGCCATCATTATCGGCGAGGTGTGGGAGGACGCCACCACCAAGTTTGCCTATGGGCAGCGGCGGCGTTATCTGCTGGGGAATCAGCTGGACAGTGTGATGAATTATCCCTTTGCCGCGGCGATCTTGCACTTTGTGCGCTACGGCGGCGGTCAGGCGTTTTTAGATGCCATCTTGTCTATTACCGAGCATTATCCGCCCCAGGTGACGGCGGTGCTGATGAACCATATCGGCACCCACGATACTCTGCGGGCTATTACCGCGTTGGCCGGACCGGATTGTACCGGCCAAGGGCGGGCTTGGCAGCATCGCAACAATACCCTGTCCGGGGCGGATTATGCCCGCGGGGTGCAGTTGCTGAAGCTGGCTTCTTTCCTGCAATATACTTTGCCCGGCGTACCCTCTCTGTATTACGGAGATGAGGTGGGTGTGCAGGGCATGAAAGACCCCTTCAACCGGGGCTGTATGCCTTGGGCGCACCAGGATCGGGATTTACTGCATTGGTATCAGCGGCTGGGCCAAATGCGTCGGGGCTGCAAAGCGTTGGCTGAGGGCACATTCGTGCCGGTACAGGGTGACCTGGGCGGCGTGTGCTATGAGCGCCAAAGCGACGGTGCCCGCCTGCTGGCGGCAGTGAACCGCACCTCGGAGCCGAAGACCTTTGCCGTGGATCCGGTGTGGGACAATGCTTATGCCTTTTTTGACGATACCTGCATGGACGGCCGGTTAACTGTTCCTCCCATGTCCGCCGCTTTGCGTACCAGACAATAAAACCTTGCCACTCGGTTTTGCCGGGTGGCTTTTTGCTGTTTTTTGCCGGAAATGCTTATATTATATATAATAAATTATAAATTAGCGGTTGAATGTGGGCGGGTGTGTGTGTTATAATAGCAGAGTTAATGTGGGTCAGTAGATACTGTACCCAAATTCCGCGAAAGGAAGATTTAAGAATTATGGCTTACAGAACCCATAACTGTAATCAGCTGACCTTTGACCAGCTGAACCAAACTGTTTCTCTGGCCGGGTGGGTAGATACCATCCGCGATCACGGCGGCGTGATCTTTGTGGATCTGCGCGACGAGTACGGCGTGACCCAGGTGGTGTTCCACGACGACGCGCTGCTGAAGGGCGTTCGTAAGGAGAGCGTAATCTCCGTGACCGGTAAGGTAGTAAAGCGTGACCCGGAGACGGTGAATAAAAAGATCGCTACCGGCGAGCTGGAAGTGCATGTGACGGAAGTGACCGTGCTGGGCGAATGTACCCGCACGCTGCCTTTTGAGATCTCCGAGTCCAAGGACACCCGCGAGGATGTACGGCTTCAGTACCGTTTTTTGGATCTGCGTAATCCCCAGGTGCATGAGAGCATTCTCTTCCGCAGTAAGGTAGTCGCTTTCCTGCGGCAGAAAATGACGGAAATGGGCTTTACGGAAATCACCACCCCGATTTTGACTTGTTCCTCTCCGGAGGGTGCCCGGGACTATATCATTCCCTCCCGTAAGCACGAGGGCAAGTTTTATGCACTGCCCCAGGCGCCCCAGCAGTTTAAGCAGTTGCTGATGACCTCCGGCTTTGACCGGTATTTCCAAATCGCGCCCTGCTTCCGTGATGAGGACGCCAGAGCGGATCGCTCTCCCGGCGAGTTCTATCAACTGGATTTTGAAATGGCCTTTGCCACCCAGGAAGATGTGTTTGCCGTGGCGGAAGAGGTGCTGTATGACACCTTCACCAAGTTCTCTGACAAGAAAGTGACCCCGGCGCCCTTTGTGCGTATTCCTTACGCCGAGTCCATGCTGAAATACGGCACGGACAAGCCGGACCTGCGCAACCCGCTGATCATCCATGATCTGACCGAATATTTCAGTACCGTAGAGTTTAAGCCCTTTAAGGGTCGTCCGGTGCGAGGCATCGTGGTGCCGAACTGTGCAGGGCAGTCTAAGGGCTGGTACGAAAAAATGCTGGCTTTTGCCATGGACATCGGCATGAAGGGCTTGGGCTACATCACCGTTCAAGAGGACGGTAGCTATAAAGGCCCCATTGACAAGTTCCTGTCTCCCGAGAAGAAAGAGGAACTGCGCACCATGCTGAACCTGAAAACAGACGACACCTTGTTCTTTATTTGCGACAACATTCGGATCGTCAATGACCTTGCCGGTCAGATTCGTACCGAGTTAGGTCGTCGCCTGGATTTGATCGACAAGGATCGGTTCGACTTGTGCTTTATCACCGACTTCCCCATGTTTGAGCGGGACGATGACGGCAAGCTGATCTTTACGCACAATCCGTTCTCTATGCCCCAGGGCGAGATGGACGCGCTGCTGCACCAGGAGCCCACGGAGATCAAGGCTTATCAGTACGACATTGTGTGTAACGGCGTGGAGCTGTCCTCCGGCGCTGTGCGTAACCACCGCCCGGATGTGATGATCAAGGCCTTTGAGATGGCCGGTTATACTGCCCAGGATGTGGAAGAGAAGTTCGGCGCGCTGTTTAACGCATTCCATTTCGGCGCACCGCCCCATGCAGGAATGGCGCCCGGCGTAGACCGGCTGATTATGTTGCTGCGGGATGAGGACAACATTCGCGAGGTAATCGCATTTCCTATGAACTCCAATGCCCAGGATATGCTGCTGGGCGCACCCAACACCGTTAGCGAAATGCAGCTGCGAGAGGCACACATTAAGCTGCGCCGCCCGGCACCGAAAGCGTAACGGAGCGTATAGAACGATAGATAGATCGAGGTTAGCGTATGAAGATCACACCGGAACTGATCCAGTATCTGGAGAGTTTGGCCAGAATTGAATTGACCCCTGCGGAGGAAGCCACCGTTGGCGACCAGTTGCAGGAACTGCTTACTTATATCGACACCTTGAGCCAGCTGGACACCGACGGGGTAGAGGCCAAGAGCCACTGCTTCCCGGTGACCAATGTGTTCCGCAAGGACCAGGTGGAGGTGCACATGACCCCGGAAGAAGTGGTGGCCAATGCACCGGAGAGCCAGGACGGCGCCTTTGTGGTGCCTAAGACGGTAGAGTAAGGAGGGCGCAGCATGAATGTTTTTGAATGGAGCGCAGCCGAGCTGGCGCAAAAGATAAAAGCAGGCGAGCTGTCTGCGCCGGAGGCGGTAGAGGCTGTCAGCGCTGCCATTGACAGCAAGGACGGCACTTATAACTGCTACACCTCACTGAATAAAGAGGCTGCTTTGCAGCAGGCTGAGACGGTACAGAGCCGGATCGACGCCGGGGAGGCATTGTCCCCGCTGGCCGGTGTGCCCATCGGTATCAAAGATAATATCTGTACCAAAGGTCAGCTGACCACCTGTGCGTCTAAGATCCTCACCGGCTTTAAGCCGCCTTATAACGCAACGGTGATTGAAAAGCTGCACGCTGCGGGCATGATTCCTCTGGGCAAGCTGAATATGGACGAGTTTGCCATGGGCTCCACCACGGAAACTTCCTTTTACGGTGCAACCAAAAATCCCTGGAACACGGATCGGGTGCCCGGCGGTTCCTCCGGCGGCGCAGCAGCGGCTGTGGCAGCCAAGGAGGCGGTTGTGGCTTTAGGTTCCGATACCGGCGGTTCTATTCGTCAGCCTTGTTCATTCTGCGGTGTGACCGGGCTGAAGCCCACTTACGGCGCAGTCAGCCGGTATGGTCTGATCGCTTATGCTTCTTCTTTGGATCAGATTGGGCCCATTGCCCATTCGGCTGCGGATGTGGCGGCGGTGTTTGATGTGATCCGAGGCAAGGATCCCAAGGACGGCACCTCTATGACCGGCGGCCGGTTGGATCTGAACGCTGTGTGGAACGCCAAGGATGTGCAGGGCAAGAAAATCGGTATTCCGGAGGATTACTTCGGTGAGGGTATTGACCCGCAGGTGGCCGCCGCTGTGCGCGCCGCCGCCGACACACTGACCGATTTGGGCGCCACGGTAGAGACCTTTTCTCTCCCCATTGTGAAGTACGCCATTCCCACTTATTATATTATCGCCTGCGCTGAGGCCTGCTCCAATCTGTCCCGGTTTGACGGCATTAAATACGGCTACAAATCGCCGGAGGCGCACTCTCTGCGGGAAGTTTACTTTAAGTCCCGTTCCGAGGGCTTCGGTATGGAAGTGAAAAAGCGCATCATGCTGGGCAACTTTGTGCTTTCCAGCGGCTACTTTGACGCTTATTATAAGAAAGCCTTGCAGGCTAAGGGTCTGATCTGTCAGGCCTTTGACGACGCCTTTAAGGCCTATGACTTTTTGCTGGGGCCGGTGGCACCCACTACGGCGCTGCCGATGGGTCAGGGACTGTCCGACCCGCTGGCTATGTACCTGGGCGATATTTATACGGTTATGATCAACATTGCCGGTTTGCCCTCCCTAGCGCTGCCCTGCGGGTTTGACACCCAGGGTATGCCGGTAGGTATGCAGCTGATCGGTCGTCCTTTTGAGGAGGAGACCATTCTTTGCGCCGGTCATGCGTTCCAGAGCGTGACCGACTATCACAAGCAGTCCCCGGTAACGGAAAAGGAGGCGCTGTAATGGAATACAATACCGTTTGCGGTTTGGAGGTCCATACGGAACTCTCCACCAAGACCAAGATTTTTTGCAACTGCTCTACGGCGTTTGGCGGCGAACCTAACAGCCATGTTTGTGAGATTTGCGCCGGTATGCCGGGCACACTGCCAGTGGTGAATGAGCGCGTAGTGGAATATGCGGTGCGTACCGGTTTGGCGACCAACTGCACCATCACCCGGTACAATAAATTTGACCGTAAGAATTATTTTTATCCCGATTTGCCCAAAGCATACCAGATCAGCCAGCTGTATTTGCCCATTTGTCAAAATGGCTATGTGGAGATCACGGACCAAATCAACGGCGGTACCAAGAAAGTGCGGATCAAGGAGATCCACATGGAGGAGGACGCCGGCAAGCTGGTGCATGATGAGTGGAGCGACTGCACACTGGTGAACTACAATCGCTGCGGCGTGCCGCTGCTGGAAATTGTGTCCGAGCCGGATATTGCCTGCGCCGATGAGGCGGTAGAGTATGTGGAAAAGCTGCGGGCCATCTTGCAGTTCTGCGGTGTGTCTGACTGCAAAATGCAGGAGGGTTCTCTGCGGGCGGATGTCAATGTGTCTGTGATGCCAGTGGGTGCTACTGAGTACGGCACCCGCACGGAGATGAAAAATATTAACTCCTTCCGCGCCATTCATAACGCCATTGAGAGCGAGGCCCAGCGCCAGATCGAGGTGATCGAGGACGGTGGCGCCGTGACGCAGGAGACCCGCCGTTGGGACGACGCCAAGGGCACCAGCTACGCTATGCGCAGCAAGGAGGACGCCCAGGATTATAAGTACTTCCCGGAGCCGGATCTGCCGCCCATCGAATTGTCGGACGAATACATTGACACCATTCGCCAGCAGTTGCCGGAACTGCCGGAGGCCAAAAAGGCTCGGTATAAGAGCGAGTATGGCTTGACGGATTATGATACGGATATGATTTGCTCTTCTGTATCTTATGTGCGGCTGTTTGAGCGCACGGTGGAGATCACCGGCAATCCCAAGGACAGCGCCCACTGGATTATGGGCGAGGTGATGAAGCTCCTCAACGACAGCCAAACCCTGCCGGAGGATATGCACTTTAACCCGGACGCTCTGGGTCGTATCATTCAGCTGCAAAATGGCAACAAGATCAGCCGGGACAGCGCTAAGAAAGTGCTGGCTGCCGTGTTTACAGACAATGTGGATCCGGACGAATATGTGAAGCAGAACCAAATGGAAATGGTCAGCGACACCGGCGCCATTCGCAAGGTGGTCGAGGATGTGCTGGCACAGAATGAAAAAGCCGTCAATGAGTACAAGGGCGGCAAGGCTGCTTCCTTCAACTTCCTGATTGGCCAGTGTATGCGCGCGTTACGCGGCAAGGCACCGGCGGCGGAGGTTACCAAGATCTTAAAAGAAATTCTTGGCTAAGCGATAAAGTACAACATCTCGGATATACTATATCCGAGGTGTTTTTTTATGCACAAAAAAGGAAAGACCGTCTCCTTTGCAGATCCGCCGGTGATCACCGGTCACGCCGGCGTGGCAGGTAAAAAAGAGGGGGAAGGCCCCTTGGGCGGAGACTTTGACGCGGTGTTTGCCGATACCACCATGGGGCAGCAGTCCTTTGAATTGGCCGAGTCCGCCATGCTACGGGATGCCATTTTGCGGGCGCTGTCGGCAGCGGGCAAAAGTCCGTCCGATGTGGATTTTATCCTAAGCGGCGACCTGCTGGATCAATGTATGGGCTCTGCTTTTGCCATTAAGGATTTGGACATTCCTGCCATTGGATTGTATGGCGCATGTTCCACCATGGCGTTGTCCTTGGGTGTGGGGGCTATGCTGATTGATGCCGGGGCCAAGTGCTGTGTGGCAGGGACCTCCAGCCATTTTTGCTCCAGCGAGCGGCAATTTCGCTTTCCTCTGGAGTATGGCGGTCAGCGCCCGCCCAGTGCCCAGTGGACGGTGACCGGCGCCGGCAGTGCAGTGCTGGAAAGCAAGGGCGAAGGCGTGCGTATACGGGCGGTGCATATTGGCACCATTACCGATTATGGCATTACGGATGCCGGTAATATGGGTGCAGCTATGGCGCCGGCGGCTGCCCGCACCATTCATGACCTGTTGGAGGACAGCGCCACCACCCCGGCAGACTACGATCGAATTGTCACCGGGGACTTGGGCGCAGTGGGCACCAAGCTGCTGTACCAGCTGATGGAGCAGGATTGGGGTATTCAACTGGCGGGTCACCACAAGGACTGTGGCATGATGATCTATGATCTCAAGAGTCAGGATGTGAATGCAGGCGGCTCCGGCTGTGGCTGCGGCGGCTCCGTGCTGTGCAGCCATATTTTGAAGAAAATGGAGCAGGGTGCGCTGCGCAAGGTTCTGTTTGTGGCCACCGGCGCGCTGATGTCGCCCACCAGCACCAAGCAGGGCAACTCCATTCCCGGCGTGGCCCACGGCGTGGTATTGGAGGTGTAAGTGTGAAGACCCATTATGTAAAGGATATTCGCGTGCTGTCTGCCTTTCAGCAGACTATTCGGGCTATGCAGATTCTCATTCTTGTGCTGCGGGTGCTGGCGGTGGCCTTTTTGGTGCTGCAGAGCATTACCCTAATGCGGGATAACGCATAGGCGCTTTATATATAATATAATAGGTATAGAAAAAGCGCACGGCTTTGGCCGTGCGCTTTGAACATTTTAGGCTTATTTCACAGTGTCGTCCTGCTGGTCTGCGGTTGTGGGGGCTTCTGCGGTGTCGGGCTGTTTTTCTGCTTTTTCCGTCTCGCCCCGCTTGCGCAGGGATTTGAATTCCAGCTTGGTCTTAACGGTAGGGGGATGGTAATCCACACCGCAGCGTTCGCATAGGGCTTTTTGCACAGCTTCCAAGGTGCGCTTTTGGCACAGCCCCAGGTCCAGCAGCACCGTGGTGTCGTCCGTCAAGGTCAGGGTCAGCACTGCGTGCCGGTCAATAAAGTTCTTGACCAGACTGGGTGCTTCGTCCTTGTAGCCGGTAATGTCCTTGATCTGATTGTAGGCGTACACATTGTCTTTATCCATGCCGGTAAATTCAAAGTCTGTGGCGCGTAGCAGCAGGCCGTTCTTTACCGTCTCCTTGGTGGTGAGCACGGCGATCACAATGGCTGCAATCTCAATGATAGCAAAGATTACGGTCATGCCGGTGCGCACCTGGGTCAGCCGATAGACGGCAAAGACACCATAGCCAATCACCGCCAGGTCCAGCAGGATCACAACCGCCAGGGTCATTGGGGACAGAATGCGAATAAACTTATCTTTCATTTGAATCATCTCCAGTAAAGATTTGCGTGATGGGTCGGGTGTCTGCGGTGAACACCTTGCCGTCCAAATGGGCAATGGTGTAGTCCGCCGGCACATGGAAGATCAGCTTGTAGCTGAGCAGCGCCTGGCGGTAGCGGCCGTGCGTGTTGCCGTACTTACCGTCCCCGGCCAGGGGACAGCCTATGCCTGCCAGTTGGGCACGAATTTGGTGGGTGCGCCCGGTGTACAGTTCTACCTCCAGCAGCGCCCGGTTCGCCTTGGTGTCCAGCACGCGGTATCCGGTTTTGCATGCCATGCGGTCGGGGGCGGGCGCGTCATACAAGGTGACCTTGTTCTTTTTCTCGTCCTTGTGCAGGTAAGCGGTGAGGGTGTCCGCTGCTTTGGGCGGAATCCCTTCCGTGACGGTCAGGTAGAATTTTTCAATTTTGCGCTCCCGTATCAGCGCCGTTATTTCCCGCAGTGCCGGGGCGGTCTTGGCGGCGATCACCAGCCCGCCGGTGTTGCGGTCAATACGGTTGGCCAGCGCCGGGGTAAAGCCGGAGTCCTCCGGCGACCACTGATTGTGCTCATATAAATAGCGTTTGACCCGGGCAATCAGCGTGTCTATATACTCCTTGCCGTTTGGGTGGCAAAGCAGCCCCTGGGGCTTGTTGAGGATCAATAGGTTCTCGTCCTCGTACACCACATCCAGCGCCTTGGAGGCGGAGAGAAAGTCATAATACACCGTCTTTTCCGCCAGCACATCGTCCGGTAGATACAGGGTCACTCGGTCACCGGCAGCCAGTACTTGCTCCGGGGTGCAGCGCTTTTTATTGACCTTAATATTCTTTTTGCGTATTTCCTTATACATCAGCGACCGGGGCAGAGAGGGAAAGGTGCGCCCCAGGTAGCGGTCCAGCCGCCGACCGGCATCGCCGGGGGTGATTTGCTTTTCTTTCATACGCTCATTATAACGGATTGAACGCCAAAAGTAAAGCCCGCGCACCGGGGGCGCAAAATTTGCCGAAATGGACAAAAAGCCAGGGGAACATTTGTTCAAAATTGGCAGGATAACCAGTTGTATTTGGCGGTATGACCGTGTATAATAAACACTGTATATACAGTTTTTGACAAAAGTGTTTGCACGCCTTCTATGCGGGCAGACGGGAGCGAGAATGGAACAGTTTAAGCTACACAGCAAGTTTAAGCCCACCGGCGATCAGCCGCAGGCAATTGAGAAGTTGGCCCGGGGCGTGCTGGACGGTATGAAGGAGCAGACCCTGATGGGGGTCACCGGCTCCGGCAAAACCTTTACCATGGCCAATATTATTGAGCGAGTGAACCGGCCCACTTTGGTGTTGGCGCATAACAAGACCTTGGCCGCCCAGCTTTGCAGCGAGTTTCGGGAATTCTTCCCGGAAAATGCGGTGGAGTATTTTGTTTCCTACTACGACTACTATCAGCCGGAGGCTTACGTGCCCACAACGGACACTTATATTGAAAAGGACTCGGCCATTAACGACGAGATTGACAAGTTGCGCCACAGCGCTACGGCGGCACTGTCCGAGCGGCGGGATGTGATCATTGTGGCCTCCGTGTCCTGCATTTATTCCATCGGCGACCCCATTGATTACCGGAATATGGTGATCTCGCTGCGCACCGGTATGGAGTGGAGCCGGGACGCGCTGATTGAAAAGTTGGTGGCGATTCAGTACGAGCGTAACGACATTAACTTTGTGCGCAACAAGTTCCGGGTGCGGGGCGACACGCTGGAGATCTTTCCTGCCGGCAGCAGCGGCACCGCTTTGCGGGTGGAATTTTTTGGGGACGAGATTGACCGGATCTGCGAGATTGACCCGCTTACCGGCAAGATCAAGGGTGTGCTGTCCCACGCCTGTGTGTACCCGGCCTCCCACTATGTAGTGGGTCGGGAAAAGATGGAGCGCGCTTTGAACCAAATCTATCAGGAAATGGTGGAGCGGGTGGCCTACTTTGAAGAAAAGGGCAAGCTTTTAGAGGCCCAGCGGATCAAAGAGCGCACCATGAATGATATTGAAATGCTGCGGGAGACCGGCTTTTGCAAGGGCATTGAGAACTACTCTGCGGTGATGAGCGGGCGCAAGCCCGGCCAGCCGCCTTTTACCCTGCTGGATTATTTTCCGGAGGACTTTTTGCTGTTTTGCGACGAGAGCCATGTGATGCTGCCCCAGGTGCGGGGCATGTACGGCGGAGACCGCTCCCGCAAGGCCAGTCTGATCGACTATGGATTTCGGCTGCCCTCCGCTTTTGACAACCGGCCGTTACAGTTTGACGAATTCTACGGCAAGATCAATCAGGTGATCTTTACCTCTGCCACCCCCGGCGACTTTGAGCGGGAACGCAGCGCCCAGATCGTGGAACAGGTGATTCGCCCAACCGGGCTGCTGGATCCGAATATTACCGTCAAGCCCACCGAGGACCAAATGGACGACCTGGTGTCCGAGATCAATCTGCGCACCCAGCGGGGTGAGCGGGTGCTGGTGACTACCCTTACCAAGGCCATGGCCGAGGATCTTACCGAGTATTTGGAGGGATTCTCCATCAAGGTGCGGTATATGCACCACGATGTGGATACCATGGAGCGTATGGAGATCATTCGTGATCTGCGCCTGGGCGAATTCGATGTGCTGGTGGGGATTAACCTGCTGCGTGAGGGACTGGATATTCCGGAGGTGAGCCTGGTGGCGATCCTGGATGCGGACAAAGAGGGCTTCCTTCGGTCCGAGACCAGCCTGGTGCAGACCATCGGCCGTGCCGCCCGCAACGCCAACGGTGAGGTGATTATGTATGCGGACAGCGTGACCCCCTCCATGGAGCGGGCCATTCGAGAGACGCTGCGCCGTCGCACCATTCAGGAGGCGTATAACACCGAGCACGGCATTGTGCCCAAGACCATTAAAAAGGATGTGCGGGATATTTTGGAGATCACCTCCAAAGCCCCCGCCGACGGCCAGCAAAAGAAACTGACCAAGAAAGAGCGGCAGCTGCTTATCGACCGTTTGCGGCGGGAAATGCAGGAGGCTGCCCGGCTGCTGGAATTCGAGCACGCGGCGTTCCTGCGTGATGAAATTCAAAAACTGGAGCAGGAGGGAGAGCGCAAGCTGAAATGATAAAGAACATTGTGGTAAAAGGTGCCCGCGAGCACAACTTGAAGAATATTGATGTAGAGATTCCCCGGGACAAGCTGGTGGTGTTTACCGGCCTGTCCGGCTCCGGCAAGTCCAGCCTGGCTTTTGACACCATTTATGCCGAAGGTCAGCGCCGGTATGTGGAGAGCCTGTCCTCTTACGCCCGTCAGTTCCTGGGTCAGATGGAAAAGCCGGATGTGGACTATATCGAGGGTCTGTCCCCGGCCATATCCATTGACCAAAAGACCACCTCCCGCAACCCTCGCTCCACCGTGGGCACGGTAACGGAGATCTATGACTACCTGCGACTGTTGTGGGCACGGATCGGTATTCCCCATTGCCCGGTATGCGGGCGGGAGATCACCCAGCAGACGGTGGATCAGATCGTGGATCAAATTCTCACCCTGCCGGAGAAAACGAAAATTCAAATTATGGCGCCCATTGTGCGAGGACACAAGGGCGAGTATGTTAAGGAACTGGATAACGCCCGCAAGTCCGGCTTTGTGCGTGCGCGCATTGACGGCTCCGTTTATGACCTGGCGGAAGAGATTAAGCTGGACAAGAACAAAAAGCATAATATTGAGATCGTGGTGGACCGCCTGGTGATGAAGCCGGATATTGCCGGCCGCTTGGCCGACAGCGTGGAGACCGCCACCCATATTGCAGACGGCGTGGTGCTGGTGGATATTGTAGGGGAGCGGGAGGAACTGTATTCCCTTAATTACGCCTGCCCGGAGCACGGTGCGGTGATCGCAGAGATGAGCCCCCGCATGTTCTCCTTTAACAATCCCTTTGGCGCCTGCAAAACCTGCGGCGGTATCGGGTCTTATAAAGAGATCGATCCGGCGCTGGTGATTCCTAACAAAAAGCTGTCCATCAACCAGGGAGCCATTAAGGCCAGCGGCTGGAATGTGGCAGACGGCGGCAGCATTGCCCGGATGTATTTTGAGGCCATTGCCCAGGCGTACAAATTCTCGCTGGATATTCCGGTAGAGATGATCCCCAAGAAGGGGCTGGACGCCATCTTATACGGCACCGGCACCAAAAAGCTGAAAATGCAGCGGAGCACCTCTTACGGCTCTTCCAATTACAACGGTACCTTTGAGGGTGTGATTCCCAACTTGCAGCGCCGGTATGCGGAGACCACCTCCGACTGGGCCCGGGCGGATATTGAGGCTGTGATGACCCAGTGCGTGTGCCCGGACTGCGGTGGCGCCCGCCTGTCTACGGAGAGCCTGTCTGTGACCGTTGGGGGCAAGAATATTTATGAGTTCTGCCAAATGCCCATTCATGAAGAGCTGGATTTTATCCAGAACTTGCAGCTGACGGAAAAGGAACAGATGATCGGCGCCCTGATCGTGCGGGAAATCCGCGATCGACTGAATTTCCTGAACAGTGTGGGGCTGGATTATCTGTCTCTGGCGCGAGAAGCGGCCACCTTGTCCGGCGGCGAAAGCCAGCGCATTCGTCTGGCTACCCAGATCGGCTCCAGCCTGATGGGTGTGCTGTATATTTTGGACGAGCCGTCCATCGGTCTGCACCAGCGGGACAATGAAAAGCTGCTGGGCACCCTGCGCCACCTGCGGGACTTGGGCAACACTCTGATCGTGGTGGAACATGACGAGGACACCATGCGGGCGGCAGACTATGTGGTAGACATTGGTCCCGGTGCCGGTATCCACGGCGGCGAGCTGGTGGCAGCGGGCACGGTAGACGATATTATTGCCTGCGAGCGCTCCATCACCGGCCAGTACCTGAGCGGCAAGCGCAAGATCCCGGTACCAACCAAGCGGCGGCCGGGCAACGGCAAAAAACTGACGATTTACGGTGCGGTACAAAACAACTTGAAGGGCATTGATGTGGAGATCCCGCTGGCTACTTTTACGGCCGTGACCGGCGTGTCCGGCTCCGGCAAATCCAGTCTGGTAAACGAGATCCTTTATAAGCATCTGGCCAATATGCTCAACGGCGCCAAAAAGCGCCCGGGCAAGTTTGACCGTATGACCGGCGTGGACAATCTGGACAAGGTCATCAACATTGACCAGTCGCCCATTGGCCGCACCCCCCGGTCCAACCCGGCTACTTATACCGGTGTGTTTAACGACATTCGTGACCTGTTTGCTTCCACCCCGGATGCCAAAATGCGGGGCTACAAGGCCAATCGCTTTTCCTTTAATGTTAAGGGCGGTCGGTGCGAGGCCTGCCAGGGCGACGGTATTGTGAAGATCGAAATGCACTTTTTGGCCGATGTGTATGTACCCTGCGATGTATGCGGCGGTCATCGGTACAACCGAGAGACCCTGGAAGTGAAGTTCAAGGGCAAGAATATTTATGAAGTGCTGGAGATGACCGTGGACGAGGGCGTGGCGTTCTTTGCCCAGCAGCCCAAGATCTTGCGCAAGCTGCAAACCCTGTCCGATGTGGGTTTGGGGTATGTAAAGATCGGCCAGCCGGCGACTACCCTGTCCGGCGGCGAGGCGCAGCGCGTGAAGCTGGCCACCGAGCTGATGAAGCGCCCCACCGGCAAGACGATTTATATTTTAGACGAGCCCACCACCGGGCTGCACACGGCAGATGTGCACCGGCTGGTGAATGTGCTGGAGCGGCTGGTGGCCAACGGCAACACCGTGGTGGTGATCGAGCACAACCTGGATGTGATCAAAACGGCGGATTATATTATTGATCTTGGCCCGGAGGGCGGTGTTGGCGGCGGCACGCTGGTGGCCTGCGGTACCCCGGAGGAGATCGCTGCTTGCCCGGCGTCTTACACCGGCCAGTACCTGAAGTCTGTGTTAGATAACGATTAAAATAAAAAACCGGCTTGATTGTTGCGTACAGTCAAGTCGGCTTTTTCTGTTCTATTTTTCGGCGGCGTAGAAAGTCATGGCGCCGAATTTTTCCCGCTGGGGAGCATAGTCAATAGGCGTTAGCCCGCCACCGGACAGGGCGGCGGTAATGAGTTTTTTGGACAGGTCCGGCACATCGGGGCGGGAGAGCGCTTCTTCCCAATCCATCCACACCACCCGGTCGTTTTCGTCCCCATCACTACGGGGTATGCCGCCGGTGTACGCTGCCAAAAAGGCGGCGTACCAGTCCTGCTCGCTAAAGCGCACCGCCAGCAGCTTCACCGGCTTGGCGGTAATGCCGGTCTCTTCCATCAGTTCCCGGCACATGGCCTGCTCCGGGCTTTCGCCGTTTTTCAGATACCCGCCGGGGGTGATAAACAGCCCCTTACCGGCGCCGTACGTGTGGCGAGCCAGCAGTACCTTGCCATCCCGCAGCACCACAGCGCAAACACTTTTTTGCCAATTTGTATTTTTTTCTTCCATATTTGGCTCCTGAATGCTATACTATAATATAGTTATTATACGGCAATGAGGCGAATTGTCAATGTTTTTCGCCGGTTCCACGGTGCGTGGAGTGTTTCCACCGCCCGTGCCTTGCCTTTCTGCGGCGGCTCTGTTAGGCTGGAATGGCTGAAAGGAGCGCTGTGTTATGCTACATTTACGAAAGAAAGACAAAAAACAAGACGAACAGGTGATTTTTATTCAGGTTGCGTTTTTCGCCGTCGGCGCGGTACTGCTGCTGTGGTATTTGGCGCCTTGGGTGCTCAATCGAATTCTCAATGCCGGTAATGTGCTGGGCATTGCTTTTGCCGTGGTGCTGTTGCTGTGCGGCATGTTTGCGCAGCCGGTGACCCATTTGCTGGCGCCGGGCAATCACGCCCCGGGTGCGGTGGTGCTTAAGGCGGCGGTGGCACTGGTGTGCGCCGTGGCGGTGCTCACCAGCGGCTATATGCTCACCGGGCTGATCCAAACCGGCCACCGGAACGAGACTGTACTGGTGCTGGGCTGCTCGGTGAAGGGGGAGCGCCCCTCTCGTATGCTGCGCCAGCGGATCGAGGCAGCCACCGAGTATTTGGAGAAGAACCCGGACAGCAAGGCTGTGCTCAGCGGCGGCCAAGGCCCGGATGAGAAGATCAGCGAGGCGGAGTGTATGCGCCGAGAACTGGTGCGCCGGGGGATCGCCGCCGATCGGTTGTATCTGGAGGATCGCTCCACTTCTACGGAGGAAAATGTGGCTTTTTCGGCCAAAATTATAGAACAAAACGGACTGAACCGCCATGTGACGGTGGTGACCTCTGATTTCCATTGCCGACGGGGCATGCTGCTGTGTCAGCGGGCGGGTCTGACCGCCAGCTCCACACCGGCGGCCACCGATGTGTACCTGCTGGGCACCTACTGGATGCGGGAGATGCTGGCGGTGGTCAAGACCGTTTTGCACATTTAACACAAAGAAGGGATTTTTGTTGAAGGGACTTGCCATTTGCGATTTGCAGCCGGATGGGTATCGGGGCGTTTGCCGCTCCAACCAGTTGGCAGATTATATGACGGACGCCAAGATTGGCGGCCGGGTCACGGATTTTTTGGAGAATTTTGTGGACGATGAAAGCCAGGAGATCCGGTGTACTGTGGCGGCGGCCTGCGCTGCCCGGCAGATGGTGGATCTGCTTGGTAGCCGAGGCGCGGATTGCGAGTTGATCACCTTTAACGACGAGCACGAGAGTGCGGGACTTTTGGGCGGCGCGCTTTTGGGCTACGATGTGTGCGCCCAGGATCTGAGTGTATCACCATTGGCAGACGGCCTAATCCGAGTGGGCGTTACCGAGTATGAGGAGGCGTTGTTCCCGGAATTCTTTGAAGAATTGAACGGCCAGGTGCTGCGGGAGTACGCCGAGGATCTGAACGACAATTTTCTTTTTGCTACGGAAAAAACCGCCCAGGAGGTGTGCGCCTTTATGAATTATCTGTCTGCCACCTATGACAATGATTTTTATTGTTTGAGCGATTATGCCGTGTTTGCCGTTTTTGACGGCCGGGACCCGGCGTGATAGAAACACAATATTAGAATGTAAAAACGGCTCCCCTTGTTTTTTCAAGGGGAGCTGTCGCGTTTGTGCGACAGAGGGGACGGGCACCGGTTAGGTGCTGTCGCATTTGTGCGACTGAGGGGATAAAACGATTGGCGCAACGCCCACTTTATACTGCAACCCGATCACCCGCCACACAAAAATCTTGCTTTGCCTGATATTTTTGCACCCAGCGGTCCATACTATTCATAAGCGTATTGTACATATCATAGAAAGGCGGACGCATGTGCAATACGGTAAAGTAGAAATCTGCGGGATCAACACCTCGGAGCTGAAAGTGCTGGGAGAGAAAGAAAAAATGGATCTGCTGCGCAAGGCCCAGGCCGGGGACAAGCAGGCCCGGGACGCCCTGATCTGCGGCAATCTGCGGCTGGTGCTGTCGGTGATCCAGCGGTTCTCCGGACGGGGCGAAAGTATGGACGATCTGTTCCAGGTGGGGGTCATTGGACTGATCAAAGCCATTGACCATTTTAATACGGAGTTGAATGTAAAGTTCTCCACCTACGCCGTGCCCATGTGCGTAGGGGAGGTGCGCCGCTTTTTGCGAGACGATAACCCGGTGCGGGTCAGTCGCTCTATGCGGGATACCGCCTATAAAGCCATGCAGGTGAAGGAGCAGCTGATGGCCGCCAATGGTCGAGAGCCTACGGTGGATGAGATCGCCGCCAAGCTGGGTATGAAGACCGCCGATGTGGTGCTGGCGCTGGAGGCCATTGTGGACCCGGTGTCCCTATACGAGCCGGTGTATTCCGATGGGGGCGACACCATTTATGTGATGGACCAGGTGGGCGACGCCAATACGGACGCGGACTGGGTGGACGAGATGATGATCAAGGATCAGATCAGGCAGCTGGACGATCGGGAGCGCAACATTCTCTATAAGCGTTTTATGGAGGGCAAAACCCAAATGGAGGTGGCGTCTGAGATTGGCATCAGCCAGGCCCAGGTCAGCCGACTGGAAAAAACCGCCCTGCGCCGCATTAAGGGCAAATAGATAAAACAAAAGCCACAGTAACAACTACCCCTTGTTACCGTGGCTTAGTTTTTGTCGTTCTTGCGCCCTAAGATGTAGTCCACACTCACCCCGTAGAAGTTCGCCAGTGCAATGAGCACCTCCGGCGGCACGGTGCGCTGCCCGCTTTCATAATAGGCGTATGTGCGTTGGGGCAGGTGCAGCGCCCGACCCATCTCGCTTTGGGTCAGATCCGCGTCCTCCCGCAGGTCCCGGATTCTTTGAAATTTCATATCATCACCGGAACCATTATATCTTAGAACAATCTGTTCTATTGACAACTAAAACATATTGTTCTATACTGGCTATGGTATGAAAAACAATAAATTGATAAAGATCGGTGAGAGATCAATATGCGAAATACTTTATTTCTGTTGTTAATACGCAAATAAAGAAGGAGATTTATGTATGAATGTAATTGCCCTTAGGGGATGTGGTAATGTTGGAAAAACCAACACCCTAAAACAAGTGATTCGCATTTTAATAGATGAATGCGGCGCACACAAACTTGTTGAGTATGTAGCAGACAATAAAATAGACACACGAGTTGTATTGGAAATTCACGGTAAAATTATTGTGATTTTTACAGGTGGCGATGACCGTAAAACACTCGATAAAAACTTTGAATCAGTGCGATTACATCAATTTGATCTGCTGATTTGTGCGTGTAGATCAAGAGGTGCATCTTGTCGCTGTCTGGAAGAAAAATACACTAAAGATCAAATCCTTTGGTATGGGCAAAGTAAAGTATCGGGTTTATGCAATAACATAGCACAGTTGGAACTTATCCGCACACAAGAAAATAGTCATTTAGCCATGAGTATTGTGCAATCTGCAAAAACAATTTTAGCATTTTAATAACGGGAGGATTAAAAATGAAAAAGATTGTAAGTATGTTGCTGTCAGTCGTTATGCTGTGCAGTGTGACGACCGGATTGGACTTAACAGCGTATGCCGCAGATACAACGATCACCGGTAAGTGCGGCGAAAATGCGACGTACGCATTTGATAAAAATACAAAGACGCTGACAATCAGCGGTGCCGGTATGATTGATAGTACAGACAGCGATTTTCCATCATCAGACAGTATTGTGTCTCTTGTTATTAAGGACGGTATAACCGAAATTGGCTACGAGATGTTTTTTGGGTGTGAAAACTTAGAAAATATCGTTATCCCAGATTCTGTGGTAAGCATTTCTCGCGATGCGTTTAAAGGTACAAAATATTATAACGTTGATTCTAATTGGCAAGACGGACAGCTCTATATCAATCATGCCCTTGTTTGCGTAAAAGAGGATTCTGCTAAAGGTGAGTTCAAGATAAAAGATGGAACGACAGTTATTGCTGATGCTGCGTTCGAAGGTTGCTGTAATTTATCGAGTATTACAATTCCCGACAGCGTTACACATATTGGCGCAGACGTGTTTTACAACTGTGATAACTTAAACAAAATAGATATGTCAAGCAATATAGAAAGTGTGGGTATTGGTGCATTTGAGTATACTGCTTATTATGACAATCAAAGCAATTGGAATAACGGTGCCCTGTATGTGGGTGCAGCGTTAATAGCAGTAAATGCAGACTTGACTGGAAAATATCAAGTGAAAGATTCGACACGAGTCGTTGCAGATGAGGTGTTCCGTGCTTGCAGGCTGACAGAAGTGTCATTACCGAACGGCCTGGTTAATATTGGGGGTGGCTATGCGTTTGCATATTGTAACAATCTGGAGAGTATTACCATACCCGATACAGTAACAGAAATGGGAAGTGGTGTTTTTGAAGCATGTAGGAATTTGAAAAAAGTTGTATTGTCCAATGCGCTTACAGTTGTTCCGAGTTACGCTTTCGAAAATTGTGAAAACTTGGAGAGTATATATATGCCCGACAGTGTGACGGAAATTGGTGAATATGCTTTTTATCAATGTGCAGCTTTGGAAAAAGTTGCATTTTCGGAGAGTTTGACGACAATTGGTGAAATGGCGTTTGGAGAATGTTCAAAGATATCGAGCATTCGTTTGCCGAATAGTGTGAAAGTGATTGAAAATCAGGCGTTTTATGAATGCACAGGACTAAAAAGTCTGACTTTATCTACCAATTTGGTCAGTATAGGCGATTGCGCTTTCCAAGATAATTGTTTGTCCACCGTTTATATACCCGGTGATCATGTTCGCGTAGGAGATTGTGCCTTTCTGCCAAATGATGATAATGCGTTGTTCGTTTTCTGTAATTCAACAACTCAAATTGATACCGATGTTTATCATGTATATTATGTTGACAAAGCGACTGCGGTAAAGAATTTCAAAGACTTATATAGTAGTGATTATGATTGGGATCACGCCACGCTGTATTCTTTTGTTGCCAACGAAAGCGGTACATATTATTCCGGTGGGGATTACTGGAATTCTGATTATATGTACATATTTGACGAGGACTATAACTTGGTGAACTCTAATAAAATAGACAGTATTGCAGAGGATGAGGGAGACCCTACCGGGGGCTTTTCTTTTAACTTGGAAAAAGGGCGTACTTATTACTTCCCGTATGGCGGCGGTTCCTCAAATCAATTTGAAGTTATAAAAGACTATCAGTACATTGATCCTGGTAAGCAGTATATTCAAGGTGATTTTAATTATAATTGTTTGAAGGTTGTTTATCCAGACGATTCATTTCGAATGGAAGAATATTACGATCGGAACAATATTGATGTTAGTCAGCCGGTTACTTTGCAGTATTGTGGTAAGATCATTACTTTTAGCCTGAATGATCCGGTTACATTCAAATCGTTTGAAGTATTGAATAGTAAATGCATTGATAGTGGATTGGTTTCTGTGCTTAAAGCATGTGATGACAAGGCATTGGAAAAATATCCGCTTGTTTACCGTTTGTATCTGTCTAACGGAAAGATATACGACATTAAAAACTATAGTGTTGAAGGCGGCTCTGGCGGCGGAGATCCAGACGGCTATTCGTGCGATTGTTTATATAGTACAGCAGATGGAAGGCAATTCAATATTGGATTCCGCTACAATAAAAGCACATCAAATGAATTGAAAATTCAGGTCAATAACAGTTATTTAGATTCAAGTCCATTCGTAGTTGTTAAGCTAAATGATAAACATACGCATACATGGAATAGCGGTACCGTAACCAAAAAGGCATCGCTCACTACAAATGGCGTAAAAACCTATACTTGCAAAAGCTGCAAAGCAACCAAAACAGAAGCGATACCTAAAGTATCTAATATCAAGCTGAGCAAAACCGCCTATACCTATAACGGCAAGGTGCAGCGCCCCGGCGTGACCGTGAAAGACAGCAAGGGCAAAGCCCTGAAGAATGGTACGGATTACAAAATCAGCTACCCCAAGGGTATGAAGAATGTGGGCAAATATACCGTAAAAGTGACCTTAAAGGGCAATTATAGCGGTAGTAAGTCCATGACCTACAACATTAACCCCAAGGGCACCGGCGTGTCTAAGGTGAAAGCTGCCAAGAAAAGCTTTAAGGTCACTTGGAAAAAGCAGGCTACCCAAACCACTGGCTATCAGGTGCAGTATAGTACCAGCAGCAAGTTTAAGAAAGCCAAGACGGTGACGATCAGCAAGAATAAGACAACTTCTAAGTCCGTGAGCAAGCTGTCCGCGAAGAAGAAGTATTATGTGCGGGTACGCACCTATAAAACCGTCAAGGTGAACGGCAAAAATGTGAAACTCTACTCCGGCTGGAGTAAGGCCAAGAGCGTGACCACCAAGAAGTAATATAGACTGCGGAAATGAACATTTGCGGGCCGATGAGGGCATCGCCTCTACATCTCACGTTTATTGAATTCATTTTGTAGGGTGCAGTGCTCTCATCGCACCGCAGCGTATAGTCCGTGTATTTATCCCTCCAACAACGCTGCTGGTGGGCATAATCGCAAAAATGACTAATCGACAAAATGCGGGATGATGCTATATAAAACTGATGAGAATGTGAACTTTATAGGACGGTGTGTACTAAATTTACAAAAAATATTGACAATTATATCCACTTTGTGTCATAATCGACACAAAGGAGGATTGAAAATGATTGTAGAAGATACGAAAGATCTGGCAGAAACGGACGATTATGTAATCATTGAAGCGACTTTGTCAGAGGGCGATTTGTTGTTTGTGCAAATTGCCGTGGGCATTCGCAACGAAGTGGGCGACATTGTTCGTATTATTCCCATTTCCACCAACCCAATCTAACGAAACGGCCGGGCAGTTATCCGCCCGGCTATTTCTATGCCCATTTCTGCTTTCTTGGGGTATCGGTGGGGTTCTGCGGTAGGGGTGCGTGCATATATTGTACGGGGCACTTGGGTGCCTTGCGATGGAGTTTTGCAAATTATTTGTAAAAGGACTGCAAAAAGCATTGACGGATGTTGAAAAATATTATACAATATGCACAAAAGCAATTCTTATTAAAGAGGGATGGACTTATGAAAACTTATGCACCTGATCAAATTCGGAACATTGCGCTTGCAGGTCACGCCTCCAAGGGCAAAACCACCCTGCTGGAGGCTATGCTGCATTTGGCAGGGGCGACGGAGCGCGCCGGCAAAGTGGCTGACGGCAACACGGTGACTGACTTTGACGCCGAGGAGAAAAAGCGCCACATCAGCATGGCCAGCGCCGTGGCTTCCATTGAATATAAGAGCAAAAAGTTGAACTTTATTGACACCCCCGGTTTGTTTGACTTTGAGCAGGGGGCCTTTGAGGGCCTGCGCGCCGCAGAGACGGCAGTGATCGTGGTGTCTGCCCGCAGCGGTCTGGCTGTGGGTGCGGAAAAGGCATTTAAGAACGCCGGCTCCCGCCGTATGGCGCGGGTGCTGGTGACTACCAAAATGGACGACGATCGTGCGGATTTCTACAAGAGCTTTAACGGCATTGTGGCCAAGTTCGGCACGGCGGCCTGCCCAGTGGTCGTGCCCATCATCTCCGGCGGCAAGGTGGCTGCCTATTACAATATGATTGACGGCAAGGCCTATGCGTACGCAGACGGCAAGCGCACCGAGAGTGATGCCCAGCCGGACGACGCTCCCCGCTTTGCGGCGGTACAGGCCGTGTTTACGGAAGCTGTGGCCTCTGCTGATGAAGAGCTGATGGAAAAATATTTTGAGGGCGAGGAGTTGACCTCGGAGGAGAAAATCCGCGGGCTGAAATCCGGCGTGGCGGACGGCTCCATTATCCCGGTGTTTGCCCTGAGCGGTTTGGCAGAGACGGCCTGCGATCTGCTGCTGGATTTCCTGGCAGAGGTTTGTCCTGCGCCTAAGAGCGAGTATGCGGCAGACGCTGACGGTGAGCCTATCGAGCTGACCCCGGACCCCAACGGACCCTTGGCTGCGGTCTGCTTTAAGACGGTGGCGGATCCGTTTATCGGCAAGCTGTCTTACTTTAAGGTGATCAGCGGCAAAATCACTGCCGCTACCCCTGCTTACAACGCCCGCACCGGCAAAGAGGAGCGCATGGGCAAGTTGGTAAGCGTATTCGGCGCCAAGCAAACGGATATCAGCGAACTGTCCGCCGGGGATATTGGTGCGGTGACCAAGCTGGGCGGCTTTGCCACCGGCGATACCCTTTGTAGCGCCGGGAATGTGGTGACCCTGGACGGTGTGCATATTCCGAGCGCCACCTATGCCATGGCTGTGGAAGTGGCCAAGAAAGGCGAGGAGGAGAAAGTGGCTTCCGGTCTCAGCCGTCTGTGCGAGGAGGATCCGTCCCTGCACTTTGGCGTCAACAACGAGACCCATCAGCAAATCCTCAGCGGCCTGGGCGAGCAGCACCTGGATGTGGCGATGGCCCGGCTGAAGAGCAAATTCGGTGTGGAGGCGACTCTTTTGCAGCCGCGCGTGGCGTACCGGGAGACCATTACTATGAAGGTCTCTGCCCAAGGGCGGCACAAGAAGCAGTCCGGCGGCCACGGCCAATTTGGTGATGTGTTTATTGAATTTGAGCCTTATGATACAGAAGAACTGGTGTTCGCCGAGCGTGTGGTAGGCGGCGCCGTGCCCAAGAATTTCTTCCCGGCCGTAGAAAAGGGTCTGCGGGAGAGTATGCAAAAGGGTGTGCTGGCCGGGTATCCTATGGTGGGCGTAAAGGCCACTCTGTTTGACGGCTCTTACCACCCGGTAGACTCCAGCGAAATGAGCTTTAAGACCGCTGCGTCCCTGGCCTATAAAGAGGGCATTCCCAAGGCGATGCCGGTGCTGCTGGAGCCGATCCTGACAGTGACCGCAACGGTGAACGATGAGGCTATGGGCGATGTGATCGGTGATATTAACAAGCGCCGCGGGCGCGTGCTGGGCATGACCCCTTCCGGGGACGGCAGCCAGGAGATCATGGCGGAGGTGCCGGAGTCGGAGATGTCTACCTTCTCTACCGCCATGCGCCAAATGACCCAGGGTCGTGGTTCCTTTACCACCGCCTTTGCCCGCTATGATCGATGCCCGGAGCACATTGCACAAAAGATCAAGGCAGAGGCCAGTCAGTTATAATACATATTATATATGGGCAGCCCTCGGTACGCCGGGGGCTGTTTTGTATGATTTTCGGCTTCGATGGCATACTGAAAAAGGGCGGCTTGTCTATGATTTGACAAAGGGGCCGTTTGGTGCTATAAATGAGGTGTGCCCGGTTTAGGGCAATCGTTTCTATTGGAGGGATCACGATGCGCGAATTGTTTGAGAAATTCCGTTCTTATTCCATTGTCAGTATCATTGTTTCCGCGTTGTGCGGGATAGCACTGCTGATTTTTCCGGAAGCCAGTATTCGCTATATCAGCCTGGCCTTTGGCGGCGCTTTGTTGATTATGGGCGCTGTTGGGGTGGTGCAGTATTTTCGCAAGACTGCCGGCCCGGTGGTGCTGTCCGTGGGATTGATTTCCATGGTGTGCGGCGTGATTGTCTGCGCCAAGTACCAGAGTATTCTTACATTGGTAGAATTCCTGTTCGGCGCATCTATCTTTTGCGGCGGGATCATTGGTTTGGTGATCGCCTTGCGGCGGGAAATGCGGCTGCTGCCCGGCTGGGGCGTCAATCTGGCGCTGACGATGGTGTCTGTCATTTTAGGGATCGTGTGTATGGTCAATCCTTTTCATTCCGCCCTGGCGCTGGCCAGAATGCTGGGCGTGGCGCTGCTGCTGTATGCAGTGATGGAAGCCGTTGGCTATGTGCAGCTGCGCAAGGTGGGCCGCGCTGTGGAGGACGCAGTGAATCGTACGGCGCCGATTATTGACGAAAACGCTCGCGTATTGGATGATCAGGACGAAAGTGTAAAATAATCGATAAATGCATACGATTTTCTGCTTTCCTGCTTGACAAGGATTTTGTTTTATAGTATATTTATAGGCGAGAAGAGGGTGAAGCAGAAAGGACTTCATTATGAGCAAAAAAATGACTGCATTCGGCAGCAAGTTCATTCAAACCTCCAAAGCGATTTCCAAAAAGCGCCAGAAGCTGGCTGAGACCGTAGGCTTGGAGGCCGCACCCGCTGTGGCTGTAACGGGCGAAAAAAAGGCAAAAGTATCCAGATGTATGGTTGAGATCCTGCTGTGCCTGGATCAATCCAAGACCCCGCAGGCCGTGCGCGATGTGAGCTGTGATACGGAGTACTCCAAGGGTATGATCAGCCGCTGCGTAGAGAATCTGCGTCAGCAGGGCTATGTGACCGTTGAGCGTAATGTGCAGGATCGTCGCGCTGTTTGTATTGCCCTTACCGAGAAAGCAAAGCCTGTGATCGCTGATTTCCATGCCAAAGAGAAAGAAATGATCGAGACCCTGTATGCCGGCTTGAACGATGCGGATATTCAGGATCTGGATCGGATCCTGGAAATTGTGCAGGCAAACATTGCCGATATGTAATCTATTATAAACTTGAACCGTCCTGTTTCGGCAGGGCGGTTTTTTCTGTCTGTTTTGAACCGTCATTGCAGGTGGTGTACCCGGTTGATGAGCAAAAGTGGTGCACTGCCTATTTTTTGCGCCTCTTTTTAGAAATCTATTGACATACGCTATTCGACTGAATATAATAATATATGAACAGATGAGAATATGAAGCTCCGTTCAAAACAACAAAACAAACTTTTTGCATAGGAGAATGGTTATGAAAAAGACTTATAATGTGGATGTGGATTGTGCCAATTGTGCTGCCAAGATGGAAGACGCTGTGAAAAAGACCCCCGGTGTGCAGAACGCTGCCCTGAGCTTTATGACCTTAAAGTTGAAAGTGGAATTTGAAGCAGGCGCGGATGTGGATGCAGTGATGGCAGCCGCCCGAAAAAATTGCAAGCGGGTGGAGAGTGATTGCGAGATCTTTCTGTAAACCTGCATTTGGGAGGGAAAGGTATGAGCAAGAAGCAAAAGAAAGTGCTGGTGCGCATGATTGTTGCGCTGGTGCTGCTGGCAGGGGTGATCCTGCTGGATAAGCTGGCCCTGCTGCCACAGTGGGCTATGATCGTTCTGTATTTGGTGCCGTATTTTGTGATCGGCTACGATATTCTTTGGAAAGCGCTTAAGGGAATCAAAAACCGCCAGGTGTTTGATGAGAATTTCTTAATGGCAGTGGCCACCGTTGGCGCCCTTTGCTTACAAGACTTCAAAGAGGGCGTGGCCGTTATGCTGTTTTATCAGATCGGCGAGCTGTTCCAGAGTGTGGCAGTGGGCAAGAGCCGCAAGAATATTGCCGCCCTGATGGATATTCGTCCGGACTATGCCAATTTGATGGTGGACGGCAAACTGGAACAGGTGGATCCGGACGATGTGGAAGTGGGCACGGAGATTGTGGTGGATCCCGGCGAAAAGGTGCCCATTGACGGCGTAATCGTAGAGGGCAATACAACGCTGAATACCGGTGCGCTTACCGGCGAGAGCGTGCCACGGGATGCCAAGCCGGGAGACGATGTGATTAGTGGCTGCATCAATATGAGCGGGCGCATTACAGTGCGCACCACCAAGGCATTCGGCGAGTCTACCGTGTCTAAAATCTTGGATTTGGTGGAGAATTCTGCCATGAAAAAGTCCAAGTCCGAGAACTTTATCACCAAGTTTGCCCGGTACTATACCCCCGCCGTGTGTTACAGCGCATTGGCGCTGGCAGTGCTGCCGCCGTTGATCCGCCTGTTGGCAGGTCATCCGGCTATGTGGGCCGAGTGGATCACAAGAGCGCTGACCTTTCTGGTCATCAGCTGCCCCTGCGCGCTGGTGATCTCTATTCCGCTGAGCTTCTTCGGCGGTATCGGCTGCGCTTCTAAAAACGGGATTTTGGTGAAAGGCTCCAACTACTTGGAAGCTCTGGCAGACACCAAATATATTGTATGTGACAAAACCGGTACCCTGACCAAAGGGGTGTTCCAGGTGACCGGTGTGTACCCGGCGCCGGGGGTGGATAAAAAGGTGCTGCTGGGTCTGGCGGCCTATGCGGAGAGTGGATCGCATCACCCCATCAGTCAAAGTTTGAAAGATGCTTACGGTCAGCCTCTGAAAGGGGAGCGGGTCAGCGCCATTCAGGAGATCGCCGGTCACGGCGTGCAGGCGTTGGTGGACGGCCATCCGGTAGCTGTGGGTAACGCCAAGCTGATGGAAAAGATCGGCGCTGCCCTGCCCGATGCGCGTACGGACGGCACAACCGTGTATGTAGCGGCAGATGGCAAGTATATCGGCTGCATTGTCATTTCTGATGTGGTGAAGCCCACCGCCAAGGCAGCGATGGCTGCGCTCAAGGAGAATGGCGTAAAAATGACCGTCATGCTCACCGGCGACGCCAAGGCTGCGGCAGATCGGGTGGCTGCGGAGATCGGTATGGATCGGGTGGAAAGCGAGCTGTTGCCCGGCGATAAGGTGGCACAGGTGGAAAAGCTGCTGGCAGAGAAAGGCCCCAAGGAGAACCTGGCCTTTGTAGGCGACGGCATCAACGACGCGCCGGTGCTGTCTCGCGCAGATGTGGGGATCGCTATGGGCGCCCTCGGCTCGGACGCTGCCATTGAAGCGGCAGATGTGGTGCTGATGGACGATGATCCGTCTAAGATAGCGCTGGCCATGAAGATCTCGCGCCACACCTTGCAGATCGTATGGCAAAATATTGTGTTCGCCCTGGCGGTGAAGGCTGTTTGCCTGGTGCTGGGCGCTCTGGGTATTGCCGGTATGTGGCTGGCGATTTTTGCCGATGTGGGCGTGATGGTGCTGGCAGTGCTCAACGCCACTCGCGCACTGAAAATCAAATGATAACTGAAAAACAGCGGTTGCAGGTATAAACTTGCAACCGCTGTTTTTTATGCCCTACGGGGATTGCGGTTCCTGTCGGTTTGTGTTATATTAAAATTATCACACATAGGCTGCTGCTAACGGTAGTATAAATGAAGAAAGGTGTGAATTGTCACAATGTATGAGAATATTAAGCTGTTTGCGGAGAGTGGGCGCCCGCTGGATGTGCGCTTTGTGGGAGAGACGGTGTGCGACGGCAAATATCGGATCCGTCGATCGTGCAGTGATCTAAACTCTCTGGAATATATTGTGGATGGCGCTGGCACGCTGGAGATCAACGGCCAGGTATTGTACCCCAAGGCGGGGGATGTGTTTCTTCTGACCGAGGGCAGCCGCCACACCTATTATGCGGATCAGAACCATCCCTGGCACAAGTATTTTATCAGTTTTAGCGGTCCGGTGGCAGACTGCCTGCTACGCACCTATTTGCCTCGGGACACCTATCTGTTTCATGGCTGTTATGTGGAAAAGGCCTTTGCCCGCTTGTTTAGCCTAGGGTTCAACAATCAGGATCAAGACAAGGCCCAGATCGCCATGGCGCCGGTGCTGTTTAGCTTGGTGCAGAGCATTTACGATCGGCAGATCACCGCGGAGTATGACCTGGCGGATCGCATCAAGCGGGAGATTGAGAACCGTGCCACCACCCACTTGGATCTTGAGGAACTATGCCGGATTTTGAATTATTCCAAAAATCATATTATCAACCGGTTTTCTGCCAAATTCGGCGTGACGCCGTATCAATATTATAAAAACTGTCGTCTGCAAATCGCCAAGGATTACCTGATCAATACCCAGATGACTGTCAGCGAAATTGCAGACGCCCTGTCCTATACGGACGCCCAGTATTTTTCTTATGCCTTTAAGCAGGGAACCGGGTGCTCGCCCAGTCGCTTTCGCGCGCTCACAGAAATGTGATAAATCGCAAGTGATATTGGATATATTCAGTTGAATAAAAGCTATTGCTGTGATATTTTATAATATATAGGGCTCCTTTGCCCGGGAGATAGAATCATGAGCGATTTTTCTTTTTATTTAGTGACGGACCCCCATTATTTTGACGAGTCCTTCGGCCGCAGCGGATCGGCTTACGAGGCCCGCTCCCGCACAGACCAAAAGTGTGTGGCGGAGACGCCGGCCATCCTTGACGCCGGGTTTGCCCAGATTGCAGCGGACAGGGAGACGCGTGTGATCCTGATCCCCGGCGATTTGGTGTACCGAGGTGAATACCAAAGCCATGTGGGCTTTCGTAAGCGGCTGTACCGACTGCAAGAAGCGGGCAAAAAGATTTACTTGATCACTGCCCGCCATGACTATGCGGAGAATCCCTGCGAATTTATAGGCGACCGCACTGTGCCGGTTGCCGGCATGGAGCGCAGCGACCTGCGGGATTTTTACCGAGAATTTGGATTTGATGACGCCATTGCCGAGCACCGGGAGAGTATGTCCTATGTGGCGCAGCTGGCGCCGGGCCTGCGGCTGTTGGCTCTGAATTGTGACGGCGACTGCAAGGACTTTAAGGGCCTTTGGCCGGAGCAGTTGGACTGGGCAGTGGCACAAATTCAGGCGGCACACGCTGCCGGGGAGCGGATCATTGCTATGACCCATTATCCGTTGCTGCCGTTCTCGGCAGTGATGGGTCTGATCGGTGACGCCCATTTGACCGATTGGGAACAAACCGCCAACACGCTGGCAGACGCCGGGCTGGAGCTGATCTTTACCGGTCATATGCACGCCCAGGCGGTGACAGAGCACATCTCGCCGGCAGGCAACACCATTACCGATGTGCAGACCGGATGCTTTGTGGGCTGCCCCTGCGCCTATCGCAAGGTGACGGTGGCACCGGATGGCCAGGTGGACATTCGCTCCTATACGATTGATGACTTTGACTATGATAAAGGCGGGCGCACCGCGGCAGAATATCTGCAGTGGCGCTTTGACCGTATGATCACGGATATAATGGACGCTATGGCTACGGATTTTGATGCCTTTATGGGCAAATTCGGCGGCAGCCAAGGCAAGGAAAAGCTGAAAGGTCCGGTCACGGCAGTGGGCAAACTGCTGCAAAAGCTGACGGTTAAGCAGCTGGGGCGGCTGTTTTGGTTCCGGGTGGATCCGTCCATCGGTGACCGTCGAGTGGCAGATGTGGGCGTGGAGCTGGTGCGTAATATCTTTATGGGCAACGAGCCGTACGTGCCCGGTACGCCCATGTATGACGCGCTGGATCACCTGCTGCGTCGTCTGTCTCCGGTGTTGCATATTTTGGAGAAGAAGCTCTCCGCCGGCAATCCGCAGCTCTCCGATCTGCGCGCCTTTGTGCTCTCCATGATCGGCGACAAAAAGCAACGGGATTACAACTGCACCTTGCAGTTGACTAAATAAAAACAAAAGCGGCATTTTTGAAGGGGGAATTTCTAAATGTCCGGCAAGACCATGGCTGCACCCGCAGTCGACCAAAAGCAGATTGGCACCGGCGAATTTATATGGTACATGGTGTCTGTGTTTTTCTATACCAATATGACCGGTATGGTGGGGCAGTACCGCAACAACTTCTTAGTGGATGTGGTGCAGATCAATCAGCACCAGGCGGCGCTGTTTAACACGCTAGTGAGCGTGGTGCCCTGGGTGCTGAACTTCTTTATTGTCATGTACATTGACGGCCGCGCCATTGGCAAGCGGGGCAAGTTCCGTCCGCTGGTCATGCTGGCGGCAGTGCCTATGGGGCTGTTGCTGTTTCTTAGTTTTTGGATGCCCAGGGGCCTGACAGGCGCGCTGCTGATGATCTATTTGTGTACCGTGGGCATTCTGTGGGGCGTGACGAGCACCTTCGGCAATACCATCAACAACCTGGCTGTGGTGATGTCGCCTAACTTGCGTGAGCGGGACACGGTGATGTCATTCCGTGGCATTGTTTCTGCGGTGGGTAACTCTGCATCCCTGGTGATCATTTTAGTGCTGGGTCTGATCTGGAAAGACAATAAGGCACTGCAATTTATTCTTTGCGCCGCTCTGAGCGGCGTGATGGGCATTATCACTATGCTGGGCGGTATGCGTGCCACGCGGGAGCGCATTGCCTATGAGAATGAGCGCAAGAACCCAATGGAGGGCTTTGGCGACATTTTGCGTAACAAGTATGCCTGGACCATTATTGTGTCCGAATTCTAAAGAGCTTTCGCGGCATTGCCAACTTTATGGGCACCTTTCTGGCAGCGGCGCTGCTGGGCGATTCCAGCAAGTTTCTGCTGTTCGGTTTGCCCACCGGCATCGGCACCGCTGTGGGTATGCTGGTTATCAACTTCCTGCTGAAGAAATTTGACTCCCGGGTGCTGTATATTGCCAGCGGCATCTACTCACTGATTGCCAACACCGGCGCGTTCCTGATCGGTTACACCTACTTTAAGCAGGAAACTTCCGGCGGTCCGCTCCAAATCGTGTTTATCGTGTTCCTGTTCCTGATCGGCTTGCAGTTTGGTGCCTCCAATCTGCTGCCTAATATGTTCCAGGCAGATGTGCTGGAGGATATTGAGTTGAAGACAGGCAAGCGAATGGATGCCTCTTTGGGATTTGTCATCGGTATCTTTACCATGGTCAGCGGCACCGTTGCCGGTGCCCTGTCTCCGCTGATTCTGTACGGGGACAACTCTATTTGCGGTTATGTGCAGGGCATCCAGGACGGCACCCTGCAATCCCTGAAGACCAAGATCTGGATGTTGTTCTTCTACACCATCTTCCACGGTATTATGATGTTCCTGGCCGGCGTGCCCTTTTTCTTCTACAAGCTCACCGGTGCCCGCAAGGCAGAAATTCATGCAAAACTGCTGGAGCAGCGCAAAACCTACGATGTGGCGGCAGAAGATTAAAACAATAAAGAAACGCACCTTGCGATCCAACGATTGCAAGGTGCGTTTCCATTTGCCTTTTGTTATGCTGTTTTCGACTTCTCTTCTTCGTTGCCATAGCGTAGCCAGTGACCTTTCCAGGTGTACAGTGCCATCAGCACTAATCCGATTACCCAGGAGATGGGGTAGAGGATAAACACACCGTCGATGTTGTCATAATGGGGCACTGCCAGCTGGATCCAAATGATGCGGAAGATGCACATGGAAAACAGCAGAATGAGCATGGGCGGTATGCTTTTGCCGGTGCCACGCACAGTGCCTGCCAGTACATTCAGCGCACCCAGTAGCACATAGTAGGGACAAAAGTATTTCATCGCCAATACACCGTAATGAATGGCGGCGCTGTCTGATGTGAACAGCCGCATCACCGGGTGGGAGAACGCCAGCAGCAGCGCGCCGGTCAGTATGGTATAAACGGTGCTCATCAGCAGGGCGGTCCACATTCCGCTTTTGACCCGCTTTAGATTTCCTGCACCGTAGTTTTGGCCCACAAAGGTGGTCACTGCCATGCTGATACTCAGCACCGGCAATATGTTAAAGCCGTCCACCTTTAAGTAGGCGGTGAATCCGGCCATGGCCATAGCGCCGTAGTGGTTAACACTGGTTTGCACCAGCACATTGGAGAAGCTGATGACCATATTTTGTATGCCGGTGGGCAGCCCCACGCGGACAATGCGCCTGGCCATATCGCCGTCCAGGCACAGGCTTTTCACGCGGATTCTGTAATCGGACTTTACCCGCAGCAGGTAGCTTACTGCCAGCAGGCAGGAGATCAGCTGGCTCACATCGGTAGCCACAGCGGCACCGGCTACGCCCATTTTGCACCCCTCAATAAGCACCAAGTCCAGTACAATGTTGGTTACGGAGGCGGCGCCCAGGTACAGCAGCGGGCGGCGAGAATTGCCGGCAGCGTTGAGAATACCGGTGGCCATATTGTACACCACATTAAAGAGAAAACCGCCGGCGTAAATGCGCAGGTACAGCACCGAGTCGTTCAGTACAGCGGTTGGGGTGTCCATGGCCACCAGCAGCACCCGGCTTAGGGCGATGCCGGCCCCGGTGAGCATTACGCCTAACAATAAGGCGATGGTGGCTGCCGTGTGGACTGCCCGGTGCACCCGCTTGGCGTCGCCTGCACCTAAGAACTGGGAGATCACCACGCCGGCGCCCACGGACGCCCCTTGGGCAAAGGCGATCAGCAAGTTAATGAGTGCATTGCTGGAGCCAACGGCGGCCAGCGCATTGCTGCCTACGTAGTTGCCTACAATAATGGAGTCCACTGCGTTGTACATCTGTTGCAGCAGATTGCCCAGAATCAACGGCACGGCAAACACCAATAGCTGTTTCCAAATTTTGCCCTCGGTCATCAACATGGTGGCACTGTTTCGTTTTTGATCCGATTTTACTTTTGTATCTTTCATAGTTGCCTCACTTCACCCGGCACTATTATACACCCGCATTTCTCATAGGTAAACCCTAGGGCAGGGGATAAAAACAGAGAGAGTGAAAAATTCGCTCTCTCTTTTCTTTATTATTTGTGCAGTTTTTCAGCTTGCTTGCTGCCTTTGTTTGCACTTTTTACCAGCGCCTTTGCCGGGGAATAGGGCACCGGCCCGCCGCTTTTCGCAAGCAGTACGGCTGCACCCCGGCGCAGTACCGGCGGGTTAACGCGGACTGATTTTATTAGCCAAACAGTAGGGACCGGGCTTTATTTCCAAACTGTACAGCACATTTATTGCCTGATGGGCGACAGTGACGTATAACGAAGGGGCAGATTGTCGGCGGCTCGACGGTCTGCTGTTTTTTTGCCCATTATCCCGGCGATTTGCGGATTTTGCATTGAAAAGTGCCGCCGTTTCCGTTATACTGTTATTGACCGCAGTTTGCCCTTTGGCCTGCGGCGGGGATTCTAAACATAAGGAGTAACAGTATGAACAAAGATATACCCATCTGGCAAGATATAGACACATTCAGTGTCAACACCGAGCGGCGCAGTGCCGCCGGCTTTCCAAGGGATGTCCGCACCGGGGAAGAAAAGCGCCGACTGCTGAATGGCATTTGGAAGTTTAAATTCCTGCCCGGCAGCGATCAGACGATAGAGGGCTATCAGAACCCGGAATTCGACCCCTTTAGCTTTGACGATTTAGAGGTGCCCTCCGAGTGGCAGATCAAGGGCTATGGCACCCCCATTTATACCAATATCAATTACCCCACGCCGATCTCAAAGATCAACATTCCCCATATTGACGACAAGAAAAACCCGCAGGGTCTGTATATTCGGGATTTTGATTTGACTGAAGAAGAGCTGGCGGATAATGTGTTTGTGCACTTTGGCGGGATTAACTCCTGTGGCGAGGTGTATATGAACGGCACCTTTGTGGGCTATTCCCAAGATACTTTTGACGAGACGGAGTACGATGTAACCCGCTTTGTGCACCCGGGCAAGAACCGCTTGGCGGTGACCGTGCATCAGTTTTGCGATGGCAGCTACCTGGAGGATCAGGATATGTGGCGGCTGTCCGGTATCTTCCGGGATGTGAACCTGGTGTTCAAGCCCAAGACCTATATTCAGGATACTTATTTTTACAGCGAATTTGCAGAGGACTACAAGACGGCTCACTTCCGTATGCAGGTAGCTGTGGAGTGCCGGGGGACGGACTGCACAGACGCCGCTTACCGGGTGCGTATTTTAGACGCAGACGGCAAAGCCGTAGGCCAAATGGAGGCTCGCTGCCCGGTGCTGGAGGATGGCTGCCGGGTTACGGTAGATACGGACTGCACCGTGGAGGCGCCCCATCTGTGGAGTCACGAGGATCCGTACCTATACACGGTGGAGACCACATTGCTGGTGGCCGGGGAGCCGGTGGACCTACGCACCCATAAGTACGGCTTTAGAGAGGTGAAGATCGTCGGTTATAATCCGGACACCAAGCGTGGACCGTTCATTCTCCTGAACGGTGTGCCGCTGAAGATCTGCGGCGTGAACCGCCATGATTTCCACCCGGATTACGGCCACGCTGTGCCGGAGCGTATTATTCGCTCCGACCTGGAGCTGCTTAAGCGCAGCAATATCACCAATGTGCGCACCTGCCATTATCCCAATTCCCGCCGGTTCTATGAGCTGTGCGACGAGATCGGAATTTTGGTTATGAGCGAGAACAACCTGGAGACCCACGGTCTAGCCCAGCAGATTCCTGCCAGCAATCCCCAGTGGAGCGCCCAGTGCTGCTATCGAATGACCAATATGGTCAATTCCTTTAAGAACCACAGCTGTATTCTCTTCTGGTCCTTGGGCAATGAAAGCGGCAATGGCAAGGCGTTCCCGGATATGAAGCGAGCTGCCCAGCAGATTGACCGCACCCGACCCTTCCACTATGAGCCGGACGCCCATTTGGAAACCAGCGATCTGTTCAGCGAGATGTATACCGTGCAGACGGAGATGAAAGAAATCGGCGAGAACAGACCCCATATCCACAGTCGCGCGCTTTGGAACGGCGGTATGGGCTATCGCCTGACTCCGGAGATGTACCGGGATAAGCCCTTTATTGAGTGCGAGTATGCTCACGCCATGGGCAATTCCATGGGTAACTTCTCCGATTATTGGAATGATTTTAAGAAGTACGACCGGCTGGCCGGCGGCTATATTTGGGACTTTGCGGACCAGGCCATTCGTACCAAGACCAAGGATGGCAAGGACAAGTGGAACTACGGCGGCGACTTTGGCGACAAGCCCAACGACGGCAACTTTGCCTTTAACGGTGTGTTCCGCGGCGACCGTTCACCCAACCCTCATTATTATGAGGTGGTTAAGTGCTACCAGCAGGCGGACTTTACCCGGGTGGGTAACACCTTGCAGATTGTCAATCGGTTTATGTTTACGCCTTTGAGCGCCTTTGCCCTGCGGCTGACCTTGTCCGATGAGAGCGGTGTGTTGCAAGAGGAGACCATGGACCTGCCGGCAGCGGGCCATTTGGAGAAGGTGAAGATTGATATCCCCTTTGACCTAAATGCCAAGAGCGAGCAGCTGCTGGACGCTTATTTAATTCTGAAGGCGGACACCATGCACCTGCCTGCCGGTCACCTGATGGCCAGAGAACAGTTTGTGCTGGGACAGTACGATTTCTCTGTGAAGAAGGAGACGCCCGCAGCAATCAGCCTGTGCAAGCGGGCAGACGCCTATGTGGTCAGCGGCGCTCATTTCAGTCTGGCTGTATCTAAGAAAACCGGCGAGCTGAGCTCTTATGAACTGGACGGTCGGGAGTGCCTGCGCAGCGGCGTGCGCCCCTGCTTTGGCCGTGCCAATATTGACAATGAGCGCATTGCCCAAATTCCCTTTGACTTTGTGCGCACCCTGATCGGACTGAATGCCTTTAAGAACGCCGGCAAGGCTATGATCCCGCTGGAGGTAACAGCCACGCAAGGCAAAGATGCGGTGAAGATCACCGTGCGCTGGCTGTGCCGCTACTTGGATCAGGTAGAGACCACCTATGTGGTGCTGCCCTCCGGCCGGGTACTGGTGACCCAGACCTGTCGCAATATTGTACCCATGGATCTGCCTCGTTACGGCATTACCTTCCAGCTGATGTCCGGGGAGGACGGCGTGACCTATTACGGTAAAGGCCCCCACGAGAATTATTGCGACCGCAAGACCGGCGCGTACCTGGGCGTGTATCACTTTAAGAGCGCCGAGGACTTTATCCACGACTACCTGTATCCGCAGGAAAACGGCAATCGCTGCGATGTGCGCTGGCTGGAAGTGGGCAGCGATGTGAAGCTGCGGGTAGACGCTGTGGGTCGTGCTTTTGAGGCCGGCGTGCACCCCTACACCCTGGAGGAACTGGACGCAGCCAAGCATTCCTGCGACCTGCCCCGCCATGATTACCTGACGGTGAATATTGACGGCGGCCAGCAGGGCGTTGGCGGCGATGTGCCTGCTGTGGCTACCTTAAAGCCCCAGTATAAGCTGCCGAAAATGCAGACCTTGACCCTGCGCTGCACACTGCAATTCAAAAAATAATGATTGGAGAGAACCGCCCCATGACCTTTTCCTACCACATTGATTATAAGCTGGGCAGCACCGTAAAGACGGCCACCGGCAGTAACGAGGACCTGCTTTTGCAGGTGCGGGAGAGCGACCACCGCTTGCAAGTGACTTTGCACCCCACCGCGCCCATACAGGTGCGCAGCTTTATTCTGGAGCTGCCGTTCCTGTTTACCCCGGCCAGTCGCTTTATGGCCAACGGCTTTCAGTCCTGGACGGACAGCCGGGAATTTGGCCCCACGGAGCGCATGCCCGGGCTGGGCACCGTTGGCAAATCGCCCATCGGCCGCCGCTTGGGTATGCAGTATACCGGCGATTATACCTTTGTGCCGGAGGAAAAGCAGGCGGGCGTGTTCCATTCTCACGGCTTTGCCTATGTGCGCACCGGCGACATGCTGGACTTTATCGGCTCCCTGACGGACCGCACCGGTTTTACCGTTATTACGGCGGATATGAACCGCAATGTGCTGGCTGTGTCTAAGGATCTGGAGGGGCTGATGCTCACGGAGGATTATCCGGTGCTGGACCTCTATATGCAGCAGGGGCATTATGACGCGGTATTTGACGGCTACTTTGCCGCCTTGGGCGTACACCCCCGCCAAACGGAAAAGCTGCGGGGCTATACCTCTTGGTACAACTATTACAGCAATATCAATCACAATATCATCATGCACGACCTGCGGGCCATTGCCCCCTGCGCCGGGGTTAATACCTTCCAGGTGGACGACGGCTACCAGACCGCCGTGGGGGACTGGCTGTCTGTGGACAGCAAGAAGTTTCCCTTCGGTATGCGCCGGGTGGCCGATGCGGTTCACCAGCGCGGGCTGAAAGCCGGGCTGTGGCTGGCGCCTTTTGCGGTGCAAAAGAATGCCTATTTGGCAAAGAAGCACCCAGGCTGGCTGGTGGCAGACAAAAAGGGCAGCCCCTTGATGGTGGGCGCCAACTGGGGCGGCTTTTATGCCCTGGATATTTATCATAAGGAAGCCCGGGCGTATATTAAGCAGGTGTTTCAAACGGTGCTGCATACCTGGGGCTTTGATATGGTGAAGCTGGACTTTTTGTATGCCGCTTCCGTTAAGCCCTTGTACGGCAAGACCCGCGGCCAGGTGGCGTATGACGCCATGGAGCTGCTGCGGGAGTGCGTGGGCGAGGATAAGCTGCTGCTGGCTTGCGGCGCACCGATGCTGCCCAGCTTTGGCGTGGCGGACTATATGCGCATTGGTGCGGATATGGCCCTCAGTTGGCCCCATTCTGCCCGGCGCCGCCAAATGCACCGGGAGGATGTGTCTACACCCAATGCGGTGCTCAACAGCGTGTATCGCCGGGGGCTGAACGGTCGGGCATTTTTGAACGACCCGGATGTGTTCTTGCTACGGCGCAACAATATCAGCTTTACCCCGGAGCAGCAGGCGCTGCTGGCTAAGTTTATTCAGCTGTTTGGTGGCGTGCTCTTCACCTCGGACGATGTGAGCACCTATAAGCCGGAGCAGGCCAGCCTGTTTGCCGATACCCTGGCCGATACCGCCACTTTAACGGATGTGAGCCAGGAGGGCGATGTGCTCACTGTGCGGTATACCCAGAGCGACCGCCCCTGTACCATGCAGTTCAATGTGTACACCGGCCAGATCTTCGCCTTCGGCGCAGACGAAAAGTGATTACAGTTGCATACAAAAAACACGGCTCTCCTTGCTGCAAGGGGAGCCGTTGCTTTTGGAATATGATTTGCAAAATATTGGGCGTTGGGACGGATATGATTCGCCGGCGGTGTGATACTGTACTTTGAGATTTTTTTGTTTTTGGAAAAAAATGCCCCCTTGCTTATGCAAGGGGGCGCTGGTTTAAGTATAGATATTATTTTGTGGCTGCGTCGTTCTTCTTTTTGGCAAACAGAGCGTACAGGGCAAAGAGCAAGCCGGAGGCGGCCAGACCGGAGCCGCCCACTGCCAGGCTCCAATGGGCGCCGGTGGCAGGGGACTTAACAGCTGCGGTCGCGGTGTTCTTGGGATTGGTGTTCTTTGTACCGCTGCTGTTTGTGCTCTTGCCGGCGCTAAAGGGTACAATGTTTTGCTTCTCGTCCGTATTGACAAACTGGCCGTTGCCGGTGGCGGCTTTTACTGTTTGAACAGACTGCTTTTTCTTCGGGTTGGTGATCAGTCCTGCCAAGAATTTGGTGGCTTGGCTGTCGTACCAGAAGTTCACATGGGCCACGCCCTTAAAGAACCAGGTGTTGTTGGGGAGCAAACAGGTGGCGGCGTCCACAATACGGTCCGGCGACACATGGGCGCCGGTGCGCTTCAAGGTCTTGCCGTAGTCCGCCGTGGTGGCTCCCACGGAAGCGTATTTGGTGTCAATGAGAATATCTGTCTGATTGGCATACGCAGAGTTGATGGGAATATTGGGCAGGCCGTAGTTGGCTACGATCACCACATCGGTGCCGGCCTTTTGCATGGCTTTCAGATTGCCGGGCAGGCGCTTTTGCACCTTATGATAGCGGGTGATCTTCTTATACAGGCCGCTGCTTTGGTCTAAAAAGCCAATGGCGGTCATGGCATCCACGCTGTCGTCAAAATCATCATAGGGGATAAACTCCCACAGCATGGGAATGCAGCCGAACACCGGGTAAAAGATCTCGTTATACACACGCTCCACCAGTGCAGGGTCCTCTGCTACTTGGGTCAAAAAGTCGCACAGGTAGCCCACATTCAGGCTGTTTGCCAGCCGGTTCAGCTGGCTAAAGTCAAAGTCCGGGTTATGGTAAGAGGTGGTCACTCGGTCCAAGTATTTCTTGACCACATCCGCGTCAAACAGCAGATCCTGGCAAAACAGCTTGGTGACGGACACGCCGGTGAGTGCCCCGTTGATCATCACCAGACGGCGGATGTCACCCCGATCGCCGTACTGATCTATGTAGGCGCTGAGGATCACCGTGCCCTCTGAACTGCCGATTAGGGTCACTTGCTTTTTACCGGTTTTGGCTTTAACCTGACTCACAAAGTCTGCCAGCTTGGCAGCCGTTTCGCAGGCGTCCAGTCGCCAATCGTAGTTAAAGGCATACACTTTGTCTGCGCCGATATTCTGCGCCACTTGGCGACAAATGGCCGGCTCGTTGCTGGTGCCGGACAGGTAGCCCGGGTGGTTTTTCAGACTGTCGGTCCAGTAGTTGGCGATGCCTACGTTGTAAATACTGTTGCCGTCCTCATCGCAGGCGATGTTGCGGTAGTCGCTCATCAGATCGGCGATTTGGTCAATGACGGTGTTCGGGTCCGTTTGCTTGCCGCCGACGGCAGCCAGCACATTTTGGATGAGTCCGCCGCGGCTGAGCAGACTTTTGGCGTCAAACACGCCCACTTGCTGCTCATCCTCCGTGCCCGGGTTAAGGTACAGGCCGGAGCCGCCCATGCCGTGCACAGAGATTACCGGTGTGGCCCCGTTGTCCTTGGCGAAAGCCGCGCCGGCGCAGGAACACACCAGCACCAGTGCCAGCAAACCGCACAATAGGCTGCGTAAATTCTTCTTCATATCCAGTTGCCCCTTCCGTTGCAAAAATGCGTAAAATTACCCTTATCTTAATTATAAGTTGTCGATCCGGTGAAGTCAATTCACATATTGCATAAAAAAATGCCCTCGCCCTTGTGCAATCCGCGATAAGGGCCGCAGGCTTGGCTTGCGAATAGGGGCAAAATATGGTATTATACCGAGTAACGGATTAGATGGGAGATCAAATATGAAAAGACTGCTCAGCATGCTTATTTCCATAGCGCTTATGGCCACCTCTGTGCTTTGCGTGGATTTTTCCGCCGCAGCGGCAGATGATGACATTCCGAATTATGTAACATTTCAGGCGGAGTGTTACGGAATGGACGATGTCTATAATGTGTTTCAAGTGGGAACGTACAACCACGAATTTGCTCAGGCATTCAAGAAAAACAGCGAATTCCAAAGTAGCGTTGCCGCTTGGGAGACTGCTAACAATTTGCTTAATCCTGCTTCTGCTGCGTCAACATCCTTTGATAAAGTGCAGTATTATGAGTTGATGCTGTTTGATATTATCGATCAGGCGTCTAAAAATCAGAATTTGCTCAAGTATTTTTCCAATCGGTATGTTAATTATGTGATCAGTGCCACAAAGAAGATCACTACTACGCTTTCTGAATTGGACTGCACGGCTGCCTTAACAGCTGAAAAAGCAGCACAGGTCAACGCTATGCTTTCCCAGGCTTCAGATTTAAGTGAAGCATTGAAGCAGACCTCTCAGATTGTCGGTATGTCCAAAACAGTGATTGATTATGTTCTGAATTTATCCAGGTATCAGATCACATTTGATTTAACCAGTTATGAGATCGATGTACTCAAAATGATTCGTGACAACACGGACGATACTTATTTGAAAGCTGCCGTGGCGGAAGTGATCGGTTATCAGCAAAATGCAATGTCCAGAACGCTGGTTGAAGCCATTCAGCTGGCTGAATTCTCTGTGGAGATCATATTTGATGTGGCGGTGTCTGCACTTTGGTCTGCCATATCGGCACCGATTGCCGGATTGAATCTGATTTATAAGGGCACCAAAGCTGCGGTCGATGCCTGGTTGGCAACGGATGATATTATTTCTGCATATTATTCTATTGCAGCCTTGGATTCATTTGAAACAACGCTTCGCAGCTGTATGGATTCTTTGCGTGCTCAGTTTCAAAACAGTGCAACGGCAGAGAACGCAGAACGATTTATGGCTGCCATTGGATTTTACGAAAAATCGGCGCTTTTGGGGTGCGATTATGTGGAAAAGATTTTGGACGCGCAGTACAAAAAAGCCGCTTGGAGTTTGATTTTCAAAAGCGAAAATGAAATGATGGACCGTTACAACGCAGTTGAAAACTATCGTTCCGTGGCCTCTAATGCTTTTACTTCTATTGAAGATTCCGTCAATTCTCTGTATGTAAAAAAGTATTTTTCGGACTATGATGATTTGCTTTCCCTCACTGATCAAAGCGGAAAATATGTGCCGATTACCGGCCTTTCCTGCACAGATGGGAAAGTGACTTTGGCAGTTAATGAAAATCGTTATTTGGCTGTTTCTTATACACCGACAAATACGACGGAAACCCAGGTGAACTATACTTGCACAGATCCAAGTATTGCTACGGTAGATGCATGTGGTTTTATTACCGGTGTGGCCGAGGGCACTACTTCGGTTACGATCTGTTCTGCAGCAGATGATGGCTTGTCTGTAACCGTGCCGATCACCGTTAGCGGTGTGTATGATCCGGTTACCGGTAAGACTTCTTATACAGACGCGGACGGTAATCAGACTGAAGTTACAGACGCACATTATAAAGACTATACTTATTCTGTTTCCAATGGCGCTGCGACCATTACCAAATATACCGGCAATGCACGAAATCTGTATGTGCCGTCCACATTGGGCGGTTATCCTGTTAAGCGCATTAACGATCAAGTTTTTCGTGGATGTAAATTTGAAACGGCCGTATTGCCGAATCAGCTGGAGACGATTGGGGCATATGCGTTTCAAAATTGCGTGCGGCTGATAAGCGTCACCTTGCCGGAGAGTTTAACTGCTATGTATGGCTGTGTGTTTAGCGGGTGCACAAAGCTAAAGAGCCTGACAGTGCCGCAGTATGTAACACAAATGCATAGCCACTGGAACGCTACGGACCACTCCAGCTTAGAAGAAAGCAGTATTGAGACAGTCGTGTTTGAGGGTGGCAGGGACAGCATACCTTATCGGGCCTGTGCAAATGTTTCCAGTCTAAAAACCGTTGTGATTCCGGCCAGTGTGCAGAAATTCGGGAATTACGTATTTGATAACAGTACAGCCGTATCCATTCACGGCTACGCCAATACCACTGCACAAACTTATGCAGAGAACCACAGCATTTCCTTTGTGACTTTAGACTGTGCGCATACCAATACGCAGACAAAATATGCATATCCTTCCAATGCTTGTAATGACGGATATACCGGCGATGTTTACTGTGTTGACTGCGGATTTTTGTTGCAGCAGGGTACGACCATACCGGCGACCGGGCATACTTATGTAAAAGTCAGTGAAACGCCTGCCAGCTGTACAGAAGCCGGCGTGAGCAAGTATATGTGTTCCGGGTGTAAGCAGAGTTACGATGTTCTGATCCCCGCCACGGCGCACGATTATCAAAGTGAAGTGGTGGCGGCCACTTGCAGTCAGTCCGGTTATACGCAATACACCTGTACGGTGTGCGGGTACAGCTATCGCGCGGATTACACGCAGCCCGGGGCACACAGCTTTGTAAAGACGACGGTAGCGGCGACCTGTACCGCAGCCGGATATGATTGCTATACTTGCAGCGTTTGCGGCAGTGCGTACACCACCGGGTTCACAGCGCCGCTGGGGCATGATCTGCAGGTGATCCAGACCGATGACCAGTCGGAGAGTAACGGACACATTTTTGAATACCTGCGCTGCGCACGGTGCATGGACACGGCAACAGATACCATTCGTACCACCCATGTCACCGACGCAAGCGGCCATTATGTGTGGAAAGCCGGTTGTTATCAGGATCAGGTGGTACAGGCCGGGGACTGTACCCATAAAAAGATCGTTGTACGGGTCTGCACAGTAGAAGACCCTACCGGCACGGGAACTTGTACGGCGCAGTTGCGAACGGAGTCGGAAGCCCCCGGGCACCGGGTAGAGCAGTGGACCGTGACATTGGATCCCACCTGTGCTACGGACGGTCAGCGCACCGGCACCTGTACTGTGTGCCGGGAAGAAGTGCACCAGGTGATCACAGCGGCACCGGAATATGGCCATATTCTCCAATACAGCGGTTCTGAGCCGGGCGTTTGCATTTATACCTGCACACGGTGCGGAGTAACGGAACGCCGTCGGGCCGCTGTAGTGGAGGCTCAATTCTTTGATCATATGGGCGCGGCAGACAAGAGCACTCTCGGTTATGTGTACGATCTGAATAAGGATGGCACCATCAACCTGCGTGACTATGTTCTGTTGCAACGGATCGCCGCAGCAGGCACATAAAAAGAAGAAAAGACCGAGACAGTCCCAAACTGTCTCGGCCTTATGTCATACAAAGGCAATAAAGAAAACCGAGTGCAAACTGCACTCGGTTCTTTTGGTTACTTGGGATTACGCATTTTTCTTTAAGGCTCTTTCCAGCCAAACGGCACCCAGATCCAGCGCATTGAACAGGCCGGTCTTTTCGCTCTTTTTGACCACCTGCTCTTTGGGTGAGATCTGCTCGTCCGTATTCAGCAGCTGAATGATCACTTTGTCGGCAATGGTTTGGTCACCCTGCTTCTTCTCACTCTGTACCTTCAGGCACACAACGAACGGGTCGGCCATGCTGCCGTAGTAAATGGTGTTGCCGCAGCGTACCAGCGGTCTGCCTTTGTATTCCAAGAATTCGCCTTTCTTCGCCAAGGGAACGCCTCCTTCGTTTTAATCTAAGTAGGACTTTACCATAGCGGCCAACAACTCGTCCCGGTCGATCCGGCGGATCAGGCTGCGGGCATTGTTGTGGGTGGTGATGTAGGTGGGATCCTCAGACAGCAGATAGCCTACGATCTGGTTAATGGGATTGTACCCCTTTTCCCGCAGGGCGTCAAACACCTGGGTTAAGGTATCCTTCATAACATCCTCTTTTTCATCACCGATTCTAAATGTCATGGTCTTATCTGTCACGGTAAAGTCACCTCCGTACACATCATTATATACATTTTTTGAAATAATTACAATATTAAAATGCAAAAATTCCAATATTCCGGTCAAATTACCGGGCAGTTGTCCTTTTTTTCGGTCAACTCCGCAGGCTGATGCCCATTTTGTCCAGGGCTTTGACCACCCGCTTCATGGCAGCGTCGGCTTCATCATCGGTAAGGGTGCGGTCATGCGCGCGCATACGAATGTTAAACGCCACGCTCTTTTTGCCCTTTTCAATCTGCTCACCCTGATACACATCAAAGAGCTTGACGCTCTCCAGGGTCTTGCCTACGGCCTCGCCGATGGCGCGCTGCAACTTCAGTACCGGGATCTCCTTGTCGCATACAAAGGCCAGGTCCCGGTTACTGGCCGGGTACTTGGGCAGGGGCTTGTGGGTGCGGGTGCCGCTTTCGTTCTCATAAGCGGTGTTCACATCCAGCTCCGCCAGATAAACCCGGGTGCCAATGGCGTAGTTCTCTGCCACGGTGGGGTGCACCTCGCCCAGGGTAGCCAGCTCCTTGCCGTCCATGGTGAAGGCGGCGGTACGGCCCGGGTGGAAGGTGGGGTTGTCCTTTACCGGCTCCACATCGTAGTGATCCACATGCAGGCAGTCCAGCAGCTTCTCCACAATGCCTTTCAGTGCAAAGAAGTCTGCGCCGTTGCCGTACATACCGATGGTGACCTTTTGACTCTCGATGGGCAGTTTGTCCGGGGTTGTGGGGGTGTAAACGGTGCCCATCTCGTACATACAAGCGGCCTCCGTCTTGTGGTTGTAGTTGAAGGACAGCACATCCAGCATAGAGGGCAGGATGGTGGTGCGCATAATGCTGGTATCCTCGCCCAGGGGGTTCAGGATTACAATGGAGTTGCGCAGTTCACTGTCCGGGGGCAGGCAGATCTTGTCATAAGCCTTAGGGCTGATGAAGCTAAAAGTAGATACCTCGGTGCAGCCGCAGGCCAGCAGGGTGTTGCCCAGCTTGCGTTCAAAGGACTGGCGGTGGGTTAGCTTGCCGTTGGCAGCGCCTTGCAGCATGTGGTTGGGAATGTTGTGGAAGCCGTAGAACCGGGCCACTTCTTCCGCCAGGTCTGCCAGATGCTCAATATCATTGCGGAAGGTGGGGGCATAGACCTTGCCGTCGCGCACATCAAAGTCGATCTTCTTCAAAATATCGATCATCTGCTGTTCGCTGAGATCAAAACCGATGAACCGATTGATCCACTGGTAGTCCCAGTCCACGGTGACCTGCTCTTTGACTTTCTTGCAGCAGTCCACCACGCCGTCTACCACATCGCCGGCGTCCAGCAGCTGTACCAGTTGAAGGGCACGCTTTAAGGCGCGCATGGTTTGGTTGGGATCCAGTTCTTTCTCGTACCGGGCAGAGGCCTCGGTGCGCATACCAAGCGCTTTGGCGGTGCGGCGCACGCAGGTGCCGTTAAAGCAGGCGGACTCAAATACGATTGTGGTGGTGTCGTCCATAATACCGCTGTATTCGCCGCCCATTACGCCGGCAACGGCCACAGGCTTCTCCGTATCGGCAATCACCAGCATATTCTCCGTCAGCTTCCGGGTCTCGCCGTCCAGGGTGGTGATGGTCTCGCCGGCCTTGGCGTTACGCACATTCACTGTGTTGCCCACCAGGTAACGCAGGTCAAAGGCGTGCATGGGCTGGCCGTACTCCAGCATCACATAGTTGGTAATATCTACAATGTTGCTGATGGGGCGCACGCCGCAGGCACGCAGTCGCTCCCGCAGCCAGCGGGGTGACTCCTTGACCCGCACATTCTCTACTACGGCGCCGGTGTAACGGTAGCACTTTTCGCCGTCTTCAATATGCACTTGCAGCAGGTCGTTTACATTGCCGTGGCCGGGCTTCACTTCCGGCTCCGGCAAGGTGAAAGGCCGGTCAAAGGTGGCTGCTGCCTCACGGGCCAAACCGGTTACGGACAGGCAGTCGCACCGGTTGGAGGTGATCTCAAACTCAACGCAGGTGTCGTCATAGCCGATGGCTTTGTGAATATCCATGCCCAGGGTCTTGTCGCAGTCGTCCCCCAGTACAAAAATACCGTCGGCGCAGGCGTAAGGAAAGTCGTTTTGGGTCAGACCCAGTTCGTCAAAGGAGCACAGCATACCGGCAGAAGCAACTCCCCGCAGTTTGCCCTTTTTGATTTTTTCTAGCTTATGGTCTTTGCGGTTGATCACCGTGGCGCCCACCAGTGCCACCGGCACAATGTCCATGGGCTTTAAGTTCTGGGCGCCGGTGACGATTTGCAGCGGCTGATCGTCGCCTACGGACACTTGGCACACCCACAGGTGGTCGGAGTCCGGGTGTTTCTCCATAGAAAGCACCTGGCCCACAACTACATTCTCAATGGCGCTGCCTTCCACTTCATACCCCTCCACCTTGGAGCCGGACAGGGTCATTTCGTCGCAAAAGGTCTTGTTGTCAATATCGGTTAGGTCCACATAATCGTTGGCCCATTTTCTGGATAAAATCATATTTGCACCTCCTTAAAACTGGGACAGAAAACGCATATCGTTCTCATACAGCAAACGCATATCGTCAATATTAAAGCGGAACAGCACCAGTCGCTCCAGGCCTACGCCAAAGGCAAAGCCGCTGTATACATCCGGGTCTACGCCGCCGTTTTTCAACACCTTGGGGTGCACCATGCCGCCGCCGAGGATCTCGACCCAGCCTTCGCCCTTGCAGAAGGGGCAGCCCTTGCCGCCGCACTTAAAGCAGCTTACATCAATTTCGCAGCTGGGCTCCGTAAAGGGGAAGTGGTGGGGACGCAGGCGGATTTTTGTATCCTCGCCATACAGCCGCTTGGCAAAGGTCTCCAGCGTGCCTTTCAGGTCTGCCATGGTAATGCCCTTGTCTACCACCAAGCCCTCGATCTGGTGGAACAGGGGAGAGTGGGTGGCGTCTACCGCATCAGAGCGGAATACACGGCCCGGGGCAATGATTCGAATGGGGGGCTGTGTTTTTTCCATTACACGGATCTGTACCGGAGAAGTTTGGGTTCGCAGTACGATGTTGTCATTGATATAAAAGGTGTCCTGGGTGTCCCTGGCCGGGTGATCTTTGGGGATATTCAGTGCCTCAAAGTTGTAGTAGTCGTACTCCACCTCCGGACCTTCGGCAATGTCAAAGCCCATGCCCATAAAGATGTCCTTGATTTCGTCCAGAACGATGGACAGCGGGTGCTTGTAGCCAATCTGCGGCAGGGTGCCGGGCATGGTCACATCCAGGGTTTCCTCAGCCAGCCGCTTCTCCTGGGCTGCCTTTTTGATCTCTGCGGACTTGTTGGCGATGGTGTCCTCAATGTCCTTGCGAATTTCGTTTGCCAGTTGGCCGATCACCGGGCGCTCCTCGGCAGACAGCTTGCCCATCTGCTTCAAAATAGCGGTCAGCTCGCCTTTTTTGCCCAAGTACTGAATACGGGCTTTTTCCAGCTGTTCGGCGCTGTCAAAGGAGGCCAGTGCTTCTTTGGCGGCCCGGCGGATTTGTTCCAGTTGTGCTTTCATCTTCGTATCCTTTCTTTCATTCTGTATTGCTCGCGGCAGTGTGCAAATAAAAAACGACTTGCCCCGTTCGTATAGGGACAAGTCGGAATTACCTGCGGTACCACCCTGTTTTTTGCAAGTTGGCAAGTGCCAATCGGAGCAAACACTCTTTGAGCCTGATAACGGTGCTCACACCGTTTTTGCCTACTGTGGTTCAGCAAAACCGCTCGGAAGGGAACTTCACGCAGGCTGCTGTGCTGCGGCTTTCAGCCGGGACCGCGACTCTCTAAACAGCAGGGGGAGCGCTACTTTTCTTCGTCATAGCGTTTGAATTTGCCTATATTATACAATAGACCGTCGCATTTTGCAACCCTGTTTTTTGCACAGAAAAAGCGCCCGGACTTGCCGAGCGCCTTTGGGTTTCGTTTTGTTTTTATTTCTCGTCCTTGTCGTCCTTCTTCTTTTTGGAAAAGGCTTTGTTCAGCCCATAGGTGACAAGAATGATCACGCCGATCACGATAAAGATGCCGATCATACCGAAGAGCATATTCGGCAGGGTGGTTTTCCAGGACTGGGCGTGAATGGCCATGGTAACCACAGCCAGCAGAGAAGCAAATAAAGTCTGCATATCATATCCTCCTTACGATACCAGGGTCAGGATCAGGCCGCCGGCAATAACGGAGGCGATCTGGCCGGAAACATTGACGCTGATGGAGTACATCAACAGAAAGTTCTGCGGGTCCTCTTTCAGGCCCATTTGGTTGACCACACGCCCGCTCATGGGGAATGCGGAGATACCGGCTGCACCGATCATGGGGTTGATTTTCTTCTCCTTGGGCAGGAACAGATTGATGAACTTGGCAAACACTGCGCCGCCTACGGTATCAAAGATGAAGGCAACCAGACCCAGACCCAGGATCATCAGGGTCTGCCAGGATACAAAGTCCTGATAGTGCATTTTGGCAGCAACAGTCAGACCCAGCAGGATTGTAATAATGTTGGCAAAGGCGTTCTGCGCCGTCTCAGACAGCTGGTTGAGCACGCCGCACTCGCGGATCAGGTTACCAAACATCAGGAAGCCTACCAGTGCAACGGATTTAGGCGCCACCAAACCGGCAACGGCCGTTACCACGATGGGGAACACAATCTTGGTGGTTTTGCTTACATCACCTGCATGGTATTTCATACGGATCAGGCGCTCTTTCTTGGAAGTTACAGCCTTGATCACCGGCGGCTGGATAATGGGCACCAGCGCCATATAAGAGTACGCAGCCACCATAATGGCGCCCAGATACTTGGAATGCAGTGTATTGGCCACAAAGATGGAAGTGGGGCCGTCGGCAGCGCCGATAATGGCGATGGACGCGGCGTCGTTAATATCAAAGAAGAAGCCGGCCACAAAGAAAGTGAAGAAAATACCGAACTGGGCGGCTGCACCGAAGAGCATCAGCCACGGGTTCTTCAGCAGCGGGCCAAAGTCGATCATGGCGCCGATACCGATAAACAGCAGCAGCGGGAACAGCTCGTTGGCAATGCCTGCATCAAACAGTACGGATATGGGGCCTTCCTCCGCCCCGGCTTGGGTAATAGCGCCGCTGAGGGGCAGATTCACCAAAATGGTGCCGAAGCCCATGGGCAGCAGCAGGGTGGGTTCCATTTCCTTCTTAATGGCAAGGTAGACCAGCACGCCGCCAACCACCCACATCACGATCATACGGGGATCAATGTTGCCGAAGTTGGAGAACAGCGCTGCAAATTCATGCAATGGATTCATGTACAGTACCTCCGTGTTTTTTGGACTTTGACTATTATAATGTATTAGGCGACAGGTTGTCAATGATTTGTATCGATTTTGTAAACAAATCGTGTCTTTTGCTTTTTCGGCGCGCACCACTATCCGGTGGGGTGGCGCTTTTGCGGTGCACCATCGCTTGTGTCAAGCGCTATTTTCGTAAATTTTGTTGCAAAAAATATGCAGAGAGCAGTTGACAAGGCGGCCCGGTTTTAGTATAATACCCCTTGCTGTAAAGAACTTTCACTTTACAGCGAAAGAGACTAAGAAAGGGGAGGGCGTCCTTGGCCAAGAATTTGGAAGTTTCTTTTTTGCTGGATTTTTACGGCGAAATGTTGACCCAAAAGCAGCACGATTTTTTGGTGTATTACTATGACGAGGACCTTTCGCTTTCTGAGATTGCAGAGAATGAGGGCATTACCCGCCAGGGCGTGCGCGATGCCATCAAGCGGGCGGAGAACCAGCTGTTTGAGATGGAGAGTCGCTTGGGTCTGGCTAAGAAGTTCGAGATCCTGAAGAAGGGACTGGAAGAAATCGAGCAGTGCGCCGAGGCCATTAACGCGTATAATCTGTCGCACACACTGTCCCGGGAGATCAACGACAATGTGGCCCGGATCAAGGCCCTGACCGCTTATCTTTGCGAATGATAAAAAGAACGGAAGTGTAGAACTTGGCATTTGAAGGGCTCAGCGAACGGCTGGAAAATTCATTTAAAAAGCTGCGTGCCAAGGGCAAGCTTACAGAGTCCGATGTAAAGGAAGCTATGCGCGAGGTGCGTATGGCGCTCCTGGAGGCGGATGTCAACTATAAGGTGGCCAAGGAGTTCACCGCCAAGGTGACCCAGCGTGCCATCGGTGCGGATGTGATGGAGTCCCTGACCCCCGGCCAAATGGTCATCAAGATCGTCAACGAGGAGTTAACGGAGTTGATGGGCGGCACGGAGTCCCGGTTGGCCATTGCCAATCACCCGCCGACGGTTGTGATGATGTGCGGCTTGCAGGGCAGCGGTAAAACCACCCATTCTGCCAAACTGGCAAAGAAGTTGAAGAAAGAAGGGCACCGACCCTTGCTGGTGGCCTGCGATGTGTATCGACCCGCAGCCATTAAGCAATTGCAGGTGGTAGGCGCCCAGGTGGATGTGCCTGTGTTTGAAATGGGCACGGAGAACCCGGTGACCATTGCCGATGAGGCAGTAAAGTACGCGCGGGATCACGGCAACGACTATGTGCTGCTGGATACCGCCGGTCGTCTGCATGTGGATGAGACGCTGATGGCGGAGCTGCAAAACATTCGCTCCACTGTTCACCCGCACGAGATTTTGCTGGTGATTGACGCCATGACCGGTCAGGACGCTGTGAATGTGGCCAAGAGCTTTAACGAGGCATTAGGCATTGACGGCGTGATTCTGACAAAGCTGGACGGTGACACCCGCGGTGGTGCGGCGCTGTCTGTGCGTGCCGTGACCGGCAAGCCGATTAAATTCATCGGTACCGGCGAAAAGCTGGACCAGCTGGAGACTTTCCACCCCAGTCGTATGGCCTCCCGTATTTTGGGTATGGGCGATGTGCTCTCCCTCATTGAGCGGGCAGAGATGAGCCTGGACGAGAAAAAGGCAGCAGAGCTGGAACGCAAGCTGGCGAAAAATAAATTTGATCTGAACGATCTTTTGGATCAGTTCGACCAGATCGAGCGCATGGGCTCCCTGCGTGACACCATTAAGATGTTGCCCGGTATCGGCTCCAAGATTAAGGACGAGGACATTGACGAGGGCGCGTTTAACCGCTTCCGCTCCATTATCTACTCTATGACCGTGGAGGAGCGCACCAAGCCGGAGATCATCAATCCTTCCAGAAAGCGGCGTATCGCCGCCGGCTGCGGTATGCAGGTGGAGGATGTGAACCGACTGCTGTCCCAGTTTAAGCAGATGCAAAAGATGGTCAAACAGTTCGGCGGCGGCAAAGGCGGCCCCAAGATGAGTAAGAAAATGCGCCGCATGATGAGCCAAAACCCGGAGATGGCCCAGCGTATGATGGGCAAAAACGGTGGCTCTAACCCCTTTGGGTTCTAACTTTATCTATTGCCAAAAGCATTTTGGTTATATAAATTCATTATTATTTATTTTTACGGAGGTAACAAAAATGGCAGTAAAAATCAGACTGCGCCGCATGGGCGCAAAGAAGGCACCGTTCTATCGTGTAGTTGTGGCAGATTCCAGATATCCCCGCAACGGTCGCTTCATTGAGGAGATCGGCACTTACAACACCATGGTGGATCCCGCTGAGGTGAAGATCGACGGCGAGAAGGCAAAGAAGTGGATCGCTAACGGCGCACAGCCCACTGACACTGTGAAGGCTATTCTGAAGAAGGAAGGCATTTTATAATTAGTTCTTTGCCCATTTGCAAGAACTAATATGGAGGTGTTTTCTTGGAAGAACTATTGGTAGCCATCACCCGTGGTTTGGTGGATCAGCCGGACGCTGTCACGGTAGAGGTGGATCAGCCGGACGAAGAGGGCGTGATCGTGTATCACCTGCATGTTGCAGAGAGTGATATGGGTCGGGTCATCGGCAAGCAGGGCCGTATTGCAAAGGCCATCCGCGTGGTTATGCGCGCTGCCGCCACCCGCTGCGACGAGAAAATTGCGGTGGAGATCGACTGATCAAAAGCGTAAACAAAAAGGACCTGTGCATCGGCACGGGCCCTTTTTTTATGCTGTGAATTCCATACTGTAAAGTGTCTTTTTTACCGTTCTGGACGATAAAGTCGGCAATGTATTCCGGGAATTGGCCGGCGCCGCTTTGCACCCGGTCCCGAATCACCGCCAAGGTGCAGTAGGTCACAAAAGTGTAGCGGTAATTGCGCTTTTTTCTCGTTGCGACGCCGGGCGCTGTATTTCTGCTTTGACTTTACAGGTAGGCTTAGGTATAATGGAATAGCAAAACTTGACCTATAGGGGGAATACCGATGTATAAAACATTAACCGGAGACTGGCGTTTTCGCCGGGCGGATCAGGGCGACTGGATGCCGGCCAAGGTGCCGGGCTGCAATTTCTTAGACCTGATGGCAGCCGGCAAAATCCCGGACCCGTTTGTGGGTATGAACGAAAAAGAAGTAGGCTGGGTCGGCCACGCCGACTGGGTATACGAAAAGCAGTTTACCGTAACGGCGGAAGCATTACAAGCGGACGCAGTGTACCTGCGCTGCGATATGCTGGACACCATCTGTGATGTGACGCTTAACGGTCACCGGGTGCTGCAAGGCAAAAACTGCTTTGTGCCTTACCGGGTGCCGGTCAAAGAGCGCTTGCAGGTAGGGGAGAACACCCTGACCATTCGCTTTTATTCACCGGTGGAGTATGTGAGCGCGGCATACAAAAAGTGTATGACCCCTATGAACTCCAACGGGCAGAACGGCATTGTTCATATTCGTAAGCCCCAGTGCCACTTTGGCTGGGATTGGGGCCCGGTGCTGCCGGTGAGCGGTATTACCGAGGAAATTGGGCTGGATTTTGTGGATACGGCACGGGTGGCGCAGCTTTCCGTGCGCCAGCAGCTGCAAGGCGATGGGGCGGTGATTACCGCCAAGGCCCAAGTGGAGCAGTACGGTGACTGTGTCTGCACCTTGCAGGTGACCTGCCCGGACGGCACGGTGCTGACGGAAAAAGGCACCGAGGCTGTGTTCGAAATTGAGAAGCCGGAGCTGTGGTGGACCCGGGAGCTGTCCGGCAAGGACCGTCAGCCCCTGTACACGGTATCGGCGGTGCTGACGGCGAAAGAGAAAGAACTGGACCGGGCGGAAAAGCGTGTGGGTCTGCGCACCATTGAGCTGAACCGGGAGCGGGATCCATACGGTATGAACTTCCAGTTCCGGTTAAACGGCGTGCCCCTGTTTATCAAAGGCTCCAATTTGATCCCGCCGGACAGCTTTATTACCCGCTTTGATGACAAAAAGTTAGAGGCACTGCTGGATGCTGCACAGTTTGCCAACCTGAATATGCTGCGGGTGTGGGGCGGCGGTTACTATGCATCCGACGCGTTTTATGATGCCTGCGACCGGCGGGGGCTCCTGGTGTGGCAAGACTTTGGCTTTGCCTGCCAGGCGTACCCTTTCTTCCTGCCGGAATTCCTGGAGAATGTAAAGACCGAGGTGCGCGCCCAGGTGCAGCGGCTGTGCCACCACCCCAGCTTGGCGGTGTGGTGCGGCAATAACGAGATCGAGGATATGCACATGGCCTGGGTGCACATGCAAAAGTATGTGCAGTGGACGGAAAAATTCTTTTATGAGATCCTGGAGCCGGAAATTCGGGCGGAGGATCCGGACACGCCCTACACCCCCGGTTCGCCGGTGGGCATTGCCCATAATGAGGGCGTTTACAGCGACAATGTAGGCGACACCCACCTGTGGGGCGTGTGGCACGGCTTGCAGCCTATGCAGTATTACCGCAAACGAATGACCCGCTTTTGCAGCGAATTCGGCTTTGAGAGCCTGCCGGATGCCAAGGCCATTCGCCAGTACGCAAAGCCCGGGGATTACGCCCTGAACAGCCCGGTATTTAACCTGCACCAAAAGTGCGCCAGCGGCAACGACAAGATGGTGTATTATATTGCTTCTCGTTTCCATTTGCCCCGGCGGTTTTGGGATTATATCTATCTGTCCCAGGTGACCCAGGATACCTGCATTGCAGACGCCACCGAGCACTGGCGCCGCCACAAGGGGCAGTGCAACGGGGCTATGTACTGGCAGTTTAACGACTGTTGGGGTGTGTGCTCCTGGTCCAGTTTGGACTACTACGGCAATTACAAGGCACTGCAATACGGCGCACGGCGGTTTAACGCGCCGCTGTCCGTGTCGGTAGAGGACAGCAAGGAACGGTTCGATGTGTATGTGCTCAACGACCTGAACGCCCGCCAGACGGTGACGGTGGAGTACGAACTGTTCGACTTTGTTACAGGCACGCTGGAGAAAGAGAAAAAGAAGCTGTTGTTGCCGCCGGTGGAGAATGCGGTGGCCTTTTCCCGGGAAATGGCGCCCCTGCGCAAAAAGTACGATCTGCGCCGCACCGGTTTGGCGGTGCGGCTGGTGCAAAACGGCGCCTGCCTGCAACAAAAGACGGTACTTTTCGACCAGGAAAAGCGCTTGCAGCTGCCCGGCGCCAAGCTGCACACCAAGGTGGAGATCCAAAAAGACCAACTGTGCCTGACGGTGACCACCGACCGGTTTGCCCGGCTGGTGCATTTGGAGAGCAGCCGCACTTCTTTACCCTTTAGCGACAACTATTTTGATCTGTTGCCCGGTCAAAGCCATACGGTGACTCTGGCGGCAGACCCGGACTGCACCCTGCGCGAACTGGCGGAGAGTATTCGGGTCAAGAGCCTGAGCGACGTGCCCTTTGACCGGGATCCGCTGCACGCAGCGGCCAAGCGGATCAAGGTGTATTTGTCGCCCGTCAACATTGCCAATGCCATTCACCACGGCAAGTTGAGCAAGGATATCCAACTGTAAAGAAGCCGGCTATCCGGAAAAACAGCAGAAGAAAAGCAAAAAAAGAGAAGTGCAAACAAAATAAGCAAAAGCGGTGCCCGGTGGCACCGCTTTTTGCGCCGGTTTGACAATCGGCGGCCATTTGCATATAATAAATGCAGCAAAAAAAGAAACGGAGCCGCTATGAAACAGTATTTGGAAGTTGGACTGCTAAACAATACCCACGGTGTCCGCGGGGAGATGAAACTCACCCTGTGGTGTGACGATCTGGACTACTTGCGCCGCTTTCAGGTGTTGTATTTGGATCCGGAGGGGCAGCACCCGCTGCATGTAACATCCCTGCGCCCCCAAAAGCAGGGGGCCATTATCCGTTTTGCGGAGATCACCTCTATTGAACAGGCAGAGACCATCAAGGGCAAGGTGCTGTACGGCGACCGAGCAGACGGCAAGCTGCCGGAGGGGCGCACCTATATTCAGGATCTGTTGGGGTGTCTGGTGATCGATGCAGACAGCGGCGCCGAGTATGGCACGATCGCCGATGTGCAGAACTACGGCTCCTGCGATATTTACGATGTGCAGAAGGGCAAGGCACATACACTGGTGCCGGCTATTGACGATGTGGTGGTGGAGAAAGATGTAGCCGCCGGGGTGGTAAAGATCCGCCCCATGAAAGGACTTTTTGATGCGGATTGATATTATGACCCTGTTCCCGGACATGTGCCGCGCCGTGCTGGACGAGAGCATTGTGGGTCGGGCACGCAAGGCCGGGAAAGTGGAGATCGAAGCCACGGATATTCGGGCCTATACAGAGAATAAATACAGAAATGTGGACGATACACCCTACGGCGGCGGTATGGGTATGGTGATGCAGACCCAGCCGGTATATGACTGCTACCAAGCGATTTGCGAGCGGGCGGGGGATGTGCCCCACCATTTGATTTATCTGACCCCCCAGGGCAAGACCCTGACCCAGCAGCGGGTCAAAGAACTGGCAGGTATGGAGCACCTGGTGCTGCTGTGCGGCCATTATGAGGGCATTGACGAGCGGGTGATCCAGGAGTTGCAGCCGGAGGAGATCAGCGTAGGGGACTATGTGCTCACCGGCGGTGAGCTGCCGGCGCTGGTGCTGGCGGACAGTGTGACCCGCCTGCTGCCCGGCGTGCTGTCTGACGCAGCCTGCTTTGAGGAGGAGAGCCATTATAACAGCCTGCTGGAGTACCCCCAGTACACCCGACCGCCGGTGTGGCGGGGCCGAGAGGTGCCGGAGGTGCTGCTTTCCGGGCACCATGCCAACATTGCCAAGTGGCGGCGGCAGCAGTCCTTGCAGCGTACCTTGGAGCGGCGGCCGGATCTCTTGGAACGAGCGGATTTGACAAAAGCGGACAAGAAGATTTTGGAAACGCTGAAAGCAAATAAAATTCTGTGAATTTTGCACAAATGGAGTGAAAAAATTTTGTGCCTAATTAACAATACAGACGAAGTTTGCCCCAAGGCGTTGACCGAACGGACTTTAATGGTATAATATATAAAGTACTGGGGTCGAGACGGCTTTCGACCCGAATCCATAAAATGTGTATTTGAGTTAAGCGAGGTAATCACTATGTTCGTGAAAGATGTTAAGGTGGAAAATCAGGTTGGCCTGCATGCACGTCCCGCCACTTTCTTTATTCAGAAGGCAAATGAGTACAAGTCCTCTATTTGGGTAGAGAAGGAAGAGCGCCGCGTGAACGCAAAGAGCCTGTTGGGCGTGCTTTCTCTCGGTATTATGGGCGGCACGGATATCCGCATCATCGCCGACGGTTCCGATGAGGAAGAAGCTGTGGAGGGTCTGGTAGCCCTGGTCAAGAGCGGCTTTACCGAGTAACGGCCACACAATACGAACAGCGTATGCGGAGAATTCTTTTCTCCGCATTTTTTTATGGTGATCTGCATTGACTGAGAAAGAACTGCGTAGAAAAGCAATGGCACTGCCCACCACTCCGGGCGTGTACATTATGAAGGATAAGAACAAAAAGATCATTTATATCGGCAAGGCCAAGGCGTTAAAAAACCGGGTGTCTTCCTACTTTGGCTCCCACACCAACCACACCTTAAAGGTGATCCGCATGGTGGAGCACGCCGATGATTTTGATTATATCCTGTGTGACAGCGAGTTTGAGGCGCTGGTGCTGGAGTGCTCGCTGATCAAGCAGCACCAGCCCAAGTACAATATCCTTTTGAAGGACGATAAGGGGTATAATTATATCAAGATCACCCCACCGCCGTTCTCTAAGATCAGCGAGTGCAAGCAGATGACGGAGGACGGCAGCAGCTATTTAGGGCCGTACACCTCCGGCTATTCCGTGAAGCAGGCGGTGGAGGAGACCTTAAAAATTTACAAATTGCCCCGGTGCAATAAGCAATTTCCCCGAGATTACGGCAAGTCTCGTCCCTGCCTGAACGGCTTTATGGGTATTTGCTCCGCGCCTTGTGCCGGTCGGATCAGCAAGTCTGATTTTGCCGCCAATATTGCAGATGCAGTGGATTTTTTAAAGGGCGGCAGTGCCAAGGCGGTGAAGGAATTGACTGCCCGTATGCAGGCGTGCAGTGCGGCCATGGAATTTGAAGAGGCTGCCAAGCTGCGGGACCGGATCAAGGCCATTCGTAATTTGGACGAACGGCAAAAAGTCGTGTCCATCAATGTGCCGGAGGAGGATGTGTTTGCTCTGGTGATCGCCGGGAAAAAGGCTTGCTTTGAGGTGATCCGCTTTGAAAACGGTCGCCTGACAGACAGCGAGCACTGGCTGCTGGATCCGCCGGAGGATCTGCCTGCCGCCCGCAGCGCACTGATCGAACGGTACTACTCTATGCGGGACCGGGTGCCTGCACGGATCGCTTTGGACGGAGAGCTGGAGGACGAGGAACTGCTGCTTGCCTGGCTGGAGGATAAGCGAGGCAAAAAAGTCAGCCTGATCCACCCGCAAAAAGGGGAGCACTTGTCCATTGTGCACTTGTGTATCAAGAACGCCAACGAGCATCTGGCACAGAACGCCGGGCGCTTAGGGCGAGAGTTCGCCGCCCTGGAGGAGTTGGCGCAGCTGCTGGGATTGCCCCAGGCACCGGAATATATTGAGTCCTATGATATTTCTCACACCTTTGGAGCGGATAATGTGGCGGGTATGGTGGTGTTTCACAACGGCCGCCCCATGAAGAAAGCGTATAAAAAATTTGCCATTAAAGGCTTTGACGGCCAAAATGATGTGGGGTCAATGCAGGAGGTACTGCAGCGGCGTTTTACCCATTACCGGGAGGACCCGGAGGACAGTACCTTTAAGATCCTGCCGGATCTGATTTTGCTGGACGGCGGCGACGCCCAGGTGCACGCGGTGTTGCCGGTGCTGGCCGGTATGCATATTGATGTGCCGGTGTTCGGTATGGTCAAGGATAGCAAGCATCGCACCCGGGCCATTTCTACCGGCGGTGGTGAAATTCAAATCAACGCCAACCGTCAGTCCTTCACTTTAGTGTCTTCCATTCAGGAGGAAGTGCACCGTTTTGCGGTCAGCTACCACCACCAAAAGCACAAAAAATCCGCATTCAATTCCACTTTATTGCAGATCGAGGGGATCGGCCCCGCCAAGGCCAAGGCATTGCTGAAGACGCTGAAAACCGTGACTGCCGTGCGGGAGGCTACCCAAGAGCAGCTGGCTGCAGTGCCCGGTATTTCCCGGGAAAATGCAAAGGCCGTTTACGCCTATTACCACGGTGAGACAGCGGCGAAATAAGCACTACCATTTATTACAAATCGTAAAAATCCCGCCGGGCGACTTGACGAACGGTGCGGATGACTGTATAATGATAGTCGTATAAAATTAAGGAATGTTGCACAATGATGCGAGTAATTACCGGTTCCGCACGGGGCAGACGGTTAGAGACCCTGCCCGGTGAAGATGTGACCAGACCTACAACAGAATCCGTCAAAGAGGCGTTGTTCTCTATGATCCAATTTGATATTGAGGGTCGCCGTGTGCTGGATCTGTTTGCCGGTTCCGGCCAGCTGGGGATCGAGGCGCTGTCTCGCGGTGCCCGCAGTTGTACTTTTGTGGAGAACAACCGCGCCGCCAAGCAGGTGGTGGAGCGGAATTTGGCCCACTGCCGGCTGGAGGAGCAGGCGAATGTGGTCTTTTCCGACGCCTTGTCGTTCTTAAACCGCAGCGGGACCTATGATCTGGTGCTGCTGGATCCGCCTTACGGCAAGGGTATTTTGCAGCGGGTGCTGCCCGCATTGGTACCCCGGCTGTCTGATGACGCCATGGTGGTGTGCGAGTCCGGACGGGATGAGAAACTGCCGGCCCAGGTAGGCTCTTTTGTACTGGATCGGGAGCGTCGCCACGGCAAAACCAAGATCGCCCTGTATCTTCGCGGAAAGGACTTGGCAGAATGAAAACAGCCATTTGCCCGGGCAGCTTTGACCCGGTGACCCTGGGGCATTTAGACATTATTGAACGCGCCGCCGGCCTGTTTGATCAGGTGACGGTGCTGGTGATGCAAAACAGTGCCAAGCAGGACGGCCTCTTTACCGTAGAGGAGCGTTGCCGGCTGATTCGCCGCTGCCTGCACGCAGGAAACATTCAAATTGATACTTATGACGGCCTGCTGGTGGACTACGCCAAGCAAACCGGTGCGGCCGCTGTGGTAAAAGGGCTGCGCGCTTTGTCTGATTTTGAGTACGAATTTCAGCAGGCGCTTACCAACAAAAGCCTGTGTCCGCAACTGGAAACGGTGTTTCTCACCGCCAAGGGGGAGAATATGTTTTTATCCTCCAGTATGGTGAAGGAAGTGTGCCGTCTGGACGGGGATATTTCCGCCTTTGTGCCCAAAGAAATTTTAGATGACATTATTGCAAGATGTAAAGGAGAGCGTTAGATATGACCAATACGGATATTTTGCTGGAAGACCTGGAGGATGTGCTGGACGATGCCACCTCTATGCCCATGACCAAAAAATCTTTGGTAGATGTGGACAAGATCAAGACCATTATTGAGGATATTCGACTGAATACCCCCCAGGAGACCAAGCAGGCTAAGGCCATTGTGGACTCCAGAAACAATATTTTGGACGAGGCCAAGAAAGAGGCAGCCAAGATCATCAGCGAGGCGCAGGCCCAGGCACGGGAACTGGTGGCTCGCGATCAGATCACCCAGAACGCCCAGAAAGAGGCGACGGAGATCATTGCCAAGGCCCACAGCGAGGGTGAGGCCTATGTGAAGCAGGCGCAGAACCAGGCTTCCGAGTTGCTGGGCAAAGCCACTACCCAGGCCAACGAGATGGTGACCACGGCACAGAACAAGAGCCGTGAGATGCTCACCGCCGTAAACAATTATGCAGACGACACCCTGCTGGAGATCGACGACTCTCTGTACAAAGCCCTGAGCGATGTGCGCCGTATTCGTCAGAACATTATGAACAGTCAGCACAGAAATACCTCTGCAAACGACAATCCGTAAAAAACGGCAACGGAGCACTCCCATCTATGCGGGTGCTCCGCTTTTTTTTATTCATAAGTAAAGGAGTGCTTCTTTTGACCGCCATGACCACGATTTTATGGCTGACGGCCATTGTTATTTTGAGCTGCGTTTTGTTTCAGCGCCTATCCGGCAAGGTGGGCGTTCCGGCGCTGCTCTTTTTTATTTTATTGGGTATGTTCTTCGGCACAGATGGCGTGGTGAAAATCCCCTTTGACAATTTTGAGCTGGCACAAAATGTGTGCTCCGTGGCACTGCTGTTTATTATGTTTTACGGCGGCTTTGGTACCAATGTGCGCTCGGCGCGGCCGGTGGCCGCGCAGGCGGTGCTGCTGTCCTCTGTGGGCACGGTACTCACTGCCGGACTGGTGGGCGTGTTTTGCCACTTTGTGCTGGGGGTTGCCCTGTGGGAGAGCTTTCTGATCGGTGCGGTCATCAGCTCCACCGACGCGGCGTCCGTGTTTTCTGTGCTGCGCAGTCGGCACTTGAATTTGAAATATCATACCGCATCGCTGTTAGAGGTGGAGAGCGGCAGTAACGATCCGTTTTCGTACATGCTTACCACCATTGTACTGTCTGTGATGCACGGTGGCAGCAGCGGCGGTCAATTCGCGGCCATGCTGGCGGCACAGATTGGCTATGGTGTGCTGTTTGGCGTGGTGTTGGCACTGGCTGCTCGATGGGTGCTGGGTCGCTTTCGCTTCTCTGCCGGGTTTGACGCGGTGTTTGCCGTGGCGGTGGCGCTGCTGTCCTATGTGCTGCCGGAAATGCTGGGCGGTAACGGCTATCTCAGCGTATATCTGACCGGTATGATTCTGGGCAACAGCCGGATTCCCAACAAGTCCGGGCTGGTACACTTTTTTGACGCTGCCACGGCGCTGATGCAAATGGTACTGTTCTTCCTGCTGGGGCTGCTGGCATTTCCGTCCCAGCTGCCGCACATTGCGCCCCGGGCGCTGCTGATTGCCTTGTTTCTGACCTTTGTGGCCCGCCCGGCAGCGGTGGCACTGCTGCTTACGCCGTTTCGTGCGCCTTTTCGCCAGCAGCTGCTGGTGAGTTGGTCCGGTCTGCGTGGCGCGGCGTCCATCGTATTCGCCATTATGGCAACTATGCACCCGGCGGTGATGCAAAACGATGTGTTCCATATTGTGTTCTTTATTGTGCTGTTTTCTGTGCTGCTTCAGGGCACCTGCTTGCCTCGAGTGGCGGCAAAGCTGGGCATGACCGACGACGGCACCGATGTAATGAAAACCTTTACCGACTATGTGGATGAGGTACCGGTGCAGTTCATCCGCTTTTCTCTGCCGGAGGGGCATCCTTGGGCAGGGCAAGCTGTGCGTCAGGTGGTGCTGCCGCCGGAGTCCATTTTAGTATTAGTTCTGCGTGGAGATCGGCGGATCGTGCCGGATGGCAGTGTGCAGCTGCAGGCAGGAGATACTTTGATCCTGAGCGGCACGGCTGCGGGAGCGGTAGAGGGCGTGCATTTGTATGAAAAAACGCTGGATGCGGACAGCAGCTGGCTGGATCAGCCCTTATGCCGGATCCACACCGGTGATCGGCTGGTAATCCTGGTGCGCCGAGGTGGGCAGATTTTAATCCCGGACGGCGACACGGTGCTGCGTTTGGGGGATCGGTTGGTGATTAACGACCCGCAATCGAAATCATAAGCAGAAAAAGAAAGACGGTACAGTCGTTTGACTGTACCGTCTTTTTATGTTTTCTCAGATTGATTCACCGTCTGTGCGCTTGCGCTCTCGATCCACGATGTAGGCATGTACCTTATCAGCCAAGTCGCCGTACAGCTTGAACTTGCGCACAAAGACGATCAGCGCCAGCAGCACCAGAATGGGCGGCACGCCAAAGGCAATAAAGCCGATGGCCGTCTTGGTGGCGTCGTTAATGTGCGCAGTGACGATCTGCTGGTTGTAGTGCATCAGACCCAGACCGCCAAACAGAATGATGGTCTGAATGGTGTAGGCCATCTTCTGCAAAAAGCCTTTCATAGAGAAAGTGATGCTCTCGTTGCGCTCGCCGTTCTTGAATTCGCCATAGTCCACAATATCTGCCAGGAAGATGGTCTGCGCCACAAACATGGAGCTGATCCCCACGGAGGAGATAATGTAACTGATGTCCAGCGCAATGGTAAGCTTCAGTATCGGGCCGAAGATATACATCAGTATGTAGCCAAAGATGGTCATACACAGAGAGATGATGTAGATGGCGCGCTTGGAGAATTTCTTAGACAACAGCGGAATGACCAACAGACCTACGGCAGAGCCGACGGCGCCGATGGTAGAGAACATGGACTGTGCCGTGGGCTTTTCCAACGCATCGGTAAAGTAGTACACGGCGGTGCCGCTGGTCAGGTACCAGCCGGCGTTGGAGAGCATGGCGAAGATCATAAAGATGACCAGTTGATCGTTATGCGCCACCACTTGGAACATTTTCTTAAAACTGAATTTCTCTTTATTTGCCTTGTAGATTACATGACGCTCTTTGGTGCTCAGCACGCAAATCAGGGAGAAGCATACCAGCGCCACGGCACAGATCAGTGCCCAGCGAGAAAAGCCGGAGGCGCTGTACCCCTTGTCGGTGGTGATACCGTCGGACAGCTTGGGCAGGATCAGCGGGGTCAGAATGGTAATCAGTCCCTGTCCGATACCGCTAAAGGTGCGCGCTACGGTGGCTACCAGGTTCCGATCCTTCGGGTCAGAAGTGAAAGAAGGCACCATGGACCAGTAGGGAATATCTGCCATGGTGTTGGTCATGCCCCACAGAATGTACATAAAGGCAATATACACATAGAGCCGGGTACCGCTCATGCCGAAGCTGGTGAACAGTAGGGTCAGCACAACGGCATTGGACAGCGCGCCGATGATGATCCAAGGGCGGTATTTGCCCATTTTGGTTTTGGTGTTGTCCACAATGGTGCCCATCATCGGGTCATTAACGCCGTCCCAAATGCGCGCCAGCGGGGTGAGCAGCAGCAAAAAGCCCTCTTTTAGTCCCAGTACGCTGGACAGGTAGTAGGACAGGTACGAGTAGAACATACCGTAGCTTAGGTCCAGTCCCACTGCACCGATGCCGTAACCCAGCTTTTCACGCCAGGTGGTCTTGTATTCATCCATAAGCAGTCTCCTGTTTTGACTCAAAGTTCCCTTTGAGCATTATTTTTTACAATTATAGCATATATAGTGCACCCAGCGCAACAAATTTTAAAAAACGCACCAACCCTTGTGGAAAAAGTGGAGTAGTTACAAAAGAGTTACAAATCATTTAAGGGTTGACATATCCTTGGCTGCCCATTATAATAAGTACGAGTGGTGAGAGTTCCATTGAATTCCACCGTTTTTCATTACTGTCCCTAACCAAACCTGAGATTTGGGTGGGATTTACCATAAATACATTCTGTTTATCTTAGCTGAAAGGAGGCGCCGCTTGTGAATTTAGGTATCTTTGTGGGTACATATATGGACCAGAAGCTGGACAGCAAAGGGCGCCTTTCTGTTCCGGCCAAGTGGCGGGAACGCCTGGGAACGGAATTTTTTATGGTTTGTATGAACCTGCGGGGCAGCACCTGTATCAAATTGTATCCCCAGGATGAGTTTATGCACTGCGTGGAGGCGCTGGACGACGGTACCGCTAACGAAGTGTATGAGAAAAACAAAATTTTCTTCTCCAACGCAGAGGAGTGTACGCTGGACGCACAGGGCCGCTTTACGCTGAATGCCCGGCTGAAAGACTGTGCCGGTATGGAAAATGGCTCTACCGTGATTATGCAAGGCCACAAGCGCACCATTGAGATTTGGACCAATGAGGGCTTCAACACCATGTTCAACGGCCTGCGGACGGATACCAATTTCCTGGATCTGATGGATGCCGGTAAAAAAGCGAAGCCGGCTTCGGAAGAGCAGACGGCAGGTGTATAAGATGGAATTTGTGCACAAGAGCGTGCTGTTTGCAGAGACGGTGGCAGCCATGCAGGCGACCCCGGGTAAATGGCTGGTAGACGGTACGGCAGGGGGCGGCGGTCACGCGCGCGCTATTGCAGAAAGCGGCTGCCACTTGCTGGCAGTGGATCAGGACCCGGACGCCATTGCGGTGTTGCACCGACGGCTGGACGATCTGCCTAATGTGACCATTGTACACGACAATTTTGCGAATATTAAAAACATATTGATCGACAGGGGTCTGAGCGGCATAGATGGTATGCTGCTGGATCTGGGAGTCAGCTCTTTTCAGCTGGATACGGCGGAGCGGGGCTTCTCCTTCCATCAAGACGCGCCGCTGGATATGCGTATGAGTAAGACCGGCCGCAGCGCCGCGGATGTGGTCAATACGTATGACGAGGCTGCGCTGGCGGATATTCTTTACCGCTATGGGGAGGAAAAATTCAGCCGCCGCATTGCCGCTAATATTGTAAAAGCCCGGCAGGAAAAGCCCATTGAGACTACATTCCAGCTGGTGGATATTATTAAAGCCAGTATGCCCCAGCGAGCCATGCGTGACGGCCACCCGGCTCGACGCTCCTTTCAGGCGATTCGCATTGAGGTTAACGGTGAACTGGATGTGCTGCAGCAGGCGCTGCACGACGCCTTTGACTGCCTGAACCCCGGTGGTCGGCTGGTAATCATTACCTTTCATTCCTTAGAGGATCGAATGGTGAAGAACGCTTTTGCCCAGTGGAGCAAGGGCTGCACCTGCCCCAAGGAATTCCCAGTGTGCGTGTGCGGCAATAAGCCCAAGGGCAAGGCGCTGAAGTCCGTTGCCCCCTCGGCGGCGGAGCTGGAGGAAAACCCCCGCGCCCGTTCCGCGCGGTTGCGGGTATTTGAAAAATACTAAAGAAGATTGTAAAAAATAAAAGATGTGGAAAGGTCGGTGAGCCGAAATGACAAACAGCAGCGATTTCAGACGGTATGCGTATTCTGCGGACGCTTCCTATGCGCTGGAGGCGTTTAACGCCCACAGAACTGCGGCGGCACCTGCCTATCAGCCGCCTCGGCGGCAAAGAAAGCGAGAACTGCGGGTGCACGAGAACACCCGCCTAAAAAGCGAGCAGCAGCTGCACACCGAAGGGCGTATGGCTGCCAAGCAGGCGGCAATCCTGGTGGTCAGCGTGCTGGTGACCCTGGGTATGCTGGGCGGCGTGCTCTTTACCTTTGCACAGAAGAATAAACTCAATCATGAAGTGGCAAGCATCAATCGCCAGATCAGCGAAGCGCAGAGCGAGAGCACACGGCTGAACAGTCAGCTGGACGCCTTGGTCTCTGTGGAGATGATTGACCAATACGCCGTAGAAAAACTGGGTATGAGCAAAATGCAATCCGGTCAAATGCGCTATGTGGATGTGGACGCCTATATGCAGGCTCGCGCCAAGGCGCAAAAGACCCAGCCGTCCCCCGGCGCTTATGCCCATGTGGTGCGGGAATAAGGAAAGAAGCATAAACGTATGATTGAGAGTTGGCAGCATTGGCTTCAACTCTCATAAGTATTTTATTCGGCCTGTCGAATGGGCATAAATCTGCGCTTATTGTGCAGAAAGGAGCATAAAACTGTGGCCATTTTCGGAAGAAAAGTGATGAACAATCGCATTACGATCCTGGGGATCGTTGTGCTGTTTTTGCTTTCTCTCGATGTGGCCCGTATTTTTTATCTGCAAGTGCTAAAGGGCGACGAATACGCCGCCAAGGCGGAGAGTCAGCAGCTGTCTGATACGGAGATACCGGCCATGCGCGGTACCATTTATGACAGCGACGGTAATATTTTGGCCCAGTCCGCTACGGTATGGACCGTGTATTTGGATCCGCTGAACATTAAGGAAAAGCAGCGTCCGGTACTGATCGCGGAGCTGACCAAGCTCTTTGACTTGGACGAAGAAGAAGCCAAGGCGTTGGAAGAAAAAACCCGACAAAAAAATCACTATGTGATTGTGCGGGAGCAGGTGGAGAATAATATTAAAAAGCAGCTGGCGGATTTTATTGACAAGCAGGCAATGGCCAACTGCATTGGGATGGAGCAGTCCACCAAGCGATATTATCCGTACGGCTCGCTGGCCTCCAGTGTGATCGGCTTTACCGGCGCAGACGATCAGGGCTTGTCCGGTTTGGAGCAGAACTACAATGATCTGCTCACCGGTACGCCGGGACGGCTGATCACGGCTAAAGACGCCAAATCCAATAGTATTTCCGACGATTATTCCACCTCTATTGCTGCGCAGGACGGCGACTCTCTGATATTGACCATTAACCAGACCATTCAGTATTACCTGGAAAAGGGGCTGCGGGAGACCATGGAGCAGTACCGGAGCAAGGGCGCCTACGGTGTGGTGATGGACTGCAACACCGGCGCGGTGCTGGCAATGAGCTCTATGCCGGATTATGACTGCAACGAGCCGTACAAACTCACTTACGATAAGAACAAAAAAGCCATTAAGAAAATTAAGGATAAGACCAAAAAGAGTGAGGCAGAGAGCGCTGCCGTACAAAATCAGTGGCGCAATTTTACTGTGTCTGACACCTATGTGCCCGGCTCCGTGTTCAAAACCTTTATTGCCAGCGCTGCGCTGGAGGAAAAGGTAGTGAATTTGAACACCAGCTACACCTGTACCGGCTCCATTCAGGTAGAAGATTACAAAATGAACTGCCACTACCACGCCGGTCACGGCACACAGAATCTGACCCAAGGACTGGAGAACTCCTGTAATCCGTTTTTTATCACCATCGGCCAGCGGCTGGGCGTGCACAATTATTTCAAATATTTCCAGGGCTTCGGCTTTACGGATATTACCGGCATCGACCTGCCCGGCGAGGCCAGCCCCCAGTATTATAAAGAGAAGCAGTATGGCATTGTGGAATTGTCTTCCGCTTCCTTTGGCCAGACCAACAGCCTGACCCCCATTCAGGTGTGCACCGGATTGTGTGCCATTGCCAACGGCGGCACGCTGCTGAAGCCTTATGTGGTGTCTGAGGTGCGGGACGCAGACGGTAAAGTGGTACAAAAGAACAGCCGTACCGCTGTGCGCCAGGTGATCAGTGAAGATACCTCCAAAAAGGTCTGTAAGATGATGAAGGCTGTAGTGGATGAGGGCACCGGCAAGAATGGCTATGTGGCTGGTTACCGTGTAGGCGGCAAAACCGGTACTTCCACCAAGCTGGGCGAGTCCGCCGCAGGAGAGAAGGACAAATATATTGTCTCCTTTGCTGCCATTGCCCCCTCCGATGACCCGCAAATTGCTATGCTGATTATTGTAGATGAGCCAAATGAGGATCTGGGCGGCGGCGCATTGTGCGCGCCTATCGCTTCTCAGGTAGTGGAACAGGCCATGACGGAACTGGGCGTAGAGCCGGTTTATACCGACAGCGAACTGTCTGCATTGTCTACCGCCGTACCGTCCGTTACGGGCAAAACGGTGGAGAAAGCAAAGTCCACTCTTTCTGAGCAAAAGTACAAGTACAAAGTGGTGGGCAGCGGCAAAACCGTGGTGGCACAAAGCCCCTCCGGCAATGATGTGATTCCGTCCGGCGGCACGGTGTGGCTGTACACGGAGAGCGGTAAGGAAAAGAAGGTAAAGGTGCCTAACTTTACAGGTTGCTCCGTGAGTGAGGCCAAGGCATTGGCGCAGGCTCACAATCTGAATATAGAGATCACCGGCAACGATTTGTCCTCCGGCAATGTAAAAGCCTATCGCCAAAGCGAGAAGCAAGGCTCTATGGTTGCCCAGGGAAAAGTGGTCGTTGTATCGTTCAAAAATACAGAGTCCGTTTTAGACTGACAGAAGGGAAGATCGCAATGAAAGTATCCGAATTGCTGCAGGGAATTCCCTGCACCGGCACCTACAACGATGTGGAGGTGCTGGATGTGACCCAGGACTCTCGGCTGGTAGAGCCGGGGTATCTGTTTGTGTGCATCAAGGGCGCCAGCTTTGACGGCCACGCCGTGGCGGCAGAAATGCTGGAAAAGGGCGCCGTTGCCGTGGTTTGTGACCACGACATGGGGCTGCCCAGCCAGGTGATTACCCCCAATACCCGGGATGCCTATGCAACCATTTGTGCCAATTATTACGGCAACCCGGCTGAGAAGTTGCAGCTGATCGGCCTTACCGGCACCAACGGCAAAACCACCACCACATTCCTCATTAAGCAAATTTTGGAGAATGCAGGCAAAAAGGTGGGTCTCATTGGCACGGTGCAGAATATGGTGGGCAGCGAGGTTTACCCGGCCAAGTACACCACACCGGAGGCACACGAGCTGCAAAAGCTGTTTTCTTTGATGGTACAGGCCGGTTGTCAGTATTGTGTGATGGAGGTGTCCTCCCAAGCGCTGGCACAGGGTCGTGTAAAGGGACTTCACTTTGCACTTGCCGCCTTCAGCAATCTGACCCAGGATCATTTGGACTATCATAAGACTTGGGAAAATTACTTTAATTCCAAGCGTATTTTGTTTGAGAATTGCGACAAAGCCGTCACAAATGCAGACGACACAAACGGCTTGAAGATTGTGGAGGGTCTGCCCTGTCAGGTGACCACTTATGCGGTGGATACCAACAGCGCCGACTATGTGGCAAAGAACCTGAACTTTAAGCCCAGCGGTGTGGAATATGAGTTGGTGGCGCCGGAAAATATCGGTCGCTGTCACTGCCCCATTCCCGGTCGGTTTTCCGTTTATAATTCGCTGTGCGCCGCTACTTGTGCGCTGGAACTGGGCGTGCCGTTTGGCGATGTGCTCACCTCCATCAGCAAATCAAAAGGGGTAAAGGGCCGCATTGAAGTGGTACCTACCGACACGGACTTTACGGTGATCATCGACTACGCCCACTCACCGGACGGACTGGAGAATATCATTTCTTCTCTGCGGGAGATCGCAACCGGTCGCATTATGACCCTGTTTGGCTGTGGCGGTGATCGGGATAAGACCAAGCGCCCCAAGATGGGACGGATTGCGGCAGAGTTGTCCGATTTTTGTGTGGTTACTTCGGATAATCCTCGTAGCGAGAATCCCCACGCCATTATTGAAGATATTTTAGTGGGTATGCAAGGCATCTCCACGCCCTATGTGGTTGTAGAAAACCGCAAGGAGGCCATTGCCTGGGCACTGCATCACGCGGAGCCGGGAGACATTGTGCTGTTGGCGGGCAAAGGACACGAAACCTACCAAATTCTGCCTACGGGCACCATTCATTTTGATGAAAGAGAAGTCGTGGCAGAGATCCTCGGCGCCGAGAAAGAATGAAAGCATTTACTTTACAGGAAGCGGCGGCAGCCTTAGGCTTGCCCCAAATGCAAGCCCAGGCCACCTTGGCCGATGTTTGCACGGATACAAGAAAAATACAGCCCGGCAGCCTGTTTGTCTGTCTGCGGGGGGAACGGTTTGACGGCCATTCCTTTGCGTCTCAGGCGGCAAAGTTAGGTGCGGCGGCGCTCCTGGTGGATCACCCGGTAGACGCGGATGTGCCCCAGCTGGTGGTAACGGATACCGGCAAGGCGCTGCTCCAGTTGGCCGGTTGGTATCGGCGGCGGTTTCAGCTGCCGGTGGTGGGTCTGACCGGTTCCGTTGGCAAAACCACCACCAAGGAGTTTATCGCTTTGGTGTTGGGTGCCAAGTATAATACCTTAAAGACACAGGGCAACCTGAACAACGAGATTGGCGTGCCCCAAATGCTGTTCCGCTTGGAGGACAGCCACATGGCGGCGGTCATTGAAATGGGCATGAACCATTTTGGCGAGATCAGCCGTCTGACCCGGGCGGTGGCGCCCACTGTGGGACTGATCACCAACATTGGCGTGTCCCACATTGAGAACCTGGGTTCCCGGGCGGGAATTTTGCAGGCAAAACTGGAAATACTGGAGGGGATGGCACCGGATGCGCCCCTGATTGTGAATATGGATAATGATATGCTGCGCACGGTCAAGCTGGGGGACCGTCCGCTTTTGACCTTTGCCATTGACGATCAAAGCGCAGATTTTACTGCCACGGATATTGCAGAGCAGGGGAGCACCACCACTTTTACGGTGCACCACAGCACCTTTACCCAGCCGGTAACCATTCCCACTGTGGGTATACATAATGTTTATAACGCCCTGGCGGCTATGGCTGTGGGCTATGTGACCGGGGTGGACCCTGCTGCCGCTGCGTCAGCCCTGGCGAACTATGTGCCTGCCGGTATGCGCCAAAATTTGGTGCAGGTGGGTGGCGTGCAGGTGATTGAGGACTGCTATAATGCCAGCCCGGACTCCATGCGCGCGGCATTGCAAACCCTAGGCAAGCTGCCGGTGCACCGCCGCTATGCGGTGCTGGGAGCCATGCTGGAGCTGGGAGATTACGCCAAGGAGGCACACACCCAAGTGGGCAAGATGGCGGCAGAGAATGGCATTGACGGCGTGCTGGCCTACGGGGCAGACGCTGCCTATATTGTAGAAGCGGCCAAGCAGGCGGGGCTGGAAAACGCCCGATTGTTTGACACAAAAGAGGCGCTGGCGCAGTCGCTGGCGCAGCAGGTACAACCCGGTGATGGAGTGCTCTTTAAGGGCAGCCGTGGGATGCACCTGGAGGATGTAATGCACACGGTGTATGAAAGGTGGGAGAAGGCGTAATGTCTATTGTATCTGTTCTGATCAGTTTGGTGGTGGCCTTTGCCGTCACCGCAGGGCTGGGGTTTGTGATCATTCCATGGTTGCGCAAGCTGCACTTCGGTCAAACCATTTTGGACATTGGCCCCGTGTGGCATAAGAAAAAGCAGGGCACGCCCAATATGGGCGGGTTGATGTTTATTATCGGGATCATTGTGGCCTTTATTGTAGGCGCCTTGACCCTGCACTTTTCCGGCGAGTCGCTGGAGAGCGCCTACTCCGAACTGCTCCCCGGGCGGGAGATCATTCTGCTGGTGGCGGGTCTGTGCCTGGCCCTCGGCAACGGGATTGTAGGCTTTACCGACGATTTTATCAAAATCAAGCTGAAGCGCAACGAGGGCCTGTCTGCTAAGCAGAAGTCTCTGGGTCAGCTGATTGTGGCAGTGGGATATGTGGCGACCCTGTGGTTCTCCCACAACACGGTGTGGTACTTGCCTTTTGCCGGTTCTGTGAACTTTGAGCGCAATTTCGGCACCGGACTGCTGTTTTGGGTGCTGTCCATCTTTATCATTTACGGCACGGTAAATTCCGTGAATTTGACCGACGGCATCGACGGCCTTTGTTCCTCAGTGACCGCCACCGTAGCCATTGCCTTTATCTATTTTGGTATGTACTGTGGCTACACGGGTATGTCCATTTTGGCTGCAGCTATTTTGGGCGGTGTGTTGGGCTTCCTGTGCTGGAACTGGAACCCGGCCAAGACCTTTATGGGCGACACCGGCAGCCTATTCCTGGGTGGTTTGGTTGCAGCTTTAGGCTACTGTATCAAGTGCCCGATTTTGCTGCTGCTTTTCGGTATCGTTTATGTGTGCGAGACCATGAGCGATATTATCCAGATCGGTTACTTTAAGATCACCCACGGCAAGCGTATTTTCAAAATGGCGCCCATTCACCATCACTTTGAGATGTGTGGCTGGAAAGAAAAGAAGATCTGCGTTGTGTTTTCACTGGTAAACGCCGCCGGATGTATTCTCGCTTTGGTGCTGCTGATTAAGGGCACCTTCGGAAAATAAGATTTGAAGAAAGAACAGAAAGGAGCATTCTGTGGCTTACCACGCAGATAACGCATTGCCTTCCCACAGCGAAGGGGAACGGGTGCTGCCCATGCAAAAAGGCGGCAAACAGCGACTGAAAAAAAGTGATATTTGGGTCACCGGCTCCTTTGATGTGCCTTTTTTGGCGCTGTCTTTGCTGCTGCTCACCATCGGGCTTGTGATGCTTTTTTCCGCCTCCTATGCCTATGCTTTTTATAATGATGATGGCAACAGCTATGCTTATATCAGCCGCCAGCTGATTTTTGCAGTTGTGGGCCTGGTGGCGATGTTTATTCTATCCAAGTTGAATTATAAGGTGATCCAGGCGGCTACTGTGCCGCTACTGCTGGTCACATTGGCGCTGTTGTGTTTGGTGCTGGTGTACCACACAAATCTGCGGGGCTTTCGCCGTTGGATCCCCCTTGGTCCCATTACTTTTCAGCCGTCGGATCTGGCCAAGTTCACCATCTCGGTGGTGCTGGCCAATTATATCAGTCGGTACTACCACCAAATGCGCAAGTTTAAGTACGGCTTTGTGTATCCCATTTTGGTCATAGCCGTATTTTGCGGGCTGATCTACTTAGAGCATCACATGTCCTGCACCATTTTGATCTTTCTCATCGGTGCGTCGCTGATGTGGGCTGGGGGCAGCAACTGGAAGTTGTTTGCCATTGGCGTTGGTATTGTGGCAGCTGTGGCAGTGCTGGTGGTGGTCAATCCGGAGTTGCTGGAGAATTACGCCGGCGAGCGTATACGCGCCTGGCTGGATAAAAGCTACTCGCCGGATGATCTGCGCTGGCAGACCAACAACTCCCTGTATGCCATTGGCTCCGGCGGTCTGTTTGGCACCGGGCTGGGCAATTCTAAGCAGAAGTACCTGTATGTGTCTGAGCCGCAAAACGACTTTATCTTTTCTATTGTATGTGAGGAACTGGGCTTTGTAGGCGCTGCGTTTATTATTCTTCTGTTTGGGCTTTTGGTGTGGCGCGGTGTTGATATTGCCAAAAAGTGCCCCAATCGGTTCGGCTCCCTGCTGGTGCTGGGTATTATGGCTCAGATCGGGTTTCAGGTGGTGCTGAACATTATGGTGGTCACAGATACCATTCCCAACACGGGTATTGCTCTGCCGTTCTTCAGTTACGGCGGCACAGCACTGATCCTGTTGCTGGGCGAGATCGGCGTGGTGCTCTCCGTATCACGCAAAAACAATCAAAGAGTGGAGGTAAGCGAATGAAGCTCTTGTTTGCCACCGGCGGTACAGCCGGTCATATTAACCCGGCTTTGGCTGTGGCTTCCTACCTAAGAGAAAAATATCCCGAGGCAGAATTTTTGTTTGTCGGCACGGCGGACCACATGGAAAGCCGTCTGGTGCCTGCTGCCGGGTTTGATTTTAAGACCATTCAGATCAGCGGCTTTCGCCGTTCCTTTTCACCGGCAGCCATTGCCCACAATGTGCGTACGGTGGCCTGGCTGATGAAAAGCGAAAAGAAATGTAAACAGATTCTCACCGACTTTCAGCCGGATGTGGTGGTGGGCTTTGGCGGTTATGTCAGCGGTCCGGTGCTGCAACAGGCGGTGAAGCTGGGTATTCCTACTTGTATTCACGAGCAAAACGCCTACCCGGGCATTACCAATAAGACCTTGGCCAAAACGGTGGATCGGGTTATGCTGACGGTAGAGGATGCTGCCAAGCACTTAACGCCGAAGAATCCGCCGGTGGTTACCGGTCTGCCGGTGCGCGGTCAACTCCTGTGTGCCGATCGGGCGGCTGCTCGGTCAGGACTGGGCATACCGGACGGTCAAATGTTGGTGCTGTCCTTTGGCGGCTCTCTGGGTGCTAAGCCCCTGAATGAGGCCATGCTGCCCATTCTTCTGCGCCATGCAGAGGACGGCAGCTGTTACCATATTCATTCTGTGGGCACCAACGGCGGCGAATATTTAGAGAAGTTTGCGCAGGCGGGCTTCATTGATGGCCGCAAAGGCACGGTGGAAGTGCGCCAATATATTGACAATATGGATGTATGTATGGCGGCGGCGGATTTGGTGATCGGCCGTGCCGGCGCCTCCTCTCTGTCTGAGATTGAGGCCATGGGCAAGGCATCCATTTTAATTCCCTCGCCCTATGTGGCAGAGAATCACCAGTTCCACAACGCGATGGCGCTGGTAAATCGTAATGCCGCCCGTATTTTGGAGGAGAAGGACTTGTCCGCAGATACCTTGTCTGCCATGATGGACGAGTTGCTTTCCGATAAAGAAAAGCTGTTTGAAATTGAGCGTAATGCCAAGGCTATGTCTGTGGCTGACGCTCGCAGCCGCATTGCCGATGTAATCCTGGACCTGGCAAAGGCAAAATAACCCGATACACCCAAAGTCCCCTCCTTGCATAGTATGGCAAGTACGAGGGTGATGGAATGGAACAGTATGTAATCGAGGGTCAGACCAAACTCCGGGGTATGCTGCCGGTACACGGCGCCAAAAACGCAGCGCTGCCTATTTTGGCTGGCACGCTGCTGGTTCCCGGGGTGTGTGAAATACATAATTGCCCGGCGCTGTCTGATGTGGCGGCGGCCGCTGCCATTTTGCAGTCTCTGGGCTGCCGGGTGCAGCAGGAGCCGGGGGTAGTGACCGTAGACGCTACGACGATGAGCGGCACCTGTATTTCCGAAGAAATGATGCGTACCATGCGCTCCAGCATGCTGTTTTTACCGGCGATTCTCAGTCGGGCAGGCAGCGCCACCGTATGTTATCCCGGCGGGTGCGATATTGGATTGCGACCCATTGATCTGCACCTGTCCGCTCTGCGGCTGCTGGGTGCTCGGGTCACAGAGGACGGCTGCTGTATGCACTGCACGGCGCCAGGTGGCCTGGTGGGTTGTCCCATACATTTGCCGTTCCCCAGCGTCGGTGCCACAGAGTGCGTGATGCTGGCGGCCTGTACCGCCAAGGGCGTGACTACCTTAATGAACGCAGCGCGGGAGCCGGAGATCGGTGATCTGGCAGACTTCTTAAATGCAGTGGGTGGCAAGGTGCTGGTAGATGGCAACGGCACGGTGACCGTTGAGGGTGTACCGTCGCTCCACGGCACGGCACATACCGTGATCCCGGATCGGATCGTGGCGTCAACATATATGAGCGCTGCGGCCATTACCGGGGGCAAACTGTTGCTGCGGCAGGTGCGCACGGCGCATTTGGCACCGGTGCTGCCGGTGTTTCAGGAGATGGGATGTGACCTGCGCCTGGACGGCACAGATCTATTGATCACAGCGCCGGAGCGGCTGCGCGCCTTTAAGCGGCTGACCACCATGCCGTATCCGGGCTTTCCCACAGACAGCCAGGCAGTGCTTGCCGCCGCAGCTGCCACTGCTCGGGGCACATCTGTGATTTGTGAGAATATATTTGAAAATCGATTTCGTTATACCTGCCAGTTGCAGCGCTTTGGTTGTGACATTGCTGTTAGCGGCAAAACGGAGGTGATTCGCGGCGTGCCTACGCTCCACGGGGCAAAGGCAGAGGCTACGGACTTGCGTGGCGGTGCCGCCTTGGTGGTGGCTGCATTGGCTGCTGCCGGTACATCCACCATCAGCGAAATTCATCATATTACCCGCGGGTATGAGGACTTGCCGACCGTACTCACTGCGGTAGGGGCAAATATCAAGAGGACGAACCATGAAACAAAGGACACCAGAACCGCCTGAACAACAGCGCAGCGCTTACTTGGATACTGGGCTGGAGCCGCCGAAGCTGTATCGTCGGGAGCAGCAGCAAGCCGCTTCCCGGCAGCAGCGCCAGGCGCCGCCGATGACCCGTCAGGAACGGCGCAAAAAACAGAATAAACGCCGCCGGTTAAAGCGCAGCGTGCGCCGGGCTTTGGCCGTGATCGGTTTGGTGCTGCTGGCGGTAGCGATTGTGGCGGTGCTGTGTCTGACCGTGTTCTTTAAGATCGAGAACATTACCGTTACCGGCAGTAAGGTATATGACACGGAAAAGGTGCTCTCCGTTTGTACCATTGAAACAGGGGAGAACCTGTTTTTGGCAGATACGGACAAGGCAGCCCAGCAGTTGCAGCAGGCACTGCCATATGTGTACAGCGCCAAGATTAAGCGCAAGCTGCCCGGCACCGTTCAGATTCAGGTGACAGATGCCGCACCGGCCTATGCGGTGAAGAATAAGGACAAGACCTATACCTTGATGGACGATCGGTTCAAGGTGCTGGAAGTGGTGCAGAAGAAGCCGAAAGAGAGTATTCTTATTCAAAAGGCCAATTTAAAAAGTGCCAAGGTGGGACAGACCGCCCAGTTTGCCAACAAGAATGTAGCAGCGTGCTTGACCCAGTTGGCTCAGGCCATTCGTGATTATCAGTTCACAGAGGCAACGGCTATTTGCAGCGAGGGACTGAACAGCAACTCTATTGTATATGACGGTCGGATCGTCTTTAAGCTGGGCACCTGTGAGAAGCTGGGAAAGAAGATTCATCAGGGCTTAGCTGCCTGTGCACAGTTGGATCAGGATAACCCTTCTGTGAAAGGGACTCTTCGTTTAACAGGTGAAAAGCAATATTACTTTACAGAAGATTAGCTGTAAAGAAAATAAATGTACATATTTTAGACAAGTTTCGCACACTTGTGGAAACTGCACAAAGGCCCACCGGTTGAAAATCGGAAAAATTGTCAAAAACTTTGAGAAATATTCAAAAAAAGTGTTGCAAAAGGATTACAATATTGTTACAATATGATTTGTAAAGTTGTCTGCTGACAAACTGATGGATTTACAAAATAAATGAAGGAGATACATAATCTATGGCTCGTTATGAAATTGATACGGATGACAACAAGGTTGTTCAGATTAAAGTAATCGGTGTTGGCGGCGGCGGCGGTAACGCCGTGAACCGCATGGTAAAATGTAATATTCAGGATGTGGAGTTCGTTGCGATCAACACGGATCGTCCGGCTCTTGCTAAGTCTGCCGCTTCTCATAAGATTGAGATCGGCGAAAAAGCTACCAAAGGTCGCGGCGCCGGCGCTAAGCCGGAGGTTGGCACTCGTGCCGCCGAGGAGAGCCGCGAGGCGATTACTGACGCTGTGACCGGCGCAGAGATGGTATTTATCACTGCCGGTATGGGCGGTGGTACCGGTACCGGCGCTGCTCCCGTTGTAGCGAAGATTGCCAAGGATATGGGTATTCTTACCGTTGGCGTTGTGACCACTCCCTTTGCTTTTGAGGGCAAACGTCGTATGAATCAGGCAAAAGAGGGTATCGAGGATCTGGCTCAGTATGTGGACTCCCTGATGGTCATTCCCAATGAAAACCTGAAGTATGTGACCGATGAGAAGATCACCCTGCTCAACGCTTTTGAGATTGCGAATGATGTACTGCGCCAGGGCGTGCAGTCCATTTCTGACCTGGTAAATGCTACCGGTCTGGTAAACTCTGACTTTGCCGATGTGACCGAGATCATGAAGGACGCCGGCTATGCCCACATGGGTGTTGGCCGCGCCAAGGGCAAGGACAAGGCCGAGGTGGCTGCAAAGCAGGCCATCACTTCTCCGCTGCTGAACACCTCTATCGAGGGCGCTCGGGGCGTACTGCTGAACATTACCGCTTCTACGGACATTGGTCTGGAAGAGATTGATGCAGCTTCTACCATCGTGACCAATGCGGTTCACCCGGATTGTGAGATCATTTGGGGTGCCAACTTCGATGAGGAGCTGGAGGACGAGATGATTATCACCGTCATCGCCACCCGCTTTGGTGACGAAGGCCCCAATCATCAGATCAAGTCCACCACCGCTAACCTGGAGGTTGCACCGCCGGTAACCGAGCCTGTGGCACCTACCACTGCTGCCCCCTCTGCGTTTACCAACAGCGACGATGACGCCTTTGACCAGATTGTGGATTTCTTTAAGAAGTAAGCAAGTTTGATAAAAAAAGCGCTCCTGTTTTTCAGGAGCGCTTTGTATTTATACAGATCGTTCAAAAGTGGGCAGGATGTATATTTATCGTCTCGGTGGTATAGAAATGTGGAAAATAATGAGAAAGCAAGTGAAAGCCTTTACATTTTGCACATTTTCCACCGAGTTTTTCGCAAATATCATCCACAAACTAATTGAGACTTCCACAGTTTGAACATAGATTTCCACATCGATTTTCACTTTGTGATTTTGTAAAGGCGTTGTGCCTTACAGAGAGAAAGGACCGATATGCAGAATTTGCATACCGGTCCTTTTGATATTTATGCACCGTTACCATTCACTTTTTGTATAAGAGCGAATGATGTTGGTAATGGGGTTGTCCCTTTTCCAGCCTTTGCCCTTACCGCCCTTGGCCTGGTCCTGGATCTTGCCTGCACGAATGGTGACAAAGTCCGCCTTGTCAATCAGTTTTTCCATTGGCGGAATATCGTCAAAGTCGTAGTCGCCGGTAACAGTGTCCAGCAGGGGGGTAGCCAGGGTGGTGTTGGCGTATTTCTTTACCGCTGTCATGGCCATAATGATCAGTCGATTGTCCTCCGGCAGGGTCAGGGTCTTGGCACCGCGAATGTCCAGTTCATACAAGTAGAACCAGGCTTTTTTGGCGGCAATGTTGCCTTCCGGGTGATGGCAGTGTGTGAATTCAAGGGCAATGTCCGCATCCTTAATGCGGGCGGTCTGCTTCAGTCCGGCCATATCCCACAGAAATGGCTGCTCTGCCATACTGTGAATGGTCAGGGTCTTGGTGCGCCGATCGGTGGCGAATTCCGCCTGCCGATCATCGGCGGTGCTGGCTGCCAAAAAGTACAGCTTGGTGCAGCCCTTGGGCAGCTCCAAAGTCTCGCCGCGAGCCACAAGCAGGTCGTTGCTGTCGCTGACCTGCGGCAGCTTAAATGTAATGCCCTTATAAGTGGGTACCTGCGGCAGCAACTCTGCCGGCAGCGAGAACCCGGCGCCTTGCAGAATGCAGTTGCGCATATCCTCGTCGGTCGTTAAGCCCTTGGTGTTCACCGGAAGCTCCATTTTTTTAAATTTCTCTCGGGGCAGCTTTTCTGCCTCAAATGTGAGTAAAAAGGTTTTTACTTCAAAGGGCTTCAAATCAAAGGTCAGTTGACCGTTCTTGATCTCTATCGCTTGCATCGGTCGCTCGTCTGCGGTGCACAGGGTGGCACCGGCGATGGGCCGATAGACGGAGAAGGTTACAGCCTTTTGTGCTTGGCCTGCGGCTTCGCCAATGCGGACGATATAACCGCTGCCATCCTCGCTTTTCTTAAAGGCGCGAAGTAAGGCGTTTTCCGTATTTAATGCAGCCGCGGAAAATGCGCTGCCCAGCTTGCCGTCCTTGCGGGCGGAGGTTTGGAATGCGACCAGCGGTTTGCTAAAGGCTTCTGCCGCTGTTTGCGTGCCGGTCTGCCAGCCGCCCTTGTGGCTGTAAATGCCAAAGCCGAAGCGGTTGCGTCCAAGGTCCATCAAATCCTGGCGCGCCTCTTTGATAAATGCGCCGGCGGGCGTGTGCAGGCAGGTGAGCCGCAGGGTGTGATCGTCCGGCTTATCCCAGCCGTATTTGCTGTCTGAAAAGACAGACACGCCAAAGTCGCCGTCGCTACCTGTCAGATCCGCCCACTTTTGGGCCGGCACCTCATACAGCTTTTCGTTATTATTTCCTCTGTGGATTACACCCAGTCCCAGGTCGTAGTCCGCGCCGTTTGCGGCGGCAACAAAGGGAAATTCAGCCTTGAGCATAGACCGGCGGCTACGCCAATCCACAGCGTTCTCCACCCGGATACAGCTGCTGCCGGCATCCAGGCTGATCACCTGTTCCACTTTAGACACGCCCAGTTGACGGCTGACTTTAATAGCCGCCTTGGCGGGGCCGCTCTCAAGCAGCTCGAACTTCGGTGTGTTGGCATAGAGATAAGGCGCTTTGTCGATATCTGCCTTGCGCATTTCCCACGCCGGGTAGTTTAGTTCGCCGGTGTCGTGGAGCACAGCCAACTTAATGGGTCTTTCCAAAATCTGGCGCCCCAGCTCTTTATCATACAAAAAGGCGATATCGCCGTTTTTGTTCAGCAGCAGACGGTACTTGCGGTTCTCCAGCATGTGCTTGCCGCAACGCAGGTCGGTCTTTACCGGGCAGGGGGCGTTTGCCGCCGTCACATCCAATACCAGGTAGCCCATAGGAGGCACGGTGGCCAGCACCGCCATGTGAAATGCCTTGCCTTCTTTGCGGATTACCTGGCTGGGCAGCTCATTACCGTCTCGATCCAGCACCCGCAGGTACTTGCCGTTGTGATTCAGTCGCACATGGGCTTCTACCGATTCTGTTCTGGCAAAGGGCAGGGGATTGTGCACGATCAGGGCGCAGTCCGTTACCCACCCGGTATCCAGTTGGTTGGCAATGGCACCCACTGCACCGGTGTATTCCCCTTGCAGCTGCACCAGCGAGGTGTGGTAGTCGTTCCACCCGGTGTTATAAATGTCCATATTGGAGGTGCCGGGCAGATCGTCGTGGAACTGGTGCTGGATCAGCCGCTCCCAGGCCTTGGTCACCGTTTCCTGCGGGTAGGTATAGACCCCCAGCAGTTCCGCGGTGGAGAGGGTGCTCTCTGCCACATCGGCCAGTACCTCACATTGGCGGTTCAGTCGCTTGCCCATCGCCCGGGCAGTGTAACCGCCGGCACCGTGGCTGGTCATCAGCAGCTCGTTGTTCCACACGGGCAGACGGTCCTTGTCGCTGTCCGGCAGGGCATCAATGTCCTTGAAAATTTGGTCGGACTTAGCACTGATCACATCAAAGTCTTTTTGCCCATTTTCTGCCGCGCTGGCGCACACGTTTTGCACGCTCTCCTCTGTGGGAGCGCCGCCAACGTCGCCGGTGCCGTACAGGTGCTGGGCATAGGGGAGACCGCCTTCAAAGGCGTTCTTTGCCACATCGTCAATGACGGAAACTTCGCCGCGCAGGTCGCCGCTGAATTTGGAACGGTAAGACCGGGCGTTGGGGCACGCCAGCACACGGCTGCCGTCCACGCCTTGCCAATAACCCAGGGTAAAGGGCACGCCGTAGGCACTGCCCCAACTGAGCTTTTGGGTAGTAAAGCCCAGCAGCCCGGCGTACTTCATCACAGACGGCAGCGCCTGGCCGAAGCCAAAGCAGTCAGGCAGAAAAATGTCCTTAGACTGCACGCCGAACTTTTCCTGAAAATACCGATTGCCAAGGAGAATATTGCGAAAAAGTGCCTCCGGAGAGGGAATATTTACATCGCCGTTCTCATAGCAGGCACCGGCGGGATACCAGTTGCCGCGCTTTACTAAATTCTGAATTTCCGCAAAGGCCAAAGGATAATATTCCTCAATCAGCTGATAGCGAAAGGCGCCTTCAAAATTGAAGCAGTAGTCGGGGTAACGCTCGATCAGATCAAAGTTCTTACGCAAGGTATCCGGCAGGTATTCCTCAATGGTTTTGCGCAGATCCCAGCGCCACACCGTGTCCAGATGGGCGGTGGATACTGCATATACTTTCTTCTTTTGCATACTTATTTCTCAATAATCTCGTAGGTAAATTCGTACTGCTCTTGCAGAGCCTTTACCTTGTCCTCATTGTCCTCAATAAAGGTGGGGGTGTACACGCTCTTGCCGTCCTTGGAGTAGTCGGCTACAATTTGATTCAATGCCTGCCAGGCCTCGTCCTCTTTCTCATAACCGTCGGCAAATTTGATCAAAAACTCTCTGTGTTTGGGAAGTCTGACTTTCATACTGTTCTCCTGTTCCGGGCATAGCCCATAAAATATACTTCATTATAATATTAAAAACATATTATTGCAAGAGCAGATCGGCTTTTTCTGCCAGCAGGGCGGCAGCGTGGGCAATGGCAGTCCGGGGCGGGGTGTTCTTATCTGTTAAGGTGACCACCTTGTCACCCACCAGGGTGCCGTCCCCATCACCGCTGATAACCACACAGCGCTTGCCCAGCTTTTTGGCGCGTTGCGCCACCTGATAAGGCAACTTGCCCATCAAGGTCTGCCGATCCGTGCGCCCCTCGCCGGTAATCACCAGGTCTGCCCCGGCAATGGCGCTGTCCAGATCGGCCAGCGCCGCCAGCAGATCAAAACCGCTTTGGGTGCTACCGCCCAGTACGCCGTACAGGCCGCCGCACAGGCCGCCGGCTGCACCGGCACCGGGCAAAGTACGGACAGCATTCGGCAACAGCGCCGCCAGGTGCGCCATACCGTTGTTCAGCAGTTGTACTTGCGCCGGAGTGGCGCCTTTTTGGGGACCGAACACCGCAGCGGCACCGTTTTCGCCTGTATAAGGATTGGTCACATCGCAGGCGTATGTAAAGTACATACCCTTTACGCAATGTTGAAAATCCGCCGGGATCTGCAACCGCTCGATCCGCTGAAGATCGCCGCCGGTGGGGTGGGGGATAGAAGTCCCGTTTCGGTCATAAAATGCCACGCCAAGCGCTGCCAACGCACCGGTACCACCATCGCACATACCGCTGCCGCCAAGGCCGATGATAAAATGGAGAAAACCAAGGTCTATGGCGCTTTTTAACTGCATACCCACGCCGTAGGAGGAGGCGGCCATAATGTCCTTTTTCGTCTGTAAAGCGCAGGTTGCGGCACACTCGATCAGCGCCGTATCGCCCCAGGTGTACAGGGGTGCTTGTATTGTATTGCCATATAGGTCAACGGCATTTGTGTAAAGGATATCCCCATTACAGACGTCAACGCAGCAGGTGCCAAATCCCTCGCCCCCGTCGGACATGGGCAGGGTGGCTACCGTCACCCCCGGGTGGGTCAGCAACGCTTGCGCCAATATATCGCACACCTGCCGGGCAGTCAAGGAGCCTTTGTAGCTATCCGGTGCAATGAGTATGTGCATCTTCAATCAACCTCCTGAGTGCCGCTTGAAAGTCTTTGTCCTGTTCTGCCGTGCGCTTGGACGGCCCTTTCAGCCGGTAGCCGCCTCGCCGGGCTTTCTTGGCTGCGTGGCGGGTGAGCAGCAGCGTGTCAATATTGGCATCGGTGAGCCGCTTGCCGTTTTGGGTAATGGGATAGCCCCGCTTGGCCAGCACCATGGCTGCCAGTCCGTAATCTTGGGTCACCACTATGTCTCCCGGCTTCACCTGGCGGATTAGGGCAAAGTCTGCGCTGTCGCTGCCTTTATCTACGGTGACGACCCGGGCGTTTTTCTCTTTAAATTCATGGCTGGTGTCGCAAAAGAGTATGGCCTCCAGCCCATGTTCGGCTGCTGCTTGCAGAGTCAGATCCACCACCGGGCAGCCGTCAGCGTCAATTAAAATCTTCATAGTCCTATTGTACCACATTTGAATTTTGGTTGCAATTCTGTTATACTGGCGTAAGAAAGGCGGTGACTACATGCGAATTTTAATTGTGCGCCATGGCGATCCGGACTATGAGAAGGACTCTTTGACCCCCAAGGGGTTCCGGGAGGCAGAGCTGTTGGCGGAGCGACTGTGTAAATTGGATGTAAAGGCATTTTACTGTTCACCTTTGGGTCGAGCGCAGGACACGGCACGACCCACTTTGCAGCGATTGGGGCGCAGCGCAGAGACTTTGGATTGGCTGCAAGAATTCCGCGGCAAGGTGCGCCGGGGGCTGAAAGTGGAGGGCTGTTGGGATCGGCTGCCTTCCTACTGGTGTAGGGAGGACAATTACTATTCGGCCGATGCGTGGTTGAACACGCGGCTGATGCAAAGCAAAAATGTGGAGAAAGAGTATCGCTATGTATGCCGCAATTTGGACACCCTGCTGGCGCGGCACGGCTATCGGCACAACGGTCGAGTGTTTGATGTGGTAGACGGCAATCATGATACCATTGTTCTGTTTTGTCACTTTGGCGTAGAGGCGGTGCTGCTCAGCCACCTGCTCTCTGTATCGCCGATGCCCCTTTGGCACAATTTTGTGGCGTTGCCCACCTCCGTTACCACAGTGGTGACCGAGGAGCGGGAGCAAGGAATTGCCACTTTCCGTGTGCAGCAGTTTGGCGATTTGTCCCACCTGTATGCGGCGGGGGAGCCGCCGGCGTTTGCTGCGCGGTTTTGCGAATGCTTTGAAGATGATACCCGCCATTAAAAAGAATATAAAAAATGCACCTTGCCCGGGGTCCATCCCGGTAGGGTGCATTATTTTTGTTCTCGATGCGCGCGCAGTAGGCGGATGGGCACCGCCACCAGCACTGCGCCAAGCCCCATACCTGTGGCGATCTGTAAGGTTTGTGCAGCATAAGCAACGGCTTGATTCGGTTGACCCCACAACAGGTATTGCATGGCGTAGTAGATGGCGCTGCCGGGCAGCAAGGGCACGGTAGAGGGGTAGAGCAGTACGGTGGATGGGGTCTTCAGCACCCGTGCCAGCAGCTCTGCGTACAGGGCAACGGCCAGCATGCCCCATAGGGTGGCGCCGAAAGCTCCCATGCCATTTTCTTCGGCAAACTGACATACAGTGCCGGACAGCAGACCGCCAAAAGTTGTAAAGAACAGCAGTCGCCGCGGCACCTGCATTAAAACAGAAAAAGCGAAAGTGCCAAGGGCACCGGAGAGGATCTCTCTCACCGCCCCACGCTCCCCGGCAGCCAAAGGGCAAAGGCACAGCCCAGGGCGATAGCCAGGGCACACAGCACTGCCTCTGCCAGTTGCAGCAGTCCGGCCAGCAGATCACCGTCAATCATATCTCGTAGCGCGTTGCCCACCGTCAGCCCGGGCACCAGCAACATAATGGTACCAATGAGTATGTTGGCGCCACGTAGGGGCAGTCCCAGTGCCTGCGGCGTAAACGCCAGTAGACCGGCTACCGTGGCGTCCAGCAGCACGGCGGTAAAGCCGGATTGCAGTGCCGGTCGATAGCCGGACACTAAAATGCCAAATCCGCCGCACAGCACCGCTTCTGCCCAAGTGCCGCCAAAGTAAATGCAAAAGGCGGCAGTGGCCAAAAAGGTGCATAGCAGTCGGGTGCGCCTGCTGTATATCCGGCGTTTGGTGACTGTCCAGTCTACCGTCTCGCCCCTGCACAGGCGGCGGGACAGGGTATTGAGTCGATCCAGCTCTGCCAGGTCAATTTCCTCCGGTCCCAAGCGCTTGGTGCCGGTGTGGGTGGTGTTGTCCGCCAGGATCACCGTGGCGGTGAGTATGCCCGGCACAGCCCACACCTGGGCATCTGTGGCACCGGCGGCATAATTGATCCGGGTGACTGTATCTTCTGTGCGGCGCACTTCGCCACCGCTTTCCATCATAGCCGCACCGATCTCCAGGGATAGACGCAGCGCTTGCATTTTTTGCGATTCCATATTCTTAGTGTGCGCAAAGCGGGAAAAAATATAAAAACCCTCTTGGTGCATATTTTACATCAAGAGGGTTTTTTCTATTGACTGTCTTTACGGACTTGTGCGTTTTTGCTCGCGCTTTTTTATTTTTTGGACCAGGTGGAGGGGGAGAGTGCAAACCAAAGCGGGAAGATTTCCAACCGCCCCAGCAGCATTGCCATGGACAGAACAAATTTGGACAAGTTCGAGTATCCGGTATAGCTTTGCACCGGACCCACCAGCCCCAGGCCGGGACCGATGTTGTTAAAGCAGGACACAGTGGCGGACAGGTTGCTCTCTATATTAAAGTTCGGCTCCAACGAAAGAATTAGAAAGATCCCGGCGATGAAGGCAAAATAAATGGGAACGTAGGCACTGACGCCGTTTAAGGTCGCGTTGTCTACCCGCTTGCCTTCTAATTTGACCACGCCTACGGAGCGGGGGTGCAGCATGTGACGCAGTTCCCGGCGTATGAGTTTAAATAGCAGCATGACGCGGGAGACCTTCAGTCCGCCGGCAGTAGAACCGGCACAGCCGCCCACAAACATCAGCAGGAATAAAATGGAACGGGACAGATCCGGCCACAGGTCAAAGTCTGCCGTAGAGAAGCCGGTGGTGGTCAGGATAGACGCCACTTGAAAGGTGGATAGCTGCAATGCCTTGCCCACGCTGTGGTACAGATTGTAAATATTGGCGGTGATCAGCGCCGTAGCCACACCGAAGATGCCCAGGTAGCACCACAATTCCTGACTTTTGAATAGGGAGCGGAAGTTGCGCAACAGCGCCAGAAAATACAGGTTAAAGTTGACGCCGAACACCAGCATAAATATGGTAATGACCACCTGACAATAGGTGGAGTAGCTGCCGATACTGTCTGCCTTAATGCCAAAGCCGCCGGTGCCTGCGGTGCCAAAGGAATGCACCAGTGCGTCAAACAGGGGCATTTTGCCGCATACCAGTAAGATGACTTCCGCTGCGGTGAGAAAAACATAAATCAAATAGAGAATCCGCGCGGTCTGTTTGGCGCGGGGTACCAGCTTGCCCACAATGGGACCGGGCATTTCCGCTCGCAGGATGTGAATGGAGCGGTCCGTAACCGAGGGGATGATGGCCATAATAAAGACCAGCACACCCATACCACCTACCCAGTGGGTAAAGCTGCGCCACATCAGCACCCCGTGGGGCATGGATTCCACATCGGTCATTACCGAGGCGCCGGTGGTGGTGAAGCCGCTGACGGTCTCAAAAAAAGCGTCAAAGAAGTTGGGCAGCGCGCCGCTGAGCACAAAGGGAATACAACCGATCAGGGACAGGGCAATCCAGGCAAAGGCCACGATTACAAAGCCCTCTTTGGCGTAGATCACCCGGTCTTTCGGCTTAAAGATCAGCGACAGGGCGATACCCAGTACCAGGGCTATGCCGATGGTAATGAGAAAGGGCAGCGGCGTTTCTTTATAGAGGAGCGCCACCACCAGCGGCAACAGCAGCATGGCTGCCTCCGCCTGAACGATCTTACCGATCATGTAAAATACCATTTTACGGTTCATGGTTTCTGTTCCTCTAATCTTTATTTAATAATATCCGTCAGGTCGTGCAAGCGGCGATTGGCAGCCAGCACCACGACTTTGTCTCCGGGCATAATCTTGTCCTCGCCGGTGGGAATAATGGTTTTTCTGCCTCGAATGATCCCGGCGATCAAGGTATTTGGCTTTAATGCCAGGTCTTTCAGCGCCGTTTGGGTTATGGCAGAGCTGCCGCAGACTTTGAACTCCAGTGCCTCCGCCTTGCCGTCCATAATTTTATACATCGTTTCCATATTACTGTCCTGGGAATTGCGCAGGGCACGGGCATAGCGAACCACCACATCGGAGGTTATGTCTTTAGGCGACACCAGGCAGTCCAGCCCCAGCTTTTCCGCCATATCGCCCAGTTCGTTGCGGTTGACCTTGGAGATCACCTTGGGTACATTTTGGGACGCAGCAAACAAAGACATTAAAATGTTTTCCTCATCAATGCCGGTGAGTGCTACAAAGGCGTCCATAGAACGCAGCCCCTCCTCTAACAGCAACTCCTGCTGAGAGCCGTCGCCGTTGATGATCACAGCGTTTGGCAGGGCCTCACACAGATTCCGGCAGCGTGCCCGATTTTGGTCGATGATCTTAACATTGTTGCCGGTGTTGGAAAGCATTTTGGCCAAATAAAAGGCTGTGCGGCTGCCACCCAGGATCATTACATCTCTGGCCTGCTTGCGCAGCACGCCCAGGCGTTTGAGCAGCTTTTGAATTTCAGCCGGAGAGGCGGTCAAGCTGATTTTGTCGCCCCCGCGGAGAATAAAGTTGCCGTCAGGGATAAACGCCTGTTCTCCCCGGCGCACGGCGCAGATCAGCACCCGGGTATGGTACTTCTTTTGCAGGTCGATCAGGCGAATGCCGTCCAGTATAGAGTCCTCTCGCAGGCGCAACTCTGCCATTTCAAAATTTCGCCCGGAGAAGTATTCAATCTTCACCGCAGAGGGCACTTTGAGAATATTAAACAGCTCCTGTGCGGTAAGCAGCTCCGGGTTGATGGACATAGAAAGGTTCAGCTGCTGGCGCATAAAGCCAAGGGAACGGTCGTTGTACTCCGGGTTACGCACCCTGGCGATGGTGTGCTTGGCGCCCATTTTGCGGGCAAAAAAGCAGCACAACATATTCATCTCGTCTGAGCCGGTGGCAGCCACCACCAGTTCCGCCTTGTCTACCGCTGCTTCCTCCAGGATCTCACAGTCGGCGCCGTTGCCGCAGACACCCATCACATCATACATATTGGTGATCTGTTCCAGAACGTGGGCGTCCTTTTCCAGCGCCACTACATCGTGCCCTTCGGCGGACAGGCTCTCCACCAGGGTGGAGCCGATCTTGCCACAGCCAACAACAATAATATTCATTCTTTTTCCTCATTTAATTAGATTTAGTAGAATTACAAACCTATACTGCCCCAAATCATACCACTTTCATACGGGATTTGCAATATACCTGTGTTAAAAAATAAAATGAAAAACCGTCTGCCAGAGGCAGACGGCTCTTGCTTATTGGTTTAAGGTGTTGCGGATCTCTTTGCGGGCGGCCCGTTCCAGGGTGCGGGCGTCTGTAATGACGGTTTTGTCGTAGCAGTAGCTGATGGATTGGGTCAGCCCCAGCAGCAGGAACAAAAAGATCATCTGCTTGGGGGAGTTGAAGATAAAGTCCGACAGCCCAAAACCCAGGTACAGCACCAGGGAGGTGAACACGCAAAACACAAGGGTCAGCTTTCTGGAATTGTTGGTGTTGATTTCCAGCAGTTTGCCGGCGCTCCAGATCAGGAGAATGCCCAGCAGAATAATACCGACCACCCCAAGCTCTACCCAAAATTCAATCACAAAATTGTGGGCGTGGGGTTTGTCCAGATTATACATATACTTGAGAATGTTGCCGGTTTCCTCACATCCGAAGCCGGTGCCTATGAAAAATGCCCGGGTGTGGGAGAGCACATAATCAATCAGGCTTTCCCAAATATTAAAGTGCGCCACAGAGGACTTTTTGGCCTCGCCGTTGCCCCCGGAGGAGAAGATAATGCCGTACCGGGTGAGAATGGAGGGCACGATCACTGCAATGGTGGGCAGGAAGATGGTGAGCATCTGCTTCCAATACCGGCGGCACAGTACAATGAACATAAAGACCCAGCCGGCCAAAGCAATCACGCAGCCGGCGCGGGTTAGGGTGGAACTAAGCCCGGCACTGATGAGCACATTGGCAAGAAAGCACAGCACTTTCTGTTTTTTAGTTTTGGCGTTTAAGAACAGGTAAATGGAAATGGGATAGGCGATCACCATATGGGTGGCCAGCAGATTGGGATTGGAAAAAGTGCCGCTGGCTCGGGAGTCAAAGGTTTTGGTGCTGATGGCAAAGGGCAGGTGGGTGTAAACGAACTTGTCCAGTCCCTTGTACAGCGGGGTTACCAGCACGGCGCCGTCCGGAATACAGTCGTAGCGGTTCAGGGTGTAGCCGCAGATCTGCAAGGTGCCGATCACGCCGTTGACGCAGGCGCTGGCGGTGCAGGTTTGCAGCAGCGCATCAATCTTGTCCCGGCTGCGGGCCAAGTTGTAGATCATCACCTGGAGCAGAAACATACCCCACCACAGCGCAGCGGTGGAAAAAGTGGAAAATGACGTGGGGGACCACAGGGTGCTGAGAAGGGCATAGCCCATAAACAGCATCATCATTTTGCCGATGGTGCCCACCTTGGCCTTTCGCCCCTCCCGGCTCCATTGCACCTTAAAGACGATAAAGCCCGCAAACAGAATAAAGGGACTTACATACTCCGGCAGCAGGGGAAAGAGAAACAGGATGGCAAGGAGCCAACACCAGCCCGGGTTGGTGCGATATTCGATTTTCAGCGCGGCAAGTTTTTCTTTCATATACACTCTCCGTGCAGGGGGGCTGCACTTTTCTTGGCGTTTTCTGCCCTTATATTACTACATGACAGCGAATTTTGCAAGGGCGGGGGATTTACAGATTGTTTACACCTTCATCGGCAAAGAAAGGTTGCAACCGCAGTCTAAGTATAGTATAATTGATAAGACATTGAAACAAAGGAGCATTGTTCTATGGACGACGAGAAAAAATGGTCCGGTGATGAGCCGCAGAAGGATACGGCACCGCCGGAAGCAACCAAGCCCTCTGTGCGTTATGAGGAAAATGATAATTGGGAATTTGAGGCGCAGGCGCCTACTTTGGATGACAATTTCCTGGCCGATGATCAGTTTGAGATTCAGATGCCGGCGGAGAAGCCTCGTCCGGCAGAGTCTGTACCTGCTGCGCCTGCGGCAAACAGCGGCGAAAAGCAGGTCACCGTGCGTACGGCACCTTTGAAGATCACTCTGTTTTGTCTGTTGTTTGCAGCCGTGGTGGCTGTATTGGCAGTGTTAGGTGTACGTTACTACACCGTGCCTAACGGCAAAGAGGGCGAAATGCTCAATCCCGGTGGCACGGCCCTGACGGTGGGTGAGACCAAAGTGTCCCTGGGCGCATACAACTACTATTATTCCCGTATCGTTCAGAACTACCTGAACTACGCCAATTACGGCTACTATGACTTGGACTCAACCAAGGATTACAGCAAGCAGTATGTGACCAATTCTGATGGGGAGAAGATTACATGGCTGCAAATGTTCAAGGACAAGACCGTGGACCAAATTCAGTATGTGACCTCGTATTATGAGGCCGGGCAGGCAGCGGGTATTACCCTGACGGCGGATCAGAAGAAGAGCATCAAGGAGCAGATGGACAGCTTAAAGTCCAGCGCCTCCGAGGCCAATCAGTCCCTGGACGATTATATTGAGAAAGAATTCGGCGATTACTGCACCGCTGCCACGCTGGAGACCGTGCAGGAGCAGGCATATATTGCTGAGAACTATTATCGCCACACGCTGACCCGTTCCAACATCAGCGATGCGGAATACAATGCGTTCTATAAGGAGCACAGTAAGGATTATTACAACTGCGCCTTTGCCTTTATTGAGATGACTTATGACACCACCAGCGCAGAGACCAAGGCAGCGTCGGTGAAAAAGGCAAAGGAGTACTTGACCAAGATCCATTCCGTAAAGGATATGAAAAAGATGATCCCCACCGTGTGCGCGGATCTGATCAAGCGGTATGTAGCCGGCGGCTACTTTGAGAATGAGGCTAAGGCTGTGGATGGGCTCAGCGAGTATGTGGAGAACACCATGACCGCCAAGGACACCTCCTATGGCAAGGAGACCACGCAGTGGCTGTTTAACGACAGCACCAAGGTGGGCGACACCACTTATTACTGCGATGAGGAAAACGGATTTATCTATCTGTTTATCAAGACCGGCACACCTAAGTTGGACGAGACCAGCGTGTACTCCGTGCGGCACCTGCTGGTGACCCCCGGGGACAACAGCAAGGACAGCAGCACCTCCTCCACCGAGAAGAAGTACACCAAAAAAGAGTGGGCAGCTGCCAAGGAAAAGGCTGAAAAGCTGCTGGCACAGTACAACAAGACGGATAAGACCGAGTATGATTTTGCCATGCTGGCGGAGGAAAACAGCGCCGATACCAATTCTACCTCCGCAGGCGGTCAGGGCGTTTTCGGTGGTATGATTGAGGGCACCAAAAAGGGTGCCATGGTGCCCGAATTTGAGAAATGGGCTATGGACGACAGTCGCAAGTACGGCGATGTGGCCATTGTAAAGTCCAAGTACGGCTACCACATTATGTATTTCATTGACAAATGCCCCCAGTACCAGTACAACTGTAAAAAGGACATTCTCTCCAATCGGGAGACCCAGATGGTCGACGGCTGTGCCGTAAAGGAGCACAAGACGGCGATGAAGAAGGCCACCCAGGCTAAGCCGGAGAAGAGCACCACCACCGGCAGCTCTGCTACCTCCGGCAACACCGGCAGCTCTGCTGCCTCCGGCACCACCGGCGAATAATTCCAAAACCCAAAGGGAACAGGCGCTCTCTCCGGAGAACGCCTGCTTTTTTGTATGTTTTATTGAAAAAAAACAAAAAACCCTTGTAATATTTTAGCAAGTAGTGTAAAATATCTTTGCATTGTTTTTAGTAAATTCTAACGAATTAAGGATGATTGACAAATGGCAAAAGACAAAAAAGAACTGGACGACGATCTTTTGACCGGCGGCAAGACCCTTTCTTCCGACGCCGACAACAAAAAGGCAGAGAAGAAAAAGCAGGCCGCTGCGAAAAAGGCAGAAAAGAACGCAGCTAAGTTGGCTGCTAAGAAGGAAAAGCTCTTAAAGGAAATCGAGGCTGTCAAGGCCGCCGTTGCCGCAGAGAGCGACACCGAGAAGAAAGAAAAAGAGCAGCAAAAGCTCAAGGCACTGCAAAGCCAGCTGGCTGCACTGGGCAGCAAAAAGGCTGCCTTGCAGATGGCTAAGCGCACCAAGAAGATCGCGACCTCTGTGATTGCGGTGGTGGTTGTGGTGGCGCTGCTGGTGACCTATGTGGCCACCGGTGCCGTGCGAAAGGGCTTTATCAGCTACCTGGGCTGGCCGGCCCAGACGGTGACGGCGCTGACCGTTACCGACGGCAAGGACCAAAAGGCCAATATTAAAGTAAGTACATACAACTACTACTTTGCTACGACTTACAACAATATGCAGAGCCAGCAGAGCCAGTACCAGAAGTACGGCCTGGATTTGAGCAAGTACCACCTGGATGTGGACTTTGACAAGCCCCTATCTAAGCAAACCACCAAGAATGACGACAATAAGGAAGTCACTTGGCTGGAGTACCTGCACGACGAAGTGCTGGAGACCATCAAGTCCAATTATATGTACTACCTGGAGGCTGTAAAGGCCAACGACGGCAAAGAACCGAAGATCACCGATGAGCAGCAGAGCGACATCGATGATACCATGAAGCAGTACAAGGAGCAGGCGCATAAGTACGGTTATACCTTAAGCGCATATCTTGTAAAGGCCATGGGCCGCGGCGTAACGGAAAAGACTTTCCGCCAGGAGGCCAAGATCGCCTACATTGCCCAGAATTATAAAAATGACCTGTCTGAGAAAAAGGCCAGCAAGACCTACTCCGAGGACGATTATAACAAGTATCTCAAAGAAAATCGGGACGACTTGGTGAGCGTAAGCATTCGTGCCTTTGAGTGCGACACCGAGGATGATGCCAAGGCTTTTGCCAAGGCGTTGAAGAGCGACGGCTCCAACTTCACTGCTTTGTGCAGCGCTTATGCCTCCTCCGATTTCTACAAGAAAGCCTATAAGTCTGCCGGTTACTCCACCCAGCTGGATGTGACCAAGACCACCTTGAAGAACCAGCAGATGGCCATTGCCACTGCGGACAGCAAGGACAGCACCAAGTATCCCGGCTTGGACTGGCTGTACAGCAAGGACCGTAAGGCCGGTGATGTAAAGCAGTACAGCACCTCTGTGGTGTATGTTCTGCGCCCGGTGGCCCTGTCTGAGAACAAGACCGTTAATGTACGCCATATTCTCATTAAGCCGGAGACGAATAGTAAAAACACTTCCGCCGCTCAGGCGACCACCAAGCAGTGGAATGACGCCAAGAAGAAGGCCGAGAAGATTTTGGCCCAGTATAACAGCGGCAAGAAGACCGAGGACGCTTTTGCCCAGCTGGCGAAGGACAATTCAGCGGACAACAACGCCAAAGACGGCGGCCTGTACGAGAATGTATATCCCGGTCAGATGGTGAATTCCTTTGGCAACTGGTGCTTTGACAGCAGCCGTAAGAGCGGCGATGTGGCCATGGTACAGACGGACTACGGCTATCATATTATGTACTTTGTGAAGCAGACAAATATGCCCGCATGGAAGTACACTGCCCAGCAGGCCATGGCTTCTTCTGACGGTGACGCAGATACCAAGGCGCTGGAAAAATCCTACTCCATTAAGGAGCATTGGTTCGGTTCTCGCTACTTTGAGATCGACACCGATATTGATATGTAACAGATCATTGCAGGAGGCGGTTTTTCGCCTCCTGTTTGTCCCTAAAGAGAGGGGGAGTGTCCGGTGCAAACGGATTTAGAGCGCCTGCAAGCGGAGATCTCTCGCTTGATGGCTGCACTGGAAGATGTGAATTTTGAATGCCAGCGACTGGAGATCGTCAATAAAAATCTGGACTTTCAACTAAAAGAAGCCAATCGGGAGCTGCGGCAGAATATAGCCGTGCTGGAAGCACTGGAAAGCGAAAATCGCGCGCTGCGCGCCCGGTTGCAGGAGCAAGAGTAATGGAATATAAATTGAATTGCGCCCAGCTGCGCCAAATGGCCCCGCGGCTCCACGCCGGGGATCGGGTGCTGCTGTCCGGACGTGTTTATACTTCTCGAGATGCGGCGCACAAGCGCATTGTGGCTGCCATGGACGCCGGGGAGCCGCTGCCCTATGATCTGCAAGACGCAGTGATCTACTACGCCGGGCCTACGCCTGCGCCGGAGGGCTTGGCCGTGGGTGCATGCGGCCCCACCACCAGCAGCCGTATGGACCCGTATGCCCCCCGCCTGTTGGACGCCGGCGTGGTGGCTATGGTAGGCAAGGGCGAGCGCAACGCTGCCGTGTGTGACGCAATCGTACGCAACAAGGCTGTGTATCTGTGTGCCATTGGCGGCGCCGGTGCGCTGGCTTCCAAGTGCATTACGACCTGCAAAGTGATCGCCTATGAAGATCTGGGTTGCGAGTCGGTAAAGGAACTGGAATTTGCCGATTTCCCCTTAACGGTGGCTATTGCCTGTGACGGTAGCAATTTATTTGATCGTTGATCGGCTGCGTTGCTTTTTGCCGTTTTCTTCCGGCTGGACCGCCCGTCGAATGGCGGTGAGTACGCTCTTTTCAATGCGACTTACATAAGAACGACTGATATTTAACCGCTGCGCAACTTCTCGTTGGGTCAGCGGTTTTTGATTGTCCAGACCGTAGCGCAGCACCAAAATTTCTCGCTCCCGCCCCTCCGGCATGGCTTCAATGTAGCGGCGCACCTTTTCCCATCGGATTTTTTGCTCCAGCTCCTGCTCCATATCCCGTTCATCGCGGATCACATCTTGCAGGGTCAGGGGATTGCCGTCTTTATCTATCTCAATGGCATCGCCCAGGTGCACCTCACCGCTGGTCTTGCGCTGGGCGCGGAAGTACATCAGGATCTCGTTCTCTATACATCGGCTGGCGTAAGTGGCCAAGCGGGTGCCCTTGGATGGGTCAAAACTGTCTATGGCCTTGATGAGCCCAATGGTGCCGATGCTTACCAAATCCTCCGTATCGTTGGTGCGGGAGTAATATTTTTTCACAATATGGCTTACCAGCCGCAGATTGCGCTCAATGAGCGTGGCTCGCGCCGCCGGGTCACCGTCTTGCAGTCGCTCCAGTACCGGCCGCTCCTCCTTGGCGGATAAAGGCTTTGGAAAACTGCTGCTGCCGTCAATATGTAGAATAAACAGCAGCACATTGGCGCTTAAAAAAGAGAGTAGCGCAGAGAACATAAGTATCACCCCTTCCAGTCTATGCACTTATTGTGCGAGAGGTGACAATTTTTAGGCAAAAGTAAAGAAGTGCCCGACGCTGAATCGGGCACTTCTTGATTTTTATAACCGTACATAAGGACGCAGGGCACGAGCCATAGCAGCGGCAGATTTGTACCGTTTGGAGATTTGCGTATCCGTGGCCTTTTGCACAATGTGTCGAATGGGTCCGCGGGGAATATCCACTGCCGGGTGCACGCCGGTGATCATGGTGTTCAGCAGTACCCCTAAGGCGTACAGGTCAGTGGCGCGGTTGCTTTGTGCCACGCCGTACTGCTCCGGCGCCGCATAGCCTACGGTGCCAAGACTGCGGGTGTCCTGCTGGTCGCTGCTGATTTCCCGGGCAATGCTCAGATCCAGCAAAACCGCTCGGTTCTCCGGCGTGATCATCACATTGGCGGGCTTAATATCCCGATGGACAATACCCAGGTTGTGCAGTTCTTCCAGCGCATGACACAGGTCAATGGTATAGGCTGCTGCCTGCGCCGAAGTCAGTTGACCGCTGTCCAGAATTTTGTCCAGGGTGCGCCCTTCTATATATTCTTCTAACACCAGCAGGTGCGCCTCTTCAGAGCACACTTCCAGAACCATAGGCAAATTACACAGCCGCTTGCCTCGCAGAGCGCGGTACACACCGTCGTTGCGGTTGCCGGAGCGGCGCAGCAGCACTTTTTGGCCGCTGTCTTTGTGGGCGTACAAAGACACAAAGCTGTCTTCCCGATCCTTAAATGTAATAACCTGCGTGTAGTGCTCTGCCAGGGAATGCTCCATATAGCGGCGCAGGTCGCTGATCTCCGTTTTCTCTGTGTTGCTCATCGGAGCGTATCCTCCCCATGGGCGGAAAGCAGCTGGTTGGTTTCATCCACGGTGTAGCGGTTCTCAATCCCGTAGATCAGCAGTGCATCCCGCTGTACCTTGGGATACAGGGCGGAGCGGCCGCTGATACGCAGCGCCTCCTGGCAGTCGTCGGTGGTCAGGCGCATACTGAGAATCAGGCGGATCACCTTGTCTCGGGACGCGATCTTGCGCCCATTGACAATATCGTAAAAATAGCAGTAGTTAAAGTCTGCCTTGTTGATAATATTGCACTTGGACATTCCGCTGCGTTCAATGGCTGCCTCCCAAAAATCCTTGGCTGCCAAAACGATCATATCCTCCCGGTTCTCTTCCAGGTAGTCGTCAATGGAGCAGTTGTTGTCTGCCAGCTGATCCAGCAGATCGTTGGTGTTTTTTGCCATACGGTTCTCCTTAATATACGATCACCTTGCCGGTGAATGTGGTGCGGATATAATCCACGTGGGGGCTGCCTTTTTGTACTTTAATGGTCCCCAAATTTGGGAACACCGTGCCGCGGCAAATGTATTTCAGCGTGCTGTCATATACCGTTGCACTCTTGGGAATCACCAAGGTCTTTAAGTGTTTGTTCTTGACGGATCCCATATCGAAGACTGTATTTTCCGGTATGGTATAGGTGACGGCTGGTTTGTCGGCCGGATAACAAAACAGGCGGTTGGGGTTGTTGGTGTTCGGCCCATAGTAGAGCACACCGTCTTTGCTAAAATACTGCTTATTATCCTCTGCCACATAGATGGCCTGCAAGCTCTCCGGCAGTTTGTAACCGGGGGGACAGCTCACATAGGAATTCAGCCGCAGCTGGTGAATATGGGCATTGTTTTTTAAGGATTCTTCACAGTTGATGCCCGTACAGTATTCCGCCACATTCCAGCGGGTGGCTGTGTAGCCCTCGCAGTAGTATTGAGCAGCCCAGCTATTTGTGTTGTAGTAGTACAGCACGCCGTCCTGCATTTTATATTGCCAGTTGTCGATTTCAATTTTGCTCAAAGCGGTACAGCCCAAGGCAAAGTTGGGAAGAATGCCCAGATCAGCGTGATTTGGAAATACCACCTTTTTCAGCTTTTTGCAGTCTTTGAAAACTGCGTTTTGTACCCACAAGGTGTGGTAGACCTCAAAATCCTCAAAAACGGCCAGTTCTATATCCTTATTTGTAAAGGTGCCGGTACAGTAGTATTTCACCTGGTGTCCGTCAATGGCGGCAGGGAGTACCACAACTTTGGCGTTGCCGGTGTATTTGGTCACCTTGGCATAGTCGCCGTCCATGGTGTACTCGTATTTGTTATATTCCGGCTTGGGCAGGGCTGTGTTTTCCGGCTGGGTGGTCGGTTTCGTGGTGGTCGTTGTGGTGGTGCTGCCGGGCTTGGTGGTGCCGTTTGTGGACGGGGCCGTGGTGCCGGTGGTGCTGTGCCCGTTGCCGTTGCTTGCACCGCCGTTCCCCGGATAGTTTGTGTTGCCGGTATTACCCCGGTTGCCAGTGGAGCGGTTGTCTCTTTCCGCCTGTTGGGCGGCCTGCTCCGCGGCCTCGTTGGCCATGGCCTGCTTTTCCTCCGCCGTGGGGGCAATGCCCACCGCCTCTTTCATCTTGCCGGTGGCGCTCTGTATCTTTTGCTCCGCTTTTTTCGCGGCTTTTTTCACTTTGCCCAGCAGTGTCTTCGGCTGCGCTTCCGTCTCCGTTTCCGCCGCCTGTACGGTGCCGGTGAGGGCACCCTCTGCGGTGACGGTATTTTGCTGGAGGAGCGGTGCCGCCAGCACGCTGGGAATTAGTACCACCAGCAGAATCATCGCTGCCAGCACAGAGGATATCTGCTTGCGGTTGATACGCTTTTGGCTATGTTCTGCGCAGGATTTCAAATAGGCGGTACTGGGCTGTGCCGGGGTACAGGGGGTCATGCACTGCAAACAGTAGTGCGCCTCCTCCGGCATGGCCGCCCCGCAATGGGGACAGTTCTTCTCTATCATTTTAGCTATTGTTCTTTCCCTTTCCGTACGGTTCGCCACCGTTCGCATATACTTTATATTGTAGTGTGGATTGGTGCTTTTGTCAATCCGATACAACAAAAAGATTTGAGTTAGGATATACGCAAATTGCGTACACTTGTGGTAAAAAAAGCAAAGAAAAAACCGCACCCCTTGTGAGGTGCGGTCTGTGTTTAGAATGGTTTATTTGCGCTTTTTGGCCAGCAGCAGGCAAGCGCCGGCAGCGGTAATGGCCATCACGCCGGCGGCAGCGGCATTGTTGCCGGTGGCCGGGGATTTTTTGGAAGTGCTCTTCTTGGTGGTTTCCTTGGTGCTCTTGTTTGCAGTGGTCTTCTCGGCGTTTTTCTTGGTGGTCGGCTCTGTCGGATCATCAGGATCGATCACAATGCGGCCGATCAGGTGGTCGGTGTAGTAGCCCAGTGCAGTCAGGGCGTCCTTGGTGGCCAGCGCGTTTTCCTCGCCGTCGTAAGTGAACACACCGGTCGTCTTGGACTCGAATTTGCAAAGCAGGTCGTAGGCCTTGTCCGCCTTTTCCTGATCGTCCAAGGCGCTGTAAGCCATCAGTGCCATAGCGGTGGAGTCTGCATTGGCAGAGCCCCAGCTGGTGTAACCCGCGTCGGACACATTTTTCTCCAGCAGCTCCACTGCGTCGTCAATGTAGGTTTTGTAATCGTCAGCATAGGGGGCCAAAGCGGTCAGGAACGCGCCCAGGTCGTCGGCAGATGCGCCGTAACCGCCCCAAAAGTCCGGACCCTCGCCCATCTTGTACAGATCGGTCAGGTTCTTGATCACAGACTGCACAAAGCTCTGGGGTGCGTCCACAATGGCGCAGGCCTCTGTCACCAGGCGGTACAGGTAGTAGTTGGTGCCGTAAACAGCGGTGCCACAGTTTTGCATCAGCTTGCTCAGGTCATAGCCGGCCACATCGGTGTAGTCCTTGCCCATGGCGTCATACACGCAGATGACGGCAGCATACAGCTCCAGCTCCTCTGTGTTGTTGGTGCCGATCTGTGCATAGTTGTCATCATATACCGGCACCGGGTAATACAGCTTGCCGCCGTTCGCCTTCAGCTCTTTCTCCACAGCAGCCATAAAGCCCTCCACCTGGGCGTCGCTGGCATCGTAGTTGCGCACAGCAGCCAGCATGTCTACTGCGTCGGCCACGCCGAAGTCCTTATTCTTGTACAGGTAGTTGGTAGCGCCCTCGGTCTGGCTCGCCACCTTTTCCAGGCGTTGGCCAATCTTGTCGTTGTCGGTTGCAGCAAAAGCGCTGTAAGCCGGCAGCAGCATACACAGAGCCAGCAAAAGCGCAGTGCAGGTGCTCATCAGTTTTTTCATTGTTTTGTCCTCCATTTTATTTTTTATTTGAACAGGTGAAACCTGCAAATATCGTGTTAGCGATCGGCTCCGGTGCATACATAATAGAATACCAGATTGTCGCCGCTGTCCATTTTATATTTGCCGCAGGAGGTCATAGGTGCGGTGCCGTTGACCTTGTACATCCAGCCGCTGGCGCTGCCGCAGTCCTTTTCATCCAGGTTGTTGATCCCCACCACATAGACACCGTAGGAAGTGCTCTTGGCAGTCAGGCGTATGCCGTGGGCGTTGCAAGCCAGCTTCAGCACATCGTAGGCAGTGCTGCCCCGATTCACCGTGTGGCTCTCTGCGTGGATAATGTAGCCGTCGTTCGGCACAAAGCGCTCGTGGCCGCTTTTCAGCTGGCTCATGTGCTTGTGAATATTCTTGCATTCCACCGTAATGGTACAGGTCAAGGTTTTGGACTGGGGAGTCGTGTGCCGCTTGGTGGTGTGCTTCTTAGTAGTTTGTTTGCGGGTGGTACCGCCGGTGGGGATCAGGCCGGCGGAGCCGCCCTGCCACTTGGCGCTGTTTGCAGCGCGGCTGGTGGTTGTGCTTTTGCCGCTGCTGCCCTTTGCTTTGGCAGCCGTGCTGCCGGTGGGGGTGCCGCTTTTTGTGCTGCCGGTTTTGTCAGTGGTTCCGGCTGCCGCTGCGCCTTTGGCTGTGGTGCCGGTGACCGTTTTGGAACCGGCCATGGCGGCGGTTGTATCCGCTTTGCCGGCTGCCGTAACGGTTTGACTTTGAGGAGTGGTACCGGTCTGTTCGTTGACTCCGGCCGTGCAGCCGGTAAAGAACAGCGCCAGCGCCAACATCAGCAGTGCAATGCTTTTTCGTGTTCTTTGCAAAATAAAAAGTCCCTTGCCATGGGCAGGGGACAGAAAAGGGCGCAGTTATACCAGCGCTGCCTCCACATCTTTCCCTTAAGCCCAAAAGTGTGTTTGCGATCCAAAGCCTGCGGCGGGTGTCCCGACTTACGATATACTCACTCTGCGCCTTCTCGCTTGCGCAATGGCCTGTGCAGAGCAAAACTCGATCACGGTAATGGCGGTTGTGACGGCGTTGCACCGTGCTTCCGATTTGATCCCTTCCGGGAACCGCGGCTCTTTTGTTTTTTTACAGTATAACACCTTTTTTTCTTTGGGTCAACACAGTTGCATAAAATCCAGCTATCTGTTATACTGAAATAGATATATTTTGTTTTAAGATAATGGAGCTTTCGCAAGTATGTACGACAGCATTGAACAGATCATTGCCGAAAAGGGCATTTATACCGGGCTGACCCGTGGAACCTCTATGTGGCCGCTGATTCATCAAGGGCGGGACAATATTATTATCGTGCGTCCCCGGGGGCGGCTAAAGAAGTACGATGTGCCGGTGTATCGCACCTCCGGCGGCAAGTACATTATGCATCGTATTGTGCGGGTGCGCCCAGAAGATTATGTAATTATCGGCGACAATCGGCTTCAAAAGGAATATGTTACGGACGACAGCATTTGCGGCGTGCTGGCCGGGTTCTATAAGGACGGAAAGCGATATGTGGACTGCCAAAACAGTCGCCGCTACCGACTGTACAGCCGGGTGTGGGTGGCACTGTACCCGGTGCGCCCGCTGATCATGTTTGTCCATAAAGGCTGCGGCTGGATCCGTCGCCATATTTTTAAAAGAGGTGAACGATCCTGAACCGGACCAAACGAAAGCCCTCTCGCTCCGATTGGGCTGCCATTCGCTGGATGACTGCCATCGGCAAGAGCCAGCTGCCCAAAGCGGCGGTACTGCTGTTTACCAACGCGCTGGGCGCGGCGCTGTCTGTGTGCTTTGCCAATTTTTCCAAGCATATCATTAACGGCGCTACCGAATACAAGGACTGGGGTTATGTGGTGCGCTATGCCGTTTATCTGCTGATCCTGATCATGGTGCAGATGGCACTGAATCTAATCGGCAGCAGCTTTTCCGAGCGATGCAAGGCGCGCCTGGATATGATCTTCAAAAAGCACATGCTCCAGGTGCTCATTAAAAAGGACTACGCCAGTGTGTCCAAGTACCATACCGGCGAGCTGAATAATCTGCTGTTTAACGATGTGCAGGTGATTACAGACGGCTATACCACCTTGTTGCCCAATGTGGTGTTTTTTATCGTCAAGCTGCTTAGTGCCTTTATTTACCTAGTGATTATTGACAAGGTGTTTGCCCTTGCCTTTTTGGTGGGCGGGGTGTTTGTGTTCCTGTCTACCCGTATGTTTCGTAAGACCTTAAAGCGTTTGCACAAGCAGGTCCAGCAAACGGAGGGCAAGACCCGCTCCTTTATGCAAGAGACCATCAGCAACCTGCTGGTGATCAAGACTTTTGTGGCGGAGGACAAGATCAACCAGCAGACGGACGCGCTGCAACAGGAGAATTATGTGGCGCGTATGAAGCGGCGCTTCTTTGGCATTGCCGCCAACGCCGGGCTGTCTACCACCTTTAATATCGGCTATGTGTTTGCCCTGGCCTTTGGTGCCTATCGACTGCTGAACGGGCTGGACTACGGTACAGTTACCGCCATGCTCCAGCTGGTGAACCAAATTCAGGGGCCGTTTGCTTCTTTGTCCGGTATTATGCCCAAGTATTTTGCCATCATTGCTTCTGCGGAGCGGCTGATGGAGATCGAGAATCTGCCGGAGGAGGAGAGCAGCAACGCAGACGATGTGGATGTACCGTCCGCTTACCGGGATCTGCGGGCGTTGCAGTTTGATCATATCGACTTCCGCTATGACCGGGATGTGATCCTGGATCATACCTCACTGACCATTAACAAAGGGGATTTTGTGGCCATCACCGGCATCTCCGGTATCGGCAAGAGCACGCTGCTGAAGTTGCTGCTGGGCGTGTTTCCTACCCAGGACGGCTCTATTTACTTGGAGATGGCGGACGGCAGCCATATCCCGGCAGACAAGCACACCCGCCGGCTGTTTGCCTATGTGCCCCAAGGGAATATGCTTTTGTCCGGCACGATACTGGATAATTTGAAGTTCATTAACAGTAACGCTACGGACGAGGAGGTGCAGCGGGCCGTTAAGATCGCCTGTGCAGACACCTTTATCAACGAATTGCCCCAGGGCTTGATGACCGTGATCGGCGAGCGGGGTATGGGCCTGTCCGAGGGGCAGGTGCAGCGACTGGCGATTGCCCGCAGTTTGCTGTCCAAATCTCCGGTGCTGCTGCTGGACGAGGCCACCTCCGCGCTGGACGAGGAAACGGAACATCGATTTTTGAAAAATCTGAAAGCGCTGCAAAATGTGACTTGCATTATTGTGTCTCATAAAAAGGCAGCGCTGCGGATCTGTAATAAACATGTACGCATTGAGGACTGCAAAATTGTAAGTGAGGAGAGAACTTATGATGCTGACTGAATGGGGAAAGCAGTTGGACAAAAGTTGTCCGCTGTCCGAGTATCCGCGCCCGCAATTTGTGCGGGATTCGTACCTGAGCTTAAACGGTATGTGGCAGTGTGCCTTTACCAGGGACAGCACCGTGCCGGTACAGATGGACACGGCCATTTGCGTGCCCTTCTCGCCGGAGACGCCGCTTTCCGGGGTGGAGCGCACCTTAAAGCCCGGTGAGTACCTGCACTATCGGCGCACCTTTGCTTTGCCGGAGAACTTTAACCGGGGGCGGGTGTTCCTGCACTTTGGCGCGGTGGACCAAATGTGCACCGTGTACTTAAACGGTGTGCAGGTGGGCGGCCATCAGGGGGGCTACACACCTTTTGCTTTGGAGCTGACAGAGGCCCTGCAACCGGGGGAGAATAAGCTGGAAGTATCTGTGCAGGACTTTACGGACGAAAACCAGTATTCCCGGGGAAAACAAAAGACCAAGCGTGGCGGTATTTGGTATTCGCCCCAAAGCGGCATTTGGCAGAGCGTTTGGTTGGAGTCCACGCCGGTGGAATTCCTGGAGAAGGTGCGGATCACGCCGAATTATGACGGCGCCGCCGTGCACTTTGAATTCTTTGGCACCGACCATGTGCGCACCCGCATTTATGACGGCAAGACTTTGGTGGCCGACACGACGGACACAGATGTGCCGTTGCCGGACTTTAAGTCCTGGAGCCCGGAGTCGCCGTTTCTCTATCAGGTGGAATTTGAGGCCTGCGGCGAGGTGATCCGTTCCTATTTCGGTATGCGCAAGTTCTCTGTCGGTCGGGACTTGGACGGTCTGCCCCGTCTGTTTTTGAACAATAAACCTTATTTCCATAACGGTTTGCTGGACCAGGGGTATTACCCGGACGGCTTTTTGACCCCACCGGCCAATGCAGCTATGGCGTACGATGTGACCCATGTAAAGCGCTGCGGCTTTAATATGCTGCGCAAGCACATTAAAATGGAGCCGCTTCTTTGGTATCATTACTGCGATGTGCAGGGCATTTTGGTGTGGCAGGATATGATCAACGGCGGCGGGCACTACGGGCTGGAGATCTCTGCGATTCCCTTTGTGGGTATTACCCTGGATGACCGGAAGTATAAGACCTTTAAGCGCACGGACGCGGCCGCTCGTGAGCTGTACTATCAGGAACTGTGGGAGATGGTGGACGCCCTGTATAACTGCCCCTGTATTGCCATGTGGGTGCCCTTTAATGAGGGCTGGGGTCAGTTTGATTCTACGGTGGCCTACAATCTGCTGAAAGAATGGGATCCCACCCGCACGGTGGACGCCGCCAGCGGATGGCACCCCTGCGGCGACAGTGATGTGATCAGCAAGCATATTTATTTTACCCCCATTCGGGTGCACGCCGGCGACAAGCCCTGGCTGCTGACAGAGTTCGGCGGCTATGCGCTGAAAACGCCCGGTCACACCTGGAACGAACGCACTTTCGGCTACCGCGTTTATCCCAGCAAGGAAAAGCTGACGGCGGCGTACCAAAAACTGTTTAACAAGGTGATCATTCCCCAGATCAAAACCGGCCTGGCTGCCACCGTTTATACACAGGTGACGGATGTGGAGGACGAGATCAACGGCCTGATGACCTATGACCGCCAGGTGGCGAAAATCGACCCGGCGGTGCTGCAAAAAATCAACGAGAAAGTGAAGTATTAAGATGAATCAGTTAGAAAAGAAAGACGGCAAAAAAGCTGTAATCAAAACCAACCGCGGCGATATGACCTTTGTGCTGCTGGACGAAGCGGCGCCTAAGGCGGTGGAGAATTTTATCACCCACGCCAAAAACGGCTATTATGACGGCCTGATCTTCCACCGGGTGATTCAGGATTTTATGATCCAGGGCGGCGATCCTACCGGTACCGGCTGCGGCGGCGCGTCCATTTGGGGCAAACCTTTTGAGGATGAGTTTGCGCTGGACGCCCGCAACTACTATGGTGCTCTGTCTATGGCAAACAGCGGCCCCGGCACCAACGGCAGCCAGTTCTTTGTGGTCCAGGCGAAGTCTGTACCCGCCAATTTGATTGACCAAATGGAGGCGCTGTCTGACCAGGGCTATCCTACGGAAGTGGTAGAGCAGTACAAGCAGGTGGGTGGCACCCCCTGGCTGGACTTCCACCACACGGTGTTCGGCCAGCTGATCGACGGTGCCGATGTGCTGGACGCCATCGCTACTGTACCCTGCGGCCCCGGGGATAAACCGGTCAATGATGTGGTGATTGACACCATCGAAGTGCAGGAATAACGCATATATAATGATATAAAAAAAAGACCACCTACGCAGGTTTTGCTTGCGCAGGTGGTCTTTTTGTTGTGGATTACAGGTCGATGTCCAGCTCAATGGGACAGTGATCGCTGCCCAAAATATCCGTGTGGATTTTGGCGTCCCGCAATTTAGGTTGCAGCCGGTCAGAGGTGATAAAGTAGTCAATACGCCAACCGGCGTTCTTCTCTCTGGCGTGGAACATATAGCTCCACCAGCTGTATATGCCGGTGGCATCCGGGTAAAAGTAGCGGAAAGTATCGGTAAATCCGCTACCCAGCAGGGCGGTCATTTTGCCTCGCTCTTCATCGGTAAAACCGGCGTTTTTGTGGTTGGTCTTTGGATTCTTCAGGTCGATCTCCCGGTGGGCCACATTCAGGTCGCCACAGAAGATCACCGGTTTGTTTTGATCCAGGGTTTGCAGATAAGCAAGAAAGTCGTCCTCCCACTGCATACGGTAGTCCAGCCGGGTTAACTCTCGCTGAGAATTGGGCACATAAACGGTGACAAAGTAGAACGCAGGAAATTCCAGGGTGATCAGCCGCCCCTCTCGGTCATGCTCCTCCTTGCCCATGCCGTACTGCACCCGCAGCGGCTCCTGCTTGGAGAAGATGGCGGTACCGGAGTAGCCCTTTTTCTCCGCATAGTTCCAGTAGGCGTGGTAGCCCGGGGGCGCAAAGTCGATTTGCCCCGCCTGCAGCTTGGTCTCTTGCAGGCAAAACAGGTCCGCGTTTGCCGCAGCAAAAAAGTCGGCAAAGCCCTTGCCCATACAGGCTCGCAGGCCGTTTACATTCCAGCTGATACATTTCATTGGGTCGGCTCCTCTTTTTGCAGCAAAATGCGGTCGGTGTCAAACTCTTTGGTCTCTTTTTCCCGATATAGTGCCAGCAGGTCCGACACGGTCATATGGGCCTTTTGCTCCTTGTCCAGGTCAATGATGATTCGGCCGCTGTCCATCATAATGGTGCGGTCGCCGGTGGCCAGCGCAGAGGACATATTGTGGGTGATCATCATGGTGGTGATGTTGTTTTCTGCCACGATCTCGTTGGTAATGTCCATCACCTTTTTGGCGGTGACCGGATCCAGCGCGGCGGTGTGTTCGTCTAAGAGCAGTAGCTTGGGGGTGCAGATGGTGCACATCAGCAAGGTGACCACTTGCCGCTGCCCACCGGACAACAGACCGATCTTGGTTTTCATTCGGTCCTCCAGCCCCATATTAAAGCGAGACACCTGCTCCCGGAAAAAGTTGCTCTTTTTCTTAGACAGAGCCAGTGCCAGCCCGCTGGAGTGGGCGCGGGTGTAGGCCAGCGCCAGGTTTTCCTCAATGGTCATATTCGGTGCGGTGCCTTTCATCGGGTCCTGGAACACCCGGCCGATCAACTTGGCACGCCTGTGTTCCGGCAGAAAGGAAATGTCCTGCCCGTCCAGGGTAACAGTGCCGCTGTCCTGCATAAAGGTGCCGCAGATCAGGTTAAACAGGGTGGATTTGCCGGCGCCGTTGGAGCCAACAATGGTGAGAAATTCGCCCCGATCCAGGTGCAAATTGATCTTTTCCAGGGCAATGTGTTCATTGACGGTGCCCTTGGCAAAGGTCTTGGAAACATTCTTTACATCAAGCATTGCGGCGGGCCTCCTTCTTTACTTTGCGGTTCCGGGCGGTGCGCTTGGCAGCCGGGATAATAAAGGTGGCAGCCACGATTACGGCGCACATCAGCTTCATCAAATTGGCGCTGTTGGTGCCAAACAGCTCAATATCCACCACAAAGGTGACGATCAGTTTGTAGATCACGGAGCCGCACACGGCGGAGATCAGCCCCACGGTGACACCCCGCTTGCCAAACAGCGCCTCGCCGATAATGACGGCGGCCAGGCCGTAGATCAGAGTGCCGTTGCTGGTGGAGGTGTCGCTGTAACCTACATAATGGGTCACCAGTGCGCCTGCCAGACCGATCAGCCCGTTGCTGATGCACAGCCCCAGGATCAGAGTGGCGTCCACATTGATGGAGGAAGCGCGCACCATATCCTGATTGTCGCCGGTAGCGCGGATACACAGGCCCACATGGGTCTTAAAGAACACAATCAGCAGCAGGGTCACTACCAGGCAGATGGCCAGCGCCAGCAACGCACCGGCCACCTTGCGCTGATCGCCGGTCAGGTGCAGCGCCTTATAGAACTGCTTAAAGAGATTGGCGGCGCCGATGGACAGGTTGGGGCCGCCCCGAACAATCAAGTTAACGGAGTACAGTCCGCTCATCGTGATGATACCGGCCAGTACCGGGTGTACTTGCAGCTTGGTTTGCAGCAGCCCGGTGATTAACCCGGCGGCCATGCCGCCTAAAAAGGCAATGGGTAGGGACAGATAGGTGTGACCCCCGGCAGCCAAAACGGCGGCCAGTGCAGAGCCAAAACCGAAGCTACCCTCGGTGGTCAGGTCGGGAATGTCCAGCACCCGCAGGCTGATGTAAACGCCCAGCGCCAACAGTCCGTACAGTAAGCCCTCTTGCAGGGCAGTGAGATAAAGCATAAGTTCTTGTTCCTTTGGGTATGAAAAAATGGCAGCAGGCGCACCTTGCAGCGCGCCCGCCGGTTTGTGATTTTTGCTACTTATTTTGCTGCTTCCAGCACCTTGACCTCATAGCCAACGGTATCCTTGGTGGGGGTAGCCAAACCGCCGGCAGCCAGCGCTGTCTTGTTTACGGAGCAGTAGTCGATGCCGCACACCTGGGCGGGGATCTCCGCTACCTTTTTGCCGTCAAAATACTGAATAGCCATTTCTGCGGTCTTTTCGCCGATGCCCTTGTCGTCAATGGCCAGGGTGGCGGTGCAGCCGGAGGCAACCGTGGTGGCAGAGGAGCAGTAGGTGGGAATCTTCTTCTCCTGGCACAGCTCTGTCAGGGCAGACACACCGTCCTGTACCACAGAGTCGTTGGGTACGAAGATGACATCACAGCCGCCGTCAATCAGGGACTGGGTGACGGACTTCACATCGGCGGAGTTTTCCACGGTCTTTTCCGCATAAGCGATTTTCTTGCTGTCCAGGTACTTCTCGGCCGCCTTAACGGTGGAGGTGGCGTTCACCTGGCTGGTGGAGTAAATAAAGCCCCATTTTTTTACATTCGGGGTCAGCTTGTAGCCCATGTCAATGATCTCAGATACCGGAATGGCATTGGAAGTACCGGTAGCGTTTTTGTCCGGGGTGTCCAGCGCGGTCATTACTTTGGCAGCTACCGGATCGGACACGGCGCAGAAGAAGCAAGGGGTTTCGGACTCCTGGTTCACAAACGCCTGCGTGGCCGGGGTGGCGATGGTGAATACTGCGTCATAATCGCCATTGTCAAAGTCAGACACAATGGTGCTCAGACTGGCGGCGTCACCGGCAGCGTTCTTGTACACGCAGGTCACATTGTCGCCGTACTTCTCTTTCAGCTTAGACTCGATCCCGGTACGCATATCGGTAAAGGCGCCGTTCTCAGACAGCACGGCAATACCTACTTTCTTGCTGTCTGCTTTGGCATTGTTATCTTTGCTGCCGGAGCAGGCGGCGAACAGCCCGGCAACCAGTGCCAGGCACAGCAGGGTGGCAAAAAACTTTTTCATCATTCATTCTCCTTAAACGCTTGGTGTTGATTATAATAATCGAGGTCTGCAAAGGCTTTGTGCAGCATTTCCTCGGTTATGGTGTAGGGGTTGTGGGCAATGTCCGGCATTTTGGCTACCAGGGGCACCAGCTTTTCCACATCGGCACCGGTCATCTCCACTTGGGAGAGGGCGGTGGGGAGTCCCACGCTTCTGTTGAAAGCGTACATCTGGCGGAAGCCGTCCAAATTACCGTCGGTCAGCAGCAGAATGAGTACGCCAAAGCCCACCACTTCACCGTGCAGGTGGCGCGCCTCAATATGGGGCCAGGCGGTGAGCGCGTAAAACACGGCGTGCGCCAGGCCGGAATTGTAATCCACAATATGCTCTGCCGTCAACAAAATAGAGACAATGCCGGTGGTGACGATGATAGCCAGAATGACTTGCTCCACTGCATAGGTGCAGCGCTCGGCATCTATATCTGCCATGGCCTGTGCACCGTAGGTGAGCAGCGGGTCCAAGCACATTCGGCTCACATTTACACCCAAGGCATGGTAGTGCACCAGCGCTTCACCTCGGGAGCTCATCTCCGCCTCAAAATACTTGGCGTAAGTGTCGCCCATACCGGCCCAAATGTAGCGCCGTGGGGCGGCTGCAATCACCGAGGGCAGAATAAAGGCGTGCACCGGCGGCGCTTTGTGAAAATCCGGCGCCAAAAAGGTGCCGTCTGCGTGGTACAGAATCGATACTGCCGTGGTGGCCGCGCAGGTGGAGGCAATGGTGGGAAAGGTGAATACCGGCTTGCCGCTTTCTTCCCCATAGGCTTTGCCGGTGTCCAGTGCCTTGCCGCCGCCAACAGCAAAGATCATATCTGCTGCCGCCACTGCCGGGTTCTCTGCCAAGGCAGCTATGTTCTCCCGGCTGGCCTCGCCGCCGTACCACACAAAACCCGTAATGGTCACGGCGCTGCCTTGGATCGCGGCCAGCAGGCGCTCCCGCACCGCTGCCATGGCTTTGTGTCCGCCGATCACCACCGCTGTGGCGCCAAAGGGAGCGCACACCGTTGGAATTTGCTTGTAAACCTGCTCGCCGATGGAGTAGGACGGCAGGGTAATGGAATAATCCGTCATAGGATTTAGGTCCTTCCTGGCTAACTTATAATCCTCTTATAGGACTGTGTGAAAATTATAGCACTGCAGGCGGTCTTTGTCAACGAGATTCTTTAGCAAGTTAAAGTGATAAATTGCAGTTATATAATGCGTCCGCCGCCCAGTACCGTGTCGCCGTCATAAATAACGGCAGCCTGACCGGGGGTTACCGCTCGCTGCGGCGCGTCAAAGGTCAGCTGCACATCGCCGCCGGGCAGCACCTCTACGGTGCAGGGCGCCTGGTGCATATTGTAGCGGATCTTGGCCGCAGCATGCAGCGGTTCGGCAGGCGCTGCAATGCTCAGCCAGTTGAACTCGGTCACCCGCACCACCGTACTGTTCAGTTGGTCGTTGGGGCACAGGGTCACCGTGTTGCTTTCCGGATCCTTCTTGCACACATACAGCGGCACCGGCAGCGCAAGACCCAGCCCACGGCGCTGGCCGATGGTGTAGCGAATAATGCCTTTGTGGCGGCCCAGCACATTCCCCTGCGTGTCTACAAAATCCCCGGGGGGATAGTGGCGGCCGGTATAGCTTTCAATAAAGGCGGCATAGTCCCCGTCCGGCACAAAGCAAATGTCCTGGCTTTCTCTTTTGTGGGCGTTGATAAAGCCGTTTTCCTCTGCAATGGCGCGCACCTGGTCCTTATGCAGCTCACCTAAGGGAAACAGGGTGTGGGCCAGCTGCTCCTGGGACAGATTATAGAGCACATAGCTTTGGTCTTTTTTGTCGTCCAGCGCTTTGCGCAGCCGATAGCGGCCGTCCACGCAGTCAATGCGGGCGTAGTGGCCGGTGACCACATAGTCATAGCCCAGGGTGATGGCGCGTCGGCACAGGGTGTCAAATTTTAAGCACTTGTTGCAGTCAATGCAGGGGTTGGGGGTGCCGCCTGCCTCATAGGTGGCAATAAATTTATCAATGACTTTTTCCTTAAAGTCACCTTTAAAATTGAACACTTGATAGGGCATACCCAGTCGGCGGGCCACGCTGCGGGCGTCCTCCACATCGGACAGGGAGCAGCAGGTCTTTTCCCGCTGGGCCATCAAAATATCGTCGCTGTCAAACAGCTTCATGGTGGCACCCATACAGTCGTACCCGGCGTCCAACATCAGCTTGGCGGCCACGGAGCTGTCCACGCCGCCGCTCATGGCGATCAATGCTTTTTTCAAAAAAAACGCACCTGCTTTCTTGACACTTTCAGTCTACTATACTAATATATACAGGAATAGAAGTAAAGAGGGAGTTTTTAGTTTTTATGCAAAAAATGCGTTTTTTTCGCCGGTGTCTTCCGCTGTGTTTGGCCTTTTGGCTGCTACTGGCAGTGGCGGGCGCGCCCTTTGCTGCTTATGCAGGGGAGAGCGTGACTGTGCGGGACAGCAGCGGGCAGGTGCGCTACGCTGCGCCCATGGATCCGGAGAACGCTTGCCCGGCGCTGCAATCGGCGCTGGACACGGTGCGCAGCGGCGCCTACGGCACCTGCACGGTTACCGTGACTCCCGGGGAATATCGAATGACAAAGAGCGCTGTGCTGGCGTCTGATATGACCCTGAACCTGACAGGGGTGACCCTACTCAATGCCAATGCAGGCAAGGGCAACATCTTTATCTCACTCAATCGGGACCGTACCGGCAAGGACTATACCGGATATTCTGCGTTGGAAAACTGCACGTTGCGGGGCGGCACGCTGGATTATGCGCCGGGCAATACCAACGGCTCCTGCCTGCTGCGCCTGGCGCATTGCAAGAATGTGACCGTGGACGGCACGGCATTCCTCAACAACACAGACTCCCACCACGCAGAATTGGCCGCCGGGTACAATGTGCGGTTCGTAAACTGCCTGTTCTCCGGTCAGACCAATCAAACGGAGAGCAGTGCGGAGGCGCTGCAAATTGATATTTTAGAGAAAAATCGGCACTTTGCCAACTTTCCGGCCTATGACGGCACGATGAACCAAAAGATCACCGTAGAGGACTGCACGTTTCAGGACCTGATCTGCGGGGTAGGCACCCGCAACGCCTTTTCCGGGCGGTATCAGAAGGGCATTACCATTCGTGGCAACACCTTTCGGCGCCTGCAAGGCACGGCTATTGTGTGCACCAATTATGTGGACACAGTGATCGAGAAGAACACCATCACCGACTGCGGTCGGGGCGTGGCATATTATATGTGCAAAAACAGCGGCGTGACCGATGTGTTCACCGACGGCAGCGGCAAGGTGCTGGGTAAGCGCAATACGGACTGCGGCAGCCGCATTACTGACAATACCATCTCCGTTTGTCAAACAGCGGAGATGGACAAGCCCAGGGGTATGTTTCTGTACGGCGGCAAGGCCACCGGCAAAATGCCTGCCGGAAATTATGCCGTCTATAACCTGACAGTCAGCGGTAACACCATTACCACCACCGGCGGCGGGATCACCGGCACCGATCTGCAAAACTGCACGCTTGCAGGCAACCGCATTACCCATACCGGTGCGGCGGCGGAGACCACTGTGGGAATTCTCCTTCACGGCAGCAGTGGTAATTTGATCGAGAAAAATACTTGCACCGCCCTACACAACGGGCTGAAGTGTATGGACGCCTCCCACAGCAACGAGCTGCGGAGCAACACGGTAACGAACAGCCGCTCCAGTGCTGTTTGCATTGTGGACAGCAACGGGGTAGAGGTGACGGAAAACAACATTCGCACCGGGGCCACCAACGGCATTTTTGTGCAGCGGAGCAAAAAGGCGCGTCTGCTGCGCAATACCATTCAGGCAATGGGTCATAACGGCATTTGCCTGGCGGAGAAGAGCACTGCCGCCACCGGCAGCAATCGGATCAGCGGCTGCCGTCGCTATGGGATGAGTTCCCAGCCGGGAACTGCCCTGACCACCGTGGGCGATCGGCTTACCGGCAACACCAAGGGGCAGGGGATCGCTCAGGGCAGCAAGAATATGCAGTTCTCAACCATAGGCAGTACCCGCCTGGTAGGCGGCCGGATCCGCCGCGGCAAAAATAAGGGCAAGATCGCCCTGCAATGGAAAGCGGTACCCGGCGCCAAGCAATATGTGTTGTACCGTAGAGACGGCAGCATCCGCGGCAAATACCGCCGGGTGGTAACGCGCACCGGCACCCGCTATATCGACACAGCCCCCAAGCGGGGCAAAACCGCCGCCTATCGCCTGGTGGCGCAAACCAAAACAAACGGCGTGACTGCGGAAAGCCCCGTGGCGCGCGCCGCAGTGAGGATTAAAGGATGACTTTACAGGAAATTGTAGATTGTTCTCGGCTCATCGTCTTTTTTGGCGGCGCCGGGGTGTCTACCGAGAGCGGTATTCCGGACTTTCGCAGTGTGGACGGCTTGTATCATCAGCAATACGACTATCCACCGGAGCAGATCCTTTCTCGCAGCTTTTTTGACGAGAACCCGGCGGAATTTTACCGCTTTTACCGCAGCAAAATGCTGTGTCCGCATGCCAAGCCCAACGCTGCCCATTACAAATTGGCAGAGCTGGAGCAAGCAGGTAAGTGCACCGCTGTGGTGACCCAGAATATTGACGGCCTGCATCAGGCAGCGGGCAGCCGCACGGTATATGAGCTCCACGGCTCCGTGCTGCGTAATCACTGTATGCGCTGCGGCAGAGCCTACGGTGTGGAGGCGGTGGCAGAGGCTGCCGATATACCCCGGTGCGCTTGCGGTGGGATCATCAAGCCGGATGTGGTGCTGTATGAGGAAGGACTTGACCAACAGACCGTAGAGGGCGCCATACATGCCATTGCCCGGGCGGACTGCCTGATCGTGGCGGGTACATCTCTTTCTGTGTACCCGGCGGCGGGCTTTATCCGCTACTTTCAGGGAGATCATTTTGTGCTCATTAACCGGGATCCTACCCCGGCGGACAAGCTGGCAGACCTGGTGCTGCACCAAAAGGTGGGGCAGGTGCTGTCCCAAATTCAAGTACGCTAACGGAGGCGCTTATGCCCATTTCAGTGATGCTCAAGCCGGCTTCCGGCAACTGCAATCTGCGGTGTGAATACTGCTTTTATCACGACCTGGCCGCTACCCGGCAGACGGAGAACAAGGGCTATATGACCCGGGATACCGCCTTGCAGGTGATGGACAAGGCTTTGGCTTTTGCCGGGGACGGACCGGTATATTTTACCTTTCAGGGCGGGGAACCGCTGCTGGCGGGGAAAGACTTTTTTCGCTTTTTCTTCTCCTCTTGCAAGGAACGGCAGCGCCCCGGCGTGACTGTCCAGTTCTGCGTGCAGACCAACGGTACTTTGCTGGACGACGAATGGTGCGACCTGTTTTTGGAATATGGCTGCTTGGTGGGCGTGTCTCTGGACGGCGACCGGGAGGGCAACCGTTACCGGGTGTACCCGGACGGACGCAGCTCCTTTGATGATGTGTTTCGCGGTGTGCAGCTGCTGACCCGGCGCAGGGTGCCTTTTAATATTCTTTCGGTGCTCACCGCTTATGGCGCTACCCATGTGCGATCGTCCTATCGCTTCTTTAAGCAGCAGGGGCTGCGCCACTTGCAGTACATACCCTGCCTGCGCCCCTTTGCCATGGATGCGCCGGAGGATCTGTTTATGACCGATGACGATTACGCCGCCTTTTTGCAGCAGGGGTTCAAGCTGTATGCCAACGATGCCCTGCGGGGTAACCCGGTGTCTGTGCGTATGTTTGACAATTACTTGCTGCTGGCTCGGGGGCAGAATGCAGAGCAGTGCGGTATGAACGGCACCTGCGCTACCCAGTTTGTGGTGGAGGCGGACGGCAGTACCTACCCCTGTGACTTTTACTGTACCGATGATTGGTACCTGGGCAATATCTGTGCCGGGGATTTTGACGGCTTTTTCCATAGTGAAAAGATGGTGGAATTCTTAAAGAATTCTTTTCAGTTGCCCCCGGCGTGCAAGACCTGCCGCTGGTTCACGCTTTGTCGGGGCGGCGGCTGCAAGCGCAACCGAGTGGGCACGGATTATTGCCGGGCTTACCAAACTTTTTTTACAAATACGGAGCATTTGTTTGCTCAACTGCGTTGAGGTGTTTTATGAAAAAGACGATTTCTGTACTGCTGGCACTGGTACTGACGGTGGGACTGTTCTCTGCCTGCTCGAAGGATGGCAAGGAGGAGACGACCACGGCTGCGCCTGCCGCCTACACCCTGGCTTATACGTATGACAGCCATTATGCGCAGACGGACCCCAGTGCCGTGCGGGCGTATGAGAAGATCGCCAAAGCCATTGTAGAGGGCGGTGTTGCCGTGCGGGTGAATACGGATATGATGGACGATGTGAACCGGCTGCTGTACACCGGCTTTCCGTTGATGGCGCTGGTAGATACGGTTTCGGTGAACAGCGACAATTCCGGCGTGACCATCAAATATAAAAACAATGCGGATACGCATCGCCGGCTGGTGAGCGCCTTTTCCCAAAAGGTTAATACCATTCTGAAAGCCTGCGGCAAGGGCACGGTGAGCCATAATGTGTATCTCCTCAATGTGTACCACTATGTGGCAACCCACACGACTTATAACGACAGTGTAACCGACGCTTACACCGCCATTTTGCAAGGCAAGGGTATGAGTGCCGCCATCAGCGGTATGTTTGAGTTCCTGCTGCAACAAGGCGGGGTGGACGCCGGGCATATCGTCGGCAAGGACGCCGCCGGTAATCCCTGGTACTTTACCCGTTGTACCCTGGGCGACACGGTGTATAACTTTGATGTGGCAACGGAGCTGTCTGTGCGCAAAGGGGAGGGGCTGACCTGCTTTGCTATGACGGATAAGGAACTGCAAGCCGGCGGACTGCAAAAGGGTTTTACCTACTCGGATAATGAAAAGGCGCCGGCAGTGAAGATGAAAAAGAACCCCTATGCCGCCCTGCGCTCCTGTGCATACTTTACCCTGGAGGGCAACACCCTGACCGCCGCATTATACAACGGCAAGACCGCCGCCTTTACTCTGTAAAAGGACAAATGAACAACCGAGTGAAAGTGATGTGTAATCTGACACCGCCGCATTGGAACCGCCGAAAAACTTTCGGCGGTTTTTTTGTATCATTTGTCTATGAATTCTGCACATTTTAGAAAATAATAGACAAAAACATAGAATGCTGTCTATAAATATTTTGGGCATTACAAGTTGCACAGAAAATTTCTGCGGACAAATTTCTTTTTTGGTTGTAATTGATAAACTGATTTGTTATAATATTGCAGAAATATGACACAGGGGGAGATCCAATGGCAGAACAAACCGGCCTGAAAGCAAAAGCCACAGGCCTCATCGACAACATTAAGTACTACTGGACAGAACCGCCGAAAGGCAAGTATATGTCTTTCAAAGAGGTGGCTGCTTATTCCGTAGGCGGTATCGGCGCATACTTCTTGATTTCTATGGGCGCTGCGCTAGTCGTCTCTACCACAAATATGATCGTAGGCGGCGCAATCGGCGTTGCACCTATGGATATGTATGTGCTTTACCTGATTTCTACCTTGGCAAACATTCCGCTGACGGCGGTGCGTGCCAACATGGTAGATAATACACGCGGTAAGGGCGGTAAATATCGTCCCTACCTGATTTCTATGGGTATTCCTACCGCCGTGATTTCCTTGGCGTATGTGTGGTTCCCGTATGATTCTATGTATTCCTTATTCTCCGGTCAGATTATGGGGTACGAGGGCGGCTACATAGCTAAGTGCGTCATGGTATTGATCTTTAACTTGTTGCTGCAGTTTTTCTTTAACTTCTTCCAGGATGCATATACCAACTTGATTCACGTGCTTTCTCCCAATACGCAGGAGAGAACGGATGTTTTGGCAATCAAGAGCGTTGTGTATTCCTTAGCACCGTCTATCATCAATATCGTGCTGCCGTTGGTTGCGCAGTTTGCCACCAACAACGACTTGTATGATATTCGTGTGTATCGGATTTCTTACCCGGTGTTTGCCGTTCTCGGCATGGTGCTGACCATTATGGTTTATGCCAACACACAGGAAAAAATCGTGCAGGCTAAGACCCATACCATTCAGATTAGCTTTATTGACTCCTTTAAGGCAGTTGCCAAGAATAAGTATTTCTGGATTATTGCTTTGGCCGGATGGATTGGCTTCCTGGAGAGTGCATACGGCAATATTTTGACCTGGTCTTATAACTACGGTCATACCTGCAGTGGCGGTACATTCGCCTTGATTCAAACCTTGACCGGTAACGCTTCTTTGTGGGGTATGTTATTGGCTCCCATTTGTATTCGCAAGTGGGGCAAGAAGAAGGTACTGATTGCCGTAAACTTTGCAAACATTGTTTGTATTCTTTCTATGATTATCAATATGCGCAGCATTTGGTGGCTGTTTATCTGCGTGTACTTTAACTGGTTGGTTGGTGCATTTGAACAGATTACCACACCTGCCATTCAGGCAGATATTCGTGACTATCAGCAGTATCGTTCCGGTGAGCGTATTGACGGTATGTTTGCAACCGTGCTGACCATTGGTAATATCGTAACGTTGCTGACCTCTGCCGTTCTGCCTGCTGTGTATCAGAGATACGGCGTGTATGAGGGCAACGGCTACAAAAACTCCTTTGATATTTTGGATGTAAACAACGGCGACCCGGACTTGCTGTACAAGCTGATGAGCGTGCTGATTATTATGGCTGCCGTGGGTGCATTCCTGAATATGGCGCCTTATTTCTTCTATGATTTTAATGAGAAGAAGCAAAAGAGCGTAATCCGCGTGTTGCAGGTGCGTTCTCTGTTTGAGGACTTTGGCAACAAGGCGCTGAATAATCACCAGATTGTTGAAGCCATTGATATGGTAAACAACGCCCGTGAAATGGCTGTTGCTACACCTAAGACCGTAGATAAGAGCAGCTATCGCAATATCAGCGATAAGGCAGAGCGTAAGGCTGCCAAAAAGCAGTATCGTGCTGATTTGGAATACAATGAGGAAATTGAGATTTCTCAGTTCGTCTGCAAAGAGCTGGATAAGTTCGGCCTGCCTGTAACGCAGCATCAGGTTGCGGAGTATTCTAAGGTATATGCGCTGGGTCTGGACGGCATTAAGTCTGCTGATTTGGCAGAGCTGCGTCGGGAGCTGGCTGCTGCGAAGGCTATGCCGAAGGATACGGAAGATGAGAAAGAAATCCGTAGTTTCTCTATTGAAATTGCTAAGAAAAAGATTTCTGCCAAGAAGGCACACGATAAGTATTACGGCACCGTAAAAGAATTCGTTTCTCCGGATATGGAGGCACTGACCGAGCTGTTCAATCGTGAGGACGACCTGGACGCGCGTATTGCTGAATTGGTTGAGGCCAAGGAAGTTGCCCGCAAGGCGAGGGACTTGGATAAGGTTCGTGAGTTGCGTGCTGAAATTAAGAATGTACAGGCACAGCGTAAGTCTGTATTGGCAAAATCTAAGGCTTTGCAGGACGAGTTTGCACGCTTTAACCGTGCGGCGAAGCCCTACAATGACGCACAGAAGCTGCTGGTACAGGAAGAGAATTACAAGCACTTTGACGAAATTGCCGCTTTGTATGATGAAGCAAAGGCTGCCGCTGCTGAGGAAGACAAGCAGAAGGAAGCTCGCTTAGCTGAGAAGCGTGCAGAGGAAGAGGCAGAACTGGCTCGCCGCAAGGCCGAGAAGGCTGCCAAGAAGCGTAAGTAATCAAAAAGTAAACCCTACATAACGAAAACCCCATTTCCGCATAGGATAGACTATGACAGGAAATGGGGTTTTTATGATGATATATGAGATCAAGGTTGGCTCTGTGACCAACGCACAAAGGGGGGCCAAGCTGCTGAAAAACGCGGGTTACCGTGTGTTTGTGCACAAGCAGCTGCGCCCCAGCCCGGCGGACGGATGCGGGTATCTGTTACGGCTGGAGGACGGCGATGGGGAGGCGCTGGAACTGCTACGGCAGCATGGGGTGCGGATCACCGGGGTGGAGCAGCTATGATTTATTTAGACAATGCGGCCACCACCTATCCCAAACCGTTTTCCGTGCTGGAGACGGTGTACCGGGCCAATCGTAAGTATGCGTATAACAGTGGGCGTGGCGGCTATCGGGAGTCTGTGCAGACGGCAGAAAAGATTTTTGCCGTGCGGGACTGCCTGGGCCGCTTTTTTCATTGCCCGGAGCAGAATATTGTGTTTACCAACAATTGCACGACTGCAGTGAATACGGCACTGAAAGGACTGCTGAAGCCCGGGGATCATGTGCTGATCTCCGCCTTGGAACATAATGCGGTGTTTCGACCCATCTACAAGCTGGCCCGGGAGGGGCGTATCACCTACGATCAGGTGCCGTATCACCCGGACCCGGACCGCTTTTTACAGAATATCCGGGCACTGGAGCAGCCCAATACGGCGATGGTGGCCATGCTCCATGCTTCCAATGTGTTTGGGGTAGTGCACCCGCTGGGGCTTGTCGGCGACTACTGTCGCCGAAAGGGCTGGCTCTTTGTGGTAGACGCTGCCCAAAGCGCAGGCATTTTGCCTATTGATATGCAGGCAATGCATATTTCCGCCCTGTGCGCCCCGGGGCATAAAAGCCTGTTCGGCACCATGGGCACCGGTGTGCTGGCATTGGCGGACGGCATATCACCGGACAGCCTGACCGAAGGGGGTACCGGCAGCCACTCCTTTGACCCGCAAATGCCGCCGGATCTGCCGGATCGGCTGGAGGCAGGGACGCTGAACAACCCGGGTATTCTCTCTCTGGGTGCCGGTGTGCGGTTTATTGAAAAGACCGGTCGGGCAGAAATACACGCGTACGAAATGCGCCTGACCCGATGGTTGTATGAGGAGTTGGCCGCCTGTCCGGGGATAAAGCTGTACACGCCTCCGGAGCATATTGGCGTGCCGGTGCTCAGCTTTAATGTGGACGACCGCACCTCGGAGGAGACAGCAGCTTATTTGGCTGCCCGGCAGATCGCCGTGCGTGGTGGGTATCACTGCGCCCCTTGCGCCCATCGGTTTTTTGGTACTGATAAGCGGGGCACTGTGCGGGTCAGTCCCGGCGTGTTTACCGGGATGAACGAATGTGAATATTTCCTGAATTCTGTAAAATTCCGGGAATAACCCTTTATTTGACTTTCAAAGTATGTTACAATCAGTATAAGGAATTGTATAAGTGAGGATGTGAATGTATGAGTGCCATCGGCGACTTCTTTAATAAGATACTCAGCGTGTTTTCCACCTTTGGCATTAGCGACGCACTGGATATTCTGTTTGTGGCCGTAATCATTTATGGCTGCATTCGCATTATTCGTGAAACGCGGGCGATGCAGTTGGCTAAGGGCATCTTGCTGCTGCTGGTGATGTATGGCATTGTTAATTTGCTGCACATGGAGGCTTCCAGCTTTATCTTTAAGAGCATTTTTTCCAATATTTTGCTGCTGGCGGCTATTTTATTCAGCCCGGAGCTGCGGAATATTTTGGAGCAGGTGGGTAAAGGCGCCACCGGTAAGAGCCTAAAGACGATCATTCACCCGGGAGTTGCCATTGATGTGGCGGAGATCGGCGACTGTATTGAGGCCACTTGTAAGGCCTGCTCGGATATGAGCGACCAGCATGTGGGCGCCCTCATCGTGTTTGAGAACGAGACGATGCTGGGCGATATTATTGCCAGCGGCACGGAACTGCACGCCAAGGCCTCTCGCCAGTTGATTGAGAATGTGTTTTTTCCCAAATCACCGCTCCATGACGGCGCACTTGTGATTCGGGACGGGCGGCTGTACGCAGCCGGTTGTATTCTGCCTTTGACCAAAAAGAGTGTGTCCTCCGCCCTGGGCACCCGCCACCGTGCGGGTATCGGTCTGACGGAGCAGTCCGACGCTGTGGTGGTGATCGTCAGCGAGGAAACCGGTGCCATTTCCGTTGCTATAGGCGGTGTGCTGAACCACGATGTGTCTGACGGCGATCTGCGCGATATTTTGAAAACGGAATTTCTGCCCAGCGGTTCCTCCTCAGATGATAAAATTATCTCCCGTCTGGTTAGGAGGATGAAAAAATGAGCGAACAGCAAAAGCCAAAAAAGCGCTTTTCTTTGCGCAAGCTGATCTATAATGACAAGAACTTAATTATTATTTCTCTGCTGGCGGCGGTGTGCATTTGGATTGCCACATCGATGAATTTGTCACCGGAGACCACCAAGAATATTTCTGTTCCGCTGAAGATCGACTTTTCCGACACGGTGACGGAGGAGTTGGGATTTAAGTGCTACGGCGAGAGCAGTATGACGGTGAATGTGACCGTACGAGCCAAGAAGTACCTGGCTAAGGACATTTCTGCCGACGATTTGGATGTGAAGCTGCAAACCAGTTCGGTGACCACCACCGGCATCCACGAGGTTCCCATCAGTGTCAGCGCCGGGGACAGCGGCGATTTTACCGTTGAGAGCTATTATCCTACTGTGTATACCGGATACTTTGATGTACCGGAGGAGCAGGAGATGGAAATTAAGCTGAATTACAACACGAAGGACTATGTGGCAGACGGCTTTGTGGCCGGGGAGAGCCTGCTCAACGAGCCGAATGTGGTGGTTAGCGGCCCCAAGACCTATGTTGCACGGGTCAGCAAGGTGGTGGCCGATGTGAATTTAAACGACAAGCTGTCGGAGACTGCCACCATCAATATTGAGCCAAAGGCCGTGGATGTGTACGGTAACAAGGTGGACTACATTTCCCTGAATTACGGCGCAGAGAAGTTGACCTTGACCATACCGGTACTCAAGGTGAAGCAGTTGAGTACCCATGTGACCTTAACAGACGCGCCGGAGTCGGTGGATCTGTCTAAGATCAAGATTTATTACAGTACAGACAGCATTCGCGCCGGCGTACTGGCCGGAACGGATATTAAGGCGGCCGAGCTGGGCGAGGTGCACTTTACCGACCTGCGGGTAGGGGAAAACACCTTTACCTTTAACGCCACCCAGCTGGAGGGAATCACCGTATTGGACGATACAGAGAAAGTCACCGTACGGGTGGTGGTGCCCTCGGATTACACCAGCAAGGACATTGATGTGTCTGCCGCCGGGGTTAAGCTGAACAATGTGCCGGCGGGCTACACTGCCAAGGTAACAGCGCTGAACAGCGACTCGGTGACCATTATCGGACCGAAAAGCGCCATTCGCGGACTAAAGGCCAAGAATGTGATGCTCTCTTGTGATCTGACTGCCAAGAAGGGCGAGAGCATTAAGACCGGCACCCGCCAACTGCCGGTGACCGTCAGCATTGCAAAGGCGGACGGCACCTGGGCCTACGGCACTTACCGGGCCACCGTGGAGCTGCGCAAAAAGTAAAACCAAATACCAAATATAAAAAAGAGCGGCAGCCGTAAGGCTGCCGCTTTGGCATACGCGCCATAGGGGGTATGGCGTGTATGAAGGGGGCGGATTATTTCCACTGCTTGAGCACTTCTGCATTGGCAAAGATCTCGTCCAGCTTGCGCATAAAGGGGACGATATCGCTGTAATCCAGCGCACGATGATCCATGGCAATGGTGATGGGCAGGATTTGGCGCACCGCAATGGTGTCGTTGCCCTGGGCATCTGTGATTACGCAAGGACGCTTTTGGATGGAGTCAATGGCAAAGGCCGTGGTTTGGGGCGGAATGATCTCCAAGAGGGCACAACTGCCCTTGTGCTCTCTGTAAATAGAGCCTATGTTGGAGATGGTTGTGGTGCCCTGCTCAATATCTTTCTTGGTCAGGCGATCCGTGGTGGGGATGGAATAATATTTTTTCTTCTCCGCACCGTGGAGCGTGGTGACCTTGTGGGCGCCGGTTTTGGAGCCGATCAGCCGCATCACCGTCTGTGCCACCTTGCCCTGTTTCAGTCGCTGCAAGGTGTTGTCCAGCGATACCTCGTACATGACCTCGTCCATGTTGGAATTGCGCGCCCGGCGCTCGGTGTCCACAATGGCGGCGGTCATTTCGCTGAGGGTCTTATTGCCCATATCGCGCATGTTGACGGTCATCATCTGTCCGTCCGGCAGCAGCATGGGCATGGACACATCAATGTGGTCAAAATATTTCAGGCACCCGCGCACCAGGCGGCGATTAAACAGCAGGTGTGTGTTCATGGACGGCGCTGCCTTCAACCCCTCGCAGATGATTTTCATCATCACGGTATTCAGAGTGATCTTTTCCTCCCGGCTTTTGCAGTTGGCATTCAACGCTTTGACTACCGGCAAAATATCTGTTACATCTGCCTCGTACATCACGATGGCGTGGGGGATCTCCCGCCAGCTCTCTGTGGTCATGTTGGATACGATTTTGCGTGCAATGCCAAAGTGTTCTTCTTTAATCAGTGCCATTGGTTCTCCTTTTGCTTGAGTATTGTATGGTTAGCCGCCGATGATGGACACGGCGGTTTTGTATACTTCTTCTCGTACTTCTTTGATGTAGTCGCCGATCTCCTCCCGGGGGAACGGGTCCTCCTTAAACCTGTGACGGTATTCCAACGCCAGTTTGGGTCGGAATTTTGGGTGGCAAATTTTGATCAGTGCCCGCGCCCGTTCCTTGAGCGTCTTGCCTTTTAACTGTGCCACGCCGTACTCGGTGACCACATAGTTCACATCGTTACGCGGGGTGGTGATGGCGCTGCCCTCGGTGATAATGGGCACAATGCGGGAAAGGTGACCCCGCTTGGCGGTTGAGGGCATAGCAATAATGGAGCGGCCGCCACGACTCATGGTGGCGCCACGCACAAAGTCCACCTGACCGCCTACGGCGCTAAATTGGTTCAGCCCCACGGTGTCTGCCACCACCTGCCCCAGCAAGTCCACTTGCAGGCAGGAGTTAATGGAGACCACATTGTCGTTCTTGGCGATCACCGACGGATTGTTTACATAATTGATGGGGTGCATCTCTACGGATGGATTGTTGTTGATATAAGCGTTCAGCTTATCCGTACCCAAGGCGGCGCCGATGACGGTGCGGCCTCGGTGAATTTGCTTTTTCGCATTGTTGATGACACCTGCCTCCAGCAGGTCCACCACGCCGTCGCCTACCAGTTCACTGTGCAGGCCTAAATCCTTTTTGTTCCACAGTTGGGCGCACACAGCGTTGGGAATACCGCCGATACCCAGTTGCAGGCAGTCGCCGTCGTGGATCAGTTCGGCACAGTTTTTGCCGATCTGCTGCTCCACCTGGCTGATCTCTGCGGAGGGCACCTGGGGCAGAGGCTCGTTGATCTCTACAAAGGCGTCAAATTCCCGTACATGGCGAATGCTGTTGCCAAAGGTGCGGGGCATATAGCTGTTGACCTGGGCAATTACGGTTTTGGCCACGCCGCACACACCCTTGGTGTAGTCCACGGTGGTGCCAAAGGATACATAGCCGTGCTCGTCCGGCGGCGATACCATCACCACCGCCACATCCGGGCACACATAATTCTCCAGCAGGTCCGGAATCTCATAAAAATGGCAGGTGGTAAAGTCGCAAGTGCCGTTGGCAATGGCGCCCCGGTTAGCGGCAGAGGCAAACAGACAGTTCAGGTGAAAGTGCCCGGCCATTTTCGGCGCCGTCCAGGGGCAATCCCCTAAGGTGAGCATGGAGATGATCTCCACATCCTGAAAGTTCCGGTACTGCTCCACCAGCGCCCGTTCAATGCCCAGCGGCTCGCCGCAGGCAAAGCCGGTGACTACCTTGTCTCCGTTATGGATCAGGGCAATGGCTTCGTTTACGGTCATTCGCTTTGACTGATATATGCTTTTCCAGTCCATAGGCTCTCCAAAATCCTGTGCACAGCACAGTAATAGACAAAATCACAAAAATGACGAATAAACGCCAATTCTTTAGGATTTAGTATAGTATTAGGCGCGCTGTTTGTCAATGAATTCTTGCATTTGCGTGCCGTTTTTTGTATGATAAAGGTAATCTGTACTATTTGTGAGGTTCATTATGATCTATGAAGTGACGCAGTTTGGCCTGCCTAAGAATATTGCCGCCGGGGTGACGGAAGCCCTGCGCCAAATGCAGCCGGGGGACACCCTGCACTTTCCTAAGGGGGAGTACCATTTTTACAAAGACTATTGCCAAAGTTTGGTGGTACACACCAGCAATACAGACAGCTTTCAGCGGCCGAAAAAGACCTTTGGCATTTTGTTGCAGGATAAAGAGCAGCTGACCCTGGACGGGGACGGCTCCGTTTTTGTGTTCCACGGCAATATCAGCGCTTTGGGCGTACTGCGGTGTCGGCAGATCACTCTGCGGAATTTTACCATTCGTTACGCCTGTCCCACCAATGTGGAACTGGAGGTGACCGCCAAGCAAGGCCACACGGTCAGCTATCGAGTGCCGGAAAATCAACCCTTTTATATGGACGGCGGCAGCGTGGTCTTTTTTGAACAAAGTCCCTTTACCAAGAAGAATTACTGGCAAATGCGCAACAACGAGAACAGCAGCTGCGCCGTGCGTCACCAGGGGGAGACGGTGTTCCGTGAGGTGGACCAGCCGTTTTCTGGACTGCACCGCACCCGCCGCACCGGGGCGCGCACCTTTGATGTATGGTCCCTGCGGAAGAAGAAATATCAGATCGGGGAGACGGTCGCTCTCTCTATGAACAACTGCCGAGAGACGGCAGGCGCCTTTTTCTCCGAGAGCAGCGACCTTGCCGTGGCACAGGTGACGGTGAATTACCTGCACGGTTTTGGTTGGTTGACCCAAATGTGCCGGAATGTGTCCTTTACCGGGGTGCACTTTCACCCGGATTCGCAGCATCATGTGTCGTCTTTTGCGGACTGTATTCATGTGTGCGGCTGTAAGGGTACGGTAACCATAAAGGACTGTTCCTTTACCCAGGCGCATGACGACGCCATCAACATTCACGGTGCGTTCCTGCGCTTTGTGCGCCGCGTTGACGACCATACGGCGGTATTTCAGTTCGTGCACCGACAGCAGGGTGGCTACCGGGCGTTCTTCCCCGGCGATACGGTGCGTTTTTATTATCGCAGCTCTTTGCAGCCCTGCGGAGAAGAAAATACCGTGGCTGCGGCGGAGGACGATATAGATGCCAAAACCTGCACCTTAACCTTTGATCGGCCTTTGCCGGAGGATATAGACGCCAAGTTCCGAGGACAGCAGAATGTAGTGATTGAGAATGCCAGCTACTGCCCGAATGTGGAAATCAGCGGTTGTTCCATTCACGGCATTCCCACCCGGGGCATTCTCTGTACCTCCGGCGGTCATGTAGATATTCATCACAACACCTTTGAGCATGTGTTTATGGCCAATGTGTTTGTCAGCAATGACGCCAACGACTGGTATGAGTCCGGCCCGGTGCGGGATATGCAAATTCATCACAATGTATTCCACCTGCCAACCCTGCGGCAAAAGCGGTTTTGGCCCACGCTGGCGGCGGTACTGGTGGAGCCGATCACGCTGGGCGGCAAGATCACCGCGCCCGTTCACAGCGGCATTCGTATTTTTGAGAATGAGATCACCCTTACCGACGGCTACGCGCTTTGGAGCAAAGGCGGTGGGGATATTGAGATCGACGACCAGGATCACCCGGTACATATCGAACCGCTGGACAAATAAAAAGATGTAAAAAAGCAGCCTTTCCGTTCATTTTCGGAAAGGCTGTTTTTATGCTATGATTTTGCGTTGGCTTCTTTGTCTTTCATGATCTTGACCATCATTTGATTGACCTTATACACATCGCCGCAGCCCAGGGTCAGTACCAAGTCACCCGGCTCCACATGGTCGGTCACATACTTGGCAATCTCCGGGAAAGTATCCAGCTGCACGGCACCGGGGATCTTATCTGCCAAGTCCTTGGCGTGAATGCCGATGGTGTTTACCTCGCGGCTGCCCATAATGGCAGAGATCACGCACTTGTCCGGAATTTGCAGCACCCGGGCAAAGTCGTCCAGCAACTCGCTGGTGCGGCTGAAGGTAAAGGGCTGGTGCACCGCCCATACCCGCTTGTAGCCCATTTGCATAGCCGCGCGCAGGGTGGCCTGCAACTCGGTGGGGTGGTGACCGTAATCGTCGGCAAAGGTTACGCCGCAGTAGGTGCCGGTGAGCTCAAACCGCCGGTGCGCGCCGTGAAAGTCCTTTAGCCCCCGGCAAATATCCTCCGGCTTGGCGCCGCTTTCATAGGCAGCGGCAAAGGCAGCCAGAGAATTGAGAATATTGTGCGCGCCGGGCACGCAAATCTCTGCGTGGCAAAGGAACTGCCCATTGTGGTACACATCGTAATCGGAGTGGAACCCGCCGGGTACATGAATGTTCTTGGCCTGCCAGTCACAGTGGTCGCCGGTGCCAAAGGTGATCATCTTTTTGCCGGTCACCTGGGCCATGGCCTCTACGGTATTGGCGTCGTCGCCGTTATAGATCACCGTGCGCGTGGCCTTGTTGGCAAATTTGATGAATGCCTCTTGAATGTGCTCCAGATCGCCAAAGAAATCCAGGTGATCCCGGTCAATGTTCAGCACCACCGCAATGTCCGGATCCATGTGCAAAAAGGTGTTGTTGTATTCGCAACTTTCACATACAAAGTTTTGGCTGTGGCCGTAGCGGCCGTAGGCGTTAATGGCAGGCAGCTTACCGCCGATGACGGCGCTGGGGTCCAGCCCTGCCTCCAGCAGCACCTGGGTGGTCATAGAAGAGGTAGTGGTCTTGCCGTGGGTGCCGCTGATGCCAATGCAGTTGGAGAAAATGCGGCTCATGGCGCCCAGCAGCTCCGCCCGCTCAAAGCAGGGGTAATGCGTCTTAGCCCATTCCAGCTCCTCGTTGCCCTCTAAGATGGCGTTGGTGTAAATCACCAGCTGAATATCCGGGGTCAGGTTGGCCTTGGTCTGGCCCAAATAGACTTTGGCGCCCTCTTTTTCAATCCGGCGAAAAGTCTCGGTGTCGTTATTGTCCGAGCCGGACAGCTGATAGCCCAGGGACAGCAGGATTTCAGCCAGGGGACACATGCCGGAGCCGCCGATGCCGATAAAGTGGATGCGCTTGACTTCCTTTAGTAAAGTATCTATATCTTTCATGAGAGAACCTCCCAATTCTTTTTTCATATTATACTACCAAAAGGCGGAAAAATAAATACATATTCCGCAGGAACTGAAAAAATTTTCTGTCATAGAATATGGAGTAGAAAGGAATAGGCACAAAATGCCTTTGTGGGGTGTAGAGATGAAACTGGATACATTTGCCGTGCCGTTTACCGCCGATCGGCGTATGGCGTATGCGGCGGCTTACCTGGAGCAGTGCTCCTATCGGCAGGTGGAGGAGGTGCAGGCGGCGGACTTTGTGCTGCTGCCGGTGCCGGCAAAAGATTATATGCTGGAGGGACTGGACGGCAAGACCGTTTTCTTAGGGGGCGGCAGCTATCCCGGCACGCTGGACTACTGCAAAAATGAGAACTTTGCGGAGAAAAACGGCATACTCACCGCCGAGGGCGCCCTGTGGTTGGCGCAAAATCATCTGGAGCGGGCACTCTACCGCAGCCGGGTGTTGGTGTGTGGCTATGGGCGAATCGGTCGGGTACTCTCCGGGCTGCTGCTGGCCCACGGCGCCGATGTGACCGTGTGCTCCCGCGGTGCCCTGAGCAAGACCCAGGCGCTGTTTGCCGGTGCCCGGCATACGGACTTTTCCGGCCTGGTGCAGCCGGGGGATTATGATTTGGTCTATAATACGGTGCCCCACATGATTTTTACCAAGCGAGAGCTGCAGGCGCTGCGGCGAGACACGGTACTGGTGGACCTGGCGTCCTTCCCCGGCGGGGTGGATACGCTGATGGCCCACACTCTGGGAATCACGGTGGTGGACGGGCGCAATCTGCCCGGCCGCACCGCCCCGGAGACTGCCGGTGCGCTGATCGGCGAGACTGTGGCCGAAATGATTGAGGAGGGACTGGAATGAAGATCGGGTATTGCCTGACCGGCTCCTTTTGCACCTTTGCTAAGTCCTTGGAGGCACTGGAGGCGCTGGTGCGGGCCGGTCATACCATAACGCCCATTATGAGCCAGACGGCTTACACCACGGACACCCGATTCGGGGACGCGGTGGATATTCAAAATCGGCTGATCGCCATTACCGGCAACAGTATTATCCACACAATTGCCCAGGCGGAGCCGGTGGGACCAAAGAAGATGTTTGATGTGCTGGCCATTGTGCCCTGCACCGGCAACACGCTGGCAAAGCTGGCAGCGGGCATTACGGACACGGCGGTTACGATGGCTGCCAAGAGCCACCTGCGCAATGACGCCCCGGTGGTGATTGGCGTGTCCACCAATGACGCTTTGGGCGGCGCTGCCAAGAATATCGGCCAGCTGCTCAATTACAAGCACTTTTATTTTGTGCCCTTTGGCATGGATAACTGCTATATGAAACCCAAGTCCATGGTGTGCGATTTTGCCCAGGTGCCCCAGGCCATTGAACTGGCGGCGCAGGGACAGCAAATCGCGGAAAAAATTTTTTGATTTTTTTGTTTCGTATTGACAATCGGTGCAAAAATGCATATATTAGTCTTATTGCTTAAAACGAAATTTAAGTATAGGCGAAAGCTAAAAAATCGGGCGGAGAGCGGCGGCTTTCTGACAAAAGAGGAAGTGCATAATTGGAAAAGATCATTGACCTGCGGAACATCACGGTCAGCTACGGCGACAATGTGATTTTAGACAAACTGAATCTGTATATAAATGAAAAAGAGTTTATAACGCTGCTGGGACCCTCCGGCTGCGGCAAGACCACAACGCTGCGCTGTATTGCCGGCTTTGTGCAGCCGGACAGTGGGGAAGTGGTCTTTGAAGGCAAAGTCATCAATGATGTGCCCCCGCACAAACGCCGGGTGAACACCATTTTTCAGCGTTATGCTCTTTTTCCGCATTTAAATGTGTATGAGAACATCGCCTTTGGCCCGGAACTGCAAAAGAAGAGCCGCAGCGAGGTGCGCCAAACGGTGGCGGAAATGCTGGAGCTGGTAAACCTGAAAGGGTTTGAAAAGCGGAGCATCTCCTCTCTGTCCGGCGGGCAGCAGCAGCGAGTGGCCATTGCCCGCGCTTTGGCCAATCACCCCCATGTGCTGTTGCTGGACGAGCCGCTGGGCGCGCTGGATTTAAAGCTGCGAAAGGATATGCAAAAGGAGCTGAAAGCCATTCAAAAGCGGCTGGGCATTACCTTTATCTATGTGACCCACGACCAGGAGGAAGCGCTGTCTATGAGCGACACGGTGGTGGTGATGGATAAAGGCAAAATTCAGCAGATCGGCACCCCGGAGGATATTTATAACGAGCCGGTAAACGCCTTTGTAGCGGATTTTATCGGCGAGTCCAATATAGTGGACGCTGTGATGGTGCGGGATTATGTGGTGCGCTTTGGCGGCGTGACCTTTGACTGCCTGGACAGCGGCTTTGCCCCCAATGAATTTGTAGAGGCCGTGGTGCGCCCGGAGGATATTCGACTGTGTGACCCGGGGCATAAGGCGGCCCTGACCGGCACCATTACAGATGTGGTGTTCAAGGGTGTGTTCTTTGAGATTTTTGTGGATGTGGGCGGCTTTATCTGGATGGTGCAGACCACGCATTACCATGCGGCGGGCAATACCGTGGGTATGTATATTGAGCCGGACGCCATCCATATTATGAAGCGCAGCGAGTACAGCGGCGAATTTGGCGACTATTCCACCTTCTCGGACGAGATGGACCATATCTCGGATGCCGATTATAACTGGGAGGAGGAGAGCAATGAGCAATCTGGGTCGTAAACTGCTGGACAAGCCCTATGCCCTTTGGGCGGTGCTGTTTGTACTGGCGCCCCTTTGCATGGTGGTCTACTATGCGTTTACGGATACCGGCGGCGCCTTTTCTCTCCACTCGGTGAGCCAAATCCCGTCCTATCTGTCTACCATTTTGCTGTCAGTGCTCTATGGCTTGGCTGCCACGGTGATCTGCCTGCTTTTGGGCTACCCTTTTGCCTATTTGATCTCCAAGCACGCGGCGCGCCGCCAGCGAACGGTGGTGCTCTTGGTGATGCTGCCCATGTGGATGAACTTTCTCATTCGTACTTACAGCTGGATGACGATTTTAGGTGACTCTGGTGTGATCAACAGCTTTTTGACCGCCGTGGGGCTGGAGCCGGCCAAGCTGATCAACACCGGCGGTGCTGTAATATTGGGTATGGTTTATAATTTCCTACCCTATATGATTTTGCCTATTTATTCCGTACTGTCCAAGCTGGACGGCTCGCTGATTGAGGCAGCAGAGGATTTGGGCAGCAGTCGGCATCAGGTGTTTCGGCGGGTGGTGTTGCCTATGTCTCTGCCTGGTGTACTCTCCGGCATTACCATGGTGTTTGTGCCCTGCGTATCTACCTTTTATATTACCCAAAAGCTGGGCGGCGGCCAGGTGGTACTGGTTGGCGATGTGATTGAGACCCAGTTCCAAAGCGCCAATAACTACAACCTGGGGGCTGCGCTGTCCCTGGTGCTGATGGTGCTGATTTTGATCTGTCTGGGCGTGATGAACCGCTTTGGCGCGGACGACAGCAGTGACGGAGGTGTGATCGTATGAGCAAGAAAACCTCTGCCATCGGCAAGATTTATCAGGCACTGATCTATGTGTTTTTGTATGCGCCGATTTTGGTGATCGGGCTGTTTTCCTTTAACGGCAGCGCCAACACCTATATGCTGCAAGGCTTCTCGACGCATTGGTACAAGGAGCTGTTCAGCAACGCAGCGGCTATGCACGCCCTGCAAAATACCGTGGTGCTGGCACTGTGCACCGCTGCGGTGTCCACGCTCTTAGGCGTAATGGCGGCGGTGGGTATCTTTAACAGTCGGCACAAGCTCTATAAGCGCTCGCTGATGCTGCTGACCAATGTGCCCATGATGAACCCGGAGATCGTTACCGGTATCTCTATGATGCTGCTGTTCGTCTTTGCCGGGGGACTGGTGCACCGCAGCAATGTGCTGGGCTTTTGGACGTTGCTGATTGCCCATGTGACCTTTAGTCTGCCCTATGTGATTTTGAATGTGATTCCCAAGCTGCACCAGTTTGATATGAATATTTACGAGGCGGCGGTGGACCTGGGCTGCAAGCCGGTGCGGGCGTTTTTTAAGACCGTATTTCCGGAGATCCTCAGTGGTATCATCACCGGCTGTGTGATGAGCTTTACGCTGTCGCTGGACGATTTTATCATCAGCTACTTTACCAACGGACCCAGCTTCCAGACCCTGCCTATCTACATTTTCTCTATGACCAAAAAGCGGGTGAAGCCGGATATGTACGCCTTGTCATTTCTGATGTTCTTGACTATTTTGGTTTTGCTGATCCTGTCCAACTGGATGCAGGCCAGAGCGGAGAAGCGGGAGAAGGGGGAGCGCCAATGAAAAAGTGTTTTTCTTTTCTGCTGACCCTGCTGGTGCTGCTGGCAATGCACGTCAGCGCCTTTGCGGCGGATGATGTTTTCACGCCGGCGCAAAAGGCCTATTACAAGAACCTGGGGCTGCAAGGCACTACGGTGAATGTGTATAACTGGGGCGAGTACATCTCCGAGGGGCAGGAGGACGCTATGAATACCGTTAAGGAATTTGAGCGGCTCACCGGTGCCAAGGTGAATTATACCAATTTTGAATCAAACGAAAATATGTATTCCAAGCTGTCCGGCGGCGGAGTGTCCTATGATGTGATTATTCCTTCGGACTATATGATCCAGCGCCTGCTGGAGGAGGATATGCTGCTGCCTTTGGACTACGGCAATATTCCCAATTATGACAAGTATATTGCCCCGGACTGCAAGGGGCTGTATTTTGACCCTCAGCAGAAGTACACCGTGTGCTACAACATTGGCACCACGGTGCTGATCTATAACAAAAAGCTGGTAAAAGAAGCGCCTAAAAGCTGGTCTGTGCTGTGGGACGAACAGTACCGGGACAAGGTGCTGATGTTTAACAATTCCAGAGATGCTTTTGCCCTGGCGCAGTTCATGCTGGGACAGGATTTGAACACCACCTCGGAGGAGGATTGGAACGCGGCGGCGGAGCTGCTTGCCAAGCAAAAGGATGCGGTGCACCCGGTGTATGTGATGGATGAGGTGTTCAACCTGATGGAAAGCGGGGAGTATGCCTTTGCCACCTATTATGCCGGCGATTATATCCTGATGCAAGACAACAATCCGGATTTGGCTTGCTGCTTTCCGGAGGAAGGTGTCAATCTGTTTTATGACGCCATGTGCGTGCCCAAGTGCACACAAAACAAAAAGGGCGCCGAGGCGTTTATCAACTTTATGCAAGAGCCACAAGTAGCTCTTGCCAATCAGGAGTATATCTACTACGCTTCACCCAATTTGGCGGTGCGGCAGGATAAAAACAATTCCCTGTACGGCAATCCGGTGGTGTACCCCAAGGTATGGCCTAAGGGACAGTATTTTTACAATTTGCCCCAGAATATTCTGGAGCTGCAAAACGACTTGTGGGCTCGGGTTAAAAGCGGCCAGCTGTCAGCAGACGGCAAGGCCCAGGACCGGCGCATTTACTGGGCATCCGGTGCGGTGGGCGCAGCGGCAGTGGTGGCGGTGGCGGCCCGGCTGATCCATAAGGCTCGCAAGAATAAAGAACAGGATTTGAGGGATCTGTATTGAGTACGCAGTTTAAGTGCGCCATCTTTGACTTGGACGGCACGCTGGTGAATACGATTGATGACCTGGGACTGGCTACGGACTATGTGCTGGAGCAGTACGGCCGCACGCCCAAGTGGACCCAGGCGGATTACAAGAAGCTTGTAGGTAACGGCGCCAAAAAGCTGGTAGAGCGCGCTTTTGAACACCAGCTCTCACCGGAACAGCTGGAAGAAGCCTATGCTATGTTTAAGGTGAAGTATAACGCTGTTAAAATGGATCACGCCCATGCCTATCCGGGAATTCAGGCGGCGCTGGATGATTTAAAGACCAGGGGCATTCGCCTGGGCGTTGTCACCAACAAACCGGCGGAAGCTGCCCGGGGTATGGTGGAGCAGATCTTTGGCAAAGACTATTTTGATGTGGTAATCGGCGCCACAGACGACCTGCCCAAGAAACCGGACCCCACCACTGTGCGTATGGCGCTGGAGGCGCTGGGTTGCAGCGCCAAGGAGGCTATGTACTTTGGCGACAGTGATGTGGACATGATCACCGGGCGCAATGCGGGGATAGAGACCATCGGTGTGTCCTGGGGCTTTCGCTCCTTTGGGGAGCTGTTTGCCCAGCACCCGGCGGCCATTATTGATGACCCCAGTCATATCCCCAGCCTTTTTTGAAAATGTAGGCAAAGCCCTTGACAATATCTGCCGTATTTGCTATAATTCTATGCGTTGAGCGAGAGTGGCGGAATCGGCAGACGCGCACGTTTGAGGGGCGTGTGGGGTGACTCGTACGGGTTCAAGTCCCGTCTCTCGCACCAAGAAAAGACCTTGACGGATGTATGTCCGCAGGGTCTTTTCTTTTTCTTTGCTGGGCAGAATCGTTTGCTCGTGCTTGACTTAGCAAAGATTAACATCTATAATGAAAAGTGTAATGTTGTTGTGAGAGAGGGGTGCTTTTTGAGTCAGAGATTCCTTTTTGTTTCTGAAAATAGAGGATTTAGAAACTATTCATTAGACGCATTAAAACTGGTTGCGTCCTTTTTTGTTGTGTTCATTCATGTAAGCTTTGGAGGTGCTTTTGGTGAAGTGATAAAGGCACTTGCCGGATTTGCTGTTCCGATTTTCTTTTTAACCTCCGGTTATTTTTCTTATAATGTTATCCAACACTCCGATTTTAACAAGATTGCAAAACGAATAAAATCTGTTTTATTGATTTTCGTCATGGCGTTCGTGCTATATTCGATCCTGTATATTGCACTGAACGGCATAAATTCGCTCTTATCTTTTTTTACGATACGAGATACATATATTAAGTTCGTTTTTTTTAATAACTTTGAAAATACTTTTTTTACGCCTTTATGGTTTTTACCAGCTTTGATATACTGCTATCTTGTTGTTTTGCTTTTGATGCGTTTAAAGTTAACGAGAATTTTACCCGTTGGAATGATCCTTTTTGTTGTGCAGGTAATTTTGTCCGGAGTTGTTATGAAACGATATCAGCTGTCGGATGTTTTTGCTCGTAATTTTTTAATTGCGGGATTGCCATATTTTTCGGCTGGTTATTCCATTCGGTTGCACAAAGACTTCTTATGTAAAGTTGGCAAGAAGCCTGTGTTTTACACACTTATTGGAAGTTTGGCTTTGTTTTTTGCACTGTACTTTACAATTGGCTGTGAGGAGATTGCTGTTATCGGTGTGGCTATATCCTTGTTCGTTTTGTCTGTTCAAGGGAGCTTATGCGTTAAGCAAGAGGGTTGGCAACTGGTTTTGCAAAAAGCCTCTTTATATATCTATATTTTGCATTGGCCGATTTGGATTTTAATAACACATTTTCATTTGAATTGTTTTGGTTGGCTAAATCCTATAATTGTTTTAGCGGTAACCTTTTTGCTGTCGTTGCCGGTTGTTTTTTTGAATCAAAGATTTAAAAGAGCAAAAAAGGCTCAAACGCTTGGTGTATAAGTCGAGTGTGCCTCAATCGATTTTTTGTCGAAGCTTGCGTTTTATGTTAGACAAAACACCCTGCCCGGGTTGTGAACTGCCGGGTGGGGTGTTTCTTTGCTTGACTTTCGATAGGGCTATCCCGTATAATGAGAGTCCGACTGTAAGAATGGGGGATTTTTTTATATGTCTAAGTCAAAGAATGCAAAGCGCTTCGGCACCCGTTGGGGCTTTATCTTAGCGTCCGTGGGCTCGGCCGTGGGTATGGCCAATGTGTGGGGCTTTCCCAACAAAATGGGCCAGAACGGCGGCGGGGCGTTTTTGCTGATCTATTTACTGTTTGTCGTGCTGTTCGGCTGTATTGCGCTGCCGGCGGAATTTGCTGTGGGCCGCTGGGCCGGCACCGGCACCCTGGGCTCTTATGCCCGCGCCTGGCGCTCCCGCAGTCCCAAGGCGGAGAAGGCCGGGGGCGCCCTTGGGTGGCTGCCGCTGGCCGGGTCTATGTGCATTGCCATCGGCTATGCGGTAATCGTCAGCTACGTGCTCAAGGCGCTGGTGGATTCGGTCACCGGCACGCTAATGACGGTGGATACCGCCAGCTGGTTTCAGGCTTTCTCTACAAAGGATTTTTCTGTGGTACCGTACCATATTATCGTGGTGGTGGGCACGCTGCTGACCCTGCTGCTGGGTGCCAACAGCATTGAAAAGACCAATAAAGTGATGATGCCGCTGTTTTTTATTATCTTCCTGGTGCTGGCGGTGCGTGTGGCGCTGCTGCCCGGTGCGGCGGTCGGCTATCGGTTTATGCTCACGCCCCACTGGGACGCTTTAAAGGATCCTAAGGTTTGGATCAGCGCCATGGGACAGGCATTCTTTTCTTTGTCCGTCACCGGTAGCGGTATGATTGCGTACGGCGCCTATTTGTCCAAAGAGGAGGATGTGGTAGGCGTTGCTCGCCATACGGCACTGTTTGATACCATTGCGGCGCTGGTGGCGTCCTTGGTGATTATTCCCGCATGCTTCTCTTACGGGCTGGATGTGGGGGCAGGCCCCGGTCTGCTGTTTGTGACTCTGCCGGAGATCTTGCAGGACATTCCCATGGGACGTTTGTTTGCGGTGATTCTTTATGTGGCAATGATCTTTGCCGGGGTCAGCTCCCTGCAAAATATGTTTGAGGCGGTGGCAGAGTCCCTGCTTCATCGATTCCCCAAGCTGAGCCGCAAGGTGGTGCTGGTACTGCTGGCGGTGGTGTGCCTGGGCGCCGGGATCGGGATGGAGACCATCTCTAAGTGGGGACCGTGGATGGATCTGGTGTCGATTTATATTATCCCCATCGGTGCCACCCTGGGCGCTGTGTCCTGGTTCTTTATTATGAAGAAGGACGATCTGCTGGCGGCGGTGAATACCGGCAGCGGTAAGCGCCATGGTGCGCTTTGGTATAATGTGGGCCGTTTTGTCTATGTTCCCCTGGCAGCGCTGCTGTGCGGGGTGGCACTGATCGCGCATGTGGCGTTTTAACGTTGCATAAAGTGGACGCAAAATCGGAGAATTTGCATTTTTAGTCTTTACTATCACGCATTAGTGTGCTAAAATAATTGCAGATTTCAATTTGGAGGCCATTATGGGACTGAATTTGCATAATAAGAATTTGGACTTTTTGTTTAAGGCTGTGCTGGCGCTGGAGAATGTAGAGGAATGCTACGATTTCTTTGAGGATCTGTGCACCGTGCAGGAGCTCAACGCCATTAGCCAGCGCATTGTGGTGGCAAAGATGCTGTCCGAAAAATGCGTATATACGGATATTGTCAACGAGACCGGTGCGTCTACCGCTACCATCAGCCGGGTGAACCGCTCTTTGCAGTACGGCTGCGATGGGTATGACAAGATCTTTGAGCGGATCGACCGGCAAGAGCAGGGCAATGATGAATCCGTATGATGCCTGGGCGCAGGTCTATGACCACCTGACGGAAAATGTGGAGTATGAAGCCAGAAGTGCGTACATTTCCGGCTTCTTTTTGCAATATGGGGTAGAACCGGGGGCACAGGTGCTGGATCTGGCCTGCGGCACCGGCAGTATCAGCCGCTGCCTTCTGGAGCGGGGCTACCGGGTTACCGGGGTGGATCTGTCTGCGGATATGCTCACCATCGCCCAAAGCAAGTGCCCGGAAGGCACATTTTATCGGGCGTCCATGACGGAATATTCTGCCCCGGCGCAGTTTGATGCCTGCGTGTGTTTGCTGGACAGTATCAATCACTTAACGGCGTTGTCCGATGTGGAAGATTGCTTTTGCCGTGTGGCGGAGAATTTACGCCCCGGCGGGCTGTTTCTGTTTGATGTGAATACGGTTTATAAGCACCGGCAGGTGCTGGCAGGGCAGACCTTTGTGTTTGATGAAGAAGATTATTATTTGGTGTGGGACAATGAGGCGCTGGACGATACGGCAGTGCGGGTGCTCATCGACCTGTTTTGCTATAACGGCGAGAGTTATGACCGCTTAAGCGACAGCTTTATCGAGCGGGCCTATACCCATCGGCAGCTAACGGCGGCACTCTCGGAATTTGAGATTTTAGGTCGCTATGCGGAGCTGACCACAGACGCCCCCGGGCCGGAGACCCAGCGGGTGTTTTACGTTTGCAAGAGAAAGGAATAATGCCATGGGCAAGATCGTAAGATATATCACAGAGGACGGCAGCGCCTTTATTTTGGCGGCGGATACCACGGATATTGCCGCTCGGGCGGAGCAGATTCACCACACCTCTGCCGTGACCACAGCGGCTTTAGGCCGCCTGCTGACGGCAGCGTCTATGATGGGCGATATGCTCAAGGGCGCAGACGACAGCGTGACCCTGCGCATGAACGGCGGTGGGCCGGCAGGCTCGCTGATCGCTGTGTCGGACAGCAAGGGCAATCCCCGGGGCTATGTGCAAAACCCGGTGGTGGAGCTGCCGCTGAACGATAAGGGTAAGCTGGATGTGCGAGGCGCCGTAGGTACGGACGGGTATCTGTATGTAATGAAAGATGTGGGGCTAAAGGAGCCGTATGTGGGTCAGACCGCCATTGTCAGCGGCGAGATCGCCGAGGATATAACCAATTATTTTGCCGTGTCCGAGCAGACTCCTTCTGTGTGCGCCTTGGGTGTGCTGGTGAACCCGGACCTGACCGTGCAGTGTGCCGGCGGCTTTTTGATCCAGTTGTTGCCCGGCTGCCCGGAGGAGACCATCTCCGCGATTGAGACGGCCATTGACTCTATCCCGCCGGTAACCACCATGCTGGCACAGGGGCTGACGGTAGACGAGATTGCCGCCAAGGCTATGGGCACCTTGAAAATTGACAAACTGGACGAATATCCCATTGCTTATCGCTGCAACTGCAACCGGGAGCGGGTGGAGACGGCGCTGCTCACCGCAGGGGAAGAAGAACTGCGCCAGATGATCGACGCAGGGGAGGATATTCAGGTGGAATGCCACTTCTGCGACAAGACTTACAGCTTCACACCGGAGCAGTTAAACGACCTGCTAAAAAAATCCAAATAAAATTGAAAAAAGGTGTTGACTTTTCGGGAAAGTTATTGTATTATATAACCCGTCGCTGATGGCGACACCTTGTGGAAGTTTAGCTCAGCTGGGAGAGCATCTGCCTTACAAGCAGAGGGTCACAGGTTCGAGCCCTGTAACTTCCACCACAGATGGCCCGGTAGTTCAGCTGGTTAGAACGCCAGCCTGTCACGCTGGAGGTCGACGGTTCGAGCCCGTTCCGGGTCGCCATTTGTGCTTCTGTAGCTCAGTCGGTAGAGCAGAGGACTGAAAATCCTCGTGTCGATGGTTCGATTCCGTCCGGAAGCACCAAATGCGGATTTAGCTCATCTGGTAGAGCGCCACCTTGCCAAGGTGGAGGTAGCGAGTTCGAGTCTCGTAATCCGCTCCATCGGGCACTTTGTATTCTACATTGTGCCCATTCTTTTCCCGGCACCATAGCCAAGTGGTAAGGCAGAGGCCTGCAAAGCCTTTATGCCCCAGTTCAAATCTGGGTGGTGCCTCCAATGTCCCAAAGGCGTAAGTCTTTGGGACTTTTACTTTTATCTCTTCACTCTTCACTCTTCACTAAAAAGTGCCTTTGTGCCATTGGAAGTAATAAGTAATAGTGAAAAGTGAAAAGTGATCTGCAAGGCGTTGCCTTGCTTTTTTATTAACAGAATATATAATGCGTATGTGAGGTGCGTTTGCTATGAACGATAGTCCGTTATTGATAAAATCTAAAGCATTTGCGCTTGATGTAATACGAGTTTGCAAAGAACTGAGAGCGGTAAAATGTGAAGGTGCGCTTATTAATCAGTTTTTGCGTTGCGGAACAAGTATCGGCGCTAATATCAGAGAAGCCTTTTATGCCCACAGTAAAGCCGATTTTATCGCTAAGCTTCAAATTGCTCTCAAGGAATGTTCCGAGAGCGAATATTGGATAGAATTGCTTATGGAGAGCGGGTATTACAAAGAAACAGCATTGCTCGATCAATGCACAGAAATTAAACGGATGTTGATCTCTTCTATCAATACGGCAAAGAAAAACAAATGATGATAGGACTATTACTGCATTCGATGAGATCTGCCGCTTTTTCTTTTGCCATATTCATCTGCTTATATTTGCTTTCCCGGCACACCTGTGCCGGGATTTTCTGCTTTTATTTGGAAAGCGGGGAAGTGCTGCGCAAGGACGATAGCGTTCTCGTCTCTCCCGGGTGGGAAGTTGCAACAAAAAGAAAAGGTACCAAGGAAAATCCTTGATACCTTTTGGCGCAGAAGGAGAGACTCGACAGGGCGCTGCCCTGTCTGTTCGCTGCGCGAACGATCCCATTGTATGTCCCTTTTTGCTGCGCAAAAAGATGGGCGGTAGCGTTCTCGTCTCTCCCGGGTGGGAAGTTACAAACAAAAAGAAAAGGTACCAAGGAAAATCCTTGATACCTTTTGGCGCAGAAGGAGAGACTCGAACTCTCGCGCCGGTTGCCCGACCTACGCCCTTAGCAGGGGCGCCTCGTCACCAACTTGAGTACTTCTGCATACTGTGTTGTAACTTGTGCTAAACCGCTGTCAAGTTTTATCATCAAAGAGCCATGCTCCTTGTGTGATACCGAATGGCGGAGAGAGTGGGATTCGAACCCACGGTGCCTTGCGACACGACGGTTTTCAAGACCGCTCCGTTATGACCACTTCGGTACCTCTCCGTTTGTGCTTTGATATAATAGCATACCCGGGCGGGCCTTGTCAAGCAAAAAAGTGAAAAAACACCGTTTGTGACAGGGCAGAAAAGTTTTTTCAAAAAATGGAAAAAGGGTGTTGAAATTTTCAAACAGATGTGTTATAGTATTTGCACGCGATGAGAAAGCCGTTCAGGCACATGCGCAGGTGTAGTTCAATGGTAGAATGTCAGCTTCCCAAGCTGAACACGAGGGTTCGATTCCCTTCACCTGCTCCACGGAAAATATAGAGGTATAGCTCAGTTGGTTAGAGCGCTCGCTTCACATGCGAGAGGTCGTGGGTTCGAATCCCTCTATCTCTACCATATAACCGTCTTGCACTGCAAGGCGGTTTCTTCATATTTGCAGATAAAGGACGATGCGTTTTGCGGAACAGAACATTTGACCTGTTCAAATGGGCAGCGGCGCTGTTTGTGCTGCTGCTCCATGTGCCGTTTCCCGGCGATGTGGGTGGCACGGTGCGTATGTTTGCCCGGTGGGCGGTGCCGTTTTTCTTTATGGTATCCGGCTATTTTACATACGGTGCGGTGCAGCGAGAGGATGCCGGTCGGCTGGTGCGTCGCATGCGGCGACTTTTGCGCATTTTTGTTCCGGCGGCCGGATTTTACGCGCTTTGGTGTTGCTTTTTGCTTAGTGACAAAACCCCGGCGGCCTTTTTTAAGAGCCATTATGCGATGGAAAATGTGGTTTCGTTCTTTCTGCTGAACAACACGCAATCCAAGCCGCACCTGTGGTTTATTCCGGCGCTGATTTATTGCTACGGCGTGGTGCTGCTTTTGATGAAAATGCACAGAACCCACTGGCTGCGGTGGGCGCCGCTGCTGCTGTTGGTGCCGCTGGTGCTTGGTGAAGTGGTGGTGGGTATGCTCCACCGGGAGGTGGCTGCCCAGTACAGCCGAAATGCTTGGTTTACCGGTTTGCCCTGTTTTGCGTTGGGTCTGCTGTTTAAGGAAGCAGAGACGCAGATCAAGCGCCTGGGTCGCAAGTGGCCGGCGCTTGGTGTGTTGGTGGGCTTAGTACTGTCTGTTTTGGAATATCGGTATTTGAACGATAGCGCCGATATGTATTTCGGTCCTTTGGTGGCTGCGGTCAGCTTGTTTTTGCTGGCCCAGAATGTGACTTGCACCTGGGAAAATTCCTTTGTGCTGTACGCCGAGGGGTCTGCGTTGGCGATCTACATTTTGCACCCGGCGCTGCGGAACCTGGCCCAGCGGCAGTTGCTGCCCTGGTGGGGTGTGCGCGGCATGGCGGCAGATTGGCTGTTGCCGGTACTGACCTTGGCGCTGGCGCTGCTGGCTGCGGGAATCTGGTTGTGGCTTAAGGGCCTTTGGAATAAACGAAAAACCCGGCAAGTGACGGCTTGATTGGGCGTGTAAAAAGAGAGAAGAGGAAGCAATATGAAAAGTGAGAAAGGCCAAAGCCTGGTGATGGTGGGCGTGGCGCTGTTTTTATTGGCAGGGCTGTGCCTGTATCTCGGCTTATCTCAGCCGAAGATCTCCTCCGGCGTGCTGGTTGAAACACCGACGACGGCGGTGCAGTCCGGTACCACGACGCGGTCGGCTGCCGCCACCGTTGGTCGATCCGCTGCAAGCAGCACGGCAACGGCTGCACAAACCACCGCTTCCGGCAACGCGGGCACAGTCAGCTACCCGGTGAACCTGAACACGGCTACTTTTGAGGAATTGACCGCCATTCAAGGTATCGGTGACCAAAGAGCGGCGGCGATTTTGGCCTATCGGGAGCAGATTGGCAAATATACTTCTGTGGAACAGATCAAAGATATTCGCGGTATCGGTGACGGGCTGTATGCCAAGATCGCACCGTACCTGACCGTATGAACCCGGCGCTGGAGCGGGTGCTGCGGTGGTTCTTTCCCCGTCGTTGCGCCCTGTGCGGCACGGTGGTGGCGCTGGATGAACCCCTTTGCCCGGATTGCCAAAAGGTGCGTCCCATTGCCCGGCCCAAGTGCCTGTTGTGCGGTCGTTCCAAGAAAGACTGTACCTGCAAGGGTAAGCACCATGAATACGCCGGGGTCACCGCGCCCTTTGTGTATCGGGACAGCTTGGTGACGGCTATTCATAACTTGAAGTTTTACGATTTTCCCATGCTGGCGGATTATATGGGTGACTGTATGGCTGCCGCTGTGCGCGTGGATTTCGCCGATGTGGCCTTTGACTATGTAGCAGCTGTGCCCTTGGGCAGGCGCCGCCGCAGAAAACGCGGTTATAATCAAGCGGAACTGCTGGCCCGCCGAGTGGCAGGGGCATTGCACATTCCCTATGCGGATCTGCTGGAGAAGGTGCGCAACAATCCGGCGCAACGCAAGCAGAACGCCCGCAGTCGGCGGGTGAATGTGTACGGCGCGTATGCGGTGATCGACGACAGCGCGCTATGGGACAAGACCGTCCTGCTTATTGACGATGTAAAGACCACCGGCGCTACGCTGAACGAATGCGCCAAAATGCTGCGTATGCACGGCGCCAAGGCGGTATATGCGGCAACGGTGGCTATTGCGTAGTTCGGATCATGCGCAAAAGGCGCGGCTTACCGTACAGTCGGGCGGCCGGTAGGATTGGCATTGACAATCTGCGCCGGATTTGATATAGTGAAGTAAATTTGGTCGTTTAACCATAAATTTTAGACTATTTATTAACTGGAGGAATTCTTTTTGGACATACCCCTTGGGTGGCAACTTTTTATTCAGGTTATTTTGATTGCGGTCAACGCCGTTTTTGCCAGCGCGGAGATCGCCATCGTTTCTATGAACGAGTTGAAGCTGGAAAAGCTGGCGGAGGACGGCAACCGCAGAGCGAAGCGACTGCGTAAGCTGACGGAAAAACCGGCGGGCTTTCTCGCTACCATTCAGATCGCCATTACCTTGTCCGGCTTTTTGGGCAGCGCCTTTGCGGCGGACAACTTCTCCGATGTGATTGTGCGCTGGTTGGTGGACGATTTGGGTGTGCAGATCAAAGAAAGCACGCTGAATACCATTGCCGTGATCGTCATTACCATCATTCTGTCTTATGTGACGCTGGTATTTGGCGAACTGGTGCCCAAGCGGGTGGCAATGAAAAAGACCCAGCAGATCTCCCTGGGTGTGTCCGGGCTGATCTCTGTGTCCTCTAAATTTTTTGCCCCGCTGGTGTGGTTGCTCACTGCCTCTACCAACCTGGTGCTGCGCATTCTGCGCATTGACCCGAATGGGGACGATGAAGAGGTGTCGGAAGAAGAGATCCGTATGCTGGTAGATGTGGGCGGTCAAAAGGGTATTTTTGACAAGACCGAGCAGAAGATGATCGTCAATGTTTTTGAGTTTGACGACAAGGACGCCGGCGAGTTTTCTACCCATCGCAAGGATATTCAGGCGCTGGATATTGACGACGATGTGACCACCTGGGAGAAAGAGATTTCTGCCAGTACCCATAGTCTGTACCCGGTGTTCAAGGGCTCTATCGATAATGTGGTGGCCGTGCTGGATTCCAAAAAGTTCTTCCGCATTGCCGACAAGACCCGCGCTGCGGTGAAAAAGGACGCTTTTGTGCAGCCTATTTATGTGCCGGAGACCATGAAGATCGACGTGCTCTTTGAATTGATGCAAAAGAGCCACAACCACTTTGCCGTGGTGCTGGACGAGTACGGCGGTACCGTGGGCATTATCACCATGAACGACCTGCTGGAACAGCTGGTAGGCGACCTGGATAACGACCAGGAGCTGCCCAACGCCCAGCCGGATGTGGTGCCTTTGACTGACCGCTCCTGGAAGATCAAGGGCGGCGTGTCCCTGGACGATGTGGCAGAGTTGACCGGGCTGGAGCTGCCGGTGGATACTTACGAAACCCTCAGCGGCTACATTTTCGGCCTGTACTGCACCATTCCCAAGGATGGCAGCAAGTTTGATGTGGAGACGGAGGACCTGGAAATTCAGGTGCTGGATGTGCGTAAGCACACGGTGGCTTCCTGTATTTTGACGCTCAAGGAAAAAGATGAGGCGCAGCCACAGGAATAATGCACAAAAAGTGCGGCAAGCTGTACGAACAGTTTGCCGTATTTTTTTTGATTTTTCTGCTGTGTGCGTATTGCAAATAATAGGGGAATACTGTAAAATTAAGACAGAAAAGATGAAGGAGCTGCCTATGGATATCGCCAGACAAAAGGAGATCGCACAAACTGTGACCGCAGGCAAGGCCGTATTGGGTATGGAGTTCGGCTCCACCCGCATTAAGGCTGTGCTGCTGGATGCGCATAATCGGATCATTGCCCAGGGTCACCACCTGTGGGAGAATCAAATGGTGGACGGTTTGTGGTCTTACAGCCAGGAAGCTGTAATCGCCGGTATGCAGGACTGCTATGCCGCCTTGGCAGCAGATGTAAAGGCAGTTTGCGGCGCGGAGCTGACCCATCTGGCAGGGGCGGGGATCAGTGCTATGATGCACGGCTATTTGGCCTTTGACAGTAGCGATCGGCTGCTGGTGCCCTTTCGCACCTGGCGCAACACCAATACAGGCGCTGCGGCGGAAAAGCTGACGGCGCTGTTCAACTTTAATATTCCCCTGCGGTGGAGTGTGGCCCATTTGTACCAGTGCGTGCTGGACGGAGAGTCGCATTTGCAGCAGCTTTCATCCATGAATACCTTGGCCGGGTATGTGCACTACTTGCTTACCGGTCGGCGGGTATTGGGTGTGGGCGATGCCGCCGGTATGTTCCCCATAGACCCGGCTACCGGGCAGTATGACGCAAAAATGCTGGCAGCCTTTGATCGGCTGGTGGCGGACAAGAACTACCCTTGGACTTTGGCGGATTTGCTGCCGGAGATTTTGCCGGTGGGTACGCCCGCAGGCACCCTGACCCCGGCAGGGGCGGCGCTGCTGGATCCCAGCGGTACCTTGCAGCCCGGCGCGGTCTTTTGTCCCCCGGAGGGGGATGCGGGCACCGGTATGGTGGCCACCAACAGTGTAGCGCCCGGCACCGGGAATGTGTCTGCCGGCACTTCTGTTTTTGCTATGGTGGTTCTGGATCGGCCTCTTGCCCGGGTGCACCGGGAAATTGATATGGTTACCACCCCTTGTGGTCACCCGGTGGCAATGGTGCACGCCAATAACTGTTCGTCCCAGGTGAATGTGATTGCCGGTTTGCTGCGGGATTTTGCCGCTGCTATGGGGCAGCCTGTGCCGGACGGCAAGATTTATGATTTTTTGTTTAACAGCGCTGTGGACGGTGCGCCGGATTGTGACGGGATTGTGACCTACGGCTACACCTCCGGCGAGAGTATTTTGAATTTGGACGCCGGCCGACCGTTGACGGTGCGTCGGGCAGACAGCACGGTGAATTGGCCCAATCTGATGCGCAGCAACCTGTGTGGTGCCTTGGCGGCGCTGAAAGTGGGTATGGATATTCTGACTCGGGACGAGCAGGTGCCCTTGCAGCGAATTTACGGCCACGGCGGGTTCTTTACCACCCCGCAGGTGGGGCAGCGGCTGCTGGCCGCCGCTTTGGCGGCGCCGGTTACTGTGATGGAGACAGCCGGTTCCGGCGGCCCCTGGGGTATGGCGCTGCTGGCGGCCTATATGCTGCAGCGGCAGAACGGAGAGCGTTTGGCTGCCTTCCTGGAGCGGCAGGTATTTGCCTGCTGTCAAACGGTGACGGTGGAGCCTACGGCGCAGGATGTGGCGAATTTTGACGCCTATATGCAAGCATTCCACGCAGCCCTGGACTTAGAGCGCCGGGCGGCAGAGGGAGAATAAAAGCAGATGTTAGAAGCATTAAAAGAACAAGTTTACCAAGCTAATATGGATCTGGTGCGCTACAATTTGGTGGTGCTCACCTGGGGCAATGTGTCGGCCATCGACCGGGAGCAGGGGTTGTTTGTCATAAAACCCTCCGGCGTGCCATATAGTGAATTGACCCCGGCGGATATGGTGGTCATGGACCTGGCCGGCAACCGGGTAGAAGGGGAGCTGAATCCCTCGTCCGACACCCCCACCCATTTGGCGTTATATAAGGCGTTCCCGGAGATCGGGGGCATTACCCACACCCATTCTTCCTGGGCCTGTGCGTGGGCGCAAGCCGGGCGGGACATACCGGCCTACGGCACTACCCACGCGGATTTTGCTTACGGTGACATACCCTGTGCCCGTGGTCTGACGGAGGATGAGGTCAACACGGCGTATGAAGCCAATACCGGTCTGGTGATCGTGGAGGAGTTCCGCCGGCGCGGACTGGACCCGGGGGCGTTCCCCGGTGTGCTGGTGCAGCGCCACGGCCCCTTTACCTGGGGCAAGAGCGCGGCCGCCTCTGTGGAGAACGCGCTGATCTTGGAAGAAATTGCCAAAATGGCCAGTCGCACCGAGTGCATTGCCGGGGAGCGGCCCATTGGAATTGAATCTTACCTGCTGGATAAGCATTATCTGCGCAAGCACGGCGCCAATGCTTATTACGGACAGAAAAAATAACAGAAAAGAGGAGAGTTCTTATGAAAAAACTGTTTAGCCTGACCTTGAGCTTGCTGATGCTCATTGCCTGCTCCCTGGGTACGGTGTCTGCCTTTGCGGCAGAGGGAGAGGAGCCGACCCCCGTGGACCTGCGGGACTGCACAGTGACCTTGCAGTACGCTTCTGCTACCTACACCGGTAAGGCTCTGCGCCCCACGGTGAAGGTGCAGTATAACGATATTGACCTGGTCCAGGGGCAGGATTACAAGGTGCAGTACAGCGCCAATACCGCCTGCGGCACCGCCCAGGTGAAGTTGACCGGCACCGGCGATTATACCGGCGCAGTGAGCCGCAGCTTTAAGATCCTGCCTGGTCGGGTGACCGGTATGTCCACCAGCCGGACCACCACCACCATTACCATCAACTGGAAGCAGGTACCCGGTGCTGCCGTGTATCGGGTGTATCAGTCTACTTCTGCAAACGGCAATTACAGCAAGGTTGCCACTGTCAGCGGTACCAAGGCCAAAATCAGCAAGCTGTCTGCCGGCAAAAAATACTACTTCAAGATTGCTGCCTGCGGCAAAAAGGACGGCTCCTACGCCGGTCCCCTTAGCGCGGTACTGAATACCGGCACCCGTCCCTCCACCGTGTCCATGAAGAGCGTGACCAAGTCCGGCACGAATTTGAAGATCCGGTGGAACAAGGTAACCTGCTCCGGTTATGAAGTGCGTTACAGCACGGATAAGAAGATGAAAAAGGGCGTTAAGACGGTGAAGATCACCAAGTCCTCCGCCACTTCCACGACCATCAAGAAAATCAAAAAAGGCAGTACATACTATGCCCAGGTGCGGGCGTACCTGTCTTTTCCCAACAAAGTTTACAACGGCAGTTACAGCAAGGTGACCAGTTCCAGCTACTCCAACCTGTATGCCAGCTATTCTTCCAAGTATGTGAACAATAAGGACCGCACCACCAATCTGCGCATTGCCAGCAAGGCCATTGACGGCACCGTGATCCAGCCGGGACAGACCTTTTCCTTTAATAAAGTTGTAGGTAAGCGCACCAAGAGCCGTGGTTATAAAGAGGCCTATGTGTTCAGCGGCAGCGGCACGGTTATGGGCGTTGGCGGCGGTATCTGCCAGGTGGCTTCCACCATGTTTAATACCGCACTGCTTGCCAATGTGTCTATTGTGGAGCGGCACCAGCACAGCCAGCGGGTTACCTATGTGCCCCTGGGTCGGGACGCAGCCATTATGTGGGGCTCTCAGGACTTTCGCTGGAAGAACAATACCGGTATGCCCATTAAGATCAAAATGAGCGTAAAGGACGGTACCATCTCCTGCAAGTTCTACACCAGCAAGGAGGCAAAGCCCAAAAAGGTGAGCCTGAAAGTGAGCCAGAGCGGCAAAAACTTTACCTTGCGCCGGTATGTAGGCGGCAAGGTGAATTACACTGCCAAGTCTAAATACTAAATAAAAGGCGGCTATACCGATTTTTCGTCGGTATAGCCGTTTTTTCGTCCGCCTGTTCGTAGTAGAATAGGGACGCGATTATTTGTGTTTGGTGTATTCCTGCACCGCCAAGGCATCGCACCGCTCGTTATAGGGGTGGCCGGCGTGACCCTTGACCCAGTTAAAGGTGACGGTGTGGGTCTGCAACAAGGGCAGCAGCTGCTGCCACAGGTCAACATTCAGCGCCGGTTTGCCGTCTGCCTTGCGCCAGCCCTTGCGCTGCCAGCCGTAGACCCAGCCCTTGGTTACCGCGTCGCACACATATTTGGAGTCGGTGGTCAGGGTCACCAGGCAAGGCTCCCGCAAGGCTGCCAGGGCGCGGATCACCGCCGTCAGTTCCATACGGTTGTTGGTGGTTTCCGCTTCAAAGCCGCTCATTTCTTTTTCCGTACCGTTATACACCAGTACAGCGCCCCAGCCGCCTTTGCCCGGGTTGCCGGAGCAGGCGCCGTCGGTATAAATGCTCACTTTTTTCATAAATATTACCTCGCCGGGATATTTTAGCACGCTTTGTGGCAATAATCAATACAGCGTGGCAAAATCCGTACACCGGTCCGGGGCCACTTGACATTTGGCGTTATTTATTTTATGATATATGCAATTTGTGATGTTCGGAAAACTATATTAAACAGGAGGAATCAAATCGAATGATCAATCAGAATAAGTCTGACGGTAAGGCTGCTTCCGGAAAACGGAATTCCAAGAAGCGCTACACATACCGCAGACCGGTAAAGAAAGGCGCTCCGCGGCAGAAAAAGCCGGAGGAGTCTGTTCATATTGCATTTTTAGGCGGTATGAATGAGATCGGCAAGAACATGACGCTTTATGAATACAAGGACGATATGTTCATTGTGGACTGCGGTCTGGCATTCCCTACATCGGATCTGCCGGGCGTGGACTTGGTGATCCCGGATTTTACCTATGTAGAAAAAAACAAACATAAAATCAAGGGCGTATTGGTGACCCACGGCCACGAGGACCATATCGGCGGCCTGGCATTCCTGCTTAAGCGGATCAATGTGCCCATTTATGCCACTAAGCTGACCATCGGCCTGATCCAGGGCAAGCTCAAGGAGCACGGCCTGCTGAACAAGGCCAAGCTGGTGGAAATTCGCCCCCGGGACAACATCACCCTGGGTGCCTTTAATATTGAATTTATCCATGTGAACCACTCCATTCCGGACGCGGTAGGTCTTGCCATCCGCTGCCCGGCAGGCGTGATTATCCAAACCGGCGACTTTAAGATTGACACCACCCCGGTAGACGGAGATATGATCGATCTGGCTCGCTTCGCCGAGTATGGCAAAAAGGGCGTTTTGGCACTGCTTTCCGATTCCACAAATGCAGAGCGCCCCGGCTATACCATGAGCGAGCGCAAGGTGGGCGAGAGCTTTGAGCAGCTGTTCCGCAAGGCGCACAATAAGCGCATTGTGGTGGCGACCTTTGCTTCCAATATCCACCGGGTGCAGCAGATTATTGATGTGGCCCAGTCCAGAGGGCGTAAGGTGGCCGTGACCGGCCGTAGCTTGGAAAATTTGGTTCAGGTGGGCCAGGATCTGGGTTACCTGAATGTGCCGGAGAATATTCTCATTCCCATTGACGCCATTAAGCGTTACCCGGACGATAAACTGGTGATTATTACCACCGGCAGCCAGGGCGAGCCTATGTCCGCCTTGACTCGGATTGCCTTTGGCGAGCACCGCAAGGTCAATATCGGACCCAACGACTATGTGATCATTTCCGCCACGCCCATACCCGGCAACGAGAAGATGGTGGGCAATGTGGTCAACGAGCTGATGAAGCACAATGTAGAGGTGATCTACGAAAAGATGTACGAGGTGCATGTCAGCGGCCATGCCTGTCAGGAAGAGCTGAAATTGATGATGGGTATTGTTAAGCCTCAGTATTTCATTCCCGTGCACGGCGAGCAAAAGCACCTGCAAAAGCACGCCGGGCTGGCTATGTCCATGGGCTATGATATGAAGCACATTTACCTGGGCAATATCGGCGAAAAAATCTCTCTAAGCAAGACGGAGATGAAGCAGATCGAGACTGTGCCTGCCGGCGAAGTGTATGTAGACGGCTTGGGCGTGGGCGATGTGGGCAATATTGTTTTGAACGACCGTAAGCATCTGTCCCAGGACGGCATTATCATTGTGGTGGCCACTTTGGATGCGGAGACCGGCGATGTGGTCAGCGGCCCGGATGTAGTGTCCCGCGGGTTTGTCTATGTGAAGGAGAACGAAGACCTGATGAACAAGGCCCGCGACCTGGCTTGCCATGTGATCTACGATTACTACGATGTGAAGGGTCGGGATTGGAACACCGTTAAGTCCAAGCTGCGGGATGAAATCTCCCACCTGATGTATGAAAAGACCAAGCGCAGCCCCATGGTGCTGCCCATTTTGATGGAGATTTAAGGAGAAGCGTATGAAAGTCATTTTGAAACAAGATGTAAAAGCGCTGGGCAAAAAAGGCGATTTAGTAAATGCCTCGGACGGCTACGCCCGCAACTTTCTCTTTCCCAAGGGGTTGGCGGTAGAGGCCAATGCCACCGCTATGAACGAGTTTAACTCTAAGGAAACGGCCAAGAAGTTCCATAAAGCCGAGGAAGTGAAAGCGGCCACCGCCGACGCACAGAAGCTGGAGGGCAAGACCTTTCGGCTGAAAGCCAAGGCCGGTGCCAACGGCAAGCTGTTCGGCTCTGTCACCTCTAAGGATGTGGCGGCGCAGATCAAAAAGGATCTGGGCGTGGAGATCGACAAGCGCAAGATCGTGATGGATGACATTAAGACTTTTGGTACCGTACAGGCAGAAGTGAAAGTCTATGCCGGGATTACGGCAAAGATCTTTGTACAGGTGACCGAGGCATAAGAGAAATCCAACCAACATAAACGGTGATGAAAATGGCGGAAGCAACAACGACCGGCGGCGTAGCGCTGCCGTACAATTTAGAGGCGGAACAAAGCGTATTGGGCTGTATTCTGCTGAATTCCGGCTGTATGGAGGAGGTGCTGATGCACCTGAAGGCAGAGAGCTTTTATCTGCCTCAGCACCGAGCCATCTTTGGCGCCATGCTGTCCATGTACACCTCTTCCCAGGCCAATATTGACCCGGTACTGATTGCCGATGTGTTGGCCAAAGAGGGACATTACGATGTGGCAGGCGGCAGGGAATACCTGGTGCAGCTGGCAAACAGTGTGCCTTCTACGGCCAATGTAGCCAGCTATGCCAAGATCGTGAAGGAGCAGTTCTATCTTCGAACCCTGATCCAAACGGCTCGGGAGATCATGGACGATGCGGCCAGCGGTGAGGGCGACGCCTCCTCTATCTTAGATGCGGCAGAGCAGAAGATCTATGATATTCGACAGGGTAAGGACACCGGCGGCCCCACCAAGGTCAGCGAGGTGATCGTCAACGGCGTGTATGACCGCCTGGGCAAGCTCACCGGCGAGGACAAAGAAAAATATAAGGGCATTCCCACCGGCTTCGGTCTGCTGGATACTTACATTACCGGCTTGAATAAGTCGGACTTTATCCTGATCGGCGCCCGCCCGGCTATGGGTAAGACCAGTTTTGCCCTGAACCTGGCGTCCAATGTGTCCATGATGGCGCGCAAAAAGTGCGTGTTCTTTAGCTTGGAGATGACCAAGGAGCAGCTGGCAGAGCGTTTGCTGGCGTCCCAGGCCGGTGTGCCCAGCCAAAAGCTGCGTACCGGCGAGCTGGACAACGACGAGTGGGTGCGCCTGGGCAATGCTGCCGGTCAGTTTAATGATGTAGAGTTGTATTTGGACGATACTTCTTCCATCACCGTGCCGGAGATCAAGTCCCGGGTACGGCGCATGAAAGATGTGGATGTGATTATGATCGACTATCTGGGCTTGATCAAATCCGCTACCCGCAAGGAAAACCGTGTGCAGGAGGTGTCCGAGATTACCCGCCAGCTGAAAATGCTGGCTAAGGACCTGATGATCCCGGTGATCTGCTGTGCCCAGTTGGCCCGTAGTACCGAGGGGCGAGGCAAGAGCCATAAGCCCCAGCTATCCGACCTGCGAGAGTCCGGCTCCATTGAGCAGGACGCGGATATTGTGATGTTCCTCTACCGTGAGGACTACTATCGCAGCGAGGTGGACGAGGACAAGCAGGACGACATCGACGAGAACCATACGGAGCTGATCGTGGCCAAGAACCGCCACGGCGCTACCGGCACCATTGAGATGACCTTTGATAAGGAATTCACCCGCTTCCGTGCGGTGGACAAGACAGCCAATGCATTCTGATTTGTTTGACCGGATTGACCGGACGGTAACGGAACACAATATGCTGTGCCCGGAGGACCGGGTGGTGGCAGCTGTGTCCGGTGGGGCGGACTCCATGCTATTGCTTCACTACCTGCTCAGCCGCAGGGAACGGTGGCAGCTGCAGATCACCGTTGCCCATGTGGAGCACGGCATTCGGGGCGAAAGCTCCCGGGCGGACGCTGCCTTTGTGCGGGATTTTTGCGCCCGGCAGCATTTGTCTTATTTTGAAAAAGCAATCGACGCACCCGGAGAGGCCAAGGCTGCCGGTATGGGCGTTGAGGCCTATGCCCGGCAAACGCGGTACGCCTTTTTTCAGTCGCTGGACTGTGATCGGATCGCCACGGCGCACACGCTTTCGGATTCGGTGGAGACCATGCTGTTCCGCTTGGCTCGGGGCACCGGGCTGCGAGGACTTACCGGCATTGCGCCGGTGCGGGGCAAGATTATTCGTCCGTTGCTGGACTGCACCGGAGAGGAAGTGCGGGCGGCATGCACGGCGCTGCATATCGACTATCGGATCGATGAGAGTAACGCCGATGAGCGGTACAGCCGCAATGCCATTCGCCATACGCTGGTGCCGGATTTTGACCGGGTGCACCCGGGCTTTATGCAAAATGCTGCCCGCACCTTGCAGAATTTGCAGGCGGATGAAGCCTATTTGCAGGCGCAGACTGCCGAACTTTTACAGGCGGCAAGAACTTTAAACGGTTTGCAAACGGCGGTACTTACTGCCGCACCGCTGCCCTTGCGCCGTCGGGCACTGACGGCGTTTTTAGAGCAAAACCGGTTTGGCGTGGATGCCCTCCACTTGGCGCAGCTGGATGATGTGCTGCAAACCGGCGGACGGCTGCAGCTGCCAGGCGGATTTGCCCATGTACAGCGTGGGGTGCTGACTTTGGAAGCGGCAGGTGCGCCACCGGCGGCAGCAATCGCTTATGAACAGATTGTGGTATCTGTTGCGGAATTTTTAACGATTCGTGAATTATCGCAAATAAAAATTGATTTTTATTGCGACTATGATAAAATAACAGGCAGTGTTCGCTTTCGGCAGCGGCAGGCAGGGGATCGCATTTCTCCCGCCGGTCGCGGGTGCAGCAAATCGCTGAAGAAGCTCTATTGCGAATACCGCGTGCCCCACAGTCGGCGCGCTCTGCCCCTGGTGGCGGAGGACGATTTGGGGATCATCGCCGTGGCAGGCTGCTGCTGCGATCAGCGCGTCGGGGTGGACGCCACCACCCGGAGCGTGCTTTATGTAGTTTCCCATACGGAGGACTGATAGATGAATAATATGGCAAAAAATTGGAAGTCCATTCTGTTTTATATCCTGATCCCGGTGCTTTTGATCGGGGCAGTATGGTATTTGTCTTCTAACCAATCCGGCACAGAGGTGCAATACTCCCAAGTGGTGCAGATGTTTGAAGAGAACCAAGTAAAGGACTTTTCCCTGGATCTGTCCAGCGGCGCACTGACCTACAAGACCTTTAAGGACCCGGAGAAGGAGCAGCGCTACACCGTGCCTAATGTGTCGCTCTTTTTGGACGATGTGAAGGATAATGTAGACGCGTATAACGCCAAGCAGACCAATAATAAGAACCGCATTACTTATAACTACAAAAAGGGCGCTTCCGGCAACTGGTTCACCAGTATGCTGCCGTCGCTTATTATGCTTATTGCTATTGTAGGTCTTGGGTTCTATGCGTTCCGGCGGATGAACAACGCCATGATGAACGACACCAACAAGACGCTGGGCTTTGGCAAGATCCGCGCCAAGACCTTGGTGGAGGACGAAAAGCGCAAGACCACATTTCAGGATGTGGCCGGTTGTGATGAGGAAAAGGGCGAGCTGGAGGAGATCGTGGAGTTCTTAAAGAACCCGGACAGCTTTACCGCACTGGGCGCCCGTATTCCCCGAGGCGTGCTGCTGGTGGGTCCTCCCGGTACCGGTAAAACTTTGCTGGCCCGTGCTGTGGCCGGTGAGGCCGGCGCACCGTTTTTGTCCATTTCCGGCTCTGACTTTGTAGAGATGTATGTGGGTGTGGGTGCTTCTCGTGTGCGTGACCTGTTTGAGCAGGCCAAGAAGAAGGCACCGGCCATTGTATTTATTGATGAGATTGATGCTGTGGGCCGCCACAGAGGTGCCGGCACCGGCGGCGGTAATGATGAGCGGGAGCAGACCTTGAACCAGTTGCTGGTAGAGATGGACGGCTTTGGCACCAACAGCGGTATTATCGTGATGGCTGCCACCAACCGGCCGGATGTACTGGATCCGGCGCTGCTGCGCCCCGGTCGTTTTGACCGCCAAATTACCGTGAATCGACCGGATGCACAGGGCCGTGAGGACATTTTGAAAGTCCATTCCCGCAACAAGCCTTTGGGTCCGGATGTGGATTTGAAAGAAGTGGCTAAGGACACCATCGGCTTTACCGGTGCAGACTTGGAAAACCTGCTCAACGAGGCTGCTTTGCTGGCTGTGCGCCGCAAGAAGAAAGCGCTGACTATGGCGGAAATTAACGACGCCTCCTCCCGTGTGCAAATGGGCACGGAGAAAAAGAGCCATAAATATTCCAAGAAGGCCAAGCGCCTGACCGCTTACCACGAGGCTGGCCACGCTGTGGCAGCCTACTATGTAGAGGGCCACGACCCGGTGAAGGAGATTTCCATTATTCCCCGGGGTCTGGGTGCCGGCGGCTATACATGGTACACCCCGCAAGAGGAAAATTACAATTCCAAAAAGGAGATGCTGGACGACCTGATCTCCATGTTGGGCGGTCGTGTGGCCGAGGCGTTGGCGCTGGGGGATATTTCCACCGGTGCGTCCAACGACTTGCAGCGCGCCACCCAAATTTGTCGGGACATGGTGGCCAAGTACGGTATGAGCGAGGTGCTGGGTCCGGCTGTATTCAGCGATGAGAACGACGAGGTATTCCTTGGCAAGGACTTTGGCCATGTAAACAATTACAGCGAGGCTACCTCTGCCAAGATTGACGCGGAGATTGAACGGATGATGCGCCACGCTTACAGTCAGACGGAGGAAATCTTAAAGGCCCATTACGAGAAGCTGGAGCTGGTGGCGGAGACCCTGCTGCAAAAAGAGAAGCTTACCGGCGAGATGTTTGCCCAGCTGATGGAAAACGGCAAGCTGGACGAACCGGAAGCCCAACCCACAGAAGAACCGGAAGCCCCTGCGGCAGAAATACAGACTGCCGCGGACACAGCCCCGGTGCCTGCGCCGGAGGGTGGAGACGCACCGGCAGCGGAAGCGGAAAATGCCCCGGCAGACCCTGCACCGGAAGCACCTAAATCCGACCGATAACCCCAAGAAAAGACAGTTACTTACCGGTAGCTGTCTTTTTTCATTTCTTGACATTTCCACAAGATATTGTATAATATCAACGACAAAAGACAATTTATCGGAGGGAAAAGCATGGCGAAAAAAGCCACCTACGGCAACGAAAGCATTAAGTCCCTGCGTGGTGCAGACCGTGTGCGAAAGCGCCCGGCTGTGATTTTCGGCTCGGACGGGTTAGAGGGCTGTGAGCATTCCATCTTTGAAATTATGAGCAACTCCATAGACGAGGCCAGAGAGGGGCGCGGCAATCGGATCGTAGTGACCCGCTACCTGGACGGCTCCTATGAGGTGCAGGACTTTGGCAGCGGTATTCCTGTGGATTACAACAAGAACGAGCAGCGAGAGAACTGGGAGCTGCTGTTTTGCGAGATGTACGCCGGGTCCAAATATGATAACGCCGGCGGCGCAGGCAGTTATGAGTTCTCCCTGGGCCTCAACGGCCTGGGGCTTTGCGCCACCCAGTATGCGTCGGAATATATGGACGCGGAAATTCACCGAGACGGCTACTGCTACACCCTGCATTTTGAAAAGGGCGAGAATATCGGCGGCCTGCACAAGGAGCCGTACCAAAAGCGCGATACCGGCTCCCGCATTCGCTGGAAGCCGGATATTCAGGTGTTTACGGATATTAACATTCCCAGATATTGGTTCGTATCCACCATGAAGCGCCAGGCCATTGTTAATGACGGCGTGCACTTTGTGCTCAAGGAAGAGACCGCCGGCGGCAAGTTCAACACCACCGAATTTTGTTACCAAAACGGTATTCAGGACTATGTGGCGGAGCTGGCAGGGGACACCGCTTTTACTACGCCCCAATACTGGGAGTGTGAGCGGGTGGGCCGCGACCGTGCGGATCTTAATGACTATAAGCTGAAGATCAAGGCGGCAGTGTGCTTTTCGCTGAAAACCCAGCTGAAAGAGTATTACCACAACTCCAGCTTTTTGGAGCACGGCGGTTCGCCGGAAAAGGCCTTTCGCAGTGCCTTTGTGAGCCAGATCAATGCCTATCTGAAAGCCAATAACAAGTACGCCAAATCAGATGGTCAGATCAATATTCAGGATGTGGAGGACTGCGTGATCTTTGTGGTGTCCTCCTTCTCCACCAACACTTCTTACGAGAACCAAACCAAAAAGGCGATCACCAATAAGTTTATTCAGGAGGCTATGACCGACTTCTTCCGCAGATCCCTGGAAGTGTACTTTATTGAGAACAAGATGGAGGCGGAGAAGATCGCCAACCAGGTGCTGGTAAATATGCGCGCCCGGGTAAAGGCAGAGAACACCCGCAAAACCTTAAAAACCACCTTGCAGTCCAAGATGGATATGACCAACCGCATTCAAAAGTTTGTGGACTGCCGCTCCAAGGATGTAAGCGAGCGAGAGGTGTTTATTGTAGAGGGCGACTCTGCATTGGGTGCCTGCAAGCAGGCCCGGGACGCCCGGTTCCAGGCGGTGATCCCGGTGCGCGGCAAGATTCTCAACTGCTTAAAGTCTGAGTATGACAAGATCTTTAAGAACGACATTATTACCGACCTGATTAAGGTGCTGGGCTGCGGCGTTGAAGTGCGCTCCAAGGCTGCCAAGGATCTGTCCGCCTTTGATATGGACAACCTGCGGTGGAACAAAGTGCTTATCTGCACCGATGCGGATGTGGACGGTTTTCAGATCCGTACCTTGATTTTGACGATGATCTATCGCCTGATGCCCAAGCTGATCCAGGCAGGCAAGGTGTATATCGCCGAGTCTCCGCTGTACGAGGTGACCTGCAAGGGCCAGACCTATTTTGCCTACAATGAAGTGGAGATGGACCAGATCAAGGCAGAGATCGGCGACGCGCCCTATACCGTGCAGCGGTCCAAAGGTCTTGGTGAAAACGAGGCAGAGATGATGGCTCTGACCACCATGAACCCGGCTACCCGCCGCATTATCCAGGTGACTCCGTCGGATGCAGAGGAGACCTCCAAGTTCTTTGACCTGCTGCTGGGAGACAACCTGGAGGGTCGCAAAGAATATATTGCAGACTACGGCTACCTGTACCTGGACGCCGCAGATGTAAGCTAAGGAGGGGCGTTCATTGCCAAAGAAGAAAAAGGACCAGCGCCCGGTTGCCGGGAAGCTGGACGAAAATGTGCATATCAAAGGTGCCGGCACCGTGCAGACGGAGCCCATTGTGGACACCCTGAAGAGCAACTATATGCCCTACGCCATGAGCGTGATCCTCTCCCGCGCCTTGCCGGAGATCGACGGCTTTAAGCCCTCCCACCGCAAGCTGCTTTACACTATGTACAATATGAAGTTGCTTACCGGCGGCTTTATTAAGAGCGCCAACATTGTGGGGCGCACCATGCAGCTGAATCCCCACGGTGACGCGGCCATTTACGACACCATGATCCGCCTGTCCCGGGGCAATGAGAGCCTGCTGTATCCCTATGTGGAGTCTAAAGGTAACTTCGGTAAAGCTTACAGCAAAAATATGATGTACGCTGCCTCTCGTTACACAGAGGCTAAGCTGGCGCCCATCTGCCGGGAGCTGTTTGACGACATTAACAAGGACACGGTGGACTTTGTAGACAACTATGACAACACCATGAAAGAGCCGACTTTGCTGCCGGTGACCTTTCCGTCCATTCTCTGTAATGTGACCACCGGCATCGCCGTAGGTATGGCCTCATCCATCGCTTCTTTTAACTTAAAGGAAGTGTGCGACACCACCATTGCCCTAATCAAAAACCCGGCGCATGTAATCGCAGACACCCTGCTGGCGCCGGATTTTGTAGGCGGCGGCTATATTCTCTATAATAAGCCGGAGCTGGACAAAATTTACGACACCGGCCGCGGCTCTGTGCGGGTGCGTGCCAAGTACACCTATGACAAAAAATACAACTGCATTGATGTAACGGAGATTCCGCCAACCACCACCGCCGAAGCGATTATTGACAAGATCGTGGAGCTGGTCAAGACCAACAAAGTGCGGGAGATCAGCGACATTCGAGACGAAACGGATCTGACCGGTCTGAAGATCACCATTGACCTGAAGCGGGGTGTGCATGCAGACGACCTGATGCTGCGGCTTTATAAGATGACGCCCTTAGAGGACAGCTTCAGCTGCAACTTCAATGTGCTGGTGGACGGCAAGCCCAAGGTCTACGGCGTACGGGAACTGTTGATGGCGTGGATCGACTTCCGCCTGGAATGTGTGCGCCGCCGCCTGACCTTTATGCTGAACAAAAAGCGGGACCAGCTGCATTTGCTCAAGGGTCTGTCCAAGATTCTGTTGGATATTGATAAGGCGATTAAGATCGTCCGGGAGACCAAGGCAGAGGTCGATGTGGTGCCCAATTTGATGATCGGCTTTGGCATTGACGAGACCCAGGCGGAATATGTGGCGGAGATCAAGCTGCGCCACTTGAATCGGGAGTATATCCTTAAGCGCATTCAAGATATTGAGAATTTGGAGAATGAGATCGCCCAGCTGGAGGAAGTGCTCTCCAGCCAAAACAAGATGAAAAAAGTAATCGTGGGCGAGTTGCAGGCGGTAGCCCAGAAGTACGACACCGGCCGCCGTTCGGAAATTCTTTACGATGTGCAGGAGGCTGCGCCGGAGACGGAGCAGGAGGCGCCGGACTACCCGGTGACTGTGTTCCTTTCTGCCGAGGGGTATTTGAAGAAGATCAAGACCGCCAACCTGCGCTTGAGCGGCGAGCAAAAGCTCAAGGAGGGTGACACCATGCTCCGGGAGGAGGAAGCCTCCAACAGGGATGAATTGTTGTTCTTTACCAACCACCACCAGGTGTACAAGTCCCGCTTATCTGACTTTGAGGACGGCAAAGCGTCCCAGCTGGGTGAGTATGTGGCCGGTAAATTGGAAATGGAAGAGGACGAGCAGCCGGTGTACATGGCGCTGCTCCACGAATATAAGGGCTATATGCTCTTTGCCTTTGAGAACGGCAAGTTCGCCAAAGTGGACGTGGCTGCTTACCAGACCAAGACCAACCGCAAGAAGCTCTTGAATGCTTATTCCGCCAAGTCACCCTTGGCGGCGGCTATGTATATTCCGGAGGATACGGAAGTGGTGCTGTGCTCTGACAGCGGGCGCAAGCTGCTGCTGAATACCGGCGGCGTGCTGGCCAAATCCACTAAGGACACCATCGGTATTTCTGCCATGACCTTAAAGAAAAATAAAAAGGTCACCGGTATGTACCTGTACAAAGAAGGCGAGTTTGAAAAGCCCTGGCGCTACCGTGCCAAAAATCTGCCGGCAGCGGGCGCACTGCCCTCGGCGGCGGACATTGGCGAGCAGCTGACCTTTTGATCCGGCGTGATTGCATAAAAAACGGGTCGATTTTCCATCGACCTGTAAAAACCGGCGGCAAACGCCCTATGTAAACCCGCTGCAAGGCAGCGGAGGCAGCAAAGGCAAACGCACTCTCTTTGTTGCCGTTTATAGTGTGCGTGCCGTCGCGCCTTTGTATGCCAGTAAATTGTTGGTAAAAAGGGGTTGCATTTCTCGTAGCGCTATGCTATAATGCTGGAGTAAATTATGAGCGGAGGAAGTTTTCATGCTTTGGTATCATTATGTTTTCGGCGCAGTGCTGATTTTGGCGTCGATTATTATAACTATCGTTGTATTGATGCAGGAGGGTCGTTCCCAGAACCTGTCCGGTGCTATCGCCGGCGGTGCAGAGACCTTTTTGGGCAAATCCAAGGGCAGAACGATTGAGGCTAAGTTAGAAAAAATCACAAAATGGCTGATCGTGGCTTTCTTTGTGATTGTGCTTGCTGCATTTCTCATCTTCCTGTTTGTCGGATAAGCAAACGCAAAGATAACCTTGCCGCGTGCAAGGTTATTTTTTTTGCAGTCACCCCAATGAATGAACGAGAACGAACATGAACTTTGTAATTTTTGATTTAGAATGGAATAATGCCTACAACTATAAGGCGCAGACCGGTATGAACGAGATCATAGAGATCGGCGCTGTGATGCTGGATGAACGGCTGCAAATTGTAGATACCTTTAAGCAGCTGATTCTGCCCAAGGTATCTAAGCGGCTTACCGGTCGGTTTAAGGATCTGACCCACATTACCCCGGATGAGGTGAAGCAAAACGGCATTCCTTTTGAGGAGGCTTTTCGGGACTTTGCACGCTGGAGTGGGGCGGACAACTGTGTGTTTATGAGCTGGTCGGACAGCGATCTGTATGTGCTGGCCGGCAACTACAAGTATTTTAGCCAACGTGCCCATGTACCGTTTATGCAACGGTATGCGGACGCGCAAAAGTACTGTATGCGCTTCTTAACCGATAATCCCAACAACAACCAGATCAGCCTGGCCCACTGTGCCGAGAAGTTCCAAATCTCTGTGGAGGAGGAGAACCTGCACCGGGCGCTGGAGGACTGCTATGTGGCCGCCGCCTGTTTCAAGAAAGTGTATGATCCGGCACTGTTTGAGCCGTATATTTGTGACTGCTCCGGGGATTATTTTGAGCGGCTGCTGTACAAGCCCTATTACCTGCGCCACGCCATTTGCCGTGGGTTCGATCTTCGACAGCAAAAGTTTCAGTGCCCCCGTTGCCATAAAGAACTGCAAATGCTGCGTCCCTTTGAATTTTCCAACAACGCCTTTAAGAACTGGGGTGAGTGTCGGGATTGCGGCACCAAATATTGGGTGCAGCTGCGTGCCAAGCAAATGTACGATCATGTGCAGATCAGTAAGAAGGTGCAGCCCATGAGCCGCAAGCGTTCCCGGGCCATGGATCGGGAAAACGGCCGTGCGAAAGCACCGAGCAAGAGCGATAAGAAAGCAAAAAATTCTTAATTTATTCATAATTTGCTTTATTTATTTTAATCTTTGTAGTATAATTATTAAAATATAAAATGGGTCTGTCCGACCCGATCACCCATACATACGAACGACTTAGGAGGTATGTGCGTGGCGAATAAAGATTATGACGATCTGCTGCGTTCGTTTATGAACAACTCGTCTAAGGCTTATGACGAGGACCGGCACGCGGTAGAAAAGCAGGCGCAGCAGGCGCCCGTACAGAGGAATGCGGCGGCGGACCGTGCGGCGCGGCATAAGAAAGAGCAGCAGATGGAGAACCGCCTGGCTGCCAAAAAGCGCAAGAAGGCAAGCAAGCCACCCAAAGAGAGTACCCCTGCCCGCAAGTTAGGCAAGGTTCTGCTGGGCTGCCTGATGGTTATTTGCGTGGTGGGCATTGTGTGCTGCTCCGTGCTGTTTATTTACGGTTACAGCGTGGTTCATGGCGACAAGGTCTTTGACCTGACCGAGCAGAAGTACAGCCAAAATATGACCTCTTTCATCTACGGCACAGACAAGAACGGCAAGACTGTGGAGATCACCCGTCTGCATGGGGAAGAAAACCGCATTTGGGTGGACATGGACGATATGAGCCCCTATATGCCCAAGGCATTTGTGGCCGGTGAGGACAAGCGCTTTTATGAGCACCATGGTGTGGACTGGGTGCGTACCATCGGCGTGTTTGTCAAGCCCACCAACTTTGGTCAGGGCGGTTCTACCATTACGCAGCAGTTGATCAAGAACTTAACGGACGAAAACCAGGTGACCTTTATCCGTAAGTTTAACGAGATCTTGCAGGCGCTGAACCTGGAGCGCAATTACAGCAAAGACGAGATCATTGAGGCGTACCTGAACACTGTGTACCTGTCCAATGGCTGCTACGGTGTGAAGACCGCCGCAGAGAAGTACTTTGGCAAGGACATTAAGGATCTGAATGCGGCGGAGTGTGCCAGTCTGGCAGCCATTACCAAGGCACCGTCCACCTATGATCCCTTGAATGACCCTAAGGCCAATAAGAAACGGCAGGAGTACTTCCTGGAGGCCATGTATAAGGAGGGCTCCATTTCTAAAGACGAGTACGAGAGCGCCAAGAGTTATAAGCTGGTATTTACCAACAGCAAAGAATATAAAGGCTCTAAGGTCAAAGCCAAGAGCACCAAAAAGGCCCAGACCGTCAACAGCTATTATGTGGATCATGTGATTACCTCCGTGATTGAGGACCTGCAAAAGAACGGCTACACTTACAAGAAAGCCAAGAATATGGTCTACGGTGGCGGACTGAAGATCTACACTGCCATTGATTTTGATGTGCAGAAAGCACTGGAAAATGTGTACGAGAACTACAAACGCATGCCGGACGAGACTGTCCAGGGTGCGATGGTAGTAATGGACTATAACGGCCGCGTTTTAGGCTTGGTGGGCGGTACCGGAAAGAAGAAAGTCAATTTGGGACTGAACCGCGCTACCATGTCCAAGCGACAGCCCGGTTCTACCATTAAGCCTCTGTCCGTGTACGGACCGGCGCTCGAAAAGAGCTTGCAGGACGAGAACACCGATATTTACTGGTCCACCATGATCAAGGATGCCCCGCTGAAGGTGGTGGATGGCAAACCTTGGCCCACCAACCAGGGCGGCGGTTACAGCGGCAGCACCGTTACCTTGCAGTACGGTCTTGCCCAGTCTAAAAACACCATCTCCGCCCGCACGCTGGATATGATCAGTGACGCCGGCGCGGTGGATTACTCTCTGGACTTTATCAGCAATCGGTTCCACATCAGCACGCTGGACAGCGTGAAGGACTGCGACTACGCACCTATGGCTACCGGCGGTGTGACCAACGGTGTAACCGTGCTGGAGATGACCGCTGCCTACGCCACTTTTGGCAATGGCGGCTACTACTACGAGCCGTACTGCTACACGAAGATTGAGGATGTGCAGGGCAATGTGGTGTTGCAAAAGCAGCCGGAAAAGACCAAAGAGTCCGCGCTGTCTGAGAATACCGCCTGGGTGATGAACAAGTTGCTGCAAACGGTTATGACCGCCGGCACCGGTACTCCTTACAAGTTGTCCGGTATTCAGTGCTTCGGCAAGACCGGTACCACTACGGACGATAAGGACCGCTGGTTTATGGGCGGCACGCCGGACTTTGTGGCCGGCGTATGGTACGGCTATGACCAGCCCAAGGAGATCTACTACGGTTTGTCCGATAACCCCTCCGGTACTTTGTGGAAGACGGTGCTGTCCGCCGTGTATGACAAGCTGGACAGCGATCAGTATAAAACCAAGTTTGAGGAGCCGGAAGGCATCGTAAAGCGTTCCTATTGCCCCTCCTGTGGCAAGTTGCGCAGCGGCACCGGCGTGTACGGCTGGTACGATGTGAACAACCTGCCCGGCAACTGCTCCGGCGGCCACGGCTATTCCACCGGCGGGAGCAGCGGCTCCGGCAGCTACGGCAATTCCGGCCGTTCCGGCAAGACCACCACTGCGGCAGACGGCGAGAATACCACAGCCGCCGGCGGCGAGACCACCGCAGCCCAGAAGCCGCAGACCTCTGCACCGGCAGAGCCAAAGCCCACCAAGGCCAATGAGGGCGACGGCGAATGAGCGCCACCCGCTTTATCGTTGTGCGCCACTGTGAGGCACAGGGGAATATCCGCCGGGTGTTTAACGGTATCACGGACGGCGACATTACCGAGAATGGTGCCCGCCAGCTGGATCTGCTGGCTGCGCGTATGGCGGGGGAGCACTTTGATGTGATTTATTCCAGCCCCTTGCGCCGCAGCGTGAAGACTGCCCAGGCCTGCAACCGGGCGCATAGGCTACCGATCCACATACTGAACAGCCTGATTGAGATCAACGGCGGGGCGTTTGAGGGTCTGCCCTTTGCGGACTTTCCCAAATGCTACCCCAGGGAGAGTGCCTTGTGGAATGACGAACCCCATGCCTTTGCCATAGAAAAAGGGGAGTCTATGCAACAGGTGTTTGACCGTATGCGAGACGCGGTGCTGCTGCTCGCCGCCCGCCATCCGGGCAAGACCGTATTGCTGGCCTCCCACGGCTGTGCCATTCGCAATCTGCTGTGCTGGGCACACGGTTGGCCCATTGAGCGGCTGAACGATGTGAACTGGGGTGAAAACACCTGTGTGTCCGTTTTAGAAGTAGATGAAAGCGGCACACCCCGCTTGCTGCTGGAGAATGACGCGTCTCATTTACCGGCGGACTGCGCTACCTTAGGCAAGCAGGACTGGTGGCGGCCGGAGTACCGGCACGACCCTTTTGGAAGATAATAAACACAAACGGAGCGAAAGCGATCAACAAGGTATGGATCCTTTCGCTCTTTTTTACAGGAAGGAGAACCGCTATGCGAATGATGGCTGTGGACTACGGCGATGTGCGCACCGGCGTGGCTTTTTGCGATGTGCGGGAGATGCTGGCCACCGCCTATGACACGGTGGAGGAGCGCTACGCGCCGAAGCTGGCCGAGAAACTGGCGGCTCTTGCCAAGGCAGAGAAAGCAGAGCAGATCGTTGTGGGGCTGCCCCGGAATATGGACGGCAGCTATGGCTACCGGTGCGACGCCTGCCGCCGTTTGGGCGATTTGCTATCGGAGCTTACCGGACTTCCGGTGGTGTACCAGGACGAGCGCCTGACGACGGTACTGGCCTATGACCTGCTGTCTGCGGGCAATGTGCATGGCAAAAAAAGCAAGAAGCAGGTGGACGCTGTGTCTGCCAGCGTGATCTTGCAGTCTTATTTGGACAGTCACCGCTAAACCGCGTCTTCGCGGATAGAGAGCACCGGCGCTGCGTATAGATGTAGCGGTGGTGCTTTTGGAATGGACGGTGGGTCGCACACGGTTGCGGCTGGATTATTCGTTTTTTTGGATATTGACTTTTGCCGCCTGGGCACAGAACGAATTGTTGTGGCAGGTGCTGCTGTTTTCCGTGCTCCACGAGTGCGGGCACTTGACGGTGCTTTGCGCCCTGGGATTGCAGCCGAGGCAGCTGCGCTTGTCCTTTTACGGTATGGCGCTGCGGTATGACCGGGTGCCGGATCGGCGGCGAGAGACGGCGGTGCTTTTTGGCGGCCCGGCGGTGAATCTGATTTTGTGGGTGCTGCTGCGGAACCCGGCCAACGGAGCGCTGTTTCTTCTGAATATGCTGCCTATTTTTCCGCTGGACGGGGGACGGCTGGCGGCGCTTTGGCTGCCCCACAGATTGACGGTAGTGCTCAATGCGCTGACGCTGGCGGTGCTTACCGGGCTGGGCGGTTATGTGCTGTACCGGGGCGGCGGGGTGTCGCTCCTGGGAATCAGCCTGTATTTAATGCTATCAAATTTGAGGTCTGTATGAGAAAAGAGATTGAAAAACTGTTGCAATCGGTGCAAAAACCGGCACGCTATGCCGGTGGCGAACTGAACAGCGTAATGAAAGATAAAAGTAAAGTGGCGCTGCGCTATGCCTTTTGTTTTCCGGATACTTATGAGATCGGTATGAGCCACTTGGGAATGAAAATTCTTTACGGCGTCGCCAACGCGCGGGAGGACACTTGGTGCGAGCGGGTGTTTGCCCCGGCGGACGATATGGAGGCGCTGATGCGCGCCAACGGCGAACCGTTGTTTGCCCTGGAAAGCGGCGACCCGATCAAGGACTTTGATATGATCGGCTTTACCATGCAGTACGAGTTGTCTTATACCAATATTCTGAATATGCTGGATCTGGCGGGGGTGCCCTTGCGTGCCGAGGATCGAAAGTCGCTGACCCCCATTGTGGCCTTTGGCGGCCCCTGCGCCTGCAACCCGGAGCCGGTGGCGGAGTTTGCGGACATCATCTTCCTGGGCGAGGGGGAAGAGACCACCAATACGGTGCTGGATCTGCTGAAAGAATGTAAAGAGAGCGGCAAGAGTAAGCAAGAGTTTTTGGAAGCAGCCATGCACATTCAGGGTATTTATGTGCCGTCTTTTTATGAGGACAGCTACAACCCGGACGGCACCCTGCGCGCCCTGACCCCCACCCACGGAGCGCCGGCAACGGTGAAGAAGTCCATTGTGTCCGATATGAACAAGTGCTATTACCCGGACAGCTTTGTGGTGCCGTTTATTGACATTGTCCACGACCGGGCAGTGGAAGAAATTTTTCGGGGCTGTATTCGCGGCTGCCGCTTTTGCCAGGCCGGGTTTATCTATCGCCCCATTCGGGAGAAGAGTGTAGAGACCATCAACCGTCAGTCCAAGGCGCTGATCGACTCTACCGGGTATGATGAGCTGTCCTTGTGCTCTCTGTCCACCTCCGACCACAGCTGCGTCAACGAAATGCTCACCTCCCTGATTGATTGGACCGTGCGAGACAAGATCAATTTGTCCCTGCCCAGCCTGCGGGTGGATAACTTTAGCGACGAGCTGGTGGACAAGCTGTCTAAAGTGCGCCGCAGCGGGCTGACCTTTGCCCCGGAGGCAGGCACCCAACGTATGCGGGATGTGATCAACAAGAATGTGACGGAAGAAGAAGTGCTGCGCACCTGTACTAAGGCCTTTGCCGGCGGATGGACTTCCGTGAAGCTGTACTTTATGATGGGGCTGCCCACGGAAACCATGGAGGATATTGCCGGTATCGCTCAGCTGGCGGGCAAGGTGGTAGACGCCTACTATAACACGCCGGAGCACAAGAAAGGCTGCGCCGTCAGCGTGTCCGTGTCCTGCGCGTCCTTTATTCCCAAGCCCTTTACACCCTTCCAGTGGGAGCCGGAGGACACCATGACCTCCTTAAAGGCCAAGCAGGCCCACTTGTTGGAGAGTGTGCCCAGTCGCAAAATCCGCGTGTCCTACCATGAAACGCCCACCTCACTTTTAGAGGGCGTGCTGGCGCGGGGAGATCGGCGGCTGTCCAAGGTGCTGCTGCGGGCTTTTGAACTGGGCTGCAAGTTCGATTCTTGGGACGATCACTTCAACTTTGACGCCTGGATGCAAGCTTTTGAAGAATGCGGTCTGGACCCGGACTTCTATACTAAGCGGCGGCGCCCCTTTGAGGAGCTGCTGCCCTGGGATCATTTGGATTACGGCGTGTCTCGCAAGTTCCTGGAACTGGAGAACAAGCGGGCGCACCAAAATGTGACCACGCCCCATTGCCGGATCCGCTGTGCCGGGTGCGGCGCCAACAAACTCAACGGAGGACATTGCGATGCAAGACCAGAAGTGGCACGAGATACGACTGCGGTTCAGTAAAACCGGGCGGGCCAAGTACATTGGTCACCTGGATGTGAATCGGGTCATGTCCAGAGCCTTGCGCCGGGCGGGGATTCCCTTGTGGTTCACCGAAGGGTATAACCCCCACGCTTATATGCGCTTTTCGCTGCCTTTGTCCTTAGGGGTGGAGAGTGCCTGCGAGAGTATGGATATTCGATTGATAGAGCCCATGGAGCCTCTGGAGGTGCAGCGGCGCATGAACGCTGCCCTACCGCCGGATATTCAAATCGAAGATGTGTTTTGCGATTTTCGGGACTGTACGGAGATTGCCTTTTCCGATTATGATTTCACCCTGGCTTTTGACGATAATGCCGCCGGAGCGGAGAAGCTGCAGGCCGTATTGGACGCGCCGCAGATTCTGGCGCTGAAGAAGGGCAAGGTGGGTCGCAAGCGGGTGATGAAGGAAGTGGATATCAAGACCTTCATTGACCGGTACCGTGTGGAGCTGACCCCGCAGGGGGTGGTGCTGCACCTGCGTTTGGCAGCCGGGCAGGAGAAAAATCTGAATCCTACGCTGCTGTGCGACACGCTGCTGCGCTTGGTGGAACTGCCCTGGGAATGGAAGCGAATCTACCGACTGGACTTGCTGGATAAAGATTATCGGCCCTTTCAGTAAAAAACACTTGCTTTTTTGCACCGAGTGTGCTAATATACTAACGCATTTATTCCGTTGCGCTTCTTGCAACGAGCGAAATGCTCTGCGTTACAGGCATAACGAGGGTGGTCCTCTGGCAGATCTCTGTTAAGAACACCTCATAAATAAGAAGGAGGTTGTTATTGATGAACGCACTTGATTTGATTGCTCAGGGCAGCATGAAAGAAGAAACACCTAAATTCCAGATTGGTGATACCGTTAAGGTTGCCGTAAAGATCCGCGAGGGTTCTCGTGAGCGTATCCAGATGTTTGAGGGTACTGTGATTGCGATTAAAGGTTCCGGTATCAGCAAGACCTTTACCGTGCGTCGTCTTTCCTACGGCGTAGGTATTGAGCGTGTATTCCCGCTGCATTCTCCCAATGTGGAGAGCGTGCAGGTGATCCGCTCCGGTAAGGTTCGTCGCGCAAAGCTGTATTACCTGCGTGACCGTGTGGGTAAGGCTGCTAAGGTGAAGGAGAACTTGCAGAGAGATAACGCTGCAAAGGCTGCCGACGCTGAGTAAGACACATAAAAAATGCTTCTGTTACCTTGGTGACAGGAGCTTTTTTATTTGCCTTTTTCCGCGGTGTATGGTAAACTGGGGGCAGTAAGTAAGGATAGGTAAAGACAATGGCTGATTTTCAAAAACAAAAGGTACAGTGGTTCCCGGGCCACATGGCAAAGACTCGGCGCCAGATCAAGGAAATGCTGCCTCTGGTGGACGGGGTGGTGGAGCTGCTGGACGCCCGCGTGCCGTATAGCTCCGCCAACCCGGAGTTAGACACCTTGGTGCGGGGCAAGCCCCGGATCGTGCTGCTGAATAAATGCGATGTGGCAGACCCGGCGGCCACCAAGCGCTGGATTGCTGCCTTTGAGGCGCAGGGCAAAACTGCCCTGGCAGTGGATTGCCGCAGCGGCAAGGGACTGTCCGCCTTTTTGCCCACGGTGCAGCAGGTGCTGAAAAAGACCATTGAGAAGAATACCCAGCGAGGTATGGCCGGCAAGCCACTGCGGCTGATGGTGGTGGGTATTCCCAACACCGGCAAAAGCTCCTTTATCAACCGTATGGCCGGTAAAAACCGCGCCAAGGTGGCCGACAAGGCCGGTGTCACCCGGCAAAATCAGTGGTTCGCTGTGGGCGGCGGCATTGAGCTGCTGGACACCCCCGGCGTGCTGTGGCCAAAGTTTGACGATCCGGAAGTAGGGGATCGGCTGGCGTTTATCGGCTCTGTAAAAGATGAAGTAACAGACCTGGAGACCTTGACCTGCCGTTTGCTGGAGGTGCTGGGGCGCACCAGACCGCAGGCCATTATCCAGCGGTACGGCATTGAGGTGGACGAGTATATGCAGGGCTGGGAAATACTGGAAGCCATCGGCCGCAAGCGCGGCTTTTTAATGCGGGGCGGCGAGATCGACTATAACCGGTCCGCAGTGATTGTGGCGGATGAATTTAGAGGAGGAAAGCTGGGGCGAATGACCCTGGAACTGCCGGAATGATGGAATGGACAGCATTTGAAGATCAGGCCCGCGCAGAGGGCTACACTTGCATTTGTGGTATTGATGAAGCCGGGCGAGGTCCTTTGGCAGGTCCGGTGTACGCGGCGGCGGTGGTGCTCCGCCCGGGGCAGGTGATTGAGGGGGTCAACGACTCCAAAAAGCTCAGTGAAAAAAAGCGAGAGGCCCTGTTTGACACCATTTGCAGCCAGTGCGCCGCCTATGGGATCGGCTCTGCCACAGAAAAAGAAATTGATGAAATCAATATTCTCAACGCCACTTACCTTGCCATGCAGCGGGCGGTAGCCGCCCTGCCGGTGCAGCCGGACTGCGCTTTGGTAGACGGCAACCGTGCCCCTGACTTGCCCTTGGAGGTGCGCACGATCATTAAGGGCGACGCCCAAAGCGCCAGCATTGCGGCAGCGTCTATTTTGGCTAAGGTCAGCCGGGATCGCTATATGCTGCAAATGGCGGAGAAATACCCGCAATACGCTTTTGAAAAGCACAAGGGCTACGGCACCAAGCTGCATTATGAACGGCTGGAGCAGTACGGGATCAGCCCCATTCATCGGCTGTCGTTCCTGAAGAAGTGGATGAACCGATGATTCGGCCGGAATACTACGGCAAGTACGGCGAGCTGGAGGCTGCCCGGTACTTGCAAAAGCAGGGATATAAGCTGTATGATGTGAACTACCGCTGCCGTTTTGGCGAGATCGACCTGATATGTACCAAGGGGCAGTATTTGGTGTTTGTGGAGGTCAAAACCCGCAGTCAGGGTGCCATTGCCGACCCGGCGGAATTCGTGGACCAATATAAGCAGGCGCGGATCATTCAAACCGCCAAGCTGTTTTTGGCCCAAAATCCAACGAAAAAGCAGCCCAGATTTGATGTAATTGAAGTGTTTTTACAAAAGGACGGCACAAAATCCATAAAACACCTTGAAAATGCCTTTGCATTGGTATAAAATATTCTGCAAGAAAAACGAAATCACAACCCCCAACGAATAGGAGAGCGTGTATGCTATATACTTCAACAAGAAACAACAAGATCCGTGTAACCGCAGCCCAGGCTATTGCCCAGGGAATCAGCGAGGAGGGCGGCCTATTTGTGCCGGTGGAACTGCCGCACTTCTCTATGGACACGGTGCGGGAGATGATGGAGATGTCCTACATTGACCGGGCCAAGACCGTGCTGCGCACCTTCCTGACGGACTTTTCCGACGAGGAGCTGAATTACTGCGTAGAGGGCGCTTACCGGGCAGATAAGTTTTCCAGCCCCGCCGTGGCACCCACGGTGAATATCGGCGGCAAGGAGAATATCTTGGAGCTGTGGCACGGTCCCACCTGTGCCTTTAAGGATATGGCGCTTCAGCTGCTGCCGTACCTGATGACCGTATCTGCCAAAAAGACCGCTGAGGGCAAGACCATTGTGATCCTGGTGGCCACCTCCGGCGATACCGGCAAGGCGGCGTTAGAGGGCTTTAAGGATGTTGACAAGACCAAGATTCTGGTGTTTTACCCGGTGGACGGCGTGTCTCCCATGCAGAAGCTGCAAATGACCACCCAGGAGGGTGAGAATGTGGCAGTCTGTGCCATTCACGGCAATTTTGATGATGCCCAGAGCGCCGTTAAGTCTATCTTTACCAATGACGAAATCAAGGCGGAGCTGGCAAAGAAGAATATGATGTTCTCTTCTGCCAATTCGATTAACTGGGGCCGTCTGGTGCCGCAGATTGTCTATTACTTCTCCGCTTATGCAGATCTGTGCAAAATGGGTCAGCTGCAAGTAGGCGAGCCTATGAATGTGGTGGTGCCCACCGGCAACTTCGGCAACATTTTGGCCGGGTATTATGCCAAGCACATGGGCCTGCCCATTCAGACCATGGTTTGCGCGTCCAATACCAACAATGTACTGACTGATTTCCTGAAAACCGGCACTTATGACCGGAACCGGGACTTTTACGCCACCACCTCTCCCTCTATGGATATTCTCATTAGTTCCAACCTGGAGCGGCTGCTGTACCATATGAGTGGCGAGAGCGACTCTGCCGTGCGCGGCTGGATGACCCAGCTGGCGGAGAACGGCAAATACACGGTAGAGCCGGAAGTGATGGCAAAGATCCAAAATGAGTTTGCCGCCGGTTACTGTGATGAGGCCGCTGTGGCGGATACCATTCACAAGACTTATACCGATCAGAACTACCTGTGCGACACCCACACCGCCGTGGCTGTAAAGGTGTACCGGGACTATGTAGCCCAGACCGGCGACGATCTGCCTACGGTGATTGATTCCACCGCCTCTCCTTACAAGTTCTCCAAGAGCGTGCTCACTGCCGTGCTGGAGGGCAACACCCCACAGCTGGATGAGTTCGATATGGTAGAGGAACTGCACCGGGTCACCGGCGCTGCCGTACCGGCGCCCTTGGCCGCATTAAAGGATAAGGCCGTGCGCTTTACCCAGGTATGTGACCGGGAGAATATGAGCCAGATGGTTTTTCAACTGCTGAACCTGTAACAGAACAAAAAGAGGGCAGGATATCCTAAGATGATACCCTGCCTTTTTCGTCTTTTTACTTACAAGAACAGCCGTCGCAGCACTGGAAGGTCTCGCACGCGGTGTCCGTAGAGGTCTTTGCGTTTTGCGTGCCCACCTGAATATGACCGGCGGTGCAGCAGTCGGCGCCATCGTGGTACTTGCAGTTCTTGACTTCACAGGAAATGCCTTTGATCTCGTCCATTTTTTTCACTCCTTTCCCGCATAGTTTGTGCAGGTGCGGGCATTTTATACGGAAAAGAGGTGCCTTATGGCGCTGTATGCCATTGCAGATACCCATTTGTCCTTTGGCACGGACAAGCCCATGGACAGCTTTCCCGGCTGGAGCGATTATACCGCTCGCTTGGCGGCCAATTGGCGCCATTTGGTGGAGCCGCAGGATACGGTGGTGATCGCCGGGGACATTAGCTGGGCCATGAAATTCTCGGAATGTACGGCAGATTTTGCCTTTTTGAACGATCTACCCGGGCAAAAAATCTTGCTCAAGGGCAATCACGACTATTGGTGGAACACCAAGCGCAAAATGGATCTGTATTTGCAGGAAAATCATTTTGACACTTTACAGATTTTGCATAATCAGGCGATCCCTTACGGCGATGTGGCTTTGTGCGGCAGCCGGGGCTGGTTCTTTGAGGACACACCGGAGGCCCAGGACGAGAAAGTGCTGGCCAGGGAAGTAGGGCGTATTCGTATGTCGTTGGAGGCGGCAGGGGACAGAGAAAAGATCGTTTTTCTTCATTATCCGCCTGTGACCACCGGGAATGCCTGCGCCCCGATCGTAGAACTGTTGCAGCAGTACGGCGTGCAAAAGTGCTACTATGGCCATCTGCACGGCGCAGCCGCCCGGTTTGCTTTTGAGGGGGACTATCAAGGCATTGATTTTCGCCTGATCTCTGCCGATCATCTGGCGTTTACCCCCTTATTTATCTGCAAATGAGCAGAAAAGCCAAATAATATAAATACTTGCTTGAAATTAAGAAATAGATATGTTATAATGCCAAATCGGTGATATTAGATAAATTTTGAGGAGGTCAAAGCAATGGCACTGAAATCATCCAATAAAGTGGACACCAATGTTTATGAAATCGAGGTTACCGTTGCCCCTGAGGAATTTACTCAGGCTTGCAAGGACGCATATTTGAAGCGCAGAAAATCTATCCAACTGCCCGGCTTCAGAAAGGGCAAGGCTACCCAGGGTATGATCGAAAAGCTCTACGGTGAGGGCTTCTTCTATGAGGACGCACTGGAGATCGTGTATCCCGCAGTTGTTACGGCTGCCATTGAGGAGGCCGGTCTGCGTACGGTGGATTCTCCCGCCGAGCTGGATGTGAAGACCATCAGCAAGTCCGAGGGCGTGGATATGACCATGAAGGTCACTGTGTACCCGGAGGTCAAGCTGGGCCAGTATAAGGGCCTGGAGGCTGTGCAGCTGCCTACAGAGGCAGACGATGAGGATGTGGCCAACGAGCTGACCAACATGCTGGACAGAAACAGCCGACTGGTGACCGTTGAGGACCGTGCTGCCGAGATGGGCGACACTGCAGAGATCGACTTTGAGGGCTTTGTGGACGGCGTTGCATTTGACGGCGGCAAAGGCGAGAATTATCCTCTGGAGCTGGGCTCCGGTTCCTTTATCCCCGGCTTTGAGGAGCAGGTAGCCGGTCACAAGACCGAGGAAGCATTTGATGTGAATGTAACTTTCCCGGAGGAGTACCAGGCAGAGAATCTGGCCGGTAAAGACGCTGTGTTTAAGGTGAAGATCCACGAGATCAAGACCAAGGAAGTACCGGCACTGGACGACGAGTTTGCCAAGGATGTATCCGAGTTTGACACTCTGGACGAGTTGAAAGCCGACCTGAAGAAGCAGCTTAGCGAGAAAAAGGCGGAGGACGCCCGTCGCGATTTGGAGAACCAGCTGCTGGAGCAGGCCATCGACGGTATGGAAGCCGAGATCCCGGAAGTGATGTTCACCAAGCGCGCCGACGAGATGATTAACGACTATGCTTACCGCTTGCAGGCCCAGGGCATTGACTTGCAGACCTACTTGCAGTACATGGGTCAGGATATGGACGCATTCCGCGCTACCTTTAAGGACGGCGCCGAGAAGCAGGTCAAGGCTTCTTTGGTACTGGAAGCCATCGTGGCTGCTGAGAAGCTGGAAGCCACTGAGGACGAGATCAACGCCGAGATCGACAAGCTGGCCCAGCAGTATGGTATGGAAGCGGAGCAGATCAAGAAGGCTGTACCGGCTGACCAGATCGCTGCCGATGTAACCACCAAGAAGGCACTGGATCTGATCGTGGACAGCGCCAAGTTGGTAGCGAAGAAAGCGGAAAAGAAGGCCGCCAAGAAGTCCACTGCCAAGAAGGCAGACGACAAAAAGGCAGAGAAGAAGCCCGCTGCCAAAAAGACTGCCGCTAAGAAGCCCGCTGCTAAGAAAACCGCCAAGAAAGAGGAGGACGCCGAGTAATTCGGCGCATTCCTTTGAATGAATAAGCAAAACACGGTCTATATTATAACAGACCGTGTTTCCGCATAGACTGAGTTTAAGGAAAGTGATTTTATGGCTTTAGTCCCTTATGTTGTAGAGCAGACCGGCGCCGGCGAGCGCTCCATGGATATTTATTCCCGGCTGCTCAGTGACCGTATTATCGTGCTCTCTGACCAGGTGAACGACACCACCGCTTCTTTGGTGGTGGCTCAGCTGCTGTTTTTGGAGAGCCAGGACAGTGAGAAAGACATCAGCCTGTATATCAACAGCCCCGGCGGCTCCGTAACTGCCGGCCTGGCGATTTACGACACGATGAATTATATCAAGTGCGATGTGTCCACCATCTGTGTGGGTATGGCCGCCAGCATGGGTGCGTTCTTGCTTTCCAGCGGCGCCAAGGGCAAGCGCATTGCACTGCCCAACAGTGAAATACTCATTCACCAGCCCTTGATCGGCGGCAATGGTCTGACCGGTCAGGCCACAGATATTGAATTGGCTGCCAAGAACTTGGTGCGCACCAAGGAACGGCTCAATGAAATTCTTGCCAAGAATACCGGCAAGAGCTATGAGCAGATTGTGCAGGACACAGACCGAGACAACAGCATGACCGCACAGGAAGCGCTGGCGTACGGTCTGGTGGATAAGGTGATCGACAAGAGATAACACGGTTAGACGGACGGATGGCAGCATCCGTCCTGTCTTTCTATTTTGGATTTGGAGTGTGCATACATGGCACGAGATGACAATTACAATCGTATGACCCGGTGCTCCTTCTGCGGTAAGTCAGAGGCAATGGTTCACAAGCTGATTGAGGGTCCGGGCGTATTTATCTGTGACGAGTGTATTCGCCTTTGCAACGACTTGATCCAGAGCACCGAATTGGCGGACGCCCCCGGTAAGCAGGGGGAGGACGGCGATATGGTGCTGCCCAAGCCGGCAGAGATCAAGGCCCAGCTGGACGCCTATGTGATCGGCCAGGACGAGGCAAAAAAAGCGTTGTCCGTTGCAGTATATAACCACTATAAGCGTATTTTCAGTACCCAAAAGGACGATGTGGAGCTGCAAAAGAGCAATATCTTGCTGATGGGCCCCACCGGCGTGGGCAAAACCATGCTGGCCCAGACCCTGGCGAAGATCCTGAATGTTCCCTTTGCCATTGCAGACGCCACCACCCTGACCGAGGCCGGGTATGTGGGCGAGGACGTAGAAAATATTTTGTTGCGCCTGATCCAGGCGGCGGACTTTGATGTGGAACGCGCCGAACGGGGCATTATCTATGTGGACGAGATTGACAAAATCAGCCGCAAGAGCGAGAACCGCTCTATTACCCGTGATGTAAGCGGCGAAGGTGTGCAGCAGGCGCTGCTGAAGATTTTGGAGGGAACAGTGTCCAATGTCCCTCCCGGCGGCGGGCGCAAGCACCCCCAGCAGGAGTTTATTCAGATTGATACAACCAACATTCTCTTTATCTGCGGCGGTGCCTTTGATGGCATCGAAAAAATCATTGAGAAGCGGATCGGTGGCAAGTCTATGGGCTTTGGCGCGGATATTCAAGCGGAAGATGTGGACGAAAACCGCGTGATGGAGCGGGTAGAGCAGCACGATCTGGTGAAGTATGGGCTGATTCCGGAACTGATTGGGCGTATTCCCGTGATCGCCGTGCTGGAGAATTTGGATAAACCGGCATTGATCCGCATTATGACGGAGCCGAAGAATTCCATCGTGAAGCAGTATACCCGTATGTTCCAAATGGACGGGGTGCAGCTGGAGTTCCAGCCGGAGGCGCTGGCGGCTATGGCCGATGTGACCCTGGAGCGTAAAACCGGCGCCCGCGGTCTGCGCAGCGTGTTTGAGTCGACCTTAAAGGAACTGATGTTCCAGATCCCCAGCGACAGCACGGTGGAGAAGGTGACCATTACCCCGGAGACGGTGCGCAGCGGTGCAGAACCGATCATTTTGCGCAATCCCAAGAAGGAGAGCCACGACCTGACGGCCGGTGCTCTAAAGAACGCATAAGCAAAGGAGTGCAGTGCGCAGCAGCGTATTGCGCTCTTTTTTCCTTTACAGGTTGCCTTTTTATATATTTTATTATATAATACTGCGTAGCGATTTTTTTCTGCTTATGATTTTTTGAATGTAGAAGTAGGTTTTATAGATGGACGAGATGAATATTTTTGAGACGGCGCCCAGCTTCCCGGTGATCCCTTTGCGTGGGCTGGTGATGTTTCCGGATATGGTGCTGCACTTTGATGTGGGGCGCAAAAAGAGCGTTGCTGCGCTGAAAGCAGCCATGAATGCGGATCAAAAGATTTTTTTAGTGTCCCAAAAGGACGCAGCGGTGGATGAACCGGGGCTGGATGATCTGTTCGGCGTAGGCGTGATTTGCTCTGTGCGGCAGATGATGCGCATTCCCGGCAGCGAAAATATGCGCGTGGTAGCCGAGGGTGACGGGCGCGGCGCTTTAATGGCGTTTGTACGCACCAAGCCGTTTCTTTCTGCGGTGGTACAGCCGCTGGAGGAACCGGAGGATCAGTTGGATCCGGATCGGGCCAATGCCTATCGCCGTGCGGTGAAAAAAGAATTTGAGCATTACGCCGAGATGGTGCCCAAGATCAGCAATGATGTGATTGCTAAGGTGCTTGCTTATCAGGAAAACGGTCCTTTGGCGGATTATATTTGTTCCAATACCTTTATGGATTATGCGGACAAGCAGGATGTGCTGGAGTGCTTGGACCCGGGTGAGCGGCTGCGTATGCTGCTGATGCTCCTGAGCAAGGAAAATACCACCCTGGAGATTGAAACGGAGCTGCACGAGCGTGTGCAGGCTGAGATCGACAAAAATCAGCGGGAGTATTACTTACGAGAGGAAATGCGGGTGATCTCCGAGTCTTTGGGCGAGGAGGATAATCCCCAGGAGGAAGCGGACGGCTACCGGGAGAAGATCGGCAAGCTGCGATGCGATGAGGAAGCCAAAACCCATTTGCTCAAGGAATGCGACAAGCTGGCAAAAATGCCTCAAGGTTCCCACGAGGCCACAGTGGTGCGCAATTATTTGGACAAGTGCCTGGAAATTCCGTTCGGTACATATACCAAAGACAATATGCGCCTGGATCGTGCCCGCAAGGTGCTGGACAAGGATCATTACGGATTGGATAAAGTGAAAGACCGCATTGTGGAGTCCTTGGCCGTGCTGCGGCGCAACCCGGACTTCTCCGGTCAAATTCTCTGTTTGGCAGGCCCGCCTGGGGTAGGTAAAACTTCTATCGTCAAATCCCTGGCAAAGGCCATGAACCGCAAGTATGTGCGGGTGGCTCTGGGCGGTGTTCACGATGAGGCGGAAATTCGCGGCCACAGAAAGACGTATATCGGCGCTATGCCCGGCCGCATTATTGATGCAGTGATCAAAAGCGGCAGTATGAACCCCATTATCTTGCTGGACGAGATCGACAAGATCGGCAACGACATCAAAGGCGACCCGTCCTCCGCACTGTTGGAGGCGCTGGACCCGGAGCAGAACAATACCTTTGCCGATCATTATATTGAGTTTCCGGTGGATCTGTCCAAGGTGCTGTTTATCACCACTGCCAATGATACTTCCACCATTGCTGCGCCGCTGTTTGACCGTATGGAGGTTATTGAGCTTGGTTCCTATACCGCTACGGAGAAGTTCCGTATTGCCAAGGACCATTTGGTGAAGAAAGAGATGACCAAGCACGCGCTGAGTGCCAGAGAGTTTAAGGTCACGGACGGCGCGCTGGAGGAGATCATCGCGCATTATACCAGAGAGGCCGGTGTGCGGCGGCTGGAGAAATGTATCGGCACCCTGTGCCGCAAGGCGTCCGTAGCGCTGGAAAGCGGCGCCAAGTCTTTTCGCGTGAATGAAAAGAACTTGCAGGACTATCTTGGCGTGCCCAAGTACACGGATGACCTGATCCCAGGCGAAAACCAAGTGGGCGTGGTCAACGGTCTGGCTTGGACTTCCGTAGGCGGCACCATGCTGCCTATTGAAGTGTCTGCCTTCCCGGGCACCGGCAAGGTGCAGATCACCGGTAATTTAGGCGATGTGATGACCGAGAGCGTTAAGACCGCCGTGGGCTTTATCCGCTCCCGCGCAGACACCTATGGTATTGACGATCAGTTCTATAAAAATAAAGACTTGCACATTCACGCGCCGGAGGCGGCCATTCCCAAGGACGGCCCCTCTGCCGGACTGGCCATCACCACGGCGCTGGTCAGCGAGCTGACAGGCATTCCCATTCGCTGTGATGTGGCCATGACCGGCGAGATCAGCCTAAAAGGGCGTGCGCTGCCCATCGGTGGATTGAAAGAAAAGAGTATGGCCGCCTACAAGGCTGGTTGCTCCACGGTGATCATTCCGGCGGAGAACAGCAAGGACTTGCAGGAGATTGGCGAAGAAGTGAAAGCGGGCGTGCGCTTTGTGCCGGTAGACACCTTTGACCAGGTGTTGCCCATTGCGCTGGAATACATGCCCACACCTACCGCCCGAGAGGACAAGCCCGCCGCCGTGCCGGTGGCCAAGTCCAAGCGTGCCGATCGGCCGGTGGCCCAGTGAGGTGCCTATGAATTATAACAAAGCAACCTTTGATCGCGCCTTTGGCATCTCCGCCCAACTGCCCCCGGCAGACGGGATTGAGATTGCCTTTGCCGGGCGCTCCAATGTGGGCAAAAGCTCACTGCTCAACCGCCTGTTTAACCGCAAGTCCCTGGCCCGGGTCAGTTCCGTACCCGGCAAGACGGTGACCGTCAACTTCTATGATGTGGACGGCGTGCACTTTGTGGATCTGCCCGGTTACGGCTACGCCAAGATCTCTAAGGCAGAGAAAAAGCGGTTTGGTGAGTTGATGGAGGGCTATTTTCAAAGCGGACGGCCCATTCGCCTTGTGGTGCAGCTGATTGATATGCGCCACGCCCCCACGGCGGATGATCTGCAAATGATCGACTTTTTGCAGCAGATCGGACTGCCCTTTGTGGTGGTGCTCACCAAGGCGGATAAATTAAAACCCACTCAGTATAAAAAAAGACTGGAAGAACTGGGCACGGAGCTGCCAAACCTGGGCACAGGCGTGCAGGTGATCCCGTTCTCTTCTGTGAAAGGGCAGGGGAGCGAACAGTTAAAGGCCGTCATCGAACAGGCCTGCCAGTCGGAATGATAGAAGCGGAGGATAGAAAAGATGGAGAAATTACCTTTTGTTACCAAGGAAAAGGCGGAGGAGATCGCAGCGCAGTTTCCCACCCCCTTTCATCTGTACGATGAGCGGGGTATTCGGGAAAATGCGGCTAAGCTGAAAGAGGCTTTTGCCTGGAACAAGGGCTACAAGGAGTTCTTTGCCGTCAAGGCAACGCCCAACCCCTTTCTGATTAACATTCTGCGGGAGTACGGCTGCGGCTGTGACTGCTCGTCCAAGACGGAGCTGATGCTCTCCAAAGCCATTGGCGCCGTGGGGGAAGATATTATGTTTTCTTCCAACGACACACCCTTAGAGGAGTTCAAATACTGCAACGACCTGGGCGGTATCATCAACCTGGATGACATTACCCATATTGAAGCAGTGGAAAAAGCCTGCGGCAAGCTGCCCCGCAAAATGAGCTGCCGCTACAATCCCGGCGGTATGTTTAAGATCACCAATGATATTATGGACAACCCGGGGGACGCCAAGTACGGTATGACCACCGAACAGCTGTTTGAGGCCTTTCGGATCATGAAGTCCAAGGGCGTAGAGGAGTTTGGCCTGCACGCATTCCTGTGCTCCAATACGGTGACCAACGAGTATTATCCGCTGCTGGCCAAGGTGCTGTTTGATGTAGCAGTGCGACTGAAGAACGAGCTGGGCGTAAAAATCAGCTTTATCAATCTGTCCGGCGGCGTTGGCATTCCTTACCGTCCGGAGCAGGAGCCGAATGATATTTTGAAGATCGGCGCCGGTGTACATAAGGTGTATGATGAGGTGCTCACCGCCAACGGTATGGGCGATGTGGCGATCTATACCGAGCTTGGCCGCTTTATGATGGGCCCTTACGGCGGCTTGGTGACCCGCGCCATTAACGAAAAGCATACTTATAAGGAGTATGTGGGCGTAGACGCTTGCGCCGTGAACCTGATGCGCCCGGCCATCTACGGTGCGTATCACCATGTGACGGTGCTGGGCAAGGAGAATCAGCCTTGCGACCACAAGTACGATGTGACCGGCTCCCTTTGCGAGAACTGCGACAAATTCGCCGTGGACCGTATGCTGCCGAAAATTGAACGGGGCGATCTGCTGTTTATCCACGACGCCGGCGCCCACGGCTTCTCCATGGGCTACAACTATAACGGCAAGCTGAAAAGTGCGGAAATTTTGTTAAAGACCGACGGCACTTTCCAGATGATCCGTCGGGCAGAGACCCCCAAGGATTACTTTGCCACCTTTGATTGCTTTGACTTTTACAATGACCTGATCAAAGGCTAAGGAAGATAAAAAAAGAGCGACCGGACAATTTTGTCCGATCGCTTTTTTGCGTTTTGCTGTTGGTTATTTGGTATAGAACATGGCGCCGGTTTGCGATTTGCTGTATCGGTACACACTCATCTCGATTCCCAGAGCCAGGTAGATGCAGAGTGATGAGGAGCCGCCGGCGGAGAACAGGGGCAGGGTGATGCCGATGCAGGGCAGCAGGCTCAGCTCCATGCCGATATTAACAAAGGTCTGGGCAAAGAGCATAACGGCAATGCCGCTGCACATCAGGTAGCCGCCGTTATCCCGGGCACGCAGGCCGGTTTGACCTACCCGCAAAATCAGTATCGTTAAAATTAAAATCACTGCCAGTGCGCCGATAAACCCAAATTCCTCACCGGCTACGGACAAGATCATATCGTTCTGATTTTCCGGCACGGCGCCGCTTTGGGTCATATCGCCCTTTAAGAAGCCTTGACCGAGAAAACCGCCGTTGCCCATGGCGATCTTGCCGTTATTTTGTTGATACATGGTGCTCTCGTATTGCTCCGGGTAAAACAGGGCAATGATCCGCTCCCGCTGCAAGCCGGAGATCAGCTTCAACTTCCAGGCGGCCACAAAACCCACGATCAGCGCGCAAAACCCGGCTAAGAAGTAGCCGATGTTAATGCGGGCAAAGAACAGCATGCCGATAAACATAATCAGGAAGATCAGGGCAGACCCGGCGTCACCGGTCATCAGCACCAGCCCAATGGGGATCAAGCCATGGATTACCAAAGGAATGATGGTGCGTATTTTATTGATCTTGTCCCGTACCATATCCAGGTGGTAGGAAAAGGAGATGATAAAGCCTACTTTCAGCAGCTCAGAGGACTGGAAGGTCAGCACCTTCAGGTCGATCCAGCTGCGGGCGTCCTGCCGGGCATCCGGCGCAATGCCAAAGAAAAAAGTGTAGATCATCAAACCTACGCACCCGGCGGCGATCACCGGCCACAACTTGGCTACCGCCTCATAGTTCACATTAGAAACCAGTAGGCAGATCACCACCCCCAGCGCCACGGACAGGAACATGGAGCGCACATCGCTGCTGATGATCTTGCCGTCCTTTAAGGCAGAGTGGGTAGCGCTGTACACCAGCGCCAAACCATATAGAGAGCCAACCATGGCGGTTAGCAAAGTTACATAATCTAAACCGGAAAATAATTCCAACAGCGGCGATTGCTTTTGCCGACTGTGCACGATCTGCCTCCTCTCATTACAGGGTAGTCTTTATTATATTATGAATTTTGCCAGAATTCAAGAGAAGCGGGCAATTATTACTTGGATTATTTTATCCCTTGTGTTATAATAACTTGCGAGAAACGTTGCGCCCGCTGTGGCGCGTACAGGAGTATGTATATGCTGACAGATATTGAGATCGCCGCACAGGCGAAAATGAAAAGGATTACGGATGTAGCCGCGGCTATGGGTATTCGTCCGGAGGAGCTGGAGCCTTACGGTCATTATAAAGCAAAGCTGTCCGATGATCTGCTGACTCGGCTGCAAGATCGTTCGGACGGCAAGCTGGTGCTGGTAACGGCGGTGAACCCTACCCCTGCCGGTGAGGGCAAGACCACCGTGAGTATCGGCTTGGGTCAAGCTATGTGCAAACTGGGAAAAAATGCGGTGATCGCTCTGCGGGAGCCGTCTCTGGGTCCGGTGTTCGGCATTAAGGGCGGCGCTGCCGGCGGCGGTTACAGCCAGGTGGTGCCTATGGAGGACATTAACCTGCACTTTACCGGTGATCTGCATGCCATTACCAGTGCCAATAATCTGATGTGTGCGCTGCTGGATAACCATATTCAGCAGGGGAATGTGCTGGGGATTGATCCCCGCCGTGTGCAGGTGAAGCGGTGCATGGATATGAACGATCGCGCCCTGCGCAATATTATCTGCTCTCTGGGCGGCACCTTGAATGGCGTGCCCCGGGAGGATCACTTTTGCATAACCGTTGCCAGTGAGGTAATGGCAATCCTGTGCCTTGCGGAAAATCTGCAAGATTTGAAAAAGCGGCTGGGTGATATTTTGGTAGCCTATACCTATGACGGCGCACCGGTGTATGCCCGGGATATTCAGGCAAACGGCGCCATGACCGTGCTGCTGAAGGATGCGATTAAGCCCAATTTGGTGCAGACCTTGGAGAATACGCCGGCCATTATGCACGGCGGTCCCTTTGCCAATATTGCCCACGGCTGCAACTCTGTGCGGGCTACCAAAACCGCGTTGAAGCTGGGCGATTACGCCATTACCGAGGCGGGCTTTGGCTCTGACCTGGGGGCAGAGAAATTCTTTGACATTAAGTGTCGCTACGCGGGGCTGACACCCGCCTGCGTGGTGCTGGTGTCTACCGTGCGGTCTATGAAATATAACGGCGGCGTGCCCAAAGATCAGCTGAAAGCGGAGAATTTAGACGCGTTGCGCGCCGGTTCTGTCAATTTGCTGGCGCATATTGAGAACTTGAAAAAATTCGGTGTGCCGGTGGTGGTGGCGATCAACCACTTCTATGCGGACACCCAGGCGGAGATCGACTATGTAGAGCAAATTTGCAAGGCGGCAGGCGCGGATTTTGCCGTGACCAAGTGCTTTGCGGAGGGCGGCGCCGGCAGTCTGGAGCTGGCTGAGAAAGTGGCTGCCGCCTGTGAAAAGGAAAATCACTTCCATACCCTGTACGACTTGGATCTGCCGGTGTATGAGAAGATCGAGAAAATTGCCAAAGAGGTCTACGGTGCCGACGGTGTGGACTACACTAAAGCGGCAAAAAAGGCCATTGACGGCTTTATTGCACTTGGGGCAGACAAACTCCCGGTGTGTATGGCAAAGACCCAATACAGTTTGTCTGACGACCCTACAAAGCTTGGGCGCCCCAGCGGTTTTCGCATTACCGTCAGCAGCGCCAGTCTGTCTGCCGGCGCCGGGTTCCTGGTGTGCCAGACCGGCAATGTGATGACCATGCCCGGCCTGTCCAAATCACCGGCGGCCTACCGCATTGATGTGGACGATCAGGGCAACACCGTGGGGCTGTTCTGATGCAAGTATTTCATTCTCATAGTTATGCGGATACGGTTCGTATTGCTGCCGATTTGGCAAAGACCTTGCTGCCGGGCACGGTGATTGCCTACTTGGGCGACCTGGGGGCGGGCAAAACCGCCTTTACCGCCGGACTGGCAAAAGGGCTGGGGTTGACGGTGGATGTGACTTCACCTACCTTTGCCATTTGCAATACGTATCGGCAGGGAGATGTGACCCTGCACCACTTTGATATGTACCGGGTAGACAGCTGGGACGATCTGTATTCCACCGGGTTCTTTGATTATTTGGACACAGGTGCTTACCTGGCCATCGAATGGAGCGAGAATGTGTACGGTGCACTGCCGCCGGACACCCTAATGGTGGAAATCTCCAAGACAGGGGAGCAGGATCGCACCATTGAGATTTATAAAAAAGAGGAGGAGAAAGCATGATCCTTGCGGTAGACGCATCATCTGTTACCGCAGCCGCGGCTCTATGTAGTGGTGACGGCGCGGTGGTGCGCAGCGACTTTCTCCATAACGGCCTGACCCACAGCGAAACCCTGCTGCCTATGATTCGGCGGGTACTGGGGGACACCTCGGTGGCAGACCTGGACGCTATTGCTGTTACTGCCGGTCCCGGTTCCTTTACCGGGGTGCGGATCGGCGTGGCCACCGTTAAAGGTCTTGCCTTTGACAGGGATATTCCTTGTATCGCCGTGTCTGCTTTGGAAGCGGTGGCGTACCAGTTCCCGGAGGAGAACGCAGTGATCTGCGTGGTGATGGACGCCCGCCGCGGGCAGTTCTATAACGCCCTTTTTCGTGTGGAGAACGGTGAGGTGGAGCGCCTTTGCCCGGACCGGGCTGTGGACGGCGCTGCACTGGCTGAAGAATTGGCCGCCTATGACCGAGTGATCGTGGCCGGTGACGGCGCCCAGTTGTTTGCGCCCTTGTTCCCGGCTGGGGAGGTAGCCCCTCCACAGCGGCAGTATGTGACCGGGCACGGCGTGGCCCTGGCCGCCCAAAAACAGAAAACCATGCCCGCCGCTGCGCTGATGCCTGTATATCTGCGGCTTAGCCAGGCGGAACGGCAATTAAAATTAAAAAAAGGAGAATCATAATGAAGATTGCAATGGGTTCCGATCATGCGGGCTTTCCGCTGAAAGAGGAGATCAAAAAAGTGCTGCTGGAGCAGGGCTATGAAGTAGAAGATGTGGGCTGCTATTCCCCGGAACGCTTCGATTACGCCATCAGCGCCCAAAAAGCCTGTGATTTGGTGGTAGACGGTACTTGCGAAAAAGCCATTCTGTGCTGCGGTACCGGTATTGGCATCTCTATGGCTGCCAATAAGGTTAAGGGCATTCGGGCTGCCTGTTGCTCCGATTATTTCAGCGCCAAGTACACCCGCGCCCATAATGATGCCAATGTGCTGTGCATGGGCGATCGTGTAGTCGGTGCCGGGCTGGCACTGGAGCTGGTGCAGGTATTCCTGACCACACCCTTTGAGGGTGGCCGTCACCAGACCCGTATTGACCAAATTATGGACATTGAGGCAGGGAAGAAGCTCTACTGAGTTTAAGACAGAAAAAAGCGCACAGGCAATCGCCTGTGCGCTTTCTTATTGGAATTTATTTTTGAATTTAGGACCACTTCAGTGCCTTAATAGAGAAGCCCAGTTCCGTATCCAGGCGATTCTTTTGCACCACGGCAACCACCTTTTTGCAGCTCTTTGCGCCGCTGACGGAGCCGGTGACCTTGTAGTAGTTGTTGTTGCCCAGGGACTCTACCCGGTTGATCTTTACGGACTGCTGCTTAGCCTCGCCTTTGGTGATGGTGAACACGCTGTCCTTATTGCTGTAATTGATAATGTCGTAGATGTTCTCTTTTTTTGCCGCTGCGTTGCAGTTGCTCTTAAAGTTGACCACCGTCTGGCCGTAGTATTTGAACAGGTCCAGCACAACGGTGCCGGAGGGAAAGCTGGTGCCCTTAATATCCTCACGGGCAGCCATCCAAACGGCAACATGGGTAGCCATTTCGGCGCTGATGCCGTCCTTGTTCTCATAGCTGAACTTGTACAGGCCGGGCACCTCCAGCATCGCTGCGATGCGCTCCAGATCCTGTTGGTTGAAAATGACCTTTTTGCCGCTGGCATTGGTAGAGGGCACCTTATCCTTGGACGCCTCAATGGTGGTCAGCTCTTTACCGGTGGTCTCGCCTTTATTGTCTGTGGTTTGGGGCGTGGTGGGCCCGTTGGTGGGCGTTTCGCCCTTGCCGCCGTTGTTTTTCTTTGTAGAGGTTTCGCCTTTTTTGGTGGTGGTCTCCCGGATGGGAACGGTAACTTCTTTGCCGTTCTTGTCCGTTACCTTCTCACCGTTTTTGTCGATCTCATAGGCCACGGTTTTGCCCTTTTTGTCCTTTTCATAGACCACATCTACTTCTTTGCCGTCTTTATTGATCTCTGTGCCAAACTCGGTGTCTGCATTGGCCAAACCGGCTTGGGTGGTATCGGCGGCAGAGTTCTGTCCGTCTGTCTTTTTGGAAGAGCAGGCAGCAAAGACGCCGCAGACCAGTACGCTCAGCGCCATGATCAATGCAATACTCTTTTTCAAAGGGAACACGCTCCTTTTGGTGCTCTGCACCGTAATATCTTCTACATTATAGTCTTTTTATACATAAAAGGCAAGGGTTACGGCTGTAAGTCGCCAAATGTTTACCACTTATTCATAATCTTTACAGATTTAGCCAAATGGATTATAATGAATACAAACGGAAAGGGAGGTGGGGCGTATGCGCCCTGCGGCTAAGGTCGCCATGAGCGGTATTTGTACGGCGCTGAGCGTGCTGCTGCTGTTTTTCGGCGGTGTGGTGCCGGTGCTGGCCTATGTATGCCCCATGCTCACCGGGGTACTGATGGTGGTGCTGGTGCGCACCTTCGGCTACGGCACAGCGTGGGTCACCTATGTGTCTACGGGGCTGCTCAGCTTCTTTTTGGTGCCGGACAAGGAGTGTATGTTGATGTATGTGCTCTTTTTCGGCTATTATACCATCGTGCGCCAGTGGATCGGGCGGCTGCGGCCTCGGTCGGTGGCGCTGGGTGCCGTGTGCCTGCTGTTTAATGCGGCACTGGCGGCAGTGAATCTGCTGCTGGTGTATGTGTTTGCCATTCCTATGGACGCGGTGAGCAGTAACAAGTGGTTTTTGGTGGGCTTTTGGCTGGCGATGAATTTGCTGTTCTTTCTTTACGAGCGACTGCTGGGTGTGGCGGAACTGTTGTATGCCCGTAAGATCGAGAAGCGCCTGCGCAGCGTGTTTAAGAAGTAAAAAGCGACTTGTATTTGTAAGATACAAGTCGCTTTTTGAATTATTCCGTATAAATGCGGGGGACGCGGGGATTCACCAGCAAGGGTGACAGGTCGCAGGTGGCAATATCGCCGGGCTGTACGCTGCTGCCGGTTACATCCACCGCCGTGTGGGACAGCCCAACCTCGCCGATCACCGGGTAGGCTTTGCCGTTAATGGTGACGGTCAAATGGGTTTTCTTGAGAAATTGCTTGAGGGCAGAGAGTACACTGTGGAAGTTGTGATCCTCTTTCTCCTTGGTCAGGCCGAAGCCGTCATAATGCCCCATTGGCACAATGGCAATGGTGGTGGGGCGTTTAGTAACAAAGGTGCCGTTGTAGCCCACCGCATAACCGGCGGGCACTTCCTTCATGTCCACCACTTCCGCCTCCAGTTGACCTAAGCGGTGCAGGGGTGTCTCGCTATGGGTGATCACCCGTCCGGTAAAGGCGGAGCCGATGCGTACTGCGTCCAGCGCCACATGCTCCACATTCAACAATGCGGGGGAGTTGGCTGCATGGCAAATGCCTACGGTCTTGCCGGCCTTTTCAATCTGCGCCAGCGTGTCCTTGAATACTTCCAGTTGGGCAATGGTTTTGGCCTTGTCGTGAAAGGCGCTGCTAAAATGGGTGTATGCGCCGGTGAATTCCAAATTGGGCAGGTCGTAGCAGGCAATGGCCTCCGCTACCTGCGCAGGCAAAAAGCCGTAGCGACCCATGCCGGTGTCGATCTTCAAATGGCACGGAACCTTGACACCCAAATCGGCAGCCGCCGCTTGCATTGCCTGTGCTGCCCGGGTGCTGCCGATGGTGGCAATACAGCCGGTGTCCGCAATATGGCGCGCCTCGCTGTCCACACAGGTGGAGCGCATCACTAAAATATCCGTGTTCGGTTGCAGCACCGCCCGCAGGGGAGCAATGTCCGTCACTTCCGTTACTGCCAAAGTGGTGATGCCGCAGTGCTCCAGAATCAGCGCCAGTTCCGTTAGACCAAAGCCGTAGCCGTTGCCCTTAACGACGCCGATAATAGGCACGCCCGCTTTCTTTTGCAGGTAATGCACATTCTCGATTAATGCGGTTTTATCAATTACATATCTGCTCATTTTCTTACTTTTTCCAATACCTTTGTTGCCAAGTTATACAGGTGGTACACCGGCTTGTTGATCACATAGTCAAATTCGCCGATAAATTCTTTCATATACCCGCCAAAGCCGTGCTTAAACCGCCACAGACCATAGTGGGGGTTGTCCGGGTTTTGGCAGTCGCCGCTGATGCCGCCAAAGTCATAGACCTTACAGCCGCACTCCATACCCCACTGCATCATGGCCCATTGCAGGGCATAGTTGGGGTACACATTGCGGTGGGCGTTGGAGGAGGCGCCGTACTGGTATTTCATCACATTCTGCCCCCACTTAATAGCCAAGGTGCCGGCAATGGCTTTGCCCTCATAGTAGGCCATATACAGGCGGCAGTCCTCGCCCATGCAGTTCATGATTTGCTCAAAATAGCTTTTCGGTCGGGTGGAAAAGTTGTCCCGCTCCCCGGTCTCCCGCATAATGCGTACAAAGTCGTCCAGCGCCTCGGTGCCCATCACTTTTACTTCCACGCCTTTCTTTGGCGCTTTGCGGATTCGGTTTCTGTAATCCGGCTTAAAGGTGAGCATCAGCTCCTGCTCGTTGAGGCCGTTGTAGTCAAAGCAGTAAACGAACCGGGGCTGCACATTCTCAAAATCCATACAACCCGGGTTCAGTTCTACAAAGCCCTTGTTCAGCAAATGCTGCTTGTAGGCCTTGTTCTCCACGGTGATCTCCGGGTCGATTTTAATACAGTAGCCGTGGTATTCCTTTGCAATATCCAAAAGTGCGGCAAAGAGCGCGTCAAAGGTGGCAAAATCATCTTCGTCCGCCACAAAGCCGCGGCAGCAGTAAAGCAGGGAGGCTTTGATCACCGGCACGGTACGAATCAGCACATCGGCGCTGCCCTTAATGTTGCCGTCCTCGTCCCTCAACATCACGGCTTCCCACTTCCAGGCGGACTTGACCTTAGCCCACTTGGAGGAGTGCTGGAACAGGCCCTTGGGGTGCTTTTTGATAAACGCTTCATATTGGTCTAAATTCTCTTTTGTTACACGCTCGATCATAACAGACTCCTTTATATTTCTGCTTTTTATTATACCAACATTCTGCCCGCTTGTCCACCCACTCCGGCGGTTTTCTGCATTTTGCCATGTTGACAAGCGGCGGGCGTTCCTTTATTATTATCTATATAGTATGAATCGGGGGCAGACCTATGCAAAAACCAAGATATGCCGATCCCAGTGTGATCGCAGTGAATAAAGAAGACGGCCACGCCATCGCCATGCCGTATGATACGGCGGCGCAGGCGCTGGCAGGGGAGAACAGCCCATACAAACGGAGTCTGAACGGGCTTTGGAAGTTCAGCTGGTGCCGAGGCGTTAAAAACAAACTGGAGGGCTTTGAGGCACCGGATTATGATGACGGCACCTGGCGGGAAATTCCCGTGCCCTCCGTGTGGCAGACCCAGGGCTATTCCGTGCCTTACTATTATGCCAGCACCTTTCCCAGAGCGCTCAGCCGCAGCAAGGGCAAGATTCCGAAAATTGACCCTGCTATGCAGGAGGTGGGCTACTATCGCCGCACCTTTACCATTGATCCGGAGTGGAAGGGGCGTCAGGTGTTCTTGCACTTTGGTGCAGCCAAGGCGGCGCTGGAGGTGTATGTGAACGGCCAATTCGTAGGCTATTCCCAGGGCTCTATGACACCTCATGAATTCGATGTGACCCGGTATCTTTTGAATGGCGAAAATCTGGTGTGCGCCAAGGTGTACCGGTACAGTGACGGTAGCTATCTGGAAGATCAAGATATGTGGTGGCTGTGCGGCATTTACCGGGAGGTGTATTTGTTCGCTGAGCCAAAGGCTTGCCTGCGGGATTTTTATTTCCGTACGGAGCCGGACGCGGATTTTCGGGACTGGACGGTGCGCCTGGACGGCTATTTGCACCTGTACGCCCCCACAAAAGAAGACTTGACCCTGCGTGCCGCTTTGTATCGGGACGGCCAAAAGGTCTATGACCTGGGCAGTGCTGCCTGCAAGGGGGACCAGCCCCGTCAGACCTTGCAGTTGGAAGCTGCGGCTAAGGCACCGCTGTTGTGGTCCGCAGAGCAGCCAAACACCTATACGCTGGTGATGGAGTTGCTGTGCGGAAAACGCGTGCTTTGCGCTAAGCGCTACACCGTGGGCTTTAAGAAAGTGGAAATTCGGGGCGAAAAAATCTATTTTAACGGCATGCCCTTGTTTGTGCGCGGGGTGAATCGCCACGATTTTGACCCGGACAATGGCTGGGCTGTGCCGGAGGAACGGTATCGGCAGGATATGGACCTGATGAAACAGGCCAACATTAACGCGGTGCGCACCTCCCATTACCCGGATGATCCCCGGTTTTATGACTACTGCAATCGCTACGGCTTTTACGTAATGGACGAGTGCGAGGTGGAGAGCCATGGCGTGCGCCGCAAAGGTGTGCCTGGGGACAGCCCGGTGTGGACGGCGGCCTGCGTGGATCGTATGGAGCGTATGGTACTGCGGGACCGGAATCATCCATGTGTGTTTATGTGGAGTCTGGGCAATGAAGCCGGGGACGGTACCGCCTTTGCAGCAATGAAGCAGGCGGCACTGGCACTGGACGACACGCGCCAATTCCACTACGAGGGGGATTTTGACCTGACCAAAAGCGATGTGATTTCCCGTATGTATCCCACCGCCGATGTGATGGAAAAGTTGGGCAAGAAAGAGCCCATTACCATTTCCCTCTATGACAATATCGCCAATCAGCTGGCAGCGGACAGCAAGCCCATTACTGCCGAGATGTATGAAGGCAAGCCGGTGCTGCTGTGCGAGTATGCCCATTCTATGGAGAATTCCCTGGGCAACTTTGCCGACTATATGGCGGATTTTGAAAAGTATGACAATATGTGCGGCGGCTTTATCTGGGACTTTGTGGACCAGGCACTGCATCGCAAGGCCCAGGACGGCACGGACTTGTGGCTTTACGGCACGGATTTTGAAAAGGAAGAGCCGCGGCACTGGTATTCGCTGCCAAACACCACGGCCATTACCGGGTCCAATACCTATTTTTGCGCCAACGGGATTATCGGTGCGGACCGCACAGTGCATCCTCAGTATTACGAGGTGCAAAAGGTATATGCCCCGGTGCAGACCCTGGCTGTGAACCCGGACAGCGGCTCCTTTACCGTAAAGAACAAAATGCTCTTTACCAATATAAATGCGCTGGAGTGCCGCTGGCAGATCGAAGTGGGCGGCCGGCTGCTGATGCACGGCAAATTGGAGCCGATCGATTGCCCGCCTTTGTCGGAAGTGACGGTGTCTTTGCCTTATACTATGGATCAGGTCACCGGGGACGGTATGGCGGTGCTGACGGTGTCCTTTGCCACCACCCGGGAATTGCCGGGTCTGGCAGCGGGTTTTACCTTTGCTTGGGACCAATTTGTGCTGCGGCCTATGCATCAGCCTGTGGCGGAGAAAGATGGCGGCGATTTGCATTATGATCACCGGGGCAACCGGGTAGAGGTGCAGGGCGCCGACTTTAACCTGACCATTCAAAACGGGCGCGTGGTCAGCTGGGTGATCGACGGCAGTCAGCGGTTGGTAGCGCCCTTGGAGCCTGCTTATTTCCGGGCGCTGACAGATAATGATATCGATTTTCTCAACTTTGTGCCGCCGCTGATCAAGTTCCACCCTCTGTACGGCTGGCACCGTGCCCAGCGCCGCACCCACGCGCTGCGTACCGTGGTGCAGGCCGGGGCAGACAATACGGTGGAGGTGCACATTGCTATGTCCACGCCACGCTTGCGAGAGGACTTGATCACATATAAAGTATATCCCAATGGGCGGCTGTATGTGTACCACAGTGCCGTGCCCAAGCAGGATATGCTACGCTTCGGCTTCCAGATGACCTTGCCGGGCAGCTACGAGTATGTAAACTGGTACGGCAGAGGGCCGCACCCCAGCTATCGGGACCGAAAAACCGGGGCTGCGCTGGGTCGTTATCAATCTACGGTGACGGCGCTGGAGCACCGCTATATGCGTCCCCAGGAGAGCAGCAACCGCACGGATACTTACGATCTGTATTTGTGTGACAGTCACGGCGAGGGCTTCCGGGTGCAGGCGTACTATGAAACACCCTTTGCCTTTAGCGCTTATCACTACACCACTACGGGGCTGGACAAGGCTGCGCATATCCACGAGATTCCCTATGATCCGTCCTTGACCACATTGAATATTGACGGCGCCCAGTGCGGCGTTGGCGGCGATCTGCCGGGCCAAGGCGCGGTGCGTGCCCCATACCGGGTAACGGCAGGGGAGAAGTGCAGCTATGCCTTTGTCTTGGAGCCGATGCATAAAAAGAAATGAAACGCGTATTTGCCCATTTGGGATTTTCGGCGGCGGTCATGCTGCTGATCTTAAACTTCTTTTCCGTCACCTTTGCGTACATTGCGTTAGGCGTGGTGTTGGCAGCGCTCTGTTTGGTGCTTTCCGTACCGCGATTGCGCCAAGGGGTGAGTGTGTGGCTGTGCCTGGTTGGAGCGGTGGTGGCTTGTGTGACCTTTATTGTAGGTGTTCACGCTGCTTATCTGCCACAGCAAAAGTTAGTCGGCCAAACGGCGCAGGTGCAGTTCTATGTGACCGATGTGCGCCGGGGTGCTGAGAAAAACTATTATACGGTCAAGACCACGGCTATTGATTTGCCGGGTGTGCCCCAGAATATCCGCAGCACCTTTTCTGCCCATGCGGATCTTGGCGATGTGCCGGACGGTATCTATACCGGCAAGGTGACTTTTGCCTCTACCGGTGAGAACGGTTACGCCGCCTGGGGCAAGTTCAGCGACGGCGAATTCCTTAGCGGCAAGGCTGCCCGGGTGCGTAAGACCAACCAGTCTGCACCCGGCAGCGCAGTGGCGCTTATCCAAATGCGCCACGCCATCAGTAGCCGCTTTGCTGCCGTGTTGCCCGGGGATCGTGGTGCGTTGGCAACGGCGCTGATCACCGGTAGCAAGACAAATTTGTCCGTGGGTGCGGTCAGTCACTTTCGCACCTGCGGTGCTACCCATTTGATGGCGGTGTCCGGACTGCATTTATCTGTGATCGTGGGCTCTCTTTACTGGCTGCTGCGCAAGCTGCGGTTGCCTGCTTGGCTGACTACGGTTTTGACAGGTGCGGTGCTTTTGGTGTATGATGGCGTAGCCGGATTTTCCGCCTCCGTGGTGCGTGCTTCTTTGATGATGGCTGTTTTGCTGGCGGCACGGCTGTTTGGTCGCAAGGCGGACGGCCTGAATTCACTTGGTCTGGCGGTATTCCTGCTGTGTACCGATCCCTTTGCGGTAACGGATGTGAGTTTGCAGCTGTCGGTGACTTCCGTTCTGTCGCTGCTGACTTTATCCCCGGTGCTGAACAAGAGCCTTGCTCGGCTGCATATTCCCAAATTTTTACGCCAAAGCTTTAGTGCCACCGTGAGCGTGCTGCTTTATACGCTGCCGTTTATGTGGCTGTCCTTTGGGCAGACGGCGTTGTTATCTCTGCTTAGTAATTTGGTGCTGATTCCGCTGGCACAAGTGGCCATGATCGCTGCACTGCTCATGTTGCTCTTTACGCCGCTGCCGTATCTGGTGTATGCCTGTGCGGTGGTGGTGTCCGGCACCACCGGCGGTATGCTGTGGCTGGTGGAAAAGTTTAGCGCACTGGGTGCACCGATTATAGATTTGACCGGGCCGTTGACCTGTGTTGCCATTGCCGGTGTGCTGTTGCTTTTCGGCGTGCACTTTCTGTTGCAACGGCAGCGGTTGGGCGTTACGGCGGCAGTGGCCTGCGCTTTTTATTTGTTGACTTCCTTTGCCGGGTTGGCAGTGGAGCAGGGCAACGCTTACCTTTGTATCGGCAGCAGCTCGGCGCTGCTGTATGACACGCATTATGCTTTGCTGGTAGGCACGCCGGATCAAAGCGCCTACTACGCCTACACGCGCATTCTGCAAAATCGGCGGCTGCAGCTGGTGGCCGTGTACCTGCCCGATGATCGGGTGGGGTATTATACCCGCGCATTGACCACTGCGGTGCACCTGGTGAATGTACTGCTGCCCGGCGGTAATACCGCTTTGGCTGTGCAGCCGGAGTGCGAGCATCTGCTCACCGCCACGGCAATGGATACCACGCCTTGGCAAGGAGTGCAGGTGCAATACAGATATAATAAAAAGCGCTACACCGTCTCTGTTACCTGCAAGGGCAAGCGGCTCGTGCTGGGCAACGGCACTGACCTGAACGGCGGCGACTTAACGGTAGCGTTTGGTAAGCAAAGCACCGCTGTCGGTACACTGGTGTGCGCCAGGGCACTGGCAGATGACGAACTGCTGACAGTTACGCTGCGGCAGGACAGCGCTTTGCAGATAAGGAGGAACGATCCATGGCTGTGATCGGCGAAAAAGAGCTGCGCGCCCAGTTGAAAAGCGGCACGCTGTCCCACGCCTATTTTATCTATGGCGACGAGGGGTACTTAAAGGACCACTATATTGCCCAAATTAAGAAAAAGGCGGTGGACCCGGCCTTTGCGGATTTTAATATACATATTTATGAAAAGGACGGCACGCAGCTGTCCGATGTGCTCCACGACGCAGATACTTTCCCTATGATGGGCGGCAGTAATCTGGTGCTGGTCTATGACTTTCCCTTTGACAAAAAGGCGGATGTGGAGGATATTAAGGCATATCTCAAGGATGTGCCGGACACCACGGTTCTGGTATTTACCTACCAGTCTTTGCCGGTGGACACAAAAAAGGAAAAACGCTGGAACAGCATTATTAAAGCTTTTGCTAAGGCCGGGGACGCGGTGGAACTGAACACCCGCACCCAGAGCGACCTGGTAAAAATGCTGGTCAGCGGCGCCAAAAAGCGGGGCGCTGCGCTGCAAACGGACCAGGCGCGATATTTGATCTCGGTGGTGGGTACGGATATGCAGACCCTGCTGCACGAACTGGACAAGCTGTCTGCCTTTTGCAAGGACGGCGAGATCACAGCGGCGATTATTGACGATATGGCCACCAAGTGCCTGCAAGCGCGTGTATACGACTTGTCCAAATTCATTTTGAAAGGCGACACCGGCGGCGCCTGTAAGGTGCTGCATACCCTGTTTGAACTGGGCGAAGAACCTATACCGATTGCGGCAGTGCTTATTAATAATTATGTGGATATGTACCGAGTGAAGTGCGCCAAGATCGACGGTCGCAGAGCGGACGATATAGCCCGGTATTATAACTACAAAGGACGGGACTTTGTGCTGAACAACGCCATGCGGGACACAGCCAAGCTGTCCGTAGGCGCGCTGCGCCGCTCTATGCAGGTGCTGGACGATCTGGACCGAGCGCTGAAGAGCACCGCGGTGGACGCAAAAATCTTACTGGAGGAGGCGATCGTCAAATTGTCCGTGATCGCCGTCAGCGGCCAATGATTCATATTGAGGAAGCAGTGATCGTGGAGGGCAAGTATGACAAGATCAAGTTGTCTAACTTCCTGGACGCCATGATCGTAGAAACCGGCGGGTTCGCTATATATAAGGATAAAAAGCGGTTGCAGTTTATTCGCCGCCTGGCAATGGAGCGGGGGATCATCATTCTCACCGACTCGGATCACAGCGGTTTCCAAATTCGCAATTACATTGCCAAGGGATTGCCCCCGCAGCAGGTGAAGCACCTGTATATCCCGGATGTGTACGGCAAAGAGCACCGCAAGCAAAAGCCCTCAAAGGAGGGCAAGCTGGGCGTGGAGGGAATCGACGACAGCGTGCTGACGGCGCTGTTTGATCGGCTGCAAGTGCGCTATACCACCCAGCTGCCCAAGGATCCCATCACCAGCTATGATCTATACGCCGCCGGACTGGCGGGCACCCCCGACAGCAAACAAAAAAAGAAGAAACTCCTGGCAGCACTGGACTTGCCGGAGTTCCTCTCTACTTCCGCTTTATTGGCGTATCTCAACAGCCGTATGCAGCGGGACGAATTCTTAACTTATGTGGATACGATTTGAAGCCTTTGCTCGGCGCCGCCGGGCAGGGGCTTTTTTGCGCCCAGGGCGTACAGGTCCGTGCACCGGCTCTCCAGCCGGAACAGCGCCTGCCCCTCCGGGGAAAGAGCCTTTACATCTGCCATACGGGTTACGGTGGGAAGCGTGGCGCTGTGCTGCATTTTCGCCAGCAGCGCCTTGCCGGCAGCGTTAAAGCCCAGCACCCGCAGGTACGGCGGCGTAGCCGGGTAGTCTCCTTTGCCAATGCCCAGGTAGGCACGCAGCACAATGCGGCGAATGCGGGCGTGGGTGTACCGCTTGGTCTTTATGGTCGTGTACAGTTCCTCCAGGCTGGTGGCGCTTTGAGCAGCCCGAGCCAGTCGGTTTTCCAGTCCGTCGGTCACATCGTCAATGGCGGCCCAGTCCGCTGCTTCCATACGGCGCAGTACCGCCAGCACCGCCCGCTGGCAGTGCTCTATACTGTAAATTGCCTCTGCCGGGAGAGTGGCGCGAATCGCTGAGGCACTGTACAGCGGGTCCGCTGTGTCGTGACCCAGCCCCAGCCGCTGCACACAGGTGCAGGGGAGTTGGGTGCATTCCATATATTCCAGTGCCAAAATGTTATTGGGCGTGTCCAGCAGCGGGCTGTCAATGACTTTGCGCCGAGCTGCCGGGTAGGAGCACCCGGTTTTCATCACTTGTGCGATCTCCCCTTGGTGGGCCTTGATTTCTCCGGCCAGTGCCGTCAACGCTTGCAAATCGGCGCATTCGGTGCCAAAGGCCAGTCGCTCCACCACACCGGTGGCCTCCAGCAGCTGCACCCCTGCCCGGGCAAAGCCCTCGGCAGAGCGGGTGGCGTAGGCGGTGGGCAGCTCCAGCACCAGGTCGGCGCCACCCTTTAGCGCTGTTTCCGTGCGGGCGCGCTTGTCATACACCGCAAAGGCGCCCCGCTGCACAAAGTTGCCGCTCATGACGCACACCACAGCATCGCCGGGGTGGCACTTTACTTGGTCAATTAAGTGTTTATGCCCGGCGTGAAAGGGGTTAAATTCACAAATTATACCGCTGATCATAAAAAAATCCCGTTTTCCCTTGACAATATTATAATATATATATTATTATAATGGCTGTAGAATTCTATTGCAAGATTTGGAGGGATAAATTTTGAAAATTCTGGTTATTAACTGCGGGAGTTCTTCCTTAAAATATCAGCTGATGGATATGAGCGATCTGTCCGTGCTGTGTAAAGGCGTCATTGAGCGGATCGGTATGACCATCAACGGCGGCGAGAAGAATGTGTCTGTCAAGGTGAATGGACAGAAGTTTGAGTACGACAAGGAGCTGCCTACCCATACGGATGCTTTTAACGAAGTAAAGTACATTCTGTGCGAGAGCGAGCACAAGGTGATCGACTCTATGAAAGAGATTGACGCCGTAGGCCACCGCATCGTGCAGGGCGGCGATATTTACACCCATAGCGTGCTGGTGGATGACACGGTAGTGGAGAATCTGCGCAAGCTGTCTCCGCTGGCGCCGCTGCACAACCCCGGTCATATTCAGGGCTATGAGGCCTGCAAGGCCGTTGTGGGTCCGGATGTGCCCCAGGTGGTGGTGTTTGATACCGCATTCCACAGCACCATGCCGCCGAAGGCTTATATGTATGCTGTACCCTATGAGTGGTACGAGAAGTATGGCGTGCGCCGCTACGGTTTCCACGGCACTTCTCACTTTTATGTATCTCACCGCTGCGCAGACAAGATGGGCAAGCCCATTGAAGATCTGAAGCTGATCACCTGCCACCTGGGCAATGGCTCTTCCGTGGCTGCTGTGGATCACGGCAAAGTGGTAGACACCTCCATGGGCTTTACCCCGTTGGACGGCTTTATGATGGGCACCCGCTCCGGCGGTGTGGACCCCTCTGTGGTCACCTTTATGATGAAGAAGCTGGGTCTGACCCCGGATGAGATGGACACCATTCTCAACAAGCAGTCCGGTGTGAACGCCATCTCCGGCGTGTCCTCTGACGACCGTGACATTTGCGCCGCACAGAATGCCGGCAACAAGCGTGCCAGCCTGGCACATGAGATGCAGGCCTATGAGATCGCCAAGTTTATCGGCTCCTATATTGCCGCTATGAACGGCGTGGACGGCATTGTGTTTACCGGCGGTATCGGCGAAAACGGCCACTGGCTGCGCTCTCGGATCTGCTCTTACCTGGGTTATATGGGTGTGCAGATCGACGAGGAGCTGAACCAAGCCACCGTGAAGGGCGCCGAGGCGGAATTGACCGATCCCAGTGCCAAGGTGCGTGTGTTTATCCTGGCTACCGACGAGGAGCTGGTGATCGCGCAGGAGACCCAAAAGGTTGTAGAAAGCCTGCAAAAATAAGCGCTTGTAAATTCTGTTTTTACATACAATATTATCAGCAAAGGAGGAGCGAATATGCCGGAAATTAAGTATGAGATTACGGAGCACCTGGGTGTGATCTCTGAGACAGCACGGGGCTGGACCCGAGAGGTAAATATGATCTCTTGGAACGGCCGCGAGCCGAAGATCGATGTGAGAGACTGGTCACCCGACCACACCAAGATGAGCAAAGGTCTGACCTTTACCAAGGAAGAGATCGTTGAGCTGAAAAATCTGGTTGAAAAACTCTAAGCAAGGTGAGAGGGCACCCGGTGGGTGCCCTTTGCCCTTTGGTAACAAATCTATTCAAAGGTGAATTTTAGATATGGAATGGACATCATTAAATGACTTGAGAGAGAAGTACCTGTCTTTCTTTGAGAGCAAGGGCCACCTGCGGCTGCCCAGCTTTTCGCTGGTGCCCCAGGGGGATAACAGCCTGCTGCTGATCAACTCCGGTATGGCTCCCATGAAAAAGTACTTTACCGGCGAGGTTACACCCCCTAGAACTCGGGTGACAACTTGCCAAAAGTGCATTCGCACCCCGGATATTGAGCAGGTGGGTAAAACGGACCGTCACGGCACCTTCTTTGAAATGCTGGGCAACTTCTCCTTTGGCGATTATTTTAAAAAAGAGGCCACCGCTTGGGCCTGGGAGTTCTGCACCAAGGTGCTGGAAATGCCGGAGGACAAGCTGTATGTGACCATTTATCAGGACGACGACGAGGCTTTCGACATTTGGACAAAGCAAAACGGTGTTGATCCCAGCCACATTGTGCGTCTGGGTAAGGAAGACAACTTTTGGGAGCACGGCTCTGGCCCCTGCGGCCCCTGCTCGGAGATTTATTTTGACCGTGGCGAAAAGTATGGCTGTGGCTCTCCGGATTGCGGCCCCGGCTGCGAGTGCGACCGGTATGTTGAGTTTTGGAACAATGTGTTTAGCCAGTTTAATAACGACGGCAACGGCAATTACACGGAGCTGAAGCAGAAGAATATTGATACCGGTATGGGTCTGGAGCGTCTGGCCTGTATTCTCCAGGGTGTGGACAATATTTTTGAAGTGGATACCGTGCAGAACATTATGAAGAAGATCAGCGAGATCTCCGGTGCCAAATATCATGAGGACGCGCAAAAGGATGTGTCTCTGCGCGTCATTACCGACCATGTGCGCTCCGCCACCTTTATGATCGGCGACGGCGTAATTCCGTCCAACAACGGCCGGGGCTATGTGCTGCGCCGCCTGATCCGTCGGGCTTGCCGCCACGGCAGATTGCTGGGCGTGAACGAACCGTTCCTGTATAAAGTGTGCGACACGGTGATTCATGAGAACCATGTGGCGTACCCGGAGCTGGCCGACAAGGCAGAGCTGATCAAAAAGATCATTCTGTCTGAGGAGGAGTCCTTTGGCAAGACCATTGACGCCGGTTTGGCTATGCTGGACGAATATATCAGCAAGTTGGATGGCAATGTGTTCTCCGGCGAGGACGCCTTTAAGCTGAACGACACCTTCGGCTTCCCCCTGGACCTGACCAAGGATATTTTGGAGGAAAAGGGCATCACCGTGGATGAAGATAAGTTCAACGCCTTGCTGGCTGCCCAAAAAGCAACCGCCCGTGCTGCCCGCAAGGACGCCGGTGCAGACGCTTGGAAAGGCAATAGCGTAAAAATCAATGCATCGGCCACGGACTTTGTGGGCTATACAGACTTTGCCTGCGATGCCAAGGTGCTGGCTATTGTGAATGCAGACGGCGAGTTGGTAGACATGCTGGGCGCCGGGGACATCGGCACGCTGGTGCTGGATAAGACCCCGTTCTATGCCCAGTCCGGCGGCCAGGTAGGCGACAGCGGCGTGATCAAGAACGGCGCGGACAATGCCTTTATCGTGGCGGATACGGTCAAGAATGCGGACAAGATCTTTCTGCACCGCGGCGAAGTGACCCGCGGCATTGTCAGCGTGGGTGATACGGTACAGGCGGATATCAATGCCGAGCGCCGCCGCAGCATTATGCGCAACCACACGGCTGCGCACCTATTGCAGGCAGCCCTGCGCCAGGTATTGGGCACCCATGTGGAGCAGGCCGGCCAGCTGGTGGATGAGCGAGAAGTGCGCTTTGACTTTACCCACTTTAACGCCATGACCCGGGATGAGCTGCTGAAAGTGGAGCACCTGGTTAACGCCTTTATTATGGGCGCCCACCCGGTAGAGAGCATGGAGATGCCCATTGATGAGGCCAAGAAGCTGGGGGCGATGATGCTCTTTGGCGAGAAGTACGGCAACATTGTGCGGGTGGTCAAGGCCGGCGATTTCTCCACCGAGTTCTGCGGTGGTACCCATGTAAGCAACAGTGGCCAGATCGGCCTGTTCCATATTGTCAGCGAGGCCTCTGTGGCCTCCGGCGTGCGCCGCATTACGGCACTCACCGGCAGCAATGTACTGGCGCATATTTATCAGGCGGACGGTATGCTGTCCGGCGCTGCGGCAATTCTCAAGAGCGCCGTTCACGACCTGCCGGAAAAGCTGGCCGCCTTGGCAGACAGCGATAAGGCCAAAGATAAGGAGATCAAGAGCCTGAAAGAGGAATTGGCGCACTTAAAGAGCGCAGACCTGTTTGCCGCACCTGTGGATTTGGACGGCCTGGCATTCTATACCGCCACTTTGACAGATGTGGCTCCGGACGCGCTGCGTTCTATGGGCGATGAGTTGAAGAACAAAGGCGACAATGTGGTGGCTGTGGTGGCCGGTGTTAACGGCGAAAAAGCCAATATCGTTGCCGTTTGCGGCAAGGAAGCCATTGCTCGAGGCGTAAAGGCCGGCGATGTGGTGCGTGAGATTGCCAAGCTGGCCGGCGGTGGCGGCGGCGGTCGCCCGGACAGCGCCATGGCCGGTTGTAAGAATGTAGACAAATTGCCGGATGCAATGGCTCAGGCTGCTGCGCTGGTACGGGATATGATCCAGTAAGGAGCAGTGCAAATGTGTGTGTTTTGTGAGATCGTCAGCGGCAATATTCCCTCCACTAAGGTGTATGAGGATGATCAAATCCTGGCCTTTAAGGATCTGAACCCGGTGGCGCCGGTGCACTTTCTTGTGGTGCCTAAAGCACATATTGAGAATGTGAACGCCATCACGGCAGACAACAGTGCCGTGGTTGCCCATATTTTTGAAACGATCCCGCAGATCGCAGCGTCCCAGGGGATTACCTCTTACCGGGTGATCTCCAACTGTGGGGCGGATGCAGGACAGAGCGTGATGCACCTGCATTTTCATGTGATCGGCGGTACGGAACTGGGGGAGAAGATTTTATGAGCGACGCGTATTATACCTTACATATTGCCGGGCTGGAGCGGCAGTTAAAGCGCTTCCCCGTGTCTGACAGTATGGACATTGCTGCCTTTATCTTTTTTGGTGATGTGGAGCTAACCAAGGCTTGCGCTGAAGAACTGCTGAAAAAGGTACCGGAATTTGACTATATTGTGACGCCGGAGGCCAAGAGTATTCCGCTGGCTTACGAAATGAGCCGCCAAAGCGGCAAAAAATACATTGTGGCTCGCAAGGGCGTTAAGGTGTATATGGACCGACCGGAGAAGGTAACCGTCCATTCCATCACCACCCAAAAGGAGCAGACCCTGTACCTGGGTCATGAGGACGGCGATCTGCTGGACGGCAAGCGCGTGTTACTGTTGGACGATGTGATCTCCACCGGAGACAGCTTAAAGGCTCTGCGGCAACTGGTGGCTCTGTTCGGTGCAAATATCGTGGCCAGCGCCGCACCCTTGGCTGAGGGCGACGCTGCCGATCGGAAAGACATTATTTACCTGGAAAAATTACCTTTGTTCTTCAAATAATAGAGCAGAGGTGGTCCTTTGGGAGGCATTCAAATGTTGTCAGATAAGAAGAAAGTGGCCATTGTAGGCGTTGGTATGGTAGGTATGAGCTTTGCTTATGCGCTGCTGAACCAGAATATTTGCGATGAGTTGGTACTCATCGACATCAACAAGGAGCGTGCTTGGGGTGAGGCGGCGGATCTGTCTCACGGTCTGCCCTTTGCGCCCAGTTCCATGAAGATCAAAGCAGGGGAGTACAGCGACTGCAGCGACGCAGATCTGGTTGTGATCTGTGCCGGTGCGCCCCAGCTGCCCGGTGAGAGTCGCCGGGATCTGCTGCAAAAGAACTACAAGGTTTTCAGCTCCATTGTACAGCCCATTATTGCCAGCGGCTTTAACGGCGTTTTCCTGGTGGCCTCTAACCCGGTGGATATTATGACCCAGGTGGTCTATACCTTGTCCGGCTTTCCGGCCAATCGAGTGGTGGGCTCCGGCACTTCGTTGGACAGCGCGCGCTTGCGCCATATGATGAGCGATTATTTCCATGTGAACCCCCGAAATGTGCACGCTTATGTGATCGGCGAGCATGGGGACTCGGAGTTTGTGCCCTGGAGCCAGGCGCTGATCAGCGTAAAACCTTTGGACGACTTTAAGGCCACGCATCCTGCCCTGGATGAGGATATGAAGCAGATTGCCGTGGATGTAAAGGAGTCCGCTTATGCCATCATCAAGGCCAAGAAGGCCACTTATTACGGTATCGGTATGGTGCTGGCACGATTGACCCGTGCCATCCTTTTTGATGAGAATTCTATCTTTACCGTGTCTGCGTACCTGAAAGGGGAGTACGGTCAGCGGGGCATTTATATCGGCGTGCCTGCGGTGGTGAATCGCAACGGTGTGCGTGAGGTGCTCCAAATGGACTTGAATGAGGAAGAAAAAGCCAAGTTTGCCGCCTCTGCCGATGTGATCCACGAGATGATCGAGGAGATCGGTATGGACAGAGGGTAAAGCTGTAATGAAATAAGATAGCCGCAGGCATTGCCTGCGGCTTTTTTGCGCCCTAAATGGCATAAAAACAAGGCATACACCTGCGGGCGTATACCTTGTTTTTATGTAAGGGTTATTCTTTGGCTTCGTCCACCAGGTAGGTGCCGCTTTCCAGCACCACCAGGGCGTACTGACCGAATTTGTGGTATCTTTTTACCTGCTGAGAAAAGGTGCGGTAGTCAGACACGGTATAGTCCATACCATCAATCTTACGGATTTTGTTGCCGCCGCAGGCCACATACAGATCGCCGTTGTACTGGCAGATATGCTGAGGATTAACAAAGGTTTGGGCGTCCTTGCCGCCGATGCGCAGGTCTACCTTCATATTTTGGCAGGCGTAGCGAATCACCGCATTCTCGCCGGGACAAACGCTCCAAAAATACTTCTCCTCCAGCGCCAGGTGCTTCACCGGGGCGTCGTGGTACTGGAACATACCGTTCCATTCCAGCGTGCCCTCTCGGTCAAAAATACCGGCCTCGCCGTTGGGGTAGATCACCAGTACCCGCCGGTCATAGAGCACCGCCGCGTCGCACTGAACAAAGTTTGGAATCTCGGTACTGATTTTTTGGAATGCAGAGCCAAATTTGCGCAGCAGGTAGGCGCTTTTGGTGATCACTTCCTGCTCGCCTGTGGCAAAGTTCACCACCGAGTAGTTCACCTTGTATTGGGCGTTGCCGGGCAGGGGGCGTTTCTCTACCAAAACCGCAGAGTCCTTGTTGTAGGCAAACAGATCTACGATCTCTTTTGTGCTAATCTGTTTCACTGTGTTACCTCGCTTCGTCCTCTGCCAAAGAGGTGTTGGTCAGGTAGCCCAGGGTCATCAGACTGTCGTTCAGGTGCACATTCTCCACCAGCACCTCCGGGTGGGCCATGGCAATGTCGTAATTGCTAAAGTTCCAAAAGGCCCGCACGCCCAGGCGCACCAGCATATCCGTGATCTCCTGCATATCGCTGCCGGGAATACAGATTACAGCGCACACCGGCTGGTTATCAATGCAGAAGTTCTCCAAATAATTGATGTGGCGCACAGGAATGCCCTTGATCATGTTGCCGCAGATGGCTTCGTTCTTGTCAAAAATGCCAATGAGCTTAAAGCCGCTCTGCCGGATAAAGATCTTGTTGGATACCGCCTTACCCAGGTTGCCGGCACCGATCAAAATGGTTTTTAATTCCTTATCCACACACAGAATTTCACCAATGCGCTTTTGCAGCTCCGGCACATTGTAGCCGTAACCCTGCTGGCCAAATCCCCCAAAGCTGTTAAAGTCGTGGCGAATTTGTGAGGCAGTCAGACCCATACGGTCCGCCAGCTCCTTGGAGCTGATGCGCACAATGCCATTGTCCTTAAGACTCTGCAAAAATCGGTAGTACCGGGGCAGACGCTTGATGATGGACATGGATATATTTTCTCTTTTTTCCATAGGGTTCATCCCTCTCAAAAGAACGATTTTATTTGGTCATCCGGGTGATGGTGTCCATCACATAGTCGCCAAATTCGCTGCAGGTGCAGCCGTCCGCACGGCCGGTGATTACCAGCTTCTTTTCTTCAAACATACACTTGTCCAGCGCAGCCTCCAGAGCGTCCGCCTGCTTTTGATACCCAATGTGGGACAGCAGCATAACGGTGGCACGCAGCATGGAGCAGGGGTCAGCGTACTGGCCGCGGCCCTCTTTGATCATGCGGGGTGCGGAGCCGTGAATGGCCTCAAACATCGCATACTTCTTACCGATGTTTGCAGAACCGGCTGTGCCGACGCCGCCCTGGAACTCGGCAGCCTCGTCGGTGATAATGTCGCCGTACAGATTGGGCAGCACAAAGACCTTAAAGTCCTTGCGACGCATGGGGTCGATCAGCTTGGCGGTGGTAATATCTATATACCAGTCGTCGGTGACGATCTCCGGGTACTCCTGGCCAATCATCTGGGCAGTCTTTAAGAACTTGCCGTCGGTGGTCTTAATGATGTTGGCTTTGGTAATGATGGATACTTTACCCTTGTGGTTCTTTTGGGCGTAGTCGTAGGCCAAGCGGGCAATACGCTCGCAGCCTTCCCGCGTGGCCACAGTAAAGTCCACGGCCAGGTCGTCAGTGATGTTCACGCCGTAAGAGCCGATGGCATAGCCGCCCTCGGTGTTCTCACGGAAGAAAGTCCAGTCAATGCCCTGCTCCGGCACCTTAACCGGGCGCATATTGGCAAACAGGTCCAGCTCTTTACGCATGGCCACATTGGCAGACTCCACATTGGGCCACGGATCCCCGGCGCGGGGCGTGGTGGTGGGGCCTTTCAAAATTACATTGCAGGCTTTCAGCTGGGCCAGCACATCGTCAGGAATGGCCTTGTTGCAGGCTGCACGGTTCTCAATGGTCAGGCCGTCGATCTCCTTAAACTGGATCTTGCCGCTGGCCACTTCGTCCTTCAGCAGGAAAGACAGCACACGCTCGCTCTCCTTGGTAATGACGGGGCCGATACCGTCGCCGCCGCAAATACCGATCACAATGGTGTCCAGCGCGTCAAAGTCGGTAAAGTCCTTATCCTCACGAATTCTCTTGGCGCGGGCCAGCTGGCTCTCCATCAGGGAGCGGAACTGTTCTACTGCCGCGTCAATGGCTTGTTTCTCATCAGTCATAACGGTTCTCCAATCTGTAAAATTGCTTATTTATTGCTCTCTCTGGTGTAATCCAGCAGACCGCCGCACAGCAGCATGGCGCGCTGACGGGCAGACAGGTGGCTGGCGTCCAGGGGGTATTCCTCATTCTTGGTCAGGTTCTTCAGTACCACCGGGGTGTTGTTCTCCATAGCGGTGCGAATGTCTGCCAGTTCCAGCTGATCCATCTGGTCAATGCGATCATAATCTGCCTCATTGGCAAAGGTGAAAGGCAGAATACCGGCGTTGACCAGGTTTGCCACATGGATACGGGCGAAGGACTTGGTGATGACCGCTTTAACACCCAGGTACAGGGGCACCAGTGCCGCGTGCTCACGAGAGGAGCCTTGGCCGTAGTTGGCGCCGCCGATGATGATGCCTTTGCCCTCGGCTTTGATGCGCTCCGGGAAGCTCTCATCGCACACGCCGAAGCAGAACTGACTCAGGTGCGGAATGTTGGAACGGTAGGGCAGGATCTTGGCGCCTGCGGGCATAATGTGGTCAGTGGTGATATTGTCGCCCACTTTCAGCACAGCCTTAGCGGTAATGCTCTCCGGCAGCGGTTCGGTTTTGGGGAAGGGCTTGATGTTGGGCCCGCGCAGCACCTCTATGCTGGCGGCTTCCTCCGGATCGGCCGGGGGCTCAATCATATTATCGTTAATGGTAAAGTGCTCCGGCATTTCCACTGTGGGAGCCTGGCCCAGATCCCGGGGATCGGTCAGATAACCGGTGAGGGCGGAGGCTGCCGCCACTTCCGGAGATACCAGGTAGATGCCGGCGTCTTTTGTGCCGCTGCGGCCCTCAAAGTTCCGGTTAAAGGTACGCAGGGAGATGCCGCCGCTGTTGGGGGATTGACCCATACCAATACACGGACCGCAGGCAGACTCCAGAATGCGGGCGCCGGCGCCGATCATATCGCCCAGAGCGCCGTTCATAGCCAGCATATTCAGCACCTGCTTGGAGCCGGGGGCAATGCAAAGAGAAACGGTGGGGCACACGGTTTTGCCTTTCAAGATCTTGGCAACTTTCATCATATCCACAAAAGAGGAGTTGGTGCAGGAGCCGATGGCTACCTGATCCACCTTGATCTTGCCGATCTCCTCGGTGGTCTTGACTTTATCGGGCATGTGCGGGCAGGCAGCCATGGGCTCCAGTGCGCACAGGTCAATATCGATCACTTCGTCATACTGCGCGTCCGGATCCGGCAGAATCTCCGTCCAGTCGTCTGCGCGGTCCTGGGCTTTCAAAAACGCCAGGGTGATCTCGTCAGAGGGGAAGATGGAGGTGGTAGCGCCCAGTTCCGCACCCATGTTGGTGATGGTGGCGCGCTCCGGTACGGACAGGGTCTTTACGCCCTCGCCGCCGTACTCAATGATCTTGCCGACGCCGCCTTTAACAGTCATACGGCGCAGCACTTCCAGGATCACATCCTTGGCAGAGACCCAGGGCTTTAAGTAGCCGGTCAGATTGATGCGGGTCATGGTGGGCATGGGGATATAGTAGGTGCCGCCGCCCATGGCTACGGCCACATCCATACCACCTGCGCCCATAGCCAGCATACCGATACCGCCGCCGGTGGGGGTGTGGCTGTCAGAGCCGATCAAGGTCTTGCCCGGAATGCCAAAGCGCTCCAGGTGCACCTGGTGGCAAATGCCGTTGCCCGGGCGGGAGAAGTAAATGCCATGCTTCTTGGTCACGGTCTGAATGTATCTGTGGTCGTCGGCGTTCTCAAAGCCGGTTTGCAGGGTGTTGTGGTCGATGTACGCCACGGAGCGCTCGGTTTTGACCCGATCGACCCCCATAGCCTCGAATTCCAGGTATGCCATGGTACCTGTTGCGTCCTGCGTAAGGGTTTGGTCAATTTTCAGCCCAATTTCCTGTCCGGGGATCATCTCACCCTCGACCAGGTGGGATTTGATCAATTTTTGTGCAAGTGTAAGACCCATTGTTCAAAAAACCTCCTGAGTTGTTCAAAGAATTGTCAAACCCCATTTTATAATAAATCGGCGGCAATGTCAATTAGAATAAAGATTTAATAATTAGATTTCATTATATTGTTGAATTTCTGCCCGCCTTATGCTAAAATTATCGTTGAATGTGGAGAAACGGGCATACTAATTCCGGGAGGAATGGTATGCCGCACACAAACGAGGATACAGAAAAGGAAATAGAGAACGAAGAAGCGCAGACGGAAGATCTGCAACCCAATTTGCAGACCGGCTCCATCACGGTACAGAAGAACGGCCATTTTATTCACTGCTTAACGGTGATCGGTCAGATCGAGGGCCACTATATTTTGCCCAGTCAAAATAAGACCACCAAGTACGAGCATGTAATCCCGCAGCTGGTGGCCATTGAGGAAAGCGACGATGTAGAGGGCCTGCTGATTATTCTCAACACCGTGGGCGGCGATGTGGAGGCAGGGCTGGCCATTGCCGAGCTGCTGTCCACCATGCAAACGCCCACCGCCTCTCTGGTGCTGGGTGGCGGCCACTCCATCGGCGTGCCCCTGGCGGTGTCCTGTCGGCGCAGTTTTATTGTGCCCAGCGCCACCATGACGGTGCACCCGGTGCGTATGAACGGCCTGGTACTGGGCGTGCCCCAGACCCTGTCTTATTTTGAGAAAATGCAGGATCGGATCGTGCGTTTTATTGCGCATAATGCCAAGATCAGCGCAGACGATTTCCGTGCCCTGATGATGAAGACCGGGGAACTGGTGATGGATGTAGGCACGGTGCTGGACGGTGCCGGTGCTGTGGACTGCGGGCTCATTGACCAAATGGGCGGTCTTAGTGACGCACTTGCATTTCTCAACCGCGCCATTGAGGAGGAGCACCATGCTGTGGACGGTCATTAGCCAGGCGGATGTGTTCTACCAGGCGGCACAGGGCAGCCGGGCGCCCCGCTCCAGTAACCCTTTTGACTACCTGAACAACGGGTACAGTCTGGAGGGCGCTTCTTTGTTCGGAGGGCAGGATCATGTGGTTTTTAACTGCGATATTTCAAGCCGTCGCACAGGCAGTCACCTGGGTACTCCCGGTGTCTGAAAGTGGGCATTCGGCGATCTTTCACGATTTTTCCGGTCGGTTCAGCGGCAATGGCAGCGAACTGACCGGGCTGGTACATATTGGTATTGCACTGGGTATCTTCTTGGTGTTCATTAAGCTGTTTGTGCGGCTGTTTGGCGAGTTTATTGCCTTTTTCAAAGATGCGTTTGCAAAGCAAAATCCCTTTGTAAACCCCGGCGGTGTACGCCAGTTTATGTTCGGCACGGTGCTGGGCTTTTTGCCGATGGTTTTGCTGTTGGTTCCGGCAGGCAAGTACGGCAATGTGTACGGCCTGTTTCGCAGCATGGGTTATAACGGCACGCTGTTGGACGAGGGCGTGTTTTTCGCCCTCACAGGCGGGCTTATTCTGCTGGCGCTGCTGCAAATGAAAAAGCACGGTCCCCAAAAGAATGTGGACTGGTACGCCGCTTTAATCTTGGGGTTTGCCGCCGCCTTTTCCCTGCCCATTGCCGGGCTGTCCTATATGGGCGTGCTATTCTGCCTGGGCGTGATGATGGGCGTGGCACGCAAAATCTCTTACCGCTTTGCGGCGGTGTCCAGCGTGCTGACCCTGTTGGTGCTGGGCGTGGTGGAAATTTGCACCTGCGTGACTTATGTAAATATCATTGCCGGTATTGTAGCAGTGGTGCTCAGCGCGGCGGTGACCTATTTTATGGTGAAGCTGATGCTGTGGATCCTGCACGGAGGCAAGCTTAAGGTGTTTGCCTATTACGATTTTGCCCTGGCCGGTGTGTGCGCCGTGGTGGGCATTTTTGAACTGATTTTACGATAATTTTAGCTTTTAAGGATAGATAAAATGGCGAATGTACAAAAGAAGAATGCCCGGGGTCATCGCCGGGAAGAAAAGAAAGCTGCGGCCCGCGGGACTGCTCCAGCGCCAAAAAAGCGCACGAAGGCGGAACAGGCTCGTTGGGAGCAAATGGAGCTGGAAGCCCAAGCGGCTGCCGCCAAGCGTCAGGAGAACATCAGCCGTATTGTCGGCGTGGCAATTTTTGCCTTGTCGGTGATTTTTTTCTTCGTTGCGGTGATCGCTGGCGACGGCGCATGGAAAGTGGTACATAATGTGTACTTAGGGCTGTTTGGCATGTTGGCGGCCGTGTTGTTTCCCATACTGGCGGTGGCGATCATTCTCCTTTATTCTTACAAGGAGAACAAGGCCAAAAAGCGCGCGATGGAAGAGGGGACAGCAGCACAAAAGTCCCCGGTGTCTCCCCGAGAGCTGATCGCCAAGGGTGTGGAGAGCGTGATTATCGTGCTGCTGATTGCAGCACTGATCCATATTATTGAGAACCCTACCGGGTTGAAATTTGCAGACAGCGTGAAGTTGGGCTACACCCAGGCGCCTTATGAATTTAACGGCGGCTTTTTCGGTGCGCTTATCGGTTGGGCACTGCTGACCTTTGGCAAGGCACCGGCTGTTATCGTGGATTTGGTGCTGCTGGTGGTGGACTTTATGCTGCTGGCACGGCTGACGGTGATGCAGTTCTTAAACGGCGCGGCACAACCCGCAAAGAAAGCCTATGAAAAGGCAGGGGATGCCATTGAGGTGTACCGGGAGCGCCGCCAGGCCAATATTGATGTGCCCCTGGACGCGCACGCCCCCGGCGAACAGGAGACGGAGGAGGAGCCGTCTGCGCAAAAAGGCAAAAAGAAGAATACGGACGCTGTGGATACAGACAGTATTGTAAAAGAACTGAACCAGAAGCACAGCAAAAAAATAGCAGAGAAAAAACAGTCTGCCCCGGAAAAGGCCAAGTCCTTGGATGAGATTGTGGACAAGGCCACCGAGGAGGCCGATCCGAAGAAAACGGATCCGTCGGAAGTCTTTACCGTCACGGATGCCCAAATGGAAGCGGGTGTGGCAGATTATAAGCTGCCGCCGGTATCCCTGCTGACCCCTGCCCAGCATAAGTCGGTAAAAGATGTGAGCGGGGAGCTGAAATCCAATGCGGAGCGGCTGATCGACACCCTCCATTCCTTTAATGTGGACGCTACGATTACGGACATTAGCCGCGGTCCCACCGTGACCCGGTATGAGCTGAAACCGGCTGCCGGTGTGCGTATTTCTAAAATCACCAATTTGTCCGACGATATTGCTCTGAATTTGGCGGCCACCCATGTGCGTATTGAGGCCCCCATTCCCGGCAAAGCGGCGGTGGGTATCGAGGTGCCCAATTCCGTAAAAAGCGGCGTATCTATGCGTGAGCTGATCGACACGCCGGAGTTTGGCAAGCAGCGGTCGATGCTGTCTGTGGGCCTTGGACGGGATATTTCCGGCGATGCGGTGTACTGCGATGTGGCCAAGATGCCCCATTTGCTGATCGCCGGTACCACCGGTTCCGGTAAGTCCGTGTGTATGAACAGCATTATTGTGTCTATTTTGTATCGTGCCAAGCCGGATGAGGTGAAGTTGGTACTGATTGACCCTAAAAAAGTGGAGTTTAGCAAGTATTCCGGCATTCCCCATTTGTTGGTGCCGGTGGTGACCGATCCCCGCAAGGCGGCAGGTGCGCTGGGCTGGGCTGTGTCTGAGATGCTCAAGCGTTACCAGACCTTTAGTGACACCGGCGTACGGGATATTGAGGGCTATAACAAATATGTGAAGAAGCATGAGGATATGCAGCCCATGCCTAAGATCGTCATTTGCATTGATGAGCTATCCGACCTGATGATGGCGGCGCCTAAGGAGATCGAGGACTCTATCTGCCGTTTGGCACAGATGGCACGTGCAGCGGGTATGCACCTGGTGATCGCCACCCAGCGCCCCTCCGTAGATGTAATTACCGGTCTGATCAAGGCCAACATTTCGTCTCGAATTGCGCTGACCGTCAGCTCGCAGATTGACTCCCGTACCATTTTGGACGCCTCCGGCGCCGAGAAGCTGCTGGGCTACGGCGATATGCTGTATGCGCCCATCGGCTCCTCCAAGCCCATTCGTGTGCAGGGCTGCTATATTAGTGATGAAGAAGTGGAGTCCCTGTGCGATTTTGTAAAGAGCCAGGGCGAGAGCCAGTACAGCGACGAAATTCAAAAAGAGATTGAGGCTAAGGCCGTGCAGGATAAAAAAAGTCCCTTTGAGGGCGACGAGAGTTCGGAACAGCTGGATCCCCGCTTTGAGGAAGCGGTGGAGATCGTGTTGGAGACCGGCACCGCGTCCACCTCTTTTTTGCAGCGCAAGTTGTCCGTAGGGTATGCCCGCGGGGCAAAAATTATGGACCAGCTGGAAGAGAAGGGAATCATCGGTCCCCAGGACGGCGCCAAAAAGCGTGAAGTGCGGATCAACAAACAGCAGTGGCTGGAAATGCAGAACCAAGGCCCAGCACCGAAAATGAATGCAGAGACCGCTGAGCAAATGCGCTTTGAGGAAGCGGAGTCAGACGAGGACCAAACCGATGCAGAATGATTTTTTACCCATTACTCCGGCAGAAATGCGCGAGCGAGGGTGGAAACAACCGGATTTTGTGTATGTGACGGGTGACGCCTATGTGGATCACCCGTCCTTTGGCGCTGCCATCATTACCCGCTTGCTGGAGAGCCAGGGGTTCAAGGTGGTGGTGCTCAGCCAGCCGGACTGGCACAGCGTGCGGGACTTTCAGAAATTCGGGCGGCCCAAGTATGCTTTTTTGATCACTGCCGGGAATATTGACTCTATGGTGGCGCACTATACCGCCGCTAAGAAGCTGCGCCACGACGACGCATATACTGCCGGTGGCAAGCACGGCAAGCGCCCGGATCGGGCGGTGAATGTGTACACTAGCCTGGCAAAAGAGGCCTACCCGGACTGTCCGGTGATTTTAGGCGGGCTGGAGGCATCCCTGCGCCGCTTTGCACATTACGATTACTGGGACGACGCCATTCGACCCTCTGCGCTGGTGGACTCCGGCGCTGATCTGCTGATCTACGGTATGGGAGAGAAGCAGGTAACGGAGATCGCCCGCCGCCTGCGAGAGGGTGAGCCGGTGGGCAGTATGCATGACATTCGGGGCACCATGTATGCGGTGCCCACCAAAGACACACCCTTTGGCGGGGTAGAGTGTCCCTCCTTTGAGAATGTGTGTGCCTCTAAAAAGGAATATGCCCGCTCTTGTCGACTGGAGCAGGACGAGCAGGATCATGTGCGGGGCAAGCTGCTCAAGCAGCGCCACGGCAAGATGATGGTGGTGCAAAATCCGCCTATGGAGCCGCTAACCACCTCGGAGCTGGATCGGGTGTACAGTCTGCCGTATATGCGGGCGTACCATCCCAGTTATGAGAAGTTTGGCGGTGTGCCGGGTATTGAAGAAGTGCGCTTTTCCATTACCCACAATCGGGGATGCTTCGGCGCTTGCAATTTCTGTTCCATTGCATTCCATCAAGGGCGCTATGTGACCTCTCGCAGCAAAAAAAGCCTGCTGATTGAAGCGCAAAAGATTACCCAAATGCCGGACTTCAAGGGCTATATTCATGATGTGGGCGGCCCCACCGCCAACTTCCGCCACCCCAGCTGCGCCTTGCAGGAGCAGCACGGCCTGTGCAAGGGCAAAAAATGCTTGGCGCCGAAACCGTGCCCCAATTTGCAGGCGGACCACCGGGAATATTTGGACATTCTTCGGGCGCTGCGGCAGGTGGATGGAGTCAAGAAAGTGTTTATCCGCAGCGGTATTCGCTATGATTATCTGCTTTGCGACCCGGACGACAGCTTCTTCCGGGAGTTGGTGCAGCACCATGTGAGCGGCCAGCTGAAAGTGGCACCGGAGCACTGCTCCGCTGCGGTGCTGGACAAAATGGGCAAGCCCCATATTGAAGCGTATATTGACTTTTCTCGCCGGTATTTTACTTACACCGGCCAAATCCAAAAGGAGCAGTACCTGGTGCCGTATCTGATGAGTTCGCACCCCGGCTCCCGGTTGGACGATGCCATTGAACTGGCGTGTTTCTTAAAGAAAAATCACATTCGCCCGGAGCAGGTGCAGGACTTTTATCCCACCCCGGGCACCATCTCCACCTGTATGTTCTATACGGAGCTGGATCCGTACACCATGGAGCCGGTCTATGTGGCCAAGAGCTCCCACGACAAGGCACTTCAGCGGGCACTGCTTCAGTATTATAATCCTAAGAACTACGCCCTTTGTTCTGAGGCACTGCGTCGAGCCCATCGTACAGATCTGATCGGCAATGGCCCTAAGTGTCTGATCCCGGCAGCACCGCCCGGCGGACGACCGGATGACCGTTCCGGTGGTAAAGCAAAGGGGAGCGTGCGCGGCTACGGAAAGCCGGTTGGCGGAAACAATCGCTTTAACGGAAAGTCCGCAAAGCGTAAACCCTATGGCAACCGATCCGGGAAAAAGAAATAGAAATGAAAAAAGCACGACAGCTGAAACTGTCGTGCTTTTTGGTGCGGGTAACAGGGGTCGAACCTGCACGGTTGCCCACAGGAACCTAAATCCTGCGTGTCTGCCAATTCCACCATACCCGCATAACGGCTCTTATTTTAGCATTTTGTGCCAAAAAAATCAAGTATAAAAAAAGCGAAGCCGCAAAGCTCCGCTCTTTATTCCGCCCAGCCGCCGTGTGACGAGAATAACCTGCATCTCAAGCAGGTGGGTGACCGCCGTTCGGTTTTGTGCTTCCATCGTCCCCGCAGGGGAGGCCTGCATACCCGCCGACCGAGCAGGAAACCCTTGTAAAAAATTGTTCGGGTTATTAAATCACACGGTTATCGAGAAGGGCAGAACAGATGTTCTGTTCTTTATTCTTACTGCTCCGGCTCAAAATATTCTACATCATATTTCTTTTCTACCATAGCCATCAGAATATCGGAGACCTGCTCAAATTCCATCTCGTCCTCGATCTCGGCCAGATATTCCTCGCCGTTTTCCTCCAGCACTTTCAGAATAATGACTTCGTTGTCTGCCTCTACGATTTCTTCCGCCTCATCGTGGTACTCGGTGATGGCCACATACACATCGTCGTCCGTCTCGTACCGCTCCAGCAGTTCAAATACAATCTCGTTGCCGTCATCGTCGGTCACGGAGATCAGGTCCGGTTCGTACAGTTCTTTGTTATCGCTCATAGTTCTCACGCCTTTCTTTTTGCATTATACTCTATTTGCCCATTGCCGTCAATGGCTATTTTGTGGTTGGCGGGGAACAGACCCCATATTTTGCGTAATGTGGAAAATCATTATCAGTAATGCACAAAAAAATCAAAAAAATATGTAAAAACCTATTGACAACTGCCAACTTTGGTGCTACTATGTAGTTGAACACAGGGGATAAGCCTTAGGAAGTAGTTAAGGCGTGTTCAATCTAATAAGGAGGTCGGTCCAATGGAGAGTGAACCCTTTCGGCAGACCGCCTGTACCGCTCGTCAATAGAGTATAACGGATTTGTGTATGGACAGAGTGCAAATCGGAATTGCACGGCGCACACAAGCTCAAGTGAGCAAAGTAAGAGTTATCATGCAGGATTGATTGGAACGGCAGGCGCTGATTCAACTGAATAGTAAAGGTATATATCGGTCATCTACCTGCAAGTGACCTGGGAGTACCGCCAGGCGGTGCTTTCATAGATGATGTATTTTACGACCAGGTGAATTCCAATGGAGAAGTAAATTTCGTTTTTTCAACTTTAATATTTGTCAAAATCTAAAAAACGAGGTACGGTCCAATGGGCTAAACAGTGTGTACGTTATGTGCCGAAAATAAAAACTAAATAATAAGTGGACATACGCTCCGGGTGTTGCAAGGCATCCGGAGTTGTTTTTTTGTTTGCGGCTGTTGTTGTTTTATCCGTGTTATGTGATTCCTTTAACCGATTTGCACACTTTTGTGGGCGCAAAATCCCGGCTGCCGCTTGACAAGGGGCGGCGGTTTTGGTACTATAATACCGATAGAAAACGGCTTGGAACGGAAGGAGTACCCCAGGACGGCGGCATAGAGAGCTTGTGGTCGGTGCAAACAGGCGCGCCCAGTGCGGGAAGGTAGTCCGGGAGCCGGTGCGGTGAAAGGCAGTAGTCGCACCCGTGTGCCGCGTTAAGGCAAGAGCGGCGCGCTTTGGCGCGCAATTTGAGTGGTACCGCGGAAGTTCAGTTCCGTCTCATTATGAGACGGGGCTTTTTTATTTTTGTAAGGAGCAAAAAAATATGGCAAAAGAGTTGGACAAACAGTACAGCCCCCAAAATGTGGAGGACCGCACCTATAAATTCTGGTGCGATCACAAGTATTTTCACGCTGAGGTGAACCCGGACAAGAAACCCTACACCATCGTGATCCCACCGCCGAACATTACCGGCCAGCTGCACATGGGTCACGCGTTGGACGAGACTTTGCAGGATATTCTCATCCGCTGGCGCCGTATGGAGGGTTACGAGACCCTGTGGCTGCCGGGCACGGACCACGCGTCCATTGCAACGGAGGCCAAGATCGTAGAGGCCATGCGCAAAGAGGGCATCACCAAAGAGGAGATCGGCCGGGAGAAGTTCTTGGAGCGTGCCTGGGAGTGGAAAGCCCAGTACGGCGGCCGCATTGTGGAGCAGCTTAAAAAGCTTGGCTCCTCCTGCGACTGGGATCGGGAGCGTTTTACTCTGGACGAAGGATGCAGCAAGGCCGTGCGCGAGGTCTTTTGCAAGCTGTACGATAAGGGCCTGATTTACCGGGGTGAGCGCATCATTAACTGGTGCCCCCACTGCCTGACCTCGATCTCTGACGCAGAGGTGGAGTACGAGGATCAGGCCGGTCACTTCTGGCACCTGCGCTATCCCTTTAAGGACGGCAGCGGTTACCTGGAGCTGGCCACCACCCGACCGGAGACCCTGCTGGGCGATACAGCCGTGGCGGTGAACCCCAATGACGAGCGTTATAAAGACATGGTAGGCAAGACCCTGATCCTGCCCATCGTGCATAGAGAGATTCCCGTGATTGCCGATGATTATGTGGATATTGAGTTCGGTACAGGTGTTGTGAAGATTACCCCGGCCCATGACCCCAACGACTTTGAGGTGGGGCTGCGCCACAATTTAGAGGTCATCAATGTTCTGACCCCGGATGCCAAGATCGTGGATGACTATCCCAAGTACGCCGGTATGGATCGCTACGAGGCTCGTAAGGCCATTGTCGAGGACCTGCAAGCCGAGGGTGCTTTGGTGGAGATTGAGGATTACAGCCACAATGTAGGCACATGCTACCGCTGTGGCACCACCGTGGAGCCGCGGGTTAGTAAGCAGTGGTTCGTGAAGATGGAGCCGCTGGCAAAACCGGCTGTGGAGGTGGTCAGAAACGGGGAAGTGAAGTTTGTTCCCGAGCGGTTTGACAAGACCTACTTCCACTGGATGGAGAATATTAAGGACTGGTGTATCTCTCGCCAGCTGTGGTGGGGTCATCGTATTCCCGCCTATTACTGCGACGATTGCGGTGAGGTGATGGTGTCTGCCCAGGAAGTGCATACTTGCTCTAAGTGCGGTGGCAACCATGTGCACCAGGATCCGGATACCCTGGATACCTGGTTCTCCTCCGCCTTGTGGCCGTTTTCTACCCTTGGTTATCCGGACGATACCAAGGAACTGGAGTATTTCTATCCCACGGATACGCTGGTCACCGGCTACGACATTATCTTTTTCTGGGTGGCCAGAATGATCTTCTCCGGTGTGGAGCACATGGGCCAGGTGCCCTTCCACACGGTGCTGATCCACGGCCTGGTGCGTGACGCACAGGGTCGCAAGATGAGTAAGTCCCTGGGCAACGGTATTGATCCGCTGCTGGTGATCGACCAGTACGGCGCCGATGCCTTGCGCTTTACTCTGGCTACCGGCAATGCGCCGGGCAACGATATGCGCTTCTCCGACGAGAAGGTAAAGGCCTCCCGCAACTTTGCAAACAAGCTGTGGAACGCCGCCCGCTTTGTGCTGATGTATCTGGGCAATGATTACAGCTATCCGGGCCTGCCGAAGGATCTGGCTATTGAGGACAAGTGGATCCTCTCCAAGGTCAATACCCTGGCTAAGGAAGTGACGGACAACCTGGAGCGGTTTGAACTGGGTATCGCCGTTGCCAAGCTGTATGATTTTATTTGGGATGTGTTCTGCGACTGGTATATTGAGATCGCCAAGATCCGTTTGCAGTCCGGCGAGGGCGCCGATACCGCCAAGGCGGTGCTGGTGTATGTGTTGACGGATATTCTGAAGCTGCTGCACCCCTTTATGCCCTTTATCACAGAAGAAATTTATCAGGCTATTCCGCACGATACAGAGTCCATTATGATCTCCAAGTGGCCGGAATATGACCCGACGCTTTCCTTTGCGGATGAGGAAGCCCAGATGGAGAAGATTATGGACGCCATTCGGGCGATCCGTAACCGCCGGGCGGAGATGAATATCCCCCCCAGCAAAAAGTCCAAGGTCTATGTGGAGACCGCCTTTTCCGATGTGTTCGCCGTGGGCAGTGAGTTTATCAAGCGGTTGGCCTATGCTTCCGATGTGGAGATCGCAGACGCCTTTGGTGACCTGGGCAACACGGTGACCATTGTTACCAACGACGCCAAGATTTATATTCCCTTGGGCGATCTGGTGGACTTTGAGGCAGAGGCCAAGCGCCTGCAAAAGGAACTGGCTGCTGCCGAGGAAAAACTGGCCTTTATCAACAAGAAGCTGGACAACCCGGGCTTTGTGAACAAAGCACCGGAGAAGGTGGTACAGCAGAACCGGGACGAGGCTGCCAAGCTGACGGAAAAGATCGCTAACTTGCGCTCCTCCCTGGAAAATTTGGGCAAGTAAAATGACCTACGAAGCAGCAATTCAATTGATCAAACAAAAGCAAAGCCTCGGCGTGCAGCCGGGGCTTTCCCGCATGTTGGCGGCTATGGAAAAGACCGGCAGTGTGCAAAACAAATTGCAGGTGATCCATGTGGCGGGCACCAACGGCAAGGGTACCGTTTGCGCTGCCGTGGCCGACGGTCTGCGCCGTGCCGGGTACCGGGTGGGGGTGTTCAGCTCCCCCTGGGTCACGGACTTTCGCGAGCAGATCACCGTGGACGGCCGGATGATTCCCAAGCAGGACTTTGCGGACTGTGTAGAGGTCTTTGCGAAGGAACCGTTGACGGAATTTGAGCTGATCACCGCCGTGATGTATCTGTACTTCTACCGCTGCGGGGTGGATTACGCTGTGGTAGAGTGCGGTATGGGCGGTGCCGGAGATTGCACCAATGTGCTGGCTCTCCCCACAGTGTGCGCCTTTGCCAAGGTGGCGCTGGACCATACGGCGTTTTTGGGTGATACGGTAGAAGCCATCGCTCGGGAAAAGAGCGGCATTATTAAGCCCGGTTGCCCGGTGGTGCTGTACCCTCATATTGCCGCCAAAGATGTATTTTTGGAGCAGTGTCGTGCGCTGCATTGCCCTGTGACGGAAGCTGCCCAGCAGGGTGACCCGATTGCGGATGACTTGGCGGTGGCCGGGGAAGTGCTGCGCCTGCTGGGCGTGGATACCGCGCCGGGGCTGCCTATGTTGCCCGCCCGGCGGGAGCACTTTGGCGAAAATTTGTTACTGGACGGCGCCCACAATCCGGATGGTGCTGCGGCGCTGCTGCTCCATTTGCCTACGGATCGTCCCATTAATGCCGTACTGGCGATGATGGAGGATAAGGATATTGACGGTTATCTCTGTCAGGTGCTGCCCCGGTGTCGTCGAGTGATTGCCACCACCGTGCCCGGTATGGGGCGTGCATTGTCTGCGGAAGATTTGGCGGCGGCGGCGCAAAAGTATTGCCCCGATGTGACCGCAGAGCCGAATCCACACCGGGCGCTGGCGGCAGCGAAGGCGGACGGCGACTTTATTTTGATCTGCGGTTCTTTTTATTTAGCACGGGAGATCAGAAAAGATTTGATCTAAAACACAATACGGCAAATTCTGCAAAACCGGTCTGTTACAGTGTAAACAGACCGGTATTTTTTTGGAGTGATGGTATGAATGTAACTTTAGAGAGCAGCGGCAATTTGCTCATTGCCTATCTGTTTGGCGAGATCGACCACCATACCGCCGTTGCGGTGCGCAGCCAGATTGACAGCGCCATACAGGACAAGCTGCCCAGCCACCTGATCTTGGATTTTAAGAATGTCACTTTTATGGATTCCAGCGGCATTGGGCTGGTGATGGGTCGCTATCGGCTGGTGCACAGCTATCAAGGCACGGTGGAGATCAAGAACGTGACCGCCCGCACCAAAAAGATTATGGAGCTGGCGGGGCTGGGGAGCATTGCACTGATAAAGGAGAACGAAGATGAAAAAGACCAATGAATTTCGCTTGACTTTGGACGCTCGTAGTGTCAATGAGGGCTTTGCAAGAGTGGCGGTGTCTGCCTTTGCGGCACCGCTGGACCCCACCTTGGAGGAGCTGGCGGACTTGAAAACCGCCGTGTCAGAGGCGGTGACCAACTGCATTGTCCACGGCTATAAGGATTGCTGCGGCAAGATCTATATACATACGGTACTGCTGGATCCGCCGGCGGTGCGGGTAACCGTGCGGGACAAGGGTTGTGGTATCGCCGATGTGCCGCAAGCTATGACCCCGCTTTATACCACCGGGGAGGGAGAGCGCGCCGGGCTGGGCTTTACGGTGATGGAGAGCTTTTGCGACAAGCTGCGAGTCACTTCTAAGCCGGGCAAGGGCACCACTGTGGTGCTGGAAAAGCGCATTACCGGCAAGCAAAAATGGTAACTGCGGAGCGGGAGCGGCAAATCCGAGAGAACCTGGGGCTGGTGCATACCGTTGCCAATCGCTTTCGCGGGCGGGGCATTGAGTACGACGATCTGTACCAGTCCGGCTGTGTGGGGCTGATCAAGGCGGTGGATCGGTTTGACCCGACCCTGGGGTATGCGTTCTCTACCTATGCAGTGCCGGTGATCATCGGCGAGATCAAGCGCCTGTTTCGGGACGGCGGCGCCGTGAAGGTCAGCCGGGTGCTTAAGGAAAAGGCGCTCCACGCCGCGCGACTGCGGGAGGACTTTCTGCGCCGGGAGGGGCGGGAGCCGACCATTGGCGAACTGGCGGAGTTGCTGTCTTGCGACCCGGCAGAGGCGGCGGAGATCGTGGGCGTTATGCAGCCTACGGTGTCCATCAATAGTGCCGGTGAGGACGGCGATACCACACTGGATATTCCGGTGGACGACAGCGAACAACTGTTTGATCGGCTGACCGTTTTGCAGGCCATGGACGGTCTGGAAAAAAGCGAGCAAATGCTGGTGGAGCTGCGCTATTATAAGGGCCTGACCCAGTGCAAAACGGCGGAAATTCTGGGTCTGTCCCAAGTACAGGTCTCCCGTAAAGAAAAAGCCGTCCTGCAAAAAATGCGCCGGGTCATGGACGGATAAGATACAAAAAACGGCATCCACCGCTTTAAGGTGGTTGCCGTTTTTTTCTATTTCCACGCATCGTGGACGGATTTCCACTATGCGGTCACTTGAACAAACCCTTGGCGTGCGGTATGCTAACGGTAGAAAGTCTTAGGCCTAGAAAGAGGCGGGGCTTATTCTTCCGGTGAGGTGTGCATTTATGGAAAAAAGGCGTAAGCAAGCCATTGTCATCAAGTGCCTGTTTTTGGCGGTTGTTCTTGGCTTTGTCATGATGTTTGTAGTCGGTATGTGTCGGTCGGACGCCCGGTTCTTTTCGTTGAATCAAACGCGTATCCGTACGGATTCAGTTGATTCTTATACCGTGGTGGATGATCAAGGACGGTCAGCGATTTATCGGGAGCAGGACGAAAAATATAAAACGATAACGAAAATCCTTTCCAGCGCAGAAGTACGCCATGACAAAGAAAATATCTATCAATATGACAATACGTCCGCGCGCATTGTTTTGAGGGGCAAACATCATAGCGTGACTTTTATTACCCACGATATACAGCCGGACGGCAGTGTGCTGCTGATACTGAAAGACTATTGCAAAGACAAAAGCACCGTTTATATGCTGGATCATCACGATTATTTGATTACATACTTATCGGAAAAAGACTATAATTGCATTTTTAATTAGGGTAAAACGGCAACAAAAAAGGCACAGCATAATGCTGTGCCTTTTGATATATACTTGTTAGTTTTTCAGGCTATGGAGCGGTGCGGGGATCTTGCCGCCGCGGTTGATGAACTTGGCGGGGGAGCCGGTGTTCACTTTCATTACAGGGCCGGCGCCCAGCAGGCCGCCGAACTCCAGCTCGTCGCCTACCTGCTTGCCGATGGCGGGAATCACACGCACGGCGGTGGTCTTGCAGTTGACCATACCGATGGCGGCCTCGTCGGCGATAATGCCGCTGATCACCTCCGGTGTAGTGTCGCCGGGGATGACGATCATATCCAGACCCACGGAGCAAACAGCGGTCATGGCTTCCAGCTTCTCAATGGTCAGCGCGCCACAGCGGGCTGCGTCGATCATACCTGCGTCCTCAGATACCGGAATAAAGGCGCCGGACAGGCCGCCTACGCTGGAGGAGGCCATCACGCCGCCTTTCTTGACAGCATCGTTGAGCATAGCCAGGCAAGCTGTGGTGCCTGCGCCGCCGCACTTTTCCAGGCCAATCTCTTCCAAAATATGGGCCACGGAGTCGCCTACCGCTGGGGTGGGGGCCAGGGACAGGTCCACAATGCCAAAGGGCACGCCCAGCCGCCGAGAGGCCTCTACGCCTACCAGCTGACCCATACGGGTGACTTTAAAGGCGGTCTTTTTAATCAGCTCTGCAATATCGTTAATGGAGTAGTCCGGGAACTTGGCAACAGCCGCGCGCACCACGCCGGGACCGGACACACCCACATTGATCACGCAGTCCGGCTCGGACACACCGTGAAAGGCACCGGCCATAAAGGGGTTATCCTCCGGGGCGTTACAAAACACCACCAGCTTGCCGGCGCCGATGCAGTCGTTCTCTTTGGTCAGCTCTGCGGCTTCCTTGACCTTTTGGCCCATCAGCTTTACCGCGTCCATATTGATACCGGCTTTAGTGGAACCGATGTTTACAGAGGAGCAAATGTGCTCCGTCTCTGCCAGCGCGCGGGGGATGGAGTCAATTAGCTCCCGGTCGCCGGCGGCAAATCCCTTTTGTACCAGGGCACTGTAACCGCCGATGAAGTTGACCCCGATGGTGCGGGCTGCTTTTTCCAGCGCCAGGGCGTACTTTACCGGGTCGCCGCCGCTGATGCCTGCCATAATGGCAATGGGGGTCACGCTGACTCGCTTGTTGATAATAGGAATACCGTATTCCCGCTCAATGTCCTCGCCGGTCTGGACCAGCTTCTCCGCCTTAGTGCAAATCTTGTCATACACCTTGGCGCAAGCCTTGTCAATATCCGTATCGGCACAGTCTAAAAGGGAAATGCCCATGGTGGTGGTACGAATGTCCAGGCACTCGTCCTGGATCATACGAATGGTTTCTAAAATATCGTAAGTATTGATCAATGGAGTGCCTCCTGTTAAATCTTGTGCATGGAGTTAAAAATATCCTCATGCATCACATGGATAGAAAGATTGCTTTCTTTGCCAAAGTTCTCCAATTCGCCGGACAGGGCGGAGAGGGAAGTGTTGCAACGGGTCAGGTCCGCCATCATAATCATGCAGAACATATCCTGCAAGATGGACTGGGTCACTTCTACAATATTCACCTGGTGTTCGGCACAGATGGCAGACACCTTGGCAAGAATGCCCACGGTATCTTTACCTACAACTGTGATGACTGCTCTCATTATCAAGACCTCCGTTTTGTCTTTTATTTTCTAATGATTATAACAAAGATGTAAAATTTTTTCAATAAAAGCGCAAAATATATTTTCAACTTCCGCCGATTGTGGTAAAATACTTTGCAACAAGCGGATTGGAGATGAAATTGTGCATTACGAAAATTTGGTAGACCTGCACACCCACTCAGATCATTCCTTTGACGGCAAACAGTCCTGTATGCTGCTGTGCGAGACGGCGGTGGCCAAGGGCGCGTCCTGTATTGCCATTACCGATCACTGCGAGATTGACTCAAAGACTGAGGACTTTCGCGCGCTATGTACCAATCAGTATGTAGAGACCTTTGAGTGCAAGCGGTACTTTGAGGGTCAACTGCTGGTGCTCCAGGGGATTGAGCTGGGCCAGGCCATTTATAATATCCCGCTGGCAAATCATATTCTGGATAAGTTTAATTATGATTTTGTGCTTGGCTCCATCCATAATCTGCCGGAGATGGAAGACTTCTTTTTTATGGATTATAAGGATAAAGATGTTTATGACTTGCTGAGCCGGTATTTTCAAAAGGAACTGGAGTTGGCAAAATGGGATGGCTTTGACTCGCTGGCGCACCTGACCTACCCGCTGCGGTATATGGTTGGGGAGCAGAAGATCCCGGTGGATATGACCCGGTTTGATGATGTGATCGGCGAGATCTTTGAAACGCTTATTAAGAACCATAAAGCCTTAGAAATCAACACCAGCGGCATTGCCATGCCTCTGGGCGACACCCTGCCCGGGGAAGCGTACATACAGCGCTTTCACGATATGGGCGGGCAGTATATTACCGTTGGGTCGGACGCCCATGTGCCGGAAAAGCTGTGCGGCAATGTGGACAAGGGTATGGCGCTGGCCAAGAAGTGTGGGTTTGACTATGTGACCATCTTCAACCGCCGGGAGCCTATGCTGGTGCCCATTGCGTAAATACAAGGAGAGAAAACGATATGATGGATGAACTGTTAAGTTTGATCAAAGAGAATCCTCGCCTGACCAATGCAGAGTTGGCGGCGGCGCTGGATCGGGACGAAGCGCAGGTGGCACAGCAGGTGCGCCAATATGAAGCGGACGGCGTGATCAAAGGCTATTGCGCCATTTTGGATAAGGAAAAAGCCGGGGACGAAACGGTGACTGCACTGATCGAAATCAAAGTGCAGCCCAAGTTCGGTCACGGCTTTGACGATATTGCCCGGCGCATTGCGGCGCTGGAAGAAGTGGAGAGCATTTTCCTGATGAGCGGTGGGTATGACCTGTGCTGCCTGGTGACGGACAAGTCCTTCCAGGAGGTGTCCATGTTCGTTGCCAGCCGCCTGTCGCCCATGGAAGATGTGGTGTCGACCGCCACCCACTTTATCCTAAAGAAGTATAAAGAGCAGGGCATGCTCTTTGCACAGAAGAATACGGACGATCGGGGGAATATTTCTCTGTGATCCAATATGAAAATGATATGAATCCCGCTCTTTGCAATGTAAAACCCAGCGGTATCCGCAAGTTCTTTTCCATTGCAGAGGAGATGGATAACGTGATTTCCCTTGGCGTGGGCGAGCCGGACTTTTTGACCCCCTGGCATATCCGGCGAGAAGGGATCGACTCCTTAGACCGGGGCGCTACCCGCTACACTGCCAACGCCGGTCTGCTGTCCCTGCGGCAGGAGATCTGTGCCTTCTATGCCCGCCGGTATCATTTGCAGTACAGGGCTGAAAATCAGGTGCTGGTGACAGTTGGCGGCTCCGAAGGCATTGATATGGCCATCCGCACATTGGTGTGCCCCGGTGATGAGGTGCTGGTGGTGGAGCCATCCTTTGTGTGCTACAAACCGCTGGTAGAGGTTAGCGGCGGCGTGGCTGTGCCGCTGGTAACGAAGGAAGAAGACCACTTCCGTCTGACGGCTGCCGCGCTGGAAGCTGCTATTACGCCTAAGACCAAGCTGCTGGTGTTCCCATACCCCAACAATCCCACCGGTGCGGTGATGCGCCGGGAGGACTTGGAGCCCATTTGTCGAGTGCTGCAAAAGCACAAGATTTATGTGCTGTCTGATGAGATTTACAGCGAGCTGACCTACGGCGGTGCGGACCACACCTCCATTGCTGCCATGCCCGGCATGGCAGAGCGCACGGTGGTTATCAACGGTTTTTCCAAGACCTATTCCATGACCGGCTGGCGCCTGGGTTATGCACTGGGGCCTGCGCCTATTATTCAGCAGATGACCAAGCTGCACCAGTTTGCCATTATGTCCGCCCCTACCACCAGTCAAACGGCTGCCATTGAGGCCCTGCGCCATGGGGACGGGGACATTGATAAAATGCGCCGGGATTATGATATGCGCCGCCGCTTTACCGTGCACGCATTTCGTGAGATCGGGCTGCCATGCTTTGAACCGGAGGGAGCGTTTTATTTGTTCCCTTGCATTCAATCCACCGGACTTAGCTCCGAGGAATTTTGCGAGCGGCTCATTTATTCTAAGCGGGTGGCTGTGGTGCCCGGCAACGCCTTTGGCGACTGCGGCGAGGGCTTTATCCGCGTGTCTTATTGCTATTCTATTGAGAACATTAAAGAGGCTGTCACCCGTATTGGTGAATTTGTGAAAGAATTAGAGGACGAGCATGACCGTTAAACGCGTAGAAGTGCTGGCGTATGCCAAGATCAACTTAATGCTGGATATTATCCGTCGCCGCACCGACGGCTACCATGATCTGTTTATGATTATGCAGAGCGTGGGCGTGGCCGATCGGGTGACCGTGGAGCGTGAGCCGGGGCGCAAGCTGCGGCTGACTGCCAGTATGGATGATATTCCGCTGGACGATAAAAATATTGCATGGAAAGCGGCCGCTTTGTTCTTTAAGACCACCGGGCTGCGCCGTCCGGGACTGCATATTCACTTGGAGAAGCACATTCCACACGCAGCGGGTTTGGCCGGCGGCAGTGCAGACGGTGCGGCGGTGCTGGTAGCCCTGAACCGGCTAATGGGCACTGGTTTATCTACGGACCAGCTGTGCGACATGGGCGTGCAGATCGGTGCGGATGTGCCTTTCTGCATTGTAGGCGGCACTTGCCTTGCACAGGGGATCGGCGAGGTGCTCAGTCCCTTAAAGCCTATGCCGTCTTGTCATATTGTACTGGCAAAGCCGGACTTTGGCGTGAATACCGGCAAGGCCTACGGCTTGTTTGACACCAATGGCAAGACCCATAATGCGGACCAGCTGGGTATGCTCACTGCGGTGCAGAATCGGGATCTGCCTGCCATTTGCGGCAAGCTGGAAAATGTGTTTGAGCAGTTTGTGGAGGTGCCCGGTCGTATTGAGATGAAAGAAGTGCTTCGTGCAGCCGGTGCAGCAGGTGTTTGTATGAGTGGCAGCGGGCCAACCCTTTTTGGCATTTTCACTGACAAAGCACAGGCCCTGGCAGCGGCACAAGATTTGGCACCTTTTGCCAAGGATATAGCCGTCACCAAGCCGGTGCGGCAAGGCTGCAAAATTGTGGAAGTCATATCAGACTGCGGATAAAGCGGCTAAACCGCGCTGGGAAAAATGTGTAGAAATCATTTGTAGGGCTGGGGTTGCTCCAGCCAAAAGTGCTTTTTATCTTTTGAAAATCAAAAAAGTGGCTTGAACATTGAGTTCAAGCCACTTTTGGCGCTTTTCGTCTTTTGTTCGGGGGCAGTACCGGCGTACGGCTCCCGCTCACAAAATACGAAATTTATCTCGTTTTCTCGCAGTCTGCAAGCAAGTTTGATCCGTAATTGACCTTTGCGTCGCTTTTGCAGGGCTATTTTTTTGTTGGATTTAAGTGCAGCACGATGATCTCCGGGTGGTTAAAGAGCCGCAGGGGGAACTCGGCGTTGCCGATTCCGCGGGAGACAATCAGTCGCGGCCGCTCTCCAAAGCTGCCCCGGGCGTACTGTGGGCGCAGACCCTGACCGGGGGAGAACACCGGCCCGATCCCCGGGAGAATCCATTGCCCGCCGTGGGCGTGGCCGGACAGTTGCAGGTCAAAGTCATACTGCCGGTAATTGTTTTCTGCCACGGCGGCGAAGTTCTCCGGATAATGGCACAGCACGATCTTATAGCCCGGGTGCTCTGCCAGCCGGGCAAACAGGGCAGATGAGTCCCGGTAGTGAAAAGTGCCTGCCTTGCGCTGGCGATAGGCCTCAAAGCTGGCCTGATTTTCGTCCAGCCCCAGGAAGGTAATGCCCTTGACCGTTTCGATCTTATCCGTCAGCACATGAAAGCCGATGGCGGACAGTTCATGCATCAAAGTATCAAAATCCGCCAGCCGTCGCTCGTGATTGCCGGGAATGTACAGCACCGGCGCCAGCTGCACCAGCTGCCGTCCGTAGTCCAGCATTTTTTGACGATTTCGATTTTTGTCGTTGATATAATCGCCGGTAATGCAGATGATGTCCGGTTTTTGGGCGGCTGTTTCGTTTAAAATACGAGCGGAGGGCTTGGAGTGCAGATCGGACAGGTGCACCACCGTACAGGTTGGCGCACCGGGAGCCGACATATCGTATGCGGTTATATCCGGGCGGTTGTTCTGGTTGTATGCAAAGGTCAGAAACAGCACCACCGCGGCAAGGATTACGGGAAGCATCCAATACATTTTTCATCACTCATTTCATCAACAGCATACCTTTTTTCTTAGCTTTCGTCAAGAAACAAATTGAATTTATAAAATAAAGGGATTTTTTCTCTTTTTGCGTATAAAATATAGACTATTGGATCGGAGTGGCGTTATGGACAGTGCAATTCGTTTGCGATCGGAAGAAAATGAAAGACGCATATTGTCGCCAAAAGCCTGCTTGGCGGCAGAGAGCCGCGGCCGTTTGCGGCCGGAGCCGGCGTGCGAGATCCGCACCTGTTTTCAGCGTGACCGGGACCGGATCATTCATTGCCGTTCCTTTCGGCGGCTCAAACACAAGACCCAGGTGTTTCTGGCGCCCAGCGGTGATCACTACCGCACCCGCCTGACCCACACCTTAGAGGTGGCGCAAATCGCCCGCACCATTGCCCGGGCTTTGCAGCTGAATGAGGATCTCACCGAGGCCATTGCCCTGGGGCACGATCTGGGGCACACCCCCTTTGGTCACGCCGGGGAGCGGGCGTTGAACAGCTTGTGCTCCTGCGGTTTCACCCACTATGCCCAGAGTGTGCGCACGGTGGAGAAGATCGAGAAAAACGGCGCCGGGCTGAACCTGACCGATGAAGTGAAAAACGGCATTCTCTGCCACACCAAGGGAGAGGAGGCCTACACTTTGGAGGGGCAGATCATTCGCATTGCGGATAAAATCGCCTACATCAATCATGATATTGACGACGCCTGCCGTGCCGGAGTTATGGCGGAGGAGGATATTCCGCTGGAACTGCGTATGGCATTGGGTATGACAAAATCCCAGCGCATCAACCACATGGTGCTCGATGTGATCGAGAACAGTACGGACAAGATTCGTATGAGCTCGGACACTTACGAGCTGTTTTGCGATCTGCACGACTTTATGTTTACCGCCGTATATACCAACCCGGTGTGCAAGGGCGAGGAGCGTAAAGCCGTGGATATGCTGACGAAAATTTATGGCTACTACATTGACCATGTGGAGGAAATGCCGGAGGAATATGTGCGCATTGCCGGTGAGGACGGCGACGAGCGTGCCGTGTGCGACTACATAGCCGGTATGAGCGATACTTATGCACTGAAAGTGTTTAACCACCTGTTTGTGCCTATGTTTTGGCATGAGTAAGGGTCATTATAGTATAGACAGAAAGAGGTGAGAGATCGTGGCTTTGAGCGATAGCTTTTTGCAGGAATTAAAAATGAAAACGGATATAGAAGATGTGATCTCCACTTATGTGACCTTAAAGCGGCGTGGCGCCACTCTGGTGGGTTTGTGCCCCTTTCATAATGAAAAAACGCCGTCCTTTACCGTGTACCCGGCCACACAGTCCTTTTACTGCTTTGGCTGCGGTGCCGGTGGGGACGCCATCACCTTCGTAAAAAAGATTGAGAATTTAGACTATTTGGACGCAGTTAAGACCCTGGCCCAGCGGGCAGGGCTGCAAATGCCCCAGGAGGGCTTTGACGACTCCCTGTCCAAACGGCGTCGCCGGATCTTGGAGATGAACCGAGAGGCCGCTCGCTTTTACCATAGCGTGCTGCTGTCCCCGGAGGGCAAGGTGGGCTATGATTATTTTATCGGTCGTGCACTGAGTGCCGCCACGATCAATCATTTTGGTTTGGGCTTTGCCCCCAATCAGTGGGACGCATTGCTCAAATATATGCGCGCCAAGGGCTACCAACCGGCGGAACTGGTGGACGCCGGGCTGGCCCGAAAAGGGCAAAAAGGGTATTATGACAACTTCCGCAACCGGGTTATGACCCCCATTATTGATGTGCGGGGCAATGTGATCGCCTTTGGCGGCCGCGTGCTGGATGACAGCAAGCCCAAGTATATCAACACCGGCGACACGCTGGTGTACAAAAAGACCAACGAGCTGTTTGCCCTGAACTTTGCCAAAGACAGCAAAGAGGACGCGCTGATTTTGTGCGAGGGTTATATGGATGTGATCGCCATGCACCAGGCCGGGTTTACCAATGCGGTGGCCGGTTGCGGTACGGCGCTGACTACGGAGCAGGTGCGGCTGATCAGCCGCTACGCCAAGGAAGTGATCCTAACCTACGATGCAGATGAGGCGGGGCAAAAGGCGCTGCAAAAGGCCATGACCCTGTTTGACCAAACCGATGTGAAAGTGCGCATTCCCGCGCTGGTGGGCGGCAAGGATCCGGACGAAATTATTCGTACCTACGGTCGGGACAAGTTTAAGGGTATGCTGGAGGGCGCGTCTAACGAAACAGAGTTTCGCCTGCTGGCCCTGCGCCGTCAATACAATTTGGCCACGACCCAGGGCAAGATCGACTTTATCGGCGGCGCACTGCAAATTCTCGCAACTTTGCCGCCGGTGGAGCAGGATTTGTATGTATCCCGCCTGTCGGAGGAACTGGGTGTGGAGCGGCAGAATATGAAGGTGCAGCTGCAAGACCTGGTTGCCCGTCAAGGCAACAGAAGAGAAAAACGGGAATTCAACCGTATTGTGCAGGAGAATATGCGAAAGGCCGCGCGGGAAACGATGGCCACAGACGCCTCCCTGCGTAAGCTGCGGGCGGAGGATCGGTTGATCAGCTTGCTGCTGCGCTATCCGGATTGCAGCCGCCTGTGCAAGGACTTTGACCCGCAGTGGCTGACCCCCGGCTTTGCCCAACGGGTGTTTACGCTGATCTTGCAACGGCTGGAGAATGGCGACGGTACGGAGCTGATGGACCTGCGGGACCGGTTGACGGACGACGAGATGGGTCGCCTATCCGGTATTATTGCCCGTGGCGGTGAGTCAGCGGACGCCAAGCAGGAATTTTCCGACTGCCTGCAAACCATTCGTGCTGAGCAGCAAAAAAAGCAGGAGAGCGCGGCAGAACTGGACGACCAGGCCTTTCGCGACCTGTTTCGCCATCATTCATAAACCATGGGTTTACATATAGAAATACGATGAAATGAGGATTCAGACTATGAGCAACAATGAATTGCATTTGCCTGCCCAGCAGCAGGTGAGCGAAGAAAAGAAAAACGCTGCCTTTAAGAAACTGGTGGAGCGGGGCAAGCAGTCCGGCCACCTGTCCGCCCAAGAGATCGACAATGTAATTGTGGAGCTTGACCTGGATGTGGACGAGCTGGAAAAACTGAACGAGATGATTGACTCGGCCAACATCAGCATTGTAGACGACTTTTCTGCCGAGGCGCTGGACGGTATTCCGCTGGAAGTGGATCTGCCCAAGGAGACGGACGCTGCGGAGACGGTAGCCATTAACGATAACGCGGCCATGGACGATCCGGTCAAGGTGTATTTGAAAGAGATCGGCCGGGTGCCGCTGCTAACCCCGGAGGAGGAGATTGAGCTGGCAATCCGCATTGCGGATAATGACGAAAAGGCCAAAAAGCGACTGGCAGAGGCCAATCTGCGCTTGGTGGTGAGCATTGCCAAACGCTATGTGGGTCGCGGTATGCAGTTTTTGGATCTGATCCAGGAGGGCAACCTGGGCTTAATCAAAGCAGTGGACAAGTTTGACTACACCAAGGGCTTTAAGTTCTCCACCTATGCTACCTGGTGGATCCGCCAGGCGATTACCCGCGCGATTGCGGACCAGGCCCGTACCATCCGTATTCCCGTGCACATGGTGGAGACCATCAATAAGGTAAAGAAAGCCAACAGCCAACTGCTGCACCAAAACGGCCGTGAACCTACGGCGGACGAGATTTCCGAGTATTTGGAGATGCCGGTAGATAAGGTGCGTGAGATTATGCGTGTGGCCCAGGAGCCGGTATCTTTGGAGACCCCCATCGGCGAAGAGGAAGATAGCCATTTGGGCGACTTTATCCCGGACGATGACGCGCTGGCCCCGGCAGACGCTGCCTCTATGAGCCTGCTCAAGGAACAACTGGCCGATGTGCTTAAGACCCTGACCCCCAGAGAGGAAAAGGTGCTGAGTCTGCGCTTTGGCTTGGAGGACGGAAACCCCAAGACCTTGGAGGAAGTGGGTAAGGAATTTAATGTGACCCGTGAGCGTATTCGCCAAATTGAGGCTAAGGCACTGCGCAAGCTGCGTCACCCCAGCAGAAGCAAGAAATTAAAGGACTTTTTGGACTGATGAAACCGGAAGAAATCGCGCGCATTAACGCGCTGGCCCGTAAGGCCAAAACGCCGGAGGGTCTGACCCCGGCGGAAAAGGAAGAACAGGGCGCTTTGCGCCGTCGCTACATTGACTCGTTTAAGCGTAGTTTGGTCAGCCAACTGGATAACACCTATGTGGTGGAGCCGAACGGCGAAAAGCACAAGTTGCAACGCAACGAGAACAAAGGAGATTAACGCATTTATGCTTGATTTCAAGGAACCGAAAATTACGGACAAGCCCTGGGTGGATCAATGCCTGTCCCACGCCCACAGTATGAACTGCGAGTATACATTTGGCAACATTTTCGTTTGGCGCACGGCGTATGTGACCCGCATTTGCCATTATAAGGACTTTTTGCTGATCCGTTACGGCAGAGGGGAAGACATTGCGTATTCGCCCCCGGTGGGCACCGGCGATTTTGCCGATGCGGTGCGGGTGTTACAGCAGGACGCGGCAGAAAATGGCGTCACTTTACGCCTGCTGGGTGTGACCGCCAGCTATAAAGAACTGCTGGAGGCGGATTTCCCGGGAAAATTCAACTACACCTATTCCGACGATTATAACGATTATATTTACAGTGTAGAGAAAATGGCCAATTTGTCCGGCAAGAAGTATCACGGCAAGCGGGGGCACATTACCTACTTTATGAAGGCGTACCCGGACTGGCAGTTTGAAGTGCTCACCCCGGAGAATGTGGGGGAGTGCATTGCCCTGCATACCAGCTGGATTGACGAGAAAGACCAAACGGAACAAAAAGAAGAGGACGCCGAGTTTTCCCTGGAGTTTGAAGCGGTGCTCTCCGCCTTTGACAATTACAAGGCGCTGGGCTTTGTAGGCGGACTGATCCGAGTGGGCGGCAAGGTGATCGCCTACACCATGGGTGAGCCCCACAGTAAGGACTGCTTTGTGACCCATTTTGAAAAAGCACCGGCAGATATGCGCGGGGCGTTCCCCATCATCAATCAGGTATTCACGCAGCAGTGCCTAAGTGGTTATACCTATGTGAATCGGGAAGAAGATTTAGGATTGGAGGGCTTGCGCAAGGCCAAGCAGTCCTATCACCCGGAGATATTCTTAGAGAAGTGCGTGGCCACCTATGTTGACGAAAATTGAATTTACGGAAGATGCCGCACAGATCGTTGATCTTTGGCACCGGGTGTTTGGGGACGATGAAGCGTATATCCGCTTCTTTTTGGACAACTGCCGTCACAAACGCTGCGTAGGTGCCTTTGTGGGGGAGCGGCTGGTGTCTATGCTGTTTTTGCTGGACTGTACCTATAACGGACAGCAGGGTGCTTATGTGTATGCGGTAGCCACCCACCCGGATTACAGAAAACAGGGCTTTATGCAAAAATGTATTGACTATTCCCAGGCATTGGATTATGATTTTCTATGTTTGGTGCCGGCAGAGGCGTATCTTTTCGATGTGTATGCCAAATTCGGTTTTCAGTCCCTGCTGTTTGGTACCGCCACGCCGACACAGTTGGACGACAGCTGGCAAACGGCGGGGGCACAGGTGTATTTTGACCGCCGCCGTGCCTGGACACCGACGCCTGCGGTGGAACTGGTAGATAGCGACTACCTGTATCGGGAAAATGTGCTGCTGGATGGCAGCTTCTATTGTAAAGACGATGGGATCGCCGCGGTGCGGGACGGTCGGATTTGCGAATATATCCAAAAGAGTGGCAATGTGCTGACTGCCGAGCCGGTGGGTATGCTGTGGAGCCGCCGGGCGTTGCCACCGGGCTACTTTGGCCTGTATATGGATTAACGGAGGTTACATAACTATGGTTTATGTCTTTTTAGCGGACGGATTTGAACTGATCGAGGCGTTGGCGCCGGTGGATATGCTGCGCCGGGCCAAAATCGGCGTGATGACCGTCGGTATCGGCGGCAGCGTAATCACTGCGTCCTGCGGGGTCAGCGTTACCTGCGACATTAGCGACAAGGCCTTTCGCTTCAAGAATGTAGATGCCATTGTGCTGCCCGGCGGTATGCCCGGTACGAAGAATTTGGAAAAAAGCCCGGTGGTGCAGGACGCCATTGACCAGGCTGCAGAGCGCAACACGCTGATCTGCGCCATTTGCGCCGCACCGTCTATTTTGGGTCACAAGGGTCTGCTTAATGAGAAGGAAGCCATTTGTTTTCCCGGCTTTGAGGAGGAACTGACCGGCGCCACCATTTCTAAAAAGCATGTGGTGTGCGACGGTGACTTTATCACCGCAAAGGGCGCCGGTGTGGCTGTGGACTTTGGGCTGGAGATTGTGTGCCAGTTGGAGGGTCGTGAAATGGCAGCCACCGTGCGCAAGACCATTCAATGTCCGTAAAGGGTGACCTGCGCCGCGCATTTCGGCAGCGGCGACGGGATAAGATAAACAGAGCCGCGGCGGACGCCGCCATTGCCCGCCGGGTGCTGGACAGCAGCGTCTATGGGCAGGCAAGGGCGCTTTTAGGCTATGCCGCCCTGCCGGAGGAGATACAGACAAACGGCATTCTTCGCCGGGCGCTGGCAGAAGGCAAGGCGCTTTATTTGCCCCGCTGTCTGGATGATGCCGGGCAAATGGCCTTTTACCGGGTGCAGGCGCTGGAAGATCTGGAAAGCGGCAGCTTCGGTGTGCGGGAGCCGTCTTTAGCCGCGCTCCAATACAATATGGATTTAGACGGTCAGGCTCTGTGCCTGGTGCCGGGTCTTTGCTTTGATAACAAAGGGTATCGGCTGGGCTACGGTAAGGGGTACTATGACCGATTTTTGGCAAAATTCCGTGGGGTAACCATAGGACTTTGCTACAATGATTTTTTGCAGGACTGCCTGCCGGTGGGGGATTATGATCTGCCGGTGCAGCAGATTGCTACGGAGGACCGGGTGTTCGCCGTGGAGCAAGGAGCAGCGTATGAATGAAAACAGAGATTTGAATCAGCGGGAGAACGGTATTAATCCCTCGGAGCTTAGTGGTAAAGGGGACTACTATTTTTCTAACGGTGTGCAGGAGCGCACCCCCCGCACCACGCCGGTGGGTACAAAACGCAAGCCGGCGAAAAAAGGCAACGGCGTAAAGTCCACTTATGTGTTCTTTATTGTGGTGATTGTGGTGTCCATGGCACTGTCCGTATATGCCGTGTTCTGCATGAATGACATTTTGGCTATCACCAAGACCAAGTCCACCGTCACTGTGTCTATGCAGGAGGAGGTCAAGACCGCTTCGGATGCTATTGACCTGCTGGCGGACCAGGGACTGATCAAGTGCAAGGGCTTTTGCAAGTTTTTTGCCACCCTGCACGATAAGGTGCTTAACGATCCCATCGGCGGACCGTACCCGGCAGGGGTGTATTACTTAAACGGAAAAATGGGTCTGGAGGGTATGCTCCAGACCTTGCAGGGCTCCTCCGCCACTTCGGAGACGGTGACCTTGATCTTTCCTGAGGGTATGACTGTACCGGAGATCGTCAATAAACTGACAGAGAACGATGTGTGTGACAAAACGGCGCTGCTGTCTGTGATCGACTCCACAGAATTTACCTATTCTATGGTGGCAGACTTAAAGGCCAATGAGCATGTGCCTTACCGTCTGGAGGGCTTTATGTTCCCGGATACCTACGAGTTCTTTGTGGGGGAGAACGCCTCCAGCGTGGTGAAGAAATTCCTGTCTAACGGCGACAGCAAGATCTCCGAGAAAGATCGCGCCCAGGCCAAAAAGTTAGGCTATTCCATGTATGAGGTAATGACCATTGCCTCCATTATTCAAAAGGAAGCCGGCAGTGAGAAGCAGATGAAAACCATCTCCTCTGTCATTCATAATCGCCTGAGCGATAAAACCAACTTCCCGTCCCTGGGCTGTCAGTCCACCTCAGACTATATTACCAACTTTGTAAAGCCAAATTTGTCCTCAACCAGTGCCCACACGGCGGACTATTATATGGAGTATTACAACACGCAGACCACCTCTACGGTGGTGGGGCTGCCTGCCGGTCCTATTTGCAACCCGGGTAAAGCGGCCATTCAGGCGGCGCTCCATCCGTCGGATACCGGTTATTATTACTTCTTCCACGACACCAAGGGCAACCTGTACACTGCCAAGACCTATGCCGAGTTTAAGCAGAAGGTACAGACCTACGCCCCCTATCTGGCTGCATGATGAAGCGGGTAGAACTGTTGTCCCCGGCAGGGGATATGGAACGGCTGGAATTGGCAGTCAAGTTCGGTGCAGATGCGGTGTATGTGGGCGGAACCCAATTCGGTATGCGCTCCAACCCATCCAATTTTGACCCGGCGCAGCTGCAAGCCGCTTGCAAGCTGGTACATGCTGCCGGGAAAAAGCTGTATTTGACCTGTAACACCTTGCCCCGCAGCTATGAACTGGATGCGCTGCCGGACTTTCTCCGCAGTGCCCGGGCGGCAGGGGTAGACGCTTTTATCATTGCGGATATGGGCGTGCTTGCTATTGCCAAGCAGGCGGCACCGGAGGTGGAAGTGCATATTTCCACCCAGGCGGGGATCGTCAATTATGCGGCGGCCAATGCCTTTTACCAAATGGGCGCCAAGCGGATCGTCACCGCAAGAGAGCTTTCATTGGACGAGATCAAGATGATCCGGGACCATACGCCTCCGGAGCTGGAGATTGAGGCCTTTGTTCACGGTGCCATGTGTATGAGCTTTAGCGGTCGGTGCATTCTCTCGGATTATATGGTGGGGCGAGACGCCAACCGTGGCGACTGTGCCCAGCCCTGCCGCTGGAAGTACCACCTGATGGAGGAGACCCGCCCGGGTCAGTATTTCCCCATCAATCAAGAGGAGAACGGCACGTATATTTTCAATTCCAAGGATTTGTGTATGATCGAGCATATCCCGGAGCTGGTGGCTGCAGGGGTGGACTCCTTTAAGATCGAGGGTCGCGCCAAAAGTGCCTATTATACCGCCGTTGTGACCCACGCTTATCGTCAGGCGCTGGACGCATATTATGCCCACCCTTCCCCGGACTTCCGTGTGCCGGATTGGGTGCTGGCGGAGATGGAAAAAATGAGCCATCGCGTTTATACCACCGGCTTTAACTTCGGTCCGCTGCAGAATGGGCAGGAGCTGAACACCGGCGGCTATGTGCGCAACTGGGATGTGTGCGCATTGTACCGAGATCAGCAGGGGAACCGGTTGATCGTGGACCAGCGCAATCGCTTCTTTGAGGGCGATATCCTGGAGGTGCTGGAACCGGGGCAAAAGCCCTATACCCTGACTGTTCGAGACCTGGTGCGAGAGGCAGACGGCACGCGTACGGAGGCAGCCAATAAGGCAACGGAGGTGTATTCCTTTGCCGTGGATCGCCCGGTGTCCCCAGATGCTATTTTGCGCCGCAAGCGGGACGAGGACTAAACAGAATACGCATTTTTTGCACCCCTGATGTACATACTACACCGGGGGTGTATTTTTATGGGCAGACGGCTTCACGCATTTTCACTGGTTATGTGCCTGCTATTTACCGTCGTTTGCGGGCGGGTGCTGTATGTGGCGCGCAGCGGCGATTTTGCCGTAGGTCAAAGCTATAACAGCTACACCCTGCTCTTTGAACAGAACGATACGGAAATCACAGACCGACAGGGACGATCCATGGGCGGCACCCGCAAAGAGTGGGTGGCTGTGATCCGCCCCACGCAGGATTGCCTGCGAGAACTTCCGCGCCTGTTTGCGCCCGGAGATGTGCAGCGCATTGCAAAGGAACTGCAAAAAGGCTATCCGGTGCTGGAGCCGGTAGCCACTAAGGCGGATACAAACCACATTGTAATTATGCAGCGCTCGGTGCGGGACAGCACCACCCTCCACGCCCGCCAGCTGCTGGACCGTGCCAGCGGCGGACTGAGTCAATATACAGCCGTAGCCACGGAGAAAAAATTGAACTTCGCCACCGACGCCATGGGGCGGGTGCTCTCCGGCAATGCCATGACGGAGCAAACAGATCGTACCGGCGCCCCTGCCACCATGCGAACCACGCTGGATCTGGAGCTTCAAAAGACGGTGGAGCAGGCGGCCGAGTCGATCAAAACCGGCGCTGTGGTGGTGCTGGATGTACCGACCGGAGAGGTGCGCGCCGTGTATAGCGCACCTGCGGACTACTATAACCGCGCATTGTCCGCTTACGCTGTTGGCTCCGTTTTTAAGCTGATTGTTGCCGCTGCGGCGTTGGAAGCAGACTTGCAACCGGTCTATACCTGTAAAGGTGAAATTAAAGTGGGCGATACAGTCTATCGGTGCCAAAACGGTCGGGTGCATGGTCGGCAGACGATGGAGCAGGCGCTGGCCCATTCCTGCAACTGCTACTTTGTGCAGCTGGCGCAGAAGTTAGGCGCCGGGCGGTTGTACCAAATGGGGCTGGATTTTGGCTTCGGCACGCCGGTTGCGCTGTATAAGGATTTTCAGAGCGCTGCCGGGCGGCTGCCGTCTCTGTCGGTGTTGGCGTCTCCCGGCCAGCTGGCACTGCTGGGCTTTGGGCAGGGGAAGCTGACGGACACACCGCTGCACTTTGCCCGTTGCGTTGCAGCCATCGCCGGTGGCGGCGTGTATTGCTCGCCGGATTTGACCGGCAAGGCGGCAGCAAAACCTCGCCGCGTGATGCAGGCTAGAAATGCAAAGACGCTGCTTGCCTATATGCGCACGGTGGTGGCAGCGGGTACCGGCAGCGGCGCCGATTATCGTGGCCGCTCCGCCGGTAAAACCGCCACCGCCCAGTCCGGCCGTTATGTGCAGGGCAGGGAAGTGCTCAATACCTATTTTGCAGGAGTGTATCCCTTTGATCATCCCCGCTATGCCATTGTGGTGATGCGGGAAAACGGCACCTCCGGCGCTGCCGATTGCTGCCCGGTGTTTCGCCGAATTGTATCCAGTTTGCCGTAGGCCTTGCATTACTGTCCCTTTTGTGGTACAATGCCCATACAATAGGGGGGATTTTACTTGCAAACATCAAAGTTAAAAACACTGCGCATCTTACAGATGCTTCAGCAGTACAGCGATGAGGAAAATCCGCTGTCTGCTACGGATTTGATTGAACGATTACAGAACGACTATGGTATCCGGTGCGAGCGTAAATCCATTTATGCGGATATTAAAGCGCTCCAGGAGGTGGGCTTTGATGTGTGCCGCACAGACTATCCCCGCCGGGGCTTTTACATGGCCGGTCGTACTTTTGAGCTGGCAGAGGTGCGAATGTTGATGGACGCGGTGCAGTCCGCCGGGTTCATTACGCCGAAAAAGACGGAGAAGCTGGTGCAGAAGCTGGAGAGTCTGCTCTCCGCCGGCCAGGCGGAAAGCTTGGTGCGCCAGGTGTATTGCCAGAGTGAGAACAAATGTTCGAATGAAGAGATCTATTACATTATAGATAATTTGCACCAAGCCATCTGTGACGGCTGTAAGGTGAAGTTCGCCTACAAGCGCCGGGCGGTGGATCCCAAGAATAAAAAGACCTTCCGAGAGAAAATCTTTACCGTGTCGCCCTATGCGCTGATCTGGAAGGACGATCACTACTATTTGGTTTGTAATAACGAAAAATATGACAATCTGATGAATCTGCGCCTGGATCGTATGCGCCGTATTACACCACTGAGCCAAAAAGCACGACCGGTGGAGGAGGTCAGCGCGTATAAGGGCCGGTTTGATACGGCGGACTATGCCGCCAAAATGTTCAATATGTTTTCCGGCGAGACCGCAACGGTGCGCTTGCTTTGCAAGCTGGATACCCTGGAGGAAATGGTGGACCGCTTTGGCACGGCCATTCCCATTCACGCGGTGGACGGCGATCATTTTGAGACCACCATTTCGGCGGCGGTCAGTGAGGGCATGGTCAGTTGGCTGATGCAGTACGGCGGTCGCGTGCAGGTGCTGGAGCCCCAGAGCCTGATCGACAGCGTGCGTGCCCGGGCGGAGACGGTGCTGTCCGCGTATGCAAAAGAATAGAATTTTGTGCAGCAGGGGAGTCCCTGCTGCTTTTTTTGCCTGCTTATACGCTATTTGTGTATGGTATTATTGTCGATATACACTTGCAGAAAATGGTTGATATTTGTGCATAATTAACAGACACTGCCCTAATAATTGTCGCGTTTCCATTAAAATCCAATTAGTTAACAAATATTTTACAATTTCTATTGACAAGAAATTCTCAAGCGTAGTATAATTACTCTGTAAATGAGTGTGGGTAAGTATACCCATACGCTGCCGGCAGGATTTGGCGCCTGTGCTGTGTCGTCAGTAAACAGCGCGCGCTTTTTACCCCGCTTGGTAAAGAAAGAGATTTATGGAGGTATATTCTATGGGAAAAAAAGTATCCAAACGGCTGTTGTCTTTGTTCCTGTCTGTGCTGATGCTGGCCACCAGCCTGCCTTTTGCAGGTCTGTCCGCTTCTGCCGCAGATGAGAGCAGCAATTTGCCTAAGAGCACCAGCGGTGCGTACTTGTTTGCGTATTTTAGAAATGACGCCAAGTCCACTAACGGTGAGAACGTTTTTTACGCCGTATCTAAGGACGGTTATAATTACGAGGCCTTGAACGGCGGCGTGCCTGTGGCAAATGCTTCTCAGGGCACCGGCCACTCTCGCGATCCTTATATTATGAAGGCGCAGGACGGTGCAGAGTATAAGTATTATATGGTGGCAACGGACGCCAACACCACCGACAATTATAATAATACCGGTCTGCACACCTGGGGGTCCAACGACCTGATCACCTGGGACGAACTGGCCAATCCCCAGTTTGCCACGGACAAGGGCGGCGGTTCCAAGACCATTACCAACATGTGCTGGGCACCGGAGGCCATTTGGGACCCGGTAGCCGGCAAGTATATGGTCTACTTCGCCACCAACGAGGCGGACTCTGCGGCCAATGAGAGCGCCAAGATCTATTATTCTTACACTGCGGATTTTCGCACTTTTAGCGAGAAGCAGGTGCTCTTCGACCCGGGCTACGGTGTGATCGACGCCGATATTACCCCGTACAAAAACGGCTATGTAATGCTGTATAAGAAAGAGGCTTCCTCCGGCACCGGTGCCAAGAAAGTTTGGTACACCTTTAAGACCGGCAAGAGCCCCTCTAATTCTGATGGCGAATATGATGCTGCCAATGCGAAGGTCTTTGAGTCTGTCTCCAATACGCAGGCAGAAGGCCCGCAGGTGTTCCCCATCTCCGGCACAAGCAGCTACGGCGTGCTGGTGGACTATTTCTCCGACGGCGGCTTCGGTTTCTCCTATACTTCTGATTTTGAGAGCTATTCTAAGATTTCTGCGGATAATTGCTCTATCAATCACCTGAACCCCAGCCACGGCTGCGTTATTCCCATTTCCGATATGGAGTATTACAACCTGTCCCAGACTTTCGGTAAGGCGACCTCTACCCAGACTGCTGTGAAGCCCGGCGATACCGCCAACAGCCACTTGATTGCCCGGTACTTTACCTCTAACAATGCGCGGGAGGATGTGTCCGGCAACGGCAACCATATTGGCGCGTATAACGGCTCCACCAAACACAACGGTAATGTGAGCAGTGTTAATATGGTGGTGCAGGACGGCCGACTGGCGGCTCGCTTTGATAACAGTAAGCAGGCCAACGCCGGTGCTGCCGCAGATAAAACCATTGATAAAGAGGTAAAGGGCGTTTCTACCGCTTGGATGAATGTGGACGGCATGTTCTCCGACACCAACATCAACCGCGGTATTACCATCTCCTTTGACTCCTATATGACGGACGCTACCGTTGCTGATACCCATATCTTTGACTTTATTGATTCGCCCAAGTGGAACTATCTGAATAAATTCGATGTTAATAGTACCCCGAACAAATTTAACCTGTTGTCTTACCAGGCGGATAACACTTCCATCGGTATGAAGAAGGGCACGAATGCCAAAGCCAGCGGCAGCTTGGCGAAAAACCAGTGGCACTCCTATGTGTTCTCCATCTCCAAGAGCTGCTTTACCGTATTTGTAGACGGCAAGCTGGTCTCTTCTTCCACAACCGGCGAGAACTTCGGCACCGTACTGAACAGCGACTGGTTCAAGGCCGTATTCCAGAATGCCGGTGCCAATCCCTCTAAGCTGACCTTTGGCGTGAACCCCTATTGGTCCACTACCATCGGCGGCACATATAACCTGCTGGATGGTTACATCAGCGACTTCTGTATTTATGACCAGGCACTGTCTTTGGGCGATGTGGAGAATGCAAAGGCCGATCAGCTAAAGGCAACGCAGACCAACTATGATGCCAATACCACACAGGTGATCTATAAGGATCCCTGCTCCGCTGCCGGCTATGCCACCGCTAAGGACAATGTGTACGGCACCTACCTGCCTTTGAATAAGTCAGATGTGGCCACCCAGGTGGACCCGGTAAAGGATCTGACAGACACCGCTGCCGGTTATACCTATACCATGCTCTATAATCCGGGCGATACCATTGATAACGGCGCCGTATTCCGTATGGGCGGCGACAGTGATAACTACTTCCGCGTCAATGAGGACGGCACCATCGAGTACAAGAGCGGCGACTCGTCCTTTAAGTCTGACTCTACCTTCACTTTGCCTACGGATAAGTGGAGTCATGTGACCTTGCAGGTGGTACCGTACATTAGTTATGACCGTATCTATGTTTATATTGACGGCAAGCAGGTTGGTATGTATGACGCCTACAAGGCCCGCGAATCGCAGTGCAAGACGTATGCGGATAACGGCTTAACCTTACAGAGCCTGATCCACGGCACGGCCGGCGGTACCGGCGGCCAGGTGGTGTACGGCGAGGGCGCCACCGGTAAGCTCACCGATGTGAATATTTACCGTGGCTCCATTAACGCCTATGACCTGTTTATTAAGGACACCAGCGCGTACGCAGAGGCGCTGATCCGTGAGAACATGGACCTGTTTAAGTCTACAATGAAGACTTTCTCCGCTACCAATATCCTCACCAATATGGCACCGGCTTATGAACTGTATGACAAGGCGTCCCGCTATCTGGACGCTGTAAAGCTGGGCAAGACAGTGCCGGATATGGAATATGTGGCAAAGCTGAATGCGGATTTGTATGCAGCTATTCAAAAAATGACCCCCTATAAGGCGGAATTCAGCACCGTAGGTGCCCAGGTGGCTACCGGTAAAGGTGATGGTTCAGCTTATGAAACTGTCAATGCAAAGTATTCTCAAAATTTGTTGTATGCCGGTCCCACCAGTAGGGCAAATGCTTCCAACGATGTAAAGACATTTTTGAACAACCGGTACGAGATTTACTATAACTCCGCTGTATTTCTGTATGACGGTTCCCAGAATGACACCACCAACATTATGTGCATGCCTGTTGTAATGTCTCAAATTCGTGATAGTGGGTGGGATTCAAACGCCTTAAACGGTTTGTTCCCTGCGGAATCAACGACATCGGGGAATGCAAACCCCTATTTCCGCTTAATTTCCGATTATCCCCAAAGCAGCGGAAAACCGAATCTGCAAGCTGACGCAACCAATGAGAATTTGTTGACCACGGATCAAATGTGGAGAGGCTTTTCCACCACTAACTGGGAGTTTGGCAATTACATTGGCACTAGTAACAGTAAAAATATTGCCGGTGAAAGGGAGAACCACTGGAACCATACCACCGGTGAATTTGATATGATCGATCGCTCTACACATCTTTGGTATAATGTGTTGCAGTTTATGCCCGATCGCTGTATGGCAAAAACCGGCAAGACTTCACCGGAAGGTGTCTATACCATTCCGTGGGGTATTTATGGTGACACCAACGGGAAAAAGGATAATTACGACAAAGCAGCGAATAACTGCAAAGGCATTATCAATGATGCCACCAAGATTTATGTCGTAGATGTAAACTCTGCCAGCCCCACCACCCTGATGGACAATGCCTCCTTGAAGATTAAGGATATAGATAAGTTCCAGGGTGCCGATATGTACCAGCTGATTCGGAGCATCACCCGGTTCTCCGCGGATACGGCAATGAAAATCCTGTCCGGTATGGACGCAGCCACCTCTTGGAACCCTGTTAAAGACCCAGAATTGAACGCCACCGACGGCGGTGCGTTTTATAATCAATTCGTGGAAAAGCGCAACCAACTGGCCACCAACTTTAACACTGCGGTTGACAATGCGATTAACGATGCTAAGGGCTTGGACAGTCAGGGCTATACCAAACTGGACGCGGATATGGACGCCTCCACTGCCGTCGGCAAAATCTATCAGGACGCCTATGACGATGTAACGGACGGCGACAGCAGCACCGGTGCGTATACGGATTCCAGTGCCGCCGCGTTTATCAAGGCCTTTGATGCTGCCAAGCAGCACTATACGGACTTGAGCCCGGTGGCAACGGCAAACCGTACCGATAAGAATAACCCGTATGCAGATAACAAGGCACAGACGGCCTCCAAGCTGCATGACGATCTGGTGCTGGCTTATGCCAAGCTGATGAAGCGTGCGGATTATTCGCAGCTTAATCAGTTGTACGGCGGCTCCGATCGCGTACAGATCTCCAATAACGGTTTGACCAAAAATGTGATCAACGAGAATAACGAGACGGTACGCCAGCAGAACTATACCCTGTCTACTTGGCTGACCTTTGATGACGCGGCCACGGCGGCTATGAAGCTGTCCGATAATAAGGACGCCAACGCAAACGCCACCTACACCAAGTCTGAAAAAACCAACCAGCCTATGTTTAAGACAGGCGAGGTACAAGTGGAAACCCTGCTGCAAGGCACGGTGACCCTGCAGGGCACCACCACAGAGCTGTCCGACTATCAGACGGACATCAACAACAAGAAAGACGCTTTGGACGCAGCCATTAAGGGCATTGAAGTCCCGGCGGATTACACCGCGTATGACGCATTCGTGGTGGTACTGGGTACCCAGGATAAGAATGCCTTTACGGACGCATATCTGGCGCAGGACGGCTATACGGACGGTCAGGTGAACAATGTGTTTAAGGCACAGGCCTACCAGGGCTCTCAGTCCGCAGCCGGTGCTTACAATACGGACGGTACGAATAATGACCGGGCGTATGTAGAGTACAACGGCAGTTGCTACCGCAACATCGGCCAGTCCGCTGCCGATACCGAGCAGCCCGGCCAGAAGGTACTGGACAGCACCACAAGCGCTTTGGTTACTGCGCTGAACGTGGCCAACAATTCTGACACGCTGCGCCGTCAGTTCTCTGTTACATTTAAGTATGTGGTAGACAAAGCCGCGCCCATTACCGTGTCTGAGAATCAGTCTTATTTCTACGGCACCGTAGGTACCTTTACTGTACCGGAGGGCGTAGTCGGCTCTGTTTACAAGTGGTCCGTAACAGCCGGCGGCAAGGAGAAGGATGTGCTGAACTACGGCACTACCTACACTCTGCGTATGCAAAATGAGAACGCAGCCGCGGACAGCATTCTGGTAACTGCTTATTTGACTACGGATACTGCGCCTGCCGAGAATCAGGTACAGCTGTCTGTTCAGGATCAGTACAGATCCAATGTTTACCAGGGCACACTGCTGCAGGATACAAATGTAACCGTATCCCAGTTGGAGCAGGTGCAGCTGGGCGACAACGCCATTTCACTGACCGGCTCCGCGTATTACAAGCTTGCCGGCTGGCAGGTGATGGAGGGCGACAAGGCCCACAACATCAACTACGGCACTTACACTTTGGCTGAACTGGCCAAGATTGCCGGCAGCAACCAAGTGATCCTGCGCCCGGTCTATGTGTACAACGGTCAAGATGTATTCACTGTGTCTTTGGACGGTGAGCAGTTGTGTGCCAAGGGCTACGATGTGCGTGTTACCGTTCCTAAGGCTGCCGATGCGTATGCACTGGCAGTGAAGACCGGCAGCACTTATGCCATCGCCACCTACGGCAGCGCCTATGACTTCTATATTGACGGCTCCAACAAGGAATTCTTCACAGTCAATTATCTGCCTGCAGAGAAAGACGAGCGCGGTGATGTAATCCGTGCAGCCGGGTACTATGTGACGGACGGCGGCCAGCTGGTACGGCTGGATACTGATAAGAATCGTTACAGTCTGGAGCATAAGTTCCCCACCGCATTCAGTGTTGGCATGAAGTCCAAATCTGCGGCCACCACCTTCAGCACTTACAGTGCGGCAACCACCGGTCTGCCGGCGGATGTGAAAATCACAGAGATGGGCACCCTTTACACCCGCGACGCCGCCATGGCTACCGATGCTGCGTTTACCGTAGATAGCGTACAGGCCGGCAAGAATGTTAAGATGGTAAAGGCCAAGAGTCCCATTGACTTCAGTAATCAGTTTATTCTGAATTACAAGAATGCCAATGCGGCTGCACCTGCCACTTACACCAGAGCGTATGTGAAGTTCACTTACACTTATGAAACCAAGCTTGTCACCGGCGGCACAAAGACCACAACGGTGCAATGCATTGCCTACGGTAACATTTGCGACAACAGCGCTTTCTTAGGCGCTTAATCAAAGGAGGAATTTAACATGAAAAAGCGTTATAGTACTCCTGAGATGGAGGTAGAAGCGTTCAACATCTTCACTGTATTCACCGAATCCAGCACAGGCGGCGGTGGTATTGACCAAGGCGGTGAAAATGTAGGCGACGATCCCGGCGCAAAGGGCACCGGCGGCTTTTATGACAACGATCCCACCGGGTCTTATTAAATCAAAAAAGCAGGAGAGCAATCTCCTGCTTTTTCTTTTGCCATGGGGTGGGGGAGATGTTGTGTTGAGACTGAGAAAATAAAATGGGCGAATCCTGTTTGTTTGCAAATCCCTCAGTCTGCTCACAAGCTCGCATCCAGCTCCCTTTACAAGGGAGCCTAAGATTTTGATGCCGATCAGCCTCCCTTGTGTAAAGGGAGGTGGCAATGCCGCAGGCATTGACGGAGGGATTGTAGGGTGCGATGCCCACATCGCACCATTTCTGTCACCCCTGTCCATTTATAATCGCAAAATGTTAATATATTATGAACAATGTAAATATACTGTGAACAAAGTGTTGACCTATCCTGTGGGAACGACTATAATATTTGCAACAAAAGAACGCAGGGCGCTGTGGGCGCAAAATACCGTTCTTTGGGGGTAATATTATGATACGATCCATGACCGGGTTCGGCCGTGCGGTGCAGGAGATTGACGGCTATGTCATCACCGTAGAGCTGAAGTCTGTTAACCACCGTTATTTTGAGTTTTCCTCTCGGGTGCCGCGGCAGTATGGCTTTATTGAGGATAAGCTCAAGTCCTTTGTAAACAGTCGGGTGTCTCGCGGCAAGGTGGATTGCTTTGTGGGCATTGAGGCGCTGAACACAGAGGCTGCCCAGGTGGCAGTGAACCACACTTTAGCCGGTGCTTACAACACCGCTTTGCAGGAGATTGCAGACACCTATGGTGCGAAGCAGGACTGGGGCGCTGCCGCTATTGCCCGGTTTCCTGATGTATTGGTGGTGCGCAAGGCAGAGGAGGACGAGGACAAGATCTGGTCCTATGTGCAGACGGTGGCAGCCGCTGCGCTGGATAAGTTTGTTGCCATGCGTGAGGTAGAGGGCGCCAAGATGAAGGCCGATGTGGCCGGGCGAGCACAGACCATTTTGGATTGTGTGGCGTTTGTGGAGGAACGCTCCCCTCAAACCGTGCGGGAATATAACGAAAAGCTGGCTGCCCGGGTGCACGAGCTGCTGGGCGATGTGACCTTGGACGAGGGCCGCTTGCTCCAGGAAACGGCCATCTTTGCGGACAAAGTGGCAGTGGCGGAAGAAACGGTGCGCCTGCGCTCCCATATTGCGCAGCTGGGCAAATTCCTGGAGGCAGAGGAGCCCATCGGCAGAAAGATGGACTTCCTGGTGCAGGAAATCAACCGGGAGGCCAACACCATCGGGTCAAAGGCTAGTGATGTAGCCATCGCCGGTAAAGTGATCGACATTAAGGCTGAAGTAGAAAAAATCAGAGAGCAGATCCAGAACATCGAATAATGCAACTGGTGAATATCGGCTTTAACAATCTTGTGAATGCGGATCGGGTGATCGCCGTTGTCAGCCCGGAGTCTGCCCCGGTCAAGCGCATTGTGCAAGATGGCAAAGCAAAAGGAACACTCATTGACGCCACCCATGGCCGCAAGACCATGAGCGTTATTATTACGGACAGTGACAATGTGATCCTGTCCTATTTGGATCTGAACAAAATTGCTGAAAAATTTTCTGCGGAGGTGCGCGATGCATTGTGAGAACAAAAAAGGCTTATTAGTTGTTTTGTCCGCACCCAGCGGTTGCGGCAAGGACACGGTTTTTCGGGCCATTGAGGCACTGCGAGACGATGTGGTTGAGTCCGTTTCTGCCACCACCCGTGCGCCCCGACCCGGTGAAGTGGACGGCGTGAATTATTTTTTCAAGACCCGCGCGGATTTTGAAAAGATGATCGCGGACGGTGGCTTCTTTGAATATGCCGAGTATTCCGGCAACTATTACGGCACCCCTATTGCCGGGGTGGAGCAGGCCATTGCCAGGGGCAAGGTTTGCTTTTTGATCATCGAGGTGCAGGGGGCAAAGAATGTAATGCGTATTTGCCCGGACTGTGTGTCCATCTTCCTGTATCCGCCGAATTTTGAGATTTTGGAGCAGCGCCTGCGCGGGCGTATGTCCGAAACGGACGAAGTAATCCGCAACCGGCTGGAAATTGCCAAAGTAGAGCTTCAGTCCCGTGACTGCTACAAATATCAGGTGCTCAATGACGATTTGGACACCGCTGTGCACGAAATCAATCACATCATCTGCGATGAGCTGGCAAAGCGCAACGCAGAATAACTGCTACTGGAGGTAGAATACTATGTTTAATCCCGATTTGAAAGAAATGCTCAAGAATGTAAACAGCCGATACAGCCTGGTGGTTGGCACGGCCAAGCGCGCCCGGGAAATTCAGGACGAGGCCATTGCCAATGAGGAGCATTTGGACACCAAGACCGTATCCTTGGCTATTGACGACATCAATTCCGGTAAGTATGTGATTGAGGAGCCGGACGAACTCAAGCAGAAATAAAGTGAGCGACAAAGCAGAGAACCGACCCATTGCCACCGTGGCTGTGGAGCGCACCTTCTTTAATCTGGACAGTGACTACGATTATGCGGTGCCCTCTGCACTGGCGGATCGGGTGCGCCCGGGCGTTGCGGTAGAGGTGCCCTTTGGCAGCGGCAATCGACTGCGCCGAGGAATTGTGCTGCAAGTGTTTGTGGGGATCAATCCGGCGCTGAAAGACATTGCCCGTGTGTGCGATTACGGTACGGTGCTGGATGAGAGCCAAATTCGCCTGGCTCGGTGGATGAAAAACCGCTATTTTTGCACCACCTACGAGTGCCTGCTGCAAATGCTGCCCCGTGGGTTCGGTAAGATCGGCGTGGCTGGGGTGCGTATGGCGGAATTGACCGTCAGTCGCGGCGAAGAGCTGCCCCGCTTAACACCAAAGCAGCAGTCTGTTGCCGACCTTCTGCTGGACATTGGCAGCGCCACCGTAGAGGAGATCAAAACCCTTTGCGGCGTAGGCGATGGCGTGCTGAAAAATATGGAAAAGTGCGGCGTGCTGCGCTTTTTCAAAAAAGAGAAGTACAGAAATCCGTATGCGGATCTGCCTGCTGCCCCCAAGGCGGCGGAGATCGAACTGTCTGCCGAACAGACAAAGGCGTACCACACGTTATCCGCTATGCTGGATGGTGACGGCGGCAGCGCGCTACTGTACGGCGTTACCGGCAGCGGCAAGACCCAGGTATATATGCGCTTGATCGACCGCGCATTGCAGCAGGGGAAAGATACCATTGTGCTGGTGCCGGAGATCGGATTGACTCCGCAGGTGCTGGGGCTGTTCCATCAACGGTACGGCCGCCAGGTGGCGGTGCTGCACAGCGGCTTGTCCGTAGGTGAGCGCAACGATGAATACCGCCGTGCTGACCGGGGTGAGGCTAAGATCGTGCTGGGCACCCGCAGCGCCGTGTTTGCGCCGTTGCACACCCTGGGATTGATCATTATGGACGAGGAGCAGGAGCTGACGTACAAGAGTGAGCGCACCCCTCGTTACCACGCCCGAGACATTGCCCGCTACCGGGCAGGGGAGAGCGGCGCACTGTTTGTGATGGCGTCTGCCACCCCCAGTATTGAAAGCTATGCGGCGGCTAAGGCGGGAAAATATACCCTTTGTTCCCTGGAGCACAGATTTGGCAACGCTGCGTTGCCGCAGGTGTGTACCGTGGATATGAAGGGGGAGCTGCACGCCGGGCACCGTTCGCCTCTAAGCCGCACCCTGCAAAAGCAGATACAGTCCAATTTGGACGCGGGCAAGCAGACCATCCTTTTGATGAACCGGCGGGGATACAATACATTCATTGCCTGCAACGACTGCGGCCATGTGATCACCTGCCCCAATTGCTCTATTTCGCTGACTTATCACAGTTATTCCAACCGGCTGATGTGCCACTATTGTGGCTATTCCAAGCCTTTGGACAATACGTGCCCGGAATGCGGCAGCCACGCGGTGCGGTACAGCGGGTTTGGCACCCAGCGGATCGAGGATGAACTGCAAGCGCTGTTTCCCGCGGCACGAATTTTGCGTATGGATGCAGACACCACCGCAGGTAAATTCAGCCACCAAAAGCTGTTTGACGCCTTTGCGGCCCACGAATATGATATTTTGGTGGGCACCCAAATGGTAGCCAAGGGGCTGGATTTTGACGATGTGACCCTGGTGGGTGTGGTGAATGCGGATAATGCGCTGTATGACGAAAATTACCTGAGTCACGAGCGTGCCTTTGACCTGATCACCCAGGTGGTGGGGCGCAGCGGTCGGCGAGACGCTACCGGCACGGCAGTGATTCAGACCATTGATCCCTGCAATCCGGTGATCGACTTGGCAGCTCGGCAAGACTACCCGGCTTTTTTTGAGACGGAGTACGCTCTGCGGCGTATTTTGACCTATCCGCCGTTTTGCGATATTTACGGCGTGTTCTTTGTCAGCGAAGACGAGAACGCGGCGGCGCTGGCAGCCAAGGCCTTTTTTGACACGCTGGTGCTGGAAAATAAAGAACAGCAGCAAAAGCTGATTGTACTTGGTCCCTCACCGGCAAGAATATCAAAAATCAGCAATACCTATCGGTATCGGCTGGCAATTAAGTGTAAAAATTCAAAATCTGTTCGCAATTTGCTCATGCAGGTGTTAAAAGCCACTGTTAAAATGAAAGAACTGCGAAAGGTGCAGATTTCCATAGATTTGAACCCCATTGACTTGGGTTAGGAGAAAAAATGGCATTACGGAATGTAGTAAAATACGGCGATCCGATCTTAAGAAAAAAGAGCCGCACGGTGGAAGTGTTTGACCGGCGTATCGCCACCTTGGTGGAGGATATGTTTGAGACCATGTATAAGGACAACGGCGTAGGTCTGGCTGCGGTGCAGGTGGGCATTCTCAAGCGTATTGTGGTCATCGATTGCGGCGACGGCCCGGTGGAACTGATTAACCCGGAAATCGTAAAGACCGAGGGTGAGCAGTGCGGTCAGGAGGGCTGCCTGTCCCTGCCCGGTCGGTACGAGACGGTACGCCGCCCCAAAAAGGTGCAGGTGAAAGGCCAGGACCGAGAGGGCAAATGGCATGTCTATACCGGCGAGGACCTAAAGGCTCGGGCATTCTGCCATGAGATCGACCACCTGGACGGTGTGCTATTTATTGACCGTATGGATAAAACAGTAAAGAAGGACTAAAATGCAAACGCTGCGTATCGTATTTATGGGCACGCCGGATTTTGCCGTGCCGTGCCTGCAAACCCTGCTGGACTGCCCCCACAGCGTGGTGGGCGTGTTTACCCAGCCGGATAAGCCACAGGGGCGCAAAATGGTGCTGACTCCGCCACCGGTGAAGGTGCTGGCCGCGGAGAACGGCGTGCCGGTTTTTCAGCCGGAGAAGATGAAAGACCCGGCCACTTTGGAGCAGTTAAAAGCATTGGATCCGGATTTGATCGTGGTGGTGGCATACGGGCGCATTTTGCCCCGGGCGGTATTGGAATTGCCCAGGTATGGCTGTATCAATGTGCACGCCTCGCTGCTGCCTAAATATCGAGGCGCGGCGCCCATTCAGTGGGCCATCTTAGACGGCGAAACAGAGACCGGCGTGACCATTATGCAAATGGACGCAGGACTGGACACCGGCGATATGCTGCTGGTTAAGAAAACACCCATTGACCCGGAGGAAACGGCGGAAATGCTGTTTGAACGGCTGTCGGCTTTAGGCGCACAGGCGCTGGCAGAGATTTTACCCAGGCTGGACGATCTGCACCCGGTGCCCCAACCGGCAGGGGATTTTGGTTATGCCAAAATGATCTCCAAGTCTATGAGCCCCTTGGATTGGAACCGCTCGGCAGCGCAGCTGCACGATCAGGTGCGGGGGCTGTATTCCTGGCCCTGCGCCACCACGACCATTGGCGGCAAGACGGTGAAGGTGCTGTCTGCTCGCCTAAGCGAACAAAAGGGGAGCACCCCCGGTGCGGTGATCGAGAGCAAGGGCAAATTGGTTGTTGCCTGCGGGGATTGCGGCGGTTTGGAACTTCTGACCGTGCAGCCCCAGGGGAAGAAAGCCATGGATGCCAAGGCCTTTTTGGCTGGGCACCCTGTGGCGGTAGGTACTGTTTTAGGAGCGTGATTTTATGAACGCCTATATGCTTTATTACGCAACCGGGGTCATTATGATCCCGGTCCTGCTGTTTTCTTTTTATTGTCAAATCAAGGTGAAGCGAGCTTTCCGTCGGTACAGCAGTGTGCACGCCATGTGCGGCATGACCGGCGCCCAGGCGGCGGCGCGACTGTTGCAACTAAACGGCATTACCGATGTGCAAATTCGCCAGATCGGCGGCACTCTCACCGATTATTACGACCCGAAGAATAAAGAAATTTGTCTGTCCGGCGATGTGTATAACGCCACCTCTGTGGCGGCCATCGGCGTTGCCTGTCATGAGGCGGGCCACGCCTGCCAGCACGCACAGGGCTATGCACCGCTAAAGATTCGTAACGCTGCCATTCCTGCCACCCGCATCGGTTCCTCTTTGGGTATTCCGCTGGTGCTGCTGGGTATGGTATTTACCTGGCGGCCGCTGATCATGGTGGGTATTGTGTTGTATGCCTTAGTGGCGCTGTTCCAGCTGCTGACTTTGCCGGTGGAGTTTAACGCCTCTCGCCGGGCCTTGCAGACCATTGAAAGCAATCAATTTTTAACCGAACAGGAGTACCGGGGTGCGAAGAAAGTGCTGACGGCTGCTGCCCTTACCTATGTGGCGGCGCTGGCCTCTGCGCTGGCTACTTTGCTGCGGCTGCTGCTCCTGGCAGGACGAAGCAATGACCATTAAATCTCCGCGCTTAGCCGCGTTTGAAGCCCTATATAAAATTCAACAGGAGAGCGCCTATTCCAATCTTTCTCTTGACCATTTACCTGTGGCCAACGGGCAGGAACGGGCTTTTGCCACTGCTTTGGTGCGGGGCGTATTGGAACGGCAGATCACTTTGGACGCTTTGGTGGATAAATTCACCACCGGACGATTGAAGCCCAAGGTGCGGGTGTTGTTGCGTATGGGCGCCTACCAGGCGCTGTATATGGACAAGGTGCCTGTGCCTGCTGCGGTAAATGAAACGGTGGAACTGGCAAAGACGGTGGGCCAAGGTTATTACGGCCGTATGATCAATGCGGTACTGCGGCAGATCGCAGCGGATCCGGATTTGCCGGATACGCCCATGCTCCGCTATTCTGTGCCACAGCCCCTGCTGGCTATGTGGCAAAAGACCTATGGAGCGGATGCTACGGCGGCGTTCCTGCCTTATATCAACGGTCGTGCGCCATTATTTTTGGTGCCCAATCCCTTGTTTGTGACGCCCGGTCAATTGCAGGAGATGTTGGCAAATGAAGGCGTGCAAGCCCGTCTACTGCCGGAGAAAATACTGACAGTGGACGACGGCTTTGATGTGGAACGCTCAGCCACTTTTCAAAAAGGTTATTTTCATGTGCAGGATTTGTCCTGCTACCTGGCCTGCGCTGCCTTGCAGGTGCGCCCGGGTCTGACGGTGCTGGATGTGTGTGCCGCACCGGGGGGGAAATCCTTTACTTTGGCGGAACAGATGAACAATACCGGCCGCTTGATCGCCTGTGATCTGCACCCCCACCGGGTGGAGCTGATCCGCAGCGGTGTCCGGCGGTTACACCTGGACTGTGTAGAATCCCGCGTGCAGGACGCTACGTTGCATAGCCAGGACATTCCGGCAGCAGACGCCATTCTTTGCGATGTGCCCTGCTCCGGTTTTGGCATTCTCCGCCGCAAGCCGGAAATCCGTTATAAAGATTTAGACAGTATCAAGGATCTGCCTGCCTTGCAGCTTTCCATTTTGCAGACGGCAGCTACTTACTTAAAACCCGGCGGGCGACTGGTGTATTCCACCTGCACCCTCCACAAAAAAGAGAACGAAAAGGTTGTGTCGGCATTTCTTGACCGGCACAGCGCCTTTTTCCTGGCGGCGGAATGTACCCGCTTTCCGTGTGAACAGGGCAGCGACGGCTTTTATTACGCCGCTTTGGAGAGACAGGCATGAAAGAGGACATCAAAAGTTTAACTTATCCGGCACTTTGCCAGCGGCTTGGGGACCTTGGTCTGAAGCGCTTTCGTGCCGATCAGGTGTACGCTTGGCTACACAAGGTGGGGGTGCAGGACTTTGAGGAGATGACCAATCTGTCCAAGGATCTTCGGCGCAAACTGGACGAAAGGTTTACCATTCCCGCCTGCCGAATCGAGGAAAAATATGTTTCTGCCGTGGACGATACGGTGAAATATCTGTTTCGTTTGAACGATGGCGAGTATGTGGAGTCCGTGGTGATGCACTATAACTACGGCTATACCATTTGCGTGTCCAGCCAGGTGGGGTGCAAAATGGGCTGCACCTTCTGTGCGTCTACCCTGGCCGGTTTTCAGCGGAATTTGCTGCCGGCGGAGATTGAGAGTCAGGTGCACGCTGCCCAGAAGGACCTGGGCTGCCGCATATCCCATATTGTGATGATGGGCATTGGCGAGCCGTTGGATAATTATGATAATACCATTTCGTTTTTACATACGGTCAACGACCCTCGGGGGCTGAATATCAGCCTGCGCAATATTACCATTTCCACTTGCGGGTTGGTGGATCGTATTTACGATTTGATGGAAGAGGATTTGCCGGTGACGTTGACGCTTTCCCTGCACGCGCCCAATGATGAAATCCGCTCCCGCACCATGCCGGTGAATGCCCGGTGGGGCGTGGACGCTACCTTGCGGGCTATGGCAGCTTATGCGGAGAAAACCTCGCGCCGGGTGTCTTTTGAATATACTTTGATCCACAATGTAAACGACCGACCGGCCCATGCCATGGAATTGGCGGCGCGGCTGCGGGGAATGCTTTGCCATGTGAACCTGATTCCGGTGAACGATGTGGCGGAGCGGGGCAATGTGCGATCCAGTCAAAAAGACATTCAAAACTTTCAAAGCATATTGAAAAAACAGGGAATAAATGCTACAATAAGAAGAACTTTAGGTCATGATATCAATGCCTCTTGCGGGCAGCTTCGCAGATTGAAGAAACGAGGTGATCAGATTGAACATGGTTGCTAAAACCGACCGGGGGCGGATCCGTGAGTCCAACCAGGACGCCTATTTTGTGGGCGAAATGCCGGATGGCACGGCCTTTGCCGTGGTGTGCGACGGTATGGGCGGCGCAGCCGGCGGCAATATTGCCAGCTCACTGGCGGTGCAGGTGATCAGCAGCAAGATCAATGCGTCTTACCACCCCAATATGCGGGACAGCTCCATTTGCAATATGCTGGAGTCGGCGCTGTCTGCCGCCAATGTGGAAGTGTATGATCTGGCACGGGAAAAGGCGGATCTTCGGGGTATGGGCACCACAGTGGTGTGTGCCGTCATTCGTGGCGGCCAGGCGTTTATCGCCCATGCCGGGGACAGCCGAGCGTATCTCTTTTCTGCCGATGGCTTGCAGCAGGTGACTACGGATCACAGTATGGTGCAGGATCTGCTGGAGAGCGGCAAGATCACCCCGGACGAGGCAAAGCACCACCCCAATAAGAATATCATCACCCGTGCCATCGGGGTAGACAGTGCCATTAAGATTGACTTTGACCAGATCGACTTTAGCGACGGCCAGGTGCTACTCCTGTGTACGGACGGTCTTTCCAACTATGTGGACAATGACGAGATGGTCAGCGCCATCAGTGACGGTCAGTATTATGCTTATGCGGATCGACTGGTGCAGCAGGCCAACAAAAACGGCGGCGGTGATAATATTACCGTTGTTGCCATCAGCAATTAAGCGGAGTGAACAAATATAATGGATAATTATGTAGGAAAACGCTTAGACGGCAGATATGAAGTGCAGGAGATCATCGGCGTAGGCGGTATGTCCGTTGTTTATAAAGCCTATGACAATGTGGACGACCGCATTGTGGCGGTGAAGATCCTAAAGGACGAGTTTTTGCAAAATGACGACTTTGTGCGCCGGTTCAAGAACGAGTCCAAGGCCATTGCCGTTATGTCCCACCCCAATATCGTAAAGGTGTACGATGTGAGCTTTGGCGAGAAGCTCCAGTACATTGTGATGGAGTATGTGGACGGCATTACCTTAAAGGAATATATACAAAAGCAGGGGGCCATCACCTGGAATGACGCCCTGTACTTTACTACGCAGATTTTGCGTGCGTTGCAGCACGCCCATGACAAGGGCATTGTGCACCGGGACATTAAGCCTCAAAATATTATGCTGCTGGCTGACGGTCATATTAAGGTGACAGACTTTGGTATTGCCCGCTTCTCCCGCAGCGAGACCAAAACTTTAACGGAAAATGCGATTGGCTCTGTGCATTATATCAGTCCGGAGCAGGCTAAGGGCGAGTTTACTGACGAACGGGCGGATATTTATTCTCTTGGCGTGGTGCTCTATGAGATGCTGGCCGGTTGTGTGCCTTTTGATGCAGACAGCGCCGTGTCTGTGGCCCTAATGCAGGTGCAGGCGGACGCCAAGCGGCTCATTGACATTAACCCGGATATTCCCCGGGGCGTGGAGCAGATCTGTGCCCACGCTATGGAGAAGAACCCGGCCAATCGCTACCAGTCCGCAACGGAAATGCTCTTTGATGTGGAGGAGGTCATCAAGAACCCGGCCACCACATTTGACTATTCCTATTTTGTGGACGAGGAGCCCACTAAATATGTGATCAAGACGGTGGATCACACGGAGAAGCCCCAGCCGGATCTGCGATCCGAGCCGGAACAGCCGGTGGTGGAGGAAGACCCCAAGCGCAAGGGCAAGATCGTCGGCGCTGTGATCGCCGGTATGCTGGTGCTTGCAGCAGCCATTGTACTGTTGGTGATGGGCCTTACCGGTTCGCTGAACACCAAGTCTATGAAGTTGGAGAACTTTGTGGGTCAGTCCTATGACACCATCGTCAGCTCCAATCAGTACGATTATGTTTTTGTACAGGAGAGCAAGGAGAGTGAGGATGCTGACCCGGGCACGGTGCTGGAGCAAAAACCGGCAGCCGGTGAGCGGGTGATGAAGGGCAGCACAGTGACCCTTGTGGTGGCACAGACGCCCGGTGGCATTCAGGTGCCCAACTGCTATGGCCTTGGTGAGGATATGGCCAAGAAAGAGTTAGCCTCCGAGGGACTGAACAACTACACCGTAACGACCATTTCCAGCGAGACGGTAAAAGAGGGTCAGTGCGTATATACCAGCCCTAAGGCAGGGGATTTGGTGGCTGCGGACCAAACGGTGACCATTTATATCAGCTCCGGCCCCAGCACGACCCAAAAGGTGCTGCTGACTGTGCCGGATGTGCGTGGACTAAACCAAAGCGATGCCCGCAGCTTTTTGGAGAAGAGCGGGTTTGAGAATGTGCAGATTTCTACCGAAGACAGCAGTCTGCCCAAGGATACGGTGATCAGCCAGACCCCCGGTCAGGGTGAGGCGGCGGAGCCGTCGGCTGCCATCAAGCTGGTGGTGTCCACCGGCGTGGTGTCTACCGACCCGGCGGCACAGGCGGTGAAGTTGCAGGTAACGGTGCCGGATACCGGCAAGCACAGCACCCTGAACATCTATGTGGACGGGGAACTGCAATTTACCAAGAGCGAGAGCCTGGACGGCGGCCAGCGTACCTTTAACCTGCAAGTGTCTTACGGTGCCCGGGTGGAGATCGAGGTGGAACTGGGCGAGGTGTCTCAGCGCCAGACTGTAAAGGCAGACAAGGCCAAAACGGTGCGTATGAACTTTAACGACAAGACGGACACCACAGTACCCGACGGGACGGACTGATATGGCAGTAACAGGCAGAATTCACAAAGGGATCGGCGGTTTCTATTATGTAGAAACCGCCGATGGATTATATGAGTGCAAGGCGCGGGGCGCCTTTCGCAAGCAGCGGATTACTCCGTTGGTTGGGGATCGGGTGGAGATTACCGTGAACGCGCAAGGGGAGAATACCATTGACACTATTTTGCCCCGCAAAAATGAATTGCGCCGGCCGCCGCTGGCCAATTTAGATCGGCTCTTTATTGTGTCGTCTTTGGTGGATCCGGAGATCCGTACCGTGCAGATCGACAAGCTGACGGTGCTGGCGGCGCAAAAGGGCATTGATTGTGTGATCGTGCTCACCAAGGCGGATTTGGCAGAGAACGGACAGCAGTATGCCGACATTTACAAAACAGCCGGTTACCCTGTGGTGCTGTGTAATGCCCGCTCCGGCGCAGGGGCAGACGAATTGCCGGCGCTGATCTCCGGCAAGTTGTGCGCGTTTACCGGCAACAGTGGCGTGGGCAAGTCCACGCTGCTGAACCGTCTGTGCCCGGACTTGGCGCTGGAAACCGGCGAGACCAGCAAGAAGTTGGGGCGTGGTCGTCACACTACCCGGCACTGCGAGCTGTACCCGGTGGCCGGTGGTTGGGTAGCAGATACCCCCGGTTTTTCTGCACTGGAACTGGAGCGGGACGCGGAGATCGACAAGGACGAATTGCCCGGTTGCTTTCCGGATTTTCGCCCTTATTTGGGGGATTGCCGCTTTAATAGCTGCACGCATGTGGCAGATAAGGGTTGTGCCGTGTGCGCCGCCGTGGAGCGGGGCGAGATCAGCGAAAGTCGTCACAACAGTTATGTTGAATTTTATAATCAGGTAAAGGATATTAAAAAATGGGAACGGAAATAAAGCGCTGCCTGATTGTCAGCGGTGCGCCGGAGGCGGATATTGCCTACATAAAGCCGTTGTTGCCTGGCGCTTTTGTGGTGGCAGCGGACAGCGGGTATCAAAAGTGCCGTCGCTTGGGTGCAGAGCCGGATATTGTGGTTGGGGACTTTGATTCTTCACCGGTGCCGGAGCACACCAAGGAACTGATCGTGATGCCCGCGCATAAGGACGATACGGACACGCTGGCGGCCATAAAGATCGCCATGGAGCGCGGCTATACCCACCTGATTCTGGTGGGCGCTATTGGCAACCGCTTTGACCATTCTTTCTCCAATGTGGCGAACTTGGCCTATTGCCTGGACCGGGGTGTGCAGGCGGAGATTATTACCCCGAATGAAAAGCTTTTTATCTCTGACGGTCCTTTTTCATTTAGCGGGGCGGGCTACGGTTATTTCTCCCTGTTTGCCTTTGGTGGTGTGTGCCGGGGACTGACCATTCGGGGCGCCGAGTGGGAACTGACGGACTATGACCTGAACCCGGCCACCTCCATGTGCCAAAGCAATGAAGTGCGGGGCGGGGAATGTTCCATTTCCTTCCGGGAGGGCCGACTGCTGACGGTGCTCAGTAACGATCTGCAATTGCGCGCATAGTATGGTGTAAATACAGCAGTTGTGGGGTGTTCGGTGTGAAAAAGATGTGTAGGCGTGATTTTTTATGGATCGCATTCGGTGCGGGACTGGTGATCGCCTGTTGCTGCCCCACCATTTGGGTCACCCGCATTTTGGCCATTGCCGTCATCGTCCTGGGCATTATCTGCTGTAAACGCTAAAAGGAGGGCCATTATGCAAGTGATCGTACTGGATCGCCCAAAGGTGCTGGCGCCGCTGCTGCGCGTCGTTTTTAAGATCAAAAAAGTAAAGCCGGAAACCTAAATCTAACATAAAAAAGACTTCGTTATCATAGGGTAACGAAGTCTTTTTCATTATATAGGTTTATTCAATGTGTTGGGGCAGGGTACGAAACACCTCTGTATCGAAAAAATCGTAGAGAGAAATGTTTAGTCCATCGCAAAGCATTTTCAGGGTCACGATACCCGGATTGACGCTTTTTCCGTATAGAATATTTTTGATCGTTGATGGTGGAACGGCAGCTTCTGTGGCTAATTTGTTGATGGTCATATTATGTTCCTCACAGAGCTGGAGCAGGCGCCACTTTACGGCAGTATAAGTATCCATAATGATCTCCTTACAATCCAATTAACTTCATTATAGATAATAGCTATTGACAAAATGGGCTATATATGATACAGTTAGGCTATAAATAGACTTTGTTGTTATGAGAAGGGAGGAGTGAAATCTGAAAGTTTACGGAAAAGAGCGATATAGACCTACGATATTTATTCAGATGTGAAGAAAGGAAGATTAAAATGTTTTGTTCAAAATGCGGAAAGGAAATTGATAATTCAGCAGTAGTATGCCCCAATTGCGGCTGCCCGACAGGTAACAGTCAGACACAGCAGAGCGCACAGGCTTATTATCAGCAGCAAGCTAATTCGCAACCTGCTTATAATGCCCAACCAATGACTGCTGAGCAAGCATCTGCTACTGCTGAAAGCGGCGGACTTGCAAGAGCTGCCATTATTTGTGCAATACTCTTTCCGATCGTTGGCATTATTTGTGGTATTGTCGGTATAGCAAAATATAAAGACCCGACATATAAAAAGCAGTGTATCATTGCCATTCCTGTTGCAATTGTTGTTTGGATTATATCTGCAATAATTTTTGCAAGCGTTATGTGACGGTGGGAGATTTATTGAATGAAATATTGTCCGAATTGTGGTAGGGAATTGTTTGATGAGGCTGTTTTGTGTCCAGGCTGTAAATCCTATTTTGTGAAAAAATTTAGGCTTACGGTTTTTCATCGCGAGCAGGCTCTGCCACTTATAAACCCTGCTATCAATTCCGAAATTGACGGCACACCTTTGATCCCTGTTAAAAAAGGCACTTCGATTGTGTACGAACTTGATGAGGGTGTGCATTTTGTTAAGCTTACAGGTCATTGGCAAAAAAGACAATTCGATCTTAATCTGAATTGCGACTTGATCGTTATGGCTGAATGGAATGCAGCTACGGGCGATATAGACTATCGCATATCACAGGGTCAAATTCAAGGCTCAGTGCCTGTGAATTTTTAGAAAAATGCTTCTGACGGCTTGAAACCATCGACACGAGCGAGGACAGAAGAAATTGTAAAGTCATCAGAGTACTAAAACAAAACCCGCGGGACCTGAAAAGGTGCTGCGGGTTTTCTCTGTTGTAACATTTTTCTTTGGTGTGCATAGACGGGGGTGCGGGCGCATAGATATTACCAGTAACTGTAAGGAGATGTTGCAATGGAAACGGAAAAGACCTTTGCCGACAGCAAGCGCACGGTTTGTTTGGGCACGGGAGAAGCAAAGTTTGAAGTGGAATACCAGGAGAGTCTGCCCCAATACTGTGAAGATGTGGAGCGGGTGGTACGGTGCGTGTGCAGCCATGCGGTGACGGACTATGAATATGCCTCCGGCAGCTTAAGGGTGACAGGACGCAGCCGCATTTCATTGGTGTATATCTCCACTTCCGGGTGCTGTTTGTCCGCCGCGTTTGAGGAGCGGTTCACTAAAAACATTGACGCACCGGTGACGGACGCCTTTGCCTTTGCCCAGGTGCACACTTGTACGGACTTTACCAACTATCGGCTGATCAATCAGCGCAAGTTAGAGGTGCACTCCGGGCTGCAAGTCCACACAGAGGTCTTTGCCTATATGGAACAGAGCCAGCTGACTGACTGTTGTGGTGCCATTTTGCGCCAAGCAGACGCCCAGTGCCTGGAGGTGCTGGACGCCGGACTGTTCTCCTGCGATTTTGACGAGAAGTTCGCCATCGGCCAGCACAACACCAATATCTCTGTGTTGATCCACACCGGTGCCTTTGCGGTGATTGACGAGGTGCGCACCATTGCCGGCAAAATGCTGGTGAAGTGCCGGGCTGAGTTGTGCGTGGTATATGAAAACACAGAACATAACACGGAGAAATGCTGCTTTACCGTGCACAGCAGTAAAATCGTGGATGTGGCCGGTATGACCGAGGACAGCCATGCCTTTGCACAAGTGAAGATCGGTTCTCTGTTTGTAAAGCCGGTACCGGACGAAAATAACGACTTGCGCCGATTGGAGATCGCCGGAGCCTTTTGTGTGTCCTACACGGCTGCCCTGGTCAGCGATACCCAACTGGTGACGGATGCCTATGCCATTGCCTATGACGCCCGGGTACAGACCGGCACGGTTCCGCTGCTGCGGGATCCACAATTCTTCTATGACGGCAAGACATTGTCCGCCGACCTGAGCTTTGAGGATACGGAGATTGCCGAAATTCTGGATTTGTCTCTTGCAATGCAGGAAGCGCGGGTGCAAAACGGCCTGCTGCTGGTGGAGGTGGGCTACGGTGTGGCCTACTACGATGTGAGCGGCAATCTGTGTTGTAAGGACGGCGTAACCCGGCTGCAACTGGCGCTGACAGATGGCAAGTGCGCCGGATTTGTTGGTGCCGGGCTGCAATCCTTTGATTATATCTTACAGTCGGCTAACCGTATTGAACTGCGGGTGAATATAGAGTACAGTGCCTGCCTGTACACCCAGGCGGAGATGCAGACGGTGACCGATGTGGAGCTGCAACCTTGCACTGCCGGTGAGTCACCGGTGCTGACACTGTATTTTGCCGCCAAGGATGAGAGCCTGTGGGACATTGCCAAAAAATTCCGCTCCCGCACCGAGCTGATTCAGCAGGAAAATCAACTGACAGAAGATGTACTTCGCCAACAAACCATTCTTTTGATTCCGGGAGTGTGAGCATATGAATCAACAGATTTACAGCGATATCGCTCTCCGAACGCAGGGTGATATTTATATCGGCGTAGTGGGACCGGTACGCACAGGCAAATCCACTTTTATCAAGCGGTTTATGGACACCATGGTAATTCCCAATATTGACGGAGAGTACCAGCGGGAGCGGGCCACGGACGAACTGCCCCAGTCCGCTGCCGGGCGTACCATTATGACCACGGAGCCAAAATTCGTGCCGGAGGAAGCGGTGACCCTGCATTTGACGGATCACACGACCTTCCGTGTGCGACTTGTGGACTGCGTAGGCTACATTGTGCCCAGTGCCGTGGGCTATATTGAGGAGGAGCAGCCCCGGATGGTGCGCACGCCCTGGTATGAGGAAGAAATACCTTTTAACATGGCGGCGGAGATCGGCACGAAAAAAGTGATTACCGAGCACTCCACGATTGGTTTGGTGGTTACAACGGACGGCACCATTACTTCTATTCCCAGAGCGGAGTATGAAGAGGCAGAGGAGCGGGTGATCGAGGAACTGAAATCCTACGGTAAGCCCTTTGTGGTGTTGCTCAATTCGGAGACACCCACAGCCTCGGGAACGGTCGCTTTGGCAGCAGAACTAACGGAGAAATACGGCGTGCCGGTGTTGGCGGAGAACTGCATGGAAATGGACGCCGAGGCATTCCATGCGGTGCTGCAAAAGGTGCTGTATGAATTTCCCATCAGCTCCGTGCAACTGCTGATGCCCGGGTGGATCAAGTGCCTGGACGATCAGGATCCTTGGAAAACGGAGCTGTTCGCTGCGGTACAGCAGGACTGCCACAGCTTGTCCACCATTGACAGTGTGAAGCAGTTTACCACTGCGTTGGCACAGGTTTCGCGGATTGAAAGCGTGCAGGTGCGGCGACTGGATCTGTCTACCGGCGATGTGCAGCTGGATGTGCAGGTGGACCACAGTTACTTTTATCAGGTATTGTCTGAGAAATGCGGCCTGACCATTGCCAACGAACGCCAGTTAATGGAGCAGATCTTGCAGCTGGTGACCGTCAAGCAGCGGTTTGCACGGTTTGAGCAGGCGCTGGCGGATGTGGAGAATAGCGGATACGGTATTGTAATGCCCGCCATGGATGAGATGCATCTGGATGAGCCGGAAATTATGAAACAGGGTGGCCGCTACGGTGTAAAGCTTCGGGCACAGGCACCTTCCATTCATATGATCCGTTGCAATACGTACACAGAAGTGGCACCCATTGTGGGCAGCGAAAGCCAGTCCCAGGAGTTGGTCATGTACCTGCTCAAAGAGTTTGAACAGGACCCGGCAGCTATTTGGAACACCAATTTGTTTGGCAAGCCGTTGTTGGATCTGGTGAACGAGGGGCTGAATAACAAACTTTACCGTATGCCGGAGGACGCCCGCAACAAGTTCAGGGAGACCATCGAGCGGGTGATCAACGAGGGGTGCAGCGGGCTGATCTGTATTATTCTTTAACAAAGAAAAACAAAAAAACGGAGCCGTTTGGCTCCGTTTTTACCATCAATAAAAATAATATTTGGCTTCCAGCACCAAGGCCAGCGCTGCTTGCAGCAGAATGAATACCGGCAGGGTGATCATGAATTTCTTATGCCGGGTCTTATGGCGGATCAGGCGCATGGTAATGTACTCACCCACAGCGCCGCACAAGAGCGCCACAAACAGCAGCGTATCCTCCGGTACGCGCCATTTGCCTTTTTTGGCGCGGACCTTGTCGCTGACGGTCAGCACGATGGCCAGCAGGTTGGTGCCCACCAACCAAAGCAGGGCGAACTGGTACAGGCTCACGCTTGCTTTTCCGGCTTAAAGGGCTTTAAGTCCTTTAGGTCAAAGTTGCCGATGGACAGGGGAGAACCCTTTTTGAAATCATCGCCCTTTTGCTCGTCTACACCAAAGACGGCGGCGCAGTTGGGACACACCAAAAAGTACACCGTTTGGCATTCCAGGGGCAGCGGCAGCTTTACGGCAAGGCGGCGCTCAAAGTTGGAAAACACGCCAAAATGCCCTTTTTTGCCGCACTGGGGACAGGTGAGCTCCACCGTCTCGCCGCGGGCTTTAATGCGATTATCTGTACCTAATCTGTATTCCATAACATCACCTATGCTTATTTTACAATATTTTTAGAAAGTGTCAAGTATGAAGAAAGTATTCCTCTCTCTTTTCTGCCTGGTACTGCTGTGCGGATGCACGGTGAACAAACCGGCGCAAATCGAGACCACAACGCCGCCGGACACGGCCGCTACCGGAGAACTGACCGTGCGAAGCGTGTGGATCACTTACTACGAACTCCAGGCCTTTACCGGCAAATACGATACCGGCGGCGACTTTTACAGCGCCGTATCAAAGGCTTTTGCTCAGTTGCAAAGGCGGGGCTTTACGGCGGTCACCGTGCAGGTGCACCCCTGCGCAGACGCCTTTTATCAGTCCAAATACTTTCCGGTCAGCGCCTACTGCTTTGGCAAAGCGGGCGGGGAACTAAAATACGACCCGCTGGAACTGCTGTGCAAGGCGGCACACGAAAATCAACTGAAAATCGAAGCCTGGTTCAACCCTTACCGGGTGAGCCAGCAGGATAAGATTGACAAACTCAGCGACGATAACATTGCTAAAAAGTGGTATAAGGAGAAAAACGGCAATGTGGTGATCGTGAATAAAAAAATCTACTTTAACCCGGCGGCCAAAGCGGTGCAAAAACGCATTGTGGCCGGTGTGCGGGAAATTGTGAAAAACTACCCGGTAGACGGCATCCATTTTGATGATTACTTTTATCCGGATACCGATAAGAAAATTGACGCTAAGCAGTATGCTGCCTACTGCGCAGACGGCGGCAACCTGTCTTTAGGCGACTGGCGGCGCAGCCGGGTGAATGACCTGATCCGTGCTGTTTATAAAGCTGTGAAAGAAGAAAATCAAAGCTGTACCTTTGGCATCAGCCCGGCGGCGGGCATTGCCAATGATCGGGACAGTTTGTACGCCGATGTGGAGACCTGGGCAACCCAAAAGGGTTACTGCGATTATCTGTGTCCCCAGGTGTACTTTGGCTTTCTTAACGATACCCTGCCCTTTATGAAAACGGTAAAAGACTGGCGGGATCTGGTCACCGCCTGTGATCTTTATATCGGCCTGCCTCTGTATAAATGCGGCAAGGCAGACGCCTACGCCGGGCGAGGCAAAGGCGAATTCCGGGAAAATAAGAATATGATCTTTCGCCAAATTCAGTTTATCCGCCAAATTCCGGCGGTAAAGGGCTTTTATGTGTTCTCCTACGGCTATCTATCCGACGACAGCGTAGGGGAGGAGGTCAGTGGCCTTTACTCTGCTATGCAGTGATCGGCGTTTTCTACTCCGGTAATGGTCACTTCCACCTGATCGCCGATGTGCAGATCTCGACGGTGGATGGTCACCGGTACATAATTGCGGGTGTAGCCGGTGTAGGTACCGTTCGGTTGTTGCTGCTCCACCAGCACCTGCGCTTTTTGACCCACCAGACCGTCGAAATAGGCCTCACGCAGCTTGTCTGTCTCTGCAATCAACTTTTTTGCGCGGCGTTCCTTCTCCTGCCGAGGTACGCTGTCGCCCCGTTTAGAGGCGGCTGTGCCCTCTCGCTGAGAGTAGGGGAATACATGTACCTTTTCAAACCCGATCTTCTTTGCAAAGGCCAGGCTCTCTTCAAAATCGGCTTCTGTTTCTTCATGAAAGCCGGTCATCATGTCCGTGGTCAAAGTGGCATCCGGGAATGCGGCACGCAGCTTGCGGCACAGGTCTGCATATTCATCCGCCGTGTAGTGGCGGTTCATGGATTTTAAGGTTTTGGTGCAGCCGCTTTGCAGGGAGATGTGAAACTGGGGACAGAATTTTTCTATCTTTGCCAGCCCGGCAATCATGCGATCGGTGATGTGGTCCGGCTCCAGAGAGCCCAGGCGCACCCGGGCAATGCCGGGGGTGCGGTCGCAAATGGCAACAGCGTCCAGCAGGTCAAAATCCTGCCCCTTGCCGTAGGCAGACAGATTGATGCCCACCAGTACGATCTCTTTAATGCCATGGGCAGCCAGGTCCTGCACTTCTTTTTCCAGGTCCGCCGGCGCCTTGGAGCGCACACGCCCCCTGGATTTGGGGATAATGCAGTAGGAGCAAAACCGGTCACAGCCGTCCTCGATTTTTACAAAGGCGCGCACGCGCTGCCCAAAGCCGCTGATGGCGCAGGGGGCAAAGGGGTCGCCGGTTTGGTGGGCGTTAATGTTCACAATACGGCTTTTTTCTGTATGATACCGGTTGATGATGGAAAAAATATCACCGTCGCTCTTGTTAGAGAATACAATGTCTGCGTCCAGCTGGGCTTTGGCCTCCTCCGGGAACGCCTGGGGCATACAGCCGGTGAGGATCACCGTTGCGCCCGGGTGACGGCGCTTAAAGCGGCGCACGCTTTGGCGGGTTTTTTGGTCCGCAGTGGCGGTTACCGTACAAGAGTTGACGATGTAGTAGTCCGCTTCCTGATCCGGGGACACAATCTCAAAACCGGCGCTGCGCAGCAGCTCGGCCATATATTCACTTTCATACTGGTTGACCTTGCAGCCAAGGGTGTAAAAAGCAGCTTTCATATCTATTACGCTCCAATCCACGACATTATAGCATAAAGCCGGTGGGGGAGCAAGATTTTTAGCGCAAACAATGAGGTGGTTTGATGAAAAGAATCGGAACATTTTTGCTGGCTTTGATGCTGTCGTTGGCGGTGCCTGCGCCCTGCTTTGCCGCTGTGGATGAAAAGACGGTAGAGGCACCCAGCGCTGTGCTGGTGAGCGCAGATACAGGGGCCGTGCTCTTTGAGAAGAATGCCCACGACAGGCGCTCCCCGGCGTCGGTCACTAAGCTGATGACTATGCTGCTGGTTGCGGAAGCCTTGGACACCGGCAAGATTAAACTGACGGATACAGTCACCGGCAGTGCCAACGCAGCCTCCAAGGGCGGCTCCCAAATCTGGCTGGAAGTGGGGGAGCAGATGACCGTGGAGGAACTGCTGAAGGCGGTGGTGATCGCGTCCGCCAATGATGCCTGCACGGCGCTGGCAGAGTTCGTAGCCGGGTCGGACGGCGCCTTTGTGCAGTGTATGAATGCCCGTGCCAAGGAATTGGGGCTGCAAGATACCCATTTTGAGAACTGCACAGGGCTGGATGATACGGCCAAAAATCATTTTTCTTCTGCTTACGATCTGGCAGTGATTGCCCGGGAAGTGCTGCGCCACAACTGGATCACCAAGTATACTACCGTGTGGCTCGACAGTCTGCGGGACGGCAAAACGGAACTGAATAATACCAATAAATTGGTTAACACTTATGACGGCATTACCGGGCTGAAAACCGGCACCACAGAGAAGGCGGGTTTTTGCCTGTGCGCTACTGCCCGGCGGGACGGTATGCAGCTGATCGCCGTGGTGCTGGGTGCCAAGACCAGCGAGCAGCGCTTTTCCGCTGCTATGGCTCTGCTGGACAGCGGCTTTGCGGATTATCGCCTGGTGACCCTGTCGGCAGACCCGAAGAAAATTAACCAAATTACCGTGAAAAACGGCGTGCAAAAGATCCTGAACCCTGCCGTGCCTGCAAAACAGCAGTTGCTTTGTGCCAAAGGCAGCACGGAACCCACATACGAATATAAGTTAAAAAAGACGGTGGATGCGCCTGTGCGCAAGAACACTAAGGTGGGCACCGTGAAAGTCAAACTGGACGGCAAAACGGTGGCGGAACTGCCGGTGTATGCCGGGGTAAATATCGACAAAACCGCCTTTTGGTCGGTTTTTGTCCGCTTTTTAAGGACATTTTGAAAATAAGTGTTGAAAAATCCGCCTTGTTGTTGTAAAATGAGGATTTGAAATTCCAAGAAGAATGGAGATAAAATGATGGCAGTTAAATTTAACAGTAATTTTGCTGAAACTTTTGTCAGCAAGGCGGATATTCAGGCGCTGGAGCCCCAGGCTGCGGCTGCGCAAAAGACCCTGATGGACGGTACCGGTGCCGGTAACGACTTTTTGGGTTGGGTACATCTGCCCACCGATTATGACAAAGAGGAGTTTGCTCGCATTAAAAAGGCGGCTTCTTACATTCAGAAGAATGCACAAGTGCTGATCGTGATCGGTATCGGCGGCTCTTATCTTGGCGCCCGTGCCGTGATTGAGGCACTGAAGTCCCCCAATTACAACCTGCTGGCTAAGGATACCCCGCAGATCTTCTTTATCGGCAACTCCATCAGCCCGGAGATGCTGAATGAGACCGTGGCTCTTTGTGAGGGCAAGGATATTTGCGTGAATGTGATCAGCAAGAGCGGTACCACCACGGAGCCGGCTATCGCTTTTCGTGTGTTCCGGGAGATGGTCAACAAGAAGTACAGCGCAGAGGAGGCGGCAAAGCGCATTTTCTGCACCACCGACCAGTCTAAGGGTACCTTAAAGGCATTGGCAGATGCAGAGGGCTATGAAACCTTTGTGGTGCCGGATAATGTGGGTGGCCGTTACAGCGTGCTCACCGCTGTGGGTCTGTTGCCCATTGCTGTGGCCGGTATTGATATTGATGCTCTGATGACCGGGGCCAAGACCGCAGAGGATACTCTGTGCGGCCAAACGGTAGACACAAACGATGTGCTGAAATATGCCGCCGCCAGAAATTGCTTCTACAACAAGGGCAAGAGGCTGGAGTGCTTTGTGTCTTATGAGCCGGCGATGACACTGTTCAACGAATGGCTCAAGCAGCTGTTTGCGGAGAGTGAAGGCAAGGACGGCAAGGGTCTGTTCCCGGTGTCCTGCGTGTTTTCCACCGACCTGCACTCCGTAGGTCAGTATATCCAGGAAAGCGGCAGCAAGCTGATGTTTGAGACCGTGATGCAGTTTGCCCGCCCCCAGAGCGATTATATGATCGGTGAGGAAGAGGGCAATATTGACGGCTTGAACTTCCTGGCCGGTAAGGAAATGAGTTATGTGAATGAAAAGGCCCGCCAGGGCACTCTGCTGGCCCACACCGCCGGCGGCGTTGGCAACTTTGTCCTGGAAATCGACGCCCTGGACGCAGAAAACATGGGCTATATGATCTATTTCTTTGAGAAAGTATGCGCCGTTTCCGGCTATATGCTGGGGGTCAATCCCTTTAATCAGCCCGGCGTAGAGAGCTACAAAAAGAATATGTTTGCACTCCTTGGCAAACCCGGTTATGAAAGTGAAAAAGAAAACCTTGAAAAACAGTTGGGGTTATGCTAAAATAGAGTTGCAAATAAATCCTATTGGAGGAATAATAAATGATTAAGCTCATTATCGGCAACAAAGGCTCAGGCAAAACCAAAAAACTCATTGACCTGGTGAACACCTGCGTAGAGAAGTCTGACGGCAATGTGGTGTGCATTGAAAAGGAGCCCAAGCTCACTTACGATGTGTCCTCTAAGGCTCGCCTGCTGGAGACCGATACATACCGTGTCAGCGGTTGTAAGGCGTTTTACGGCTTCTTGGCCGGTATCTGCGCCGGCAACTACGACGTGACGGATATTTTGATCGATGCCACCTTTAAGATCGTTGGCAGAGAGTATCAGAAGCTGGTTCAGTTCTTTGATATGCTGTCCGAGTTGAGCGAGGCACAGGACGTGGATTTCTACTTCACCATCAGCTGTGACAAAGAGGATCTGCCGGTGGAAGTGTTTGACTACTGCGAAGAGCTGTAAGCAAAAACGCACAAATAAAGAGCCTTTTTCAGGCTCTTTATTTTTTCCGCCGCAAAAATAACTATTGACAAAGCGGCGTCTTGTATATATAATACTTAAAGTGCGATCGTGAGGTGGTTTTGTGAAGTTAGACCTGAAGGCACTTTTCGGCGGCGATACACAGCGTATTGCCATTGAGGAGCAGCTGGACTTCCACGATTTGCAATACGGTTCGTATTGCCCGCTGCGCCAGCCGGTGTGCGTGACCGGACAGGCGTATGCAAAGGCGGATGTATGTTATTTAGATCTGGATCTGTCCTTTGTGTTTGACGGCGTGTGCGACCGCTGCGCCGAGCCCATTCAAAAGCCCATGTCGTTGTCCTTGCACAAGATCTTGGTAGAGGATCTCCAAAACCGGGAGGATGCGGACGACGAATATGTTTTGGTACAGGACAGTGCGCTGGATCTCAGCGACCTTTTGCGGGAAGAGCTATTATTGTTCTTTCCCACCAAAATGCTGTGCAAGCCGGACTGTAAGGGTCTTTGCTGCAAGTGCGGCAAGAATTTGAATGACGGACCCTGCGACTGCCAAAAGGATGTGGATCCCAGATTGGAAGCCCTTTTGCAGCTGCTGGATTAAGTGATTATTTTGCATCAAGGATTATAAAGGAGGCAATTCAAATGGCAGTACCTAAGAGAAAAACTTCAAAGGCAAGAAAGAACAAAAGACGTTCCAGCGTTTGGAAGCTGAATGCGCCTACTCTCGTTAAGTGCCCCAACTGCGCCGGCTACACCGTGCCGCACAAAGTGTGCGCCAACTGCGGTTACTACAACGGCAAGGCAGTTGTCAGCAAGGACGAGGCGTAAGCCAAAAACTTCAACACAAAGGCGGACTTGGTCACAGCCGAACAGGCTGCGGGGCTTATGTCCGCCTTTCTTGCTATTTGCTTGAAAGGAGGGTCTGTTATGGCGAGACCTGTTGTTGCCATTGTGGGCCGCCCCAATGTGGGCAAATCCACACTTTTTAATAAATTGGTAGGCGCCCGTCTGTCCATTGTGGACGACAAGCCCGGCGTGACCCGGGACCGCATTTACGGCGACTGTGAGTGGTTGGGCCACCGCTTTCTGCTGGTGGATACCGGCGGTATTGAGCCGCGGGCGGATGATGTGATCCTCTCTCAAATGCGCGCGCAGGCCAACATTGCCATTGCTACGGCGGATGTGATCGTGCTGGTGACGGATTTGCGCAGCGGCGTGGTGGCTACCGATCAGGATGTGGCCAATATGCTGCAAAAAAGCGGCAAGCCGGTGATCCTGTGCGTCAATAAGTGCGACAGTGTGGGTGCCCCGGATCCGGAGTTCTACGAATTTTATAATTTGGGTATGGGTGACCCGATTGCCGTATCTGCCGTGCACGGTCACGGCACCGGCGATCTGCTGGATGCAGTGATCGCTTACTTTCCCCCAGAGAGTGAGGAGGAAGAGGAAGACGATACCATCAAGGTGGCGGTCATCGGCAAGCCCAATGTGGGCAAGTCCTCATTGATCAACCGGATCAGCGGCCAGGAGCGAGCCATTGTGTCCGATATTGCAGGCACCACGCGTGACGCTACGGACACCCGCATTGAAAATCAATACGGCAAGTTCACCTTTATTGACACCGCCGGCATTCGGCGCAAGAGCAAGGTGACAGACGCCATTGAAAAATATAGCATTATCCGCGCCCGTACCGCTGTGGAGCGAGCCAATGTGTGCGTGATTATGATCGATGCTACCGAAGGCTTCACGGAGCAGGACTCCAAGGTGGCCGGTATAGCTCTGGACCAAGGCAAGGGCTGTATTGTGGTGGTTAACAAGTGGGACGCCGTGGAAAAAGACGGCAATACGATGCGGGAGTATAAAGAGAAGCTGGCAGTAGACTTTGCCTTTATGAAGTTTGCGCCCTTTGTGTTTATCTCTGCCAAGACCGGCCAGCGTGTGAATCGCCTGTTTGAGCAGATCGCTTATGTGTATGCCCAGAGCACCATGCGCATTTCTACCGGCAAATTGAACGAAATTCTCGGTGCTGCCACCGCCCGGGTGCAGCCGCCTACGGATAAGGGCAAGCGGCTGAAGATCTATTATATGACCCAGGCGTCTGTGTGCCCGCCAACCTTTGTGTTTTTTGTGAACAACGCCCAACTGTTCCATTTCTCTTACCAGCGGTATCTGGAGAACCAAATCCGTGAGGTGTTTGGTCTGGAGGGTACGCCGGTACGCTTTATTATTCGCGAGAGGGGAGAGGGCAAGAAATGATTTTTCGTCTAATCCTGGGTGCGGTTCTGTCTTATTTACTGGGAAGCCTGAATTTTGGTATCATTCTTTCTCGCAAGTTCCAAAAGGAAGATGTGCGCACCCACGGCAGCGGTAACGCCGGTTCCACCAATATGCTGCGAAATTACGGCAAACTGCCGGCAGTTGCAACGATTTTAGGCGATATGGCTAAGGTGGCTGTGGCAATTTTGCTGGTGCGTCTGCTGGTGGGGAATGAACTATATGCGCAACAGACGATTTTCATCAAGTCCTTTGCCGGGCTGTTCTGCGTGCTGGGCCATATCTTTCCTTGCTTTTTCCGGTTTAAGGGCGGCAAGGGTGTGGCTACCTGCGGCGGTATGGTGTTTATGATCGACTGGCGGATCGCCCTGATCCTGTTGGCGGTGTTTTTTGTGGCTGTCCTAATTACCAAATGGGTATCGCTGGGTTCCATCTTAATGGCAATCCTGTACCCGGTGCTGATGGGTCTGTTTTATAAGTCCGTTCCTATTACGCTGATCTCCGTGGTGTTTGCGGCCATTGTGCTGGTTGCCCACCGGGAGAACATTAAGCGGATATTAAACGGTACGGAAAGCAAGATTACCGTTGGCGGTAAAAATAAAAAAGAATAAGTAAAAGAAAAAGCGCAGCTGACACAATTGTGTATCAGCTGCGCTTTTGTAGCAGAGTAAAAAAAGAAACCGCTGAACAATGCAGCGGTTTTATCTCATTACGCTCTTTCGACCTTACCGGAACGAAGACATCTGGTGCAAACATAAACTCTTTTCGGAGAGCCGTTTACAATAGCCTTAACTTTCTTAATGTTGGGTTTCCAGGTTCTGTTGGACCGTCTGTGTGAATGAGAAACCTTGATGCCAAAGGACATTTCTTTCCCGCAGTATTCACATTTTGCCATGTGCGAACACCTCCTTACTAAATTACAACGCCGCTATAATAGCACATATCCCTGCAAAATGCAAGCACTTTTTGCCTAAATTTTCAAAAAAGACCGATTTTACGGTCAGCAAAAACTAAATGTTGATTTTATTTTTTATATATAATATAATAAGAGAGATGATTTTGACGGAGGAATACATATGGCTGCGGATAAAAAAAGTAAGAAACTGGACAAACCCGATAAAGCAACAGACAAGCAGACGGCGCTGGAAAATGCGCTCAAGCAAATTGAAAAGCAGTACGGCGCAGGTGCCATTATGCGCCTGGGTGAGAACAAGCACCTGAATGTGGCCGCCATCTCCACCGGCTCTCTGTCCTTGGACATTGCCACCGGTATTAACGGCCTGCCCAAGGGCCGTATCGTAGAGATCTACGGCCCGGAGTCCAGCGGTAAGACCACCCTGGCGCTCCACTGTGTGGCAGAGGCGCAAAAGGCCGGCGGCCAAGCTGCGTTTATTGATGCGGAGCATGCGCTGGATCCCATTTATGCCGCTAACTTGGGCGTGGATGTGGACTCTCTTTTGGTAGCCCAGCCGGACTACGGTGAGCAAGCGCTGGAGATTGCCGAGCAGTTGGCACGCTCCGGTGCCATTGACATTATTGTTGTGGACTCTGTGGCGGCACTGGTGCCCAGAACAGAAATTGACGACGATATGGGCGACTCCCATGTGGGTCTGCACGCCCGCTTGATGAGCCAGGCGATGCGTAAATTAGCCGGTGCAATCAATAAATCCAACACCCTGATCATTTTTATCAACCAGCTGCGTGAAAAGGTGGGCGTGGTGTACGGCAACCCGGAGGTGACCACCGGCGGTCGTGCGCTGAAGTTCTATGCCTCTATGCGTATTGATGTGCGCAAGGGCGAGCAACTGAAGAATTCCGACAATCAGTTCATTGGCTCTCGCACGAAAGTGAAGATCGTAAAGAACAAGGTGGCTCCGCCGTTCCGTTCTGCCGAGTTTGATATTATGTACGGCACCGGCATCAGCAAAGAGGGCGAGATCCTGGATCTGGGCGTAGAGTACGGCGTAATCAAGAAAGGCGGCTCCTGGTTCTCTTACGGCGATCGCCGACTTGGACAGGGTCGTGACAATGTAAAGCAGCTCATCAAGGACGAGCCGGAGTTTGCGGCCCAGCTGGAGCAGGAGATTAAAGAAAAGATCGCCGAGGTGCAGGCTGCTTCTGACAAAAAATATCAGCCGAAAGCAGCGCCTAAGGCGGATACGGATGCGGCACCGACTGAGGAGAGCACAGCTCGCCAGACCCGTGCGGCAGCCCGCGCCAAGTTGGACATTGCCGTAGAGGATGACGACGAGTAATGCGCCTGACCCATCAACTCGGGCGGGGCACCAAGGTGCACCTGCTGTTGGATGATGAATACCAAATCACCACCAGCACCACCTTTTGGGCAGAGCATTACCTGCCGGATGGTACGGAGATCAGCGAGGACGATTGGCAGCGCTTGGTGCAGCAGATCAACGAGCGCAAGGCGCTGAATAAAGCAGTGGAGCTGTTGTCTCACCGGGATCATTCCGCTAAGGAACTGCGGGACAAACTATTGCGCACCGCAGACTCGGCCGCTGCGGACAAAGCGGTGGCACAAATGCTGGATGCCGGTTATCTGGACGACGAGAAATATGCACGACGACTGGTGCGCCACCTGATTGAAGATAAAAAATGCTCGGCATACCACGCACGGCAGGAGTGCCAAAAGCGGGGGATTGACCGTGAGATTATTGACCGTGCCCTTGCAGAGCAGGCGCCGGACAATGTGCAAACTGCAAAGGACTTGATCCTGCGCAAATACAGCAGAAAATTACAGCAAGAAGACGGACGGCAAAAGGTGATGGCTGCGCTGGCACGGCGCGGGTTCGGCTATCACGATATTCAGGCCGCCTTGGAACAACTGGAAGATGAAGAATACTTATAAAGTCGGCATGATCTCATTGGGCTGCCCAAAGAACCAGGTCGACGGCGAATTGTTATTAGAAAAATTAAGTGAAAACGGATTTCAAATCGTGCAGCGCATTGAAGACAGCGATCTGATGATCATTAACACCTGTGGCTTTATTGAGGACGCGAAGCGAGAGGCCATTGAGACCATCTTGGAGGTGGCCCAGTATAAGGCCGCCGGCGTGATCTCTGCCATTGTGGTCACAGGCTGCCTGGCTGAGCGCTACCAGGACCAGGTGATGGAGGAAATTCCGGAGGTGGACGCCGTCATTGGTATCGGTGCCAATGCAGACATTGTTAAGGTGTGCCAAAAGGCGCTGTGTGGCGTTCAGACTAACTTTTTTCCTTGCAAAGAGTTGCTGCCCTTGGAGGGCGAGAGAATGCTTTCCACGCCCGCTCACTGGGCTTATTTGAAGATCAGTGACGGCTGCTCGAACTGCTGTTCCTATTGCGCCATTCCCGGTATTCGCGGACCGTTCCGCTCTCGTCCTATGGAGAGCGTGGTGGCGGAGGCGGAGAGCCTGGCCGGGCGCGGGATCAAGGAATTGATCTTAATTGCCCAGGATACCACTCTGTATGGCAAGGATCTGTACGGCAAGTATTGCCTGGCAGAGCTGCTGCGTCGGCTGGTACAGATCGACGGAATCCGCTGGATCCGGCTGTACTATTGCTACCCGGATCGGATCACCGATGAACTGATTGATGTAATCGCCAATGAGGACAAAATTTGTCCCTATATTGATATTCCCTTGCAGCACTGCAACGGTGATGTGCTGCGCGCCATGAACCGCTATGGCAATTATGACTCCTTGCGGCAGCTGATTTCCAACATGCGCCGGCGTATTCCCGGTTTGGCGCTGCGTACCACCTTTATGGTAGGATTCCCCGGTGAGACCCAGGCACAGTTTGAAGAACTGTGTCGGTTTGTAAAGGAAATGGAATTTGACAAAATGGGCTGCTTTGCGTACAGCCCTGAGGAGGACACCCCCGCCGCCGAATTCCCAAACCAAGTGCCGGAGGAGGAAAAGACCGCCCGGGCGGATGCGCTGATGGATGTGCAGTTTGATGTGACCGCTGCAGTGAACCAGCGCCGGGTGGGGGAGACTTACACCGCCGTGATCGACGGTCCGGACAGCAAGGAGAACACCTATGCCGGACGGTGCTATTTTGACTCGCCGGAGATCGACAGCAACATTTGGATCCATTCCGCTGTGCCGCTGGAGACCGGCAGCTTTGTGCAGGTGCGTGTAACCGGCACGGAAGAATATGACCTGTTAGGAGAGTATGTAGATGAACCTGCCCAATAAAATCACTGTATTTCGCTTTGCCTGCATTCCGTTTTTGCTGGCGGCGTCTTTGATCCAATTCCCGTACCACTGGAGCGTGGCGCTGGTGATCTACTTTATCGCCTGTATGAGCGACAAGGCAGACGGTATTATTGCCCGCAAGCAGGGACTGGTTACGGACTTCGGGAAACTGATGGATCCGCTGTCCGATAAGTCGTTAGTGCTGGCTGCTTATCTTGTATTTGTGAATATGGGCTGGCACACAGAGCTGGTGATTATGCTGATGATGGCCCGGGAGTTCTTGGTAGCCGGTATTCGGATGGCTGCCGCTGCGGAGGGCGAGGTGATCGCTGCCAATCAGTTTGGCAAGGCAAAGACCTTCTTGCAAATGTCCACGACCGGTTTGACCTACCTGCTGCTTGCCATTGGTGAGGGCGCGGCGGATATTACCACCTCTACACCCTGGCTGAATGTGTACTGCACCATTGCCTTTTGGGTAGTGGCTGTGGTAACGGTGCTGTCCGGTATTGTCTATGCCAAAGACGGCTGGCACCTGATCCGCACAAAATAAGTGTTGCAAAATTGCATTTTTTTGCTATAATGATAATAACCTACATGTAAATGCGCAGAAAGGGAGAAGTACCTGCACCCCTGGCAGAAAGAGAGCGCGCCGAATGCTGAAAGGCGCGTATGCTAAGCGGCAGCGAAATGCACCCGGGAGCAGTGCGGCGGAAATGAGTATGCTGCAACGGTTTGCCCCGTTACCGGCCAAAGCGTTAGCTTGAGTATAAACAAGAGTGGAACCGCAGTATCGTTTTATTGCCTCTGTCAGATAGACAGGGGCATATTTTTTTGGAGGTTTCTATGTTTGAACGATATAAAGAGGATATTCAGTGCTTTATGGAGCACGACCCGGCAGCCCGCTCTCCTATTGAGATCGTGTTGCTGTACCCGGGTTTTAAGGCCCTGCGCAGCCACCGCAAGGCGCAGTGGTTCTTAAATCACAAAATGCCGTTTATCGCCCGTTATATCAGCCAGCGCACGGCGCACAAGACCGGGATCGAGATTCATCCGGGCGCCAAGATCGGTCGGCGGGTGTGTATTGACCACGGCAATGGGATTGTGATCGGTGAGACTACGGAAGTGGGCGACGATGTGATGATCTACCAGGGGGTGACCCTGGGTGGTACCGGCAAGGACCTGGGCAAGCGCCATCCCACCATTGAGAACGGCGTGATGATCGGCTCCGGTGCTAAGGTGTTGGGCCCCATTACCATTGGCCGCAATGCCAAGGTGGCCGCTGGCGCAGTGGTGGTCAAGGATGTGGAACCCAATTGTACCGTGGTTGGCGTGCCCGGCGAGGTGGTGCGCATTGACGGCGAGCGGGTAGACGATCTGGACCAGATCAATCTGCCGGATCCGGTGATGAATGCCATTCAACAGAATGAAGCCAAAATCAATGCCTTGCAGGCAGAGATTGAAAAATTAAAGGAGCAGCTCAAATGAAGATTTTTAACACACTGACCAGACAAAAAGAGGCGTTCAAACCCATGGACCCTCAGGAAGTGAAAATTTATGCCTGCGGGCCTACGGTGTATAATTTTATTCATATCGGCAACGCTCGGCCGCTGTGCGTGTTTGATGTGCTGCGCCGCTACCTGGAGTATCGGGGCTATGGCGTTAAGTTTGTGCAGAATTTTACGGACATTGACGACAAAATCATTAAGCGTGCCAACGAGGAGGGCAAGACCTATCAGGAGATCTCCGAGACTTATATAAAGGAGTTTTGGACGGACGCCAAGGGCCTCAATGTGCGGGAGGCTTCCGTGCACCCCAGAGCCACGGAAAACATTGACGAGATCATTGATATTATCCGCACCTTAGAGGAAAAAGGCTACGCCTACGCAGTCAACGGAGATGTGTATTTCCGTACCCGCAAGGACCAGGGCTACGGCAAGCTGTCTCACCAGCCCATTGAAGACCTGGAGAGCGGCGCTCGCATTGCCGTAGGCGAGCAAAAAGAGGATCCGCTGGACTTTGCGCTGTGGAAAGCAGCCAAGCCGGGCGAGCCGTACTGGGAGTCTCCCTGGGGGCAGGGCAGACCCGGCTGGCATATTGAGTGCTCAGCGATGAACCGCCGGTACCTTGGACCCACTATTGACCTGCACTGCGGCGGTCAGGACCTGATCTTTCCCCACCATGAAAATGAGATTGCCCAGAGTGAGTGCGCCAATGGTTGCACCTTTGCCAACTACTGGATGCACAACGGCTATATCAATGTGGACAATGTGAAGATGAGCAAGTCTCTGGGTAACTTTAAGACTGTGCGGGAGATTGCCGATGTCTACGGTTATGAGGTGATCCGCTACTTTTTGATCTCTGCCCACTACCGCACGCCCATTAACTATAATTTGGAGATCATTGAGCAGTGCAAGTCTGCTTTGGAGCGGCTGTACACTTGCCGGGACAGTCTGGACTTTGCCCTGAAAAACGCTTCTGTCGATACCCCGGACGATCCGCAGCTGCTGGCGGATATTGCCGCTCATCGAGATGCGTTTATTACCGCCATGGATGATGATTTGAATACTGCAGACGGTATTTCCGCTGTGTTTGAACTGGTGTATGACATTAACACACGTATTTTGGACAAGACCGTTTCTCCCGCCGTGTGCCAAGCGGCAGCCGATCTGTTTGACGAGCTGTGCGGCGTGTTGGGTATTCTCTATAATCGTAAGTCCAACGATGTGGACGCGGAGATCGAGTCGCTGATCGCCCAGCGGCAGGAAGCCCGGAAGAATAAGGACTTTGCCACCGCGGACCGTATTCGGGACGAACTGAAAGAGCGGGGCATTCTCTTAAAAGACACCCCTCAGGGCGTTACCTGGACCAAGGCGTAAAATTGCATAAAAGAGAGCCTATCCGTAATGGATAGGCTCTTGTCAGTTCTGTTCGGTTTTATTTGGTAAACAGCTTTTGGTCCAGCTTTCGCTTGACGATCACCACATACAGCAGCGTGCCCAGCACCAGCATGACCCCTAACTCACCCAAGGCTACTAAGCCCCCTTGGGTCAAAAAGCTGATCCAGTTGAACTTGCCGTCAATGAAGAATACCTCAATCTCCCAGCCGACAATCACGCCGTTCCACAGAGCCGGCATCAGCAGGGACAGGAGGGGATAATCTTTGATTTTTACATGCCGCAGGGTATACATACAACTGGTGGCGCCCAGTGTAGCCAGGGAACCGAAGATCATATCCAGCGGCAGCCCGGCGCCGATATTCACCAGGTTGGACAGCACGCAGCCCAGGGTCAGCCCCGGAATGGCAGCAGGGGTGAACAGCGCCAACACATTCAGTGCTTCCGACACACGGAATTGCACCGCCGCGGAGGTGGTGCCCGGCAGCAGCAGGTTTTGGGCGTAGGTCAGCGCCGCGTACATGGCGGCAATGCCTGCGGTTTGGGCAATGAACAGTACTTTTTTGTTCTTCATTCGATTTTTGCTCCTTAGTTTTGTTTTTAGAAGACGACGGCCGGTTGCCGTCGCCTGGTCAGGATTTTGCGAACTGACGGTGGTATTATAGCGCAAGGTTGGCAAAAATGCAAGGCGTATTCGTAGAAATTGCTTTTTGCACCGTCTTTCCAGCGAAAAGAATTTACGGCGTACGGCAAAAAAGTATTGACTATTGCTGCTTTGAGTGGTATTATATGTAAGTCATCTTGATTGGTTACGGGCCATTAGCTCAGTTGGTCAGAGCCACCGGCTCATAACCGGTTGGTCCGGGGTTCGAGTCCCTGATGGCCCACCATGGATATAGGGGTATAGCTCAGTTGGTAGAGCAGCGGTCTCCAAAACCGCGTGCCGAGGGTTCAAGTCCTTCTGCCCCTGCCAAAACAAAAAGACACCTGCGGGTGTCTTTTTTGTTTTGTTGTTAAAGCAGAAGGACTTGAACCACGAAATTCAAAAGTGCTTGCACTTTTGACAGTAAACAGTCCGGTGGACTGTTTACGCATTGAGTTGATTATAAAGCCCCTGCCAAAAAAAGCACCGATTTTTCGGTGCTTTTTTCTTTTATTTACGCTGCTTTACGTCGATTTTACTTACTTTTCTCATACAGATAAAATTACGGCGCACGGTCTTTTCCGTACGCCGCAGAACAGGGGAGGGTTTTTGTAAAGTAAAGATGTTTTTGTTTGCCTTACAATTTAGAGCGCACCTGTTTTGATAAAATAAGAATTTTAAGCCTAAGTATCCTTAGGCCAGGATTTTCTTAGTGCCACATAGGAAATGACAAAGTTTGCAAGCCAGCCTGCCGGTACAGCAAGCCAGACAAAGGCAATACCAAAACGCGGTGCACAAATCAATGCTACGGACAAGCGAATGGCAAGGTTAACCATATTTGCAAGTAAAAACGGGGGCATATTCCCAAGTCCGCGAAGAACGCCGTCTGTTGCCATTTTGATACCCATAAATATGAAAAAGTAGCCGATCCATCGCATATAATCGCCGGATACCTGATACGCGAAAGCCGTTCCGTCTTTGCCTAAGAAAAGCGAAGAAATTTGCGTATGCATGGTTTCGATAATGATAAATGCAAATACGGCAAAGCATACATCTAACAGCAAAGCGGCACGGTAACCTTTTTTAATACGGTCAATTTTGCCCGCGCCGAGATTTTGGGCAACAAAAGGAGACACAGCATTCCCGATAGATACAAATATCAGCGAAAAAACATTCTCCACTCTCATCGTTGCCGCATAGCCGGCGAGTGCTTGCGTACCGAATGGATTGACAACCGCTTGCACAATCATCATACCAATGGACACGGTGGATTGTTGCAGAACAGAGGGAATGGCGATTTTTAGCATGGAACGCAGTTCGTTTTTGTCAAACCAATGAAAGGGACTTGCGTATTTTCGCATACGATCAAGGAATATCAAAAGAGATAGAACGGCAGAGATGCCCTGCGCGATGAGTGTGGCCAGAGCTGCGCCAAACACGCCCAGTTTAAGACCGCCCACCATCCAAAGGTCCATGATGATGTTCAAAACCGACGAAAATATTAAAAGCCATAACGGAATTTTTGATTCTCCGATGGATGTAAACATGGTAGACAGAATGTTATACATAAATAAAAACGGGAAGCCTGCAAAATAGATGCGCAAATACAGCACTGCATCTTCCATGATATCCACAGGTGTTTGCAGTGTGCGCATCATCCAGTGTGCACTGCAAACACCGAAAATACCGAGAAATATGCTTAAAAGCAAAAAACTGATTAACGAAGTAGAAATGATTGTTTTCATCTTGCCGTAATTTTGGGCGCCAAAATTACGGCTGACCAGTACACCCGCCCCTACGCCTGCACCGAGTGCTATGCAAATAAAAACATTTGTCAGCGCGGCACAGGCACCGACAGCCGCAAGTGCAGAGGAGCCGACAAATTGACCCACGATGATTGAATCAGCCATATTGTACACTTGCTGAAAGAAACTGCCTAAAATCATAGGCATTGCAAAAACAGTCAACGCTTTTAGGGGTGGGTCTGTTATAAAATATTCGTCCTTTTTCATTTTTATATTCTCCTGCAATTTACATGCTTTAGAAAGGGTAGAACAAGTGACGGTTTCTTGTCACAGAACAGGTAAACACATTGTTTTCAGAAAAAAAGACTTTGCATTTCTGCAAAGTCAAATGGTGAAGACGAGTGGACTTGAACCACCGACCCCTTGCATGTCAAGCAAGTACTCTAACCAACTGAGCTACGCCTTCATTTCCTATCGGTGCAATTATTATAACCGTTTTGCCCGTGTTTGTAAAGAGTCTTTTTGTCTTTTTATCTTATCTTGCAACGGCATACGCCTTGTGTTATACTGAAATCAGTGCAGGCGGATCTTGTCTGCGTAGAAAGGCAGGAGAGAAGAAAATGAAAAAATACAAATTCAAAGCGCCGAATCGTACCTTTCAGCTTTTATTGCCGTTCCTTTGTGCGGCAGATAATTTCGCCATTGTTTTTCTGCTGTGTCGATTAGGCCTGGGTATATTGGGCCGCATTGGCTTGGCGGATTTCCTGTTACAGGATCCTGTTTTAGATTACATAACAAAAGCTGTTTTGATTTTGTCGGTTGTTTATTCGCTTTTGCCGCTGGTCATGCCCAAGGGCTGCTTTTTGTACGACGACCAAGTGGTGCTTGCCCGCTATACCATTACCGCTTTGAACTGGAAGAACAAGATTGCTGTACCGTACTATATGATTGAGAACGCCTATGTGCAGTACAGCAGTATCTATTGGACTAAGGATATGTTTTCTGAATTGGTGCCCTATGGCGACTTTAACTATAATGTGGTGCTGCAACTGCGCGATGGCAAGGAATACATTTTCTCAGTCCAAGACGCAGAGGATTGCTGTGCGGAAATTATGGCAAAGGTGGAGCAGTATGCAAACAAGTGATAGAACAGGGACCGTTCTCTGTTCTAGGTATAGGGGGAATCATGAAAAAGAAAGCAATTAAATATACAAATATTGTATTCACAGTGATTCTGATACTATTCGGCATAATAGATGTAGTTAATGACACAAACATTTTTGATTATGTTTATCTAGGGTATGTGCTTACTGTTACGGTAATTACACTTGTTGCATTGATTGTAGAAAAGCGTAAAAGAAAAAACATAGTACTATTTATTCTAGCAGCGGCAGTGGTGGATATTTGTGCAGCTCTTTCCGTATTGTTACCGCAGCTGTTTGGTGGAGATAATAGGCTGGGATCAAAATTGAATCTTCTTAGTTATATTGTAATTCTGGTTGTCACAATTGCATTTAGCCAAGACCAAGAGGTTGCTGGTTCCTCTAAGTAAATATAAAACAGGGGACGGTTCCTTGTTTTTATAATGGTCATTTGTGGGGTTATGATGAGAAAAAAAGCTAAATTCTTTCTCTTTTCAGAAGAATCAAAATGCAAAAAACTAATCAACAAGGGTATCGCCTTTATTTATATTGTATTGGGTATAAATGTGTACCTTCTTTTAACGCTAATTGTTTTACCGGCTTTGCGCATTCCGGTAACAATGCCGGTAAAACTCGTTTTCGGTATCATTGTTGCCGTGGCTGTGATCGTTGCGACCTATCGCTATTATGAATTACCGAAAGGGGTTACGCTGTATAACGACTATATGCAGTTTGATGTTCACGGCGTTCCGGATTCTCGGCATAGAGAAAAATCAAATCCAAAGGTGCCGTATGCCTGTATTCAGAAAATTCAGATCTGCAAGGGTAAGCGCCCGCCGAAATCTATATTCAATTCAAAAGACGATGGTTGGTTTGATATGGGCGGTTCCGGAGAGCGCTATATACGGATCACAGCAGAGATTTATGAGGAAGAAATATTTGTATTCTATGTGGACGATCCCGAGGCGTTTGTAGAGGCTCTGCGCGATTATATGATCAACGCCGGTGCAGGTATAATTTGGGGGCAATAAGCAATCACACGCATAGACCAGGGGACGGTTCCTTGTTTTGTAATGCTGTGTGGCATGACGAATATTAAATATACAGAGCAGATCATTTGATCTGCTCTGTTTTTATGAAAAAAAGAGGGGAGTACACAAAAAATGAGCCTTTCGCTTTCGCAAAAGGCTCATGGTGCGGATGACGGGACTTGAACCCACATGAACTTGCATTCACTAGAACCTGAATCTAGCGCGTCTGCCAATTCCGCCACATCCGCATATTCAATTTGCTCTAAATTTTTACACGCCAAGAGCGGGCGAGGCAGAGCCGAAAGGCTTGATCTGCGGTGCTGTCCGAAACAGCATTGACATAATACCACGAGGGGAGTAAAATGTCAATAAGAAATTTTGATTTTTTTGAGGTTTTTATGAAAAAAATTTGGATTTCGCTGATTTCCGCGTTATACTGTGGTTTTACATTAGGGTATATGCACTTTGCGGATCCGCGCACCAACGCCGGGGCGCTCTCCACCATCGGACTGGACCACCCGGTGCTGTTTGCCCTGTGGGGTGCAGGCACTTACGGGGTGCTTTACCTTTTGCTCTATACCATGTATAATAAGCAAAAGCGCAGAGGGCTGTGCCACGGTCTGCTGCTGCCTGCCGGTGTGGGAATGGCGCTGACGGTGTGCTGTCCCTTTGACTTTGAGCGGCACAACCTGTGGCTGCTGCACTGTATTGGATCGCTGGCTTTTTCCGCGCTCAGCGGAGTAGCGATCTTTCTGTGCTTTTTGTTTTCATTCAAAAAAGGGCGATTTTGGCAGTGCGCCACGGTATTTTGGGTGGCACTGATGATTGGTGATCTGATTTTGCTGCTGATCTATAAAGAGACCGGCTTGATCGAGGCGATGCCTGTGCTCACCGGTGTGGTGCTGCTGAACATTGCGATTTATCAAAAAGAAAAGGTGACAGCTTATGCGGCTTGATCGAGCGCTGGCGCACTTGGAGCGCTATCCGTTCCATATGCCCGGACACAAGCGCAACCCGGATTTTTGTTTGCCGGGTGCGGAAATTGATATTACGGAAATAGACGGCTACGATGACCTGCACGCCCCCACCGGGGTGTTGGCCCGGCTGCAAGCGGATTTGGCAGCGCTGTATGGTGCGGGGGCTTCTTTTCTCTCTGTTAACGGTTCTACCTGCTGCATTTTGGCGACCATATCCGCTCTGTGCAAGCCGGGGGACGAAATTCTCATTGCCCGCAACTGCCACAAGGCGGTGTACAACGCCTGCTTTTTGAACCGGCTGCAGGTGCACTATGTAGAGGCTGAATTTGACCCGACTACCGGTTTTTATACCCGTGTGACCCAGGCGGCGCTGGATGAGGCATTGGCTGCCCACCCGGAGGTGGCAGCGGTGGTAGTGACCTCGCCTACATACGAGGGCTATATTTCTCGTCTGCACTGCTCGGTGCCGCTGGTGGTAGACGCGGCCCACGGCGCCCACCTTGGACTGGCCCCTTGGCTGCCCGGCCGTATGGCGGGAGACGCGGTGATCTGCTCTTATCACAAGACCCTGCCGGCGTTGACGCAAACTGCCGGTGTGCAGGTATATGACTCCTCTTTGGCGCCGAAGATCAAGCGGTATATGGGTATGTACGAGACCAGCTCGCCCAGCTATGTGCTGATGAACAGCGTGGCAAAAATGGCCGAGTTGGTGGCGGATCCGGCTGTGTTTGAGACGTTGCAAGCGGGGCTGCAAAAGCTATATAAACTGCCTTTGGAGTATCTGCGATTGATCCGAGCGGACGATCCAACCAAGATCAATATTTCAACCCTGCATTGCAACATAGACGGCAACGCCTTGGCACACCGGCTGCGGGCGCGTGGGATCGAGCCGGAGATGAGCGACCGTATCCATGTGATTTGTATGGCAACAGTGGGGGACACCGCCGCCGGATTTGATCTGCTGGCCCGTACCTTGACGGAGATTGACCGTACCCTGTCGCCGGGCGACTGGCCGGTGGTGCCGCTGCCCTTGCCGCCCCGGCACCTGCAAAGTTGGCAGGTGCCCGCCGGGGAGCCGCTGCTGATCGAGCAGGCAGTGGGGCGTATCGCCTGCGAGACGGTGTTTGCCTATCCGCCCGGGGTACCGATGATCGTGCCCGGTGAGGAGATCACTGCGCCGTTTGTTCAGGCAATTCAGGCTGCGAAAAACAGCGGCACGGTGCTCCACGGAACTGCCGGCGGCGGGGCAGAGCGCATTTGCTGCTGCGTATTGACAAAGGACTGAAAGTATTGTAAAATAGAACCAACATATTGAAATGAGGTGCTTTTTATGAAAAGAATTAAAACTTTAAGTTCCAGAAATCTTTGTGCTTCCGCTCAAAAGGGCGGCTGCGGCGAGTGCCAGACTTCTTGTCAGTCTGCCAGCAAGACCTCTTGCTCCGTTGCCAACCAGAAGTGCGAGCAGCTGAAGAAATAAGAATTTTGCAATTAGGGCGGGATGGGCGATTGCCCGGGTCCCGCCTTTTTTGTTTGGAGTAGACTATGATACACGCATACAAACTAAACGGATACAACATTATTTTGGATCAAAACAGTGGCTGCGTCCATTCTGTGGACCCGGTGGCCTACGATATGATCACTATGTACCAGGATCATGATAAAGTGGAGATCCGCCGTTTTATTTTAGAAAAATACAAGGATCAGCCGGATGTAACGAACGCGGATATTGATCTTTGTTTTGAAGACATTGAGGCGCTGATCGCCGACGGACGGCTGTTTGCCGAGGATACCTTTGAGGCGGTTGCCGACCAGTTCAAACGCCGCCAGGGGGTGCTGAAGGCCATTTGCCTGCATGTTGCCCACGATTGCAACCTGGCGTGCAAATACTGCTTTGCCGGCAAGGGAGAGTACGACGGTCAGCGTGAGATCATGTCCTATGAAGTGGGCAAGCAGGCGCTGGATTATCTCATTGCCAACAGTCCCGGCCGCCGGAATTTGGAAGTGGATTTCTTTGGCGGCGAGCCGCTGCTGAACTGGGATGTGTGCAAGCGGCTGGTGACCTATGGTCGGGAGCAGGAGAAGCTCCATAATAAGAACTTTCGCTTTACCCTTACCACCAACGGCTTGCTCATTGACGATGATGTGATCGACTTTTCCAACCGGGAGATGGGCAATGTGGTGCTGTCTTTGGACGGGCGCAAGGTTACCCATGACCGGCTGCGGGTGGGCCGCAACGGCAAGGGCAGTTATGATCTGATCTTGGATAAATTCAAGCGCTTTGCAGACTCCAGAGGGCAAAAGGACTACTATATGCGGGGCACCTATACCCACTTCAATACGGACTTTGCCGCCGATGTGCTGCACATGGCGGATCTTGGATTTAAGGAGCTGTCTATTGAGCCGGTGGTGTGCGATCCTAAGGAGGACTATGCCTTGCAGGAGAGCGACCTGCCTGTGCTTTTGGAGCAATACGAGATATTGGCCAAGGAAATGCTGCACCGTTATCGCAAGGGCGACGGCTTTACTTTTTATCACTATATGATCGACCTGGACGGCGGCCCCTGTATTGTCAAGCGCGTCAGCGGCTGCGGCGTGGGCACGGAGTATATGGCCGTGACCCCCACCGGCGATTTGTACCCCTGTCATCAGTTTGTGGGAGACACGGACTTCTTACTTGGTAATGTGTACGACGGCGTGACCCGACCCCAGGTGCTGGAGCAGTTTGAGCACTGCAATGTGTACAGCCACAAGGAATGCAAGGACTGCTTTGCAAAGCTGTATTGCAGCGGCGGGTGCGCAGCCAATGCGTACCATACCACCGGCAGTGTGAACGGTGTGTATGACTTTGGTTGCCAGCTGCACCGCAAGCGCATTGAGTGTGCCATTATGCTCAAGGTAGCTGAAGCCGAAGAGGGCTTAAAAGTAGAGTATTAAAAAATCAGCGCAAAAAGATAACCGCCGGTCGTTATGACCGACGGTTTTTTATGTGCTTCGTTTTAGTCCAGGTGTACCGCTACCGGCTGGCCGCCGTGGGTGCGACTTTCGTCTGCCAGATACACACACAGGTGACCGGCAACAGAGTCGAAAATAGAGGTGCATGCCAGGCTGGGCTTTTCGCCGCGGACGAACTGCACAAAGTCCGCCGCCAGTCGCTCGTCACCGCCGCCGTGGCCGCCGTAAGCGCCAACCATATCGCCCTTCACATTCAGATCCACTTCCTCAATTTGGCACTCGCCGTTGTGGGCGTCCGGGGAGGGGTCGATTTTGGATACATAGAACTTGGACTCCTCAAAGTTGCCGTAGATCTCGCCCTTGGTGCCGATGATGTGAATACGGCGCAGGGGGGCGGAGGAACCGCCCACCATATTGTGGGTGCCGGTGGCGCCGCTGGCGAACTGTACCATCACGCTCTGGTGGTCCACTACATCGTTGTCGCACTTGTATATGCAGCGACCGTAAGGGGAGTCGCCCTTGAGCAGTTGGATCTTGTCTTCAATGGTGGGGTTCTCAATGCCCTCCAGCTTATCCCACACATAGAAGGACCAGCGGTCCGGGTGGTCAATGTACAACCGTTTGCAAGAGTAGCGGCAGGTATCTACCAGCGGGCAGTCCACCATACACCGCGTGCCGGCGCCTGCTGGGGCGTTCTCCGGCTTAAACTGGAATTTGCCGCCAAAGGAGCTAACTGCGGTGGGCTTGGTCTCTGCCATCATCCACATCATAATGTCCAGATCGTGGCAGCACTTGGCCAGCAGCATACTGGTGTGGCACTTCCGGCTATTGGCCCACTTGCCCCGCACATAAGAGGTGCTCAGGTGGTGGTAAGACACATGTTCCAGGGTTTGAATATTGATAATATCACCGATTTCACCGGCGGCAATGCGCTCTTTAATACCATAGTAGAACGGTGTGTACCGCAGTACATGGCAGATCATCACTTTGCTGTGGTTCTGCCGAGCGCAATCCACCAGGGTGCGCATTTCTTCTTCGTTCACGGCAAACGGCTTTTCCAGTAGCATATCATACCCGGCGTTCAGCAGGGGCACAGATGTCTCTATATGCACCTCGTCCATGGTGCCGTTAATGACGGTGTCTGCCAGTTTGCCCTTGGCAGCCAGTGCATTTGCATTTTCAAAGCACATATCCTCGCCGAATCCGTAAAGCTCGCGGCACTTTTTGCGCCGAATGGGGTCCGGATCTGCCACGCCGACAATCTTCAGCAACTCCGGGTTGGTCAGCGCCAGTTTGCTGTACACCATGGAGCGGTGCCCGGCGCCTACGATAATGGCCGTTACCGGCTTGTATTCCATTAAGATCACCTCGCATTTTTTATAATCATAGCACCTTGAACGCGTTTGTCAAGTTTTATTGACAGAAAGGCAAATAATATCTATAATAAATACCAACTTGTTAAAGATATGCGCTGCCCGGATGGGCAGACGGGAGGGTGAGAACACTGAAAGACTTGTTGTTCTATTTGAAGCATTACAAGAAAGAGTCTTTCTTTGCGCCGCTGTTTAAGCTGCTGGAAGCGACTTTTGAACTGATCGTGCCGCTGGTGGTGGCGCGGATCATTGATAGCGGTATTCGGCCGGGCAATAAGACCGTGATCTACCAAAACTGCGCCTTGTTGGTGGGCTTTGCCGTGGTGGGTATGGTGATGGCGATCACTGCCCAGTTTTTTGCTGCTCGGGCGGCTACCGGCTTTGGCAAGGAGCTGCGCAGCAGCCTGTTTGGGAAGATCCAAAGTTTAAGCTTTTCGGAGCTGGATACCTTAGGTCGCTCCTCGTTGATCACCCGAATGACCAACGATGTGACCCAAGCGCAAAACGGCGTGAACCTGGTGCTGCGTCTGTTTTTGCGTTCGCCCTTTATTGTACTGGGTGCCACGGTGATGGCGTTTACCATTGATGTGCGCTGCGCGTTGATCTTCGTTGTGGTGATTGCCGCGCTGTCTTTGGTGGTATTTGGCATTATGGGACTGACCATGCCCGGGTATAAAAATGTGCAGCGCCAGCTGGACGGCGTGACCCTGACAACCAGAGAGAACTATGCCGGTGCCCGTGTGATCCGCGCCTTTGCGGCGGAAGACGCGGAACAGGCCGGATTTAATAAGCGCAATGAGATGCTTTCTCATTTGCAGCGCAGCGTGGGGCGCCTTTCCGCGCTGTTAAACCCGCTGACTTATATCCTTATTAACATTGGGATTGTGGTACTGATTCACACCGGCGCCATGCGGGTGAGTTTGGGTGACCTGACGCAGGGCCAAGTCGTGGCGCTTTATAACTATATGAGCCAGATTTTGGTTGAACTGGTGAAGCTGGCGAATATGATCATTACCATTACCAAGGCGCTGGCCTGTGCCTCTCGTATTCAAGGTGTGTTACAGCTGGAGCCTACTTTGAAGCATACCGAGGACGATAAGGCAGGGGACAGCGACGTGGCTGTCGCCTTTGACGATGTGACCTTGCAATACAAGAATGCCGGCGAGCCGTCCTTGGAGCACATTTCCTTTACCGTGCCTCGGGGTAGCGTCGTGGGTATTATCGGCGGCACCGGTAGCGGCAAAAGCAGCCTGGTGTCCCTGATCCCGCATTTTTATGATGTTAAGGACGGTCGGGTGTCTGTCTTTGGCAAGAATGTTTGCGCTTACGATGACGAGGATCTGCGCCACCGGATCGGCTATGTGCAGCAAAAGGCGGTGCTGTTCCAAGGCACGGTACGCAGCAATTTGTTGTGGGGCGACGACAGCGCTTCTGATGATGATTTGCGCACGGCTCTAAGCACGGCGCAGGTGCTGGACATTGTGGCGGATAAAGGCGGTCTGGACGCGCCTGTGGAGCAAAACGGTGCCAACTTCTCCGGCGGGCAAAAGCAGCGGCTGTCTGTGGCGCGTGCGCTGGTTCGCAAACCGCAAATTTTGGTGCTGGACGACTCGTCCTCTGCACTGGATTATGCAACAGAGGCCGCCATGCGAAAGGCTATTTTGGCGCTGCCTTATAAGCCTACACTGTTTATCGTCTCCCAGCGGGCCAGTTCCGTGATGTGTGCCGATCGGATTTTGGTGTTGGAGGATGGGCGCTTGGTAGGTGACGGGACTCACAAGGCGCTTTTGGCGAATTGCCCGGCATATTGTGAAATTTACCATTCTCAATTCAGCGAGGAGGTGACCGACGCGTGAAAAAGAACACCTCTACCTTAAAGAAAATTTTTGGCTATATCGGTCACTATAAGTACCTGCTGTTTTTGTCTGTGCTGCTGGCCGGCGGGTCGGTGGTGCTGACACTGTATGTGCCTATTCGCATCGGCTACGCCATTGATGCCATCATCGGTCCGGGGCAGGTAGACTTTGCCGTCGTTGCCCGCCATCTGATTGCTGTGGTGGTGATGCTGCTATGCGTTGGCCTCATGCAGTGGGTGATGAATATGCTCAACAATAAGATCACCTATAATGTGGTGCGAGATATGCGCGCCCGGGCGTTTGATAAATTGCTGGTACTGCCGTTCTCTTATCTCGACAGCCACTCCCAGGGGGATGTGGTCTCTCGGGTCATCAGCGATGCGGACCAGTTTGCCGACGGACTGCTGATGGGCTTTTCCCAGCTGTTTACCGGTGTAGTGACGATTATCGGCACCCTGGCTTTTATGCTGTCTATCAATGTGTGGATCACCCTGGTGGTGGTTGTTGTCACGCCCCTGTCCTTCTTTATTGCTCGGTTTATTGCGATGAAGACGTACGCTATGTTTCAAAAGCAAAGTGCCGTTCGCGGCGAGCAGACGGGCTTTATTGACGAGATGATCACCAACCAAAAAGTGGTGACCGCCTATTCTAAAGAGGCGGACAATCAAAAACAGTTTGATGAGATCAATGACCGCTTGGCGAAGTATTCCATGCGAGCCACCTTCTTTTCTTCCATAACGAACCCGGCCACCCGCTTTGTGAACAGTATTGTGTATGCGGCGGTGGCGCTGTTTGGCGCCATGATCGCCATTCAGGGCAATATCTCTGTGGGTATGCTCTCTTGCTTTTTGTCGTATGCCAACCAGTACACCAAGCCCTTTAATGACATCAGCTCGGTGGTGACGGAGTTTCAAAATGCTCTGGCCTGCGCCGCGCGTATCATGGAATTCATTGAGGAGGAGCCGGTGCCGGCAGATCCGGAGGGTGCATTGCAACCTTCGCATTTGGACGGCAAAGTGGAATTGCAGCATATTCGCTTCTCTTATCTGCCGGATCGCAAGTTGATTGAGGATCTGTCTGTAGATGTTAAGCCGGGTATGCGTGTAGCCATCGTTGGTCCTACCGGCTGCGGCAAGACCACGCTGATCAACCTGCTTATGCGCTTTTACGATGTGCAGGGCGGTCAAATTACCATAGACGGCACCCCGGTGCAACAGATTGGCCGCAAGGCGCTGCGCAAGAATTTTGGTATGGTGCTGCAAGATACTTGGCTCAAGTGCGGCTCTATTTTGGAGAATATCCGCATGGGCAATCCCGGCGCTTCTTATGATGAAGTGGTGGCGGCAGCCAAAAAAGCACACGCCCACAGCTTTATTCAGCGTCTGCCGGAGGGGTATTATACCAAGATCGGTGAGGACGGCGGCAGCCTGTCTCAAGGGCAAAAGCAGCTGCTTTGTATTGCCCGCATTATGCTGTGCAATCCGTCTGTGCTGATCCTGGATGAGGCGACTTCCTCTATTGATACCACCACGGAGATGAGAATTCAGCAGGCATTCCTGACCCTGATGGAGGGGCGCACTTCCTTTATTGTTGCGCACCGATTGTCCACCATTAAGGGCGCCGATTTGATTTTGGTGATGAAGGATGGCACCATTATTGAGCAGGGCACCCACGCCTCATTGCTGTCTGATAAAGGCTTTTATTATCATTTGTACAATTCCCAGTTCCCGGAGACGGATCAGCTGGCATAAAATCGGATATAAAACCAAAGCCGCCGGAGCACACCGACGGCTTTTTCTTATCCACACATAAAACAAGCGCTCCGATGGCTCGGAGCGCTGTTTTTGGTTATGTAGGCTTAGTGCTTGATGTCGTCCCACTTCACGCCGTTCACCTGGAACAGGTCGTCGAAGTTGTACACATTGCACTCGTCCTTGGTGTGGTTGGGATACCAAACCTGGGCAAAGAAAGGATTGGTCTTTGCAATGTTGTCGTAATCCCACTTCTTCTGGGGGATGAAGCACTCGGGGCACCAGTGACCGCCCAGCAGGATCAGTGCGGGGCTGGCCTCAAACTCGGCACCGCAGTAGCCGCATTTCCACTTCAGCTTGGTGGCCATGTCACCCTTCTTCATAGAAGTGCTCAGGCACTCACCGCCGCGGAACTTAGCAGCCTGCTTCATATCTTCAATATCCAGCTCGGACTCGGGCTTGCTTTCGTCATAGCCGTGATCCAGCTTGTAGTTGTCTGCGTCGCTGGAGTCCTTGTTGAACTTGATGATCTCAAGGTCTTCCCACTTGGTGGGGATCTTGGCCCAATCCTCGTAAGTGCCGTAGTAAGCGGACAGACGGGTCTGGTTCTTGGTTGCTACCCAGTCCAAAGTACCGAAATCCTTGGTGGAAGCGATCTTCTTCATGAAGGGCTTAGCGCAAGCGGCAACCAGGTTCTTTGGCAGGTAGCGCGGAATCTTGAAGTAGAACTCTACATGATCGGCCAGGCGGTTGAAGTAATCCTGGATGGGCAGGTTCTCACGGAAGTGCAGGTACTCTTCCAGCTTGTCGCCGTCAGCATAGAACTGACCGTGGAAGTTCTTGAGAATGAACCAGTTGGGGTCAAACAGCTTCTCCGGGCCGGCAAGACCCAGGGTGCCCAGCAGCAGGTGCTCAAACTCATAGTTGGAGATACGGTACTCCTTACCGGAACCGATGTTGTAGAAGTGGTTCCAGAAGTCGGCGCCCAAATGACCGGCAGCGTCTTCAGTCACCAGGTTGCACATCAGACGACCGCTGTCCTCCACGGTGCACCACTCCAGCACGCCGTTGATCGGTACGTGGAACATAATGGGATCCATATTCTTCAAAATGTTGGGATAGAGAATACCGCTCTGGCGCATAACAACCCAATTCTTAACGCCGCTCTCAACAAAGACGCGCTCAGCCACTGCCTTAGATACGGCATAGTGGTCATAGATGGAGATCTTCAGCGGATCGCCGCAACGGCCCCAGTGGATGGGATAGTTACGGTCGCCGGTCTCAGCAACGGTGCCGATATAGCAAACTTTAATATCGTCTGCATTGGGCTGTGCCAGCACGGCCTTGCAGATGTTCTGCGCAGCGCCGATATTGGTTTTCTGCGTTCTGTAAGGCTTCCAGTCAGCGGTGGGAGATACCATACCGCCGATGTGCAGCACATAGTCTGCGCCGGTTACGCCTTCCAGGATAGCGTCATAATCACAAAGATCGCCCCAAACCACTTTTACATTGGGTTTAGCCATCAGGCCTTTGAGCTTCTCCTCGTTCTTCGGGCTTTTACGAGCCAGCATTTTGATGTTGATCTCGCTGGGCTTCTTGAGCATTTCCTGCACAGCAGCCCAACCCATGTTACCGGTACCGCCGGTAATAAAGACTGTCTTTTTTGCCATTTGTTTAACCTCCTTAACACATGGACAATTACGACTAATATTATAAACAAAATATAAACAAAAAGCAACGCCCAAACACCACAACCTTTTCTTTCAATGCCAAAAAATAGCGTGCTTTTTTGTGCAATATGACCATATATGCCTTATTCTAAAATTTGATAAAAAGCGACTGCCGGGTATTGACTTTTTCAGGGGAATGGAGTATAGTATCTCTAAACTCAATATACTTTATCGAGAGTGGTCGAGGGAACAGGCCCGTGGACACCACAGCAACCTGCTTTGGTAAGGTGCTAAAACCTGCGGTTCAAATCCGAGTGATGAGGAGCATGTCGCATACACTCGGTGTATGCCTTTTTATTTTCCTAAGGAGGAAAGAGAAATGTCAAAACACTTATTTACCAGTGAGTCCGTGACGAAGGGTCACCCGGACAAAATCTGCGACCAGATCTCAGACGGTATTCTGGACGCCATGCTGGAGCAGGATCCCATGAGCCGTGTGGCCTGCGAGACCACTTGTACCACCGGTCAGGTTCTGATCATGGGCGAGATCACCACCAATGCACAGGTGGACATTCCCGCCATTGCCCGCAAGATCATTTGCGACATCGGTTATGATGACGACAAGAAAGGCTTTAACGGCAACACCTGCGCCATTCTGACTGCGCTGGATAAGCAGAGTCCGGATATTGCTATGGGCGTGGACAAATCCTTTGAGTTAAAGAACGATGAGGAGGATGCCTATAATCTGAACGGCGCCGGTGACCAGGGTATGATGTTCGGCTATGCCTGCAACGAGACCCCGGAGCTGATGCCTCTACCCATCAGTTTGGCCAATAAACTGGCTGTGAAGCTGACCCAGGTGCGGGAGGACGGCACCCTGCCGTATCTGTACGCAGACGGCAAGACTCAGGTGACCGTGGAGTATGACGACGGCAAGCCTGTAAAGGTGACCGCCGTGGTTGTATCCAGCCAGCACAGCGCCGATGTGGAATTGGAGACTCTGCGGCAGGATATTATTGACAAAGTGATCAAGACCACTGTTCCTGCGGAATTGATGGACGAAGACACGGTATTTTATGTGAACCCCACCGGGCGCTTTGTTGTGGGTGGTCCTCACGGCGACAGCGGCCTGACCGGGCGCAAGATCATTGTAGATACATACGGCGGCTATGCCCGCCACGGCGGCGGCGCCTTCAGCGGTAAGGACCCGACAAAGGTGGATCGCAGCGCGGCTTATGCTGCCCGCTGGGTGGCCAAAAACCTGGTGGCTGCCGGTTTGGCAGACAAGTGTGAGGTTGAACTGGCTTACGCCATCGGCGTGGCCAAGCCTGTGTCCGTGATGGTGGATACCCAGGGCACCGGTAAGGTCAGCGATGATGTAATCTGCGATGTTATCAACAAGGTGTTTGACCTGCGTCCCTCTGCAATCATTGAGCGGCTGAATCTGCGCCGACCCATTTACCGTCAGGTGGCTGCCTATGGCCACATGGGCCGCGAGGAGCTGAATGTGCCTTGGGAGCAGCTGGATATGGTGGACAAAATCAAAGCATGCCTGTAAACAAAAGAACAGCGATCATGAAAGCCGTCGGATCTCCGGCGGCTTCTCTTTGCACAGAAATGCCCGGTGCATCAAAGCACCGGGCGTTTTTTTATAACTTGCTGTCTTTTTCCACCGCAGCGTCTACGGCGTTTTGCACGGCGGTTTCCAGCCCGTCTGCCTTTAGGGACAGCACACCCTCAATGGTAGTGCCGCCGGGGGAGCACACCCGGTCTATCAGCTCCCAGGGGTGTTCGTTGCTCTCGGCGATCATCTTGGCGCTGCCCAGCACGCTTTGGGTGGCAATTTGCAGCGCCTGGTCCTTGCGCATACCGTGCTTCACCCCGGCTCTGGCAAGGGCGTCAATAAACATATAAACAAAGGCAGGGGAGCAGCCGCCCAGTACGCCGAACAAGGGGAACATAGTCTCGTCTAACTCCAGTACCTTACCAGTGCAGGCCATCAAGTCGCATACGGCTTTGGCCTGATCTGAGGTGGCGTTTTTGCCGGCACAAACGGCGCTAACGGCTTCACCCACCAGCGCATTAATATTGGGCATGACGCGTACTACCGGGCAGGGGACTGCCAACTGATCCTCCAGATAAGCCGTGCTTTTGCCTGCCGCAATGGAGATCAGAAGGGGCAGGGCCGTGCGCTCTGCCAAAACCGGACCGATCTCTGCCAAAACAGCAGACAGCACATTCGGCTTGACCGCCAAAAAGACAGTGTCACAAAGCGCCGCCACTTCCGTATTGCTTCGGCAGATCTGCACGCCGGTATGACCCAGCTTTTGCCGCAGTGACTCCAAATTGTGGTCCGCAACATAAATATCGGCAGCCGGTGTGCCGCCTTGTAAAATCCCTTGCAGAATGGCGCCGCCCATATTGCCGCAGCCGATAAATCCGATCTTCATTGCAAGTGTACCTCCGTGCGTTTTTCTTTAATAGTACCACTTGCGGGGGATTTTTTCAATCCTTTTTCAACTGCTGGTATTTTTTTCGCGTGGCATTACCGCCGCGAATGTGGCGCTCTGCTTTGTTTTCGTCCAGTACAGCTTTAACGGCAGCGTGTAGCTCCGGGTCAATGTGTTCCAGTCGCCGGGTCACATCCATATGTACGGTGGATTTGCTTACCCCAAATACCTTGGCGGTGCTGCGTACAGTGGACTTGGTGTCTACAATATACCGCGCCAGTCGTTGGCAACGGGCAGACTGCTTTGCATACATAGCTTGTCATCTCCTTGCTAATGCCTATGCAGAGGAGTTGCTATGTATGCAAACGGATAAAAAAAGCACTTGCAATTTGCAAGTGCTTTTTGTGTTAAAATGGATCTTTACTGCTGGTCGGCAGCGGATTCACTCTGCTTTTCCGCCTGCTTTTCTTTGGCGTCATTGATCATATCGTTCAGGCTCTTCATGTGCAACTCATCAACCTGATCAAACTTGGTGACCTGCTGCTCTTCTGCTTCCTTGCCGTCCTCCTCCAGGAGGGTAAGGGTCAGCACCTTGCCCACAATGGAAAAGCGATATACCAATGTCTTTTTTGTATCTGCGTCCTCAATGGTCAGCTTGTTTCCCTTGATGGTGTACTCGCAGTCAAAGTTCCAAGTAGATATATAGCGGTCGCAGGTGCCGTCGGAGTAAAACACAAAGGCCAGCACACCGGGCTTATCCTGGCTGTCCCAGTTGGCACAAATGGCCTGATCACGGGGCGTAAAGAGACCAACGACGGCTTCTTTGGGGTTTTGATCCGTTACGCCGCAGTAAATGCCGCCGCCGATGAGCAATAGTCCCAGCAGGGCACAAACAATGCCGATGATCAGCTTCTTTTGCACAGCGGTCAGCTTGGAACTCTTTTCTTTTTTCTCGCTCATATTATTTCTCTTCCTTTAAGCCCTTTTTGATGAGGATTTTCTCAATCTTGTCGGAGCAGTCCAACAAAGAGGATACGGACATATCGTGGTTCAAGGTGTCCAGAAAATACGCGGTGTATTTGGACAGATCCACGCTCTCGTACCAGTCGCGGCTCAGCAGCTCCGGGGTCTGATACACACCGTTGGTGGTGAATACACGATAGAAAGTACCGTTCTTATATGCCTCGTCAAACACTTCCAGACCGTTGCAGAACAGACCGAAGGTGGTGCAAACGAAAATGCGGCCGGCCTTCAAGCCCTTCAGCTTGGAGCAAACTTCCAGCATAGACTCGCCGGAGGAAATCATATCGTCTACGATAATAATGTCCTTGCCCTCTACGGAGTCGCCCAGGTACTGGTGCTCCACAATGGGGTTGCGACCATTGACCACGCGGGTGTAGTCCCGGCGCTTATAGAACATGCCCAGATTTACACCCAACTGGGTTGCAAAATAAATGCAGCGGTGCAGGGCGCCCTCATCCGGAGAAATGACCATCAGGTGATCCTTGTCCACATGCAAATCCTCTACGCTGTTCACCAAAGACTTGATCATCTGATAAGTGGGCATGATGTTCTCAAAGGAGCCGTTGGGAATGGCGTTTTGTACACGCTTATCGTGGGCGTCAAAGGTCATAATGTTGTCTACGCCCAGATTGACCAGCTCTTGCAGTGCCAGCGCGCAGTCTAAGGACTCACGGCTGCTTCTCTTATGCTGGCGACCCTCATACAGCATGGGCATCAAAATGGTAATGCGCTTTGCCTTGCCGGAGATGGCGGAGATGACGCGCTTTAAGTCTGCATAGTGATCGTCAGGGGACATGGGTACTTCCATCCCGTACATATTATATGTGCAGCTGTAATTGAATACATCTGTAATGATATACAGATCAAAGCCGCGCACACTCTCGTTCACTACGCCCTTGGCTTCACCGGAGCCAAAGCGGGGTAATGACACATTCACTTTGTAGGTGTCGCGCTGGTAGCCATAGAACGCAATGTTCTGCTGATGCTCGCTGGCCTGGTTTGCGCGCCATTTGACAAGGTATTTGTCGATCTTGTCGCACAGGGCTTCGCAGCCGGGCATGGCGATGATTCCAAGGGGGCCTACGGGGATTGTTTCTACATTTTCAGCGGTTTTTCTGGGCATATTAACAGCTCCTCCTAAATTTTTACGCCATTATAATACAACAACCATCGGCGAAAGTAAACCGGAAAATGAAAAATTTCAGAGAATTGACAGAATTAACCGGCGCTTTGTTGTTTTTTGCGGCGAATATGAACAAGAATCAGGTAGCCGGCCACGCCTGCAACACAGGTGCCGCTGACGGCCGCACCGATTGCCAACCCCTTGGGGGTATAGCGCAGCTCCACCGTATGTTTACCGGGCTTGACGGTGGTCGTCAGCAGGGCTTCACCCAGCTTAAAGGTTTCCGCTTTTTCGCCGTCAATGTATACGCTCCACCCGGTGTCATAGGGAATGGAGGTGCACAGGTAGCTGTTCTCGCGAACGGTGATGGTGCCGGTAATGTGGGTCTCGCCCCAGTCGGTGACTTGCAGAGCGCTGTCTGCCAACAGGCGATAGCCTTTGGAAAATACGGTCTCGTCCACGCTGTATGCGTAAATAGAAGCGTAGCTCTCCGTGGCACTCATACTCCCGGCGTCCAGGGATACTTTAATTTCCTCGCCCTTTTTGTGGTAGCCCAGATCCATAATGTACGGCTCTTCAATATTTTGGGACAGGGTGTTCTTTATGCCGTCACCACTGAATTCTGCCGTCTTGATTTCCGGCGAGGTCAGGTAGATATACACATTGCCGTCTCGTAGGGGACTGATGGTTACTTCCACCGTGCCGTATTGCTCGTCGCTGCTTGACTTGGTAAACCAAAATGTGCCGTTCTCCGAGCATGTGTCACCGGAGAGATTGTCGTAGCTACAGTCCGTATAGCCGCAGGGTACAAATACCCCGTCCAGCCCTGTCGCCAGGCGGAAGTAATCGCCCTGCACCTTAAAGGGATCGCCCTCATCCGCTGCCCAATCTTTCAAATGGGCTTTGGCTGCATAGGCAATGGGCAGGAAGCAGTCGTTCTCATACACGGCGGCGGATTTGTCCTTGTTACGGTACACTTCCGTAAAATACCGATCGGTGGGGGTAGGATTGGTGGGCGTGGCGATCAGGTATTTGATATTGAACATCATATTGTACACCGGGGTCTGTGGATTGTAGGTGTAGCTGTTGATCCGATTGCCAAACATACCCAGGTTGTATTGCAGCTGGGAGTAGTCCTCATACGCCATGGAGGAAAAGGTGGAAATGCCATTGTAGCCGTAATAGCTGGGGTCCATGCGCCGTTCCAGGTAAGTTAGCTCCGTACGGTAAAAGTCGTTGTCCTTTTTGTGGATGGCTTCTATGGACTCCCGATAAGCAGCGTAGTTGCTCTTGTAGTCGCTGTTGCCCTGGGTAATGAGAATGGAAGAGCAGTCAGAGACGATCACCTCGCTAAAGCACATGGCGATCACCGCAAAGGCCAGTACGCTTTTTTTGAACCCGGACTTTTGCAGGCACAGCAGCAGCCCGCACCAGAGAATAAGAAAGGCGATGGTCACATAAATGGAGATCTCGCTCATCTTGGTGGTCATAAACTTCTGGGCCACGATCACATACAGCAGCCAGCCCAGGGCCACGAATACAATGTCCTTATAGGCAATGTCCCGCATACGGCACAGACCGCGGAACGCCATCACCAGCACCAGGAAACAGTACATATAAGAGAAGCGGAAGGGCAGGTCGTTGGGGAAGTGGAAGGCGTGCCAAATAAAATTCATTGCATTATTGTCAAAGCTGAACAGGAGAAACAGAAGCAGTACAATATACACCGCTTTTTCCCGCAGAGAAATGCGCCTGTTAATGAGGTACAAGGGTACCAGCAGCAGCGGCAGCACGCCGCAGTAGATATTGGGCAACACATCGTCGCCGCTGGAGCGAATGGTGGTCTCCAGGGCGGACAGGTGGGAGGTTAAAAAGTCAAAAATGGTAAAGTAAGACTCAAAAGTGGTGGGGAAGCTGTCTGAGGTAGCGGAGCTGCCCCGCAGCAGGAAATAGGTGGGCAGCAGGGTCACAGCGCACAGCCCGCCGGCCAGCAGTGAGAACCCGGCAAAGCGCACGCACCGATTAAGAAACGGGTGACGCATGAGATTTTTGGCGCTGTACTTCTCCCGAGTGGTGAGCTTTTCGCCGCTCTTTTCCGGTCGGGGTTTGGCGGTCATCAGGAAGTAGGCCAAGAAGTACAGAACAGAGAAAATGCACGCCATATAGCCCATATAGTAATTGGACAGCAGCAGCACTGCCAGCGCGCCGGTGTAAAGAGCGCCTTTGCCGTTATGGACCAATTGCTCAATGCCCAGTACGATCAGTGGCAGCAGAATCATACCGTCGATCCACATAATATTCCAGTAATACGCTAAAAAGTAGGCGCAAAAGGCATAGAACACACCAAAGGCGGCACTCACATAAGAGTGGCGCTTTTGTGACGCCTTTAAGTAATAGGTAAAAGTGACGGCAGAGGCCATACACTTGACGATCACCAAAGTGGTGATGGCAAAGGAAATATCCGCCTTGTCAAACAGAAAGATCAGCACTGTAAAGGGGCTGGAAAGGTAGTTGAAATAGTTGCCGAGGAAGCTGCTGCCGCCGCCGCTCTCCCAGGAGTACAGCAGGCTTTTGCCCTCTACTACTCGGTCATACAGTTCTGCAAACAGGGGACCGTACTGGTGATACAGGTCCATACGCATGACCGTGCCGTCCCCAAACGGGAACACACTGTACACAATGAAAATAAAGAGAATGCCCAGCAGCGCCACAAAGGCGGATACCGCTAAAAAGCGGTTGGCAAAAAACAACTTGTACAGCCGACCGCCGCTTTTCGTCGCTGCCTTGTCCCGGCAGTCAAACACCAGCAGACGGTCAAACAGGTAGTTAAAAATATAGACCACCGTTACCGTAGCCAGCCATACAAAGGGGGCTTCTCGCTTCAGCAGCGTGGCAAAGAGAAAATACAAGATCTTATAGAACCCAAAGTCCACGGCGCAGCGAAAGAGAAAGCCGCCAATCTGTTTGGGAACGGTTGCCATACCTCGGGGAAAGACAAATTTTTTCTCCAGTACAAAGGACAGCAGCGCAGCCGCACCGGCGCCGATCCCAACAGCCGCACCGGCCCCCAAGCCAAACGCCACCTTGCACAGCTGCTTGACGGCAAAAAGCACCAACAGGCACAGCGTGTAGGCGGCGGTGTAATTCACCGTTTCCGTATTCATCCACTTTGTAGCAAAGCGATGTTTGTTGTTTGCGGTAATGTCCATAAAATGCACCTCTTGCTTTTTGTGCGAATTTGATTTTAACACAACTCTGCCTATTTTATCATAATTATGGGCGGACTGCAACCGAAATAAACCAAGTAGGCATACAAGCCCTGTGTGGGGCATATCTTTTTACAGAAATGAAATGCGGGGTGACCTATGAACAATTTTGATGACGCGGCGCGGCTGCTGGCCCAGCCGCTGGGAGATCTGCTGCTGGCACTGCCTGCGCAGACCAAGGAAGAAATTACGGAACTGCGGGTGCGCCGTGGGCGGCCGCTGGTGGTTATGTTGGGCAGTCGGACTTGCTTTCTTACCGATGGAGGTAAGTTGATCAATCACTGCTCTGCCCGGGCGCTGGCTGTCACGGATGCCGCCTTTGACGCGCTGTTTGCTGCGGTGTGCGCCTACTCGGTACATACGCACATGGGCACACTGGTGGAGGGCTTTGTGACCGCACCTAACGGCAATCGGGTAGGTATTGCCGCCACGGCAGTGGAAAAAGACGGCACCGTGACCGCCATTCGGGATGTGCAGTCCCTGAACATTCGTATTGCCCGAGAGGAGCGAGGCTGTGCCCGTGGGGTGTTGAACACGCTCTTTGTAGGCAGGCTGCCCAGTATTATTGTGGCAGCGCCGCCGGGGGGCGGTAAGACCACTGTACTGCGGGATCTGGCAAGAGCGCTGTCCGGCGGGTTCGGCGGACGGTACAGAAAGGTGAGTATTGTAGACGAGCGGGGCGAATTCGGCGGCTTTTCTCCTGGGGTGAACACGGATGTGCTGACCGGTTTTGGCAAGAAAAAAGGAATAGAGATCGCCGTGCGTACCTTGTCGCCGGAGCTGATCGTTTGTGACGAGATCGCCGACGATGCCGAGGTGGACGCTATTAAGGCCGGGTTCTCCTCAGGGGTGGCTTTTGCCGTGTCCGTACATATTCGGGATGCGGAGGACCTGGTGCACAAGTCCATTATCAAAAAGCTGTATCTAACCGGCGAATTTGATTATGTGGTGCTGCTGGAAGAATACGGAGATACCTTTTCCGTGGTGGATTTGCGAGGTGGCGGCGATGAAGATCCTTGGACTGTGGATGATCGTACTTTTTTGCGGGGCGATCGGTATTTCACTGGCAGTTGAAGTGGGGCGGCGCTGTGAGCGGGCACAGCTGCTTTGCCGCTTGGGGGAACAGGTGCGGCTGCTGCTGGATTACAGCATGACGGATACGGGGGCTATTTTTGCCCAGTTGGCGTCGGACCCCCGCTTTGCGCCCTTTGGCTTTTTACAGGGTTGTGACCCGGCCAAGACCGTAACGGTCGCTACCGGGCTGACTGTCCGGGATGACCGAGAGTTGGCAGCCTTTTTGCAAAGGCTGGGCAAAAGCGATCTGCAAAACCAGTTGCGGCTCACCGACGGCTACATTGCCTTTGCCAAAGGCCGGGCAGAGGAATACGCTGCGCGGTGCAAGCGACAAAAACAGTTGTATGTGGCCTTTGGCCTGTCCGGCGGGCTGATTGCCGCCCTGCTGCTGGCCTAAAAAGATCAGGAGGTACAAATGAGCGTGGATTTTATATTCAAAATTGCGGCCATCGGTATGATCGTGGCGGTGCTGAACACCCTCTTGGTGCGCAGCGGACGGGAGGACCAGGCCATGCTCACCACCCTGGCCGGGGTGATTGTGGTTTTGATGATGTTGGTGCCGAAGATCAGCGCGCTTTTCTCCGGTATAAAATCTATGTTTGACCTATGATCCAGATCGCAGGGATCGCCGCCGTTTGCCTGCTGCTAACGGTGCTGCTGAGAAAAGAAAATCCCACCTTTGCTTTGCTGGTCACTGTGGCCGGTGCCGGACTGCTGTTTTACACGGTGTCTAAGTTGGCCGGCAGCGCCTTTGGCATATTGGGCGACTTAAAGACGGCGGCAGGGGACACCGGGGCGTATATTGATCTGATGTTCAAGATCCTGGGCATTTCCATCGTGACCCAGGTGGTGTGCGATGTGTGCCGGGACAACGGCGCGTCTGCACTAGCTTCTCAAACGGAGACAGCAGCCAAAATTCTGGTACTGTCCCTACTGCTACCGCTGTTTCAAACGGTGATCGGAATTGTGACGGGACTTGTAAAATGAAGCGATTTGTATTGACATTTTTACTTTTGCTGGCGTTGCCCGGGGTGTGCTTTGCCGCCCAGTCGGCGCTCTCCGGCGACGGTTATCGCCAGGCGCTGTCCGGGTATGACCTGTCGGCGTTTGAAAAGCTGGGGGACGACGCAAACAGCGTGCTGGAGCAGCTGGGACTGGATGATTTTGACTTTGAGACGGTGACGGCGCTGGACGCTAAGTCCTGCGTGCAAGTGCTGGGGCGGCTGGTGCGCCAAAATATCCAAACCCCGCTGCGAGCACTGCTGTCTGTGCTCAGCTTCACGCTGCTGTCCGCCTTTTTAACCGGTTTTTCCGGCAGCGGACTGCTGGGGCAAAACAGCTCTGTTTATTCCACTGCCTCCGCCTTGGTCATCGCGGCGCTGATCGCTGCCCAGTGTGCGGACACGGTGTCCCTTTGCTGTGCCACCATCGGCATTTGCGCGGACTTTGTGTTTGCGTTCTTCCCGGCATTTTTGGTGATTCTCACCGTGTCCGGCAGCAGCCTGACCGGGGTGTCCACCAACACGCTGCTGCTGGGGCTGGCGCAGGGGCTGAATATTCTGTCAGCCAAGCTGTTTGTGCCCCTGATCAACTGCTTTTTGGCACTGAGTCTGTGCTCCGGCGTGCGCAGTTCGCTGAATATTGACGGTGCGTTGCGTGTGGTGCGTAAGGGCTTGATCTCACTGATCTCCTTTTGCGCCGGGGCATTTGTGACGGTGCTATCCGTGAAGACGGCAGTGGCTTCCCGGGCGGACGCACTGGGACTGCGTTCTCTGCGCTTTGCCATCAATTCCGTAGTACCGGTGATTGGCAGCGCCATCAGCGAGGGACTACTGTCCATACAAAGCTATGCCGGGCTGGTGAAGAGCACGGTAGGCGTTGTGGGCATTATTGGGGTAATTGCCCTGTTTTTGCCGGCGCTTATAAATGTGATCGGCTGGCGTGTTAGCATTGCCGTGTCCGTGGCGGTGAGCGAGATCTTTGACGACCGCACCGTGTGCAAAATGCTGCGGGCCTTTGGCGACGCCTTTTTGCTGATGAATGTGGTGCTCATTCTCTCCATGGTCACCACGGTGATCTCCATCGGCATACTGATCGCTGCAAAGGGGGCTGCCGGGTAATGGATGTGGTAAAGCAGTGGACCATGAACATTTGTTTGACCCTCATCGGGGCAGTTATCCTATCACTGGTATCGCCGAGGGGCAGTATGGGGCGATTTTATAAAACCGTACTGTCGCTTTTTATCATCGCCGGGTTTCTGCTGCCCATCACCGGCGGCGAGAAGGCAGATTTTTCCGCTTATTTTTCCGATGTCTCAGCGCAGGCGGCAGACGCAAACAGCGTGTATGAAAGCCAAATCGAGAGCCGTGTTAAACAGACCCTGACTGCTGCCGGGTACATGGATTGCAGTGTGCAGGCTTCGGTACGGATCAAAGAGCAGGAGATCTACATTCAAAAGCTGGTGGTCTCCGTGCCCGGCGACATGGATCGCCAGGCAGTGGCGGCGCTTCTTAAGGCACAGCTGGGATTGCAGCCGGTGGTAAAAGGACTGGGGGAGTAGAAATGACAGAGAAGTGGAAAGAACTGCTAAAGGCGCCGCAGGGGCAGCGCAAGGTGTTCATTCTTCTGGCTGTGCTGGGGATTGCGCTGGTACTGCTCTCCGGCAATGGAACCGCAGGCAGCAAGAATAAAAGCGAGACCACCACCGCCAGGGATTACGACGCCTATGTGGCGGATCTGGAGGGGCGGCTGCAAAAAACCGTTGCCAGCATGGACGGGGTGGGCACCTGCAAGGTGATGATCACGTTGGAGAAAAGTGACGAGAATGTGTACGCCACCAACAACGAAAGCAAGCGAGATGCAGACAGCGGCAGCAGCAAGGAGGACTATGTGCTTTATGATCAGGACAGCGGCGAAAGCCCGCTGCTGCTCAGCGCCTACCTGCCCAATGTGCAGGGGGTGGCGGTGGTGTGCACCGGCGGCGACGATCCGGCTGTTCGAGAGAAGATCACCACCACAGTCGCTTCTCTCTTTGGCATACCCACAAATCGAATATCCGTCTCAAAACTGAAAGGGGAATAGGTGACCGAATATGAAAGAGAAAAAGAAAAAGGAACCGGGGGCTGAAATGCAAGAGGTGCTCACGGAGGATCAGCTGAAAAAGCGAAAGCTGCACCGGGCGCGGGTAAGTCTGGGCTGTATGGTGCTGATTTTGGCTGTCGGCGTAGTGGGCAACTGGTACTGGGAGAACAGCGATATTTCCACAAAAATTAGTACAGTCAGCGCCCAGCGCACGAAGACCCTGGGGGAGGCCACCTTTGTGGATGCTACCACAGAGGCTGCTACGGAGAACAGCTACTTTACCCAGGCCAAGCTGGATCGGCAAAGCAGTCGGGACGCTGCGCTGGAAAAGCTGCAAAAAATCGTGGATACCACGGATAAAAGCGCGGCTGCCCATAAAGAAGCGGCACAGAAGATTGCTAAGATCTCCGACGGCATCAATGCGGAAAACAAAATTGAAACACTGGTGACCGCCAAGGGCGTGGGGCAGTGTCTGGCGATCGTGAGCACAGATGGCAAAAAAGTAGACGTGATCGTAGACAGCAAGGACCTGTCTGACACGCTGATCTTACAGATCAAGGAGATTGCCGTGGAACAGGTTGGCTGTGATTATAAAAATGTGACCATCATTCAGTCTAAATAAATTCCAAAACTGTCTTGTAAGTTGCTTTTACTTATGTTATAATAAACGCACATTTGCAGCGGCATATCCGCTGGCAACAAAGGAGCGTTTTTTGCATGGAGATCAATACAAGCACTTCCATGGGCGAACTGGTCATTTCCGAAGAAGTGATCTCAGCCATCGCCACCAATGCAGCCAAAGATGTGGACGGCATTGCCGGGTTCTCTAACCGCCCGGTGGATGTGGTCAATACCATTAAGAAGGGCAGCCTAAAGGTAATGAGCCCGGTGCGTGTTCTGGCAGACGGTGAGGATTTGAACATCAGCATTTATGTGAACATGCTGCCCGGTAAAAAGATCCGCCAAGTGGCGGAAGAGGTACAGCAGGCGGTCAAGGAGTCTGTGCAGAATATGACCGGTAAGCTGGTGTCTAAAGTCAATGTGATCATCGCCGGACTGGAATTTGACCAGCCGGAGAGTGAAACGGAACCTTGTGAAACTGAAGAGTAAAAACGGATTTTACCGACAAGGCGGCGTTTCTTGTCGGTTTTTTCTTTTGGAGGAAGTTTATGAAGCGGAACGAACAGCGCGAGCAGGCGTTTATCCTGCTGTTTGAGTACCTGTTTTTGCCCCAGGACGACCTGGTGGCGATCTATGACGAAAATATCGGCACGGTAAGCGATTATGCAAAAGAACTTTACACCGGCGTGCTTGCCAATTTGGACAAGCTGGACGAGACCCTGGCAAGCTATTCCAAAAAGTGGAAGCTGAACCGTCTGCCCAAGGTGAGCCTGACTGTGCTGCGCCTGGCGCTCTACGAAATGGAGTTTGTGGACGATCTGCCGGACAGCGTGGCGATCAATGAGGCTGTGGAGTTGGCAAAGAAGTACGGCAGTCAGGAAGACGCTAGCTTTATTAACGGCGTGCTGGGTGCTGTGTCTCGGAGTAAGACGGAATGATTCTGGGAATAGACACCAGCAATTACACCACCTCTGCCGCTGTGCTGGACGGTGAAGCGCTCACCCAGCAAAAGCAGCTTTTGGAGGTGCGCCCGGGAGAGCGGGGGCTGCGCCAGAGCGACGCCCTGTTTCAGCATACGCGCAATTTGCCGTTGCTGTTTGATAAAATGCCGCCAATGGATGGGGTGACCGCCGTTGGTGTCAGCACCCGACCGCGGAATGTGGAGGGCAGCTATATGCCTTGCTTTTTGGCAGGGATCAGCGCGGCGACTGCTGCCGCTAAGGCTGCCGGTTGTCCTCTTTACACCACCTCTCACCAAGTGGGGCACATTTTAGCGGCATTGTACGGTGCCGGTGCGCTGGAGATGATCCGTGCGCCCTTTGTGGCCTTTCATGTGTCCGGCGGTACAACGGAAGCCCTGCTTGTGGAACCGCACAAGGAAGAATTGATTTCTGCTCGCTGCGTGGCGGCCAGTTCGGACTTAAAGGCCGGGCAGCTGATTGACCGTACCGGGGTGCGGCTGGGTCTGCAATTCCCTTGTGGTCCGGCGCTGGAACAGCTGGCGCTGCAAAGCAGGGTAAGTTATAAAATCAAACCCTCGATGCAGGGAGCGAATTGCTCATTGTCCGGGGTGGAAAATCAAGTGGACAAGCGCTTGCAGGCAGGGGATGCACCGGCCGATATTGCCCGGTTTGTGCTCTCCAGCGTATCTGCTGCCTTACAAGGTATGGTGCAGGCTGTGTTTGCTGAATATGGGCAACTGCCGCTGCTGTTTGCCGGTGGCGTGATGTCAAACACCATCTTGCGTCGAGAACTGGAAACAGCCTTTGGCGGCGTGTTTGCCCCGCCGGCGCTGAGTTGTGATAATGCGGCCGGTGTGGCTGTGTATGCTGCTCTGTGCAGCAAAGAACTGGAATGATGACTGTACTTTCTGTTTCTAAACTGAATTTTTATTTGCGCGCACTGCTGGAAGGGGACGCGCCGCTGCAAAATCTTTATGTAAGCGGTGAGATCTCCAACTTTAAGCGCTATCCCACCAGCGGACACTGCTATTTTACCCTGCGGGACGAAAAAGCGCAGCTGAAATGCGTGCTGTTTGCCGCCCAGGGCGCACATCTGCGATTTGCGCCGGAGAACGGTATGCGGGTGATTTGTCGAGGCCGGGTGAGCGTGTACGAAAGAGACGGCGTGTATCAGCTGTATGTGGACGATATGCAGCCCCAGGGCGCCGGTGCACTGGCTGTGGCCTTTGAGCAGTTAAAGTCCCGTTTGGCGGCTGCCGGGCTGTTTGATGAGAGTCACAAGCAACCGATACCCAAGTACCCCGGGCGGATTGGCGTAGCCACCTCTGCTTACGGTGCGGCAGTGGCGGATATTAAGCAGATTACCGCTCGGCGCTTTCCTGCGGCGGAGCTGGTGATCGCCCCCACCGTGGTGCAGGGCGACGGCGCACCGGAAAGCATTGCCCGGTCTATTGAACAGCTGGACAAAATGGGGCTGGATGTACTGATCGTTGGCCGTGGCGGCGGGTCTATGGAGGATCTGTGGGCGTTTAATACGGAGACGGTGATCAACGCCGTCTATACTTGCAAAACACCCATCATCTCTGCCGTTGGGCATGAGACGGATTTTACGATTACGGATTTTGTGGCGGATATGCGGGCACCTACCCCCAGCGCGGCGGCGGAGTTGGCTGTGCCGGATCGGGAGGAAGAGCTGCGCCGCATTGCGCAGCTTGAAAGCATTGCTTCCCGCGCGTTGCGCAGTCTTCTGGAACGGGAAAATCAGCGACTGGACAGTTGCTTGGCGCGCAGAGGCAGCGCCGGGGCATATATTTCGACTCGACTGGAACGGTTACAAGCCTTGATGAACGGTAACCGGCAACAAATCCAGCTCCGCTTAGAGCGGGAGAACACCCGTTTGGAACGCGTGCTGGAGCAAATTGAAGCTTACAGCCCGCTGGCGGTGTTGCGCCGAGGTTATACACTGGTGCGCCATACAGACGGTTCACCGGTGACCAAAAAAGAAGAATTATCACCGGGTACTGCATTGCGCCTGCAATTTGCAGACGGAAGTGTGCCGGTGCAGGTTTTGGAGGAAAGAGAAGATGAATGAAGAAAACTTGACTTACGCTGATGCAATGCAGCGCCTGGAGGACATCAGCGCCCGTTTAGAGAACGGTTCGGTGCCCTTGGAGGAGAGTATTGCCCTTTATGAGGAGAGTGCCAAACTGGCAGCCTTCTGCAAGCAGATCTTGCAGCAGGCGCAGCAAAAAATTACGGAATTGGCTGGTGACGAAAAATGACAAACGACGCATTTCAAAATACTCTTGCCAATGATCAACGGCTGATCGAGAATGCTTTACAGCAGCTTTTGCCGCCCACGGTATTTGACCAGGGTGAGGTGGTGGAAGCCATGCGTTACAGCTTGATGAACGGCGGCAAACGACTGCGCCCGGTGCTTGCGATGGAGTTTTGTAAGGCCTGCGGCGGTGACCGGCACGACGTTTTGGAGCCGGCCTGCGCTCTGGAATATGTACACACTTACAGCTTGATCCATGATGATTTGCCCTGTATGGACGATGACGATCTGCGCCGCGGCAGACCCAGCTGTCATAAGGCATATCCGGAGAATATTGCTCTGCTGGCCGGTGACGCGCTGCTGACCCATGCTTTTGAGATCATTGCCGACTGCGAGCTTTCTGCGGATGCTAAGTGCCAAATGGTTAGCCTACTGGCGGCCAATGCAGGCGTCAGCGGAATGATCGGCGGTCAGGTTCTGGATTTGAAATATGAAGCCGCAGACCCATCCTTGCAGCAGCTGCTGACGGTGCATAAGTTGAAAACCGGCGCACTGATTTCTGCCGCCTGCATTTTGGGCTGCTTGGCAGCCGGTGCTACGCAGGCGCAGATCGCTGCCGCTTCTGATTTTGCCTATAATCTGGGCATTGCGTTCCAAATCAAAGATGATATTTTGGACATTACCGGCACCAGCGAAATGCTGGGCAAGCCTGTTGGCTCGGACAGTGACCAGGGCAAGGTGACCTATGCCACTAAGGTAGGGTTGGAAAAGGCGCAGCAAGATGTGGAGTTACTGACGGATAAAGCGCTGGAAAGCCTGCGTGCCTTTGACGATACAGACTTTTTACAGGCACTTGCGCAGTCGTTGATCAGTCGGGATCACTGATTTTTTGCATTATTATACAAATCTTGCATTTTTATTCAGGCTATGGTACAATAGCCTCATGAAAAGAGTTGAGTTATTTGTCTCTTTTAGACAACATTCAGTCTCCTAAGGACTTGAAAAAAATGAATCGTGATGAGCTGGAACAGTTGTGTTCAGAGATCCGCGATTTGTTGGTGCAGACTGTGTCCCATAACGGCGGGCACTTGGCCTCCAATTTGGGCGTGGTGGAGCTGACCGTTGCGCTGCACCGGGTGTTTAACAGCCCGTCCGACCCCATTATTTTTGATGTGGGTCACCAGTGCTATACCCACAAGATCCTCACCGGACGCAAGGATGATTTTGTTACCCTGCGCACCGAGGGCGGCATCAGCGGCTTTACCCGACCGGACGAGAGCGAGCATGATATTTTTTCCTCCGGCCACAGTTCTACGGCTATTTCCCAAGCCATTGGTTTGGCTAAGGCAAAAGCGCTGCGGGGCGAAAAGGGCAAGGTGATTGCTGTGATCGGCGACGGCGCCATGACCGGCGGTCTGGCCTATGAGGCACTGAACAACTCCGGCACGGAGAACGATAATTTGATCGTTATTCTCAACGATAACAATATGTCTATCAGCAAAAACGTAGGTGCTTTGGCAAAAAACCTGACCAGTATTCGCACCTCCCGGGCCTATTTTACCTTTAAGAGCAAAGTAGAGCATTTTCTGTCCCGCATTCCCAAGGTGGGCAGCCAGCTTTGTCGTTTTTTCACCAATATGAATTCTGCCATTCGTAAGCGGATCTATAAGGCCACCATGTTTGAGGATATGGGCTTTCGTTACTACGGACCCATTGACGGCCACGACCTGCGCGCATTGACGGATGCTTTGACAGTGGCTAAGGCGCACAAGCACTCGGTGCTGATCCACATTAACACGGTGAAGGGTATGGGTTATCGCCCTGCGGAAAAGAACCCCACCCAGTTCCACGGCATTGGCAAATTCGATGTAAACACCGGTGAGCCGCTGAGCAAAGGGGAGACTTTTTCCTCCATATTTGGTAACACAGTGTGCGACTTTGCCGCCAAGGACGCCCGTATTTGCTGCGTAACAGCGGCTATGGCTGCGGGCACCGGATTAACCCGTTTTGCCAGCGAATATCCCCAGCGTTTTTTTGATGTAGGCATTGCGGAGCAGCACGCAGTTACTTTTTCCGGTGGTTTGGCGCGAGGCGGTATGGTGCCGATTTTTGCGGTGTATTCCACCTTTTTGCAACGCGCTTATGACCAGCTGATTCATGATGTATCCATGCAAGGATTAAAGGTGATCCTGGCAGTGGATCGGGCCGGCTTTGTCGGTGAGGACGGCGAGAGCCACCAAGGGATTTTTGATACCTCTTATCTCAATTCGGTGCCCGGGTGGACAGTGTATGCGCCTACATATTATGCGGAGCTGTGCTCCATGCTGTACCAGGCCATTTATGTGGATCCGGGCGCTGTGGCCATTCGTTACCCCAGAGGGGGAGAGCCAACCCCGCCGGAAGGCTATCAGTACGAGAAAGAGCCGTTTCGTATCTTCGGCGATCCGGGCGCCAAGCGCTGCCTGGTGACATACGGGCGGCTGTTTGATACCTGTCAGCAAGCCATAGGAGAGCTGGACGATACTTTTGTTATTAAACTGAACCGGATTCGCCCCATTGCGCCGGAGGCGGTGGCTGCCGCTGCCAAGGCGCAGGCCATTTGGTTCTATGAAGAAGCCACGGTCAGCGGCGGCGTGGGGCAAACCTTTGCCGCTTTGCTGGAAGAGAAAGGCGGAAGCGCCCGGTTTTTCCACAAGGCCGTGCCGGATACATTTGTAAAACAGGCGTCTGTGGACAGCCAACTCCGCAAGTTTGGGCTGGACAAGGCGGCCATAGTCAGTGAGGTCAACCATGCAGAAGAAAACCCGGCTTGATGTGGCTGTGTTTGAGGGCGGTTACGCCCCCAGCAGAGAAAAGGCGAAGGCCATTATTATGGCCGGTCAGGTCTATGTAAACAACCAAAAAGTGGACAAGGCCGGTTTTGAATTGAAAGAAGGCGACAAGCTGGAGGTGCGGGGCAAAACGCTGAAATATGTGAGCCGCGGCGGCTTGAAGCTGGAAAAGGCTATGCAGGTCTTTCCCATCACTTTAGCAGACAAAACCTGTATGGATGTGGGAGCGTCTACCGGTGGGTTTACGGATTGTATGCTGCAAAATGGCGCAAAGCGGGTGTATTCCGTTGATGTGGGCTATGGCCAGCTGGCCTGGAGCCTGCGCACGGACGATCGGGTGGTGAACCTGGAGCGCACCAACTTCCGCCATATTACAGAAGAACAGGTGCCGGAAGCCATTGATTTTGCGTCTGTGGATGTATCCTTCATATCCTTAAAGCATATTTTTCCAAATTTGCATTTACTGCTGCGCCCCTGTGGGCAGGCAGTGTGCCTGATCAAGCCCCAGTTTGAGGCCGGTCGGGATAAAGTGGGCAAAAAAGGTGTGGTGCGGGAAGCCGCTACACACCTGGAAGTGGTCGAACGGGTAATCGGTATGGCTATAGAGAACGGCTTTTCTGTTCTCGGTCTGGAATTTTCCCCGGTAAAAGGGCCGGAGGGGAATATTGAATACCTGTTGTATGTGGAAAAGTCTGAGGCGCCTGCGGTTGCGCCGGAGGTAGACCCGGCCGCGCTGGTGGGTCGCTCCCATGAGGCATTGGTATGATTATTTCTGTTTTTCCTTATATTGAAAATGAGTCGGTACGCCGTCTGACCGGTGATGTGCTCAGCGAGTTGGATCGGCTGAAATGTCATGTATATGTAACCCAGGAGTGCGCCGGTCAGCTGCCTGGGCATCATGTGGTATACAGTAAGCCGGACAAGATGATGGAGGACTGTGATCTTGCAATCGCCATCGGCGGCGACGGTACCACCCTGCGTATCGCCAAGAAAGCGGCTTTTTATGACAAGTGCGTGCTGGGCATTAACGGCGGACGACTGGGCTTTATGAGCGGCCTGGAGGCCAACGAACTGTCCTTGCTGGGCAATGTGGTTACCGGCAAATATAAGGTAGACAAACGGATGATGCTCCAGGCGGATATTATCCGTGAAAATCAGGCGACAGAGACTTTTCACTGTCTGAATGACGCGGTAGTCACGCGCGGTGATTACGCTCGGCTGATAGATGTAAACATCCACTGTGAGGAGCGCCCGGTGTGGGATGTGCGGGCGGACGGTGTGATCGTGTCTACCCCAACCGGCTCCACGGCGTACTCAATGGCGGCAGGCGGACCGGTGGTCAGCCCGGAGACGGATTGCTTTGTGGTCACCTCCATTTGCCCCCATTCGCTGATTGACCGCAGCATTGTGTTCCCCAGCAGCAAGGCGCTGTATGTAAGGGTGCAGAATGATGTGGACAACAACTCGATTTTTACAGCGGACGGCAAGCGCCCGGTACAGATTGACGGTCGCACGGTAGTGCGCATTTCCAAATCTCCCTATGTGGCGCGGCTTATTAAAGTGAAGCCGGATAATTTTTACGAAATTTTGCGAAAAAAGATCATTGAAAGGTGATTGGGATGAAAAAAAGACGACAGGCAAAGATCCTGGAGATCATCTCCAAATACGAGACGGAAACCCAGGAGGATTTGCAAAAATATTTGCATGAGGCCGGCTTTGAAGTCACCCAGGCCACCATTTCCAGGGATATTAAAGAGCTGCGGTTGGTGAAGGCACACAGTGCAGACGGCAAGTATGTGTACTCCACCGGCAAGCACCCCAAGGAGGAAAATTTTGGCCGCACGGCAGGTATCTTCAACGAGGCCATCTTAAAGGTGCAGTACGCCATGAACACCGTGTGTATTAAGTGCTTTTCCGGTATGGCAAACGCTGCCTGTGCCGCCATTGACTCTATGGACTGGGACGGCGTAGTGGGTACCATCGCCGGGGACGATACCATCTTTGTGCTTTGCCGCAGTGAGCGGGAAGCCCAGATCTTTACCGTAAATTTGGAGAAGATGCTCCATGCTTAAAGTGCTGGAAATTGAGAATATTGCCGTGATTGAAAAAGCAGCGGTGCAGTTTGACACCGGGCTGAATGTGCTCACAGGTGAGACCGGCGCCGGTAAGTCCATTGTGGTGGACGCGATCAACGCCATTTTGGGTGAGCGCACATCCCGGGAGCTGGTGCGCCACGGTGCGCCCCAGGCAGTGGTTCGCGGCTTCTTTGAGGGGGTGGACCCTACCGTGCAGGCTGTGATCGGTAATTTGGGTCTGGAGCCGGAGGCGGACGGTTCGCTGGTGCTTTACCGACGGATTTCTGCCGAGGGCAAAAGCAGTTGCAAGATCAACGGTGCGCCCTGTACTGTAACCATGCTGCGCGCTGTAGGTAATGCACTGGTGAATATCCACGGTCAGCACGACTCCCAAACGCTGCTGGACCCGGAGGCACATGTGCACTTTGTGGATATGCTGGCAGAGAGTGACCGCACCTTGACGGCGTATCAAACGGTGTTTCACCAATTTTTATCTGTGCGGCGGCGGTTAAAGGCGCTGACGGCGGACGAGGAAGACAAAGAAAATAAGCTGGATCTGCTGAACTACCAGATCAAAGAGCTGGAGGACGCAGATATACAGATCGGCGAGACCGAGCGGCTGAACGCCCGCCGCACGGAGCTGAGTGAGGCAGAGGCGGTGCGCGTCGCCTTGCAAGATGTGGCTTATACCATGGGTGGAGACGAGGAGTTCTCCGGGGTGTGCGGCTATTTGCGGGCGTTGGCAGCCAAGACAGCACCCTATGCTTCCTTGCAAAGCATCAGCGAGCAACTGTATGCTTTGTGTGACAGCGCCGAGACTTGCAAAGACGACGCAGAACAGAAGCTGGACGCCTTGGACGCTGATCCGGAGGAGCAAGCCCAAATTGAGGAGCGGCTGGATCAATTGTACCGCCTGTCCTTAAAATATGGCGCTACGGAGCAGGAAATGCTGGGCAAGCTGGATGAAATGCGCGCCCAGCGGGAGGAAATCCTCTTTGCCGACCGGGAGTTGGAGACCCTCAGTAAGTCCTATGACGAGCTGCTTTTGCAAGTGCAAGCGGCGGCAGAGAATTTGACTAAGGAACGCAAGCAGGTGGCTGCCAAGCTGGAAAAGGAAGTTTGCAGAGAACTGGCGTATTTGGATATGCCGGGTATTCGCTTTGTGGTGGACTTTGGCAAAGGTAAGCTGTCCTCTATTGGGCAGGATACGGTGCAGTTTTTGATTTCCACGAACCCGGGCGAGCCGCCCAAGCCTCTGGCTAAAATCGCCAGCGGCGGTGAACTGTCCCGCATCATGCTTGCCATCAAGACCATTTTGGCCCACAAAGATACGGTGGGCACCCTGATTTTTGACGAGATTGACACCGGAGTCAGCGGCCGTGCCAGCCAAAAGATCGGCTTAAAGCTGCGAGCGGTGGCTGAGGACACCCAGGTGATTTGTGTAACCCATTCGGCACAGATTGCATCTCTGGCCGGGGCGCACTTCCTGATCCAAAAGCAGGTGAAAGGGGAGCGCACTTATACGCAGGTGCAGCGCCTGGACTTTGACGGTCGAGCAAGAGAACTGGCGCGCATTATGGGCGGACTGGAAATTACACCTGCGCTGCTGTCTACGGCAGAGGAAATGCTGCGCACTGCCCGGGAGGGATAATCGCAATGGGTGTGAATATGGAACAAAAAGTAAAAAACGGCACATGCGCCTTTCGCCTGTGACCGAATTGATAGACTGAATATTGGAGGACAAACAAATGGGAGTTTATGAGGATTTGCAAGCACGGGGGCTGATTGCCCAGGTCACAGACGAGGCGCGGGTACGCGACCTGGTCAATACCGGTAAAGCCGTGTTTTATATTGGCTTTGACCCTACCGCAGACAGTCTGCATGTGGGTCACTTTATGGCGCTGTGCCTGATGAAGCGGCTGCAAATGGCCGGCAACAAGCCCATCGCTTTGATCGGCGGCGGTACCGCCATGATCGGCGACCCCAGCGGCCGCAGCGATATGCGCCAGATGATGACCAAGGAGACCATTGACCACAACTGCGCCTGCTTCAAAAAGCAGATGAGCCGCTTTATTGACTTTAGCGAGGGCAAGGCCATGATGGTGAACAACGCCGACTGGCTGCTGGATTTGAACTACCTGCAAGTGCTGCGGGAAGTGGGCGCCTGCTTTTCCGTGAACCGTATGCTCACTGCCGAGTGCTATAAGCAGCGTATGGAAAAGGGCTTGTCATTCCTGGAGTTCAACTACATGATCATGCAGAGTTATGACTTCTACACGCTGTTCCAGAAATATGGTTGCAACTTGCAGTTTGGCGGCGACGATCAATGGTCCAATATGTTGGGCGGTACGGAGTTGATCCGCCGCAAGCTGGGGGAGGACGCCTCTGCCATGACCATTACCTTGCTGCTGAATTCCGAGGGCAAGAAGATGGGCAAGACCCAAAAGGGCGCCGTTTGGCTGGATCCGGAAAAAACCTCTCCTTACGAGTTTTACCAGTACTGGCGCAATGTGGACGACGCAGATGTGATCAAGTGCATGAAGCTGCTCACCTTCCTGCCTATGGAGCAGATCAACGAGTATGCCAAATTGGAAGGGCAGCAGCTGAACACCGCTAAGGAAGTGCTGGCTTATGAGCTCACCAACCTGGTGCACGGCGAGGAAGAAGCCAAGAAGGCCCAGGAAGCAGCACGCGCCATCTTCAGCGGCGGCGCAAACAGCGCAAATATGCCCACCACCCAGGTGGAGGCAGACAGCCTGACTGACGACTGCATCGGCCTGATGGATCTGATGGTGCTGGGCGGTATGGTCAAGTCCAAGGGTGAGGCCAGACGCCTGATCACCCAGGGCGGCGTGAGCCTGAATGACGAAAAAGTGGGTGATGTGTATGCCACCGTCAGCAAGGCGGATTTAGAAGCCGGCGCTGTGGTGCGTAAGGGCAAGAAAGTATTCCGCAAATTCACCCTGTAACCGAACAAAATCACATTTTGGCACCTGTGGCCCCCGGATCGGCGGCGCAGGTGCCTATTTTTTGTACTCCGGGTAAAAAATGGCGTATAATTGTTGAATACCCGGACAAAAATTGCTATAATAAATAAGATTATAAACAGATAATAAGCAGGTGAAAATGCAGTGACTGTTTTACAGGAGATCGAGGACTTGCGCCAAAAGCTGCGCTACTACTCGGATAAGTATTATAACGACGACGCGCCGGAGATTGAGGACTATCAGTACGATATGATGATGCGCCGGCTGGAGTCGCTGGAGCAGGCCAATCCACGCTACGTTTCCCCGGACAGCCCCACCCAGAAAGTGGGCGGCAAGGCGGATAATTCCTTTGCTCCGGTGGCCCATACCGTGCGTATGGAGAGCTTGCAGGATGCGTTTAGTACCGCAGAGCTGCGAGACTTTGACCGGCGGGTGCAGGGAAGTGTGGACCACCCGCGCTATGTGGTAGAGCCGAAGATCGACGGCCTGTCCGTAAGTCTGGAATACCGGGACGGCGTGTTTGTGCGTGGTTCTACCCGAGGCGACGGCGATGTGGGCGAAGATGTAAGCGGCAATTTGCGGGTGATCCGCAGTATTCCGCTGAAAATCAAGGATCCGCTGCCGTACCTGGAGGTGCGGGGCGAGGTGTATATGCCACACCGCAGCTTTGAGCAGGTGGTGGATCGACAGCAGATTGCAGGAGAAAAGCCCTTTAAGAACCCACGAAATGCGGCAGCCGGTTCTCTGCGCCAAAAAGATAGTAGCGTGACTGCTACTCGTGGACTGGATATTTTTGTATTCAACATTCAGCAGATCCAGGGCAAGACCCTGCATTCTCACAAGGAGTCCTTGGATTATCTCAAGTATTTGGGCTTCCACACGGTAGATGATTTCCCTTGTTATGCGGATTTTGACAAAGTGCTGGATGAGATCCACGCCATCGGTGAACGCCGGGGCGATCTGGAATACGATATTGACGGCGCTGTCATTAAAGTAGATGATTTTGACCAGCGACAGGTTCTTGGCTCTACTGCCAAATTTCCCAAGTGGGCCATTGCTTTCAAGTACCCGCCGGAGGAGAAAGAAACAAAGCTGCTGGATATTGAGATCGCCGTAGGTCGTACCGGGGTGCTGACCCCTACCGCTGTGCTGGAAAGCGTGCATCTGGCGGGCACCACCGTCAGTCGCGCCACGCTGCATAATCAGGATTTTATTACGGAAAAAGGCATTGCCATCGGTGATACGGTTACTGTGCGAAAAGCCGGAGATATAATCCCGGAGGTGTTGTGCGTGACCAAACACGGCGGCAATCCCTGTTATACGTTCCCGGCCGTGTGTCCCTCTTGCGGCGCGGCGGTGATCCGGGAGGAGGACGAGGCGGCGATTCGCTGTGTGAACCCGGAGTGCCCGGCACAGCTGCTGCGCAATCTGATCCACTTCTGCTCCCGTGACGCTATGGACATTGAGGGGCTTGGTCCGGCAATCATAGAGACCTTTGTGCAGGCGGGTATGCTCCGCTCTGCCGGTGATATTTATCGGCTGGAGAAAGAGAAGATCGCCGCCCTGGACGGGTTCCAGGAGACCAGCGCCGGGAATATTTTAGCCTCTGTGGAGAAGTCCAAAGAGAACGACCTTTCTCGGTTGCTGTTTGCCCTGGGCATTCGCCACATCGGTGCCAAGGCGGGCAAGCTGCTGGCGACCCACTTTGGAAAGATGGACAATATTATGACGGCTACTGTGGAGGAGATCGCTGCTATTGACGGCTTTGGCCAAATTATGGCGGAGAGTGTGGCGGACTTCTTTGCTACCGACGGCGCCAAGGCGCTGATCGGAGAACTGAAAGCCGCCGGCGTGCAGATGGTTAGCAAGACGAAGGTGGAGGATCACCGCTTTGCAGGTATGACCTTTGTGCTTACCGGCACGCTGCCCACCTTAAAGCGCAGCGAAGCGGCGGCCATGATCGAGTCCTTTGGGGGCAAGGCCAGCGGCTCTGTTTCTAAAAAGACTTCTTATGTGCTGGCAGGCGAGGCTGCCGGCAGCAAACTGGACAAGGCAAACGCTTTGGGTATCCCGGTAATCGACGAAGCGCAGTTTATGGAAATGGTGAAATGAGAGAAATTCGAAAAAAGCAGAAAAAGTTATATAAAGCCATGCGCATTTTGCTGTACGCAGCTATTGCAGTGCTGGTGGTGTATATCGGTGCGGAGCCGTTGGTAGCAAAGGCCAGTCATGTGGCTGCACTGGTGATGAATTATGTGTGTGACGCGCTGGTGATCGCCTCTATGTTCATGCTTTTAATGTACTACTCCAAGTACGGTAAAGTGGACGGGTATCTCAGCCGCATTGAGGACGAACTGGCAGATGCCGGGTATTATTTGTCCGATCGTCCGGAGCGGGAGATCCAGCCGCTGACCGCAGCGGTGCTGGCAGACCTGGATCGGTACGGCTACACCGTTGAGCGAGATTTGGAACTCAGCGAGATGCCCTTTGACGCTCGAGCCATGAAGAAAAAAGAATTCTTTTATGTGGTGGAGACGGAAGCGCTGACCCGGGGCGATATTTTGGCTTATTCCGATGCGGCATTTACCGATCTGACGGTACAGAAGATGAAGCGCAGCGGCAGCGGCGTGATCTTGTTTGTAACGGACACGGCCGGGGAAGACGCCATAGACCTGAGCAAATCCATTACCTGCTACGGCAAGCGGGATCAGTTGCAGATCGCCTATGCCATTGCAGAGGCGGACACCGGACGGGTGTACTTCTTGGGCAACAGGGTGAGCAAATGCCAGCAGATGATTGCCAATTATGTAATGGGCTGCGAATTGCCCATTGCTGATGCAAATAAGGGCGAGCGCCTGCCGTTTCAAGATAAGCTGGAGGAAAAGATGAAAACCTTTACTCTGGCAGAATTTAAGAACGGCACATTTTTCGCACACGATTAAGGAGACAGCTATGACAGAAAAGGTAAAAGAATATATTGCGTCCCTGCGGGGCAAGAAGATTGCTTTTGTGGGTATGGGGGTAGCCAACGCGCCGTCTGCGCTGTTTTTGGCTCGCCATGGTTTGCAAGTATATGCCTGCGACAGTCGGGACGAGAGCTATATTGGAAAAAAGACTTGTGAGGAGCTGCGCGCCTGCGGTGTGCAGTTCTCCTTAGGCAAGGATTATTTACGTGTTTTGCCGGAGATGGACATCGTTTTCCGCAGCAACGGCATTTTGCCGTTCCAAAATCCTTGGATCGGTGAATGTATTGAGCGGGGGCAAACGGTGACCAGCGAGATGGAAGAATTCTTCCATTACTGCCCGGCCAAGATCATTGGCATTACCGGCTCCAACGGCAAGACCACAACGACCACCTTGATTTACGAAATGCTGAAAAAGGCCGGCCACTCCGCAGTGATCGGCGGTAATATCGGCAAGGCCATGCTGCCGTATTTGGAGGATCTGACCCCCTCTGATTATGCGGTTTGTGAGCTGTCCTCCTTTCAGCTGCTGACCATGGGCAATCTGGTGCATCAGCCGGATATTGCGGTGGTGACGAATATCGAATCTACCCATTTGGACCACCATATCTCTCTGGACGAATATGTGGACGCCAAGCGGAATGTTTTGATTTATCAAAGTCCCTCCCAGCGCACGGTTCTGAACGCGGATTGTGATTATTCCATCGGCCACCGGGTGTACCACGATATGCGCTACGATGTGCGGGGCAAGTTGGCGGAATTTTCTTTAGAAAAACCGGTCAATACCGGTGCATACTTAGATGATAACGACAATATCGTCTATGCAGAGGACGGTAAGGTGACGCAGATTATGCCCGCTTCCGATATTCGTCTGCCCGGGCGGCACAATATTGCCAATTATTGCACGGCCATCGCGGCGGTGTGGGGACTGGTGCAGCCGGAGCAGATCCGAGAGGTGGCCCGCACCTTTGGCGGCGTGGAGCACCGCATCGAGTTTGTCCGTGAGGCGGACGGGGTAAAGTATTATAACGATTCCATCGCCACTTCTCCCAGTCGAGTGATTAGCGGCGTGCGTGCCTTTAATCAAAAAATCATTGCTATTCAAGGCGGCTCGGATAAGGGCAACGATCTGTCCGTGATGGTGCCGGACCTGTTGACCCATGTGAAAATTTTGATTTTGAACGGTGCAACGGCGGATAAGATTGAACAGGCCGTTTTGGCTGCGCCGGATTATGATCCGGATCAGCTGCAAATTATTAAAGTGAAAGATTTGGCACAGGCGGTAGAAGCGGCACGCAAGGCAGCGCAGCCCGGAGATATTGTGTCTCTTTGCCCAGCTTGCCCCGCCTTTGACCAGTTTAAGACATTTGAGTACCGCGGACGGGAATTCAAAAGGTTGGTGAACGCATTTTGAGTACAAACACAGCGGCGCTGTTGCAGGAATTGACGGCAGTTACCGGCACGCCCTTTTCTGATGAGGAAGTGCTGAACCTGCTGGCTGCCAAGTTGGCGTCCTTTGGCGATGTGCAGGTGGACGCCATGCACAATATCAGCTGCACCTTCGGCAGCGGTTACCATGTGGTGCTGGAGGCCCACTGGGACGAAATTTGCTTTGTAGTCACAGGCATTAGCGACGACGGCTATGTGCACTTTGCCAAGTGCGGTGGGATCGACCCCCGGATTTTGCCCGGCGCACGGGTGGTGGTTCATGGCAAGCGGGACCTGCCCGGGGTCATCTCCACCTTGCCACCCCATTTGCAAAAAGGGGAGGACGGCAAGAAAGTGGCACCCATTGACGAGCTTTCCATTGATCTTGGGCTGACCGCCCAGGCGGCCAAGGATTTGGTAGCGGCAGGGGACTGCGTCACCTTTGCGAAGCATTTTACGCCGCTGGACGGCACTCGGGTCAGTGCCAACTGTCTGGATGACCGTAGCGGCGTGGCGGCGGTTCTGCTGGCGGCAGAGCAGCTGAAAGATGTGCCCTGCCGGGTGACCTTGTTATTCACCGCCCAGGAGGAAGTCGGCACCCGCGGTGCCAAGACGGCGCTGTTTGACCGTGGCGTAGATGCCAGCGTTAGCGTAGATGTGTCATTTGCCTACACACCCGGCTGCAAAGCGCGGGACTGCGGCGTGATGGGCAAGGGGCCGATGATCGGTATTTCGCCGATTTTGGATCGGCAGTTCAGCAAGGAACTGCTGGACCTTGCTAAGGAAAATCAGATACCCTATCAAACGGAAGTGATGGCCGGGCGCACCGGCACCAATGCAGATGCCATTAGCATTTGCGGCAGCGGTGTACGCTGCGCGCTGGTGTCTATCCCGGAAAAATATATGCACACCCCTGCAGAGGTTGTAGATACCGCCGATGTGGAGCAGACGGCGGCACTGCTGGCTGCCTTTGTGCGAATGAAAGCAGGTGAGCACCGTGCTTAAAACCTTATGCGATTTGAACGGCACCAGCGGCAATGAAGCGGCGGTGCGTGACTACATTCTAGAGCAGATCCAGCCCTATTGCACCACCTGCACCGTGGATGCGATGGGCTCTGTTATCGCCTTTAAGAAAGGCAAGCGCACCCCGGAAAAGCGGGTCATGCTCTCTGCCCACATGGACGAGGTGGGCTTTATCATCATCGGCGCCACCGAGGAAGGCTACCTGCAATTTGCACCGGTAGGCGGGATCAATCCCTCCGTGGTACTGGGTCGCCGCTTGGCGCTGGAAAACGGCGGCTTCGGTATGGTCGGCACGGTGCCCATTCACCTGCTCCATGAGGATGCAGGGGAGAAAGTGCCTTCCTTTGATGAATTATTGATAGATGTGGGCGCTGCTGATAAGCAAACAGCGGAAGCCATAGCCCCGGTAGGCAGCTTTGCCTATTTCAGCGAGTCGTATGTTGCCTTTGGCGACGGTAAAATTTGTGCCAAAGCTCTGGACGACCGAATCGGCTGCATGCTGATGATCGAGCTTTTACAATCGGAGCTGGAGGCAGACACCTGGTTCTGCTTCCAAGTGCAGGAAGAAGTGGGCCTGCGGGGCGCTGCCTGTGCCGGCAGTCGGGTCCAGCCGGATCGTGTTTTGGTGCTGGAAGCCACCACCGCAGCGGACTTGGACGGTGTGACCGGCGATAAGCGGGTGTGCGTGCTTGGTGATGGCCCGGTGGTCAGCTTTATGGACGGCGCCACCATTTATGACCGGGCGCTGTATCGTATGGCCAGAGAAACAGCCGACGAAAACGGAATTCCCAGCCAGACCAAAACCGCCATTGCCGGCGGCAACGATGCCGGCGCTCTGCAACGGGCCGGACAGGGAAGCGCAGCGCTGGCTGTGAGCCTGCCCTGCCGGTATATCCACTCCGGCGCCTCTGTGGTGCAGCAGTCGGATATAGACGCTACCCGTGCACTATTGGCCGCCCTTTTGCCCAAATTATATGATTGAGTATCAACAGAATTTAGATCTGCTGCGGCAGTATGAACAAACGGATTTGTTTTCCGTACGGGTGCTGGCGCTGGCAGAAAGCTACGGCTGTGATTACAACTTCGCTCGCTTTTATGTGCAAAGAACGGAGAGCGGGCAAATAACTGCGGTTTTATCGTATTTGGATCGGGACTGCACGTTGTCCTTAACGGAAAATGCGGACCGGGAAGAATTGACGGCCTTTTTTGCGGCCATGGGATATGGTACGCTGCTTTGTACGGCGGATTTTTGCATGGATCGGCCTTACAGAGAGGGGCCGATGATGCAGTCTGTGCGGCGCTACGATGTGCAAAGCGGTATGGCTGTGTTTGACAGCTATCCAAAACTCATGGATCTATATAATTTTATTGACTACGACAGCCAGGATTTTGAAAGCTGGTATGTGGATCTGAGCCATCGTATTCGCCACGGCGGCGCTAAGGCGCTGACCTTGCGTATGGACGGCATGATCCTGGCCAGCGGTATATTATCATCCGTAACGGATAAGGGCGCAGTGCTCACCGCCGTGCGAACCCAGCCGGAATTCCGCCGCATGGGCTACGGCTCTATGCTGGTGCGGCGGCTGGTGGCAGACTGCAAAGGCACTGTATACTTAATGCGTGAGCAAGGGCGCAATGAACAGTTTTACCTGCAAAACGGATTTATCAATCAAGGATTATGGAGACAATATCAATGACCCCCTTTTTTCAACTGGACCCGAAAATCGAGTCCGCGTCTGCCGCTGCGTTGCAGCAGGTGGCGCCACGATTTACGGAGATTGACGAGGTAACGGAATACAATCAGCTGAAGGTGCTGCGGGCCTTTATGGACAACGGTATCAGTGAGCGGCACTTTGGCAGCAGCACCGGCTACGGTTATGGCGACGAGGGTCGGGAGACCCTGGACAAAGTATGGGCGCAGGTGTTCGGCGCAGAGGACGCACTGGTGCGCCACAATTTTACCTGCGGCACCCACACCCTGGCGGTGGCGCTGTTTGGTGTGCTGCGCCCGGGGGACAAAATGCTGTGCGTCAGCGGTATGCCCTATGACACCCTGCACAGCGTGATTGGGCTTACCGGCGAGAATATGGGGTCGCTGAAGGACTATGGCATTGCTTTTGACTGCGTGCCGCTGAAAGAGGAACATTTGGACTATGAAGCCATTGCCAAAGCGGTGGACGATACGGTGACTATGGTGTATATCCAGCGCAGCCGCGGGTATGAGCTGCGCGCCAGTCTCTCTTTAGAGGAGACGCAAAAGGTGGCAGAGATTGCCAAAGAGAAGAACCCCAACTGCATTGTGATGGTAGACAACTGTTACTGTGAATTTGTCAATAAGCAAGAGCCCACCCAGGTGGGGGCAGATCTGATTGCCGGGTCGCTGATCAAAAACGCCGGCGGCGGTATGGCCCGCACCGGCGGTTACATAGCCGGGCGCCACGATTTGGTAGAAAAGTGCGCCTTTCGACTGACCACCCCCGGACTGGGGCGGGAAGTGGGCGCCACACTGGGGATGAATCGTGAGCTGTATATGGGCCTGTTCTATGCGCCCCATACCGTAGGCGAGGCACTGAAATCCGCTGTGTATATTGCGGCGCTGTACCAGTCCTTTGGCTACGATGTGACCCCCAAGTGGGATGAACCCCGGCAGGACATTGTGCAGTGTCTGGGACTTGAAAACCCGGACAGTCTGGTTGCATTTTGCCAGGGGGTGCAAAGCGGTAGTCCGATTGACAGCTTTGTGCTGCCGGAGCCGTGGGATATGCCCGGCTATGACAGCCAGGTGGTGATGGCCGCCGGTGCGTTTACGCTGGGTTCGTCTATCGAACTGTCGGCAGACGCCCCAATTCGGCCGCCGTATTACGCTTGGATCCAAGGCGGTCTGCAATTCCATTCCGCCAAGATCTGTGCGGAACTGGCAGCCCAGCAAATGCAAAGCAAAGGACTCTTAAAGCATGACAAATTTTAACGGAATTACCCCAAAAGCCATTGAGCTGCTCAGCGAAAACCGCTTTAACGATTCTAAGGCATTTTATGAAGAACATAAGGAAGAATTAAAACAGCTGGCCACGATCCCCATGCGGCAAATTGTGCTGGATCTGGCGGAGATGATGACGGAGCTGGACGATAAAATGTACACGGATCCAGTGTACACTGTTTCTCGCATTCGCAGAGACACCCGTCGCTCCAAAAGCAAGATGATGTATCGGGAGAACTTGTGGCTGATGCTGCGGCGACACAAGAAGCAGTACCCCTGCGCGCCGTTTTTTTGGTTCGAGTTTTCGCCGGTGTGCTACACCATGGGTCTGGGTTTCTTTGTGCAAAAGCCCGCCCAGTTTGACGAACTGCGCAAGGTGATTTTGGCCCACCCTCGCAAGTGGACGCGTGCAGTCAAACAGGCAGAAGACGCAGGTATGCACTTTGCCTGCTATAACAGCTACAAAAAAGACCGGGTGCCGGATGCACCCAAGGCGCTGCTGCCCTATTTGAACGCAAAGGACATGTCGTTCTCTTATACCGGGTGGAATTTGGAGCACATTGGATCTACTGCGCTGATCGACGAGTTAAAAGCCGGATTTGCCGCGGCATTTCCGTTATATAAAATCTTTATAGAAGCATACGAAAATATGCTGTCGGAGGGATTAATTGATGATGAATAAAAAAGAATTCTTGCATCTGAAAAGCGGCACAGATGTGCGCGGTACGGCGGTAGAAACGGCGGAGCACGGTGTGCAGCTGACAGACGAGACGGTGCAGAAGATCTGCGTGGGTTTCTATAAATGGTATTGCGACAAGGAGCAGGTAGATACCTTTGGCATTGCCGTAGGGCAGGACTGTCGCATTTCTTCCCCCCGCATTGCAGCGGCGGCTATGACGGCTTTTTGTGCCTGCGGGTGCAGGGTGTTTGACTGCGGGCTGGCAACTACCCCCTCTATGTTTATGAGTATTGTAGAAAATGAGCCTGTGCAAACGGCGCTGGAAATCACCGCGTCCCATCACCCCTTTGACCGTAACGGACTGAAGTTCTTTACTTCCGGCGGCGGTCTGGAAGGGGAGGATGTAAGCGCCATCTTGGAGCTGGCTTATGACGCGGAGATGCCGGCAGGTACCGACAATGCACCTGTTGAGCTGCCCTTTATGAACGATTATGCCGCCCTTTTGCGCCGGCAGATTGTGGACGGCGTGCAAAATGGTGACCGCCCGCTGGAGGGTCTGCACATTGTGGTGGATGCCGGTAACGGTGTAGGCGGATTTTACGCCGATCAGGTGCTGGCGCCGTTGGGTGCCGATGTAAGCGGCAGTCAATTCCTGGAGCCGGACGGCATGTTCCCCAATCATATTCCAAACCCGGAGAATAAAGGCGCGATTGATGCCGCCTCCAAAATGGTGCTGGACAGCAGCGCTGACCTGGGTCTGATATTTGATACGGATGTGGACCGTATGGGCTGCATTGGCGCCACCGGGCAGGAGATCAACCGTAACACGCTGGTTGCCTTGGCGGCGGCTATTGTGCTGGAGGATCACCCGGGCACCACAGTGGTGACCGACAGCCTGACCTCCGACGGTCTGCGTACCTTTATTGAGCAGGACCTGGGGGGTAAGCAGCTGCGCTATCGTCGCGGCTATAAGAATGTAATCGACAAGAGTATTGAACTGAACAATAGCGGCGTAGACTCTGCTCTTGCTATTGAGACCAGTGGCCATGCAGCACTAAAGGATAATTATTTCCTGGACGATGGCGCCTATTTGGCAACGAAGATTGTCATTAAGGCAGCCAAACTGCGGCGAGAGGGTAAGACCATTGAGGACCTGACCGCAGCCCTGCACCGCCCGGCAGAGAGTGTGGAGATCCGTGTGCCCATTCTCTTAGAGGACTTTCACGACTATGGGGAAGATGTGATGGCGCAACTGGCTGCATTCGCAGCGGACCATGCGAATTGGAGCGTGGAGCCGAAGAATTATGAGGGTGTGCGCATCAACATACCCGGCGGCTGGTTTTTGTTGCGCCTGTCTGTGCACGATCCCATCTTGCCCTTGAACATTGAGAACGATGTGGCGGGTACTGCCGCAAAGGTTGCCGATGAGATTGCGCAATTCCTGACCCGCTTTGATAAGCTGGATCTTTCTGGCTTCAAAAAATAAAAGGAGACCTGTATGCTGCAACTTGTTTTTGGCAGATCCGGGTATGGCAAAACCGAATATATAAGAAATCGCATTGCAGACATGATTGACCGGGGAGAAACACAGGTGCTTCTCATCACACCGGAGCAGTACTCATTTATCAGCGAGTACAGTCTGCTGGAGCAACTGGGGGAGGCACGAGCGCACGCCGTTCGATGTCTCTCCTTTTCGCGCCTTTGTGATGAATGCGACCGTTTGTACGGCGCCGACGGCAGAAAACCGCTGACCAAGGGCGGCAAGGCTATTTTGATGAAAACGGCCATTGACCAAGTGCGCCCGGATCTGGAGTTGTTTGAGAAGAAAGGCAGTTCTGCGGCCTTTGTGCAGTCCATGACCGGCATTTATGACGAGATGAAGTCCTGCAATCTGTCCGGTGCGGCGGTATATGCGGCGGCGGACGATCTGGATACGGATATTCTGCGGTGCAAAATGCGGGACTTTTCGCGTATTATGACCGCGTATGAGGCGTTGCTTGGAGACCGTTTTGCGGATCCGGCGAACCGACTGACTCGCTTGTACGACCAAATCAAGGATCAAAACTACTTTGCCGGCCAAACCGTGTTTTTAGATGGATTTAATGGCTTTGTAGCCCAGGAATATAAGATTTTGGAACGGATTATTGCTGAGGCTAAGGCGGTTTATATTGCACTGGACAGCGACTCCTTTGGTACCGGAGACGGCTACGACCTGTTTGCCTATGTGAATGAGACGGCAGGTATTTTGCAGCGCATTGCCGATAAGGCGGGCGTGCCTACTAACGCGTTGCAGCTCAGCGAAAACTGCCGCACGGATTATGCGGATCTGCGCCGGGTAGAGCAGTATATTTTTGCCGACCAAGCGCCGGAGACGGAGATTCCAGCGGAGCACATTCGCTTGTATGCCGCTTCTACCGTGACGGATGCCTGTAATGATTTGGCTTTACAGATAAAAGGTTTGCTGCGCTGCGGCTACCGTGCCGGGGAAATTGCTGTAACCATGCGTGACCGGGAAAAATATGCACCGGTGCTGGCGTCAGCTTTTGAAAAATACGGCGTGCCGTATTATGCAGACGAACGGCAGCCGGTGACCGCCCAGCCGATCTTGGTCTTTCCTATGTATCTGATGCGATCTGTGATCTACGGCTGGCGTAGCGACGATCTGTTCAGTCTGATCAAAACCGGCCTGACCGATGTGTCCGACAGCCCGGATCTGCACCGTACAGAAAATTATGTGTATACCTGGGGCATCAATGGTGCTGCCTGGAAGCGACCGTTTGACAAGTCACCCAAGGGCTTTGCCGGTGCGCTTAGTGACAGCGACCGGGTGCAGTTGGAACGGATCAACGCTCTGCGGCAAAGCTTGATGGAGCCGCTCTTGGCGTTCCAAAAGAAAGTGCACGGCGCCACACCGCGGCAAATCAGCACCGCTTTGTTTGAGGCCATAAAAGCCTACCATGCGGATAAGCATTTGCAACAGCTGGCGGCAGGACTTGCGCAGGACGGCGCGTCTGCGCTGGCAGAGGAGCAGGGGCGCACTTGGGATGTACTGATGCGCATTTTGGACCAGCTGGCAACGGTGCTGCCGGAGAAGCCCATGGCATTGAAGGATTATTGTGCCCTCTATGCGCTGGTGACCCATACGGAGGATCTGGGCGAGATCCCAATGGGGCTTGACAACGTACAGGTGGGCCAGGCGGATCGTATGCGGTTCAATAATCCGCGGGCGCTGTTTATTCTGGGCGCCAACGAAGGGGAATTTCCCCAAACGGTCACCAGTGGCGGCCTGCTCAGCGACAATGAGCGCAAGCAACTGGCGGCGCATGATTTTAAGCTGTATTCCTTTGGCGAAATCTTGAATTTACAGGAGAGGTATTTTGCCTATAAGGCGGTGAGCGCCCCTCGGGAGCGGCTGTTTGTTACCTATACCGCTACCGGGCGGGCAGACGCACCGTCAGCCATTGTCACCGGCATACAGGCGCTGTTCCCGAATCTGCATGTAGAAAAATGGAACCCGGCAAACGGTCTGGATCTGGTCGATACTCCGCAAAATGCCTTTGAACTGATGTCCGGCCTTTATGACAGCACGGATCCGTTCTTCGTGGCGCTGCGTACATATTTCAGCGACGAGCCGCAGTATGCGGCGGTACAAGCGCTGGCAGAGAACCGTACACCGATGATCAAAGATACTGCCACTGCACGCAAACTGTTTGGCAAGGATATGGTGCTGTCCGCCTCCCGTATTGAGGATTATTACAACTGCCCCTACCGCTACTTCTGCAAATTCGGGTTGGGGGCACAGCCTCGCCAAAAGGCGGAAATCAATCCGATGGAGCGGGGCACGCTAATCCACTATGTGCTGGAAAAACTGCTGTCTGAGGTGGGCACCAAGCAACTGCCAAACTATGACAGAAAGCAGATAACCGCGCTGGTGGACGGCTATATTGAACAGTATTTTAAGGAGGAGATGGGCAATCCGTCGGATATGCCCTCCCGCTTCCGTTACAACTTCCGCCGCCTGTCCAAAATGCTGGTGGATGTAGTGTGCCGCTTGGCAGGGGAGTTTGCCGAGAGCGATTTTGAGGCCAAGGCCTTTGAACTGCCCATTGATGTGGACGGAGCGGTGCATTCCAAGGTGATCCCGCTCCAGGATGGCGGCAGCCTGCGCATTCGCGGATCTGTGGATCGAGTGGATGTATTGGAGCAGGACGGTCAGCAGTTTGTCCGCGTGGTGGACTACAAGTCCGGCGCTAAGGCCTTTCGCCTGGCAGATATTGTCAACGGGCTGAACCTGCAAATGTTCTTATATTTGTTTAATGTATGTGCCGACGGCAGCAATCCCTATGCGGGTGTGCCTGCCGGGGTACTGTATATGCACGCTGCCCGCAGCGTGATGACAGTGGAGACGAAAAGTAGCGCGGAAAAGGATATTGCCGGTCAGGAGGACAAGGCGTTCGGTATGAACGGCATAGTGATTACCAACCCGGATTGCGATATTCCGGCGGCCATGGAGCACGATCTGGCGGGCAAGTACATTCCTGTACGGCTGAAAAAAAGCGGCGTGGGCGGCTCCCTTGCCAGCTTGGAACAGCTGGGGCTGCTTCAGCGCAAGATCGAAGCGCTGGTGGCGGATATGGGCAACGCTCTGCAAAACGGTCAAATCGGCCAGCACCCGGTACAGGCTAAGGACCATGACAAAACCTGCGAATACTGCGATTTTGCCTCGGTCTGCGCGTTCAAAAAGAGCGTAACCCCGCGTACCTATGACGACCAAACAGACAGCGCCGTGCTGGCAGAACTGGAAAAGGAGGGGGAGAGCCATGCCTAAGTGGACAGATGCCCAGCAGGACGCTATCGACGCACGGGGCGGCAATATCTTAGTGAGCGCCGCTGCCGGCAGCGGCAAGACGGCTGTGCTGATTGAGCGGGTCAGCAAGTGTATTACCGACCCGGGGCACCCGGTAGACATTGACCGGCTGCTGATCGTTACCTTTACCAATGCGGCTGCGGCAGAAATGCGTTCTCGTCTTTCCGTACGGCTGCGCCAAATTTTGGCGGCAGATCCTGGGAATGCCAACGCGAAGCGCCAGCTGTCCCTGCTCAGCGGTGCGGATATTTGCACCATAGACGCATTTTGCCTAAAGCTGGTGCGTGAGAACTTTTTTTCCCTGAATTTGGCGGCGGACTTCCGCCTGCTGGACGAGAATGAAAATGACCGTCTGTTTGAAGAAGCCATTGATACCGTGCTAACGGAATTCTACGAAGAGGCCGATCCGGACTTTCTGCATCTGACAGAGGCGTTCACAACTCCGGACAAGGACAGGGATCTGTTTGGGCTGATTAAAGAACTGATGCGGTTTATGAATGCCCAAGCCTTTCCCTTTGACTGGTTGGAGCAAGCTGTGGCCGCTTACGATCCGGCAGTGCCGCTGATGGATTCGCCTTGGTATCCTGTGCTAAAGCGCCAGGTGGAGGAAATGCTGGAGACTGCTGCTGCCCTTGTGAAACAGTCGGCGGGGCAACTGCCGCCTGAACCAGCCTACGATAAATATGCAGAGATGCTTGCCGATGATCGGCAACTGATCGCTCACTTGCAAAGTCTGCTGCACAGCGGCTGGGACGCTTTTATGAAGCAGGGCTTCCCGGTGGCGTTCTCCAATATGCCACGGGTGCGTAAGGATATCGACCCGGATGTCAAGGCGGCTTTAGCTGCCAATCGTGATATCTATAAAACGATTATTACCAAGGATATTAAAACCTTTTTGGTGTCTGACAGTGCCGATTACGCCCAGGATACCGCCGATTTGTACCCAATCTACCGCGCGCTGCTCCGTGTTGTGCAGGCGGTGGAGCGCCTGGTGCGAGAGAAAAAGGACGAACTGGGTGGTTACGCATTCTCAGACATTGAGCATTTTGCGATTGATCTATTGATGGAAAAAGCCGCAGACGGTACGGTGCAAGCAACGGCACTGGGCCGCCAGTTGCAAGGGCGCTATGCGGAGATTTTGGTGGACGAGTATCAAGACACCAACGAGGCGCAGGATCGGCTTTTTGCCTTTCTATCCAACGGCGGCAACCGCTTCATGGTGGGCGATGTGAAGCAAAGCATTTACCGCTTTCGTCTGGCCATGCCCCAGATCTTTATGGCAAAGAAAGACAGCTACACCCCTTACAATCGGCTGCACCCGGCGTTCCCGGCAGCCATTACGCTGGATAAAAACTTCCGTAGCCGCGCCGGTGTGTGCGCTTATGTGAACCAAGTATTCTCTTTGTTTATGACCCGCAGAGTGGGGGAGTTAGACTACACCCAAAGCGAGTATTTGAACCCCTTTGACAGTACGCCCCCGGACTCTGTGCCCCACGCAGCACTGCATATTTTAGACGCTGCCACCGGCAAGGATCACGTGATGGACGAACCCATGGCGGTGGCGCGCCTGATCGCAAAGAAGGTGCAAAGCGGCGAGACCGTGCAGGACGGCGACTGCCACCGACCGCTGCGGTATGGAGATTTTGCTATCTTAATGCGCAGCATGCGCGCCCACGCCGGAGATTATGCCCAGGCACTGCAAGATCTGCATATTCCGGTGGTCTGCGACAACGCCACTGGCTTGTTTGAGAATGGCGAAATTCAGTTGCTGCTTTCTTATTTGCAGGTGATTGACAACCCCATGCAGGATATTCCGCTTTTGGCAGTGTTGTCCTCTCCCATTTACGGCGCTACGGAAGATGAGCTGGCAGAGATCAAGCTGACTGCCGGTTGCGGTCGGTTCTATTCCGCCGTGTTCCACCCGGACAACAGTTGTCGCTCTTGCTGCGCTGCGCTGCGAAAGGATCTGTCTTTTTACAAAAAACTGGCGGTGACCATGCCGGTTGAGGCGTTTATTCGTCGCCTGATTCGGGATAAGAGTCTGTTTGCGTATATTCGCGCTTTGGGCGACGGCCAGCAGCGGCAGGAGAATGTGGAGACATTTCTTTCCATTGCCGGGCGTTTCGACCAAAACGGCGGACTGGGACTGGCTGCGTTTTTGCGCTATGTGGACAGTATGATCCGCGGCGACGGCAAAACGGACAGCGCGCCGGTGATCGTTACAGACGAGAACGCAGTCAAAATTATGAGTGTGCACCACTCCAAGGGACTGGAATTCCCGGTTTGCATTTTGGCAGGCGCCGGGCGCAAGTACAATATGCAGGATCTGACCGGCAAAATGCTGCTGCACCCGCTGCTGGGACTGGCAACCAAGTGCCACCAGGAGGAGGGATATTTTGATTATCCAACCCTGCCGCTGGAAGTGGTCAAGCGAGAGAGCCGCCTGGCTGCTATGAGCGAGAATTTGCGCGTGCTGTATGTGGCCATGACGCGCGCCAAAAGCCAGTTTATCTCCTTTGCCAGCGTGCGTAGCTTGGAAAGCCGAGTCAAGACTTTGGCTGCCTATATGCAGCAGGGCAAGCCCTTGCCTCATTTGTGCTCCAAATTGCTGTACGATAGCGATTTTCTCCTGATGTCGGCGCTGTGCCACCCGGACGGCGGTGCCCTTAGAGAGATGGCGACGGTGGATGTGCCGGTGCACCCGGCAGACTTTGCCCTGCAAGTGGTGTTCCACACCCCGGAGACGGAAGCGCCTGTGCAGACGGCAGAAAGGGAAAAGGCGGCGGATCCGCGCATCGTTGCGCAGATCCGGGAAAAGCTGGATTATACTTATCCTTATGCGGCACTGTCAAAAGTCAGTGGCAAGCGCAACGCTTCCGCACTGGATGAGGCTGTATTCACCGGTGCGTATGTTGCCCGATCCGTGCCGGCCTTTTTGCAGCCGGACGGCCTGACTCCGGCCGAGAAGGGTACAGCCATGCACACCTTTATGCAGTATTGTGACTACGCCGCCGCGCGCGCCGATTTAGAGCAGGAGATCGCCCGGGTGCAAAGTGCCGGGTATCTGCGACCGGAGGAGGCGCACGCCTTGGATCGGCAAAAGCTGACTGCTTTCTTTACCGGCCCGTTTGGTGCCCGGGTGTTCGGCGCCCAGGCGGTTTACCGAGAGCTGAAAGTGGCGTCATTCCTGCCGGTGCGCGCACTGGAACAGGTGGACGCAGATGATCCGGTCTTTGTACAGGGCATTGCGGACTGTGTGTTTGAGGAGCCGGAGGGCTTGGTGCTGCTGGACTATAAAACCGACCGGGTGAAAACGGAAGAAGAACTGCTGGCGCGCTACCGGCAGCAGCTGATGTTTTACAAAACCGCGGTGGCTCGCACCCTGCAAAAACCGGTGCACGCGGTGTATTTGTATTCGTTTTGTTTGTCCAAGCCCTGCGAATATAAATAAATTAAAAAAATGCTTGCATTTTGCTACAAGATGTGGTACTATATCAAAGCATTATGACTAATTGGTAAAGAGGTGACAGTAATGAAGGACGCAATTCATCCCAACTACGATACTTGCACAGTAAAGTGTGCCTGCGGCGCTACTTTTGAGACTAAGAGCACAAAGGGCGATATGAAAGTCGATATCTGTTCCAAATGCCATCCGTTCTATACCGGCAAACAGAAGCTGGTGGACACCGGCGGCCGTGTAGACAGATTCAACAAGAGATTCGCTAAGAAGGGCTAATCAAGTAAAGACGGGCAACGCTTGGGCGTTGCCCTTTTTTCGTAGGTGATGGTATGGAAAAGCCATATAAAACCATATTAGAGTCGGCAGAAGACGAGTTTGTGGAGAAGAAATCCCGCTTTATCGCTTACACTTCGCCGGTGCATACGGTAGAGGAGGCCAACGCCTTTATCGCCGGTATTCGCCAACGGCATTGGGACGCTACCCATAATGTGCCTGCCTTTGTGCTGCGCTCCGGCGTGCAGCGTTCCTCGGATGACGGTGAGCCGGGCGGTACTGCCGGTATGCCGGTGCTGGATGTACTCTTGAAAAGCGGAGTGCAGGATGTGTGCGTGGTGGTGACCCGGTATTTTGGCGGCATCCTCCTGGGTGCCGGTGGACTGGTGCGCGCCTATTCTCACGCCTGTTCTTTGGCGCTGGAGGCTGCCGGTGTGGTGACCATGGCGCCTTGCGCCGCCATGGAGCTGACGGTTGATTATAGCTACTATGAGCGGGTGAACAACCTGCTGGCTGACCACGGCGCGCGAGTGCAAAATGCGGACTTTGGCGCAGCGGTCACCCTGGCCTATACCATGGAAGAAACACGGCTCCCGGCTTTTGCAGCGGCTTTGACAGAGCTGTCCGGCGGCAAGTATGCGCCAACGCAGACCGGTAGTCTGTTTGCCCCTGTATAAAAATACCAAAACCTGCCAACACTCTTTTTGAAAGGCAGGTTTTCTTATATGAAAAAACTATACTTATTTTCCGCTTTATTTCTCTCTTTTTGCTTGTTTGCCGCCTGCTTTGCCCCGCTGGTGGAGACCGGTGAGCGGGTGAGCGAGGATGTGTTTCGCCTGCATATTTTGGCCAATTCCGACACCAAGGCGGATCAGGACTTAAAGCTGCTGGTGCGGGACGATGTGCTGCAGGCGTGCACTTTCTTCTCCGACTGCCAATCGGTAACGGAAGCTAGGCAGGCGGCGGAGAACAACTTGCAGCGCATTACGGAGATCGCTCGCCAGCGGATTCGGCAGGAGGGCTACAATTACCAAGTCACCGCCCGAGTCGTGCGGGAGTATTTCAATACGCGGGTGTATGAGAATGTGACTTTACCCGCCGGGTATTATAACGCCCTTAAGATTGAGATTGGCGCAGGGGCGGGGCATAACTGGTGGTGCGTGCTGTTCCCGGCAGTGTGCCTGTCTGCTTGTACCAAGGAGGATCTGTCCGCGTATCTGGACGAGGACGAGGTGCGCTTGATTGAGAACGGCGACGGTTATGCCGTGCGGTTCAAAGCAATTGAAATTTACCAAAAAATCAAAGAAAATTTGCAATAATACCTTGACATTTTCGGCGGAATATTCTATTATATTAGGGCTATGTGCTGGTATGGCGAAATCGGCAGACGCAAGGGACTTAAAATCCCTCGGTGGCAACACCGTACCGGTTCAAGTCCGGTTACCAGCACCAAGCTGGCCGGTACAGCCCCCGTTTCGGGCTTAATACAATAGAATACGCCGATGTGATGGAATTGGCAGACGTGCTGGACTCAAAATCCAGTGGTAGCGATACCGTGCGGGTTCGACCCCCGCCATCGGCACCAAAGGCTCTTCGCAAAATGCGAGGAGCCTTTTTTTGCCGCTTTCGATTGATCTTTACAGCGCGTCGTCTTTCTGTTACAATAGAACCGTAGACTCTGTATTTATTTTGCTATACGTGAGATAGGGCGTATGAGAAACATGAGAAAAGTGTAAAACAGGGAACCTCCCCTGCTTTAAGGGTTCAATGATACATGTATGCATTTTAGTATAAGGAGATGATTGTTTTGCTAAAAAGAAGTACATCGTTATTTCTTGTCTTGCTGTTGATCGTTGGGGTCTTCACAGCCTGTACAAAAAAAGACAAAGATGATGACGCAAATTTAGTTACGGCCACCGTAAAATATAAAGATATTGCCAAAGACAGTGATTTTGCTTGGCAAAAGCGCAATAATGCCTATTCATCTGACGGTATTCCAAAGGTGGAGTTGGAAAAAGACGGGTATTATATGATCAAGATTGTCTGCACAATAAATAATGGCTCTTCCAGAAATTTGGCTTGTTTGAATTTTGTTCCATACAAAGACAGTCAGATTATGTATGAAGAAGATGCCATAGATATTGACCCACCTGCTTTATACACCATTGATCCGCATACTTCAGATTCGGTAGAGGCGTACATATTTGTGAACAAGTCACTGGATACTGAACCCAAAATCAACGAAGCGTTAAAGAATGAGAAAATTCTTTTCCGTGCAGTGCTATATACTGATGATGAATCCCCGCAAGTCGAGGGATTGAATATAAATATACACGGCAAATATGTGGAACAATAGAACAGGAAACTGTACCCTGTATTTATTATCAAAAACAGGAGAGTAAACTTGCGAAATAAAACAAAAATCTATGGATCTCTACTGTTGATTGTCTCTTTCATTGTTGTACTTGTGTACTGTATTGGATATCGATTGGGGACATGTGATCCACATTATTCTTGGGATGGACAGCCATACTTATTGGTCGGAATACTGTTTCCTATGCTTGTTATATTTTACCTACTATTTACACATAAAGTAAAAAACAACAAACTTCTTGTTGTTGCAGCAATCCTGGAAATAATAGTTGTCGCGGTTCTTTACATTGCTTACCATACCAATAAGCTGTATTATGAGCCATACTGGTACATCCACTCTGAAGCCAGATATTCCTATAAAGTGGCACGTAGTTTGGCGCCAGAAATTCACTTTGATTTCTGGAATTATATTGGAAAAAAATGGAATCCGTAGAATAGAACAGGGGACGGTTCCTTGTCTCGCAAAAGAAAAGAGCAGGCCGTGAGACCTGCTCTTCCCTTGCACCGATCGATGCGGCGGGTGTTTGAATGCGGCGCGCGAAAGAGAGAGAATAAATGAATGAGATAAAACGCGCCGGATACACTGCCCTTTCTTTTTTCATTTCTTTTTTCGGTATCGAACAACCATCCAACCAATCGGTATGTGTATATAATACACCATACGAAATGTACTGTCAAGAAAAATGTGAAATTTCTTGGAATGATTTCAATATTATTTTTCAGAACGAACATAGAGTATAGGGACAATACAAAAGATCGGAGGCTACAAATGCTTGGACTGAAACGCGGGGCGGTGGCGCTGTACCCCCACGAAAAGGCATGGGAGACGGAAGCGCAGGCGACCATGGCGCGGCTGCGCCAAATTCTTGGGCCGGTTGCGGTGGAGATGGCTCATGTAGGCAGCACGGCCATTCCCACGATACAGGCAAAGCCGATCCTTGATATTGCCGTTGCGGTGGATGATTTTGACACGCTCTTGGCCTATGAAAAACAGCTGCGTGCCGCTGGGTTCTATTACCGTCCCCATGCACAGGCAGGGGTGCGGGGGCAGCTGCTGTTTGCCTGTGGCAGTTATTATGACGGCACCGGAGACCTACAAACCCACTTTATCCATATTGTGCGCACCGGCAGCGTGGACTGGCAGAATTACATTCTGTTTCGGGATTATCTGTGCGCCCACCCGGATGCAGCCGGGGAATATGAGCGCCTAAAGTTGGCGCTGGCGGCCAAGCTGCCTACGGACAGCGGCAGAGAGGACTATGTGCAGGGCAAGCAATCCTATATCCGGTCTGTTTTGCGCCGTGCTTTATCCGATATGCTCCTTGGCAAAACGGTAGATATTCTGATCGATCGGCCCCTTGGCAGTCATCACCCAAAGCACACGGATATGATTTACCCGGTGAACTATGGCTATGTGCCGCATATTTTCAGTGCAGATGGGGAAGAAGCGGACGTATATTTGCTGGGCGTAAGCCAGCCGGTGGAGAAATACAAAGGGCGCGTGATCTCGGTCATTCATCGGCTGGATGATGTGGAGGACAAATGGATTGCTGCGCCAACCGGTGTCACTTTTACACCGGACGAGATCGAAAAGGCAGTAAATTTCCAAGAGCAGTATTTTCAGCACGAAATTGAAATGTTTGATCCGAATGTGGATAAATAAAACCACGACCCGATACAGAGATCTGTACCGGGTCGGTTTGCATTTATAGGCGGGTTACGCCAGGGCGGCGCCCAGGTTACGGCAGGCGGCAAGGGCGGAATCGTCCGGTGCCTCATTGGCAATGACGCTGTTGCTCACCAGGTGGGCACCCAGGTCTTTGCACTGGTCCTCCCAGGTCTGCATCCACTCGCCGTCGCCCCAGCCGTAGGAACCAAAAAGGGCGATGTCCTTACCGTTCAGTTCCGGCGCGCATTGCAGGAACAGCGGCTCAAACTCAAAGTCCTCCAGCTGCTCTGCGCCCATGGCCGGGCAGCCAAAAGCAATGGCGTCATAGTCCTTGACCTGGGCTGGGGAGAAGTCAGAGGGGGTGAACAAGTTCGCCTGCGCACCGGCAGTGCCTGCACCCTCTGCCACAGCCTCTGCCATCTGAGCCGTATTGCCTGTGCCGCTCCAATAAACGATCGCGATTTTTTTCATAATAAATTCCTTTCTGCATCTAAATAATATTAAGCACTTTTTACTGTAAGCTGTTCCACATTCCGCTGCCCGCCAAAGAACAAACGGCGATATACGCGGGTGCATTTGCTGAATTTACGAAAGGCACCGGCGGCAGCCTCCGGGTTGGTATAAACTTTCCAAACCCCACTGCAAAGACAGTTTTGGCCGTGGTTCTCAATAAAGCCGATCACATCGCCCAGGGGATAGCCTAAAAACAGGCCGATCTCATGGGGAAAGTCGCTGCTGACTGCCAGCTTGCGCCTTAACACCGCAAGACAGGCGGCCGGGGCCGTGCCGGTATAGCCGCAGTGGGCGAGAAATGCAGCCACTCCCGGCTGTTGCAGGTCGCGGGTCAGCCGATCCGGTCGGTACACATATACCAGCGCCCGGTTGCCACTTTCCCGCAGGAGCAGCAGTTCAACACCCTTTGGCGCCAGCAGCGCCTGCCAGCGGGAAACGGCCATTTGCAATGCTGTTGGGTTCTCCGCAGTGCAGTTGAACAGATTGGCGGTTTTCAGCGACGCCAAAGTGGGCGCGCAGTGGTTGATGAGGTATTGCTCCAGCATAAATGCTCCTTTGTGGTTAGTAAGCGCTAACTGCTTTTTCAAATCTTAGCCGACGGTATTGCCCGTCGGCTATAAGTATTTACGATAAATAGGGGATTATTCCACGCCATTTAGCCAGGTGATTCTATCCAGTTTTTGGTCACATTTTGAAATTCAATTTGTGTCATTGTTTTTTCAATGGAACAGTTAGTAGCCACTAACTGATTAGATTTTACCATAGGCTTTATCCGCTGTCAATAGGAAGAGGATAAAAACAAAAAGATTCAATGAAAGAAAATCGCCGTGTAGCAAATGAATCATGGATTAAAGGCTTACGGCAACACACAGGTGTCATTCTTTTACTATAGAAAATTGCTAAGCGAGAGGAAGAGCGGCGTCAGCGAGAGAATCTCAGGGAGAAAACAAAAGACTTTTGGCTGATTTCCCTTGCATCTTGGTGTAAAATATGGTATAAAATAAATACGCACTTAGGAAAAGGGCATTGAAAAAGAAAAAAGTTTTTCAAAATCCCTTGACAGTTCGCCCCTGTTTGGCTATAATAATGACCGTTGCATCTGCGGGTGTAGTTCAATGGTAGAATCCCAGCCTTCCAAGCTGGTCGTGTGGGTTCGATTCCCATCACCCGCTCCAGCAAGGGATGCTCCAATTTGCGCTTGTAGCTCAGGTGGATAGAGCAACTGCCTTCTAAGCAGTGGGTCAGGGGTTCGAGTCCCTTCAAGCGCGCCAATATATGGTGGGATTAGTTCAGTTGGTTAGAGCGCCAGTTTGTGGCACTGGAGGTCATCGGTTCGAATCCGATATCCCACCCCATTTTTTTGAATAACGCCCGTAACCATTGGGGTGTCGCCAAGTGGTAAGGCAAGGGACTTTGACTCCCTCACGCGTGGGTTCGAATCCCGCCTCCCCAGCCAGCGCCCCTTAGGGGGCGGATGCGATCCATTAGCTCAGTTGGCAGAGCACTTGACTTTTAATCAAGGTGTCCGGAGTTCGAATCTCCGATGGATCACCAGTAAATTTCCCTTAAAATCGTCAATTTGGCTATTTTAGGGGATTTTTTATGCCCTTTTTCAATTGGTGCTTTTTTGCGGATTTTACGCTGTTTTACCCTACTTTACGATAAAATGTATACCAAAATGTATACCGCTCTTTTAGAACAGGGGACGGTTCTCTGTATTACCCGATTCGATCCCAGCTATCGACACCAAAGGCTCTTCGCAAGATGCGAGGGGTCTTTTTTCTGTTCTTTTGAATTCACTTTACAGAATACCATTTATCTGTTAAAATAGACCCGTAAACTCTGTATTTTTTTTGCTATCTGGGAGATAGGGTGTATGAGAAAAGTGTAAAACAGGGAAAGGTGAAAAAGCTATGAAAAAGAACAAATATATTATCAGCTATAGTATTCAACTGATATTGACACTCGCCGTTTTGGGTGCAGTTATTTGGTACGCGCAAATTATGCCCATAAACACACCGCTTGTTTCTGCATTCAATTTTGATCTTGCTCAATTCGGAATAATCATCGGATTAGTCATTATTTGTCTTGTGTATATTTTCATTCTTGTGGGCTTTTTGGCTGCTGCAATTCGTCAAAAACAAGTAGGGAATGAGCATTACCTGGTTTCAACTGTAAGAATTATACTTCCTATTGTATTTATCTTTATTTTTCCGTTACCTTTTACAATTTCATTTTTGACTACAGAATCGGAGAAAACGCTCGCTTCACCGCTAACCATTACAGCCGTATGTGATGAATTAGAAAAGCAAGAACCGAGCGCCTTAGGTGAAGAAAAAGGTCTAAATGACAATGGAGTTGATTTGCCGAACCACATTTCTGATGTGGTTTTAGAGCAAAATCGTTTTGGTCGGTTAGGAAATGTTTCAGTTGAATACACAGCAGATAACATGAAAGATAGTAGCATTTCGTTTTATTGCTATTATGCAAAGAGTAATGTGGGGTTTGTGCAGAATAAAATTTGTGATCGCTCTGATGATGACTTTACATTAAGTAACCAAGAGAAAATCGGTGCGTATATGTTATATTACGGTCAGCCGGAGGGTGAGGATGACAATGTAATGGCGTACAATTTAGTACTACAAAGCAAGAATGATACATATATTTACGCGACTTGTCAGATCCAGCAAGGCAAGAATTATAAAATTCAGTATTCTAAGGAGAATTTTGTTGCCGATGCCACAGCGGTTATTGATGCATGGAACAAGTTGTAAAACAGGGAACCGCCGCTGTTTTACCTGTTAGTCGGAGAAGAGGGAAAGGAAAATGAATAATCACATTTTTTCTTTAAATTGTGATTATACAAGCAATATAATCACAATTTCTTCAGTTGATGATTACAGTTGTAAAATTGTTGACAGTATAATAAACTGTTTTTTCGATAATAATGCGAAGTTGTATTTTGCTTCCGGTTTACCAGATAATATTGATGAAATATACGAAGACAAAAACAGTTTAATCCTTATTATAATGCAGAAGATTCTAAAAAGTTTTACATTCGCAGATATCCGCAAATATGTGCTGATTTATCCGAAGAAAAAATATTAAGCGATCTAGTAAATGATTGGACTTCAACAATATATGAAACAAGAAAAATCATTATTCTGACTAAAAAGCAAAAACAGGATTTATTGAGCGATTTTATTAATGGTATAAATTTTCAATCTAAATCAGACCGCTATTTTAGGGAGCGCTCTGTTTGTGTTATTGAAAATGCTCCTGAAGCTGAAAATGATAATACATTTATTTTGAAAAGCGACAAAGAACACATCAAAGCACTTAACAATTTTATAACACAACGGTAACGCAAGAGGACGGTTCCTCCGTGTTGATGTGAAATCGCATCAGAACAGGGGACGGTTCCTTGTTACGCAAAAGCTGATCATGCAAAAGTAAAGAGCAGGCCTTACGACCTGCTCTTCCCCGCACCGTTACGGTGTGGGTCGGGTGTACAGAGCGCGCGTTCTAAGAAAATAAACGCGCACGGTACGCCGCTCTTTCCTTTTCATTTCCCTTTTTAGGTGTCGAATGACTGCTCAAACAATCATTCTGTGTATATCTTACACATATTCAGCGAGATTGTCAATACATTTTACATAACTTATTGGAAATAATTCACAAACTGTATCACAATGTTGAAAATATACAGAAGAATAGAGACAAATATTGAATTGTAGATCCCGATGATATGGGAGGGCCTATGAAAACCAGAATCAAAACCGGCAAAGTATCACTTATCGTTTTTATTGCTTTGATGGCCGTGTGTGTTGCAGGTGTGGCGATTTGGTGCTACGCTGTCGGGTATCAGGTAAAGGAGCACCGCCAAGGCGGCTCGGTGACCTGGGTGGAATACAACGGCAGCACCTACTATCGTATGGACGGTCTCACCGGTGAATACTGCAATTTTATAACCGATCATCGGGTCAGCTACAAGCCGCGGCCGGTGCTTTCTCGTGCCTATTACACACTGAAGAATGACCCAAACGGCGACTATTTGTACAGTACCGCCTTTCGGGATCACATTCTGTACACGCGGCTTTCCGCCCGGCGCCTGGATCAAATGAGCCAAAATCAGATCACTTCCGTTCTGGTAAGCCCAAGTGGCGGAGAAAGTAAAAAACAATTTATCAATGACCCGGAGGTTGTGGCTTATTGCGCCGCGTTGAAGGAGGAAAAATATCGCGCACAAGAGGCGAAGAACGAGGAACGCTCCAATATAGATGATGAGAATCCCATCGCCAAAAAGGAAGAAGACCCGGCGGCAAAGACTTTTCAGAAAAATACCAACAGTGGGTGGTACACGCTGTATTTTGCCTATGATCACGCACCGATCTGTGGAACGGAATTTGTGATTGTTGCGGAATACTACGGCGTATTTTATGTGGAAAAGGAAATTACGGACCGGGCCTTTACCGGCACGCCTGTGGATTTCCCGCCGCTGGAAAAGGCTTGCCGTTCCTTGCCGCATAACGCTGCGGATGGAAAGTGAAAATAACGCGGTGCAAACAGGAATAAGAAAAAGACCCGGTGACAGCCGTTTGACTGCCGCCGGGTCCTTTTCGATTAAAATTGCTTGCGGTGAATGGTACGAATTTTTGTAATATCCCCTTGGTTGTTTTTAAGTCCCAGCGAAATTTCCTGCATTCGCTTTTTGGTTTCGCTGTCCTCAAATTCTGCCTCAATAATGACAAATGCGTCATTTTCGTACAGATCTTTCGTGTTGATCAATTCCATTTCTTCTCGATCCTTTCATTTGAATTAATATAAAACAAAATCTCATCTTGTATAGTAGTAAGAATGTGAATAATTGTCAATAGTTTCGACAAAATCTCCCATATAAATATTGCAAATTGTGATATTTTATCCGCCGAATGAGGTAAATAGAATATTTTTAACTGATTCCGTGTCCATTATTCAAGGATAAGGCGGGGGATTCGGAAAGAAGGAATGGAAAGATCGTTATAGCAGGCGTGAAAAGTCAGATCATAAATCGAGCAGGCGGTTCGTTGCTTTCATGTCACGGTTTTGTCATTTTTTTGATATTTTGGTATTTATTTTGTAACCAAGTTCTGCTATAATAGTTCGGTGAGATGTGCGGCGGCGCATATCGGCCAGTAAATCAGAAGCCGGGAGGGCAGCGCGGTGAAAGCGATTAAAATTTTAATTCCGATGTTGTGCATTGCTCTGCTGTTTTCCGGTTGCGGCGGATTTCATTTGGCGTCTTCCATAGATGATCTTATTTCGCCTGTGGCGCCTGCCGGGGCGGACGCCAGCGTCCAAAGTGCTATGGACGCCTATTGTAAAGGCGGCTATTCTGTAAAGATCCCCGCGGCGGGTAAATATACCACTTCTTATATTTTCTATGACTTTGACGATGACGGTCAAAAGGAGGCTCTGGCATTTTATGAGCCCAATGACGCACTTGGCAAGATTGATATGGCCGTGTTGGAGCAAAGCGGGGAGAATTGGCAGGTAATTGCCAATATTCAAGGTGAAGGCACGGATGTGTATAGTGTGGATTTCTGTGATGTGAACGGCGACGGCAAAACAGAATTTCTGATTTCTTGGAATATGATCAGCTACTCTACCAGCCACTTGATGTCTGTGTACAAAATGACCGGTTCGGGCCAGGAATCGAAATTGACGGCTTTGGCCGAGCCGATGCAGTACAGTGCTTATATTCCTGCAGATCTAAACAATGACGGCGTGCAGGAGGTTCTGTTCTTCTCGGCGGATCAAATGAAGTCCCTTTCCGCCAGCGCGGCGCTGTATTCCTACAAAGGAGACAAGCAGACCTTGTTAGGTGAGACCCGCGTGGACGGGCATGTGAGCGCCTACCGCAAGTTACAGGTGGGCAAGGCAGACGGCAAGCCGGCGGTGTATGCGGACGCGGTAAAATCAGATGGGGCGTCTATGCTCACAGAGCTGATCTGTTGGAGCGATTATTATGACTCCATCGTTTCCCCGTTTTACAGCTACAACACAGGCCTGACGGCGGACACCGGCCGGGATGTGATGGTGCCTTGTGTGGATATGAACGGCGACGGTTTGCTGGAAATTCCTACGGACGCCAAATTGAAAGGTCTGCCGTCGCAGGTGCGCGGCGTAGATTGGTGCAAATACAAAAGCTCCGTGCTGGTTCACACCGGGTACTCCCTGGCAGTACAGGAGGACGGCTATCAAATGGTGCTGCCGGATAAGCAATTTAAGTCCGTAACTGTCAGCTATGCCGACAAGAGCCACAGATTGACGGTGAAGTCCAAGACGGACAAAAAGACTGCCTTTGAAGTGTTGCCGGTGCTTCAAACACAGTATGACGCCAACCCGGGCAACTATAAGGATTATACCGAACTCTTGCGAGAGGGCGGTTATGTATATTTGGCAAAGTGCGGCAATTCTGCGGATTTTGCCGTAACCGCAGACACACTGAAAGACTGGATCATTACCTTTTAACAGGAGGATGTATGAAGAAAGTACTGGTTGCAGAGGACGAGGAGTCCATTCGCGAATTTATTGTCATCAATCTGACCCGCAGCGGTTATACTGTGGAACAGGCGGAGAACGGCGCCGTGGCGCTGGAAAAGTTTGCAAAGGATGAAAGCGGCTTTGATGTGGCGATCCTGGACATTATGATGCCGGAGGTGGACGGCTTGGCTGTGTGCAAGCAGCTACGCGCCAAATCCTCAGACTTGGGCATCATTATGCTCAGCGCCAAGACACAGGAGATGGACAAAATCACCGGGTTGATGTTCGGCGCTGATGATTATGTGACCAAGCCCTTTTCTCCAAGTGAGCTGATGGCGCGGGTAGATGCCGTTTATCGCCGGGTGGAGATGACCCGGGGCTTTCGCAAGAACGACACCACCGGAGACACGGTTGTGCTGGACGAGTTTGAGCTCAACCTACGCAATCGCACCTTGTCTAAGAACGGCTCCAACATTGAGCTGACCCAGGTAGAGTTCCAAATCATTGAATATTTCTTTAAGAACCCCAACGCTGCGCTGACCCGCACGGATATTCTCAAGACCGTATGGGGCAACAACTACTTTGGTGATGACAAGATTGTGGATGTGAACATTCGCCGTCTGCGTATGAAGGTGGAGGATGATCCCTCCAATCCGGTATACCTGACCACCATTTGGGGCTTGGGTTACAAGTGGGTCACCAAAAATAACTAAGCAACGAGGACAAACGGCGCAATGGAAGAGAAATGGCTGAAAAAATTACATACAGCCGGGAGACTGAAAGAACTGCGGATGCAGGGTATCACAAAGCGGTGGGTGATCAATATTTTAGGCGTGATCGCCCTTTTCTTTGTGATCGTTTTTGTGGTTTCCGCTTTTACCATTCGCGCATACTATTATAATGCAGTTGAGAGTATCTTAAATTCCGGTGCGTCCACCACGGCGACCAATTACTTTTCCGGCCGACTGGACGGCGGCAGTTCCTTAGAGGCGTCGGCTGCGGATTTTATTGACAGCTTCAGCTACCGGGATAAGACCACCATTTGGATCATTAACAATGCCGGCGGCGTTGTGACCTCCTCCAGCGGTTTTGCGGTAGAAAAGGTGTGTATGCCGGACTATGAGGAGGCCCTGGCCGGTGATACAGGGCGTGCACGATATGTAGGGCACATTACCGATAACGGCGAAAAATGCATGGCAGTCACACGCATTATTTACAGCGGCGACGGCGAGCCGATGGGCGCCGTGCGGGTCATCAGTTCTTTGGAGATGATTGACCGTCAAATCGGCACCATTGTGCTGCTGATTTTTCTGGCGTTGGTGCTGATCTTTGCGGTGATTTTGTACTCCAACCTGTTCTTTATCCGTTCCATTATTATCCCGGTGCAGGAGATCAACCAAACCACTAAGAAGATCTCGCAAGGGGACTACTCCGTTCGTATTGAGAAGAAATATAATGATGAAATCGGCGATCTTGCGGACTCCATCAACCAAATGGCTGAGGATATTTCTGCAACGGATAAAATGAAAAATGACTTTATTTCTACCATTTCTCACGAGCTGCGCACGCCGCTGACTTCCATTAAAGGCTGGGGCGAAACGCTGGCGTTTGCGGAGAATGATAATGAGGACGAGATCACCCGCAAGGGACTGCAAGTGATCGTCCACGAGGCCGGGCGACTGGAGGGATTTGTAGAGGAGCTGCTGGACTTTAGCCGTCTGCAAAGCGGGCGCATGAAGCTGCGTCTGGCGCCTACGGATATCTTTGCTGAACTGGATGAAACCGTTTTCACCTTCCGTGAGCGCGCCATGCGCGAAGGGATTGAGTTAAAATACAGCATTCCCGATCTGCCGGCTCCGGCCAATGCAGACGCCAACCGGTTAAAGCAAGTGTTCATGAACATTTTGGATAACGCTTTAAAGTATTCCAGAGCGCCTGCTAAGATATTTGTAAAGGCGGAATTTGCCAAAAAAGGCGGTCAGGATTATGTTAAAATCGCCGTTGCGGATCAGGGGTGCGGCATTTCCAAGGAAAATCTGCCCCATGTGAAAGAAAAATTCTATAAGGCAAATATGTCCGTGCGTGGATCCGGGATCGGACTGGCGGTCACCAATGAACTGGTGGAGCTGCACGGCGGCACCTTGGAGATTGACAGTGAGGAAGGCACCGGCACGCTGGTGACCATTTACCTGCCCATCAACAGTGCTCCCAGCAAAAAGGACCTGGCTCAGCAGCCCCAAACGGCAGAGACCAGAGAAGTGGATCAAAGTATGGAATTGAGAGGAAACAACGCCAATGCAGGAGAAAAAAACGCATAAAACATCGGTAGGTGGTCAGGCACTGATTGAGGGCATTATGATGCAAGGCCCCAAAGGTATGGCTACTGCCGTGCGCAAGCCGGACGGCGATATATTAACCGAATACCACGAATTCCACCGCCTGCGAGAGAAATATAAGTTTCTGGGTTGGCCGCTGGTACGCGGCGCCGTGAACTTTTTTGAATCTATGGTGATCGGATACAAGACCCTGATGTACTCCGCTGAGGTCTCCGGTATGGAGGAAGTGGAGGAGGAAGAAATGAGCAAGTTTGAGCGCTGGCTGACGGACAAGTTGGGCGACAAACTGATGAAAGTGCTCACCGGTGTAGCGTCCGTGCTGGGCTTTGCGCTGGCATTTTTGATCTTCTTCTATCTGCCGGTATTGCTGTTTAATGTGCTAAACAAACACTTTGACGGCACGCTCACTCCGGCCCAAGGTACAATTGAGGGCGTAACGAAAATTATCATTTTTGTTGTGTATATTGCGCTTGTCAGCCGAATGAAAGACATTCGCCGCACTTTTATGTACCACGGTGCAGAGCACAAAAGCATTGCCTGTTACGAGTCCGGGCTGGATCTGACGGTGGAGAATGTGAAGAAAATGACCCGCTTTCATCCTCGGTGCGGCACTTCGTTCATTTTTGTAATGCTGATTTTCAGCGTAATCTTTTATTCTATTTTAGCCAAGTGTTTTCCGGTGATCGCTACCCAGCGAGTGCTGTGGATGCTGCTGAAATTGGTGTTTTTGCCGATTTTAATGGGGCTTGGCTATGAATTTATCCGCTATGCCGGTAAGCACGATAATTTGTTTGTCAAGATTGTCAGTGCACCGGGCCTTTGGATGCAGCGACTGACCACTCGGGAGCCGGACGACTCTATGATGGAGGTGGGCATCGCCGCACTTAAGGCTGTAATCACCGATAACCCGGAGGATGATGAAATCAAGTGACGGTTCAGGAAGCCTATAATTATAGTGTGTATTTTTTAGGCGCCAACGGCGTAGATGAAGAAGAATTCAAGGCCAAGTGCCTGGTGTGTCATTTGGCAAAGATCGCCAACCGGGACTACCACAGCCACCTGGGCGACCTGGTGAGTCAAAAGAAGTTGGCGGACGGCCTGTGGCAACTGAAAAGTGGCACACCGTTGCAATATGTGCTGGGGGAGTGGGACTTTTTAGACAGCACATTTGCCGTGGGTCCCGGGGTACTGATCCCCCGGCCGGAGACGGAAGAACTGGCGCAGTTGGCTATTGAACAGGTCAAAAATGCAGGGACGACGCCTGTTGTATGGGACCTTTGCGCCGGCAGCGGCTGCATTGGGATCAGCATTGCCAAAGCCTGTCCCGGTGCCAGTGTCTACTGTGTGGAAAAGTCGACAGACGCCTTTGCTTATCTGCAAAAGAACGCCATGCCTGTTGCCAATGTGCGCCCTGTACTGGCAGATATCAGCGGCGATTTGACTGCGCTGCCCAAGCCGCAGATGCTGGTATCCAACCCGCCGTATATTCCTGCTACTGTGCTGCCCACCTTGCAGCCGGAGGTGCTAAAGGAACCGATGATGGCACTGGATGGCGGCACGGACGGACTGGACTTTTACCGCCTGATTGCTGAAAAGATCGTGCCAACACTTGTCAGCGGCACGCAGCTGCTTTTGGAGATCGGCGACGAGCAGGGCAGGGCAGTGCAAAACCTGTTTGCTACCTGCGAAAATGTGCAGGTTAGGCAGGACATTTACGGCAAAGATCGTATATTAATCGCTACCGTTGCGTAATTTTTCTTGACTATTGCGTAGGGATAATGGTATGCTATTCTTATCATTATAATTTAAGGGTGCTCTTATGCTTTCTATTCTTTCTTATTTGCGCCAGGGTGAGTACCTGCTGGCGCTGATTTCTATTCTTTCCAGCTGCTTTGTGGTGTTTTGCTGTTTGCCTGTGCACGAGTTGGCACACGGTTGGGTGGCATATAAGTTGGGAGATACCACCGCCAAGGACGAGGGCCGGTTGACTTTTAATCCTTTGGCGCACCTAAATCCCATCGGCACCATTATGATCTTTCTCTTTGGGATTGGTTATGCTCGCCCGGTGCCGGTGAATCCCAATCGCTTTAAGCATCCCAAAAGCGGTATGGCACTGGTATCCCTGGCCGGACCCATTGCCAATCTGCTGATGGGCTTTATCTTCAATTTTATTTATATCGCTATTTACAGCAAAGCACCCGGTGCCGATGGCTTTTTGGGTGCCGTAGAGTATTTTCTTTATTTTGCGGCCTGGATCAATGTGTCTCTGGCAGTCTTTAATTTGATCCCCATTCCGCCTCTGGACGGTTCCAAGGTGCTGGCGGCTGTGCTGCCTTATAAGGCATACAATAAATATATGCGCTATGAGCAATATATCATGATCGCACTGATGATTCTGCTGTTTGTGGGCGCGCTGGACGGCGTGATCTCCACTTTAAGTACGGCGATGATGAAGTTTATTTCCATTATCCCGGCGCTAATCTTTTTGAGGTAATATGGAACAACCAAGTTATAAACTGGAGATTTTTGAGGGCCCGATGGATTTGCTCCTTCACTTGATCTCTAAGCATAAACTGAATATTAACGACATTCCCATTATTGAGCTTGTAAATCAATATTTGGATTATGTGCGAAAAATGCAGGAGGAGGATTTTGACATCGCCGGCGAATTTCTGGAGATGGCTGCCCGCCTGATTTATATCAAGACCGTATCTCTACTGCCCCGCCACGAGGAGGCAGAAACCTTAAAGAAAGAGCTGACCGGCGAACTGATTGAATACCGGGACTGCAAATTAATGGCAAAGGAACTGAGCACCCACACTGACGGTTTTGACCGCTATGTGCGCACACCGCAGGAGGGGTATGTAAACTATGCCTACGAGCGATTCCACGAAGGGGAGGAGCTTTTGCAGGCGTATATCAACGCTGCCGGGCGCGCTCAGCGCAAGCTGCCGCCGCCGTTGGACAGCTTCAAGGTGATTGTGGCGCGCAAGTTTGTGAATGTGGCGTCTAAGGTACAGACGGTACTGCGTAAGTTGTGGAACGGCAAGAAAGTACGCTTTTTGTCCCTCTTTCAGGACGCCCAAACCCGCAGCGATATGGTCGCTACCTTTTTAGCGGTGCTGGAACTGGCTAAAACCAAGAAGATCACCATTGACGGGACCATGGAGGACCCGGATGTGCAAATCATAAACGAGGTAAATACCGTTGAGTGAGAAGAACAACACCATTGCTCAGTTAGAGGCCATGCTTTTTGCCGCCGGAGATCCGGTGGAGCCGGAAAAGCTGGCGGATGTGCTAAAATTGGATATTGAAAATGTGATCAAAATGCTTGGGTATTTGGAGGCCAAATACGACGAGAGCGGCAGCGGACTGCGGCTGATTCGCGTAGACGGCAAGTACCAAATTTGCACCAGAGAAGCCTATGCGGACGGTGTGCGTGCCCTACTGGAGATCAAAAAAAATACGCCTCTCAGCCCGGCCGCATTTGAAGTTTTGGCTATTGTGGCTTATAATAAAGCGGTGACACGCTCCTTTGTGGAGCAGGTGCGCGGCGTGGATTGCTCCGGTCCCATCTCCGGTTTGGTGCAAAAGGGCTTGATCGAGGAAAAGGGGAGACTGGACCTGCCCGGCCGCCCGCTGGTGTACGGCACCACAGATCGGTTTTTGCGCTGCTTTTCCCTGAATTCCCTGGATGATTTGCCGGATCTGCCCTCCACAGAGGAAGTGGAGCAGATCGCCAAGGATAACGGCCAAACTTCGCTGTTTGAGAAAGAAGGCGGCAAGGACGACCCGCTGGCTGCAGCGGCTGACGCGCTGGAAAGTGCCAATAATGACGATGAAAAAGAGATCTGAGCGGGAGAGGTGAGGATTTGAAAATCTTTTTGATTATAGTGGGTGTGCTGGTGGTGCTCATCGCACTGCTGATGTCTCTGTCGGCCACCTTAACTTTGATCTATGACGGCGGCTGGCATACCAGTGTACAAGTGCTGTTCATTAAGAAAGACATTGTGCTGTCCCAGATTCTTTCCTTTATCCTGTTCCCGGAAAAATCCGCCGAGCAGGCTAAGAAAAAGGGCAAGGATAAAAAAGAGAACAAGAAAGACACCACGGAGCCTACGCCGGAAAATGCGCCCACGGAAGACGAAAGAGCGACCCAGGCGGTGCCGGAAAAGTCGGAGAGCGAAAAGGCACCCGCTAAGGCGGAAGAAAAGCCCAAAAAGCCCAACTACTTCCAGCAGCTTTGGGACAAGGACGGCGTGATCGGTTACTTGCTGTTGATCAGCAATTTGGTGGAAACTGCGTCTTCTGCGGTAACAACTTTATTTAGGGGCTTCCATATTTATTCATTATATGTTAAAATGATTATCGGCGGCGCAGATGCCGCAGATATAGCTGAGAAGTACGGCACACTCTGTTCGTTTTATTATCCCGTTAAGGGAATGATCTTAAACGGCATGAAGGTGGACCAATACGATGATTACATACAGCCGGATTTTATCGCACCCCGCTCGGAGTACGAGTTCCAGCTCATCGGCAGTCTCAGCGTCGGTCTTTTGGTGCGTATGCTCCTGCGGGCCGGTATCGTTTTTTTGAAAAATTTTATTAAGGATAAGTAAGGAGAAAGTATTATGAAAGAAACTCCGGTAAACAAGATTATGGAAAACACGCTGGAAAAAATGCGTGAAATGGTAGATGTTTCTACTATCATCGGCGATCCGATGGTCACCGGCGACACCACGCTTATTCCGGTATCTAAAGTGACTTACGGCTTTACCAGCGGCGGTACGGATCTGCCCACCAAGCAGCAGAATCAAGAGCTGTTCGGCGGTGGCGGCGGCGGTGGTATCACCATTACCCCGGTGGCCTTTATCGTGATCGAAAAGGGCAAGTGCCGTATGATGCAGATCAACAATTACACTTCCTCTGCGGATCGTGCTGTGTCTATGATTCCGGAGTTGGTAGACAAACTCACCGAGCTGCTGAAAGCCAAGGACGGTAAAGCAGACGAGGCGGAGACCCCCGCGGCCGAATAATGATGTACGGATCACCCGCATATATTTGTGTGGGTGATTCTTTTGTATGTAAAAAAGCGTATTTTTGCCATTCTCTTATGTTTGTTTTTGCTGGTGCCGATGCCGGCGCTGGCGTCCACCGGCGCCCAAAGCGCTGTAGTGATGGATGCTGCCGGACACACGGTGCTGTATGAACAAAATGCCTATGAAGAACGGCCCATGGCCTCGACCACCAAAATTATGACCGCCTACCTGGCTTGTGCAGCCGGGGACTTGCAGCGAACGGTGCCTATAACAGCCGCTATGCTGAAAGACACAGAGGGCTCGTCCTTGGGATTGCATGTGGGGGATCGGATCACTTTGTACGATCTGGTGGTAGGCATGCTGTTGGTCAGCGGCAACGACGCTGCCAATGCGGCTGCAATCTTTCTTTCCGGCAGTACCAAGGCATTTGCAGCCAGAATGAACAGTGCGGCCAAGGAAATGGGTATGCACCACACCCGCTTTGTGACCCCCTCCGGACTGGATCGAGGCGATCATCATTCCACCGCTTACGACATGGCGCTGCTGACGGCTCACGCCCTTCAGAACAAGACCTTTGCCGAAATCTGCGCCGCGCCCAGAGCCAAAGTGACCATCAACGGCAAAGCGCAAATGGTATACAATCACAATCGGCTGCTCACTTCGCTGGATGGTTGCGTAGGCGTAAAAACCGGCTATACGGAACGGGCAGGGCGGTGCCTGGTGAGTGCTGTCAAGTATAAGGGCAACACGCTGATCTGCGTAACCCTATCCGATCCGGACGACTGGGTGGATCACCGCCGGCTGCTGGACGCCTGCAAAAAGCAGTACACCACCTACAAGCTGGACCGCCATGTGCAGGTGCCGGTAGTGGGCGGCAGGGAGTCCTATGTGACCGCCGAGTTTCGGTACAGCCAAACGGCGCTGAACGCCACTTATACCGTGCGGCTCTATTACTATCCTTTTATTTACGCGCCGGTGAAAAAGGGCGATGTGATCGGCTACGCTTGTATTAATCAAATAACCGTGCCTATGCGGGCACAGGAGGATATTGAAATTTATGCCACAGAAGAATGAAAAACGACTGCAAAAGTACCTGGCCGAGTGCGGTGTGGCTTCTCGCCGAAAGAGCGAGGAGCTGATCGCTGCCGGTAAGGTGAAGGTCAATGGCCATGTGGCCCAAATCGGCGACAAGATCGACCCGCGCAGAGATCTGGTAACCGTGCGGGGGAAGAAAGTGCACAAAACCCAGCGGAATTACTATATTTTACTGCACAAACCCCGGGGCTATGTGACCACCGTGTCCGACGAATTGGGCCGTAAAACGGTGATGGATCTGGTGCGGGATATTGACGCCCGCCTGTATCCGGTAGGAAGACTGGACAAGGACTCTGAGGGTTTGCTGCTGCTCACCAATGACGGTGCGTTTGCCAATGCCCTGACCCACCCCCGTCATGCGTACAGTAAAAAATACCGGGTGACCATTCGCGGCAAGGTAGACGACCGTGCGCTGCTGCAACTGCGAGAGGGGATTGATCTGGACGGCCGTATGACCGCCCCTTGTGATGTGACTGTCCTGACCGCAGAGGAGAACCGTACGGTGCTGGAATTTGTGCTTCACGAGGGGCGCAACCGCCAAATCCGCCGTATGTGCGAGGCAGTGGATTTGGAAGTGATCCGCTTAAAGCGTATTGCCGTAGGCTCCTTAAAGCTGGGTATGCTGCCGGTAGGGAAGTGGCGCGAGCTGACGGACAATGAGGTGCAAAAACTCATGCGCTCCGGTGCGCTGCAAACGGAGGACACAAAGAAGTGATCTGCCTTGCCAAATCTGCTGAAAATACAGCGGAATTTCTGCGCTTTTTGTATGGAATATGCTATTGCTATTCCGGGGCAACGGTGGTATAATTACAGTAGGTAAGTTTGGACAGAGAATACTGTCGGCATTTGCCGAACTGCGCTTTTGCAATGAGCGGGAGCGCAAATGAGTGTACAGGAGGAACAACAAGTGAGCGAACTTGCAGAGAAGGACAAGCTGGCTGTGGATCGGCTGACTGCCCTGTTTGACGACGGCGCTTTTACTGAGATCGACGGCTACGCAAAATCCGCGTCCGGCGATGTGGAGGCTGCTGCCGGTTTCGGCACGGTGAATGGCAGTCCCGTTTACGCATTTGCACAGAATGTAAATGTAAACGGCGGTGCTATCAGTGTGGCCCAATGCGCAAAATTGAAGAAGATCTATGACCTGGCGACTAAGACGGGTTGTCCGGTGATCGGTATTTATGATTCCAACGGCGTAAAGCTGGACGAGGGCTTTGAAGCACTGTCCGCTTACGGCGAACTGGTGAAGGCTTCTACGGCGATGAGCGGCGTTTGCACGCAGATTTCCATTGTTGCCGGCAGTTGTTTGGGTGCCAGTGCCCTGATGGCCAATATGGCCGACGTGGTGATCGCCGTAAAGGACGCCGATTTCTATGTAACCACCCCCAGTGATGTGACCGCGGATACCTGCTACGAGCAGGGCACGGTGGATATTTTGGCAGACGATCTGGACGGCGCACTGACCGCCGCCAAAGATGTGGTGGCTCTGCTGCCGGGCAACAACCTGTCCCCGGCACCGGTGTATGACTTTACTGCACCGTCTGTGGCTGCGGACACCGGCGCGTCTGCAATGGATGTGATCTGTGCTGTGGCGGACGCCGGCAGCGTGGTAGAACTGAAGGGCGGCTATGCCACCCATTGCGTAACCGCGCTGGCAACCGTTGGCGGCACCACCGTCGGCTTTGTGGCCTTTGACGGTTCTGCGGTTTGCCCCGCTTGCGCCTATAAGGCAGAGGCTTTCGTAAAGTTGTGCGACGCCTACAATCTGCCCATCCTCACCGTGGCAGACGCTGACGGCTTTGTAAAAGATGCAGAGAACGCAATGCTTACCGCAGCTACACGTATGGAGACGGCTTATGCCACTGCCACTTGCCCCAAGATCGCATTGATCACCAGCAAAAGCATTGGCGGTGCGTATATTGCGCTGGCCGGTAAGGGCGCCAATGCGGATTTGACATTTGCTTGGGATACTGCTGTGCTTTCTCCGCTGGACGCAGAAGCTGCCGTTGCATTCCTGTACAGCGATCGCTTAGCAGCAGGGGAGAATCGTGGTTCTCTGCTGAAAGAATATAAAGAGACACTGGCGTCTCCGTATACCGCAGCCGCCAGCGGTGCCATTGACGATGTGATCGTACCTGCTGACAGCCGTGCAAAGGTAATGGCTGCACTGGATATTTTGGCCGGTAAGCGTGAGAATACGCTGCCGAGAAAACATTCTGTTAAATAATCTGGAGGTTTCAATATTATGAAGAACTACACCATTACCGTGAACGGTACAGCTTACAATGTATCCGTAGAGGAGGGGACTTCCGCCGCTCCCGCAGCTGCGCCTGTTGCAGCTGCTCCGGCACCTGCTGCCGCTCCCGCACCCGCAGCTGCGCCTGCACCTGCTGCCGCACCGGCTCCTGCCGCTGATACCGCAGTCACCGGCGCTGTGACCGTTGAGTCTCCCATGCCGGGCACCATTCTGGATATTAAAGTGGCTTCCGGCGCTGCCGTTAAGAGCGGCGATGTACTCTTTGTTCTGGAGGCTATGAAGATGGAAAACGAGATTGTGGCGCCGCAGGACGGCACGGTCGCCAGCATTAATGTAAACAAGGGTGACAGCGTGGAAGCCGGTCAGACCCTTGCTTCTCTCAACTGATAAAAAAGAGGTACAAGAATGGCTAAAATCGGCATTACGGAAACCGTGCTGCGTGACGCGCATCAGTCCCTGATCGCCACGCGTATGCGCACGGATGAATTTGAAGGCATTTTAGAGAAGATGGACAAGATCGGTTATCATTCTCTGGAGTGCTGGGGCGGTGCCACTTTTGACGCCTGCCTGCGCTTTTTGGATGAGGATCCCTGGGACAGACTGCGCTTGATCCGCAAAAAGTGCCCCAATACAAAGCTGCAAATGCTCTTCCGCGGGCAGAATATGCTGGGCTATCGGCATTATTCCGACGAGCTGGTGGATTACTTTGTAAAGAAGAGTATTGATAACGGCATTGATATTCTGCGTATTTTTGACGCACTCAACGACGTGCGTAATTTGCAGACTGCCATTAACGCAGCCAAAAAATACGGCGGCCATGTACAGGCAGCAATTTCTTACACCACCGGTCCGGTGTTTGACACGGAATACTACTGTCATTATGCTAAGGAGCTGGAGGAGGCAGGTGCAGACTCTATTTGCATTAAGGATATGGCCGGCTTGCTGACCCCTTACGGCACCTATGATCTGGTTAAGGCGCTGAAAGAGACAGTGAACATTCCCATTCAGTTGCATTCCCATTACACTTCCGGTTTGGCGTCTATGGTGCACTTAAAGGGCATTGAAGCCGGTGTAGATGTAATTGATACTGCCATGAGTCCCTTGGCTATGGGTACTTCTCATCCGGCTACCGAGTCTATGGTAGCGGCTCTGCAAGGCACCCCGTATGACACCGGTCTGGATCTGAAGGCCTTGTCCGAGGTGCGTGACTTTTTCGTCCCCCTGCGAGAGAAATATCTGGCAGAAGGTCTGCTGAACCCGAAAATGCTGGGCGTGGACGCCAACACTCTGCTGTACCAGGTGCCCGGCGGTATGCTTTCCAATTTGCTTGGCCAGTTAAAACAAGCCGGCAAGGAGGACAAACTGGAGGAAGTGCTGGCCGAAGTGCCGCGCGTGCGTAAAGACAGCGGTTATCCGCCGCTGGTGACCCCCACCTCTCAGATCGTGGGCACGCAGTCCGTGTTTAATGTCATTACCGGCGAGCGCTACAAGATGGTTACCAAGGAGTTTAAGGACATGGTTGCCGGCAAGTACGGCAAGACGCCGTGCCCCATTGACCCTGAATTCCAAAAGAAGATCGTAGGTGACGAAGAAATTATCACCTGTCGGCCGGCCGATTTGATCCATGATAAGATCGACGACTTTAAGGCAGATATCGCCGAGTATTATGAGCAGGAGGAGGACGTTCTCTCCTATGCACAATTCGGTCAGGTTGCCGTTAAGTTCTTCCAGAAGAGAAGAGATAAAAAGTACGGCTTGGATGGCAAACACGACGATATGGACAACAAGATCCACGCAGTTTAATTGCAAGGGCGAAGTTTCGGCTTCGCCTTTTTGCCGTTCTTTGCTCACCGGTAACCCGTAAAGTGAAGAAAAATAAAAGGCAATGCCGTACAGATTTTGCAATAAATGCCTATTTACACAAAAAAAGGCTGTTAAGTGTAAGTTTTTGTTGACCTTGCTAACAGCCGGTGTTATAATCTATTCAGAAAATTTAACGGAGGGATTTTCATGAACGTATTGATTTTTGGCGGTACCGGTTTGCTGGGCTCCGCCGCAGCACAGATTTTTATCGACAGAGGGCATCATGTAAAGACCATTGCACTGCCCCCGCTGCCGGAAGGCGCACCTATTCCCAAGGAGATGGAGATCGAATTTGGCAACTTCCTGGAGCTGTCCGATGAGCAGCTGGAGGCCGCTATGACCGGCATGGATGCATTTGTTTATGCTGCCGGTGTGGACGAGCGTGTAGAGTTCCCCGCTCCCGTATATGACGCTTATAAGAAGTACAACATTGATCCTGTGGATCGTTGCCTGGCTATGGCCAAGAAGTGCGGCGTAAAGCGTTGCGTTGTGCTGGGTTCTTATTTCTCCTGGCTGGCTAAGACGCACCCGGAAATGGATCTTTGCGCAAAGCACCCCTATATCCGCTCTCGTATTGATCAGGAGAAAGTGGCTGCAAAGTATGCTGATGAGAACATGGGCGTTGGCGTGCTGGAACTGCCTTACATCTTTGGTACACAGCCCGGTCGTCGTCCTGTTTGGGTCATTTTGATCGAGCAGCTGCAGCGGTTTGAGAAATTGCCTTTCACTATGTATCCGGCCGGCGGTACGGCTATGCTGACCGTGCGCCAGGTAGGTGAGTGCATCGTTGGCGCTGCGGAGCAGGTACAGGGCTTCCGTGCTTATGGCATCTCCTGCTACAATATGCACTGGAGAGAGTTCCTGAAGATTGTTTACCGTGCCATGGATGGTATTCAGGATCGTAAGATCGTGGATGTACCGAAATGGACTTTCCAGGCCTTTGGTCTGCATATGCGCAAGGAGTATGCAAAGCGCAATGTACAGTCCGGTATTGATCCCGTAGGTCTGGCTGACATTATGGGTATGGATCTGTTCATTCCCACTGATGACACTAAGGAACTGGGTTGCACCCCCGATGATATTGAGGCTGCTATCTTTGATTCCATTGCTTTGTCTAAGGCTTCCTTTGAGGGTAAAGCAAAGCTGCTGGAAATGAAGGGCGAGTAATCCTACATAAAGAAAATATGCGCTCCGGAGTATTCCGGAGCGTTGTTTTATGCTTTAATGAAATAAAGCGGCAACCGTTCGGCTGCCGCTTTTTCTATAACTATATTTTAGATATGTTTTTTCAGGTAAGACAAAATCAGAGGATTGACCTTGCTGTCATAGTTTTTACCCATGGCGTAATTCTCTCTGTTAAACCCGTGGTTTGCCCCTTGAATGCGATACAAGGTAGCGGACTTGTAGGTCTCAACTGCCTTTTCTGAGTATCGGATGGGCACGCGGCTGTCTGCCGTGCCGTGAATGATGATCACGTCTTTTTTAAAGTTCTTGATGTTGCCGTAAATATCATAATCGATCAGGGTGGAAATATAATCGTGCCCCACGGTCATCACCAGAAAGTTGGCAGTCTTGGGCACATGGCCTTTGTAGTTCTTGGTCATTTCGTCCGCCATATTCAGTCCAGGGTACATCAGGATCAGCCCGCGCACCTTGCTGCTGTTCTTGGAAGCCGTCAGTGCCGACACCAAACCGCCTTGACTGGTGCCCAACAGAAAAATTTTGTTCTTGTCCACCCGCTTGAGCGTGCGCGCCTTACTTAATACGGACTCCAAGTCCTTTACTTCGGTAAAGACGGTCATATCCGTGGTTTTACCGTCGCTCTTGCTCTTCTTGCTGCCGCCGCAAAAGTCAAAACAGTAGGCCACATAGCCGTTCTTGGCCAGCATGGCACAGTAAGCGTTCATGGACTTGTAGTTCAGCCCAAAGCTATGGGACAAAATAACTGTGGGTCGGTGATACCCTACGCCGTCCGGTACATAGACCTGACCGTAGATGCGGTTCTTGCCCCGTTTGGCCCAAACTGTCTCCGTGTGGTACGCCTGCTTGCGGATTTTGACTTTTACAGTCTTGGTATTGCTCCAAGAGCCGTAATACTTCTTTCCGTTTAAGTTCTTGTAAGGCCGCAGATGCACATAATAAGTGCCGCTGTATGGCGCATAGTAGGTGGCCGCCTTGTTGCTGCCGCCCACCAAAATGCTCTCACCGTTTTTGAATTGCTTATTGCGGGCGTAGATCACCTGGTAGCCGCTGGCAGCGCCCTTTTTCCAGCTGACGGTGATTTTTGCACCGCTTGCTTTTACAGACTGCAAGGTCACTTTTGCCGGCTTGGTGGCGACGGTCAGGGTTTTCGCTTTTTTGGAATATAATGTTTTCTTTCCGGCTTTTTTGTAGGCGTGGATCTGAAGCTTATAGGTAGTGGCAGGGGACAGCCTTTTGACTGTGCCTTTGATCGCGCTGCCTTTGGTGGCGGTGAGCACCGTTTTCCATTTTTTGCTCTTACTGTCATACCGGCGAATGCGGTAGCCGCTGGCACCTTTCACTTTACTCCAGCTTAGACTGACGGTGCTTGCAGAGCAGCCGGTCATAGAGAATCTGGCTACATTGCCGGGTGCAGAAGCTGCCAGCGCCACTTCACCCGGGAACACCATAGTCAGCACCAAAAAAACGCTGAAAAGGGCACACAAAGCACGTTTATATGCAGATTTTTTCAAGCTAATCACGCTCCTTAGAATTTCCATCGTGTGTCTATCATTTTTTGCAGTAGATCATAATAGGTCCAATCTAGCGCCCGGGCGTCAATCAGGTCAGGCAATCCTGGTCTAACCGATGGGGCCGTACTGCGCCGGTAAGATTCGGTTTGAAGTTATAAGTATTTCCGCTACCTCTCATCACTTCCTTACGCCCTCATAGTAACACAAACCTTTTCATTTGTAAATAAGTAGACAAATATATTCATGATCGTCTGATAACGGTGGCAATTGCCAGTTGCCATTGGACGAATTTGGTAGTATAATAGCGGGGAAGTTATAAGACAGGACGAGGGTATATGAAAGAACAAATCACCATAGAGGAACTGCTGGAGATGAAATCGGGCAGCTACCTGCTTTATGATATGCGGGACCGCTATTCCTTTGATTACGGTGCCATTCCAGGTGCAGAGCATAAAGAACAGGCGGCGATCTTGGAAGCGGCGGACGGTCTGCCGAAAGATATGCCAGTCATCATCTGCTGCAAAAGCGGTCTCCTTAGTGATGCAGTGGCAGAGGAGCTGCGCACCCATGGGGTGCAGGCCATGAATTTACAGGGCGGCTACTACGGCTACCTGATGCAAAGCATGCACTTTGAGGCGGATAAAGCGAAACAAGTGCAGCACAGTATTCACAAGAAGTTTCATAAGGAAATTTGGAGCCGATTTACTGCTGCTTTGGACGAATACAGACTGTTGCAGCCGGGTGATAAGGTGGCCGTTTGTATCAGCGGCGGCAAGGACAGTATGCTGATGGCGCTGCTGTTCCAGGAACTGCAAAAGCACAGTCGCTTTCCCTTTGAAGTGGTGTATCTGGTGATGGATCCGGGTTATAGCCCCAAGAACCGGGAGGTGATTGAGCGCAACGCCCGCACCCTTGGACTGCCCATTACCGTGTTTGAGACAGATATTTTCTCATCCGTTTTGCATATTGAAAAGTCGCCCTGCTATATCTGCGCCCGTATGCGCCGTGGGCATTTGTATAACAAGGCCAAGGAGCTGGGCTGCAACAAGATCGCCCTGGGTCACCATTACGACGATGTAATCGAAACGATTTTAATGGGCATGCTGTACGGCGGCCAGGTGCAAACCATGATGCCCAAGCTGCACAGCACCAACTTTGCCGGTATGGAACTGATCCGCCCGCTGTACTTGGTGCGGGAAAGCAGCATTGAGCACTGGCGGGATTATAACGGCCTGCACTTTATCCAGTGCGCCTGCAAGTTTACGGACACCTGCACCTCTTGCAACCCGGACAATACTTCCAAGCGTAAGCGTACCAAGGAACTGATCCAAATGCTGCATGCAGAAAGTCCGCAGGTGGAAAGCAACATTTTCCGCAGTGTGGAGCATGTGAATATTGACACAGTGATCGGTTACAAGCAGCACGGTCAGCTTCATTCGTTCCTGGACAGTTATGATGAAACCGAATAAGCCTAAATAAAATGAACCCCGGAGTACAAACTCCGGGGCTTTTTGTATCTGATTAGGTTTTAGAAGTTCAGCAGACCTGCGCCGCCGTTGACTGCCATAAAGGCAGAAGAGAACACCAAAGACACAATGGTCATCAACTTAATAAGAATGTTGATAGACGGGCCGGAGGTGTCCTTAAAGGGATCGCCTACGGTGTCGCCAACCACGGCAGCCTTATGGGCTTCAGAGCCTTTGCCGCCGTCTTTCAGACCCTCAATATACTTTTTGGCATTGTCCCAGGCACCACCGCTGTTGGCCATAAAGATTGCCATCATAACGCCGCTGACCAGCGCACCTGCCAGCAGACCGCCCAGGCTCTCAACACCCAGCAGGAAGCCTACCAGTAAGGGAGCCACCACTGCCATAATGCCGGGCAGAATCATCTCTTTCAGTGCTGCGGTGGTGGAGATGGACACGCACTTGGTGTAGTTCGGCTTTTCCGTGCCCTTTAAGATGCCGGGTTTCTCCCGGAACTGGCGGCGCACTTCTTCGATCATCTTGTTTGCAGCCTTACCAACGGAACTCATGGTAAAGGCAGAGAACAGGAAGGGGAGCATACCGCCCAGGAACAAGCCTACCACAACTTTGGCATCCAAAATGCTCATACCGCCTTTGGTGATATTCGTCGTTTCTGCAAAGGAGGCGAACAGCGCCAGCGCCGTCAAGGCGGCAGAGCCGATGGCAAAGCCTTTGCCTACTGCGGCTGTGGTGTTACCTACGCTGTCCAGCTTATCGGTGATTTTGCGCACAGAGCCATCCAGTTCACTCATCTCGGCAATACCGCCGGCATTGTCCGCAATCGGACCGTAAGCGTCCACCGCCACGGTGATCCCGGTGGTAGACAGCATACCTACGGCAGCAAGTGCGATACCGTAAAGGCCTAAGAATTTGTAAGACAGCAGAATGCCTACGGCAATAAACAGCACCGGAATGGCTGTGGAACGCATGCCCACGCTCATACCGCTGATAATGTTGGTTGCAGCGCCGGTTTTGGAGCTTTCTGCAATTTCTTTTACAGATTTATAGTGATCGGAAGTATAAATTTCCGTCAGCTTACCGATGGCAGTGCCCACGATCAGGCCGCACAGCACACACCAAAAGCCGTTCATGGTGCCCAGCATAAAGTGGCTCAGCAACCCGGCAGCAAGGATTACCAGCGCCGTTGCCGTATATTCGCCCCGGTTCAAGGCGCGCTGCGGGTCCGTGCCGTCCTTGGCCCGTACAAAGAATGTGGCGATCACGGAACCGAGAATGCCCACACCACACAGCACCAGCGGGAAGATAGCCGCATACAGCCGACTGCTGACGGTGGTAGCCGCAAATGCCAAGGTGATGGCAGAGATAATGGAGCCAACATAGCTTTCAAACAAATCGGCGCCCATACCGGCTACATCGCCCACATTGTCGCCCACATTGTCTGCAATGGTTGCCGGGTTGCGGGGATCGTCCTCCGGAATACCGGCCTCCACTTTGCCCACCAAATCGGCGCCCACATCCGCAGCCTTGGTATAAATACCGCCGCCGACACGGGCAAACAGAGCGATAGAAGACGCACCCAAACTAAAGCCTGTAAGAATATTCAGAGCAGAGGCATTGCTCACCAGATCGTACTTGCTGTTCAGGAACAGGAAGATTAAACCCACGCCGATGACGCCCAGGCCGACCACAGACAAACCCATCACGGCACCGCCGCTAAAGGCAATCTTTAGTGCTTTATTCATGCCTCGCTCCCGCGCAGCATTGGCGGTGCGCACATTGGCTTTCGTGGCCACGGTCATACCAAAGAACCCGGCCAGGGTAGAGAACAGAGCGCCCAGCACAAAGCAAACGGCGGTGAGCCAGTTGATCACCAAGCCGATCACTAAAAACAGTACCACGGCAAAAACAATCAGAATTCGATACTCGGCAAACAAAAAGGCGCGAGCGCCGGTGGCGATGGCGTCGGCAATCTCTTTCATCTTTGCCGTGCCGGCGTCTTTCTTACCGATGTAGCGTGCAGTGAACAGGGCGAACAGCAGCGCCACCAAACCGCACACAGGTACAAGGTACAATAACTTTTCCATAAATTAACCACTCCCGGTCCGAATTCCGGCAAAGCCGAGAATTCTTATACTTTAATCTATTTTTACCATACTTGTAAGAAAAAGTCAACAAACAAAAATGCCGCCGCTTATTAAGAATTGTTTATGTTAGACAAAAATATGCAAAAAAGGCGATATAAGTGCATAAGATTTCGTATACCGGACAAAAACAGTCAGGCGTGTGCATAAAAAAACAGTACGGCAGAACCGTACTGTTTTTATCGTTATAAAATGGTACGTAAGACTTAGTCGGCAGTTTTTTCGTTCTGCTCTGCCAAACGGGCAGCGCGCTTCTCCGCCAGTTCCACGATCATCTGCTGCTGCAGGTCACCGTGAATGTTGTAGAACAGGAAAGACAGACCGTAAAGGCCACGGGCCAAACCGGGCAGGATACAGAACACCGCCCAAATACCGGACAGAATACCGGGATCCGTTTGAGGTACAGCGTTGCCCAGGGAGTCGGTGAGGGGAATGTAGTTAATCCAGGTCAGTACCATACCGGACATCCAAGAAGTAATAGAAGTTGCCAGTTTCTGAAAGTAGCCCTGTACGGTGGTTACCAGCGCTTCGTTACGCAGACCGTGCTTCCATTCCATATAGTCCAGAGCTTCTGCGGTCAAAATGGGGTTAACCACCTGAATGACTTTATTGGGCAGGCCGCAAATGGTCAGACCGAAGACCACCCAAATGAAGTTGAGAATTCTGTGGTCGCCGAATGTCTGGCCAAAGGGGTGGTAACCGATAAAGAACAGGGTAAAGTAAGCCACACCGCCGAACACACCGGCCAAGATTGCCGTTACGCGAGCACCCAGCCTCTTAACCAGTTTGGCAGCCATAGGCACCATCAGGTAATTGGGAATACCGGTAAATAGACCGCAGATGGTCTGGTTCATAATGGCGCCGGTATTGTTTAGCCAGAAGTACTGCTCGGAGGAGCCGCCTACGGCCTTAAAGTTGTTAAAGAAATCCGACAGAATGATGGCAAACAGGGGACGGTTGGAGAAGATCTCCTTAATGGACTGGAGAACAGAGGTCTCGTTCATCTCCTCACGGCTCATCAGCGGCACCCGTTCCCGCATATTGAAGAACCCGAACACCGAGAAGCCGGCGCAAAGGATCAACATACAGTAGGCGAAGCCGGAGTACACACCCTGCATGGTAATGTTCTTATTGACCTTTGGCAGCAGCTGTACAAACACAGGGACCAGTGAGGGCAGCCATGTGCCGAACAGCTCAAAAAACTTGGTGGTGGTAATTAAGTTATTTCGCTCGTCGTTATTTGGCGTTATGTTATAAACAAGCAACCAGTAGGCGCCAAAGTAGCTCATACCCAGACCGTACAGTAATATGCCTATGGCGGACCAAACGATCTTTTGTGTGGAATTCAGATCCGGAGCGGTAAACATCATATAACCGCCGATGAGCCACATAGGCAGGGACAGGATCAAGAACGGCCGAATACGCCCCCAACGGGTACGGGTACGGTCAATGATCAGTCCGCTGATGGTATCGTCCGCCGCATCATAAATGGAGGCAAACAGGTTGATGTTTGCGTACGCGGTGGTGTTCAGCTTTAAAAACTGGATCATAAAGAATTCCTTGAACGCACTGGTAAACTGGTCCAAGTTCTTCTTACCGAAGTTCACCAGCACAAAGGCGGCGATCTCCTTCGGTGACAAGTAGCGCTTTTTGGTATAAGCCAGCCTTTCCAATTCTTCCAGTTCAGAATCGTTCAGCTGCTGAGACTCAACTTTTTCTGCCAAAACATTCCCTCATTTCAGGGCCGTAGCCCTACAAAATAATAACGATATAATTTTAGCATAAGAAGTAGAGCAAATCAACACTTTTTTCTGTACAAAAGTAACAAGATAATGCACGATGAGAAACGTTGTGTAACATTTCTCCCGGCTTTTGATTTTTGCCGGCAATTCTATTGACAACCGGCGCCAAACATTATAAAATATTTTGGTGAATATGATGGCTGTAACGGACTGACAATCGTTTCCATTATTCATTTTCATTGATAACAGAACCAGCGCCACGGCGCCGAAAGGATGTAGACTATGGCATCGACCTGCCCCAACTGCGGCAAAAAATTACATTTTTGGAACATTAAGGCGGAGTGCTCTGCCTGCGGTGTGAGCATTCCTAATTTTGATTGGGAGGCCAGACTGGAGGAGGACAACCGCAACGCGGAAAAAGCCTTCGGCGTGTTTAACCGCACCCTCAGCCGTATGGCGTATTCCATGTGGGGCACCAAGCTGCGCATTGCTCGCCTTGTGCTGACCTTTTTGCCGGCTGTGGGTTTCATTTTACCTTGGTCCAATATCAAAGGCACCGGCTCCAGCTTTGTGCTGAGTATTCTCGCTTTTGACGGTAGCAAGTCGCTGATTGACTTTTTCAAGGCGTTTTTTGGCGATGTAGGACTGTTTACCACAACTATGGGTATGGAGGGCTACGGCGGTCCGGTGACCCTTGGTGTGATTGGCTACTTCCTGTTCTTACTCAGCGCTTTATTTATTGTGATCGCATTCTTTATGGTACTGATCCGCTGCAAGAATTCCAAGACCAAGACGACCATTGTTTTTGATGTACTGTCTGTTGTGGCTTCTGTCGCCGCCGTAATCTGCTTTACCGTTGGCGGTCAGCGGGGCGCGGATCTGGGCGCATTCAGCTTTGGCGGCAACGCGGTACTGGCACCCAGCGGTTCCATCGGTTGGGGTTACTTTGTGGCACTGCTTTTGCTGCTGGTTGCCACCGGTATGAACATTGCCGTTGTTAAAGCGCCGGCCAAGTCTGACGAGCAGTTGGAGAACGAACGCCTGGCGCGGGTGGCTGCGAAAGAAGAAAAAGAGCGCCTGGCTGAAGAAAAGCGGGAACTGGAGCGCGTACAGGCTGCCAAGAAAGCCCAGGAAGAAGAAAAAGCTAAGGTGGAAGAAGCCAAGCGAAAGCTGGCTGCCAAAGCGGAAAAGCGTAAGAACAAGAAATAAACCAAAAGGAGCGGCACAGCTGCGGCAAATCGCCGAGCCGGCGGCTCCTTTTTTTGTTGCCTTGACCGGCAAGGCCGGTTTTGGTATAATGTAAAAGAGATTATTCGACTATTCGACAACTGGAGTGATATGATGGCAGAGGATAAACAAGAATTGACCCCAACAGCGGAAAAGAAAGCAAAGAAGAAGCTCAGTGGCAAACAAAAAGGCTTAATCGCCGGCGTTGTGGTGGCCGTAGTGATACTGCTGGTGGGCATTGCCGGTTATGTGGTGACCCATGTGAACAGCTACGCCTTTTACAATAAAGTCGTGATCGCGTTGGCGCCGGATAAGATAGAGGACTACGGCAAGACCTTTTACCTTAAGACCAACCCGAACTATGACCAGAAGAAGGCACCCAATGAGCCGATGTTCATCTGCTACTATAAAGATGCAAGCGGCAAGGAAGTAGATCTGCCCGGCGGCACCTATAAAGAGGATGGAAATAACGGCCAGGTGCTCATCGCATTTTTGGGCAAAGCCGCCGAGAAAGTGGTTGCCATTCAAAAGACCATAACCATTATCTTTTGGGTGTTGGTGGCCGTGGCCGTTTGCGTGCTGATCTATATTTGGTATCGGCTGGACGCCCGCTATGAGGAGCGCCAAATGCTGGCTGCCCACGGTGGCAGAGAGAAAGATAAAAAGAAACACAAGAATTAAGTCTGCGATGGCAGTGCGAGGTTTGCTTATGAACTACGATTTATTGTTTTCTCCCGCCAAAATCGGCAATGTGACGGTCAAGAACCGCATTATTATGGAGCCGATGTGCCTTGGCTTCGGTCAATTTGACGGTCGGGCCACGGACACCATGATGGACTATTACGAAGAGCGGGCCAAGGGCGGCGTAGGGCTGATCTTTACGGAGATTACCCGCGTCAACGACATGACCGGCGCGTCTTCCTTCGGTCAACTGGGTATGAGTCATGATTACCAAATCGACTCTCTGCGCACCATGGCACAGCGGGTGCACCGTCACGGCACCAAATTGATGGTGGAGCTGCACCACCCGGGGCGGCAAAATCTGGGCCTGATGGTGGGCACACTGCCTATTTGCGTAGCCGGCGACCGCTTTCTCGGGTCCGCTTATGCCAAGCTGCTGTACGGCAGCGTAATCCCTCCCGGTAAGAAGTTGCAGGATAAGGACATTGTGCCACGCACCGTGGCACCCAGCCGATGCGAAAAAAGCAAAATGAGCGAAAGCGTCAACCGCGGTCTGTCCCATCGGGGCGTGCAGCGGCTGATCATGCAGTTTATTGAAGCTGCACAAAGAGTAAAGAAAGCCGGCTGTGACGGTGTGGAACTGCACGCCGCCCATGGCTATCTCATTCAGCAATTCCTGTCACCGAATACCAACCGGAGAACGGACGAATACGGCGGTTCTTTGGAGAACAGAATGCGTTTTTTGACGGAGATCATTGACGGCATTCGCATCACCTGCGGGCGGGATTTTCCCATTGTGGTGCGTCTGTCGGTAGATGAAATGTACGACCGCATCGGCCAACCCGGCAAGGGCTACGGCTTGGAAGAGGGCCTGCAAATGGCCAAAATTCTGTCTGACAAGCGCATTGATGCCATTGACGTGTCTTCTGCGTGCTACGATACATTCAATTACTGGCTGGAGCCGGTAACTTTCCCTTGCGGTTGGCGCAAGCACCTGGCCCAAGCGGTCAAAGAAGTGGTGAACATTCCTGTGATTGCCGCCAATTTGATTCGTACCCCGGAGCAAGCGGAAGAACAGCTTGCACAAGGTATTCAGGACTTTGTAGGCCTTGGGCGACCCCTGATTGCCGATCCCTATTGGGCAGACAAAGCAGAGCAGGGGAAGGCAAACGAAATTCGCCACTGTATCAACTGCCTATACTGCTTTGAGAGTATGATGGAGGGTGCCTATAAAGGCGAGCACGGTCATTGCTCCGTGAACCCGTTTGTAGGCCGAGAGCGCACAATGTTGGTACAAAACGGCAATGGGCGCAAGGTGGTTATTGTCGGTGCCGGGCCTGCGGGGCTGACGGCGGCGGAACTGCTGGCTCGCCGTGGATTTGATGTGACCGTACTGGAAAAAGCCAAAACCCCCGGCGGTCAGGTACTGTTGGCAGCCAAGCCGCCCCATAAGGAGCGCATGACCTGGTGCACGGAGGATTTGACTACCCTGGCGCAGGCTGCGGGTGCGGAAATTCGCACCCAGGTAGAAGCGACAGAAGAAATCATTGCCGCTTATGACCCTTACGCTGTGATCTGTGCCACCGGCGGCAGCGCCGTACACCCAAAGGCTTTCAGCGGCGAAAATGTGTGCACGGTGACGGATATTCTCACCGGCGATGTGAAAGTGAAAGACAAAAAGGTGGCGGTGATCGGCTCCGGCATGACCGGACTGGAAACCTCCGAGCTGCTGGTCAGCCAAGGCAATCATGTGACCATTGTGGAAATGGCGCCCCGCATTGCGCCCGGTGCATACTTCCAGCATGTGGACGATGCGCTACCTAAGTTACAGGCGGCACACACAGTCTTTATGGTGGGGCAAAAACTGCTGGCTGTTCATCCCGACAACATTGAACTGGAAAATGTGGACACCGGTAGCAAAACCATGGTACCTTGCGACCTGGTGGTGCTCTCTTTGGGCGTGCGCCCGGAGAACGGCTTGTATGAAAGCATTAAAAGCAGCTTCAGCCGTGTATATAACATCGGCGACAGCAACAAAATCGGCCGTATCCACAACGCCACAGAAGCCGCCTACCAATTGGCAATGTCCCTGTAAATCACATAAAAAATGACCCCGAACCACTCCGGTTCGGGGTTTTTTCGCTTTACAGCACGATTAGTTCTTTGGTCACATTGGATAAGTTCTCTCGGCCATGGGGGGACAGGTAGAGCACGTCTTCAATGCGGATGCCGAATTTGTCCGGCAAATAGATGCCTGGCTCCATAGAGGTCACATTGCCGGTTTGGTACACATCCCCGCTGCGGGGCGAGGCGTTATAACCCTCGTGTATTTCCAGCCCCACGCCGTGCCCCAGGGAGTGGCGGAAATATTGCGCCTTATCCTCCGCTGCCAGTACATCGTAGGCCGCTTGGTACACCTCTTTGCAGAGCACGCCGGTGTGCAGTGCCTGAATACCTGCCAGCTGCGCGCGGAGCACCAGGTCATAAGCTGCCTGCATTTCTGCCGTGGCGCTGCCCACGGCCACTGTGCGGGTCATATCCGAATGGTAGCCCCGGTAGGTGGCGCCAAAGTCAAACAGCACAAAGTCGCCCTTTTGCACTTCCCGATTCTCCGGCACACCGTGGGGCATGGAGGTGTGGGCGCCGGTCAGGAGAATGGTGTCAAAACTGACGCCGTCCGAGCCGCCCAGCGCCATTAGATAGTCAAAGCGGGCAGCCAGTTCCTTTTCCGTTTTGCCGGGCTTTACATCGTTAAGAAGTTCTAAAAACGCCTTTTCCGCAATGCGGTTGGCGGTTTTCATTAGATCAATCTCCCACGGCTCTTTTACATTGCGCAGATCCATCACACCGTTGCCGACAGGGCGCAATTCGCCGCTGAAAATGCCTTGCAGCTGCGTGTACTGCCGGTAAGCAATGGTACGGTCCTCAAACAGCAAAATCTTGCAGTCGATTTTTTCCAGCAAGGCGTCCAGTTCGTCCCAAAAGCCGGTGGTAATCTCCGTCACCTGCACGCCGGTGTCCGCCGCGTGGAGCCGGGCGGTCTCCGTATAGCGAGAGTCCACCAGTTGAAACACAGCCGTCGGCGTCACCAAGATCATGCCCTCGCTGGGGGAAAAGCCGCACACATAGTGCATATCGGCTTCATCCAGCAGCAGCAACGCGTCTGCACCGGCCGTTTTTACATAATTCATCATTTTTTCCGTATGCATAATATCACCTACACAATAGGATAGCACAGATTTTTTACTTGTCAATTCCAAATTTCTGTCTTATTTGTTTCTTTAGTATTGACAAGGCGGGCGGGGGTGTGCTATCGTTCCTTTGTAACAAAATCTTATCACTTCCGGGGGTAATTATGGAAAAGTATTTGATCAATCCCAACCAGCGGATTGCCACCATCAGCAAGGACATTTACGGCCATTTCAGCGAGCATTTGGGTCGCTGCATTTATGACGGCATTTTTGTAGGCAAAGACTCTAAAATTCCCAATGTGAACGGTATGCGCACCGATGTGGTCACGGCACTAAAAGACATGGGCATTCCTGTGCTGCGCTGGCCCGGCGGCTGCTTTGCCGACGAGTACCACTGGACGGACGGTATCGGCGAACAGAAGGATCGTAAAAAGATGATCAACACCCACTGGGGCGGTGTGGTGGAGGACAACTCCTTTGGCACCCATGAGTATTTTGAGCTCATCCGCCAGCTGGGGTGTGACGCTTATGTAAACGGCAATGTAGGCTCCGGCTCCGTGCGGGAGATGAACGAGTGGGTCGAATATATGACCTTTGACGGCGTATCACCGATGGCGGACCTGCGGAAGAAGAATGGTGCCGATAAGCCCTGGAAGCTGCGCTACTTCGGCGTTGGCAACGAGAGCTGGGGCTGCGGCGGCCACATGAACGGCGATTACTATGCGGACGAGTTCCGCCGCTACAACACTTATGTGCGGGATTATACTGCCGGGGAGCATATTTACCGTGTAGCCTGCGGTCCCAATGCTTTTGACTTCAAATGGACGGAGCAAGTGATGCGCAAGGTGCCCGGCCAGGCGGACGGTCTGTCGCTCCACTACTACACCGTACCTTATAACTGGGATCACAAAGGCTCTGCCACGGAGTTTAATATAAAAGATTATGACCGTACGGTGGCCAAGGCCTACCGTATGGAGGAGTTGGTTCGCCGCCATACAGAGATTATGAATGCCCTGGACCCCCAAAAGCGAGTGGACCTGATTGTGGACGAGTGGGGTACCTGGTTTGATGTGGAACCGGGCACCAATCCGGGCTTTCTGTACCAGCTAAACACCATGCGGGACGCTATGGTGGCTGCGCTGACTTTGAATATTTTCAACAAGCACGCCGACCGGGTACAGATGGCGAATATTGCGCAGACAGTGAATGTACTGCAAGCAGTGATCCTAACCGAAGGGGACAAGATGGTGTTGACCCCCACATACCATGTGTTTAAGATGTATAAGGACCACCAACAAAACACGCTGATTGGCTCCTACCTGACCAACAGCAATACCGTAGAGTGCGAGGAGTGCAGTGCACCCCAGATGATCGAGTCCGCCTCTGTGGACGAGAACGGCACCATTTACGCCACGGTCACCAACATCAGCGCCACCAAAAAGGCCAAGATCAAGTGTCAGATCGCCGATACCAAAGTTTCAACCTTACGTGCTGAAATTCTTACCGGAGATATGCACGACAAAAATGACTTTTCCAATCCGGACGCGGTTCAGGTGCGCCCCTTTGACGGTGTACGCAAGCTGTCCGATGGTTTTGTAGCTGAACTGCCCCCTTGCAGTGTAGTAAAGTTCGTGATTAACGAAAAATAATGGAGGAGCTTTGCAAACGTTGTCTGCTGTATGAGGCAGGGGAACGAGCGGCCTATACACAGGTGCAAGCATATTTGGAAACAGTGCCACCGGAAGAACTGGCAAGTCCGACTGTGCGGAACAGTCGCCTAAGCCAATGCTGTCATTGCGACCAGCTGATCGCCGGTATGTGTCGCAAATGCGGCTGCTATGTGGAGGTACGCGCAGCACTGAAAGACAGTACTTGCCCACATACAGAGGGCAGAATGTGGTGATTTACGCCGACTTGAACGAATTCAGGTCGGCGTTTTCTATGGGCGGATTGTATGAAACGCCTTTTCCTTGACCATACTGTGGGTATGAGATTTTATGAGAAGAGCGGACGCTGGCTGCAGGCTCTGTGGGGCGCGTTCTGCATTGTGGCTGTCCTATTGGCTCTTTGCCAGTTGCTGCAGATCAGCGAGGATTTATGGAATCATCCATGGAGCAGCATAGCTGCAACCTTTGCCAGACAGGCGGAAAAAATGGCGCCTTATTTCATTGCCTTTGCTTTGCCGTATCATCTGTTACCAGGGAGTCGCACCAAGTGCGGGGTTTGGAGCGCCCTAAGTTACGGCCTGTTTACTGCTTTATTTACCGCTGTTACGAACAGCGATCCGGGATTGCTGTGGCCGATCCTGTTGGGGCTGGGAGCCGTGCTGTGCAAAAACAGAGTAGGGGAGAAGCAAGGAATGTTACTGCTACCGGTGCTCGCACTGTCACTTGCCGGTTTCTTGGGTGCAACGCACGGTTATTACGAAAGCGCACTGCTGTGGCTGCTGCGTAAGTTGGGCAACAATAACGCCGTTGCCGGCACGATGTTTGGCGTGTTGAATACGCTTTTGCGTCCGCTGTCCGCGGCGTTTGAACAGTCGGTGTATCTGCACAGCGCCGGTGGTGCCGTGTGGTTGGACGGACAGATTTTAACCGGCGCCAAGACCATTTTTGCCGCCAAGCCGGATCGTTTGGCAACCGCGCTTTTTTTGTCCGGCAAAGGGCTGCAACTGTTCTTATTGCCCGGGTTTGCATGCACGCTGGCAGACTGTGGTAAAACACGGAGCAAAGCCGCTCTGGCTTTATTTACCGTCGGGTGTGTACTCAGCGGCCATACGGAACTATTTACCTTATTTTTGATGCTGGAAAGTCCTTTTTTGCTGCTGGCCTTTGCCGGACTCACCGGCGGATGCTATTTGGTGGCTGTGCTGCTGGGTCTCCACTGGGGATTTTTGCAGAATGGGGGAATCGTGGAGTTTCTCTTGTACAACAGCAGCGGCGCACTGCCGTATCTTGTGGGCGTGACATTTTGCGTGCTGGCCTATTTTGTCAGCCGGTACACCGTGGTACGCTACGGCATTGCGGAACACAGCCGCGTTTGGCTGCCGGAAGATCTGCGCCCACTGGCACAGGAACTGGGCGGTCTGCAAAACATTCTTGCCATTGAAGATGATGGTGTGCAGGTACGCAATAGCAAGCGAGTAAACACTTTGCTCCTGGAGGGAGAACTGAAGGAAGACCGCTTTATAACCGATGATCCGCAGATACAGACGCTAAAAGAATATCTGCCGTAAAGAATTCGTTCTAAACAGAAAACAGCATATAAACTCCTTATGCACAGGAGTAATTGCTTTTCATTTGAAAGGTCAGTCGGCGGCAGAAGATTCATACTCAAAAAAGATAATCGCAAAAGGCACCGATGTGGTACCTTTTGCGATTTTTATATTGTTCAGAACAGGGGCTTGCATTTTGCTTTTGAATTTGCTATAATTATACAAAATTAATATTGTGTTCTCATAAAATGCACAAAAGGGGAGAGCCTTGCGGCTCTGCCCCTCGTGTGTCAGTTGGTCGTTATCGGAATAGGATTTCAAACTTCCAGCTGAGCTTTTTAATTGCCCTGCCTGCCAGCAGGGCTTTTATTATTGCCCGGAACACTTTATTTACACCTCCTTCGGCCCCAGGTAGCGAACTATTGAAATTGGCAAGCGTGCGTGCGCTGTCGCTCGTCGCTTGCATAGTCCGCTGGAAGTAGGCCGGGTGCGGCAAGTCAAGGGAGAAAAGCAAAAAGTCTGCAACAAGGCTTAAGAAAGAGTTTTTGCGTACCCTTTACTTGTCGTGCCTGGTCTGCTATATAATAAAAAAGCACCCCCTCCTGGGGGTGCTTTTTTATTTTGGTTGTTATTTTAATCGCGCGTAGCAAAACGCAGCTATTAGCATTGATATAAAAATCGCTAAAGCCTTCATTATTCACTTCCTTTCACTGTTTTCTCATATACCTGATGATTTCATCATCTGGTATCCCTAATACGGATATTGCTTTCTTTATAGTCTCTAATGTGGTCTTACCCTCGTCTTTTTCTATTCGTTGGTACTGTCTTGCTGATATGCCTATCATTTCTGCCGTCTGTTCTTGTGTGTATCCTTTGTTTTGTCTGTATTCTTTTAGCATTTTAATCACCGTATATATTCTCTCATATTGATTTAATGTGCACCACGACACCATATGTCGTATATTTTGAATTTTCTATTGACATTTGATGTCGTGTCTGTTAATAATGAGTTGTAACGACACGGCGTGTCGTTCTACTGGAGTGATCCAGTACATGACCTCCCCCGGTGTGTCCCCTATGCATACCGGGCGGAGAGTACAGAAAGGAGTGGTCAACCTGGAAGCTAATTACGATATAGAAACGGTAAAGGCGTTGCGTGATAGGGAGTGTTACCGTCTTGCACTGGATATGTGCATTGACTTGTATAGTGACCTTTCGGTTACGCATGAAGTGGCTTTTAAGTTTCTGAGTGATAATGGCTTGCTTACTCATTGTTATAGGGACTTTGAGTTAGTACAGTTACAAGATAATGCCGAAAAGTGGCAATCAATTCTTAATTCTTTCGATTTTGGAGGTTGTAAAAATGGTAGCAACGATTAAAGGACAGTTCCTGGAGCAGGGTACATTTAACCGAAAGACCGGCGAAACAGTCGCGTATAGTGAGGTTTTGTGTGAGGATAATACGGTGGTGCAAATCAACGACTATATCCCGCCTGCCGGTACAAAGAAGTTTGATCCGGTCAATATCCGGGTAAAAATTCATTCAACAAAATTCGGCTTGCTGATCCGTAACGCGGATAAGTAATATACCACCATAGTAAAGGAAGTGTCAGCAGTGAAACAGAAAGTAACCCCTTTCCTCTCCGTCCTGCTGGCACTTTCTTTTCTTATGCCTGCTGCTCTGTTTGCAAAGCCGATAGAAGCCCGGGCGGCGCAGTTTTATTCTACCCCCAATAAAGTTATGGTTAGTAATAATCTGCGCTATAAATCAAGTACAAAAACTTGGACTTTTGGCGGTGATGGCAATAATAATAATCCTATTGGTGTAAATGATATTACATGGGGAGATCAAGCCAACTGTGAAATGGTTAATACTATTGCTTTTAGGTCTACAACCCATAAGCCAGTATCTGCTGGTGATACGCTGCGTGTAGTATCTAATGTATCTCTTTATGATTATGATAATGCTGGATATACAATGTATTTTTGTATATTCAATGAAGATGGTAAGCAACTTATTGAGCCCCGTAAAATGACTAAAAGCGGTAATAATACATTTAGTATTGCCGCTAAAATTAACAATGATGTTGATGGCTATTTTGGCTTTATATCGGGTAAACTCACTTGTAATAAAGCAAGTGTTAGTTCCCATGTATTTACTGCAAAAATAGCTGATTGGACTGTTAATTGTGAGCCTGGCGAAGTAGGATTTTGGAACGCAGTAAAAGAAGCCCTCACCAATGTGCTTACTTGGCTTAAAGAAATTCGAGATAAGATTGTAAATGGTTTTAATGATCTTGGTAAAACGATTTCTAATCAGTTTTCCAACCTTGTTAAAAATGTACAGTCTATGATCGATAGTGTTAATAAGTGGCTGTCTGACACCTTGGATAATATCAAGCAGTTTATGTCCAATGTAGGCAAGTGGTTTACAAACCTTGGTAATTCTATATCCGGTTTCTTTGAAAAGCTGTGGAATAGGATATGGTGGGGCAATGAGAACGGAGAGAGTGAGTATGTAAAGCCGACGATCAGCAATAAGTTGCTTGATATTCTCGCCACTCTCCAGGACTACCAAGAGAAGCTAAAATCTACTATTGACACTATCGGTTCTGCTGCAAGTGATGTAGCTAACTATATCTCTGCCGGTACTTCCTTTGTTAATGGCGTTGTGGGTGTAGCCGGTGCCGGATTTACTGTTCTCATTGTCTTTGGTATCGTCTTTGTGCTGGTGCGAAAGGTGGTGGGTCGGTGAAGTACATTATTGATTATATTATCGTCTTTACGGACTGGCTTATTACCGCCATTAAAGATATTTTACTGCTCCTGTGGAATGTAATATTGATCGTGGTGGAAGCAGGGAAGTTTTTAATATCTGTGGTTACTTCACTTCCCGCTTTGGTTACTGTGCCTGCTGTGGCTTTGGTCGTTGCTTGTGTTCTGTATAAAGTCCTCGGTCGAGAGGGGGGAGAAGCAAGCTAATGGAAGATCTCGCAAGCCTGTTTGGTCAAGGTTTTTCGATACTTTGGAATGCAAAGCTTCTTGGTATGCCAATTATGTTTTGGTTCGTTCTTGTAGCCATTTTTGGTATTATCGGTAGTTTTCTGAAAGGTAAGAAAGAATGAAAAAGAAAATTATTTTTATCGTATCTCTGCTGCTTGCACTGTCTATACCGTCAGTAGCTTACGCAGAGGAATACGGAAATACATATCCGGCTTATGTGCCGGTGTCGGGAGGTGCGTATATTGAGGTTCAGTGTGCCCTTGGGCGTGGGACGCTTGTCTTTGCGCGTGAGTACAAAGACGGTTATTTTGGCTTTTACGGCAGTGGGTATAGCCCTGCTAATATATCGCGTAGTACCATCAGTGGTACCTACTATACGGCAGCTGGTGCAAAATATAATGCAAGGGTAAATGCAATGGGTGAAGCCCAATATTATCGTGAGACAAGTACACGGTATGAATGGACAAACCTTAATGTCACTAAAATCTATAATACTAATGTGAAGTTTGAGGACTTTAAAGATGATCGTGCTAATATCATTGATTTGTTTTCTTATGATCCTGTTACTTATCTCTGGCTGGCTTGTACTGTCGTTATAATTCTGTTGCTGATGTATATTGCTTGGAGGAGTTCTTGTGATTGAGTATTTTACTAAATTGATAGGGGAGTGTCCCAGCTATCTTTATGGCGTGGTGTATGTACTCTCTTTCTTCCTGGTCGTTTTTGGCCTGTATGTCATATTGACATTGATAAAAGTATTTTTCAGTCCGTTTTTTAAGGGTTAGTGAGGTGATGATATATGCCCTTGTCTGTGATTGCAATGGAAGTGACTTCCGCAGCTGATGCCATTACGGAATTTACTTCCGTCTTTACCAAAGCCTGGGCTTTTTTGACCGGGAATTGGTACTTTCTTGCTTTGATCTGCGTGCCCTTGGGTGCTCTGCTTCTTTCTACTATTCTTGGCTTTATCCGGAGTAGGACTTAATGGTTTCCGAATGCTTTAAACTTGTCATTGAATATATCACTATGACGGCTGAAGCCTGGTTTTCTTTAGTTGTTGGTGAATGGCGGTTGTTTCCTTGGTTCCTGTTGGGCTTTGCCGGTTTTCTGCTCCTGGAGGTTCTTCGTTTTGTCCTCCGAAAGGTGTATAGATAATGCTGTATGGCATAACAGAAGATACCATTATGGAGCCTATCGGCTGGCTGTTTGAAGTGCTTAGTGGTGTGCTATATTTGCCGTTCCAATTCAATGAAGATACGATAATTGCCGGACTGATCGTCATTACACCGATTGCAGCCGGTGCCCTTTGTTTGATTATTGATTGGGTCTTTGATGTCCGGGATGAGTTCAGTAACTTCCACCGGCTGGAAGATTATACTTCTTCATTTCGGCAGCACTTCCAGCGCTACGGCCGATCTCGGCAGAGTAGGGTAGACCTAAAAGCCTTAAAGGATTATCAAGATTATAAGCATAAACAAGCTATGGAGTTGCAAGAAAAGAAGCACACATATACTCATGACTATTTGCAACAGCAGATGGCACATACAAAAATCAAAAACGCTATGCAAACGGAGCAGTCTACGCGCTTCTCCCAAAACATAGATAAGTTGAAAAACTATCAAGAATACAAGTTTGGTAAACAGCAGGAAGCACTAAATTTCTTCCAGTCGGTGGCTGCTCAGTATCAAAATCAAAGTAGTTCTCCGTCAGCGCTTCACGGCGGTTCTGCTTTGCCTGCCGTTCCTGCTTCGTACAAACCGAAAAGGGTCAATGGCGCTCCTGTTCCTCCTGGTAACCACCCTGAGTTGGATATTGAGGTGGATTGAGCACATGACATACAGAGACTATAAAGAAAGGAGAAAATGCAATGCCTGTTTATCTTGCTGAAGCTGGTGGTACTGGTGGCGTGAGTCTTGCTACTCTCGATACGCTGATCGCCGGTATTAAATCGGCTATTGCCTGGATCTTTAGCTTGTTCGCACGGATCGTTAGCACGATCTCTACAAACGATTTGCTGCTGTATCCTGTGCTGCTGTGTATGGTGATCGCAGCTGTTACACTTGCTATCCGCATTGTTCGTAAGTTTGGTATGAAGTCCCGCCGGTCTTAACCCGTGAGGGCGGCTTGTCCGCCTCCGGGTTAGACCGTATCAGTATTTAGAAAGGAGTTAATATATGCCTGTTTCTGCAGCATTGACCGCAGCGATTACTACAAGTGATATTTTCAGCAGTATGACAACTGTCTTTGAGCTGCTGATGGATCAGTTTACCACGACTGTATCTACGATCACCAGTAATCCTTTGCTGTTCGTGCCTGTCCTTTGCGGCTTCGGTGGCGGTCTGATTATGGCCGGTGTTAAAGTCGTTCGTAAGCTGGGCGTGCGTGGTATGGGCGGTCGGCGCCGCCGCCGCGGTTAAATCTTAAATATAGGCGTGGTAGGGGCACGCCTTATTTTTTTTTGGAGTGATTAACTTATGGAATTTATTAAAACACTTTTTCAGCTGTTCAATTACCTTTTTCAATCTGCTTTTTTATTCTCCCCTTTCATACTTCTTTTTACTTCCTTGGGTGTGCTTCTCGTCCTTTCAGCGGCTCTTCAATCCTTTTTTAGGGGGTACTATAAGAAATGAATTTGTTCAATAAGAAAATAGCCAAACATAGCTTAGAGCCTTATTGTGTGATTGTTACTGGCGATAGGGGAGTAGGTAAGTCTACTTTGTTTGCCCTTATTGTAGAAGCAGCTAAGAAAGAGGGCTTGGATGTATTCTGCCAATTCCCTTATAAAGATTGTTACCAAATCCCACTTACATATATCACTAAGAAAGGCTATACCTACTTAGATATAGATAAACAGTGGCTATACTCTCACGACTTTAACCACTGTGTACTCTTAATTGATGAAGCAAAAACCGTTTGGCCTGCTCGTGGCTATGCTGATTGGACTATGCAGGATGAACAGTTCTTTAACTTCCTCCGTAAAAATGATATTCATTTATTCGCTGCTACTCAAGCCTATGATGGTCTTGACCTAAATGTAAAACGTGCTGCTGATGAAGTGTGGTATCTCACCCAGTTATTTTGGCATTTTACACATATCGAATCAAGCCATACAACACTCTGTAAGGTCGCAGATAAACAAACCGAGGTGCAAGGCCGTATGTTTAAAAAAGGTATGAGAAAAGTAGCTTGGGATGTCTGTGAAGTGCCTTTGAAAAACTTCTTGTTTTGGCGCAAGTCCTATTATGGCAGCTTCATTTCCAACTTTGTATTTGGAGAAAAGCCAAAGCCGCAGCTCGAAAGCTGGAACGATACGCCAGTGTTCAAATCTCTTTAAGTCTTATAATATAGTAAGATTATACTAAATTATAAGATGTCTATTTTATTTCTCTTGTCTATTGCTCAAATAAGAACCAAATAGGGGGTGTTTTTTATGGAGTGGAAGATACCTAAACGCAGAATAGAAAAGATAGTTATAAGCGGTAATGTGATCGAATATTACAGGTATCAGAAGCCCTTAAATGTAGAACCGCGTGAGCATGATATAGAAAAGAATAAAGAGACCTCTGAGGGCAAAAGAGACCGTAACCTATATAGAGCGCGTGCAGATTTGCGCCGGGCGATTTGGTGTAATACAACTGCATATACTAAGTTTGTGACACTTACATATAAAGATACAGTTTTAGACCAAGACCAAGTATTATATGATTGGAAGCAATTTATTAAAAATTTAAGACGAAAAGGATATAAAGTTCCTTATGTTTATATAACGGAGCACCAAAAGAAAAGGGGACTAAAAGAAGGCAATGAAGGGTGCTTGCATATTCACGCTGTGCTTTTTACAGACGATTTTATAAGCGCTGATGTAATTAACGCCTGCTGGGGTAAAGGTCGTACAGAGATTAAAGCGCTTCGGTCAATCAAAAACCTTGGCGCTTATGTCTGCAAATATCTAACAAAAGAAGAGTTTGACCTTTACCATAAACATAGCTATCATTTGTCTCGCGGGCTGAAAAAGCCGGAGGTGCTGACTACTGATGGCTATATAGGCCAGTGGCGGGATATGTACTCGAATATTCACGAAAATACAAAAGTGATCTACAGTAACGCTACTGAGTTTGTATACGCTGGTGCTGACGGCAGTATGCAAACAAACACTATACTGTATGAGCAGGGTATATTTAAGTAGGGTTGACTATTGGTGAATAAAATGCTATAATTATACAAAATTAATATTTTGTATAATTCAGGGGAGTTGATACAGTGAAAAAAGCGGAATTTGGGCAATTACCCATGCCTGTACAGGACTATCTGTTGTATTTGGAGGCCATCAAAGGTCATAGCGAATTATCGGTGATCGAATATGCTTCGGATTTGCGCACCTTCTTTCGCTACCTTGCCAAGGAAAAAAATCTGTATCCACCTGACACGCCTGACGATCAAATGGATCTACGGCAAATCAATATGGAATTCATTAAGACCATTACACTGAGCGACGCCTACCAGTTCTTAATCTACTGCAAGAACCAACGCGGCAACGCAGAAGCCACCCGTGCACGGCGTGTGATCGCCATACGGCGCTTTTTTATCTATTTAACGGACAACCGGCACTTACTGGAGGAAAATCCAATGAAAGTGCTGGACGCGCCGAAAACAAAAAAAGCCCTTCCAAAGTACATGACCTTGGAAGAAGCACGCCACTTCTTATCCGTTGTAGACGGCAAACACAAAGAGCGGGATTACGCCATTTTGACCTTACTTCTGAACTGCGGTATGCGACTGAGCGAGTTGGTGTCCATTGATTATAATGATATAAAATCAAACGATACATTGGTGATCACCGGTAAAGGCAACAAGGAGCGCACCGTGTACTTAAACGACGCCTGCAAAGCCGCCGTTTCCGCCTATATGCGGGTGCGGCCGCACGACGGTGTAAAGGACAAAGCTTTATTTCTAAGCAGTCGCAACCAACGAATCAGCCCCAAGACGGTACAACACATGGTGTACGCTTATTTGGACAAGGCCGGGCTGGGAGATCGAGGCCTGTCCGTGCATAAGCTGCGCCATACGGCGGCCACACTGATGTACCAAAATGGCCATGTGGATCTGCTGCTACTTAAAGAGATCCTTGGCCATGAAAACCTGGGTACTACGGAAATCTATACCCACATCAGCGACGACGCAGCCAAGGCCGCCATTGAGGCCAATCCCCTTGCCGATCTCGATGGGCTTAAATCGAGATCACAGAACTGAACAAACTGGTCAACCCTGCATTACATAAGGCGGCCAACGCCACGAAAGCGGCGGAAATCAGGTATTTTTTTACATAATCCCGCACCTGAATTTCAGCAGGGGACTCCCCTGCTGCACCGTCTCGCTTGACGGACAGGTGAAAGATGGACTTGGACATATCGGTGCTGATTTTAATGGTGAGCATGACCACCGTCAGCAAAATAGAGGCCGCCGGAATCACCATCAGCACGCAAAACAGCACGCCTTTCAGCCGAAAAGTCATATAATAGTAGCACACCTGCATACCAAAAGCAAAGCCGCAAGTCATGGGCACAAAATGAATCAACGGAAAGCCGATCATACAAAAGCCCAAAAAGACCGTTACCAAAAATATACTGAAATACAAGCAAAAATCATTGAGAAACAGCTGTAAAAAGCGGTTCTCCCCTACTCTGAGCAGTGCGTTGACTGTGTCGGAGCGAATTTGACGGTACAGTACGCTGCCCAGCGCTAACCCGCAGGTGTAAAATACCAGGGAATAGATGTAAGTTCTATGGGTCTCCCAGCGAAATGCGCGCAGCTCATCCGAAAACGCCGCCGCCAGGTCCCGCTTCTCCCGAGGCTCGCTCATAAGTGCACCCGCTTGTTGCTTACGGCTGCCAGTGCAGCGCACACCGGCATACCCAGTAGGCGCAGTACCAATAAACCAGCGCCGGAAGGTGCCATACAGTAATGTGCCACCGTTAGGACCATTGCAGGTACAATGGCAGCCAATGCCAATGGCAAGCGGCTGTTTTTCACCCCGCAAAGCGCCCATTTTGCAATGAGAAAGGCACAGAGAAAGTCGATCGCCGCACAGATATACACGATCAGCTTAAAGTCCAGATCCAGTTTGTACACCACCAGTGCCCCTACGGCGCAGCAAGCACCAAAGCAGCACACGGTGGCCGCCGTGACACGAAGCAGATAAAGCAGCAATACGGTTTTTGTTTTGCCTACCTGAATTTTTGGCATACCATCACCCTCGCTATACCGTATGCGCCGCCGGTAAGGAATAGAACGAAAAAAGGACTGCTCATAGAGCAGTCCTTTTTTTAAGTGTGCTTATTTCTCGATTTTTTCCTCTGCCTCTTTGGCGGTGTCGGATTTCTCAGTCAAAGCGTCGTCCTTATTCTTTTTGTTCTTCTTATTCTTGGCAGCTTCTCTGGCAGCTTCCACTTCCTTCTGGTGCTGCTCGGCTTTGGTCTTGTTGGTATTCACAGCCCAGCGCTGGATCCGCATTTTGTTGCGATCGGCACCGGTCTCGATGATCAGGTCCTCCTCGCGAATGGTGACCACTTTACCCACAATACCGCCGATGGTGATGATTTCATCGCCAATCTCCAAAGAAGAACGCATCTCCTGCTCTTCCTTCTGGCGCTTTTTCTGGGGACGGATCATGGTGAAGTACATCAGTACCACCATCACCAGCATCAAGATGATAAAGCTGTACTGGCTGGCGCCGCCCTTACCGGAAGCGCTGGCGCCGGCTGCGGCCTGTAACAAAATAAAGTTCATTTTAATTCCTCCTGAATATAGTACGACTATTATATTAAAGTTTTAACCGGATTGCAAGTCCTTTTCTATATTCTGGTGTCCAATTTCACACAATATTCAGATTTGTACTGTGCAAAGCTGCCGTTATCCAACGCTTGTCTGATTTCTACCATTAAATTGTTGTAAAAATACAAATTGTGCATCACTGCCAGGCGCATACCAAGCATCTCCCCTGCCTTGAGCAGATGACGAATGTAACCCCGACTGTACCGGCGGCACACCGGGCAATCGCACTTAGGATCAATAGGCTTGTCGTCCCGGGCATACTTGGCATTGTTCAAATTGATAATGCCGTCCTTGGTAAACAGATGACCGTGGCGAGCATTGCGGGAGGGCATAACGCAGTCAAACAGGTCTACGCCGCGGCTGACGCCCTCTAAAATGTTGCCGGGCGTGCCGACACCCATTAAATACCGGGGTTTGTCCGCCGGCATATACGGCTCCACGGCGCTGATAATGCGGTACATATCCTCGGCCGGCTCCCCTACTGCCAGACCGCCGATGGCGTAGCCGTCGCAGTCCAGTTTAGCGATCTCCTGCATGTGCCATACCCGCAGATCGTCGTAAGTGCAGCCTTGGTTGATCCCAAACAGCAGCTGGTCTTTGTTAATGGTGTCCGGCAATGCGTTCAATCGCTCCATCTCTGCCTTGCAGCGCTCCAGCCAGCGTAGCGTGCGCGCGCAGGACTGTTTTGCGTAGTTGTAAGTGGCCGGGTTTTCCACGCACTCGTCAAAAGCCATGGCGATCGTAGATGCCAGATGGGACTGGATCTGCATGCTCTCCTCCGGACCCATAAAGATCTTCTTGCCGTTTACATGGGAATGGAAGGTGACACCCTCTTCTTTGATCTGGTTCAACTTAGCCAGACTGAATACTTGGAACCCGCCGCTGTCTGTTAAAATCGGCCGCTTCCAGTCCGTAAAGCGGTGCAAACCGCCCATGTCCGCCACCAGATCGTCCCCGGGGCGCACATGCAGATGATAGGTGTTGCACAGCATGACCTGACAACCGATATGCTCCAGATCCTCGGTAGAAAGACCGCCTTTAATAGCCGCAGCGGTAGCTACATTCATAAACGCCGGCGTCTGTACCGTGCCGTGCACCGTTTCAAAGGTGCCGCGGCGGGCGTTGTCTTCTTTTTTTAATAAGGTATATTTTGCCATACTTTCTCTCCGTCAGCAGATAAACATTGCGTCGCCAAAGGAGAAGAAGCGGTACTTCTCCGCCACGGCGGTATTGTAAGCGTGCATAATGTGGTCAAATCCGGCAAAAGCACTAACCAGCATGATCAGCGTGCTCTCCGGCAGGTGGAAGTTGGTGATCAGTGCATCCATACACTTGAATTCATACCCGGGATAAATAAAAATGCTGGTGTTATCGTCATCCTCGCAAATACAGCCGTTCTTAGTTGCCACGGACTCAATGGTGCGGCAGGAGGTGGTACCCACAGCAATCACCCGACCGCCGTTTGCCTTGGTACGGTTGATCAGCTCCGCCGTCTCTGCCGGCATGTGGTAGTGCTCCGTGTGCATTTTGTGCTTGGTTACGTCTTCCACCTTAACCGGGCGGAAGGTGCCCAGCCCAACATGCAATGTCACATAGCCGATATTGACGCCCATGGCCTGAATATCCTTTAGCATTTGTGGAGTAAAGTGCAGTCCGGCGGTAGGCGCCGCAGCGGAACCTAACTCCCGGCTGTACACCGTTTGGTACCGCTCTTTATCTTGGAGCTTTTCCTTAATATACGGCGGCAGCGGCATTTGACCGATCTGGTCCAGCACCGCATAAATATTCCCCTGGCAGTCGAATTGCACCAACCGGTTGCCGTCCTCTTGTATCTCAATGACCGTGCCGTAGAGTTTGCCCTCGCCGAAGTTAAAGCGGGTGCCCACCTTGGCGCGCTTGCCCGGCTTGCACAGACACTCCCATACATTATTTTCCTTTTGGGTCAGCAGCAGAAATTCCACCACCGCACCGGTCTCTTCCTTAACGCCGTAGATACGGGCGGGAATGACCCGGGTATCGTTGAGGATTAGGCAGTCACCGGGGCGCAGATATTCCGGCAAATCCTTAAAGATCCGATGCTCCAGTTCACCGCTGTCCTTGTGCAAGATCATTAGGCGTGAGCTGTTTCGCGGCTCCACCGGGGTCTGCGCGATCAATTCCTGGGGCAAATCGTAATAAAAATCAGAAGTTTTCATAATTATCTCCGCAAAAGTATTTGACATATATATATAGTAAGTGATATTATATCTAAAAGCAAGCGGTATTTACCCACCGCAGGCGCTGTAAGATATTATATTGCAAAATGCTGCGTTTTACAAGGCATTTTTTTAAGGAGAGTCACAATGAACAAAAAGTACAAAGTCGGTATCGTCGGCGCAACCGGTATGGTCGGTCAGCGCTTCGCCCTGCTGCTGGAGAATCACCCCTGGTTTGAGGTGGTGTGCCTGGCAGCCTCTGCACGCTCTGCTGGTAAGCCTTACAAAGAGGCACTGGGCAGCAGATGGTGCATGGATAAACCCATTCCCGCCAACATGGCAGGCCTGCCGGTGTATGACGCCCAGGCAGATATAGAAAAGATCACCTCTATGGTAGACTTTGTGTTCTGCGCCGTGGATATGAAAAAGGATGAGATCCGCGCGCTGGAGGAGCAGTATGCCAAGCACGAGTGCCCGGTGGTATCTAACAACTCTGCCAACCGGTTCACTCCGGATGTGCCCATGGTGGTGCCGGAGCTGAATCCCCAGCATATTGACATTATTCCCGCCCAGCGTAAACGCCTGGGCACCAAGCGCGGCTTTATCGCCGTAAAGTCCAACTGTTCTTTGCAGAGCTATGTACCTGCCATCTTCCCCCTGCATCAGAAGTACGGCATTAAGCGGGTGCTGGTGTGCACCTACCAGGCCATCAGCGGTGCAGGCAAGACCTTTGAGCGCTGGCCGGAGATGATCGACAATGTGATTCCTTACATTGGCGGTGAGGAAGAAAAGAGCGAGAAAGAGCCGCTGAAGCTGATGGGCCACATTGAGGGCGACCAAATCGTGTCTGCCGATGCACCGGCCTTTACTGCGCAGTGCATTCGCGTGCCGGTGACCAACGGTCACCTGGGTGCCGTATTTATGGACTTTGAGGGTGAGAAACCCTCTGAGGAAGAGATTATCGAGGTGTGGAAGAACTACGCCGGTCGTGCCCAGGAGCTGGAGCTGCCCAGCGCGCCCAAACAGTTCCTGCACTACTTTACCGAGCCGGATCGCCCGCAGATTCACAGCGAGCGTGAGCTGGAGCACGGTATGGCCGTGTCCATCGGCCGTCTGCGCCCGGATACACAGTATGATTACAAGTTTGTATGTCTGTCCCACAACACCCTGCGCGGCGCTGCCGGCGGTGCGGTGCTGCTGGCCGAATTGCTGGCAGCCGAAGGTTATATGGACTGATAACACAGCGAAAAGGAGATTTTTGATATGAAGAAGGATCCTATCTTTACAGGCGCAGCCGTTGCCATTATTACCCCTATGCATGAGGACGGCAGCGTAAATTATGACGAGTTCGCCCGGTTTGTGGACTGGCAGATTGACAACGGTACAGACGCCATCGTAATCTGCGGCACCACCGGCGAAAGCTCTACCCTGGATGTTGACGAGCACCTGGAGTGCATCAAGTGGTGCATCGAGTATGTGAACGGTCGTGTGCCGGTGATCGCCGGTACAGGCTCCAACTCCACCGCCAGTGCCATTGAAATGAGCAAGGAAGCCTGCGAATATGGCGCAGACGCTCTGCTTTTGGTGACCCCCTACTACAACAAGACCAGCCAGGCCGGTCTGATCGCCCACTATACTGCGATTCACGATGCAACGGATAAGCCCATTGTGCTTTATAATGTGCCGTCCCGCACCGGGCTGAACCTGCTGCCGGAGACGGCGCTGGAGCTGTCCAAGCTGCCCCGCATCAACGGTATTAAAGAGGCATCCGGCAATCTGGATCAGGTGGCTAAGGTGCACGAGCTGTGCGGCGATGCGCTGAACATTTGGAGCGGCAACGACGACCAAATTGTAGACATTCTGGAGCGCGGCGGTAAAGGTGTAATCAGCGTATTGTCTAATGTATGCCCCCAGGAAACCCACGACATTGTGGCTAAGTACCTGAACGGCGATGTGGACGGCTCCAAGGCACTGATGGATCACTATTTTGAGCTGGCAAAGACCCTGTTCTGCGATGTGAATCCCATTCCGGTTAAGGACGCTGTGAACCGCATCGGTTATGCAGCCGGTCCCTGCCGTATGCCGCTGGTGCCCCTGAGCGAGGCCAATCAGCAGAAGATGCAGGCAACGCTGGAGAAGTATGGCCTGATCAAATAAAAAGCACAGGAAGTTTAAAGCTATGACGAGAATAATTATTACCGGCGCCAACGGCAAAATGGGTCATGTGATCCGCAGCGTTGTAGCCGGTCGGGAGGACTGCACGGTAGTAGCCGGTGTGGATTTTAACACCCAGGCGGCCGACTTCCCTATCTATAAAACGATTGCAGAGGTGCAGGAAGAAGCGGATGTGATTATCGACTTCTCCAACCCTGCCCTCTTAAACGATCTGCTGACCTATTCCGCCGCTAAGTCTATGCCCTTGGTCATCGCCACCACCGGCTATACGGCGGAGCAAAAGGCCAAGATTGAAGCCGCAGCTGAAAAGTGCCCCATCTTCTTCACTTATAATATGAGTATGGGCATTAACCTGCTGGCGACCTTAGCACAGAAAGCGGTCAATGTACTGGGACCGGACTTTGACATTGAGATTGTGGAAAAGCACCATAATCAGAAGATCGACGCGCCCAGCGGCACAGCATTGATGCTGGCAGATGCCATGTGCAAGGAGATCAATCACCCCATGAAGTACGAATATGACCGGCACGCCAAGCGCGAAAAGCGCACCCGGGACGAGATCGGCATTCATGCTGTACGAGGCGGCACCATTGTAGGCGAGCATGAGATCATCTTTGCCGGCAGGGACGAGATCCTTACTTTGTCTCACTCTGCACGAAGCAAAGAGATCTTTGCCGTAGGCGCTGTGAACGCTGCCGTCTTTATGTGCGGAAAAGACGCCGGGCTGTACGACATGAGCCAAATGATTCACTAATTCTTGTCCCTATTCTGCGGAATAGGGACTTATTCTTTTTTGGAGGACGGTATGAACCAGACAGAACAGGTCTTTCTCTCTCTGCTGCGGGATTATGTTTGCGGACAAAAATTAAAAGCCCTTCCCACCGTAGACTGGCAGGCACTGTATAACTTGGCGCAAAGTCATAATGTGACCGGCCTTGTGGGTCGTATCTTGGCAGATCTTCCTACCGATCATCGTCCCCCAAAAGCCCTTGCAGTGGCCTTTCGCCAAGGGATGGGTCAAACCCTAATGGCTTACGAAAAGCGTATGGCGGCCGTGCAGGTGATGGAGCAAACACTAACGGACGCCCAAATCCCCTACTTAACGGTGAAAGGCGCCTGTACTGCGGCAGCCTACCCGGATCCCTCCTTGCGCACCTGCGGCGATACGGATATTGTGTTGACTCCAGAGCACCAGCGAGAAGCGGTACGGACTTTGGAACAGCGAGGCTTTGCCAAAAAAGTGACCCACGACGATGTGGTGATGCTCACCTTGCATGGGTTTGAATTTGAACTGCACACACGGTTGGAAAGCATTAACGATGGCTCTCGCGCCCTGCTGGCGAACCCTTTTGCGCCGGAAGTGGCATACAATAAATCCAACAATATCTGGGTGCTGCAACCGGTATATGCCGTTTATTACACCGTGCTGCACCTGCTGCACCACATCAAAACCGGCGGTGCCGGCGTGCGTATGCTGCTGGACACAGACTTGCTTCTTCGCAAGAATCCGTCACTTGCCCCACAGGTACTGGAATTGGCCGAGCGCAGCGGGTTGGAGCGTTCTTTTGGGTGTATCCTTGCCCTGTGTAAGCAGTGGCTGGATACACCCCTGCCCTGTTCGGTGCCGGCATTGGATACGGACACGGTAGAGAAGTTCGCTGCCGTGATTTTAGGCGGCGGCGTGTTCGGTCACGGCAACGGCAACACCGGTGCTGTATTCCTGGCCCGGCAAAAGGCCGCAGATGGCAGCAAAACGCCCTTTACCCGTTTCGTCGCATTGTTTCGCTACTGCTTCCCAAAAGCGGATTATATGGCCTACCAGTTCCCTTATTTGATCCGGCGGCCCTGTCTGCTTCCCTTTGCGTATCTACACCGATTTTGTCGCGGTCTGTTTCGCAATCGAACCCACTCCGCAGCGGCCTTGCAAGCCATTGCCGGCAAAAATCAAGGTGCTGCTCTGCTGCACCAGGTGTGGGCGGAGCTGGATTTATAATGTTACTATTTGTATAGCATTGTTAGACAGTTCGTATATAATGCCTATTTACATCTCTCCCGAAAGTTGGTAAGCTTTTTGAAGAGGTGTATTTTTATGTCGAACGAACAAAATGAGAACAAAAAAGAAAGGCGACCCTTTGCCCCCGGTCTGTGCTTTAACAAACTGGTATGGGTATTTTTGATCTCCTGTGTGGTGGGCTTTTTAGTGGAAACCTTGTGGTGCTACATACGCCACGGCTACATTGAAAGCAGACAGTCTTTGGTGTACGGTCCCCTTTCCGTGGCCTATGGTATGGGTGCAGTGGTACTTACCATGGCGCTATATAAATTTCGAAATTCTCCGTGGTGGAAGATCTTTCTGGTGTCTTTTGTGGTTGGCACGGTTACGGAATATATCTGTTCTCTGGGGCAAGAGCTGGTGTTCGGGTCCGTTGCCTGGGATTACAGCAATGTACCGCTGAATATCAATGGTCGAGTGTGCCTACTGTACTCCGTCTTTTGGGGTATACTGGGAATTGCGTGGATCAAGCTGATCTACCCACCTATGGCTAAGCTGATCGGAAAGCTGCCGATCAAACTGGGCAGAGTACTTACTTGGGCGTTTATCATCTTCTTTATTTTTGACGCCATTCTGTCCGCCTCCGCTGCACTGCGTATGGACCAAAGAGACAAAGGTGCAGCACCTCGTAATGCCTTTGAATGCTATCTGGACGAACACTTTGACGATGCGCGCATGCACAAGATCTATGCAAACTCCGTCAGTACCGACCCGCAAAAGCAACAAAATAAGTAAGCCGAATCAGCGCAAAAAAGCCACCGTCTGTTACAGACAGTGGCTTTTTATAGTGATTTGCGATTAAACCAACGCGATCCCCCAATCGGCAAAGTTACTGCCGGTGGCCGGGAAAGTATCTACCATAGAACAATCCATAGCAATGCTCTTAAATTTTTGTCCGGAGAGGGTTATATTGCGGATCTCAGCTTTGACGATCATTTTGTACTTGGCTTTGCTGATCTTGCCGGTGGAAGTATTGATGGTAATGGTGCCGGTGCCGCCGGTGTAATTCATGGTCACATTCTTTTTGGCGTTACCGGTAGTCCATTTGCCGCCGTTCTCCTTAATCACCTGGTCTATGGCGTCATACATTGGGCCTGCAGTGGTAAAAAACCGCCCTTGGGGATCTGCACCGGGAGAACTCATTTGCACTGCCTTGGGCTTTATCGTCAAGGTAACGGTGCCGTTTTTATTGTCCTTAATGCTAAGGCTGGCGACGTCCGTGTCTCTCAGGCGGGAGGTAATCAGAGACTTGCCGTTCAGGTCCGTATCTGCTGACTTATTCACAGAAGTGCTGGGCGGCAGCCCGGTAGGCAAAGTCATATCCGTCAGCAGACTTTCAAAATAGCTGTCAAAAAAACTATTTTTACTGCCGTTAATGCGGGTATTGGTGACAAACATTTCCTTACAACCCAGCATTTTATAATAGGTAGAGATTTCTTCCGTTTCCAGATCCTTATACTTGGCGGTTTCTTTCTTTGTTGCATTATATGCCTTAACATAGTAGCGTACTACGTCCGCCGTGGTGTTCAGCTGCACACCGGCGTACTTGCCCTTCTTAAAGGGATCCTTGGCTGCGGTGACCGACTTGGCTGCGCTGTACGCACCGGAATAAGACTTCTTACCCTGATTCACATAAGCCTGCACCCGCACATAATACTTTTTGCCGCCTTTCAGGCCGGTGATGGAGGCAGAGGTGGCGTTGCCGTTGGTGACTTTCAGCGCTTTGGTCACCTTTTTGTCAAATTTAGAAGAGGTGCTGTACTGCACCCGGTATCCGGAAACAGAAGGCGCCTTACTCCATTTGACCGTAAAGCCCAAACGCTCCGCGGAAACAGACTTAAAGTTCACTTTCGCCACCTTGGTGGTAACGGATTTGGCGCTACTCCAACTGCTGTACTTTTTCTTTTTACCGCTGGTTTTATAGGTGCGCACACGCACATAATACTTGGTTTTGCTTTTCAGACCGCTGACCGTCTTGGCCGTAGTCTTATCTTTTTTGGCCGTAGCGGTTTTGCTGGTTTTGGAAGTAAATTTGGAGGAGGTGCTGTACTGCACCTGGTATCCGGTCACGCCGCTGACCTTCTTCCACTTGACGGTAAAGGCAGCTGCACCGGCGCTGACGGAAGACACCGTGGGTTTTTTGGGCGCTGCAGCAAAGGCGGTGGTAGGCACGGCAAAGCAGCTAAGCAGCATCAGCAATGCCAGGCATACGGACAAAGTCTTTTTCATCATTTCTCTCCTTCTAAAATCATTAAAAAGTGTGTGAGTTTACAACTTGTTTATAGCATACGACTTTGTCCCTTGCAATAGACAGGGCAAACATTCTATCTAAAAGCAAAAAAAGAGACTCCTGTGAGTCTCCTTTTTTATTTCTATTATGTAAGTATCACCAGCGCCAGGTTGCCCTCGCCACGGCTGACGATATGCAGCGACACCTTGTCCTCCTAGTCAGTGCCCACCAGGCGCACCTGATCCACAGATAAGAAGCCGTTGGTATGCCAGCTAATCAACTGACGGTTGCGCCGGGGAAATGGACTTAAATCATATACTCAATGGTGTTCTCCGGAGTGAGCATAGTCTCCGTATTATATAGCACCACCGCTTCCCTGCCCTTCTGCTCTGCAAAGGCATACAAAGTCTGCGCCTCTCCGTTGAGCATAGACTGGGGCAAAATGCGATTATACGCAAAGGACTCTTCATCAGTCTTGCTTCTCCATTAATGCCTGCGCCAGCCGGCCTGCCTTACACAGTTCCTCCACAGTGGTGTATTCGTTCACAGCGTGGCAGTTATTCATAGCCGTAGCCACCACCAAACCCTGTATGCCGTGCGCGGACAGGATATTACAGTCACTGCCGCCATAAGTGTCCGTAAACCGAGGCGCAACTCCCACAGTTTCACAGGCCCGTTTGAACCGCTGCGCAACAGGTGCGTCCGTGTCTACTCGATAACCGGTAATATGTATGGTATGGTTAAAATTCAGTTTGGCGTCCACCGCCTGTGCCTGCTCCACAAACTCGCTGTGAATTTCGTTGAGTCGATCCAGGGCGTCCTGATGGCACAGGGCACGAATTTCGCCGGTAACGGTGCAACTGTCCGGCACAATGTTGGTGGCGCGACCGCCGGAAATGGTGCCCACATTTACCGTCACATCGCCCCATCGCCCACTGGGAAGATTGGCAACTGCGGCAGCAGCCACCTGAATGGCGTGCACGCCGTCCTCCGGCGCAAAGCCGGCGTGGGCTGCCTTGCCCACCACCTCTGCGGAAAAAGTAATCAGCGTAGGCGCTGCCACAGCACAGTCCCCTACCGGGCCGGACAAATCCATCACATACGCTGTCTTGGACTGCAGGCGCTCCGCATCAAATGCCTTAGCACCCACACAAAAATGCTCCTCTCCGGTGGTAAACAGCAGTTCCAGCGTCGGATGGGTTGCGCCGCTCTCTAACAAAGAAGCCACACCCTCTAAGATTGCCGCTACACCGGCAAAATCATCAGCACCTAATACCGTATCACCACAGGAGGTAATGCGACCGTTTTCGTCCGTAACCGCCTGCTTGCCCCGGGACGGCTCCACCGTGTCCATGTGGGCAGCAAAGAGCACCGGCTCCAGCGACGGATCACCGGGAATGGTTGCCAGCAAGTTGCCGCAGGTACTGCCGGTGGCAGCGGCAGAGTCGTCTTCCGCCACCTGCACACCCAGCGCCGTCAATCGTTCCTTAATGTAACGGCAAACCGCCTGTTCGTCAAAGGAGGGACTGTCCAGCGCTACCAGATCCGTAAATGTCTTCACCAATCGTTCTTTGTTCATCCTATATCACCATTTCCTACAAATGTTCTATGATTTAATGATACAACCCTGTGAGTTGCCTGTCAATATAAAAAGAGCAGAAAGTCACACTCTCTGCTCTTACCGTTTCCGTTTACGGATTGATTTGCAGCTGCACGCCGTCGTCACCTGCTGTCAATGCAATTGCCTGTATGTCCTGATCCTGATGGAACACCAATGCACTTGCCAGCTGATCCTCCACCTGGCGGCGCACCGCGTCACGCAAACCGCGGGCGTTCTTCTTGGAACCATAGGCGACCTTTGCCAAATACACCGGCACACTGTCGTCATAGGTGAGGGTAATGCCCTTGTCCTGCATGCCGGGCACCAGTTCATCCACCATCAAGCGGGCGATCCGCTGGAAGTTCTCAAAGGTCAGCTTGTTAAAGACGATCACCTCGTCCACACGACCCAGGAATTCCGGACGCAGGAAGCGCTCCAGGGCTTTCATGGTCACATCCCGGTTCATATCCGCCTGGGACTTGCCAAAGCCCACAGTGGCAGCGTCGGTCGATCCGGCATTAGAGGTCATCACAATAATGGTATTTTCAAAATTCACCGTGCGACCCTGTGCATCTGTGATCCGACCCTCGTCCAGAATTTGCAGCAAAATGTTTAGCACATCTTTATGGGCCTTTTCAATCTCGTCAAACAGAATCACGCTGTAAGGCTTGCGCCGTACTTTCTCCGTCAACTGCCCGGCATCGTCATAGCCCACATAGCCGGGAGGCGAGCCAATAATACGAGAGACAGAAAACTTCTCCATATACTCGCTCATATCCAGGCGGATCAGGGCGTCCGGGGTGTCAAACATATAGGCGGCCAACTGCTTAACCAGCTCCGTCTTGCCTACACCGGTGGGACCCACAAAAATAAAGGACTGGGGCCGCTTGCGGGGACTGATTTGTACGCGACCGCGGCGCACGGCTGCGGCAACCTTTTCAATGGCTTCATCTTGGCCGATGATATGGGCTTTCAGCTCCGGCTCCAAACCGGCCAGTTTTTGAATATCCCCCTGCTCGATTTTTGCAGCAGGGATCCCTGTCCACATGGAGATCGCGCTGGCAATATCCGCCTCCAGCACCTGATTGTCTTTGGCCTTTTCCTGCAAAGCAGGCAGCTTTTCGTCAATGGCCATCACTTCGGTTTTCAGTTTGGAGATCAGCTCATAGTCGATCTGCTGGTCCTCCTCTGTGGGTTCAGACAGATTTTCAATATTCTCCTGCAAATTTCGTTTTTTGCCTTCCAGTATCTGCGCCTGGCTGATAGCCGGGTTGCGCAAATTGGCGCAGGTGCAGCTCTCATCCAGCAAGTCAATGGCTTTATCCGGCAGGTAACGGTCTGTTACATACCGCTCGCTCATCAGCACCGCTTTATAAACCAAGGTGTCGGAAATCTGCACCTTGTGGTACTGCTCGTAGTAGCCCTTAATGCCCAGCAGCATTTTGTAGGCGTCTTCCACGGATGGCTCCTCAATCTTCACCGGCTGGAACCGGCGCTCCAGGGCGGCATCCTTCTCTATAAACTTACGATACTCGGTAAAGGTGGTAGCGCCGATCACCTGAATTTCGCCGCGAGAGAGCGCAGGCTTCAGGATATTCGCCGCGTTCATGGTGCCCTCACTGTCCCCGGTGCCCACCAAATTGTGCACCTCGTCAATGAACAAAATAATATTGCCCTGGGCCTTCACCTCGTCCACCAGACCCTTGATCCGGCCCTCGAACTGGCCACGGAACTGGGTACCGGCCACCAGTGCGGTCAGGTCCAGCAAATAGATCTCTTTGTCTGCCAGGCGCGCAGGCACCTGCCCCTTAGCAATGCGAATGGCCAGCCCCTCGGCAATGGCAGTCTTACCCACGCCCGGCTCGCCGATCAGGCAGGGGTTATTCTTGGTACGGCGGCACAGAATTTGTACCGTGCGAGAGATCTCCTGCTCTCTGCCGATAATGGCGTCCAGCTTGCCGTCCCGGGCTTTGCCGGTCAGGTTGGTGCAGTAGGTGTTTAGGTACTTTTTGCCGTCGTCTTTTTGGCGTTTGTTTCCTTTTTTTCCACGCTTCTTGCCCTGCTTTTGATCGCTTTCATTCTCATCCACAGCCAATTCTCCGGCGTCGCCAAAAAGATTGGCAAAGGGCATGGTCTGGGCACCGTCCATATTCTCCGAGTTGAACATCCCACTCATATCGCCAAAGTTAAAATCGCCCATATTCTCCATAAACTGGCTCATCTGCTCAGACGCCTGCTCCAGTTCTTCGTCAGAGATGCCCAGCTTATCAATCATTTGGTTTATAGAGCCGATGTTCAGCTCCCGGGCGCACTGAATACAAAGCCCCTCCGGCTTTACCTCATCGCCCTCCATTTTTTGAATATAGATCACCGCCGGGCGTTCACCGCAGCGGGCACACATCTGTTGTTTCATAAATCGATCTCCTGATGAATATTGCTTATTTGGCAGTGTTTTGTGCCTTGTTCTCTTTCAGCTGCTTCAAAAATCCCGGCACATAGCCCAGGAGAGATACCAAGGCAGACACGGCGGACAGCGCCACCAGCACCCAGGTCACCACGGACGGCAGCGTAAAGTGGGTCACATTACACAAAGCGCCGTTCTCGCCAAAGGCTAAAATAATAATCATAGCAATGTAAAACACATTGGTGGCAACCTTGCCCCAGATCTCTGCGGCGGTGGGGCGCATACCCTTGGACAGCAGCAGTGCGCCGCCCAGCAACATCAGCACCTCTTTCACAATAAAGAAGAAAAACAGATACTTAATGGGGTTCTCCCAGTAGGTGTACAATAGCACGATTACAATCGCCATTTGGGACAGCTTATCCGCAATGGGGTCTAAGATCTTTCCCAGATTACTCACTTGATTAAACTTGCGGGCAATCTTGCCGTCGAACAGGTCCGTTAACGCAGCGCAAATCATCACGATCACCGCCACCAGTTGATGCCCCTGAACAAACAGCACAGCAAACACCGGGATCAGTGCAATGCGGATAAAGGACAGCCAGTTGGGAATGGTATTCCAGCCGTCAAACAGGTCGTGCACATTTTCTTTTAATGTAGACATAACAGGTCCTCCTATAGTGTGGGAAGCAAAGTTTCCATATATTCTAAAATGGCGCTGTCTGCAAAGAACGCATATACGCCGTTATCTTTCGGCAGCCAGTTGTTACCGGCCAGGTACGCCCAAACGCCGCTGACCAGCACCAAAAACAGACACCCCTTAACCAGCCCAAAGGCACCGCCCAATAGGCTGTTGGTCTGGGTAAGCACCGTCTTTTTGCCCTGCTTCTTCCTTAGCATAGCGGAAAGCAGCCAACAAATCAAGGCAATAATTATGAACGATAATAAAAATAATGCGATTTTTACCAGCAGGCAAGCCACCGGTTCCACCAACTGCTGCATTACAAAATCCGCGGCAGTTTTGGCACTGCCTTTTTTCAGCGCGGCGAAGTCAAAATCCCCTTGCAACGCCTGAGGCAGAGCCTGCATTTTCTCCTGCAAGGCATCCATAAAGGTGTCCACACCGGAGGCGCCGGCGATTTTCTCCTGCACCTTGGCAAGAGCCTTTGGCTCCACCAGCTTGTCATACACCGCTTGGTAATACTGATGGCTGACGAACAGGGACACCGGCACGCCAACAGCGTACTTGGCTGTGCCGATCAAACCGGACAGCAGCCCCCGTCGAAAGCCCCATACCGCCATAAGTACCACCAGGGCGATCAATATATAATCCAAAATACTCAAGACTTGGTCTCTTCTTTCTCAATCACAGACTGGCGCTGCACAAACACATTGGAGGACATCATGGTGATGGACCGGACTGCGTCCGTACAATCCGCCGTATGTACTACACTGCCGTCTGACAGCTTATAAATTTTGATTTTATCGGCAAAAAGCACGGCTACCCGACTGCCGGAGGCAGTCAGATCCTTGATAGTGCCCTGCACGGTAAAGGGCTTTTGCACCTTGCCCCTGGCGGTGATCCGCGCTACGGTATTTTGCGTGGCATTGCTATAAGAGCTGTACGCCACCACCAAATCGCCGCTGGCGCTATAATCATAGGCCACCGTTTGCACTTCGCCGTTTTTCAGCACCGTCTCCAGCTTATCTCCGTTTACCACGCTGACAAAGCTGCCGCCCACCACATACAGGCTGCTGCCCCGATAGGCTATGTCCAGCACCTGGGTGCCGGGCAGGTCAAAGCTGGCATAAGGCTCCGTGTCCTTTACACGCATCAAATAGAGCTTTGGCTGCAAGCGTGCATCCTTACTGTTCATGGCTACAAAAGCGACTTGACTGCCGTTGTCCCGAATGGCAATGTTGGTTACAAAGCCATAGGACAGGCTGTATTTCATCTTATCCCCGCGGGTCTTGGTGATCACCTGAACATCGCTGCGTTTATCCGCAGACTGAGCGGCGTAAACCACCTTGCCGTCGTCCGCCACATCGGCGCACAACAGGCCGGTCTTGCTCTCAATCTCATACAAATTCTCGCCACTGTAATCCAGCCGTAGCTTGGAGCCGCCCTGATCGTATGTAACCAGATACGAGTCAGAAGCGGCGGTAATCGGATTGGCATAACCGTGTACGGCAGTGAATTCCTCCTTGCCGTCTGATGGGTTCAGTACAGTTATGGAGCCGCCGGTGAGCACCGCCAGCTTCGCGCCCTGCTTATGAACCGTAACGCCATCGGAGCCGTCCAGCGCATAAGGAAAATTGCCGGTGAGCACGGACGATGTACCGCTGCCGCCGCTCAGGCTGCCGAAATCCACCTCGCACAGCTTTAGGATCACAATTGCCGCCAGCAGCACAGCCAGCACAATCCATACGATCCTGCGTACTTTTTTATCTTTTTGGCGCTTGCGTTCCCGCCGAAGCGCCTGCCGGTCTTCCGCTTCCACAAAAGCACCGCCTTTCTGTTTACATCTTAAAGTCTGCCGGGTCGTACTCAACCCGGTTCAGGTACAGCCCCTGGGGCGGCGCCGTCTTACCGGCGCGAATGCGCTCCCCACTTTCAATGATCGCCGGCAAATCCGCCGGGTCAATCTTGCCCTCACTGACAAAAAGCAGCGTGCCAACGAGAATGCGCACCATATTGTAAAGGAAACCGTCTGCGCTGACCTTAAACAGTACCATATCCCCTTGCCGCTCTACGGTAAAGGCGGTAATGGTGCGCACTGTGTCCTCCACATCGCTGCGTGCACTGCAAAAGCCGCGAAAATCGTGGGTGCCCAGGAACGCCTTGGCCCCCTGCTGCATACGCTCCAGCCGAATTGGGTAGCGGTACTGGTACGCATAGCGCAGCAAAAACGGATCCCGAATAGCACCGTTGTACAGTTTATATACATATTCTTTCTCTCGGCAGCAGTACCGGGGGTGAAAATCAAGAGGAACCTCTCGACAGTCCAGTACCGCAATGTCTTTTGGCAGCACCGTATTCAGCGCCCGCACCACACCGTCACAAGCAATGGACAGCTCTGTTTGGAAACTGACAAAATAACAATTTGCGTGCACACCGCTGTCTGTGCGGGAGCAGCCCTTTACCGGTAGCCGCGCGCCAAACACCTTTTCTACCGCGTTTTGGAACACTTCCTGCACGGTAACGGCATTTTTTTGCACCTGCCAACCGTGGTAGTCTGTGCCGTCATATCCAATGTTTAACAACAAATTTCGCATAACTTAAAGTACCGAACCTAAAAAGTGATTCACCACAAAAATGCCTGCAATATACAGCACCACCGCCGCCAGCGCAAAAAAATCACCGGTATGCAGGTGCATTTCTTTCATCTTGGTACGCCCGGCACCGCCACGATAGCAGCGGCACTCCATAGCGTCCGCCAGCTCATTGGCGCGGCGAAAAGAGGAGATGAACAAAGGAATCAAGATGGGCACCAATCCTTTGGCTCTGCGAATCAGTCCCCCGCTCTCCATATCGGCGCCCCGAGATTTCTGCGCCGCCATAATTTTGTCGATTTCCTCGATCAAAGTGGGAATAAACCGCAGGGCGATTGTCATAGTCATAGCGATCACATGCACATCAATCTTAAACACTTTTAGGGGCTTAAGCAGCCGCTCAAGAGCGTCCGTCAATTCCGTAGGCGAAGTGGTGTAAGTCAGCAGACTGCCTACAATCACCAACTCGATAATGCGCACAGCCATAAAAACGGCAGTCATCACACCATCCATGGTGATCTTCAGCTTGCCAAGGCTCACCAGCGGCTCGCCTTCGCCGTAAAACAGGTTAATAACGCCGGTAATGAGAATAATCACGACCAGGGGCTTAATGCTCTTCAAGATGGTTTTAGGCGGTATCTTAGACAGACCCACCGCCAAAATCATAAAGGCGATGGCCAGCCCCAGGGACCAAAAGTTCTTGCACAAGAACACCGCCACCACCATCAAAAAGGTGAGCACGATCTTCATACGCGCATCCATACGGTGCACCGGGGAATTGCCGGGGAAATACTGACCAATGGTCATACTGGAATTCACAGGCGAACCCCCTCTCTCTTTAGGCGCTGAAATTCGCGCACGCCGTCGTCAACCGTAAAAATATCCGTGCGGCACGGTACGCCACGCCGCCGCAGTTCTAAGAAAATATCCGTTACTTGGGGCACATTCAGCCCCATTTGGCGCAGTTCCTCCGCATTGGCGTACACATCGGCAACCGGGCCGTAGGCGGCCACCTGCCCCCGGTGCATCACCAACACGCGGCGGCAAATGCGCGCCACATCTTCCATGGAGTGGGAGACGAAGAGCACCGTTGCCCCGGTACGGTCTCGGTAACTACGGATCAGATCTAAAATTTGATCCCTTCCGCGGGGGTCCAACCCGGCGCACGGCTCGTCTAAAATCAAAACCTTTGGCTCCATTGCCAAAATGGACGCAATGGCCACACGGCGCTTTTGCCCACCGGACAGATCAAAGGGCGATTGCTCCGCAAAATCACGGGACAGACCCACCAATTCCATAGAATGGAACACCCGGCGGCGAATTTCCTCGCTGTCCAGTCCCATTTGCTTGGGACCGAAAGCGATCTCTTTATATACATCTTCTTCAAAAATTTGGTACTCCGGGTACTGAAAACACAGCCCTACCTGAAAGCGTACACGGCGAATTTGCTTGCGATTTTGCTTACTCCAAATATCCGCGCCGTCCACATAGACTTTGCCGCTTTGGGGCTCTATCAGGCCGTTTAGGTGCTGGATGAGCGTGGATTTTCCGGAGCCGGTGTGACCGATAATGCCGACAATCTCGCCCTCCTCCACAGAGAACGACACATCCTGCAGCGCCGCCGTTTCAAATGGCGTACCCACACTGTAACGGTAATTGAGTTTTTCACAGGTCAGTACAGCCAAGTTTTTGTTCCTCCAAGTTGGAAATCAATACATCCACGCATTCCGCAGTGTTCAAAACTGCGTGTTCGGCAAAGCCCAGCCGATCCGCCAGTTCCGTTGCCTGGGGCACATCCAGGCCCAGGGCTTTCAGCTCATCCACATGGGCAAAAACCGCCCGCGGAGCGCCGTCCAGTCGGATCACGCCGTCGTCCATCACCACCACCCGATCGGCTTGCACCGCCTCATCCATGTAATGGGTAATGAGCAGAATGGTGATCCCCTCTTCTTTGTTCAGTTTCTTCACGGTGTCCAGCACTTCTCGGCGGCCGCTGGGATCCAGCATCGCCGTGGGTTCATCCAGTACAATGCACAGGGGCCGCATAGCGATAATGCCTGCCACGGCTACCCGCTGTTTTTGACCGCCGGAAAGCTTGGAGGGCGATTTCAGCCGCTCCGCATACATGCCAACTGTCTTTAGCGCAGCATCCACCCGACGGCGGCATTCCTTTGGTTCCACGCCCAAATTTTCCACCCCAAAGGCCACATCCTCCTCTACAATAGAGGAGACGATTTGGTTGTCCGGGTTTTGGAACACCATACCAACCTTGCGGCGCGCGTTATAGACCACATCTTCGTCTTGCGTCAGCGGCGTGCCGTCTACGATGACTTGCCCGCTTTGGGGAAACAAAATGCCGTTAGAGAGCTTGGCTAATGTGGATTTGCCGGAGCCGTTATGCCCCAGTACCGCCACAAAGGAGCCCTTCTCGATCTGCAAGTTCAGGTGGCTGAGCACCGGGCGGGGTGCCGGTGTATCCTTAGGTGCGTCCGGGTCCGCAGGATATGTAAATGTAACATCGTTAAATTCAAGAATTGCCATCTTTGCCTTTCCACACAGCGGTGGCACCGCAGGGCAGCACACCGCCGGTTTCCGTCACCGGCAGACCAATCTCGTCCGCAGACACAGAACCGCCCATTTGACGCACCAAAACATCTTCCAAAATATATTGCATTACCGAGGCAGACAGGCCGGTGGTATAAGAATTCAGCACCACAGCCAGCGCGTCATCGCTGAGCACCTGCTGCACCAGGGTCACAAAATCATATAAATTATCTTCCAGGTGCCAGATCTCACCTTTTGGCCCCCGGCCGTAGCTGGGCGGGTCCAGGATCACAATGTCGTACCGATTGCCCCGGCGAATTTCTCGCTGCACAAACTTGATACAATCGTCCACGATCCAGCGCACAGCGCCGTCTGCCACGCCGGAGGCGGCCGCATTCTCCTTGGCCCACTGGACCATACCCTTGGAGGCGTCCACATGGACTACCTCTGCACCGGATTTCAGGCAGGCAACCGTGGCACCGCCGGTATAGGCAAACAGGTTGAGCACCTTTACTGGACGGTCAGCGCCCTCGATCATGCCACGCACCAGATCCCAATTCACAGCCTGTTCCGGGAACAGACCGGTGTGCTTAAAGCCCATGGTCTTGATGTTAAAAGTCAAGTCCTTATAGCGCACCTGCCACACAGCAGGAATGCGCTTAAAGGTCTGCCACTTGCCACCGCCGGTGCGGGAGCGCACATAGCGTGCCCCCGGCTGTGCCCACAAGCGGTTCTCCCGCGGGCTATTCCAAATCACCTGGGGGTCCGGACGAATCAGGATTTCTCTAGTCCAACGCTCCAGTTTTTCGCCGGCAGAGCAGTCTATCAGTTCATAATCTTTCCAGTCACTGGCTACACGCATTAACTCAATCTCTCCCGTACCACATCTGCAATTCGATTGCCCAGTCGGGTGATCTTTTCCAGATCTTTGCCCTCTAACATCACCCGCACCAAAGGCTCTGTACCGCTGACCCGAACCAGCACGCGGCCGTCGCCCATCAAATCCATCTCAGCCTGTTGAACGGCAGAGATAATATATTCGTCGTTGTTATATTTCTGCTTGCCCTCCGGTGTCACCTGCACATTGATGAGAACCTGCGGATAAACGGTCATAATCTTTGCCAGCTGAGACAGCTTCTTGCCGCTTTTCACCACTGTCTTAAGCAACTGCACACCGCTCAGCTCACCGTCGCCGGTGGTGGCGTAATCCAAGAAAATCACATGCCCGCTTTGCTCGCCGCCGATGTTATAGCCCTTTTGCAGCATACGCTCAAGCACGTAACGGTCACCCACTGCCGTCTTTTCACAGGCAATACCGTTCTCTTCACAGAACTTAAAGAAGCCCATATTGCTCATCACCGTTACCACGGCGGTGTTCTTAGCCAGAGTGCCCTCGTCCAGCATCCGCTTGGCGCAAATGGCAATCACCTTGTCGCCGTCCACCAATTGGCCGTTTTCGTCCACAGCCAGCATACGGTCTGCGTCGCCATCAAATGCCAACCCTAAGTCCAGCCCATTGTCCGTTACAAACTGCATCAGCTCCTCCGGGTGGGTGGAGCCGCAGTGATCGTTGATATTCACACCGTCCGGTGTGTCGGAAAGCATATAACACCGGGCACCCAGTGCGGTAAAGATCTGTTTGGCACAAACGGAAGCGGAGCCGTTGGCGCAGTCCAAAGCGATATTCAGCCCGTCAAAGCGAACATCGGTGGTTTCCACCACATGGCGCACATAATCCTCCACGGCCGTCTTGCAATAGAGCCGATTGCCCACATCGCCGCCCAGCTTCTCCGGGATTTCTTCTGCACCGTCCAGGATAATAGCCTCAATTTCTTCTTCTATGGCGTCATCCAGCTTGTAGCCGGTGGACTGAAAGATCTTAATGCCGTTGTATTCGCAAGGGTTGTGTGAAGCGGAGATCATCACGCCGGCGTCACAGCCGTAGCGGCCGATCAGGTAAGCGACTGCCGGGGTAGGCACTACGCCCACAGAGAGCACATTCGCCCCCACGGCGCAAAGCCCGGCGGTGAGTGCCGCCTCCAGCATATCGCCGGACGCCCGGGTGTCTTTACCGATGAGCACCGTGGGTTTTCTGCCCAGCTCACCGGCCAAAACTTTGGCTGCCGCCTTGCCGATCGAGAGCGCCAGCTCATTGGTTAAATCTTTATTGGCTATGCCACGCACGCCGTCTGTTCCAAACAATCTGCCCATACCATTCTCCTTTGTTGTTAAAAAGAACTGTGTGTTTCCGTCTATACCGATTTGAATTTCAATTTACGATGGTTAAAGTAAAGTTTGCTGCCCGTCCTGCTGGAATCCCAAATGCCGGTAGGCCGCCGGGGTCACGCAGCGCCCACGGGGGGTGCGGCTGAGAAAGCCGATCTGCATTAAATACGGCTCGTACACATACTCAATGGTCACCGCCTCTTCACCGATGGCTGCGGCAATGGTCTCCAGTCCCACAGGTCCGCCGTTATAATTTTTGATCATGGTGGTCAGCAAGCGACGGTCAATACCGTCCAGTCCCAGCTGATCGATCTCCATACGAGAGAGGGCATCCTCCGCCGCCTCAGCATTGATTACGCCGTCGTACTTTACCTGGGCAAAGTCACGGCTGCGCTTGAGCAAACGGTTGGCAATACGCGGGGTGCCTCGGGAGCGAGAAGCGATCTGCAAGGCGCCGTCCTGTTCAATGGGAATATTCAAAATGCCCGCCGAGCGCTTAACGATGGTGGCAAGCTGCTCATCCGTGTAAAGCTCCAGTCGTAAGATCACGCCAAAACGGTCACGCAGCGGTGCCGACAGCTGCCCGGCACGAGTGGTGGCGCCAACTAAGGTGAAGTTGGGCAGATCCAGCCGAATAGAACGGGCGGAAGGACCTTTGCCGATGATAATGTCCAGCGCACGGTCCTCCATAGCCGGATACAGCACTTCCTCAACGCTGCGGTTCAGACGGTGAATCTCGTCAATAAAGAGCACATCCCCCTCTTGCAGGTTGGTAAGCAGTGCCGCCAGATCGCCCTGCTTCTCAATGGCCGGACCGCTGGTGACGCGAATGTTCACGCCCATCTCATTGGCAATAATGCCCGCCAGCGTGGTCTTGCCCAATCCGGGCGGACCGTACAGCAGCACATGATCCAGCGCCTCACCACGGGTGCGCGCCGCCTCAATGTAAACGGCCAGGTTCTCTTTCACTTTATCTTGCCCAATATAGTCCTCCAGGGTCTTGGGACGCAGGGAATTCTCTATATCCGTATCCGTCTCCGTCAGGCCGGTAGACACAATCCGATTTTCTAAATCCATATCTTCCATAGGCAACTCCTAATCTGTTTGAGGCTTACAAATTGGCAGCCAGCTGGCGCAGCCCCCGGCGGATCATCTCGTCCACCGACAGGCCGGGTTCCATCTGACCCACAGCCACAGCGGCGTCGCTTTGACCGTAGCCCAGAGCCACCAGCGCTTCCACCGCCTCTGCCGCAACTGAGCCGGCGGTATTGGCAGCGGCTGCCGCCTGCACCTCTCTGCTGCTGCCCAAATCCAGCACGCCCATTTTATCTTTCAATTCCAGCACAATGCGCTCGGCAATCTTTTTGCCGATACCCGGCGCACGCGTCAGGGACTTGGCGTCCCCGCCGGCAATGCAAACAGCCAATCGATCCGCCGACAGCTCCGACAAGATTGCCAGCGCCGCCTTAGGACCCACGCCGTTTACGGAGATCAGCAGCTTAAAGCAATCCAGCTCCGCCGTGGTGGCAAAGCCGTAAAGATCCAGCGCATCCTCCCGCACAGATAAGTAAGTGAAAAGCTGCACCGGCTTGCCCACGCCCGGCAGGGACTGTAAGGTCGTCAGCGTGGTGAAGCACTTAAACCCCACACCACCGCAGCTGACCACCGCAAAATTCTGGTCAAAATAAGTGAGCGTACCGTCCAAACTGTAAATCATAAGTAACTCCTTATCGCAGGTTGCCCAACTGCCCCAGCAGGCTGCCGCTGGCGTGGCCGTGACAGATGGCCATAGCCAGTGCGTCAGCCGTGTCGTCCGGCTTGGGTATTTTCTCTAAATTCAAAATCAGGCGGGTCATCTCCTGTACCTGCTTCTTCTCCGCCCGGCCATAGCCCACCACCGACTGTTTCACCTGCAAGGGGGTGTATTCAAAGATGGGCACATTTTTTTGTTGGGCGGACAGGGTGATGACCCCTCTGGCTTGCGCCACATCAATCACGGTCTTGGCGTTGTTGTTATAAAACAACTTCTCCATACTCATCACCTCCGGGTGATAGGTGTCAAACAGGCCGATCATACCCGTGTAGATCATTTGCAGCCGCAAAGGAAACGGCGTTTTGGCCTGCGTGGTGATGGCGCCGTAGTCCACCACAGAGAATTTATTGCCTTTATAGTCAAGCACGCCCCAGCCGATAATGGCATAACCGGGGTCAATACCAAGAATACGCATACTGACACTATCCCATAATAAATTTAGATTATTATAACACAAAGACGCGCAGCTTGCAATATAATATATAAATTATTATATATAGAAACAGAAAGATAGGGAGCACCGTAGCGCTCCCCTATTCTCTTATCGCCCGGCGCCCTCGCCCCGCAGCTGATGAATAAATTTTTGCAGTTCAATGTTGTTAAAGGTGTACTGCCCCCGGTCCGTGCCCGGGATATAGTACCGTGCCGTAACCTCTCCATTAAGGACCGTAAAAGACTGGCGCAAGGTGGCAGTCATATAGTCGGCACACTGCCGCGCATTTGAGCCGCTTACGATCACCACGCCTACCCTTTTCGGTTTAGCAATAGGCGGCTTGGCGCCCCGTTTGAAGCGGGCGCTGTAGTACCGCTGGAACCGGTCGATCACTGCCTTCAGCGGAGCCGGAAAAAAATTATTATACACCGGAGTAAAGAACGCAATATAGTCCGCGTCTTCAAAATCCTCAAAAAAAATATCCAGATCTTTGTTGGCGCAGCCCGCATGCTGCTCACAAAAGCGGCAGTCGGTACAGGGCGCCGGCGCCAGCTTATATGTATTATATTCTACAATCTTACAGTCGATAAAATACGGCTTCACCTGGCGGATCAATTCTTCGCTGACCCCATTTGGCCGAGGCGAACCGCCGATAATCAGTAGTTTCTTCATCTCATCACCGCCCCTATTCTACCACACTTTGCCCTTGTTTTGAAGTCGTAATTGTGATAAACTTAAAAATAACACAAAAAAGAGGGCCGCGACTATGACTAAGTTTCTGATACATAAATTCATTCCACGGGATGCAAAGCAAAGCACCAAAGACCGGCAGCGCTACGGCGTACTCAGCGGCATTGTGGGCATTCTCTGCAATCTGCTGCTGAGCGTTCTGAAATTTATTTGCGGCACGGTAAGCCACTCGGTATCTATCACCGCAGACGCCGCCAATAACCTGTCAGACGCTTCCTCCAACATCGTCACCGTAATCGGCGCAAAAATCGCAAGCAAGCCGGTAGATAACGACCACCCATTCGGCCACGGCAGGATGGAATACATCAGTGCCCTAATCGTGGATTTCTTTATTTTCCTAATGGGATTTGAGTTGGGCAAAAGCAGTATTGAAAAGATCATTCATCCCCAAGAGGTGCGGTTCAGTGCCGTAACCGTGGCGGTGCTTGTGCTGTCCATTGGGATCAAGCTGTGGATGGCTTACTTTAATCAGGCACTGTATAAAGAGAGCAACAATCTCAATCTGAAAGCTGTACGCCAGGACAGCCTGAACGACTGCATTTCCACCGCCGCAGCCGGCGCGGCACTGCTGTTGTCTGCCTTTACCGCCTTTGACCGGGCAGATGGCATCATGGGGCTGCTGGTCGCCGCGTTTATCCTCGCCGGAGGTGTGAGCACCTTAAAGGACATTGTGGGCCCCCTGCTGGGTCAGGCGCCCAGCAAAGAGCTGGTGGATGAGATTGAGCGCCGTATGCTGGCAGAACCGCTGATTGTAGGCGTGCACGACTTAATTATTCACGACTACGGCCCGGGGCGGGTCATTGCCTCTGCACATGCGGAAGTACCGGCGGATCAGGATATTATGGCGGTGCACAACGCCATTGACCGTGTGGAGCACCAAATTAGCAAAGAACTGCAAATTGTTATCTGTATTCACATGGATCCCATTGCAATCCATGACGCAACGGTGGATAAATACCGCAAACTCATGGCGGAAATTCTGCAAGACTACGATCCTGAGCTGCGCTTTCATGACTTTCGGCTGGTGGAGTGCAGTGACCACATGAACCTGATCATGGACATTGTGGTGCCCAAAGAACACAAAAAGCACCGCAGCCAAATTTTGAAAGAAGTACAAGCGGCCGTGCAGCAGCGTGACCCCCGGCTGCGAGTCGTGGCGACTATGGAGCACTCTTATATCTGAAATTGAACATTAAGAAACGCCCGGCAGTTTGGAACTGTCGGGCGTTTTGCTGTTTTGTTAATTCTTTGTATCCAAGGTGTAGTCAATGCTGTTTTCATAGCACCAATCCGCAGCCTTTTTGCGCACATACTCGGTTTGAAATGCGTCAAACTTCTCGGAAAATTCCTTATAAGCATTAAAATATTTCCAAAAAGTCTCAACCACGGCATCGTCCGGCGTTTGATCAAATACAGCCTTGATCTTGGCATTGCCGATAGAGTGAACAAACGCGCGCATCACTTCGCCGTCCGTTACATAAAAGTACGGAATATAGCCCAAAGACAGCAGATACGCCGATGTGCCGGTATCCTCCGGGTGATCCAAATCCGCCAGCTCCGCCATGCTGTGCACCTGCATATCCTGACGGGAGAACCAAAATTCCGACGCGCCGCTCCAGCCTTTTCTTAAATTATCTTCGTTCAAAACAAACTGCTTCATCACTAAACCCTTTGCTGCAATTATTAACCAATGGACTTCATCAAACCGCCGTTTTTGATAATGTTCTGAATGAACGGCGGAAACGGCTGGGCCTGATACACCTTGCCGGTGGTCAGGTCCGTAATCACGCCGCTGTCAAAATCCACTTGCACTTCATCGCCCTGGTTGATCTCGTTGGCAGCCTGGTCGCACTCTAAGATCGCAAGGCCGATATTAATGGCATTGCGGTAAAAAATACGAGCAAAGGTGGAGGCAATCACGCAGCTGATGCCGCTGGCCTTAATGGCAATGGGTGCGTGCTCACGGGAGGAGCCGCAACCAAAGTTCGCCTTGGCCACCATGATGTCACCGGGCTGCACCTTATTTACAAAATCCTTGTCAATATCTTCCATACAATGAGAAGCCAGCCAGGCCTCGTCACTTTTGTTCAGGTAGCGGGCAGGAATGATTACATCCGTGTCCACATTGTCGCCGAACTTATGTACCTTACCTTTTGCTATCATACCGTGACCTCCTTATACCGTAGCCGGGTCGGCAATATAGCCCTTGACCGCAGAGGCGGCAGCCACAGCGGGAGAGGCCAAATAAATCTCAGACTCCGTGTGACCCATACGGCCCACAAAGTTTCGGTTTGAGGTGGAAACTGCTCGCTCACCGGCAGCCAAAATACCCATGTGCCCGCCCAGACAGGGGCCGCAGGTAGGTGTAGACACGACTGCACCGGCCTCAATAAAGATCTGGGTCAGACCCTCCTCAATGCACTGCAAATAAATGCGCTGGGTGGCCGGAATCACGATCACGCGCACATCCTGCGCCACCTTGCGACCTTTCAAAATTGCAGCGGCAGCGCGCATATCTTCCATTCTGCCATTGGTGCAGGAGCCAATCACCACCTGGTCAATAGCGATCTTTTCATCGTCCACCTGATCAATAGTATGGGTATTCTCCGGCAGATGCGGAAATGCCACGGTGGGCTTTAAGGTGCTCAAATCAATTTTTACCGTGCGGGTGTATTCTGCGTCCGGGTCTGCTTCAAAAATCGTATATTCCCGCTCTGCGCGGCCGTTCACATACTGCAAGGTCACATCATCTACCGGGAAAATTCCGTTTTTGGCGCCGCACTCAATGGCCATATTGCTGATGCACAGCCGATCGTCCATAGAAAGCTCCGCAATACCATCGCCGGTAAATTCCAAAGACTGGTAGAGGGCGCCGTCCACACCGATCTCACCGATCAAGTGCAGTACCACATCTTTCCCGCTGATAAAGGGTGCTTTTTTGCCGGTGATCTCAACCTTAATGGCGGAGGGAACCTTAAACCAAGCCTTACCGGTAACCATACCGGCAGCCATATCCGTGGAGCCTACGCCGGTGGAGAACGCACCCAGTGCACCATAAGTGCAGGTGTGGCTGTCTGCGCCGATCACGCAGTCACCACAGGCCACAATCCCCTGCTCCGGTAGCAATGCGTGCTCAATCCCCATATTGCCCACATCAAAATAGTGGGTAATGCCGTGGGCACGGGCAAAAGTACGCACCTGCTTACAGTTCTGCGCGGACTGAATGTCCTTGTTGGGCGTAAAGTGATCCATTACAAGGGCGATGCGAGTCTTATCAAACACGCCATCCTTGCCAAATTTGTTCATCTCATTAATGGCAACCGGAGAGGTCACATCGTTGCCAAGTACCATATCCAGCTTGGCCTCAATCAATTGACCGGCTACCACATGATCCAAACCGGCGTGCGCCGCCAGGATCTTTTGCGTCATTGTCATTCCCATGATCGTCACCGTCCTTAAATATCATCCGTAAAGGAACCGGCGCCGCGCTCCAGCGAGGTCACGCCGGTACGCGCCAGCTCCACAATGCTAAAGCTTTGCTCCAGTCGCTGAATAAAGGCATCCAGCATCTCCCCAGCACCGGTAAACTCCAGGGTCACCGTCTCAGCAGAAATATCCAGCACACGAGCACCATAACCGGCGTTGAATGCCAAAAGGGCGTTTTTCTCCGGAATGCCCTGGGCATGCACCTTCACCAGCAGCAACTCCGAGGACACGGAATTGTCCGGAGTCAGCTCAGAGACTTTCTCCACGATCTCCAGTTTTAACAGCTGGCGCTTGATCTGGCGAAAATTCTCCGGCTCCGTGTTGGTCTCAATGGTCATACGGGAAAAGTTCGGGTCCTCCGTCTCACTTACCGTCAGAGAGGAGATGTTGTATGCACGGCGGGAGAACAGGCTGGCCACCCGTTGCAGCACGCCGCTCTCGTTATCCACAAGAACAGATAAAACCAATTTCTCTTTCATCTTCCTTGCCTCCAATCAGTTAAACTGCTCGATAATGTCCGTGTGTGCGCCGCCGGGCGGAATCATCGGCAGCACATTGCTGTCCGGCGAAATACGGCAGTCCACCAACACCGGACCGGGATAAGCCAGCGCCTCTGCCAGCACAGCGTCAATATCATCATTGGTATGGATACGCAGCCCCTTTACGCCAAAGGCTTCTGCCACCTTCACAAAATCCGTAACACGGTGGGGATCTGTATCGGAAAAGCGGTTGTTATAAAACAGCTTTTGCCACTGGCGCACCATACCCAGCACAGTGTTGTTCATAATGAACATCTTGACCGGGATATTGTAGGATGCCATGGTGGCCAGCTCAGACAGGTTCATGTGGAAACCGCCGTCACCGGCAAACATCACCACGGTTTGATCCGGGCAGCCCATAGCCGCGCCAAAGGCAGCGCCCATGGAATAGCCCATGGTGCCCAGTCCGCCGGAGGTCAGCAGGGTGCGGGGGCGGGTGTACTTATAGAACTGTGCCGCCCACAGCTGGTGCTGACCCACATCGGTGACCACAATGGTGTCATCCGGGGTCTTTTCATCAATTTTTTCAATTAAGACCTGAGGATTTACATAATCCCCGATCTGCAGCTGCTTAAAGGGATGCCGGCTGGCCTCGATCTCCGCTTTCCAGTCGCTATGATCCATCTGCTCCACATTACGGGTCAGCATGGGCAGAATTTCTGCCAAGTCGCCACGCAGGTGGTAGTTGGAAAAGATGTTTTTGTCCATCTCCGCTGCGTCAATGTCAATATGTAAGATCTCTGCGTTAGGCGCAAACTTCTTGCGGTTGCCGGCCACACGGTCAGAGAAACGCGCGCCGCAAGTGATGAGCACATCGCAGTCATGCGCCGCCTTATTGGCCTCAAAATGGCCGTGCATACCGATCAGCCCCACGTGCAGCGGGTGGCCGTACGGAAATGCACCCAGACCCATAAGAGAGGACACCACCGGTGCGTCCAGTTTCTCGGCAAAAGTAATCAGATCTTCACCCACTTTGGAGAGAATGGCGCCGCCACCAACATAAATCAGCGGTTTCTTGGCGTTTCTCAGCAATTCGAGCGCCCGATCTACGCAAGACTGCTTGGGCATCTTAAACGGCTCAATCTCCACTTTCGGTTCCGCCACATAAGCACAGGTGGCAGAAGTTATATCCTTGGGAATATCAACCAGAACAGGACCTTTGCGCCCGGTCTGGGCAATGCGGAACGCCCGGCGCAGCGTGGGCGCCAGCTCCTCCACAGACTTTACCTGGAAGTTGTGCTTGGTAATGGGCATGGTAATACCACAAATATCTACCTCCTGGAAGCTGTCTCGCCCCAGGCCGGAGGTGGCATAGTTGCAGGTAATGGCAACCACCGGCACAGAGTCCATATAGGCCGTGGCAATACCGGTCACCAGATTGGTGGAGCCGGGGCCGGAGGTGGCAAAGCACACGCCCACCTTGCCGGTAGCGCGGGCATAGCCGTCTGCCGCGTGGGACGCGCCCTGCTCATGGGCAGTCAAAATATGCTTAAAGGTATCGCCATATTTATAAAGCTCGTCAAAAATATTCAGGATCGTACCGCCGGGATAACCAAAGATGGTATCTACGCCCTGTTCTTTCAAGACTTCAAGAACGATCTGAGAGCCATTGAGTTCCATTAATTTCCTCTCCTATCACAAAAATTTAATATATATTTTAGGATATTTGCGATACTATGTCAAGAAAAATTTATCCTTGTAAAAACAGCAGCATTGGTATATACTTATATTCGCACTAAAAAACGTGTAATTCAGACATCGGAGCTAAAAGAATGAAACTTGGTATCGTAGGCTTGCCAAATGTTGGCAAAAGTACACTTTTTAACGCCATTACAAACGCAGGCGCCCAAAGCGCCAACTACCCCTTTTGCACAATAGAGCCGAATGTGGGTATGGTCAGCGTGCCGGACGAACGGCTGGACAAGCTGGCAGAAATGTACCACCCGGACAAATTCACGCCGGCCACCATTGAGTTTGTGGACATTGCAGGGCTGGTCAAAGGTGCGTCCAAGGGCGAGGGCCTGGGCAACAAATTTCTCTCCCATATCCGAGAGGTAGACGCCATTATCCATGTGGTGCGCTGCTTTGAGAATGACGACATCACACATGTGGACGGCTCTGTGGATCCGGCAAGAGACATTGAGACCATCAATTTGGAGCTGATCCTCTCGGATCTGGATATTCTGAATCGACGAATCGACAGCCGTAAAAAAGCCATGAAGGGCGACAAGACTCTGGCGCCGGAGGTGGCGTTTCTGGAGCGACTGGCTGCGGAGATGGAAGAAGGCAAAACCGCCCGCAGCGTGGAGATCAGTGAGGATGAACAAGAGTACCTGAAAGAAGTATCCCTCCTGACCATCAAGCCGGTGATCTATGCCTGCAATATGGGCGAGGACGACTTTAACGCCGGGATTGAGAGCAATCCGTTCTACAAAGCGGTGGAGGAGATCGCTGCCGCAGAGGGTGCGGAAACACTGCCCATCTGCGCAGAAATGGAGGCAGAGATCGCCCAACTGGACGAGGACGAAAAGGCCATGTTCCTTAGTGATATGGGGCTGGAAAAAAGCGGGCTGGATCGGCTGATCAAGAAGAGTTATTCCCTTTTGGGTCTGATTTCCTACCTGACCGCCGGTAAGCCGGAAGTGCGTGCCTGGACCATCAAAAAAGGCACCAAGGCGCCCCAGGCTGCCGGCAAGATCCACACAGACTTTGAGCGGGGCTTCATTCGCGCCGAAGTGGTTTCCTTTGACGATCTGGTGGCCTGCGGCGGTATGACGGCTGCCAAAGAAAAAGGCTTGGTCCGCAGTGAGGGCAAGGACTATGTGATGCAGGACGGGGATGTAGTGCTGTTCCGCTTTAATGTATAAGCATTTTTAATTAATCACCATTTTGCGCGTTTTGCACATTATTATCCAAGTTAAATAATAATTTTTTCTTGCAGAATGAAAAATTGTTGACTATGACCAATAACCGTTGTATAATCAATCATAAGGCAGGAAAATTATGTCAGCAACAAAAAAAACAGATATTGAATCGCTGGTTTCCGCCGCCCAAAGCGGCAGCGGAGAAGCCATAAATGCACTGGTCCACGCCATGCGCCCCACTGTGGAGATGATTGCCATGAAGTACATTCACTCTCCGCTGGAGAAGGACGATCTGGTCCAGGAGGGCATGATCGGTCTGCTGGCCGCCCTGCGTGCATACCAACCGAAACGAGGCGCCGCTTTTCGCACTTTTGCCGGCACTTGTATTGAAAATGCAATACAAACCGCGCTGCGAAAATTCAGTCGGCGCAAAGATGTTCCCACGGATAATATGGTTCCTTTGGAGGACTATCTGGATCATGCCGGTACAGCCGTCAGCGCGGAGGACGATTTTTTGGCCGCAGAGAGTGTGGCGCGCTTGAGCCGCGCGCTGGAGCAGCAGTTGTCCCCCATGGAAAATGAGGTGCTGCGCCTGCACATCAGCGGTTTTCGATATGCGGATATTGCCTCCCGACTGAACAAAAGCCCAAAGGCGGTAGACAACGCATTACAGCGTATTCGTAAGAAGTTGACGCTTCTTTTTGAATAAATCTTATGAGAGGTAGTTAAGGTCCAATGTACGAAGACAAAACATTAGTCTGCAAGGATTGTGGGAACGAATTCGTCTTTACAGCCGGTGAACAGGAGTTCTATGCTGAAAAGGGATTTGTCAATGAGCCCCAGCGCTGCAAAGCTTGCCGTAGCGCAAGAAAAGCCGCCGCTCGCGGTCCCCGCGAAATGCACGACGCTGTTTGCGCCAACTGCGGCGCAGCCTGCAAGGTTCCCTTTGAGCCGCGGGAAGACCGTCCGGTTTATTGCAGCGAGTGCTTTGCGAACATGAAAGCAGAGTAACCGGTTATTGATATAAATCTATAAATAGCATCTATTTCAATAGCAAAAAAGAACAGCTATCCGCAAGGATAACTGTTCTTTTTCTTTTGCACTATTTTATTCTTTGCCGTTCCAGCAGTAGGTGCAAAGCTGATCCGCAGGAATACCTACGGAAGCGATCATATCGTCCAGTCGATGATAGCGCAAGCTGGTAAAGTGCAGCTTTTCGCCGATTTTTTTCACCATAGCGGCGTATTTTTCGCTGTCCGGGTCGGCATATTCTGCCAGCACTTCCTTTGTGGGATCACCGCCCTCAAGTTCCAGGATCACACGACGAGTGATCAGTTCCATCTCTGAGGTGGAACGGGAAAAGTTCAGGTACTTACAACCAAACAGTAACGGCGGGCACGCCGGCCGGATATGCACTTCTTTTGCGCCGCTGGCGTACAAAAACTCCGTGGTTTCCCGCAGTTGGGTGCCGCGAACAATGGAGTCGTCAATCAGCAGCAGGCTCTTGCCCTCAATCAAATCGTGCACCGGAATCAACTTCATCTTAGCGATCAGGTTGCGCTTGGTCTGGTTGGGTGGCATAAAAGAGCGGGGCCAGGTAGGCGTGTACTTAACAAATGGACGAGAAAACGGAATGCCGGAGGCGTTGGCATAGCCGATGGCGTGGGCAATGCCGGAGTCCGGCACACCAGCCACAATGTCCGGCTTGGCGTTGTCTCGGCCTGCCAGCAGCTCGCCGCAGTGGTAACGCATTTTTTCCACGCTGATCCCTTGATAGGACGAGGACGGATAACCGTAATACACCCATAGGAAGGTGCAAATTTTCATTTTTTTGCCCGGTGCAACCAACTGCTGCACACCGTCCGGCGTTAGCACCACGATCTCACCGGGGCCAAGTTCTCTGTCATCGGTATAGCCCAAGTTCAAATAGGCAAAGCTTTCAAAGCTGGCGCAGTAACCGTCCGGCTTTTTGCCCAGCGCAATGGGTGTGCGCCCCAGCTTGTCCCGGGCAGCATACACCCCTTTGGGGGTCAAAAGCAGCATACTCATAGAGCCATCAATCACATCTTGCGCGTAGCGAATACCCTCTACAAAATTCTCTTTTTGGTCGATCAGCGCTGCCACCAGTTCCGTGGGATTGATCTCGCCATTGTGCATTTCAAAGAAATGGGCGTTGGTCCCGATAATCTCGTCCACAATAGCGTCTGCATTATTGATCTTCCCTACCGTTGTAATGGCAAAGGTCCCGTGATGAGAGCGCACCAGTATGGGCTGCGCTTCAAAATCGGAAATACAGCCGATGCCCATGGTGCCGTGCATCTCCTGAGACTCCTTGGTGAACTTCGTACGAAACGGCGCGTTTTCAATATTATGTATGGCTTTGTCAAAACCGGTTTCCGGGTCATACACCGCCATTCCCGCCCGGCGAGTGCCCAGGTGGGAGTGGTAGTCCACCCCGAAAAACAAATCAAATACGCAATCTTCTTTGGATACTGCGGCAAAATATCCGCCCATTACTCCACATCCTCTCCTTGGAATGTGCCTATTATAACAGATGATTCGCAAAATACAAAGAAAAATTGCAATATTTTTTACAAAATTAAGGCCAACGGTTATACCGATGGCCTTGTGGCGAAAAATTGCAGCCGATTTACAAACAGTTAGCTGTCTCCGACTGCCTTCGTCTATTTTGTTTTTGCCGATTTGACCGCGGACCATTTGGAGTAGACTTTTTTGCCTTTTTTGGCAATGAAAAAAGCCCGGCGCGCCTAGGCACACCGAGCCCCCGCAGTTAAACCACGGTCAGAGATACATCGTCCAGAATTACGCTGTCACCCGTGCCGCCGGTTGCTTCCAGATAGACTGTCACAGTGGTCACATTCTCCGGCACCACAGTACTGATTACCTGATAATAACCAAAATTCGGCGCCGTCTTAACCATATCCTGAGAACGCACCGACACATCAGCCGCATTTGATTCGCCGCCGACTGCGTCTGTAAAGATAATCCTGCCAATTACTGCCGGTTGATCCCCTACCCCTTGGGCATAAAAGGAAAGCCGGTAATAGCTGCCTGGGGCAGCTGCGAGCGTCTGGCGCATTTGCGCACCTGATGCCAGTTGCACCGCTGATAAACCGCTGTGCACCTGACCGGCGGCGGTGGCTTGCCCAGCCAAAGCCTCGTTGTTCACCGTCCAGCCGGTGGGAACGGTATCGGTGAACTGCTCCATAGTGCCATTGGTCACCAATTCGCCGGGTAGCACCGTTCCGGCTGCACCGGTGGCACCCGTAGGTCCGGTAGGACCTGTTGCGCCGGTAGGACCTGTTGCGCCGGTAGGACCCGTAGCACCGGTAGGTCCTATTGCACCGGCAGGACCTGCAACACCTGTGGCGCCGGTTGCACCCGTGGCACCGGTGGGACCTGTGGGCCCCATTTGTCCGTTACTGCCTGCCGCACCGGTAGCGCCCGTTGGACCCATAGGACCGGTAGGGCCGGTAACGCCAACACCCGGACCAGTGGGGCCGGTGGGACCGGTAGGCCCTGTAGAGCCGTGTATTTATGCACAACATTAGATTTTCCTTTGTGTTGAGTAGGCAAGCCGTTAGATTGCCTTGTTCTCAATCACTCGGATAACGTTGTGGTTATTCTCAATGTAATCAATAATTCGCTGGTACTCGTCGGCAAAATTGAAGTCAACCGTTATTTCCCCGTTCTCATGCACCCAAACCGCTTTTACGAGTTCAACCATAATCCCGCGGTTAAGGCTCTGAATGTTTTTGTATTTCAGAAAGGCGGTTAGATACGGGTCGTCGGTTCCGATACCATCAGCCATTACCTGCATTTCCTCTTTCAGATAGGAGATGTTCGCTTCAAGCTGTTGTATCTGTTCTGCAATCTTGCCTTTCAAGCGGCGATATTCCTCTTTGGTAATCTCACCGCTTTTCCAATCAAGGTACAAGCTGTCGGAAGCGTCATTGTACTGTTTTAGCTGCTTTTCTGCCTGTTTCAAGGAATGGGATAATCTCTTGCTTTCCCGGTTGATAACAGGCGCGTTGTTAATCCGTTCAATTTCTTCTGCAAGCCGATCTACAAGGGCAATTTGCATTTGCAACGCTGCCAATACCGCGTTTTCCAACTTGTCTTGCCGGATAGAATGTTTGCTGCAAATCTTCTTATCGGTGTAGCTACGGCAAGAGTAGTAGGCAATATCACGGGCGGTTTTGCGCCGCATGGCCTTTTTGCAATCCGCGCAACGGACAAAGCCGGACATGAGATAGACTTCCTGTTTGCCGGGGGCTGTCCTTGTGTCGCGCTTATGTAGGGCTTGCGCTTTCTCGAATGTTTCCCTGTCAATAATCGCTTCGTGTGTGTTGGGGACGACAAACCATTCTTCTTCGGGGACGTTGATCTGCTTGTGTACTTTGTAGCTTATTACGCGGTTACGGCCTTGCACCATTACGCCCGTATAAACTTCATTTTGCAATATCCTTGCAATCGTGCTGGCAGACCACAAACCATCGTTTTTGTCGGAATTAGGGTTGTTATACTTAAAGCCTTTTTTCTTCTTATAGGCTTCGGGGTTCGGCTCTCCCATTTGGTTAAGCCGCTTTGCAATCCCCATTTTACTGTACCCCTCATTGACAAACCAATGGTAAATGCTTTTGACAACTTCCGCTGCTTCTTCATCTACAATCAAGCTGTTTTTGTCGTTTGGGTCTTTCTTGTAGCCATAAGGGGCAAACGCGCCTATGAACTCGCCGCGCTCCCGTTTCATCTTGAATGTTTTGCGGATTTCTTCGGAAGTGGTCGCGGCAAACTGCTCATTGAACATTCCCCTAATAGGTACTTCAAGACCGCTTGCAGAATGGGGGTTAGCGTAAGTGTCAATAAATGGCGTGCCTGTGCAAATAAACCTTGCGCCGTGAATGGGTATGAACTCCTCCAAAAACTTTTGTTGATCGGCAAGGTTGCGGAAACCGCGTGCAAGGGATTTGATAATCATGCAGTTTACTTCTTTGCGGACAATGCAGCCCTCAAGCCGTTTGAAGTTTGGTCGCGCTGTGTCGGTGCCTGTCAATCCGTCGTCGGCAAACACGTCTACAATCACATAGGTTCCCGGCTCAAAATAGCTGTCTACAAAGTCGCGGAGTATCTTTTCTTGGTTGATAACACTCTCGCTTTCGTCCTCGTTGTCGTCCTCTCTGGATAGTCGAATGTATAGCCCAATTTTCCAAAACGGCTCTGCATAACTGCGTGCCATTTTGTCTTTGCGTATGCGGGGCATTATACCTCCTTTCCCCCTATAATTACGAGTTAATTATACCATTTTCGCCCCGTAATCACAAGGTCTTTACCCGTAGAGTTAGGGAAAGTCGGCGGTTATTTCAGACTTAAAAAGTAATCACACAATGATTGCTTTAGCGTTCTATCCTCTGCGACAAACCGTATTCTTACGGGTGTATCACCACAAAGAAAACAGTATGGATTTACAATCTGCTCAAAGTAGCTTTGCATTTTCTTTGCTGCTGGCAAAGAACTGTCAATATGGATATTACGAATATCAACCAAAGTGCTGCGGTCAACCTGTGTAATATCAACATTTCTCATTTGTTGAAGTTGTAACTTGGTAATCATCTTCTTTCCCTCCCGGTTAGCGGCATAGTACAGAATATGCGCTCCGGCTTGTACGATATGAGAAATAAGGCTGAAACGGGCGGTTGTTAGCTGCAACCTCACGGGAGTTTCACCCCGGCCCATGCTTATGGGTGCGCCGCGCAATACTTTGAGGGTGTTCAACGCGGGAGTATCATTGTGCCGCCTTGTATGTCGTCGCCCACAAGCTGCTAAACCTGTTTTACGGCGCGGTAGTTGTCGCTCGACTTTTCCCCGTAGGGGAAAAGCTGTCATGGCGTACCCGCCGACTGGCTCGATACAGACGGAATGTACCCGTTGCCTGTTATGCTGCGCACCAAAGGTCGCTTTCTTTGTCAAGTTACAATAGGCTTTGTCGGCCTGCAAAAGCACATCAACAGCGGATATGCTTTTGCGGAACGACAAATAGCCCATAACGGGAAGCGTGGAAAGGGGACACGCTCCCCGCATGGGCTAAAAGATTATCCTACATGAAAAGCAAGGGTGCGGGTAATAAGGCGCACTTGCAGCCTGTTACGCATTTCCTCGTCCACATAGGAATAGGTATTGCCCGCGTCGTCTTTCAGCGTGCGGGTACAAAGTTTCGCTATGTAACCCTCGTAATGCTTCAAGATCGCGCACATGGCGGTTGTGTCGCCGTTTGCCGCTGCGGAAATGACAGGGAACGGCAACAGATTTTCAGATTTCCTAACGGTATTCATCATCTGCTTTTCCCTCCAAATACTGTTTGATTTTCGCAAGCGCGGATTTCCTGTGCCGGAAAACCGTCGTGCGTACAACATTCAGCAGTTCGCCAATTTCCGCGTCGCTCATATCCAAGAAGTAGGACAAAAGGATAATGTCGCGTTTCCTTTCGGGCAAAGCGTTAAGGGCTTCGGCAAGCAGTTCATTTTTGACGAGTACATCAAAGCCGGACACTTGAAAACGGAAATAATCGCTTTCGTATTCGTCCGTTGTGAAAAGCTGCGCGAGTTCGCTTTCGCTCAAATCCGAAAAAGTAACTTCGCGTGCTGCGCGTTTCGCAAGAGTGCGGCGGTGGCTTTTCGCTTCGCCGACCAAAGTTTTCTTTGCTAATGCGTCGTACTGATGTTGTATTCTTTCCTTGTCGGAAGAAGATAGCTCCATAGAGTTCACCTCCTTCCCGCGTGGAGTAGAGGACGGGAGTTAAGGGCTTGTCCTCTCTGCCCCTTTCGCTCCGTACCCGTTCGGGAGATGGCTCTTGAGTGCGCTTTTCAGAAAAAAGTTGAAAAAAGCAAAATGCGCCCGTCCGCAAGACGCGGACGGGCGCAAAGGAAATGTAAGCAGTAGCTAAATGTATTGACAGTTCACATTCATAGCCGGAATATCCCGCTTGCGGAGCATAGCTTTTTTTGACCGCAAAGCATTAGGCGGGTTACAGTAAATAAAAATGGACACGGCGATACCTCCCCGATACCGCCGTATCCTTAAAAAAGGGCGACTTTAATACACTACCCGCAATCCATTCTATAATAGGGAACAGCGGCTTTTGCGCAATATTAAATAAAAAAGCCGATAACACATAGGTTTTTTGACCTAATGCGTTATCGGCTCTGCGTCTATGCGTCTGGCACTTTTAATCA